>Ga0172379_10000288_pt1 | contig 133882 bp, 97 predicted proteins | sample GrowelOW334metaG_FD_119756 | JGI IMG/M metagenome (GOLD analysis project Ga0172379, IMG submission 119756) | Groundwater microbial communities from an aquifer near a municipal landfill in Southern Ontario, Canada - Groundwater well OW334 metaG | ecosystem: Environmental > Aquatic > Deep... | reverse complement strand
GTAATAGAGGCTCTAAAAGTGCCCATTGTTCGTCGGATAATTCTTCTCGTTTGGCCATGTACGAAAAGTACATGACATTTTTACAAAGTACAAGTCAAAAATTCATTTTTGAGACCACTTCTACTTATACTTTAAGGATGATAGCCGAAAACATTCAAAATATTGGGGAAAATCTTAAAAAAACGTGCCTTCGTATCGGCCGTAATCCAAATGAAGTTCATTTAATCGCAGTCAGCAAGACTTTTGGTGCCGGGAAAATTACTGATGCTCTTTCTGCAGGTATTTTGGACTTTGGCGAGAATTATGTGCAGGAATTGAGTGAAAAAAGAACTGCACTGATCGATAAAAATATACGATGGCACTTTATCGGTCATTTACAAAGTAATAAAGTGAAATATATTGCAGAATGGATTCATTTGATTCATTCAGTCGATAGTCCGGGACTTTGTGAAGAGATCCAAAAGAAAGCGGAAAAATACAATCGGACGATCGATGTACTTGTTGAGGTAAATACCTCTTTGGAAGCGACTAAGTTCGGTGTAAAACCAGAACAAGCAATTGAGTTAATACACATCGCTGATGGTTTCCCGAATGTGCAGTTGAAAGGTCTCATGACCATCGGACCTTTTACCGAGAACAAGGAGGAATCGCGAGTATCGTTCAAGACTTTGCGATCGATCTTTGATGAAGCAAACAGATCCGGAAATCTGAAAAAGCCGTTACAGGTGCTCTCAATGGGAATGACACATGATTACGAAACGGCGATTGAAGAAGGTTCCACCATGGTACGGATCGGGACGGCAATTTTTGGAACACGAACAAAACTTATCAATTAATCTGGAGGCTGTATGAAGATCACTCCGCTTGACATAAAAAAGCAGGAATTTAAAAAAGTCCTGCGCGGTTATGATACGGTGGAAGTCGATGCATTTCTGGATACACTTTCGGCAGAATTTGCAGATTTGCTGAAACAGGTAAAGGAATTGCGGGAGATGGGGATTGAAAGCGAGGTACAGCTGCGTGATTACAAGCAGAAGGAACGCGATCTGCAGCAGGTGCTGATGCAGGCGCAGGAAAACAGCGCAAGGACGATCGAAAACGCACGGAAAGAAGGGGAACTGATCATTCAGGAATCGGAATTGAAGGCAAGCCAGATCGTGGATCACGCGCGGATGGAAGTGATGCGAGCAAAGGAAGAAGTAACGAACCTTCGCGCAAAGAAAGAAGCTCTCGTCAGCCGGTTGAAGGTGCTTCTCAATTCAGAAGTGGAACTGATAAAAGCACTTGAAGCGGATGAAGAGATGAATAAACGGGATCAAAGCCAGGGAACCGGCAGAGATCATTTTCAAATTGATGATGTATTAAAGAAACTCTAATGTCCACATTGCTGACAAAGATTAACGACGCAGTACAATTCCTTCGAACACGGACACAGTTAACACCGGTCACCGGCATTATTCTCGGCACCGGTCTTGGCGGATTAGTGAAAGAAATTCAGATCGAAACTATAGTCGATTATTCCGAGATACCACATTTCCCGGTTTCTACGGTGGAATCCCACAAAGGGAAACTTATCTTCGGTTCTATTGAAGGCAAAAAAATCGTCGCCATGCAGGGAAGATTCCATTATTACGAAGGATACACGATGCAGCAGGTGACCTTTCCGGTCTGCGTGATGAAAGCTCTCGGTGTGAATACGCTGCTGATCTCGAATGCCGCCGGCGGGATGAATCCGCTATTCGTTAAAGGCGACATCATGCTCATCACTGACCACATCAACCTGCTCGGCGACAATCCGTTGATTGGCCATAACGAAAACACACTCGGTCCGCGGTTCCCTGATATGACAGATCCGTACACTCGTGAGCTTATCACTCTCGCCGAAAAGGCAGCACTCGATCTGAAGATCCGACTGCAAAAGGGGATCTTTGTGGCCGTGTCCGGACCGAATCTGGAAACACGTGCAGAATATCGTTTTTTGCGCGGCATTGGCGCCGATGTTGTGGGGATGTCTACCGTTCCAGAAGTTATTGTTGCTGTCCACCAATCGATGCGTGTCCTCGGTTTCTCCATTGTGACCGATGAGTGTTTTCCCGATTCATTAAAACCGGTTTCACTGCAGGAAGTGATCGCTGTTGCGAACGAAGCAGAACCGAAACTGACCTCAATCATGAAAGAAGTTGTAGCGAGAATATAGCTGTATGTTTAAAGAACTTACCGATAAAATCAATTACGCCGCCGTTGAACAAGAAATTCTGAAATTCTGGGAAGCTCATAAGATCTTCGAAGAATCGGTGAGTTCCCGGAACGGGAAACCGCTGTACACGTTTTATGAAGGTCCGCCGACTGCTAACGGCAAACCCGGTATTCATCACGTTATGGCCCGGACACTCAAAGATGCGTTCTGCCGTTATAAGACCATGAGTGGATTCCAGGTCCATCGCAAAGCTGGTTGGGATACCCATGGTCTGCCGGTAGAAATCGAAGTGGAAAAACAGATCGGCATCAAGCACAAAGATGAGATCCTAAGTTACGGTGTGGAAAAATTCAATCAACTGTGCAAAGAATCCGTTTGGAAATATAAGACCGATTGGGAAAAACTGACCCGGGAAATGGGATATTGGGTCGACCTGAACGATCCGTATGTCACCTTCCACAATAATTATATCGAGTCGATCTGGTGGGCACTAAAACAGTATTACACCAAAGAGATGATTTATCGAGGGTACAAGATTCAACCATACTGTCCCCGCTGTGAAACTCCGCTCTCCTCCCACGAAGTTGCACTTGGATATAAGGATGTGAAAGATCCCAGTGTGTATGTGAAGATGAAATTGAAAACTGAACAGCATACGTATTTCCTTGTGTGGACGACGACTCCCTGGACATTGATTTCTAATGTGGCGCTTGCGGTACATCCTGATATCGATTATGTGAAAGTGGAGTTGCTGCACGGTGAAGGAGAGGAAACACGTCCCACAGGAGAATTCTTTATTCTTGCCAAAGCCCGCCTGGAAGTGCTGAAAGAAAAGCATGTGGTGATTGCCGAATTCAAGGGGAAGGAATTGCTTGGAAAAGAATATGAACGGATCTTCAACTACCATCAGGTCACTGAAAAAGGATGGTATGTGGTGGAAGGGAATTTCGTCACAACGGATTCTGGTTCCGGCATTGTTCACATGGCTCCTGCGTACGGCGAGGACGACTATCAAACCTGCCGCAAATACGGACTACCAACGATCCATCCAGTTAACAAGTCCGGTGAGTTTGAAGAAGCAGTAACGGACTTCAAAGGAAAATTCGTGAAGGATGCGGATGCCGATATCATCATCAATCTAAAAGCACGAAACATTCTGTACAAGAAAGAGCAGTATCAACACAGCTATCCGCATTGCTGGCGTTGTTCTTCGCCGCTTTTGTATTACGCCCGTACATCATGGTATATCAGCACGACAAAATATGCACAACGAATGATCGATCTGAATAAGCAGATCAAATGGATACCGAAAGAAGTCGGCGAAGGCCGGTTTGGAAACTGGCTGGAAGAGAATAAGGATTGGGCACTTTCACGCGACCGTTATTGGGGTACGCCCTTGCCGATTTGGCTTTCGGAAGATGGCAAAGAGATGAAGTGCGTGGGAAGTTTCGAGGAGTTGATCGGAGCGGAGTGGCTTGATGAAAACGGAACTCCGACTGGAAAGATATTCACCAAAGAAGACATCAAAACGCTTGATCCGCATAAACCGACGGTCGATCGCTTGGCTTTCAAATCCGCTGCCGGAACCTATTTGAAACGTACGCCCGAATTGATCGATGTGTGGTTCGATTCCGGCGCGATGCCGTTTGCACAATGGCATTATCCTTTCGAGAACAAGGAGATCTTTGCTTCTGCCTATCCCGCCGATTTTATCTCAGAAGGGATCGATCAGACGCGCGGTTGGTTCTATACGCTGCATTCCATCGGATCGTTCCTGTTCGATAAACCGGCGTACAAGAATGTATTGGTAAATGAATTGATTCTGGACAAGAGCGGGCAGAAGATGTCCAAGTCCAAAGGAAATACGGTCGATCCGTTCGGACTAATCGCAAAATACGGCGCCGATGCCACCCGATGGTATCTCGTCTCACAGTCGCCTGTATGGCGTCCCACATTGTTCGATGAGGAGGGCATCGGAGAGGTACAGAGGAAATTCTTCAGCACGTTGGTGAATACGTATTCCTTCTTCGCATTATACGCAAACATCGACAAGTTCAACTTTAGCGAACCGATTGTGCCGATTGCTGAACGTGCAGAGATCGACCGATGGATTATTTCCTCGCTCAACTCGCTGGTGAAGGACTACAAACAATACATGGATGAGTATGACCTGACACGAGCGTCGCGCGCAATCGCAGATTTTACTTTGGACAATCTGTCCAACTGGTATGTCCGCCGCAATCGCCGTCGGTTCTGGAAGAGCGAAAAAGGGAAAGACAAGACTGCGGCATATCAAACACTGTATGAGTGTCTTGAAGCCATCGTAAAATTGACGGCGCCTATCGCTCCGTTTTTGGCGGAAGAGATATTCCGCAATTTGAATACCGTTTCCGGCAGGGAATCACGACCTTCCGTTCACCTGGCGGCTCTTCCGGCGGCAGATGCTGCCGCGATCGATCCGGCGCTGGAGAAACGCATGGATCGTGCCATTCGGATCGTGGGTTTGGTTCGTGCGATGCGGATGAAATCGAACCTGAAGGTGCGACAGCCGCTGCTGAAGATTCTGGTACCGGTGAAGGATCAGGTAGAATATGCCCTTCTAAAATCGGTAGAGGATATTATTCTGGACGAGATCAATGTGAAGCAACTGGATGCAAAAATAGACCAGGATATCATCAAATATAAGATTAAACCGAATTTCCGGGCGCTTGGTAATAAATATGGAAAATCGACATCGAAAGTTGCCGAAGTAATTCGTACCTTTACGCCGGAACAGATTAGCACACTTAACAGTGACGGTACAGTTCAGATCACGGTTGAAGGGAATTCGGCAACCATCGTTCACGAGGATGTTGAGATTGTGGCTGAGGAGATTAAAGGCTGGATTGTGGAATCCGACGGGAAAGTAACCGTTGCACTGGATACGGAGATCACGCCGGAACTGCGGACGGAAGGATTTGCTCGTGAATTTGTCAGCCGAATTCAAAACCTCCGAAAAGATTCGGGCCTTGAAGTGACGGACCGGATCTCGATCGTATTCAATACGAATGATGAATTATCGGAAGCATTGTTGCAGTCGTCAACGTACATTATGAGTGAGACACTCAGCGTTGGATTGCAAAAATCATCGGTAAACGGGAATTCTGTGAAAGAAGAGATCAACGGTATTCAATGTGAGATTAGCATTACCAAAGTCTAAACCACTGCATTGTCATTTTCAAAAAGGATAACAATGGCAAAAAAGGTCATCAAAAAAGCAAAATCCAAACCGGCAAAAAAAGCGGCACATCCGAAAACATCGGCTGCGAAAATGAAAACCGCCGTTGTGAAACCGGTCAAAAAGAAAGCGGTCAAAGGATACGGCGCAAAGGATCTTACCTATTTTAAAGGGATTATTACGGAGAAAAGGAAAGAGATCCTGGAAGAGCTCGCGATCTTGAAAGAGAGTATGATGGATGTGACAACAGGGGAATACGCCAGCGAGAACTCTACCTATTCCACGCACATGGAGCAGGGGACGGATGCGATGGAACGCGAGAAAACTTTTTTATTTGCCTCACGCGAAGGGAAGTTCTTAAACTACCTTGATGATGCATTGAAGCGGATCGACAAAGGGACGTACGGATTCTGCATTAATTGCGGTAAACTGATTCCGAAAGCACGGCTGGAAGCGGTACCGCATGCGCAATTGTGCATTGAGTGCAAGAATCTGAAGAAGGGATCGATGTAATTGTGAGAGTTCTTTTCTTAACCGTATTTATCGTCATCGCTGACCAGGTCACGAAGTTTATGGTGAAAGGGATCGAGTTCCCGGCGCTGGGTATTTCCGTGCCGGGAATGCAGCTGGGGAATTCGATTCAGGTAATCGGGGATTTTCTCAGGATCACCTTTATTGAAAATCCCGGAATGGCGTTCGGTATCGAAGTTGTCGATGGGAAACTCTTCCTGACGTTATTCTCTATTGCTGCCAGTCTCGGCATTCTTTTGTATTTATATGTGATGCGGACGGAAAAGCTTCTGTTTCGCATTTCCCTTGCGTTGATCCTGGGGGGTGCGATCGGCAATTTGATCGACCGGACATTCTACGGGGTGATTTATGGAGAGTCCGAATTATTCCACGGTAAAGTCGTCGATTTCATCGATTTCGATTTCTTCAATATTGACCTGTGGGGATTTTATCTGACACGGTTCTGGGTATTCAATATTGCGGATGCTTCCGTTTCTGTCGGTGTGTTGATGATGCTCATCTTCCATCGCTCGTTTGTGGACCAGGAAGAGGAATTGCCTGCCGTTGAGACATCATCTGTCGCGACGACGGACTCTTCTACCGAATCCACTTCGTCCACATAACGGATTGACAAAATAACACTTTCATCCGATGCTCGCCGACCGCGGGCATCTTTTTTTTCCGGAACTCATCACACCGTGTAATGAAAAACCATTTTGAAATACGGATTCCTCCCGGGCAGACAAAAGAGCGGCTCGATGTGTATCTTACGTCGCACACAGAGAATGCCACACGGACCAAAGTTCAGGAGGCTATCAAGAATGGAGAAGTGTTGGTAAACGGGAAAACGGTGAAACCAAGCTATGTTGTACTGCCGGACGATTTGATCACTGTTGAGCTTTCCCGCCCTGATCCACCCGCGGTGATGGCCGAGGCGATACCGCTGGAAATTATCTATGAAGACGACTACTTACTCGTGGTGAACAAACCGGCCGGAATGGTGACACACCCTGCGTATAAAAACTACTCCGGAACTCTCGTCAATGCGCTGATGCACCATTCGGAAAAACTGTCGCAATTGCATGCAGAAGAAGACGAAGAATTCGAAACAGTTCGTCCCGGCATTGTGCATCGGTTGGACAAGGATACCAGCGGATTATTAGTGGTGGCAAAGGATGAAACAACCCATCAAAAACTGGCAAAACAGTTTGCGGCGAAAACCTCTGAGCGGGAATATCATGCGATAGTTTGGGGAAAATTCAAAAGTGCATCAGGAACAATCGACGCTCCGCTCGGCAGAAGCAAAAGCGACAGAAAAAAAGTTGCGGTGATTGCAGACGGAAAACATGCTGTTACAGAGTATGAAGTGCTGGAACAGTTCGAATATCTTGCTTTGGTAGCTTTGCATCTTCATACGGGACGTACGCATCAGATTCGTGTCCATCTTTCGCATATCCATCATCCCGTGTTCGGCGATGTAACTTATGGAGGACGAGAGACGGCGGTTGGAGGTATTGATGGAAAAAAGAGGGCAGAAGTGAAGAATTTACTCGAAATGATGCCGCGCCAGGCGCTGCATGCGCGGCAGCTCGGGTTTATTCATCCTCAAACGAAAATGATGATGCGGTTTGAATGTGCGCTGCCGGAGGATATGCAAACGGTGTTGAAACAATTGCGGCCGTAACTATTTCTTTTGCAGTTCCAAAGCCATCCGTTCAAGACTCGACACGTAATCCATCACAAACACCTCTTCCGATTGTGTTAAGTTCACCGTTGGAACGACTTCGATTTTTTTGAACAGGCTGTTCGGTATTTCGCTGATCTTGCGAATGATACCGACCTTGATTCCCGGTGGAAATGCATTGCTGTATTCCGAAGTGATGATTGCATCTCCCTCTTTCACATCCTGTGTTTTTGCAACATTCTTCAATAGCAGCGTTTTTCCATCCCATGCAATAATGCCGTCCACTCTACTCCGTTGAATCTTTGCACTTGCACGGAAATCGACGTTGATCACCATTTGACCAATGGAATATCTGCTGCTGACGGCGACAATCCTGCCGACCAGGCCTTCACCAGTGACGATAGGATTCCCGACCTGGACACTGTCGTTCGTCCCGACATTCAGTGTGAGAGTATTGCGCAGAAGGTTCAGATTCTTTGCAACAACTTTCGCACCTGTTAGTTTTACCACCGAAGTTTCGCGCAGGGCAATCATTGACCGGAGCCGGATGTTCTCCAGCCGAGCTTCGCGCAACAAGTTCACTTCATCAGCCAGATTAACATTCACTTTGCGGAGTAATTCGTTTTCACGCTGCAGAGCAGTAAGATTCGGAAGGAACGAGAACGTTTGTTGTATTACGCCGATCGTCCCGACTGTTAATGACCGGATTTGCCGTACCTGAGGATTATCATTGATGACGAGCAGGACAAGGGAGAAAATGATCAGGGTAACGAGTATTACGTACTCTTTAAACAGAAAAAAATATTGATAGAGTCGTTGGATCATCGCAGCTTAGTATCTTCTGCTGGTGAGAAGAACTTTCTGATATTTTTCGAGATTCTCCAATACACGTCCGGTACCTCGCACGACTGCTGTCAACGGATCTTCTGCAACGTGCACCGGCAAATTCGTTTCCAGCCGGAGCCGTTCATCGAGTCCTTTAATCAGTGCACCGCCGCCCGTCAGCATAATCCCGCGATCAAGAATATCGGAAGCGAGTTCCGGAGGAGTTCGTTCCAGTGTCATTTTTACGCCGTCGATGATCTGGGAGATATTTTCGTTCAATGCTTCGCGGATCTCCACGGAACTTGCTTCGGTCGTTTTCGGGATGCCGTTGACGAGGTCGCGGCCTTTTACTTGGATGGTTACTTCTTCCTTCATCGGCATCACGGAGCCGACTTCGCATTTGATGGCTTCCGCTGTTCGTTCGCCTATAAGAATATTGTGGTTCTTTTTGAAGAATTGGATGATGGCATTATTCAGTTCATCGCCTGCGATGCGGATCGATTCTTCATTGACGATACCGGAGAGAGCGATGACGGCGATTTCCGTCGTTCCGCCGCCGATATCAACAATCATATTTCCGACCGGTGCTTCAACATCCAGACCGATACCGATCGCCGCCGCCATTGGTTCAGCGATAAGATGGACTTCCTTTGCACCGGCGTGTTCTGCAGAATCGCGCACAGCACGCTTTTCCACCTCTGTTACACCGCTCGGCACGCAAACAACAATTCGACGGCTCGGCATCCAACTGGAATGGATTTTTTTGATAAATTCGCGCAGCATTCCTTCGGCTATCTCGAAATCCGCAATCACCCCATCCCGCATCGGTCGGATGGTGCGAATATCACGGTGTGTCCGGCCAAGCATCTCTCGCGCTTCATTGCCGATGGCGACGATCTTTTTTGTGTTCCGGTCGAATGCTACAATCGACGGTTCGTTGAGAACAATTCCTTTGCCCTTCATGTAGACGAGCGTGTTTGCAGTTCCCAAATCGATGGCGATATCTGCTGAAAAATAGTCTAGAAGACCCATAGTGATTGTTTAATGTTTGAAATGACGAATTCCTGTGAAGACCATGGCAATGTTATGATCATTTGCTGCTTGTATCACTTCCTCATCGCGAATCGAACCGCCGGGTTGGATCACTGCCGTTGCTCCGGCACTAACTGCTTCCAACAATCCGTCGGCGAATGGGAAGAACGCATCCGAAGCGACAACGCTTCCTTCTAAAGATAAGTTACTTTCCTTTGATTTCCATACAGCAATTTTAGAAGAATCGACTCGGGACATCTGTCCGGCCCCCACTGCCAGCGTTCGGTCCTTTGCACCGTAGACAATTGCATTGGATTTAACATGTTTTGCCACATTCCAGGTGAACAACATGGCAGCAAGCTCGTCAGCGGTCGGTTGTCGTTTGGTCACAACTTTCAGCTGTTCCTTCAGCACGCGGCCGGTATCCTTTGTCTGAACCAGCAACCCACCCGGAACGGATCGGATATCGTAACCCTGAACGGTTGAATGAAGAATTTGAACGATGCGGCGATCTTTCTTCTTCATAAGGAAATCGAGAACGCCCTCCTCAAATGATGGAGCAAGAATAATCTCGGTGAAGATCTCATTCATCGCCGTGGCTGCCTTTAAATCCAGCGGTCGATTTACCGCGATAATACCGCCGAAGGGTGCTTTCGTATCTGTAACAAATGCTTTTCGGTATGCTTCTTCCAGTGTTGCGGCGCTTCCCACTCCGCAGGGATTGGTATGCTTAATGATCACTGCAGTCGGTTCTTCAAATTCAGCAACCAGATTGACAGCTGCATTGGCATCAATAATATTGTTGAACGACAATTCCTTGCCGTGCAGTTTCTTCAACGACTCATTAAATTTTCCGTACAATGCAGCAGATTGATGCGGGTTCTCTCCGTACCGCAAATCAGTATATTTTCTTGCAGAAAAGGTGAATGTCTCCGGCAGGATTAGCTGTTGCGTTGTGCCGGAGAGATATTCCGAAATCACCGCATCGTAATGCGCTGTATGCTGGAAGACCTCTTTTGCCAACTCGAATCTTGTATTTTCGCTGATACTGACATTTCGCTCCTGCAATTCCTTCAGAAACGGTTCGTATCGGTTGTGGTTAACAATCACAGCAGTGAACCGGTAATTCTTTGCTGCGGACCGGAGCATGGTGGGACCGCCGATATCGATATTCTCAATTGCTTCTTCCAATGGAATGTTGGGTTTTGCGATGGTTTCTTCGAACGGATAAAGGTTGACTACAACGAGATCGATCGGTTGAATTTTATGTTCTTCGAGTTGTTTTCTATGTTCGGGATTATCCAGCACGGCAAGCAATCCTGCATGAACGGCAGGATGCAACGTCTTCACACGGCCGTCGAGGATTTCGGGAAATCCAGTTATTTCAGATATCTGTTTTGCCGGAATATTTTTTGAAAGAAGAAGGGAATGCGTCCCTCCAGTAGAAATAATTTCCACGCCGAGAGCGTGGAGTGCTGCTGCAAATTCGACTATTCCGTGTTTGTCCGAAACACTTATGAGCGCACGCTTGATGGTGAGCAATTCTGATGGTCCTTTACTTTGCTGATTGTTCTGAAAATATTTTAACTATTGACGGAAGCAGCCGATGTTCAACCTGCAGCACTTTTGCGGCGAGCGTCTCCGGTGTATCGTTTGCATCCACAGGAACGGTCTGTTGTGCAATGATGTTGCCTTCGTCATACGCTTCGTTTACAAAATGCACCGTGGCGCCGGATTCCCGTTCTCCGGCATTGATCACTGCCGAATGCACATTCATTCCGAACATTCCTTTGCCGCCGTACTTCGGCAGAAGTGCAGGATGGATGTTGATAATACGGTTCGGGAATTCACGAATGATCTCCGAGTCCAGTTTCTTCATGTATCCCGCCAGCACTATAAAATTCGTGCCGAACGCCCGAAGTGTTTCGAGAGTCTTTTGCTGATACATTTTCGGATCTTGAAATTGACGCTGGCTGAGATGATAGGCAGGTATGCCGAACGATTGTGCCAGGGTCAACGCACCGGATGCAGAGTTGTTGCTAATGACGACGACGATCTTTGCCAAAATGTGCTGGTCTATAATTGCACGGTACAGTGCTTCGAAATTAGAACCGCGTCCGGAAGCGAAGACAGCAATATTCAACACGCAAACAATCCTTTAACAGGCAAATCGACAAAAGAATATATAAATGTAAGCACAAATGGACGGTTTGTCAACGAAAAGCAGTGAAAAATCGCTGATTTTACAACTTTTTTCACTCCGGAAAATTATCGAACGCACGATTCATCGAAACGAATCGTTCTATTGTCCGCATCAAGTGTGGCTTTGATCCCGATCGGGATGGTGAGTTTTACCGGTACATGTCCGTATGCAAGGCCGCTGACAACTGGTTTTCGAAAGTGTGCAAGATATTCTGAAGTCACTTGTTCAGCTGTGGGGTACGGTCTGGAAACGTCGCTCGATTTTACATCGGTCAATTCTCCAACGATAACACCGACTGCGTCCCGCAAAATATTGGAAATGCGAAGATGGTTCATCATTCGGTCAAACCGGTATGTTTCTTCTTCCACCTCCTCAAAAAAGAGAATTGACTGTTTGAACGAAGGGAGGTACGGACTGCCGATCAGTGATGTTATCAGGGAAAGATTACCTCCCAGCAATGTGCCGGATCCTTTGCCGGTTCCGATCGACTGCAGCGGTCTCCCATTCGGTTGATCAACATTTCCTATCCTTTTTGTGGATGTGAGCACCGCCCACAAATGTTCTTCGGTATAAGGATCTATCCCTTTGAACATTTCCACACCGGACATTGGACCGGAGAAAGTGACCAATCCTGTTTTTTTGAATAGTGCAAGTTGCAGGGCGGTGATATCGCTGTACCCTACAAGAATCTTAGGATGATTCCGTATCAGGGAGTAATCAAGAAGGGGGAGCAATCGCGGTGTTCCGTATCCTCCACGAACGGTGAAGATTGCCTTGACGTTCTTATCGGTAAACATGGTATGGATGTCATCTGCCCGTTCCTGGTCGGTACCAGCAAGATATCCGTTCATTTTCTCGATATTCTTTCCGAACGTAACTCGGTATCCGATCTTTTCCAGATATTCGGCCCCTTTATAAATCTTCTCCGCCGTTGACGGCGGACTTGCCGGGGCGATAATCCCTATCAGATCACCCTTACGCAATGGACGCGGTTTAACGATCATAGTCATTTGCGGATATCAACAACGTGAAATAGGTATGAAACGCTTAGAGAGATCCCTTTGGCATTATCTGCAGGTGAAAAATTCACTATTCCCGAAAAAGTTACAGCCAGATTGCCGAAACTCTCTTCGATCGAAGCGGTAGCATTGGCCAACCGCTGGATACCGATACCAGAATGGCCGCTCCGACCGGATGTTTGTAGAATTGCGGAAGTTGTACTGCTGACGGGAAGCTCATATGCCAGTCCGTAGATAAGAACATCGTGCTGTTGGCCGAGGATGGTTGGGTCACTTAATATCCCGAGTCCCACATTCCCGTTCCACCGTCCGGCGAAATGTTTTTGGAAAAGGAGCGCAGAATAAAAATTCATTTCATCAATGCCGAGTCCGGATTCGTTGCTGGCATTCGGAAGTTGTACACCGAAATGGACCGAGAAACCTATCCCCGTGCGATATTCATTCAATACTCCGAATTTTGTCCAAACGGTAAAATCCCCGATATCGCCGGTCGGATTCGACCGTGTGGTACGGATGGAATTAAATGCAGAATCCCGTTTCGTCACATACAGTAAATTCAATGCGGTGCCTTCCATTTTCAATTCGACAAATTCACTGAGCGACACGGCCACCTGGAGATTTCCAAATTTTGAGAGGTTTCCCGTTAATCCCGACAATGGGAATGGTTGATTGCGAAAATGAGCGATGCCAAGGGCTGCTTTGGCGTGTCCTGGTTCGATCAATTCGGCAGATTCAACTGTCAACGGATGCTGTTGAGCCAGTATGAGAATAGGGAGGATGAAAAAAAGAGGAAGTATCGTTTTCTTCAAACTGATCCAATATGAGGTTGGTGTGGGAAAACAAAAAGCGCCGGCGATCTATAGCCGGCGCCGTTGATGAACAAACATCAGGCAGCTTCGACAGCTGCTTTTTCTTTCACACGTTTTTCATATTCTTCCCGGAAGCGTTTCACAAAGCTTTGTACCGGCCAGGCAGCTGCATCGCCCAGAGCACAAATGGTGTTGCCTTCAATCTGGTTCGCAACATTAACCAGCATATCTACATCTTCCTGGCGTGCTTCATAGTGTTCGAAACGGTGCAACATCTTCTCCAGCCAGCCGGTTCCTTCGCGGCACGGAGTGCATTGTCCGCACGATTCATGATGATAGAAATGGGAGATACGGGAGAGCACTTTCACCAGATCGGTGTCTTCGTCCATCACGATCAGTCCGGCTGTACCAACGGATGATCCTGCGGCCTTCAGCGAATCCGCATCCATGGTAACACCTTCAAGATTCTCACCTCGAAGGATCATGGTGGAAGAACCGCCGGGAATGACTGCCTTGATCTTTTTCCCGCCTGTTACTCCGCCGCCATATTGAGGATCGTTAATGAGCGACAACAATGGAACGCCGGTCGGTATTTCATACACTCCAGGTTTGTTCACATGACCGCTGATTCCGACGAGAATCGGTCCGGGGTGCTTTGCCACTCCGATCTTTGAATACCATTCCGAACCCTTGTTGATGATCAACGGAACATTCGTCATAGTTTCAACATTATTAATGGTGGTGGGAGCAGACCACAATCCCTTTTGTGCCGGGAACGGCGGTTTCACACGCGGATAACCGCGTTCGCCCTCGAGCGAATTCATTAAAGCCGATTCTTCACCGCAAATGTATGCGCCGGCACCCCGGTGGGTGTAGATATTCGTTGAATATCCGGAGCCGAGGATGTTCTCGCCAATATATCCTTTTGCGTACGCTTCTGCGAGGGCTTTGTCTACCATCTTAATCCATTTACCGTATTCACCGCGGATATAGATGTAGGCGGTTGTGATTCCCATTGCATAACATCCAATCAGAATCCCTTCGATCATCATGTGCGGATTGAATTCGAAGATTTTCCTGTCCTTGAATGTACCGGGTTCGGATTCATCACCGTTCACGGCCAGGTACTTCGGTTTGTCATTTCCTTTCGGCATAAAGGACCACTTCAAGCCGGTGGGGAAGCAGGCGCCGCCGCGGCCGCGCAATCCTGATTTCTTCACTTCTTCGATGACCTCATCCGGTTTCATCTGCATCGCTTTTTTCAGTGCAGTATAACCGCCGTGCTGTTCGTACACATCGATCTTGTGATAATCCTGAATTTCCGGGAGAATGTATTTTTCCATAGTCTCAATAAAAAAATGGCCGCAGCTGAACCGTGGCCGGGTTATTTCAAACCGGTAAGAAGTTGTTCTGTCTTTTCGGGCGTTAGATGTTCGTGATATTCCTCGCCGATCGCAAGCATCGGTGCGCCGCCGCAGGCTCCCATGCATTCCACTTCGCTGATGGTGTATTTACCATCAGCGGATGTGGTGCCGAGTTTCGTGCCGCACATACGTTCGACGGTGGAAAGGATTTTATCGGAACCTTTCAACATGCAGGAAACATTCGTGCACACTTCAATATGGTGGTGTCCGAGTTTCTTGTCATTGTACATCGTATAGAAGGTAACGACTCCGAGCACATGGGCATACGGAACACCAACGAGATCGCCGATGTATTTCATCATTTCCTGCGAGATCCAGCCTTCTTGTTCCTGCGCGATCCATAAAATGGGAAGAAGGGCGGCTTTCTTCTGGGGATATCGTTTGAAGAGATCCTGCGCCTTTTGAAGATTTTCTTGAGTCAACATAATGTTTGGGAAATTATCTGAAAAAAAATCTCCCGTCGATTTTGTGTCGTCGGGAGGATTAACAATCCTGTCTACTTGTCCGCTTCGCCCATTACCGGGTCGAGACTGCCGAGCACAGCGACAATATCCGAGATCATGCCTCCTTCAACCAGCAGCGATGTGGACTGCAAATTCATAAATGAAGGTGAACGGATCTTCAACCGCCAGGGATGTCCCTCGCCGCGAGACTGGATATAGAATCCCAACTCGCCTTTGGATGCTTCCACTGCATGGTAGATCTCGCCGACGGGAGGGTTTACGCCGAAATTGACGATCATAAAATCATGGATCAGTTCTTCCATCTTGGTGTAGATTGGTTCCTTGCGCGGAAGGACCTTCTTCGGTTCGTTTGCATGTACCGGACCGGCCGGCATCTTTTCCAGACACTGCCGAATGATCTTTATACTTTCCTTTACTTCATTCAACCGCACATAATAACGGGAAAGTGAATCTCCGTCATTGAACACAGGAATGTTAAAGTCGAGTTCATTGTATACCAGGTATGGCTGAGTCCTGCGAAGATCGCATGCCACACCGACAGCGCGCAGATTCGGTCCGCTCATACCCATCGCGATCGCATTCTCCCGCGAGATCGTACCAACTCCGTCCAGGCGTTCCACGAAGATCCTGTTCGTATTCAACATAGTAAGGCATTCGTTGAATTTTTCCGGGAACTGGTCGAAGAATTCCTTTATCGCGGAAATCACTTCCGGTTTCATATCATGTGCAAGTCCGCCAATACGGGTGAAGCTTGTCGTAAACCGCGCACCAGTCAGAAGTTCAAAGATATCGTACATCTTTTCCCGTTCACGAAACGCCCAGGTAAAAACAGTTAATGCACCCACGTCCATCGCCAGTGCACCGATCCCGAGCAAATGGGAAGAAATGCGGGCCATTTCGGAGATGATCACACGGATATATTGAGCACGCTTTGGGGCTTCAATTCCAATCAATTTCTCTACGGCAAGCACATAGGCCGTATTGTTCATCAGCGGGGAGAGATAATCAAGGCGATCTGTGTGCGGAATAAATTCATGGTAAGAGCAGTTTTCGGCGAGTTTTTCATACCCGCGATGCAGATATCCCAATTCCGGCACACAGGCCGCAACGGTTTCACCGTCCAATTTTATCAGCAGTCGCAACACACCGTGCGTTGCAGGATGCTGCGGTCCCATATTCAGGACCATCTCATTGTCCAGAGCATCCTGAAAATAGACGCTGGTGTTTTTATTCTCCAGAGCAGCGAGGATCTTTTGCTGCCGGACTTCCATTGCTTGTTCTACATTCATTATATCGTTCTATTTTTTTAGATGATTATTTCCGTGGGAGTGGAATGGAATCCGGGATGCCCATCATCGGAAAGTCTTTCCTCAATGGATGGTACTCGAACTCCTCCGGCATGTACATTCTCCGCATGTCGTTATGTCCATCAAAGACAACGCCGACCATGTCGAAGGTCTCGCGCTCCGGCCAGTTTGCTCCAGGCCAAACCGAAGTTACAGAAGGGCAGTGTAAATCGGATTCGTCAACGAATACTTTTACTCTGATGCGGTGGTTCAATATTGTAGAATAGAGATTGTAGATTACTTCGAAGCGGTTCTCCGGGGTATAGGCGTCTGCTCCACACACATCCGAACAGTAATCAAACAAGGAAGCTGTATCGTCCCGAAGGAATTGACAGATTGCGACGATGTTTTCTTTTTTCACATGCACGGTGGTTTCACCGCGGAATTCCAGCACAGCAGTGATGCTGTCCGGAAATTGTGCTTTTAGTTTTTCTGTGATCTTTGTTAGCATAAGGATAGATGTTCCGTCGAAAATCCCGGCTACTGCACGGAATGGTAAAAAGAATTAATTATTGTTGATCCCCTGGATCTGCAATAGTTGCTGTTTCTCGGCGCGTTCTGCAGAGACCGTCATCGGAGTGCCTCTGCTTTCGCCACGTTGAATTTTTTCCTGAATCATCATCAGTGCGTGCAACAGGTTATCGGGACGAGGAGGGCAGCCGGCAACATAAACATCCACCGGAAGAAATTGATCTATCCCCTGCACCACCGAATAGGTACGGTACATACCGCCAGACGATGTGCAAGCCCCCATGGCGACCACCCATTTTGGATCGGGCATCTGGTCATAGATTTTCCGGACGACAGTTGCCATCTTATATGTCGTGGTTCCTGCCACCAGCAGGAGATCGGACTGACGCGGAGAAAAACGGAAGACCTCTGCACCGAACCGGGCGACATCAAACCGCGGCATGGCAAATGCCATCATCTCGATACCGCAGCAGGAGATGCCGAGGGGCATCGGCCACACGGAGTTCTTTCGGCACCAGTTGATTGCCGAATCGATGGTGGTAGTCAATGCTGTATCGCCTAATGCGTGTTCTAATCCCATTGCAGTGCTCCTTTTTTCAAAATATAGAGATATCCGACAAGTAAAATGAGGATAAACAAGATCATTTCGATATATCCGAAGAGTCCCAATGCACGGAAATTCACCGCCCAGGGGTAAAGAAAAATCACTTCGATATCGAACAGGATGAATAGCACGGCTACCATATAGTATTTTACGGAGAATCGCTCGCGTGCGGACCGGACCGGTGGCATTCCGCTCTCATAGGTTGAAAGCTTTTCCGGATTCGGACGGTGCGGACCTAAGTATCGTTGCAGCATGAGGAAGGCAACTCCGAGAAATGCTGCCACCCCAATCATGAGAAAAATGGGAATGTATGATTGCATAGAAGAAAGATTAATAGGGAAGAAAAAATTACAATAGCAAAAGTTATTGAAAAAATGCCCGAAAGTCAATGTAATGAAATCACTCTTGAACAGAATGCAATTCGAAAATAACTCAGTGAAAATATTTTTTTCTTAATGACCTTCTCAATCAAAAAGTGCTGTGTTTTCCAAACCCGCGTTTCATCGGACGGCTGTCGGAGCAAAAGATTTCTTAAACCGTTATACGTAATGTGCGTTATAGAATATTGTTCCCGAATTCTCAAGGGTTTTTAAGGTATTTCCGATCGATTGTTAATAAAAATATAAGGCCAATCTATAACGGCGCTATGTGGCAAATATCAACGTTTCATTTGCAAATCCCGTTCATGTCAAGTTAAGTTTTTAGCGGTCAGCACGACTCAATATTGACCTCATTTTTTTCTTGACTTGAGTGTTGTAACCATCTATATTCGCATACAGTTACACAGGATGAATTTCTCTCCGTTTTATCTGTAGATTAATTTCGCATAACAAATACAGGGGCTTTCTCTACTTTATAGAGAATGAGGTCTCTTTTTTCCTGTTTTGAACTTTCGTTGTTCATTGATCTACGGAAAACACCGATAACCGCAAATTCAGACAGTTCATACTAATTTTATAAAATATTTTTAATTAACAGGAGATCATAACCCAATGAGTGACACTAAAGTAGCGGTTAAAGAAACCGCATCGGCAAAGAAATCGGGGACTCAGGGGCTTACTTTCCGTCGGTATTTCACCAGAGAGGGCGTTCATCCTTTTGACGAAATCGAGTGGGAATTAAGATCAGCAGTAATAACGAATGAAAAAGGGGAAAAGATTTTTGAACAGAAGAACGTCGAGATTCCGAAATCGTGGTCGATGACCGCTACCAATGTGGTTGTGTCGAAATACTTCCATGGGCAGATTAACACTCCTGAACGTGAAACCAGTGTCCGTCAAATAGTGGACCGCGTTGCCAAATCGACCGTATCGTGGGGACGGAAGCAGAAATATTTCGCCACTGAACAGGATGCCGATATTTTTTATACTGAGCTTTGCTTCATCCTAGTAAATCAATATATGGCGTTCAATAGTCCGGTCTGGTTTAACGTGGGAATTGAGGAAAAACCGCAGTGCTCTGCCTGCTTTATCAATTCCGTCCAGGATTCCATGGAATCCATTCTCGGCCTTGCCCGCACCGAAGGAATGCTCTTCAAATTCGGTTCCGGTACCGGTTCCAATCTCTCTTCATTGCGCTCTTCCAAAGAGACTCTTGCCGGCGGTGGCACTGCATCCGGACCAGTTTCCTTCATGAAAGGCTTTGATGCTTTTGCCGGCGTTATCAAGTCCGGCGGAAAGACCCGTCGAGCCGCAAAGATGGTGATCCTGAATGCCGGACATCCGGATGTAGTGGAGTTCATCAACTGTAAAGCTGTGGAAGAAAAGAAAGCATGGGCATTGATCGATGCCGGATATAATGGAGGTTTCAATGTTCCCGGCGGTGCATATGATTCCGTTTCCTATCAAAATGCCAATCATTCGGTCCGCGTTACCGATGAGTTTATGAAAGCTGTTCTGGAAGACAAAGAATGGCAGACCAAATCCGTGAAGGGGGGGAAAGTGGTTGACACGTTCCGTGCCCGCGATCTGATGCGGCAAATTGCTGAAGCAGCATGGCTCTGCGGCGATCCTGGTATGCAGTTTGATACAACCGTTAACGCCTGGCACACATCCAGCAATACGGCACGTATAAATGCATCTAATCCTTGCAGTGAATATATGTATCTGGATGATTCCGCGTGCAATCTTGCATCGCTTAATCTAATGAAGTTCCGGACGATCAATGGTGAATTCGATGTAGAATCGTTCAAATATGCCGTAGATATCACCATCACCGCACAAGAGATCTTCGTCGATAATGCCAGCTATCCAACACCGGCCATCGAGAAGAACAGCCATGATTATCGTCCTCTCGGTTTAGGATACGCCAACCTGGGTGCGCTGCTTATGGCACGCGGTCTTGCGTATGATTCCGACTCCGGTCGTGAATATGCTGCAGCGATCACATCGTTAATGTGCGGTGAAGCATATGCCCAGTCCGCGCGCATTGCGGAACATGCCGGACCGTTCAGGGGATACGCAGTGAACCGTGAACCGATGCTCGGCGTGATGAACAAACACAGCATCCATGCAGATAAGATTTCCAAAGACTATGTCCCCGCTCAGTTGTGGGAAGCGTCCAGCATCTCTTGGAAAGACGCGATCGAACTTGGGAAAGTTCATGGATTCCGCAACGGTCAAGCGACTGTGCTGGCACCGACGGGGACGATTGGATTTATGATGGATTGCGATACCACCGGTGTTGAACCCGATATCGCATTAGTGAAATATAAGAAGCTCGTCGGCGGCGGCATGATGAAAATTGTCAACCAGACAGTTCCGGAAGCCCTGCGCAAACTTGGTTATGACAGCGAAGCGATTGAACATATTATTTCCTTCATTGATAAGAACGATACAATCGAAGGTGCTCCATTTCTCAAGGATGAACATCTGGCAGTGTTTGACTGCGCATTCAAACCGTCCAAAGGAAAGCGCTCCATTCAATACATGGGTCATATCAAAATGATGGGTGCAACACAGCCGTTCCTCTCCGGTGCAATTTCCAAAACGGTGAACATGCCGACGGAAATTTCGCCCGAAGATATCATGCAGGCATATATCGAATCCTGGAAATTGGGTCTGAAAGCCGTAGCGGTATACCGCGATGGTTGCAAACGGACTCAGCCGCTTTCGACATCGCTGGACGGCGATAAGAAGAAAGAAGAAAAGAAATCGGAACCGCGTCTTGCGCGCCGCCGTCTGCCCGCAGAACGCGCAGCATACACCCACAAATTCAGCATTGCGGGACACGAAGGATATATTACAGCCGGCATGTATGAAGACGGTACCCCGGGTGAGGTGTTTATCACCATGTCTAAAGAGGGATCGACGCTTTCCGGGATGATGGACGCGTTTGCCACATCGATTTCCATTGCACTACAGTATGGTGTGCCGATTAAGGTGTTGGTGGATAAATTCAGCCATATGCGGTTTGAACCTTCCGGCTTCACGCAGAATCCTGAAATACCGATCGCAAAATCGATCTGCGATTACCTTTTCCGATGGCTGGGACTGAAGTTCCTGCCGAAAGATGAGCAGCCGATGGGTATGGTAGCCGAAACGCCGGTGCTGGAAACTGTCTCCAAATCCGAAGTGAAGACGGAAACAGTCACCGCGGCAGAACGGGGTGAAAAATATGTCTTCCAAACACAGGCCGATGCACCGCCGTGTCATGAGTGCGGCAGTCTGATGATCCGTTCCGGTGCATGCTATAAATGCACGCAATGCGGATCAACGAGCGGCTGCTCCTGAGTAATTTACCGTAGAGACTCAGAAAGAAAAGTTGTAAAGCATCTTGAAGGTGATCTACAACTGAGCTGAAGAAATGAAAACGCCGAGAAGGATCACTTCCCGGCGTTTTTTATTTATGCACATGATCTTATGAATTACAAATAATATTTCTTTACATAGTCCGATACCATGCGGTGAGTGCTGTACATCGGTACGAGTGTTGCAATTGCATGACGCATACGCTTGATCCATTTCCTCGGGATACCGTTTGCGTCGCGATCATAGAACTCGGGGATGATCTGATGGCTCAGGACCTCATACAGATATTGTGAATCCTGAGTATCCTGCACATGGGCGTCTGCCGGCTGTTCATCGCCGCCGATGGACCATCCATTATGTCCGTCATATCCTTCACGCCACCAACCGTCCATAATACTGCAGTTCATTCCACCGTTGATGCCAACCTTTTGACCGCTGGTGCCGCTTGCTTCCAACGGACGTCGCGGATTATTCAGCCACACATCAGCACCGGAGACGAGATAGCGGGCGAGGTTCATGTCGTAATTTTCCAGGAAGATCACTTTGCCAAAGAGATTCGGATGTTTGGTGATCTCGACGATCTTTTGGATGAATTTCTTCCCCTCGTCATCGCGCGGATGGGCTTTGCCTGCAAAGATCACTTGCACAGGTTTTTCCATGGTATTGAAAACATGGAGAATCTTCTCGAAGTGAGTAAAGATCAACGGAGCGCGTTTGTACGTGGCGAACCGGCGTGCAAAACAGATGGTGAGTGCATCCGGATTCAGGATATTTTCGTATGCTGCAGTGCCGTTGCCGTACCGTGAATGCTGTTCGTGCAGGCGATGTCGGGCAAATTCGATCAACTGACGGCGCAGTGAATATCGCAGTGCCCAGAGTTCTTCGTCCGAAATCTTTTTTGGATCCACAGCTTTTTGCCAGAATTTCGGTTCGAGAAAATGTTTATTCCAATCGCTGCCGAGCTTTTCCGTCCAAAACGCATTGGTTTTTTCTCCTACCCAGCTTTCCACATGGATACCGTTGGTGATTGATCCAATCGGAACTTGATCGATCTTCTTTGCGGCAGGATAGAGCGGTTTCCACATTTCCCGGCTGACAGCGCCATGCAATTCGCTGACACCGTTTGCAGAACGGGACATTTTCATAGCCAGCACCGTCATGCAGAAAATATCATGAGGATTATCTGCATGCTCTCTGCCGAAATGGATCAATTCATCCACCGTCATTCCGTAATGATGCACGCAATGTTCAAACACGAATTTCATCAGGTCGTTGGAGAACCGGTCGTGACCGGCAGGGACAGGCGTATGTGTGGTAAAGATACATTCCTTAACGACATTTTGCATCGCTTTTTCTTTTGATAAACCTTCTGCGATCTGTTCCCGCAGCAGTTCCAGCGTTAAGAATGCAGAATGTCCTTCATTCATATGATATACGGAGGGAGTGATTCCCATTGCCCGCAGCATACGCACGCCGCCAATGCCGAGGACGATCTCCTGGGCGATGCGTGTGGTGGAGTCACCGCCGTACACATGGGCAGTGATATCCCTGTACCGTTCTTCATTTTCCGGAAGATTCGTATCGAGCAGCAGCAAGGTGCTGCGTCCAACACGGAGCCGGCGGGCGACAAAATTCACTTTGCTGAATCCGATCTGTACGGAGCAGACGATAGGATGTCCCTTTTTGTCCGTTACCAGTTCCGTCGGCTGGCGATTCATATCGATCTGCAGATATTGCTCGTGCTGCCATCCATCCACGCTGATCCGCTGCTCGAAATAACCTTCGCGGTAGAAGAGAGAGATGCCGTAGAATGGTACGCCGAGATCGCTCGCGGATTTTGTATGGTCACCGGCAAGGATTCCCAATCCTCCAGAATAGATGCGGACGCTTTCGTGCAGACCAAACTCGGCGCTGAAATATGCGACTGGTCTTTTTATTCCTTTCGCCTTTGCCGCCGCCCAGGTTTTTGTATTGTTCATATACGCTTCAAACTCTTTTAACACGTTCTGCACTTTTTCGGCGAAGACTTTGTCTCCGAGTCGGGCAAGCAGTTCATGATGCGAGATGTCCGCCATGAGCCACGGAGCGTTATGATTTGTTTTTTCCCACAATTGCGGGGAGAGTTCCCGGAAAATGGACTGTGCATTGGGATGCCACGCCCACCAAAGATTTTTAGACAGCGCGGAAAGCCCTTCCACGAGAAATTGTGTTGAAGAGGATTTTTGTTTTGCCATAGAAGTGTTTTTTTAACCCTTTTGTGATGGTAACCGGATATAAGAAACTGAAATTTGGGGGAAATTCCAAAGGGAAAATTTTGCGAGAGGTCGAAGGGACTTGCTTTAAACAGATTTTTCCATTATGTCCGGCGTCAGAAGCCAGCGCAATTTGCCGCATCCTTTAACGAGCGAGCCATGCGTTTCGATGCACGCCAAGCTAGTTGTTTTCATGATCACATGAGTTGCTTCTGACCCACTGATGAGTTTTGAAATGCACGCTGTGACGAATGGTTCGTGTGTTACCAGAAGGACTCTGCTGTCGTTCGGAAGTGTTCTGAGCAATTCCAATAGATTTCTCGGATCTGCATCAGGCGTCAGGTGTTCTGATTCGGAGAGGGTGATTTCAGGAAGTTTCTTTAAAACAGCATGCGCAGTTTGCTGTGCCCGGACCAATGGACTGGCGAAAGCATGGGTCAAGTGTATATGCAATTCTGAGCAGAATTTTCCGACAATTTTCGATGCATGTTTGCCTTCTTCTGTCAGTTCCCGTTCAAAGTCCGTCGGAAAATCATGTCCTGCCTGGCCGTGTCGCAAAAAATACAGAACCATCGTCGTTACGCAATCCTTTTCTTTGCTTCGGCATATCCCGGTTTCAGAACATCATAAATCAACCGGATACGGTCTTTGTATGGAATAAAGGCAGATTTCATGGCATTGATCGTGATCTTTTCCAGCTCTGCAAGATCCAGACCGAACGTGCTGTGTGCCAAATGATATTCGTCCGTCAGTGTAATGCCGCTCATCAGCCGGTCATCGGTGTTCAGTGTAAGACGAAATTTATATTTGTGATAGATTGGGAATGGATGCTCTTCGATGGAACGGACCGCTCCGGTGTGGAGATTGCTCGTCAAACAGATTTCGATCGGAATGCGTTTATCCAGCACAAATTGTGCAAGTGTTCCCATGGAAAGTACCTCGCCGTCTTTCACCCGCATATCTTCGATCAACCGGGTGCCGTGACCGATGCGATGTGCACCGCACCATTGAATGGCCTGCCAGATAGATTCCTTCCCGAATGCTTCGCCTGCGTGGATGGTGATATTGAAATTTTCCCGCTGGATATAATGGAAGGCGTCCACATGTTTTTTCGGAGGATAGCCGCCTTCTTCACCGGCAAGATCGAATCCTATCACGCCCTGATTTCTGAATTCAGTTGCAAGTTCGGCAACTTCAAGTGAAACGGACGGTTCCATGTGTCGCATGGCGCAAATAATTACACCATAATGAACGCCAAAGTCTTTTTTACCGCGCGCAAGTCCCGTGAGAACTGATTTTATTACTCTCGAAACCGATAATCCTTTCCCGACATGGAAAATCGGTGCGAAGCGTGTCTCGAAATAGACAACACCATCCTTCTTCATGTCTTCGACCGTTTCGTACGCCACCCGTTCCAGCGCTTCTTCGGTTTGCATCACGCCGCAGGTATGTTCAAAGCCTTCCAGAAACAACGGCAGACTGCCTCGCTGCGCTCCGCGCTGAAACCACTGGTCCAGTTCGCCCGGATCATTCGTCGGAAGCTTTGAATAGTGCTGTTCTTTCGCAAGTTCGATCACTGTTTGTGGCCGGACACCGCCGTCGAGGTGATCATGGAGAAGGACTTTGGGGATTGTGCGAATGAAGTCTTTGGAGAGTTTCATAAGGTGTTTCTTTCAAATATTTCTTTTTAATATAGATAAAATATTTGAAGAAATCTAAAATGGAATCTATACAGATAGATCCATTGAGCAATCGTATTTCGTTTTTTCTCTATTGAGTAAATACCCCGCCGCTAGTCCTAAGGACTCCTTCGGAGCCGCGAGGTTATTCATTTTCTTTTTACATGTTCCACTTTGATGATATTCGTCGGACACATTCGGGCGGCAACGGTATTTTCATGATATTCATCGTCTGCAACAATTGCCGAAAAAACACCTTTCTTTTCTGTTCCCTGTAGTAAAACACTCTTGCCGTCTTTTTTTGAAATACGCCAGCGATAAGGTGCCACTTCAACGCACGCATTGCAGCCGATACACTTATTGCGAAATTGAGTTATACGAATCATAGAGATCTCGTGCAAAGACGCGAAGAATATTTAAGGGTAATCGCGAAAAAGCATTTGCTATTTCTTTGCGGCTTTGCGTGAAAAATTATAGCGAAACAAGCTTGTAAAGAGAGTCAGATGGGCGCATTATTTCGGGAAGGGGGAATGTCACTTCATCTCCTTTTACAGCGCGCTGCACCGGTGTATCATTCACGTGCAGCTCATTAATTGTTGCGTGGATGTACCCTGTCGTCGGTCCGGTGATAACTATTTCATCTCCAACTTCAAGAGACTGCGCTTCCATTTTGAAATGAGCTATTTTTGGTTTGACGAAATAATTCACTCCTTTGGCGACGTATACTTTTCGTTTTGTTGCTTGTGAATCTACTGTATCCGACCATTCGCCCATCGTCCTGCCAAGATAGTATCCGTCCCAGAATCCGCGGTTGTAGACAGTGGTAAGCTCTTCTTTCCACTTCGTAATTTTATCCTGCGTATATGTTCCTTCGGCAATAGCATCAACGGCTTCTCTGTAACATTTTGTGGAAGTATATACATAATCGGCAGAACGTCCGCGTCCTTCAATCTTCAGGACAGAAACACCTGCATCAATAATCTTATCGAGAAAGTCGATTGTGCAGAGGTCTTTTGCGGACATGATATATTCATTATCGATTTCCAGCTCATAGCCTGTTTCTTTATCCGTTACAATATAATCCCGCCTACAATTTTGTATGCAAGCACCCCGGTTGGCGGAAGAAAAATGTGTGTGCAGGCTTAAATAGCATTTCCCCGATACCGCCATACACAATGCGCCGTGTGCGAATACTTCGATTTGAATCTGGTTGCCTGAGGGACCGCATATGTTTTGTCGTTTTATCTCTCGAGTAATATCCGCGACTTGGGAAAGGGAGAGTTCGCGCGCTGTTACCATCACATCGGCAAATGTTGAAAAGAATTCCACAGTTTCAATGTTCGTCACATTTGCCTGTGTGGAAATATGTATTTCCATGTTTTTCTTTTTCGCATACATCAACACCGCATGATCTGCGGCGATAATGGCAGTAATACCGCTTTGTTTTGCTGCATCCACAATACTGCGCATAAGCTGCAGATCGTGATCATACATGATTGTGTTGAGCGTGATGTATGATTTTACATTGTGCTCCCGGCAGATCTCGGCAATCTTCACTAAATCTTCCGTTGTAAAATTGTTGGAAGATTTAGCGCGCATATTCAACTGTTCGATACCGAAATAAACAGAATTGGCTCCCGCTTTGATAGCGGATGATAACGCTTCCCACGATCCTGCAGGGGACATGATTTCGATTTGATTATTCATGGCAGAATGATTTTTTTGGTAAAAAATTTCCTTAAAATACGGATATTAAAGTCCTATTCCAATGCGGCATCGGGTTTGTTCTTTTCGGTAACGAAATATAACACAACAAGAGAGAGAAGCGAAATCACTCCCATTGAATAAAACGCGGTCGAATATCCTCCCGTTGCGATAATTATTCCCGCAATGTAACCGCTCCACGATTCGCAAATATTCGTTCCTCCCATATATGCACTGAATTGCGTCGCACCAAGCCGTGTGTCGGTGATATTCATGAATAGTGCATAGGACGAGGCGGTGAACAGACCAATCCCGAAATAGATCGCTGTCATTATCATGAAATAGATCGGATCACGGGGTATGTGGTGAAACACATGATATGTTGCCAGAACAAATACCATACTGATAATGAACGAAAGAGAAACAACGACGGAACGTTTGACACTATAGAATTTTCCGCCATATCCGCCGATCAGAGCGCCAAAAAACATCGCAGCAATCGAAAATGTTGAAAAGAAAATTCCGATCTGATCTTTCGAAAACCCATTGTCAACGAAAAACGGTCCGGCGACTGCGCCGACACTTTCGTATGCTGTTCCGCCGATAACGGCGAAGAGCATACCGAGCTAGGCGGTCCGTGACGAAAGGACATGCTTTAATACATCCAAAAACCTTTTCCAACGATCATTGATCGTAATTCTACCGATCGAACTTTGTTGTTCCGAAAAGAATAGAATAATCGTGGTTCCCCAAATCAAGCCGATCAGTGCAACGAGAATCGTGTTCATCTCAACAAACTGTAAAAATAGAATTGCCCATCCTCCAAAGAGTGATCGACCGATCAACATCCCTGTTTGCATCCAGCCGTTTAAAACACTTCGTTCTTCCGGATCAGCCTCGGCAATGCACAAAGCATCAATGGAGACATCCTGAGTTGCTGCGGCAAGTGTGTGTATAAGGAAAAATGAAAAGAGCAGCGGGAATTGTGACGCACTTTCGATGAAGAGAGCGGGAACAAGAGAGACGCCCATCACCAATTGACTGGCGATGATCCACGAGCGGAGTTTCCATCGTTCGGATTGGAAAATATCGATAAGCGGCGCCCAGAGGAATTTGAATGCCCAGGGTAGGACAAGAAGTGAAGTGAGTGTTGTGATCGTATCAATCGGTACGCCGTACGACCTCAGTTCTGTCGGAAATGTCCACCAGATAAACCCGATCGGCGCTCCTTCGGACATATACAAAAGAGTAAAAAGAATTGTCCGCTTGCGCGGTGTGGAAAGAAAATTCAATAAATTATTCGCTCTTATACTGATAAACTGAAAATAATTAGAGGCCTCTGAAAATGCAATTGTCCCCAAGGGATAGTGTCTGTATCAATAGTGAATTGCCAACGTTCGGTCGGCATCATAAGGTGTAAACATAATGAAATTATTAACATCTGCAGAAAAACAAACCATTCTTATTGTTTTAGAAGATATCGGAGAGAGAACAGGAGTTGATAAACGGAAACTGAGGATTAAAGGAAAAACAGCGTTGTTTGATTAAATAAACCATGGATTCCTACTGTTGCAGGAATGACATCAGTATTGGAATAGTGCCCCCGCAGAACCAGATTGCACCAGTGTGGTGCAATTGGCCTCACTTCTCGCAATGACAAATATCATATTATTCACCGCAACTTAGCGACATTGTTCTCTAATTATTTTCTCCCGCCGCACAGTCAGATTCCGTTTAAAAACATAACGGAATGACACGCTCAATAATCAGGCTATACGGCTACGTACGAACTATTCATTTCAACACTCCAACCGCTTTTTCCACTCCGGTGAGCACCGAGTTTGTCCTAACCAACCGGATTGCATGCTGGATATCGTCGTGCAGTATTCTGTCTTCGTCTAGGTGAGCAATGCTGCGGCGGACGATCCGATGTGCGACTCTTGTTCCTTTTCCACATTTAAGCGGTGCGTGGAAATCGATGCCCTGAGCGGCGGTCATCAGTTCGATGGCAATGACAGTCTGTGCATTTCGTAAAATGCGCCGGCATTTTTGCGCTGCGATGGAACCCATGGAATTATGGTCCTCCTGATTCGCGGAGGTCGGAATGGAATCGACGCTGGCAGGATGCGCAAGAACTTTGTTTTCCGAAACAAGTGATGCGGCTGTATACTGTGCAATCATCAATCCAGAATTCAGACCGCCGTTTTGGGTGAGAAAACGGGGGAGTCTGCTCAACGCACCGTTCACCATTCGTTCCGTTCGCCGTTCGGAAATATTTGCTAATTCTGAAAGTGCGATAGCAGCAAAATCCATCGCCAGTGCCATCGGTTGACCGTGGAAATTTCCCCCTTCAAGGTGTTGTTTCTCATTCGGGAAGATAAGCGGATTATCGTTTGCGGAATTAATTTCGATCATTACTTTGGAAGCGACATATTCCAGCGCATCGCGCGACGCCCCATGCACTTGCGGTGCGCAGCGAAGGGAATAGGCGTCCTGAACGCGATCGTCGTTATGACGGTGCGACTCGCGGATCTCGCTTTTCTGTAAGAGCATTCGCAGGTTTGCGGCGGACGCCAATTGTCCTTTATAAGGACGAAGTTTATGAATACGTTCGTCAAAGGCTGTATCTGTCCCTTTTAAAGCTTCCACGCTCATCGCACAGGATATATCCGCGAGTTTCATCAATTGCAGTGCCTCATGGGTGATTAAAGAAGCAAAGGCCGTCATCATCTGAGTTCCGTTGATCAGAGCAAGTCCCTCTTTTGCAGTCAGCCGGAGCGGAATTAATTTGTTCTTCGTCAACAACGTCGACGCATTTTCTATTTTACCGGTCCGGCAGTTATAGATCTTTCCATGACCCATCATTGTCAGAACAAGGTGTGCTAATTGTACAAGATCACCGCTGGAACCGACCGAGCCTTTCGACGGCACGATCGGGATCAACCCCGCATTGAAGAATTTTACGATGAATGCCACTGTTTCTGGACGGATACCGGAAAATCCTTTTGCGAGTGCGTTAATACGCAAGATCATCATAGCACGGACCACATCATACGGCAGCGGATCTCCGGCACCGGCGGCATGACTGAAAATGAGATTCCTTTGCAGCAGTTCGATCTTATCGAACGGAATACGCACATTGGCGAATTCTCCAAATCCGGTTGTGACACCGTAGATTACTTCGTTATTAGAAAGCCACTGTTCCACCAATAATCGGGAGCGCCGCATTGCTTTCATGGCCGTGGGCGCAAGAGAGATCTTCTGTTTGAAGTCTGCAGCTGTTTCTGCCAGAGCGGTGATGGTAAGGGAGTTGCCGGTAAGTTGTAGTGTCATACAAGTATTTAGCAAGAGTGAATACTAATGCGCATTGATGTTTTCAAAAGCGCTATTCTTGGAGCCACGTTCACGGCTTTTACCGTGCGTAGGTCCTGACGAACTCTTCCAATCCGTCGACGATCTTTTGGGCAATCTGTTTGCGGAAGTTTTCGTCGATCAGTTTCATTTCATCTTCAGGATTCGACATGAATGCCGTTTCCACCAGAACATTCGGGTACTGTGTCGCTCCGCTCAGCGAGAAGTTAAAGTTTCCCGTCACTCCCCATTCAGAAAGACCGAGTGAGAGCATATTCCTGTATATGATGTCCGACAGCGGTTTGAATCCGGGATAGCGGAAATAGGCGCTGGTACCTTTCACCGCTTCGGGATCCGCATTTTCGCCGATGGAATTCGCATGGATACTGACGAAGAGGTGAACGCCGGCATTAAGCATTTTATCGATCCGCTCATTGTTTCCCACATTCCAATCCGATTCCCGGGTCATCACCGTTTTGATTCCTTTTGACTGCAACAGTGCCTTCAGTTCCTTTGCAATAGAAAGAGTGATATCCTTTTCGACGGCGCCCGTGGCTCCTTTCGCTCCTTCATTTCCGATACCGTGACCGGCGTCGATGCCGATGGTCAATTTTGCCAGCGGTTTCAAAGTGTCGGCAATAACAGGAGGACGGCGCACGCGAATACGGAGTGTCGTTCCTTCATATCCGATGTCGTATCCCCAATGCTGTTTGTGTTTCAGCATAATCGTTAGTTGAATGTGTTCTGCACCGACCTGGGTCGTTTGCACCTGCTGGACTCCTGCGGCTGAAAGGTGATGCGTGATCCAATTTGTATTGGATGCGGCACCGAAGATGTTCACAATAATCGACATTGGTTCGGTGGTCTGTTCGCTGGTGTAGGAGACTTTTTGTCCCATGGCAATACGTACGACATCCTCGTTGTCATTTCCACTGATGGTGATGGAGCCGGTTAATGTGAACGGGAGAGGAGTGTTTACCGGAAGAAGCAATGCATTTTCCTGCGGAAGCCACCCTTCCATTCCATCCGACAATTTCACCCGATACTGAGTTCCGGATTTTCCTGTTACGACCACCCGCACGCCCTCGACAAGAAATCCTAATTTTGCTCCACCTAGCCGGTCCGTTCCAAGGCCTGCATTCAGGTACGGACGTTTGCCGGTGAGCTCAGCAGTCCGTGGAAGTGAATCTTGAATGATGGATACTTTCCCTTTTGCGATAGCCTCTTCGCTGCTGAAAAAATTCTTTTTAATGCGGACCGTTACCGCGGCATCAGCGCATTGATCTATCGGTTTGATTTTGTATTGTCCGATGTAATTTCCGGGGCCATTTCCGTTCTTTCCGATTAATTCCCGCATTGGGATACTCGATTCAATTCCTTCGATTTCAAATTCCGGCTGCTGTCCGGGTGTTCCCCGCATCCGCACTTCAAGCACATCGCCGTTGGTGAGCCAACGATCTTCGGACGGTGAAGATATATTGTCAATATAGATCTCTCCTTCAGTGTAGGCCGTCGGAATTGGTTTCAGGAACACGTAATCTTTCCACAGTGAATCACCATTCGCATTCTTTACGGAAATGTGCAGCATTGAGGTATCTGCCGTTAAAAAATGAAATCCGACGAATGCGCCGCTGGGGTAGACTTTTACTTCTTTATAATTGATGAACGCCCTCATTGCCGGTCCGGTAGATGCTGCAATGCGATGGCGGTAGAGGCCGTAATGAACGGTATCCTTTTCCGGGATGACGACGCGAAGGAATAACGAATCATTTCCTTGAGAGATGAGCGGAAGAATGGTAATACAATACAACAGGAACAATTTTATCATACATCCCCATGAGTACAACACGAAATGAATGAATAAATGTAGAAAGAGATGGGGCGAGATTCAAGGAAGGAAGCGGATAAACTTATGATGCAGAAAACAGTCATCCGATGTCGGAAGGGCATCGGATGACCGGAAGAGTTTTACCTGGATCAGTAGATTACTTTATTGAGCGGATATTCGATGATCCCTTCGGCACCGGCGCGTTTCAATTGCGGAATGATTGCGCGAACCACTTTTTCTTCGAGGATTGTTTCAATGGCAACCCATTCAGAGTCCGACAACTGCGAAATGGTCGGTTTTCGCAACGCAGGAATGAGGGAGAGGATCTTTTCCAGATCTGCTTTTTTCAGGTTCATCTTCAGTCCGACGCGTGAACCAGCGTTGATAGCGCCCTGAAGCAACATTGCCATATTCTCTATCTTTTCCCGTTTCCACGGATCGTTCCAGCTTTCTTTATTTGCGATCAGCTTGGTGTTGGATTCGAGGACGACATCCACGATCCGCAGTTTGTTTGCACGGAGTGAACTGCCGGTCTCGGTCACTTCCACAATTGCATCGACCAGGTCAGGCGTCTTCACTTCAGTAGCGCCCCAGGAGAATTCCACCGCAGCGTTCACGCCATGCTTCTTCAGATACGCTTTCGTAATCCCGACGACTTCTGTCGCGATCCGTTTACCTTCCAGGTCCTTCACAGATTTCACCGGAGAGTTTTCGTGGACCGCAAGCACCCATTTCACTTTCCGCATGGATTGTTTGGAATAGACAAGATCGCACACACTAACGACATCCACACCATTCTCGATGATCCAGTCATATCCAGTTAAACCGGAATCGAAGACACCGTCCTCCACATACCGCGGAATTTCCTGCGCCCGGATCAGCATCCCTTCCAGTTCCTCGTCGTCGACGGAGGGGAAATAGGATCGGGAAGAGACAGAGAAATTGTATCCTGCTTTCGACAAGAGTTGAAGGGTGGATTCCTGAAGGCTTCCTTTCGGGAGGCCGAATTTAAGTTTGCTCATAATAGTTCTTCGATTCAATGAATGGCCAACTGATAGAGATTGACCGTTGGATAAATAATGAAATACAAGCCCCACATCACGATGCCGACAGAGAGCGGAATAGAAAGGTTGTCATCGATTTTCCACGATCCCGCTTCTACTACAGTGCCGACAAGTGCAGCTGCTGCACCGATTAGATATTCCCCTGCCGCATATTCAGCTTTCGGCGTAAAATAAATAACGATCAGTGCAAAGACGAAGAACGCCATGCTGCCTTCGAAACTTTTTTGGAGGAACCGTCTCCGGCCAAAGCGTCGACCGATCAGTGCTGCTACGGAATCGGAGATGATGAGAATAGGAAATGCCGTCAATACGATCAGCTTCGGAAAAACGATTACGCAAATGGTTGCAGCGATCAATACATTCGTTGCACCGTTCAGCCGTTTACTGGAATGGTCCGTTTCGTGTTTTCGCAGCATGAAACGGAAGACTTTGTAAAACAGTTCTGCCGTCGGCTCGTGATAATAGCGGAGGAGATCGACGAATAAAAAACCGAACGTGATCGGCACCAGCAGTTGCAGTGCAAGATCACGTTCGATGAAATAATAGATGATCGGGATGCTTAAGGAACAAAAGTGGATCGCTTTCCGTGCAATCTCCGCCTTATAATCAATATTCGCAGCGTTGATCATACATTACGACTTGGGCACGCGGCCGCGATTTAGTTTTCTGTTCGCTCTTTCCGTTCACATCTTGCTGTGTGGCAGCAACGACCGCTTTTTCCAGGACCGGCGCCGGGATAACGACTGCTGGAGCGTTGCCGTTGCCGTTCTTCACCAGTGCGGGCAATTGTTCGCCGCGCAACACTTTGTCAATCTCTTCACTATCCAGAATTTCCCGTTCCAGCAGCACGTTGGAGAGTGCATGCAGCTTGTCAATGTTCGAAGAGAGGATTTCGATTGCTCGCTTTTCAGCGGTGGAAATGATCTTCTTCACTTCCTCGTCAATCATTTTTCCAGTCTCTTCACTATAATCACGGTGTTTGGTAATTTCTCGGCCAAGAAACAGTTCTTCCTCTTTTGCTCCGTACGTGAGCGGACCCATCTTTTCGCTCATTCCCCATTCACAGACCATTTTACGGGCCAGATTGCTTGCCCGTTCGATGTCATTGCCTGCGCCGGTGGTGAATTCATTAAAGACGAGCCGTTCCGCCGTCCGTCCGCCGAAGAGCATGGCGAGGAGCGCTTCAAGATATTTTTTTGAATATGTATGTTTCTCATCCATCGGCAGCGAAGTGGTTACACCAAGTGCGCGTCCGCGGGGGATGATGGTTACTTTGTGCACCGGATCGGACTCGGGAATGTATTTTGCCACAAGCACGTGTCCTGCCTCATGATATGCCGTGATCTTCTTTTCTTTGTCAGAAATGAGCATGGACTTCCGTTCCGTTCCCATCATCACTTTATCCTTCGCCTCTTCGAAATCCCGCATGGTCACTTCTTTTTGATTCTTGCGTGCAGCAAGGAGCGCCGCCTCGTTTACGAGATTGGCTAGATCGGCGCCTGAAAGTCCGGGCGTGCCTTTCGCCAGTGTCTCTAATTTAATATCCAATGCCAACGGAATATTTTTTGTATGTACTTTCAGAATGCCTTCACGACCACGAACATCGGGACGGTCCACTACTACCTGACGGTCGAAGCGGCCCGGACGCATCAATGCGGGATCGAGCACATCGGGACGGTTTGTTGCAGCGATCAGGATAACGCCATTGTTCTGTTCGAAACCGTCCATTTCTACGAGAAGCTGGTTCAATGTTTGTTCGCGTTCATCGTGACCGCCGCCGAGTCCGGCGCCGCGATGGCGGCCGACTGCGTCAATCTCATCGATGAAGATAATACACGGAGCGCTTTTCTTTCCCTGATCGAACAGGTCGCGGACACGGCTTGCACCGACGCCGACGAACATTTCCACAAAGTCCGCACCGCTAATGGAGAAGAAGGGGACTCCCGCTTCGCCAGCGACAGCGCGAGCCAGCAGAGTTTTACCGGTACCCGGAGGGCCCAGGAGTAGAACGCCGCGCGGAATCTTACCGCCTAATCGCTGAAATTTTGCCGGATCGCGGAGGAATTCAATCACTTCCTGTAATTCCGTTTTCGCTTCGTCGCAACCGGCGACATCCGCAAACGTGATTCTGATCTGACCTTCGTTCAGCATCTTCGCCCGGCTTTTGCCAAAGGAGAAGATCCCTTTCGTTCCGCCTCCCTGCATCCTGCGGAAGATGAAGATCCAGACACCGATAATGATGATCCACGGCAGTGCAGTGATAAGCATGTTCGTCCACATTCCATCTTCTTTCGAGATGGTGAAGGCGACTTTATGGGAAGACCATTGTGCGATAACAGCATCATCAATGTTGGTGTAGGGGAGTGTCAGTGTGAATTTCTCCGCTTTCACTCGTTTGCCGTTGGCAAGTGTAATCTCCTGCGGTTCACGCAATACGCCGTGAAAATCGAAGTCGTTCAGATTCGATTTCTTCACTACCGCTTTGGCGATCTGATTATTATTCAACAGCTCCTGATATTGGGTGAAAGACAATTCATATTCAGTCGCTTCCGCTCCCTTGAAAATGGTCATCACCAAAAAAACCGCCATAATGATGGCGGACCAGCTCAGAACGACACGGAACGCCTTTCCCCAGTTGAACTCATCGTCATTACGATTCGGTGTTTTCGGGCGTTTTATCTTCGGCAAAAATTGCCGTTTTTCGTTCTGCTTGTCGCTTTGTTTCGGTGCTTCGTTCTTTTTTTCTTCAGACATGTCTCATGTTCTCCGGACAAATGATTCCTTGTTTTTTGCAGCATGCGGACCACCGGCCATTGTTCTAAGGTGCTGCCGGGTCCGTCTTTCCATTACAACTATTTTTCTACAATTTTGTATACCGCCGGAATATTCCGGCCTTTCTGCGCGTAATCCAGTCCATAACCGACCACGAAATCGTTCGGTATCTTAAACCCGATATATTCGATCGGGAAATTGATCTTGACCGCTTTTGTTTTATACAATAGTGAAACAACAGAAAATGATTTTGGGTTCTGCGCCATCACAACTCTTTTTATGAAGTCGATGGAAAGACCGGAATCGATGATATCTTCGACGATAATGATATGGCGGTCCATCACCTGGCAGTTCAGATCCTTCAGCAAGTGGACGTTGCCGGAAGAAACCTTCGCATCGCCGTAACTAGATAATTTCAAAAAATCGACTTCACAATCAATTGTGATCTGGCGGATAAGATCGGAGAAGAAAATGAACGAACCGTTCAGTATGCCGATAAAAATGGGGGACTTTCCTTTGTAATCCTTGCTGATCTTCTTCCCTAATTGCTTGATCCGTGCACCAATCTTCTTTTGATCGATATACGGTGCGAATTCCTCGTTGTTAACGGTAACTGTTTTTTTTGCCATGAAATTTAATTGTTAGTTGATAAATGGATTGCGTTTTTTTCGTGATCTTACACCGGTCATCCAGCCGCATACCGGCGATCCAGATGATTCTGTTGCCGGAGAGCACGACCGGCACGTCCGATTTCTGTGCCGCTGTTAATTTCCTCTCTCCAAAAAAATCACTCAGTTTCTTGTTACCCTTCATTCCGAGAGGGCGGAAGACATCGCCCCGTTTCCATGAACGAATGGTCAGCGGAAAACTGATTTTCGCCGCATCCACATATTCATTAGACGGTTCACCAGCATATTTATTTTGCTTTGACGTCGATTTAATGGAAAAGGTGAATGCTTTGTTCGTCACGACGGAAACCGATGGAACGGTATATTCAAAATCCTGGTCAATATGCTGCGGTCGAATTTCAATATGCTCGCTGGTTCGTTCCGCCGCAAATCCGCCGCCGAGTTCTGCAATGGTACCTTTTTGATTTTTCAAAAGTCCAATGACAGATTCAATCGACGTATACGACGGTTCCATCGTCAGTGATTCCAGCAGCCGCTTTACTGTTTCACGTTGAAGGAACGGATGCAACGACTGAACCCGATTAACAACAATTGTTGAGCCCTTGACAAGATTCCGATACTGTTGTTCAATCTGATGATCAATAAAATTGGACAGAAGGGAGAATATCTCCGATTCCCTGTTCAACGTATTCACCAACGACGAATTGACACGCCGTTCTATCTGTGGTATGAGGGTCCTTCGGATGAAATTCCGTGTATAATCCTGTTTCAAATTGCTGGCATCTTCCCGGAAAGTGATCCGGCGTTCCTTTGCATACCGCTCGATTTCCCGTCGAGTAATCGATAATAAAGGACGAACAAAATGGCCGCGTTTGACCGGAATACCGGACAAACCTTTCACACCTGAACCGCGGAAAAAATGGAACATCATCGTTTCTGCACTATCGTTCGCATGGTGCGCAGTTGCGATCAGATCCGCAGTGAGTGATTTCTTTAGATTGTCAAAGAACCCGTATCGTAATTCTCTTGCAGCTACCTGAATGGATACTTTTCTGGAGATAGCTGAATTTTTTGTCTCAAATTTTTCGGTGAAAAAAGGGATCCCGAGTTTTGCCGCCCTTTTTTTCACCAATTGTTCATCCAGATCGGACGACCTGCCCCGCAATCCATGATTCACGTGCGCCACAGAGAGCCGCAGATGCAACATGTCACGAAGGGATGAAAGCACATCCAATAACACCATAGAATCGATACCACCGCTGACAGCCACTATGACATGCTGTCCTTCTTTGATCAGTTTGTTTCGAGAAATTGACCGAAGAACTGTTTGGGATACCGTATTGTGGAGACTTTCCGTGCTTTTCATGGAATATATATTCCATAAATTTACGAAAAAACCTCCCTATCTACAAGGTAAACGGAGAAGGAGAATCATCTCTTTTTTAGTGCGGAACAGGTAGAAATGGACCTATCAGGCGTACAAATGACGTTTTATCTTCTGTGTTGGTGTTTTTTCGAACGGTTCGGTCTGTTCCACTATGCTGGCGATTCGTGAGTATGAGGGGAGCCGTTCATTGATTTGCAGTTTCAACTCTTTTAACAGTCCGGCGATCCCTTCCCGGGTTTTAGATTCTGATGATTGATCGTCCTTGAACATCTCTTCAACCTTGTCATAGTCAATGTAGATTCGAGCGAAGATTTGCTGATCTTGCTCATAAACCAGTGATTCCAAAACAAGATTGAACTCATTGATGATCGATTCGATCTCCTCAGGATAGATATTCTTCCCATTGGAACCGAGGATCATATTCTTGGAACGTCCCTTAATATAGATATATCCTTCTGAATCGATAATACCGAGATCTCCGGTTTTAAACCAGCCATCGGGAGTGAAAGTAGCTGCAGTACGCTCTTCATCCTTATAATATCCCAACATGACAGTCGGCCCTTTCACAATAATCTCACCTTCTCCATTATCCGGATCCGGATGGTCGATGCGGATCTGCGTTTCAGGAAGTGCTTTTCCGGTTGCGCGATACTTTGTTAGAAGGTTATTGGTGCCGGCGATGAGCGGTGAAGTCTCAGTCAGACCATATCCCATGGCATAAGGGAAGTGTGCTTCACGAAGGAACAACTCCACGTCTGGAGCAAGTGGTGCACCACCGACGCAGAATAGACGAAGATTGCCTCCGAACGATGTCAGAAGTTTTTTCCCTGCGATCTTGTGTATGCGTTTTCGGAGGAAGGGAATATTCTGTATCCGCCGTTTGATGAAACTGCCGGTGAGTTGCGGATGGATCTTGGTTTTAAAAATCTTTTCGATGACGAGTGGAACAGAGAGCATAACGGTCGGTTTTACTTCCTTCATAGCCGGGAGCAGTACGCTTGCTGTCGGCAATTTATCCATATAATAGATTGTTGCACCGACAGCCAGAGCGGTTGTCAATCCCAGGGTGCACTCATAGGTATGTGCAAGCGGAAGAATGGAGAGCAGACGGTCAGTATGATTCAGATCGACAATGTGCGTCGTTCCGATCACATCCGAGACGATATTGTTATGCGTAAGCATTACTCCTTTGGAATGTCCGGTCGTGCCGGAGGTGTAGACGATGGTGGCGAGACTGTCCGGCTTCACAGTATCCGGGATCTTGCCGACGAATTTCAGCGCGGCTTCTTTCAGGATAGAAAATTCCAATGCCCCCTGTTTCAATAGATTGGAGAGAACATTCGATTTCCCTTCCAGCGGGATCATCGTAAAATCGTCCATGATGATAATGGTGGCAATATTCGGCGGAATATTTTCCTCGATTTTTGAGAGAAATTTTTGGGAAACAATGAGCGCCTTGCTTTCGGAATGACGCAGAATGTGCAGAATCTCGGTTTGATGAAAATCCGGAAGGATGGGAACGGCCACGGCTCCCATTGTAGTGATGGAGAAATAAGCGATCCCCCATTCCGGCCTATTCTCGCCAAGAAGAGCGATCTTGTCTCCCGTCAGGATGCCTCTGCTATGGAAGACCGCAGAGATAGTTCTGACTTTGTCCTGAAGTTCTGAGTAGGAGTAGGATTTTCCGCCGATTGTGGCAAGTGCCGGATGTTGAGTATAAAGAGAAGCGCTGTTATCAATCAGGAAACGGAGCGTACGATGTTGTAGGGTGATCATGGCCATTGGGAATAAGAGTGTTCGATCCGTTTTCTTCGGGATCGGATAAGGGAAAACACTGCGAAAGGGGGTGGGTCAGTTACTGTGATGTTGTGGTGCAGGACATTTTGCGAAAACCAACCGGCTCTTCTTCGCAGTAGCCGTTCGCTATGGTAATAAGATACGAAATGGAAAAAGAGAATAGCAATATATAATTCGTAGAGAGAATCTTCGGAAGGAGAGATCGTTTATCGCCAGGTGATTTGTGCTTCAGCAGTCATGGAGAATATTCCCCGTTCATCTTATTTCAACACTCACATCTTCATCGTTTGAACATTAGCAGGCAAGGGATTTGTCAGTGGAACTGCGATCAAAAGGTAATAGTTCACGTCCGAAGGAATCTGAGATGTGGTGAACTATAATTCATACAATCTGGCATTGCGAATTCGGCAATCCAAATTAGTGCTGTTTCCTAAGTGTAATCTTGTATTAATTTCCCGGGCGCTTCGCCTCCCCGCCTGATTGACATCAGTCGGACAGGTGTCTCAACAACGTTCCGTTTTTAGTTCCACTGTATGGAATGCTGTGCGCTGAATGCAAAAAGCGGCAAATCCCGCACCGTGCGGAATCCAAACAGCGGGACTTCTGCCACCCGGAAATGGTCAGCATGGCGACATTCCGTTTTGTCATTGATTCGGAGCGGAAGACTCGTCCAATATATTGGACACGACAATGGCAAAACCATCCCTTCAGGACATAACTGTCGGGACGTTACTCAGCGTGACTTTATTAATACACAATATGAAATATTGGATACGGCACTGGGGACAATTTATTCCGGTGTGATGAAAAAAGCATCTGTTCCTGGACGTGAAAATGAGACGTTTTAAAAAATGCTCCATTTGAATTTCAAATTCATTCAACAATCTTTTTAAGAAATTCGGAATCCTTGTGGGTATTGATGTTGTTGGTGTGCTTGGGACTACAATACGTCATCGTACGAACCATTTCACATCTAAGGTGGTGAATTATCAATAACGAAATCGTAAATCCATTCGTGTTGTTATCATTTGCTTACTTTATGTTTTCTTATGATTACGATATATACAATAAGTAAATTCCACCGAGTATTACCAAAATACCGCAGGCTCTTTTAATCCAAAGCACTGTTATTGATTGATCACTCCAATTCAGATACCGCTGCACTTTATTGGTTAATGTTCCCGCAGCGACAATTACTGCACAATGTCCCATACCAAACGATAGAAGTAGAAGCATTGAAAAAAGATAATCTGTTTGTGCCGTTTGAAATACAATTCCCAACACCGGTGCCATATACGCAAACGTGCAAGGGCCCAGGGCGATGCCAAACAATAATCCCAATACGAATGCCGCAGGAAGGCCGCGCAGATTTGTCTGGCGTAATCCTGCACTGTTCCAATCAAGTTTGATAACATCTAAGAGATACAATCCCACAACAAAGAAGATCGACGCCACAAAATAATTGCCGATGGTGCCCACGTCTCCCATTAATCGTCCCATGGACGCTGTCACAATACCGATCAACGCGATCGTAAGCAATATTCCGACAGCGAAGAGAAGAGAAATAAGAAATGTCCGCCGCAGCGATACTATTCCCTGAGCGCTGATAAATCCGACAACAAGCGGAATACTGGAGAGATGACACGGTGAGAGAAGAATGGATGCAACGCCCCATCCAAACGAAGAGAGGAGCACCAGCCACGCGGGTCCGGCCATTGCATCGTACAGTGCGGTAAACAGAGAATCGATCATATTATCCGCCAACCTGAGTTGGTAATAGCCCTCGCTGTTTGAAGATCTTATGGATTTCTTCTTCCGGGAAGAACCCTTCGTGTCGGAAGAATTCCTTGCCGTTCTCATCCAAAAAGACCTGTGTAGGGATCAGACGGATGTTGTATTTCTTTGCAAAGGACTTTTGTGTTTCAGTCCACACATCATAAAAAATTACTTTCACGCTCTCGCCGTATTTCTGTTCGATCGCCTTCATCACTGGCTGCATTTTCTTGCAGGGGATGCAATTGACCGATCCGAGTTCTATAAATGTGATATTTGGCTTTATTGATTGTTTCTCTTTTGATTGATTTGATTGAGGAAAGAGTGTGAATGAAAATGTGAATAGTAAAACAATGACGAACATAATTAGTTTCATAATCTATCCTTCATTAATCCAATTGAGAATTTGTTCATCCTTCGGGACGGTCCCAACGCTTTTTATCTTTTCATTGATGACCAATCCCGGAGTAGAGAGTATCCCGTACTTCATAATTTCAACAATATCTTCCACCTTTGTGACCGTTGCCGGGAGATTGTTCTTTGCAACGAGTTCATTTACCTTCGAATGGAGCGTCTTGCACTTTGCACACCCGGTACCGAGAATTTTTATCGAAATCATAGTCAGAATCCTTTTCAGCCATGAATCATACAATGGATTTTGTCGAACATTTATCACACTCAAATTGCAGCGTGGTATGCGTGATATCCAATTTATCGTGCAACAGATGTTCTATCTGTCGTTGTACTTCCGTTGCTTCGCGTACGGAAATATCCCCTACTTCAATATGCGCTTCAAAATGCGTATCGGCATCATTGAGATCCCAATCATGATCATCATAGCAATCTTTAGTTCGTGGTGTTTTTTGATTTTCATGGATTCTATCGCTTATGGCAGCGGTGCTTGAATGATTTCTTTTAGTTTCTCCACTGTAGGCACATAACCCTGGACAACGACTTTCCCGTCGATCACAAGACCGGGAGTTCGCATAATTCCGTATGTTGCAATGCCCGCGTAATCGACAACCTTTTCAATATCAGCCGTGATGTTCAGCGCGGTGAGTGCTTCCGTCGTTCTTCGTTCGAGCGTTTTACAGTTTGTGCATCCCGGTCCCAAAACCTTAATATTCATCATTATTCCCTTTCAATTAATAGATAGCATTAAAGATATATCCAACAATAATGATCCCTGTCGCAACAATTCCGGCAAAGGCAGCGATCAACTGAATTTTTAAAACCTTTTTCAAGATGATCATTTCAGGAAGCGAAAGCCCGATTACGGACATCATAAACGCGAGCGCAGTACCAAGGGAAGCGCCTTTCCCAAGAAGCGCTTGTACAATGGGGATAATTCCGGCAGCATTGGAATACATCGGAACGCCAATTAATACAGAGAGCGGGATGGACCACCACACATCTTTTCCCATTATGCTCGCCATGAAGTTTTCCGGCACATAGCCGTGTACTCCCGCTCCTACGGCAATGCCGAGAACAATGTATATCCACACCTTACCGACGACCTCTTTTACAGCATCCCACCCGCGGTCGACCCGGTCGTTGATTGTCAGCGTTTCCTCGTCCACCGCAGCATGCTGCGATTTTATCTTGTAGACCCATTCCTCAACATACCGTTCTAATTTTAGCTTACCGATCACCCAACCGGAAGTAATCGCGATGATTAATCCCATAACAACATAGAGCAATGCGGTTTCCCATCCGAATAATCCGAACAGAAGAACAATAGCGACCTCGTTGATCATTGGCGCGGCGATAAGAAAGGAGAACGTAACTCCGAGAGGAATTCCGGCTTCGACGAATCCCAAGAATAATGGAATAGCAGAACACGAACAGAATGGAGTGACGATACCCAGGGAACTCGCCATGATATTTCCAACAAACAATGGCTTCCCCTCCAACGCAGCGCGTGTCTTTTCCGGAGTGAAGTACGATCTGATGATTCCGACAACAAACACAATCAGCGTCAGTAAGAGCAATACTTTGGGAACTTCAAAGATGAAAAAATAAATCGCCTTTGTAAGGTGCTCATTTTCCGCGAGTGAGAAAACATTATAGACCAGAATTCCCGCCAGCCAATCCAACGAAAGATACAAAACAACCCACACCGGGATCGAACCTACAGCAACACCAAGTTTATTATTTGCGATAAAATCTTTCATAGAACGATCAATATTTTTGTGATACGCATATATGAGTGGTTACTCATATAAGCGGGTAAAATTTTTTAGTCTTCTTCCGATTCCAAAACCGGAACAGTACGTAATGCTACACTTTCAATCTGGTCGAGAATCTTGAAAATTCGCGCATCAGCGATTTTATAATTTACCCGCAATCCATCTTTCCAGGAGATCAGGATGCCAGATTGAGTCAATACTTTGAGATGACGCGAAAGATTGGACTGTTCAAGGCCAAGCGCCGGCGCAAGTTCGCAATTGCATTTGATCTCAGTGCGTAATTCTTCCAAAATCTTAATTCGATTTGGATGGGCAATTGCCGTCAGAAGGTTTGCTTTTTTTTGAGTAATTGTTTTGTTCAAAGATTGCACTCTTGTATTTTCTATATGAGTGAAGACTCATATAGTGTGCCAAAAGAATTCCCTCGAAAATATAAGAGATTGATGAATTGGTAAGGAATATTTATTATAACTGGGAAGTAGATTCTTGAAAAATCCCAAAAGTAAAAAAAGAACTATCTTACTTGGTGCTGTGTGGCAGTAATAACAATAAAGAGTTTCTAACACATCTCTTCTGAAGATGCTCTCGCACTTTGGGAGAACTTTGGATGATGGGTTGACCTTATTAAAAAATTTCCTATAGCCTAACTAACTCATTTTCTACATCTGCACACTCAAACAATCTGGTGAAAGGTGTATTTCAGATGCATCAAAGAATGAATCCCTGCGGTAATTGTCCTTTTTAGTAGCGGGGAAGGGATTCCGCTTAACAGCAGCGGGATTTCGGCTTGACACACCACATCAGCACTTAATTCGAAACACGTTGCTACAATGACAACAAAAAAAGGAAAACCCGAGACAAACTCAGATTTTCCTTTTTTGTAGCGGGGGAGGGATCCCGCAAAAACAGTCGCGGGACGTAGCAAAAAACGCTCCGCTCGAAATAAAGTCTTCCTGTTGCTTTAACATCAAAATATCGGAGGAAAACTCCGACATTTTGATTTTAGTAGCGGGGGAGGGATCCCGCCAACAGCGGCGGGATTTCGTCCCGACACACGACGTCGGGACTCAACTCGAAGCATTCGCCTTCCAATTGCTTTAAAAGCAGAATGTCGGAGACAAGCTCCGACATTCTGCTTTTTGTAGCGGGGGAGGGACTCGAACCCACGACCTACGGATTATGATTCCGACGCTCTAACCGGCTGAGCTACCCCGCCAACATCATTTTTGCAGTGCCATTATCGCAATTATTGCTCAATGGTTAACTAAAATAACAAATACTGAGAAAAAATCAAAGCAAATTACTTCCTCTCAATTGCTGTAAGATACCATGTACGTGTGATTGTTCATTAGAATAGAAAACAGTAAAATACATCATAAAAATTCTATACTTTAGGTCATCCAAACCGTTTGTCCTAAAACAATTTATTTATCTATTTCCTTACCTATTTTTAAAACTCTCATGAATACTACTGATCGTGGCTCTAGCAGTAACAAATTTCTTTTACGAATTTTTGTTTTCAGCGTTCTTTCGATGATTGTTGTGTTGAATCTGTCAGCACAAACAACAGCACTGCAGATAGCTCCGATATTCCAGGATAATATGGTGCTGCAGCAAAAAAGCAAAGTGGCAGTTTGGGGGAAAGGTACTCCCGGTGCAACAATTACTCTTCGCGCATCATGGGGAAAGAAAGCAACAGCAAAGATACAGGGGGACAGTTCGTGGATTACACAACTGAAGACTCCGAAAGCGGGCGGTCCGTTCAATATTGTTGTGTCCGAAGGAACATCTCAAATAAAATTGAAGAATGTATTGATCGGAGAAGTATGGCTCTGTTCTGGTCAGTCCAATATGGATATGCCGGTGGAAGGTTGGCCGGTAAGAGATTCAACATTGAATGGATTGCAACAAGCACAGTATCCAAAAATTAGAATATTTCGTGTTACACGAAATATTGCTGCGGAACCACTTAACACTGTCGGAGGTTCTTGGCAGGAATGTTCGCCGACTACAGTCGGTCCCTTCAGTGCTGTGGGATATTTCTTCGGAAAGAAGATTCATCAGGAACTGAAAGTACCGGTCGGACTAATCCAATCCTCCTGGGGCGGTACGCCGGTGGAAGCGTGGACCGGTATGAAACATATTCCCGCACATCCGGACTATAAGGACTTTGAAAAAACATTCGCCAAAGGAAAGATCGAAAATGAAGAGTATATGAAATGGCTTTCTTCGCATATGGTTGTGGATGTTGAACGGCAAAGGGAGAATGCGGATTGGAAATTGGTAACTTTAAATGATTCTGTGGTTGCACAAAAAAAATATAACGACAGTTCATGGAGCGTGATGACGCTTCCGTCATTGTGGGAAGATGTTATCGGTACTTTTAACGGTGTCCTGTGGTTCAGAAAAGCAATTGAGATTTCCAACACGTGGATAGATAAAGAATTAGTATTGGAACTCGGACCAATCGATGATTATGATGTGACATATGTGAATGGAGTAAAGATCGGAACGATCGATACTGGTTCCGGGTGGAATAAGAAAAGAATATACAGCATCCCAGCCGAGGTAGTGACAGATTCCCTCTTAGTGATCGGGGTTCGCGTGATTGATGTTGTAGGGGGCGGCGGACTCTACGGCTTGCCGGGTGAAATGAAGATCCATCCGAAGAACAATGAAGATGCGTTGAGCCTTGCCGGTGACTGGAAGTACTCTATTGTTGCAGAATTCCGGAACAACAAGTTATTTCTCTTTGAAAATAACAACAATGAATTCGAACAGCGCCCCACCCCCGGCATCGAGATGTCGTCTAACGTTCCGACATCTCTCTATAATGGGATGATCGCTCCGCTGATTCCATTTTCAATCCGCGGTGCACTATGGTACCAGGGCGAAAGCAATACCGGAAATCCCGAAGCGTATAAAACACTGTTCCCGCTGATGATTAGAAACTGGCGTGAGGATTGGAAGAACGATTTTTCTTTCTACTATGTGCAAATTGCCCCATTCCAGTATGGCGCACGGACACAATCGCAATTGCTGCGCGAAGCGCAGTTCCAAACGCTCGCCGTACCGAAAACCGGAATGGCAGTAACGCTTGATATCGGCGATTCGGCGGATGTTCATCCTGTTGATAAAAAAAGCGTCGGTGAACGGCTCGCACGGTGGGCATTGAAAAACGATTATGGAAAGAAAGTCACCGTATCAGGTCCATTATATACATCGTACTCTGTTTCAGCAGATACCATAATTCTCTCATTCAAATATGCGGATGGGTTGAAAGTGAAACTGCATAATGACAGAAGCTATTTTCAGATCGCCGGTGCCGATAGCGTGTTTAAAGAAGCATCAGTGGTTGTTCGCAAGAACATACTCTTGGTGTATTCTGCCGAAGTGAAACATCCGGTCGCGGTCCGGTACTGCTGGGGAAATGTTGTGTATGGTACGTTGTTTAATAAAGAGGAGTTACCCTCCCCATCGTTTAGAACTGACGATTGGAAGCAGTAACTAATCTCTCCAACAAAAAGAGCGAATTCGGATATTTTGACAGGCTCTGTTCATAACAAAAATTACTGTCCATTACAGTACTGACAGATATTTACAGTTCAGTGATGTGAATATGCTGGATGATGCTGTTAATTCTCAAAACTTTTTTGAACGCCAACAGTGATTTTCGGGCTTCCAATGAATTACCGTTCTATCGTACCTATTGCAATAATCATCTACGGACTGTGTCTGCCGGCGCATGCGCAGGACCGGTCGATGCTGTTTGACCGATTTACCATCGAGAATGGACTTTCCAATAATTCCGTTAATAACATTCTTCAAACGAACGATGGTTTCCTGTGGGTGGCTACCAAAGACGGTCTGAACCGTTACGACGGACAATCGTTTAAGCACTTCAAGCATCAACCTTCCGATAAAAACTCGCTTCCGGAAAATTACGTCAATGCGCTGCTGGAAAGTCCTGACGGAACGCTGCTAATTGGAACATGGGGGAAAGGACTATGTGCATTCGACCCTCATTTGGAAATATTTACCCGTGTCGATTCAGTGCAAAATGATGATGCCTATATCCAGGCCATATTTGCAGACAGCAAAGGAAATGTCTGGTACGGTACCGTCAACGGCGGACTGAACAAAGTGAGCGGGAAAAAGAACGGACATAGTTCTTACCGGAAGAACCTGCCAAGAGACTTTCCATTTCCATCGGACAATGTCACCAGTATTACGGAAGACCGTGCTGGTCATTTGTGGATCGGCACCGGCGATGCGGGATTACTGGAATTCGATCCGGCAACCGGATCGGTTCGTTCGCATCCACGGACTTTGGGCGGCAATCAATCTCCCGCCGATAATAATATTCTCACCGTCATGTTCGACGGCGAATCTCATTTATGGATTGGTGCGCAGTCCGGCGCTCATCGTTTTGACCTCGTCACGCGGATGTGGAAACCGATTCCTGAGTTACCGATCCAACAATCTCCGTATCTAAAATCGCCGGTCAGCCAGATCGTCAAAGACAGAAATGGCAGGATGTGGATTGGCACGTATGATTATCTTGGACTCTTCCTGTGGGAATACTTTGGCACTCCTTCGTTCAAGAGCATTCATATCCGCCGTGAAAATGACAATGCCACTTCAATCGTTTCGGATCGGATCCGTTGGATCTATGAGGACAGGGAAAAGAACATGTGGTTTGGAACGGAGGATGGTATCGCAAAACTTCCCGTTACCCAGCCGTTCTATCAATACAGACATCTACCGTTGCGGCCTTCCAGCATCAGTGGAAGAGTCGTCAGCAGTCTGTATGAAGATTATAAGAACGCCATCTGGGTAGGATTGGCGGGCGGAGGACTTGATCGGATATCTCTTGCAACAAAAAGAAAAGAGTCATTCATCCACAACGATGCAGATCCGAATTCGTTGAGCGGCAATGCTGTCACGTCAATATATGGAGATCGATCCGGCACGATGTGGATCGGAACACAGAATGCAGGCCTGAATAAATTTGTCGCTTCATCAAACACCTTTACGCATTATCGGCATGAGCACAACAATAGTTTCAGTCTTCGGTCGGACTGGGTTCAACAGGTTCTGGAAACAAAAAACGGTGAATTTCTTGTCGCCACCAACGACGGTTTGCAACTCTTTGATCGGTTACGCGGGACGTTTCGGACATATCGCCCAACGGTGGAAAATGCTGCCGATACGTTACCGGCAACATTTTCTCCGAACGCGCTGTATGAAGACCACGAGGGGAATATTTGGATTGGCACTTGGCTGGATGGACTGTTCCGGTATGATCCAGTCCGAAAAGTACTGAAACAGTATATGCCGGACGAGAAAGATCCCTATAGCATCAGTTCCAGTAAAGTAACAACAATCATCGAAGATTCGCGTGGTTTTCTTTGGATTGGAACACATAGCAACGGATTCAACAGATTTGATAAGAAAACAGAACAGTTCCGGCAATACTCTCTCTTCGATGGCTTGCCGAATGATGTAGTATTCGGAATTCTGGAGGACTCCCGCGGATTTCTTTGGATCAGCACAATGAACGGATTATCAAAATTTGATCCGTCGGCCGAAACGTTTCGTGTGTACGACGAAGCGGATGGACTTGTGCATAATCAATTCAATTGGCGAAGCAGTTTCAAGAATGCAAATGGTGTAATGTATTTTGGAGGAATGAACGGCTTTGTTTCATTCCATCCCGATTCCATTCGCATCGATATGACGGCTCCCCGTACAACCATTACGTCGTTTAAAATATTCGATAAAGAGACTCCGCTGCAACAATCCCGCGATGCGGAAAAAGAGATCGAACTTCGGTACGATCAGAACTTTTTCTCGATCGAATTCATCGTGCTGGACCTTGCGCCGCTGCAAAAACACCAATTTGCGTATATGTTGAAAGGTGTAGATCCGCAGTGGGTCAATTCTGCCGCACGGCGGACGGCATATTATACCAATATTGCGCAGGGGACATACTATTTCTATGTGAAAGCGAACAATGCAGACGGGAAGTGGGGAAAACCGACGGCGCTGAAGATCGTCATTCTTCCCGCCTGGTGGATGTCCTGGTGGTTTAAGGTGCTGGTGTTGATCGCACTGTTGGCAACGATTGTCGTTCTCTATAATTATAGAGTTCAGCAACTTATCAAGATTGAACGGATTCGATTCAATATCTCCAGCGATCTTCATGACGAGATCGGCAGCAACTTGAGCAGCATCAGTGTGGATAGCCAGGCACTGCTGCAAAGTCCTTCGTTGACCGGTACGGACCGTGAACTCACCACCGATATCAGCAAAACTGCAAAAGAAACAGTTGAAGCGATGCGGGATATTGTCTGGTTCATCAATCCAAAGAATGACATTGGAGAAGATATTGTCTTTAAAATGAAGGAGACAGCTGCGAAACTGCTTATTGGAATTCAATGGACCTTCGCTGCGTCTCCGGAAATTCGTCTCGACGCACTGGACCTGGAAGTGCGGCGTCATATCTTCCTCATCTATAAAGAAGCGTTAACGAATGTCATCCGGCACTCCGGTGCGGCGCAGTGTGATATCACTCTTCACAAGGATGGCGGACAATTGCAGATTGTGATACAGGATAATGGCATCGGTTTCAATACCGATCAGGTAAGTAAAAACAACGGCCTTTTGAATATGTTCCACCGTTCGGAAAAGATCGGTGCGCAGTTGGAGTTGAATAGCACTGAAGGAAAAGGAACCCGTGTTGTACTGCGGATTCCGATAAGAAAATGACACGTACGTGGTATAGCGTACAACAGGAATTGATTGTACTTTCAATTGAAGTGTGAGTGTATGAAACAGAGTGTACCAAAGGATGCGGTGGGCAAACCGATTACCATATGGGTCATAGAAGATAATCTTCGGTACCGGAAATCCCTCTCCGGCCTGATTAACAGGACGGCAGGCATGCAGTGTCCCGAAACATTCGGCACGTGTGAAGATGCGCTGGATCTCCTTGATGCAGACACCGCACCGAATGTGATCTTGCTGGATATAGGTTTGCCGGGTATGAGCGGACTGGACGGTATTGAGAAGTTCAAATCGTTGATCCCGTCCATCCATATCATTATCCTGACCGTGTACGATGATAATGACAAAGTGTTCAAGGCATTGTGTGCAGGTGTTTCCGGATACCTGCTGAAGGATTCGTCGCCGGAAAAGATCATTGATTCGATCAAGGAAGTGCTGGCCGGCGGCGCTCCGATGAATATGCCGATCGCTCGAAAGGTGCTGGAAATGTTCGCACAGTTCAAGCCGAAGAAATCTGATTACGGTCTAACCGAACGGGAAAAAGAGATTCTTCAACGGATGGTTGCCGGGCTGACCAAACAGCAGATCGCGGACAAGTTGTTCCTGAGTTTTCACACCGTCAGCACTCATCTAAAGAACATCTACACCAAACTGCATGTCAACACCCGTTCGGGTGCAGTATCCAAAGCCTACAAAGAAAATTTGCTGTAAACATTCACCGGACGCATTGGAATTCCTTATTATGAAAAATTTCCGCCCCACGCTGGTGCGAAGTGTTGTGATATTCTTGATTCTTCTCATGTTTGGCGGTGCCGATTCACTCGACAAACCGGTCCGTGTCATGACCTTCAATATCCGCTTGGACAGTCCGAATGATGGTCCCAACATGTGGAAGAATAGAAAAGAACATCTCGTGAGTATGATACGTTTTCACAAGGCGGATCTTATTGGATTCCAGGAAGTACAGAAGCATCAGCTCAATTATATCGTGCGAGAACTGCCGGAGTTCGGTTGGTTTGGCGTTGGCAGGGATGACGGCAAGGATGGCGGGGAATTCTCCGCAGTTCTCTACAAAAAAGAAAAGTTTGACACGCTTATGACTGCAACGTTTTGGTGTTCGCAGACTCCGGACCGTCCCGGATTAGGGTGGGATGCCGCATACCAACGGATCGTAACCTATGGAAAATTGAAGGACAAACGGACCAATACCATCTTCTTCATGTTCAATACTCATCTGGATAACGAGGGCAAGATTGCCCGTGCGGAAAGTGCAAAACTCATAAAACAGAGAATCCAGACTGTTTGCGAATCATTCCCCGTTATTCTTACCGGTGACTTTAATTCCGAGCCGAACTCCGAACCATATAAGATCATTTCTTCCGATGATACCACGTTCTCGGTCCGGCTTGTGGATACTCGGACAATTTCTCAAAAATCTCCGCATGGACCGCGCGGAACATTTACCGCGTTCGATATCAATGCCAAACCTGTCGCACCGATCGATTTCATTTTTGTCAAAAAGGGAATATCGGTATTGTCTCACGGTACGCTTTCGGATTCGTTTGACGGATTTCTTCCCTCCGATCACTATCCTGTTATTGCGGAAATTGTGTTTTAATTGACCACTTATCAAAAAAGGAAAGCCGACCGTTCAGGACCGGTTTTCCTTTTTTCGTTTCCCTCCCTCTGGTAAGATACCACGTACGTGGGATTGTTCATTCGTGCACAAAAGGGTAATATCTAAACGAACTTCTGTGCACTAATCAGCATTGAAAAATTTGTGCTGCCGTGTGCACATCAGTCACGAAGTATTTTATCATCCTCAAACGAAAAGTACTGTGAAACCTCTCATCTGTTATTTCCGAACTGTGACGCACAATGCATTGCAGACTTTGTTACATCGATGCAGTCTTTTAATTGTGTTTTCCTCAATGATTGTTTGTTCTCTTGATGCTGGTACCACCGGAAAGATTAGCGGCCGGATCACGGATAAGAGCAACGGAGAAGCGCTCGTTGGTGCTACTGTGCAGATCGCGGGGACATCCCGCGGAACCGTGTGCGATCCGGAAGGTTACTTTTCACTGATCAATCTGGCGCCGGGGAAATACACGTTGCTGATCAGTTTCATCGGATATCACAGCATTACTGTACGGGACATTGAAGTAAATGTTGATCTGACAGCGAAGCGGGATGTTCAATTGGTGGCCGACAATATTCAAATGGACGTTGTTCTTGTTCAGGCGGATGTTCCCATTGTAACAAAGGATAGGACATTTTCTGCTGCAGTGGTCTCATCCGGACAGATCGAAGCGATGCCGGTGACGGAGGTCGGCGAAGTGATCGCATTGCAAGCCGGTGTAGTGCATGGAAATGACGGCGCGCTTCACTTTCGCGGCGGCCGCGCCCGTGAAGTCGGCTATATTATTGACGGCGTGAATGTGACGAATGCATTCAGTCAGGATGGCGGAAATAATGTGCAGATCGAAAATTCGGTGGTGCAGCAGGTGGAAGTGATCAGCGGAACGTTCAACGCAGAATACGGCGCCGCACAATCCGGCATCGTGAACATCGTAACAAAATCAGCCGCCGAATCATTTACGTTCAATCTGCGCGCACAGACAGGGGAGTGGTACAGTACCAACACCTCTACTTTTATCGGCATCAATAAAATCGATCCTTTTGCCAATCGCGATATTCAGTTGAGCCTCACCGGTCCGATCATTCCAAAAACACTCAGCTTCTTTCTTTCCGGCAGGCTGCAGAACGAGGAGAGTTACCAGTGGTATGAAAAACGGTTTACCGCATTGGACGGATGGAAAATTGCCGCCTATCAGCGTTGGTACGGCGAACATTTTTCCGCAACGCAGCAATCCGGCGCGATCAATATTCCCGATTCCCTTTCGACGGGGGACGGTTCCTTGGGACCATTAACGACGTCGCAGAATCTTTCTCTTCATGGCAAGCTCGACTATTTTTTCTCTTCCGATCTCCGGCTTTCCTATCAATTGTTCTACGCAACAGGGGAATCACGCGGCGGCGGATCAAGCAGACGGTTTCAACCGGATGAAGCTTCGACGTCCGTATCGCAGTCGGCCCACCAATTTTTTTCATTTGCTCATACGCCTTCAGAAAAGTTCTTCTATAATATTCGAGCATCGTATCAATATAATCACGATGATTCCTATTACCGAAAAGATAACCGGATAGCGCGCTTCCCGGGTGACGCGGGCATTCAGCCGATCTCTTCTTCCTCGGAGGGATTTTCGCTCGGCACTACCGGCGGAATCTACCGTGGAGATGATGCAAAGAATTATCGGAAACTGTTTCTCATCAACGGTGATGCTAACTGGCAAGCAGACAGATCGCAGTTCATTAAATTGGGATTTGAAGTGAAGCAGCATGAGATTAATACCTATTCGCGGGGACCGGTTGAAACGGATGACTGGAGCGAAAAACAGTGGACCACCACAATCAAAGGGAATACATTGTCGTGGACCGATTATTGGTCTGCTATGACGAACTACTGGGATACATTGAGTATACAACGCTATCGCGCTGTGGCAGACAGTGAGGTAACGCGGTACCGTGATTATACCATCCGTCCGCTGGAGGTTGCAGCGTACATGCAGGACAAGGTTGAGTTAGGTGATGTCATCATGAATCTCGGAGTTCGTTTGGATGCATTCCAGCCGAATGAAAAAGTGATCGACAACCCGCGCGTGGAATCGTACTCACTCGGCAGTAATGTGAATCTGAAAGATGCTCCCTGGCAGTTTCAGTTAAGTCCTCGCTTCGGTCTGTCATTCCCGGTCTCCGTAACAGGAGTCTTTCACGTTGCCTACGGACATTTCTTCCAGATGCCCAGTTTCCAGAAACTCTATAATGAACCGATCCATGTGTTGACCGCACTCCAATTGGAAAATCTGACGCTCGGCAATGCAACACTCAAACCCGAACGGACCATTGCCTATGAGATCGGATTACAGCAGGGATTAACGGAGGATGTTGCGATTGATATCACGGCGTTTTATAAGGATGTGAAAAACCTTCTCGGTATCGAAGCACTTTCCACTGTTGACAACGTTTCGTACTACCGGTACATCAACCGCGATTACGGAAATGTTCGTGGATTAACACTGGCGCTGCGGTACGGAGGAAACGGATTCATCACCGGATTCGTGAATTACAGCCTGCAGATTGCGAAAGGAAGTTCTTCGGATCCGGAATTCATCCAGTTGATTCAAACATCCACAAGTATCGGCGGTGAACCGGTGGAATTTATCGAACGAAAGATTATTTCGCTGGACTGGGACCAGACGCATACGCTGAATGCCGTGCTGACATTCCAGGAAGTATCTGACTGGAGTTTATCATTCATCGGTTCATTCTCGAACGGACTGCCGTTTACACCTGTGTTTGTCGAACGGAAGGATATCGCCGTCCGGGAATTCTTGAATGCAGAACGAAAGCCGACGCAGTGGAATCTGGACTTGAAAGCACAAAAGATGCTGACGCTTGCGGATATACAGACGACACTGTTTCTGAAGATGAACAATGTGTTCGATATCGCCAATGAAGTGCAGGTATATTCTTCCACCGGACGGGCCACATACAATGCCCGCAGCATTCGGGATGAGGAATTGCTGCGGAATAAACTTCGGCAGGAAGGATTGTTCACGCTGAACGAAGTTGACGCGCGTCCGACATGGTATTCCGAACCGCGGCGGATCGAGTTCGGTTTTGAAATCAATTTTTAATGGAAAGAGAATTCAACGCAATGAAACAATTCTATTGGAACAACACGGTGTCAAAATATTGGATAGTGCTCGGATTCCTCGCTATTGTTTTAAACACTTCGGATGCGCAGCGTAATCCGGAAGATGTTCAGAAATACGGTAATGCTGGACACTCGCCGTTACCGCGGAATTCTCGCGGCATGTATTCTCCCCAATTTTTATCGAAAATCTCTGCGGCGATCGGCAATGCGCGATACCTGCGGTACGGCAAGCACAACGGTAATCTGATCGAAACCGGATTCATCAACAACACGTCACTCTCCTATAATTATCTCGGCGGCAGTTCGTTGGCGGTCTGGCCGAAAGGGAGCGGGACTCAGTATGGATATGCATTCGTCTTTTTTGTCGGTGCAAAAGTAGTCAACACGAACGGCGATTCTATTGCGATCATTTCCGAATCCTACCGCAGGCAGGGGGGAGATGTTGCTCCGGATGCATCGCATACGTACCAATTCCAGCCGCTGCCCGGATTTTTTAACGATCGCGCTACAAATTCTCTTGCATGGAAATACGGCGGCATCTCTGAGGATGTCGGACTGGACGGAATTCCCAACACCAACGATGTCGGCGAGAATGACGGAGTGCTGCAATCGGCGGAAGACTTCAACGCGAACGGCATTTTGGATAAGGAAATGATCAACACTCCCAACTGGCCGTCGATGAGCCATTTAAAACAAACATGGCCGAAAATGTGGCCGCCGCAGACATTCCCGGGGGATACCCGATCGGAACACGATTCACTCGTCGCAAGCATTAGGGATGGCAGATGGAACGGAGAATTCGGAGCATATGTGCGTGCAGATCAAGAATCCTATTATGCTGCAGATGATCGTGAGAATGATGAATTCTCATATTTTCCGTTTGAAGATTCGCTTTCGAAGAGTGCGTACCCAAATGGACGCAGAGGATTGGGAATTACCGTTGAAACTCGCGGTTACCAATGGTCATCGCGGTTGGCAGAAGACATCCTCATCAACATTTATGACATTACGAACTTCGGGAAGAAATTGAATCGAGCCATAGTCGGCATGTTCGTGGATCCGGATATGGGCGGTTCACTCTCCGGAGACAATGCGAGTTTTGACAGCGGTGATGATATTACCTATGCATGGAGTGACGGTGATGTTTCGAATCTGGGATTGCCGCTCGGCTATTTCGGTTTTGCCTTTCTGGAAAGTCCCGGAATATCCAATGACGGTGTTGATAACGACAACGACGGCATTACCGATGAATCACAGGGGAATGCCCTTGATGAAGACGGAGATTGGACGAAATATACCGATACGAATATTGATGGTTCTTGGACATCTGAAGATACGAATAAGAATGGCGTGCTGGATGCGGGAGAAGATGTCAACGGGAATAACCGGCTCGATTTCGAAGCGATCAATGATGATGTCGGTTCGGATGGTATCGGTCCCGATCAGAACGATTATACCGGACCGGATGCCAATGGAACCGAAGGGAACGGCATACCCGATCAAGGAGAACCGAATTTCGGATTTACGGATAACGATGAATCGGACCAGGTTGGTTTGACCTCCTTCTATCTGGTGGATGTGAACAATGCGTTGTATGATGACGAACTGTTTTGGAACAAGGAGATCGTTCCCGGGCAGTTTATTACCGTGCCGGGGTATGACCGTGATATCAGTTGGATATATGGATCAGGTGAAGTAGCCATCGACAGCGGCCGATCCAACGCACAGCGATACGCTATTGCACTGCTGTTCGGAAATGACAAATCGGATATTCTCCGAAATAAAAAAACGATGCAGGTGATCTACGACCACGATTATAATTTTGCCAGCGCACCCCGTGTGCCGACGGTCAGTTACGAAGTGTACGACAAGAAAGTGATCCTGCGGTGGGACGACAATGCCGAACGGTCGAAGGATGCGATCTATGGTTCGGACTTTGAAGCATATTACATTTACAAAAGCACCAATCCGACTTTCGATGACATTAAAACAATCACCGATGCCTATAGCAATCCGCTCTTGTTCCGACCCGAAGCGATCTATGATGTAAAGAACGGACTTACCGGAGTGCATCCTGTCAGTATCGGCAGCGAGATCAATCAGGCGAGCGATCTTGGCATATCATATAATATGGGGACGGATACCGGTATTCGACATTACTATGTTGATAATAATGTGCAGAATGGACGCGTCTACTATTATGCAGTTGTTTCTGTTGACCGGGGATACGATACTGACTTCTTTGCACGCGGATTAACAGACCGTTCGGGACTTGCGATCATTTCTCCAACGGAATGTTCCGCCAATATTTTGTTGGATGATCTTGGAAGACCGGTCTCGTCCGATCGGAACATAGCGATTGTCACTCCATCGGGACCTGCGGCAGGTTATGTTTTTCCATCGCTGACATCACAGGGGATTTCGCGCAATACGGATACAACTTTCGGTTCGATCGGCGTGGACATTGTGGAACCATATAATGTGCACACGGGAAATACTTATCGTGTAACGTTCGACGATGACAGCTCTTTTGCTGCCTATAGCGGAAAGTTCACCGGTGCGACAAAGAAGATTATACTTTTCAATACTACATCGAACACTCTGTTGATGAGCCTGGCATATCCGGACGGAGATGCAGTGGATGAAATTCTCTATGATGGATTCAAACTCTCGATCGATAATCATGATACGGTCGGCATCAGTTCGGCAGGATGGAACGACACGATAAACAATATCATCGGTACGCCGCGGGCGACCGGATTCGGTGGATTTGCTTCATCCCGCGATTATGAGATTCGTGTGAACGATACGCTGAATGCAGCGGACACGTCGATCAATAATATTGCGACGAATTATCAGGTGTGGGATGTGACCAGACCGGACAGTGCGTTCCGAATGAAATTCCGCGTGATTGAAACCGGGACGACGGCCAATAAAGGGAAATTGAGCAACAACGATTCATTGATCATTGTCAGCGAGTTGAACAAGCGGTTGTGGATCATTCATTTTACCTATCCGACAACGATACCGTCGTCGAAATTCGTATCACCTCCCATCGGCAGCGTCTATCGTTTAAGGACAACAAAACCGTTCGACAGGAATTCTTCCTTTGAATTCACCACTGCCGGCAATCTCGTTACCGCGGTAAATGCAAAGAATGAACTTGCGAATATTTATACCGTTCCGGATCCGTATGTCGCCGCGAGCAGTCTGGAACAACATCTTGTCAGCCTTGATGCGGGACGCGGTGATCGGAGGATCGATTTTGTCAATCTTCCCGCGGTGTGTACCATCTCACTTTTCACCTCCAGCGGAAGATTAGTGCGGGTGATCAATCACAGTTCGACAATGGAGAACAGCAGGGAGCCGTGGGACCTGCGGACGAAGGATGGACTTGAAGTGACGCACGGAATTTATCTCTGGGTTGTGGAAGCACCCGGCATTGGAAAACGAATCGGAAAACTTGCGGTGATCAAATGAGCCACTACACACGAACATTAAGTATAGTTTGTTTTTTCCTTCTGTCGCTGGGATACGCACAAAAAAATTCTGATAACGTCACGTTTGAATCAGATGTTTCCGGCGTGGGCACATCCGCCGCTGCATTTCTGGAGATCGGTATCGGTGCCCGGGCAGCCGCGTTGGGGAATGCCTATACAGCTTTGTCAAACGATCCGACCGCATTGTATTGGAATCCGGCCGGTGTCGCTTGGGCATCGTCCATGCAGATAGAGGTAATGCAAAACAATTGGATCGGCGAAAGGAATCATCAGTTTGCCGGCATCGTAGTGCCGCTATCGGATTGGAGCGCTGCCGTCGGTTTGAGTTTCACCACCCTGGACTTTGGGGATCCGCAAAAGGTGCGAACTGTCGATCAACCGGAAGGAACGGGTGAGTTGTATGACGCCCGCGACATTGCTTTGGGACTGACGTATTCTATGGCGTTGACAGACCGTTTTGCCTTCGGCCTCACTGCAAAATATGTGCAGGAACGTATTTGGTCTGTCACCTCCTCCGGATTTGCATTGGACATGGGGATTCTCTATAAAACAGAATTGAAGGGATTGACGCTCGGAGCAAATCTCAGCAATTTCGGAACAGAGTTACAACTGCGGGGAAACCGGCTTTCCATCACCGTCGATCCGGATAAGAATCATCACAACTTCGATAGAGTGGAAGCAACCTACTCTACAAATTCTTACGCTATGCCGCTTCTGTTCCGATTCGGTGTTGCCTATGAATTGCAGATGGAAACATTTGGTGCGCTATTGGTAACCACAGACGTCATGCATCCAAGCAATGCCACCGAAAGTGTTTCTCTGGGAGCAGAATATTCCGTGTTCAATCTGTTTTTCCTGCGGGCAGGATTTGAAAATATGTTTGAGAGAGATCATGTCAATGGACTGACATTGGGTGGCGGAATCGACTATTTGATGGAACAATCCAACGTCGGTCTACGATGTGATTATTCCTGGTCCGAATGGGGTGTGTTGGGGAATGCCCAGCGTGTCTCTGTCGGCGTTGTATTTTAACTGATGCCATGATACAAACATTGAAGAAAGCATTTTTCCTAAGCGTCAGCGCCGTTGCGTTCATTGTCGGAGTAATGCTGTTGTTTCAACTCCGGCAGCCGGTGCAGACGAAGCAGCAAGTGCAGATATCGGATTCTGTTATTGCGGTGATTGGTGATTCGTATATCACGGTATCAGAATTGCGGCAGGCAATTGAAACCGCACATCCGGTGTTGAAACAAGGCAGGACCGTGCAGGAACAACTATCAAGCGTACTGGCAGCGTTAGCGGCAGAAAAAACCATTGCACAGGAAGCAATGCGTCTCAATTTTCAATCCAATGCGCGTCTGCTGCAATTACGGAATGAGTTCTTGCGGAATGCCGTCATTGAACGTGTGATCACAACTGACGTCGATGCGAAGATCACGGTAAGCGATGACGAAGCAAATGTAGAGACGATGAAGTCGCTTGTAACGTTCAAGTTCCGATTTTGGATGGAACCGACCAGGGAACGGGCAGAGCAGGTTCGGCGGATGATGCAGACCAGGGGATATGAGTCAACAGTATTGCAGCTCGTTCGCCAGAATCCGGAACTCGATGGAATAACGCCGCAACTGGAATCCGGATATGTACGATGGACGGAGATAGCGCCGGAGTTTTATGAAGCAATCAAATCTTTGCCGACGGGCGAGATATCAGTGCCGATCAAGTATGACAGCGCATTCTATCTTCTGCAGATCGTCGATATCCGCCGCAGCGGTATGACGACGACGCAAGCGGTCAATGCAATTCCGACATCGAAAAAAATCATTGCAGCCCGGAAACGGCAGGCTGCGCGGACGGCATATGTTGCAGCATTGATGGAACCGAAAAACGTTAGGACGAATGCTTCTTCCTTACAAATACTCGTCGGTGCAATGGAAGAATGGATTTCCTCGCCGAACCTGAACTCGATGGATTTCTTTTCAGCAGTAGAGAAAGCAAATGGTGCACACCCGAAACTGCTTGCATACAAAAATGGGAAAGACCGGATGTTTGTTACAACAACGGATAAGCAATTTACTCTTGATGAAATAGCCCGCGTTCTTCCGTTGCGAAAGATTATGAAAGAATTCAAGCGTCCTCTTGTTGCTTCTGCGGCGTACACTGCTGCTGCGGTCCGGGATCATTATTTGAACCAGATCGGTACCGAGAGAAATTATGGAGAAGCACAGGAGACGAAAGAGCAACTTCGGGTGTGGCATGATAAGTGGCTGTATGAAGAATATCGGCTGAAGAGTACCTTGCAAAAAAGCACCGGATTTGGCGAACGGTCAGAACAGGAAGTCCGGCAGTATATCGTTAAAAAGGATCAGCTTTTCCTCCTTCAAAAGATCCATGCGTTTGTTGAACATCACCAGCCGCAATTCAATCGGTCAGTACTCGATACGCTGCGATTGAATGATCCAGCCGTTTCCCGAAATATGCCGGTGTCATTTGTCCGGGGTGGTACTGATCTTCCGGCTTTTCCGATGGTTGGAAACGAGTGGAGGAATGATATCCCTAAATTAAAAACTATTTTCGGCTTACCGTAACACTTCCCGAATACGATTACCTCTAAAAACAGCTGTTTTCTCGTCTCTTCCCAAGATACCACGTACGTGGGATTGTCCGCAGAAGGACAAATCGGTACTATTTATTCATTCCTGATAAGAAATTATTGTTTTCACCTTTTACTACAACATTTAAGGATATACTATGAAAAAAATTCCTTTCGTATTCTTCCTGCTGCTGATCTGCAGCGGTTCATTGCTGTTCGGCCAGCTACCTGAAAAACAGGGCTGGTGGAAATTTGATGATGCAGCAGATGTTTTAAAAGCGGATATCGGCCAATCGTTAATTCTTGTCGGATCCCACCAAGTGATCGATGGTCCGGATGTGGGAAATGGAGCGGTGAAGCTTGACATCGGAAACCATTACATCCTGCGGCACGGCATGAACCCCAACGGCGGCGGGACACGGGTAAATGAATATACAATGATGATCGATTTTCGTGTGCCGACCGTCGGTGCATGGAAGTGTTTCTTTCAGACGGACACCAATAATGCAAATGACGGCGAATTGTTCATCAACAAAACAGGAGCGACGATTGGTAATGCAACGACAGGATACTCCTTGTGGGCAGTGACGGCGAACGAATGGTTCCGTTTCGTCATCTCTGTGAAGAACGGCGAGCATTTTGATTACTATATCGACGGTCAGAAGATCAAAACAGGAAATGTGCAGGCAGTGGACCATATCCGTTTCTCATTGGATAAATCGATGCTGATGTTCGGTGATGATGACGGGGATGACGGCGAGATGGATTGCGCTGAGATCGCAGTGTGGAATACCGCACTGACAGATGCCCAGATTCTCGAATTGGGCGGATTCGGCCATGAACTGGATAAAGAGCCGCCTGTGCCGCCGACGGATGTTGTTGCAACAGCGGGCACGAACTCGAATACAATTGTCTGGACCGATGTACCGGAAGAACCCGGTTCAAAATATAATGTGTATTTCAGCGAACAACCTTTTGTAAAAATTGATTCAACAATTGATCATCTTGCACCATTTAATATCGCGTTGGGTACTCAGACCGCCACACATTACCCAATCGCACCGGTAACGGATCAGGACGTTACATACTACTACGGTGTTAATGCTATGGATGCATTAGGAAATGCCGGCGATCCTGCCCTTGCTTCCGCTCCGATAACAACAAAAGCAAAAGGAGTTCCAGTTATTTCACCGGATGCGCCGGCAAACTTTGTCGCAGACGGCGATCTAACAGAATGGACCGCCATAGCTCCGATCGTATTGAATGCGTTCAGTACGAAGCCAACGGCACATACGGTGCCGGGTGGAACGATTTCCGATAGTCTTGATCTTTCTGTGAAAGCATATCTCGCCGTGGATGCAGAGTATCTGTATATAGCATTCGATGTTGTTGATGATATTGTCAATGTCGATACGAGTGATGCAGTGTCCACGTGGTCGAATGATGCTCCAGACTTGAATATCGGCCTTTATGACTGGAGAGGCGGCGGACATGCAGGGTATAAACGGGGAGCGACGCCGGAATATATGCTCCGGTTTTCTAAAAATCGGATCAATAATGACAAAGGAATCGGGAATGAAATCGTGATGTATCCCGGTGTAAATTATATATGGAAAGAAAAAAATGTTACCCCGGGATATATTGTTGAAGCTCGAATGTCTTTTGATGCCATTGCTGCGATCATCCCCGGAGACAGTGTTTTCGCTCCGCAAGTAGGAATGCGCATTCCGATTGATTTCTCCATAAATGATCGTGATGCAACATCAGGCCGCGAAGGAATCCTTAGCTATTCGCCGAACAACAACGATAATTCCTGGCAGAATATGTATAACTGGACCCATACCTGGATCGGAAACGCATGGACGACGAGTGTGAAACGCATATCTGCCATCGCATCGACATTCGCATTGTCGCAGAACTATCCGAATCCATTCAATCCAACGACGAACATTGCATTCACACTGCCGCAATCGGGCACGACCAGTTTGAAAGTGTATGATGTGCTGGGTCGGGAAGTACTGAACGTGGTCAACCAATTTCAGGAAGCAGGTTCATACACAGTGACTCTCGATGCATCGAAGCTGGCATCCGGAATGTATATATACAGACTCGAATCCGGATCGTTCAGTTCAGTGAAGAAAATGACACTGGTGAAATAGCACCGGTCGAATAAAAGGAAATACGTATAGGCAAGACGTTTTTGGGAGAGAGTTCGTGCGATTACAGTCATTCGTACGACCTCTTCCTGACGTTACTGCGAGCACGGTAGTCACGATTTATTGACTACCATGGGAAATATTTCTACAATAACAGGGCGATAGATACAGGCTTCTGTATCTTCCGAGTCCTGTTCTGCCGCTGTGTTACCGCCTGCATGTTCCTTCCTCGATACAATGTATAAGAACGCATATGAAAAAATTACAGCGTATCATTCTCCTTTCATTCTTCGGCATTCTGCCTTTATTTAATCAAGTACCAGAAAAACAAGGTTCGTGGACATTTGATGATGCTGGCGATGCATTGAAAGCATCAACGGGAATGGCTTTAACTCTCTCCGGTACTCATCAAGTGATAGCTGGACCAGCTGCTGGGAACGGCGCAGTGCGAATCGGTGCCGGCAGTTACTATTTAATGACTCACGGGATTAGTCCGAACGGCGGCGGCACTCGGGTCAATGAATATTCGCTGATGATCGATTTCCGGGTATCATCGATCGCATCATGGAAGTGTTTCTTTCAGACTGATAAGAGCAATACCAGCGACGGTGAATGCTTCATCAACCCATCCGGAGGTTCGATCGGTGTTTCGGCGACCGGCTATTCATCTTTTTCGGTCACACCAAACGAATGGTATCGCCTCGTTATTTCTGTGAAGAACGGTACTCATTTTCAGTTATTTGTCGATGGTCAACTGATCAATAATGGGACAGTCCAGGGACTGGACGGACGATTTGCTCTTGACACGCAACTGCTGATGTTCGCCGATAATGACGGTGAGGATGGGGAACTTGATTGTGCGGAACTTGCCGTGTGGAATTCTGCGCTTTCAGCATCCAACATTTCTGCACTCGGCGGATACGGACATGTCATCGTTCCCAAAACAGTTCCGATCGTTCAGTATTTACAATCACCATCCCCAACGTCGATCATCATTAATTGGGGAGACACATCAGAAACTGGAACAAGTGTTGAATACGGCACGACTTCATCATTCGGATCGGTTGTATCAGGATCGAGCGAGATCATCGGTGCATCGTACCGGTGGCACACCGTACAATTGTCGGGTTTGACTCCAAATACGGAGTATTTTTACCGATCAAAAAGCGGAGAAAACGTATCGAAAGAGTTAAAATTCAGGACACTGCCTGAGCCGGGATATTCCGGAAAGATTAGATTCTTGTTGTTGAGCGATACGCATAATTCCGATACGTCCAAGCCGATGAAGGTCCTCACTGCGGCGAAAAATAAGATCACGGAATTATATGGTGCTGATATTCATAATCAGATCAATGCCGTACTGCACACGGGCGACATTGTAATGTCCGGCGGGAATATCGACGAATTCCCGAAGTTATATTTTACACCAATGTCGATTTTTTCTACTGCGGTTCCATTTCTTACAGTGCAGGGGAATCATGACGTCGGCTCTAGTTTTTATGCGTTCATGAAATACGACAGTATCTCATTGATCAAACTCCCTTCTGTACCGAAGGAGGAATTTTGGTCGGTTCGCTTTGCCAATACGGTGGTGATCGGGTTGAACACGAATTACGAAACTGAACTTCAGAAAATAATGCTGTATAACAAGCTGGCGCAGTCGCAATCCGATCCGACCGTTGATTTCATTCTCTGCCTTTTCCATCATCTGCCGTATTCCGAACTGTGGGGGGAAGGAGCCGGCTATTTTCCGACGCCGAATTATGTTCGCGATGGTCTTTTGCCGATTTTGAAACAGTTCTCCAAAGTGGTGCAGGTGAGTTATGGACATACCCACGGTTTTGAACGAGGAACGATCGAATCAACTGTAAACGGAGGCGATTTTCGAATTGTCTGTGGAGGCGGCGGCGGCGGGAATACGGATCGATGGGGATCGTACATTAATGTGAACTATCCCTCAATACATATTTCCCTCGATCATTTTTTCTATCAGATTATTGAAATCGATGTTGCTAAAAAAACGTTTACGGGATCGATGTATAGTATTGGGAATTCAAGCAAAGTATATAATAATGAACTACTGGACACATGGTATCGAAAGATCAATCAAACCGTGCCAGCAGTGCCCACCGTCTTTGCGCCGACACTTCTTACGAACAGTGTTGTGTTTCATTCTTCTCCAACGAGCGGTCCGGATTCGTTGATGACGGTACGGATGCAGATCGCATACGATACTTCATTTTCACAAATTGCCGTTGATACTGCCGTTTCGTGGAAGGATGTCTATGGAAGGGACGCGCAGTACAATCCTGTTGATAGAAATGCAGGGATCGATCTTACGGCACTTCAGATTCCCCGCACTCGTTTTGCCGAAGGAAGTTCAGTCTATTGTCGTGTGAAATATCGCGACCACAATTTACAATGGAGTGATTGGTCCTACAGTTCCGTCGGCATAGCACTTGGTGTCAGCGAAGAACAGAGCCGGCATCCGATTGCATACAATCTTGAACAGAACTACCCGAATCCGTTCAATCCCTTTACAACTATTCGTTACAGTATTCCTGTATCGGGGTTGGTCCGATTGAGTCTCTATGATGTGCTGGGAAGGGAGGTTATTACTGTTGTGAACATGTCTCAGATCGCCGGTACATATTCCGTTCAAGTGGATGCTTCTCTTCTGTCGACAGGAATGTATTTCTACGTTCTTGAATCCGGAACGTTTGTTTCTGTAAAAAAACTGATCGTCAATAAATAGTTGAGACATCCGAAAAATCCCAAATCGATGTCATTCCCTAAAGGGATCCATTTGGGTGAATCTCGTTTTTTCGTTTGTTTTAAGCAGATTGTCCCGCTTTTTGGATTCCGCTCGTGCGGGATTCAAAAAGGCGGAACTTCGTCGCTTCGCTCCTCGTCCCAAAGGGACCCCTTAGGGGCAATGACTTTTTCGGAAGTCTTAAATAATATTTCAGAGGTCTCGAGTAAATATCGCATCCGTTTACGGACAAACGACCGCATGAGTCTTTTCAGTTGTTGAATATCTTCCCATTATAGTTCCTCCCTTACCGCAATGTTCCTCGCATTGTACTTATCCATCACCGCCGCAAGATACCACGTACGTGGGATTGTCGATTGTACCATGATGCGGTACTTTGATGTTGCGGTGTGAAGCATACTCCGTTCACTTTTTTTATTTCAAGGATACCAGATACGAGTGGTTACGAAAAAATTGCGATTGCTGTTTTTGTTCTTCATGTGTTGCATACCTCTTTTCGGCAGACAACTGCCGGAACGCAAGGGTTGGTGGAAATTTGATGACACGACGAACATCGTAAAGGCAGAAGCCGGTTCACCATTGATGTTGAATGGAAGACATACGTTGGTTCCCGGTCCGAAACAAGGGAACGGAGCCGTGCGAATCGGCAATGGAAGTTATTATGCAATAAGGCACGGGATGCACGCCAACGGCGGCGGTTCCAGGGTCAATCAATATACGATCCTGATCGATCTTAAAGTACCCGTAGCAGGCGCATGGAAATCGTTATTTCAAACTGATTTGAGCAATACCAGCGACGGAGACTTTTTCATTAACACAAATGAAAACATCGGGATACAACCGACCGGATATACTTCATACGCAGTAATTCCCAATGAGTGGTATAGATTTGTTTTGACCGTTCAGAACGGCGTACAGCAGATATCGTATTTGGACGGGGAACCAGTGAATGAAGGAGGAGTATTGCCGATTGACGGAAGATTTGCACTTGATTCACTGTTGTTGATGTTTGCCGATAATGACGGAGAGAATGCGGAGATCGATTGTGCGGAAATCGCAATCTGGGATACCGTGCTCACCGCCGAAGAAGTGGCTGCGCTCGGAGGTTTCGGGCATAACGTTCACCCCAAACACTTGCCCATTGTTCCCTATCTGCAGGCGCCAACACCTACGTCCGTTTATGTCTGTTGGCATGATACGTCTACGACCGGCACCCGGGTTGAATACGGTACGTCGGCATCTCTGGGGATGGTAGTTACCGGCAACAGCGAACGGATCGCGATTGCTCACCGCTGGCACACCGTATTGCTGACCGGCTTGAAACCGGATACAGAATATTTTTACCGAGTTAAAAGCAGTTCCGATTCATCTGCGATTTTCACAATGCGAACACAGCCGGCATACGACTTTACAGGAAAAATTCGTTTTCTGATGATCAGTGATACACATAATTCGGACACCGCGAAGTCAATGAGAGTGATTACCGCAGCGAGGCAAAAAATCTCGGAACTCTACGGTGAGGATATCCATAACCAGATCAATGCGGTACTGCATTCAGGCGACCTGGTTATTTTCGGCAGAAATGCTGCTGAATATTCAAAACTGTTTTTTGCTCCTATGTCTGTTGTTTCCGCCTCCATTCCTTTTCTCACAGTGCCTGGGAATCATGACCGTCCGGATAACGGAAGGGATGGCGATGCCGGAGTGAATTATTATACCTATACAAAGTACGACGACATTTCACTGAAATCCGCTCCTGATCCGTTGGCGGAGCGAATATGGTCTGCTCGATTTGCAAATACATTGGTCATTGGCATCAATACGGATATTGCTGCATCTCTTGGTGCCGAACAGGCACAGGTGCTCGATAAGAAATTAGCCGAGGCACAAGCAGATACTTCAATTGATTTTGTCACGCTGCTGACGCACCACATGCCGGTCACTGAATTATGGGGGGAAGCCATCGGTTACGATTCCGGTCCACGGTATGTGCGGAATGTTCTCCTGCCGATTCTTCAGAAGTACTCCAAGGTTGTTCAATTGACCTACGGCCATACCCATGGATTTGAGCGGGGAACAATCGAGTCGAAAACAAATGGCGGAGATTTCCGGATTGTCTGTAACGGAGGCGGAGGAGGAGATATCGATCGTTGGGGAGCATTTAAGAATTATGACCATCAAAACATTCACGTAACGCTTGATCATTTCTGTTTTCAGATTGTTGAAATCGATATCGCTCATCATTCCTATACGGGAACAATGTACAGTCTTGGGAATTCAGACAGGATTGAGGAGAGTAAAGCATTGGATTCTTGGTATCGGAAAGCCAGGCAACCGGCGCCGGCAGCGCCGATAGTATCGGCTCCGACGATTGTGAAAAACCGGTTCGTGTTCCATTCCACTCCGGTGAACGGACATGATTCATTGATGACCGTTCGACTGCAGATTGCGTACGATACATCTTTTATAAAAATCGCCCTCGATACGATGATGCATTGGAAAAATGTGTATGGCAGAGATAGCCATTTCAACCCAATCGATAAGAATAAGGGAATTGAATTGACCAATCTGCAGATCCCGGTGAAAAAAATCGCACAGAAGAGATCTTTCTATTATCGCGTGAAATACCGAGACCATAATCTGCGGTGGAGCGATTGGTCACGACCTTCAACGAAGTATGAATATACATCATCAAAAGCAAAACGAAACAGCAGTAAGAAACAACAACCTAATTCACACTCACAACCAACGATAAGGAGTACTTCACGATGAAGAACTTGTTTCGAACATCCGTGCTATTGCTGGTAACAATAGCGCTCATATCCGGAAACGGATATGGACAAACACCACAAGGTCGGTGGACATTTGACAATCCGGCAAATCTTACTGCGGCAGGCACAGGTAAAGATCTCGTTCTGGTCGGAAGTGATTCCGCAGTACCGGGACCTCTTGCCGGCAATGGTGCAGTCAGGATTCCCCTCGGCAGTTATTTTAAGATGGAACATGGAATTGCTCCAAACGGCGGAGGAACATTGCGCGTCAATGAATATTCAATGATGATCGATTTTCGTCTGCTCGATACGACCAAATGGTACACGTTCTATCAGACCGATACGACAAATGGAAGCGACGGTGAATTGTTTGTGAAGCCGAATACCGGCATCATCGGCAATGGTTCCACCGGATATTCACTGACGGGTGCAACAGATACCTTGTGGCATCGGTTGGTTATTTCAGTAAAGAACGGCACGCAATACGTTACCTATCTTGACGGAGTGCTGATTAAAGAAGGAACGCCGCAAAATATCGACAGCAGCAGATGGGCGATGGAGAATCTTGTGTTAATGTTCGCGGACAATGACGGCGATGATGGTGTAATCGATGTTGCCGAATTAGCGATATGGGATCGTCCGTTGACGACGGATGAAGTATCAGAACTTGGAACACCAATTCCCGTCAAACGTCAGTCGAAATGGACTTTTGATAATTCGTTTAATCGCACTGCAGTGTCTGCCGGTTTCGGCAAAGACCTGGTGCTCATCGGAACGGATTCTGTTGTGACCGGGCCGAGTCCGGGTAATGGTGCAGTCCGGATTTTCAAAGGAAGTCATTATCAATTAATGCACAAGTTCCGTCCAAACGGCAGCGGTTCAGATACACTTCCGCGCGTAAACGAATATTCTGTGATGATCGATTTCCAGATTCCGGACTATTCGAAATGGTACAACTTCTACCAATTAAATCCGCAAAATACCGATGATGGTGATTGCTTCATAAAAAAAACCACCGGGTTGCTTGGAACTACGGCAACCGGTTATTCCTCGACCGTTGTCACTTCGAACGAATGGCATCGATTGGTCGTTTCGGTAAAGAATGGTACGCACTATAATTATTATCTTGACGGCGGGCTGTTTCTTGCAGGTACCGTGCAGGCGATCGACGGCAGATTCGGACTTGATACATTGCTGCTGATGTTTGCGGACGATGACGGTGAAGATGGGGATATCGACATCGCCGAACTGAGAATGTGGAATTATGCACTCGGCGATGGAGAAGTTGCAACACTCGGGAAAGTGTTTGTGGATAGTGTCCTTCATGGCAAATGGACATTTGATGATGCTTTGAATATTCATGCGGCGGCTCCAGGATTCGGAAAGGATCTTGTCTTAGTCGGAAAAGATTCGGCAATTGCCGGCCCGATCGCCGGAAACGGCGCAGTCCGGGTTCCGAAAGGAAGCTATCTGAAACTGACCCATGATTTTAATCCGAATGGCGGCGGCGTGGATTCGCTCGCCCGGATCAATGAATATACCGTTATGGTCGATTTTAAGATCCCCGATATTGCACGCTGGTATAATTTTTTCCAGACCGATACGAACAATGCAAATGACGGCGATTGCTTTATCAAATCTTCGACCGGAGTTGTTGGTACCGGCGCAACAGGATATTCTGTCACCGCAGTGACAGCGAATATTTGGCACCGCCTCGCGGTTTCTGTAAAAAATGGAACACATCATAAATATTTTCTCGATGGCAAGCTGATCTTGGCCGGGACTGCCTCGCCCGTTGATGATCGGTTTTCGCTCTCCCGTTCATTGCTGATGTTCGCAGATGACGACGGTGATGACGGGGACATCGATGTTGCCGAGATCAACGTTTGGAATTATTCGCTGTCAGATTCGCAAGTGGCACAATATGGTAAAGTGATCGTTGCCGGCGTAGAATCACGCAATGATGTTGTCGCAACTTCGTATGAGTTAAGCCAGAATTATCCCAATCCTTTTAATCCGTCAACAACGATCGAATTCTCAATACTTGCCGACAGCTGGGTGACCGTGAAGGTGTACAATCTGTTGGGTCAACAGGTTGCGACCATTGTCAATCAGCAGCTGCATGCCGGGAAACATGTTGCATCATTTAACGGCAGCAATCTTTCCAGCGGAATCTATTTCTATAAGATCGAAGCGGGCTCATTTGCGGCCATAAAGAAGATGATGTTGTTAAAATAGTATCACCTGATACACACTAAAATAACAGCGATGTTCTGCTGTTGCGGTACACGGGGGCAGTCTGTTTCACTGCCCTCGTTGTTTTTTAAAAGGTATTAGAAAATTGTAATGAAGAATACAGTGCCGGGAATACCATGGCAAAATTGCGATTATTGAAAACGCACATCACTTCTGCTTCTATTGATATCGCTCCTGATTGACATTTCAAGCTTATGTCATTATGTTCTATAGAGTATTTATCGGTAATTGAATTTGATTTTGATCGAGAGGAATCTGAACGAAGAATGGACGGGAAAACACCAAAAGTGACCAGTGATGCTTCTTTACGGGAGACTGTTGAACGGTACCGCAGCCTTCTGGAAGTATTACCCGATGCCATGGCGGTGCATACGGACGGGAAATTCGTTTACGTTAATCCCTCCGGCCTTGCATTGATCGGTGCGAAGGATCAATCCGAATTGATCGGCAAGCCGGTGCTGGATATCATCCATCCGGACTATCGGGATACGGTGATCCAGCGGATGAAATCCGCTCTGAAGGAGAAGAAACCGCAGGTAAAAGCGGTGGAAAAATTCATCCGGTTGGATGGAGTGGTGATTGATGTGGAAGTAGTTTCCGTGCCGGTGACGTTTGGCGGAAAAAGTTCCGTGCAGGTGGTCGTACGGGATATAACGCAGCATAAGCAGATGGAAGAACGGTTGAGGACTTCCGAAGCCTATTACAAGCAGGTGGTTGAAAAATCGCCCAACGGAATCGCAATGATGGATACGAACGGGATCATCTCGTTTGGTTCGTCGAAGATGTTCGAAATCTTCCGCATTCCGCCGGACGCGGATGTCATCGGTTCGTCGTTTCAACGATGGATCGATCCATCCGAGTTAAAGATTGCCGGCGAGCGTATTCGTACAATGATCCAGACCGGTGCGGGTATGTCTCCGCATATCTATAAACTTGTTCGGTTTGATGGAACAATTTTTTGGGGAGAACTCACCTCGTCAACAATGAGTGACGAACAGGGCGCTGTTAAGAATATTATGGTAATGTTCCGCGACGTGACAGAGCAGAAACGGGCGGAGCAGGTACAGGATGCTGTATACAAGATATCCGAAGAAGCGCAGACAGCGATCCGTTTGGATGATCTGTACAGTTCCATTCATAGGATCATTTCGGAGTTGATGCCGGCACAGAACTTTTTCATTGCCATGTACGATCGGGAAAAGTATGTCATTGACTTCCCCTATAACAGGGATGAAAAGGACGGCGATTGGTCTCCAATCCAACCTGGGAAAAGCATGACGGGATATGTCCTGCGGACGGGTAAACCGCTCTTGGCAACGCCCGAAGTATTCGATGAATTGTGCAGAACAGGTGAAGTGGAATTGTATGGAACACGCGGTGTTGATTGGATGGGTGTTCCTTTAAAGACCATTCGGAACGAAACGATCGGCGTCATGGCAATACAGACATATCAGGATACCATACGACTGACTGAAACGGATATGAATGTACTTGTGTTCGTTTCCACGCAGGTTGCAAACGCGATAGAACGCAAGAAAACGGAACAGATTCTGCGCGAAAGCGAACATAGTTATGTAGGACTCTTCAATTCCGTGGCCGATGCCATTTATATTCAGCAAAGTAACGGACAGTTTATTGACGTGAACAACGGCGCTGAAAGAATGTATGGGTATTCCCGAAAAGAGTTCGTCGGGAAGACACCGGAATTTCTATCTGCACCGGGAAAGAATGACCTTCCAAAAATTATGGCGCTGGTGGAGAAAACATTTGCTACCGGCGATCCCCAGCACTTTGAATTCTGGGGGAAGCGAAAAAATGGCGAAGTGTTTCCGAAGGATGTGGTGACCAACAAAGGAAAATACTTCGGTCAGGATGTGATCATCACCACCGCACGGGATGTGACTGAACGAAAGCGGGCGGAACGTGCGCTGGAAATGAGCGAATTGCGGTACGGTAAACTGATCGAATCGCTGCTGGACGGTGTCTACAAGAGCACACACGACGGAAGATTTGTCGATGTAAATCCGGCACTCGTATCGATGCTCGGCTATCCGAGCAAGGAAGAACTGATGGCTGTTGATATCAAAAAGGATCTCTACTTTGATGAAGCAGACCGGGATAATGTAACGATCCAGGAAATGGAAGAAAAGATCGGCGTCTACCGAATGAAGAAAAAGGATGGATCGGAAGTATGGGTGGAAGATCACGGTCGGTACATTTATGATGAAGCAGGGAACATCCTGTATCACGAAGGAATCCTGCGGGACGTGACGGAGCGGAGAAGGGCGGAAGAAGAATTGAAGATTGCCGCGACGGTGTATAAAGCGGTCGGTGAAGCCATCGTCGTAACTGACGCTTCAAATAAAATAGTGGATATCAATCCGGCATTTACAAAGCTGACGGGCTATTCGAAAGAAGAAGCGATTGGAAACACTCCTTCGATGATGAAATCTGGAAAAATGGATTTGCAGTTCTACGAAGAAATGTGGAGGTCGCTGAAGAAGACTGGTATGTGGCAGGGTGAAATCATTAACCGCAGAAAGAACGGCGAACTGTTCGACGAATGGCTCAGCATTTCTACGATCCATGATGCACAGGGTGAAGTATTTCAGTATGTGGGTCTGTTCTCGGACATAACTGAACAGAAAAGGATGCAGGTACAGCTGCTTCAATCGCAAAAACTCGAAAGTCTCGGTACATTAGCCGGCGGCATTGCGCATGATTTCAACAACCTGCTGGCGATGCTCCTCGGTAATGCGGAACTCCTGAAAAAACATCTTGTTAACGACGACAAGTTGAAGCGGTATGTCGATCAGATTATCGACGTGTCGCATCGCGGCGTTTCCATTTCCAAACAATTACTGTTCTTTTCCCGTCAATCCGAATTGAATTTGCAGCCGATCTCGCTCTCTCATATCATCGAAGATGTAAAGAATATGCTGCAGCATTTCATTCCCAAAACGATTTCGGTGATGACCGATATCGATGTGGTGAACGGAATTATCGACGGAGACGCAGGCCACCTGCATCAGATCATCCTCAATCTATGCCTGAACGCAAAGGATGCGATGGGAGAACATGGCTCAATCACCATTAGGGAGCGGATGGCGGACCCGGCAGTGATTCGGGAAAAATTCTCTTTCGAAGCGCAGCGACCGTTCGTCAGTATTTCGGTCACCGACACCGGAACGGGAATCGACGAAGAGCATATGGGAAAGATCTTCGATCCTTTCTTTACCACGAAAGAAAAAGGAAAGGGGACCGGACTCGGACTTTCTATCGTTAATGGACTTGTGCGGAGCCATCACGGATTCATCGATGTAGAGACGCACAAAGGGATCGGAACGACATTTACACTTTATTTCCCGACCTCGAATAGTTTATCGGAGGAACTCATTGCTGCAGATCAGGAAGAATCAATCGCAGGGAAAACCATCCTGGTTGTGGACGATGAAGAAGTGCTGCGCGATGCACTGAAAGAAAACCTGGAACACGCAGGATGTGTTGTGCTAACAGCACCGGATGGATTTGCCGCGTTAGATATTTACCGCACCCATGGCCGGGTGATTGACCTCATTATTTCCGATCTCGGTATGCCGAATATGAGCGGCGAAGAGATGTTCGATCGATTGAAAAAAGTGAATCCGGAAGTAAAGGTGATCATCTCTTCCGGATACCTGGATCGTTCCATCCGGTCGCAGATGATAGCGGCCGGCATCAAGGAAGTGATCAACAAACCGTATAAATTCTCCGAGATTAATACCGTCATTGCAGCGGTGATCGGATCGCCGTAAATTCCGCTGTTTCCGTCTCTGATCGAAAGACGGTACCGGAGAGCAGTCCGCTTCATTGTTGCAATCCAATCTGAGCCGGAATGTGATGAGAACGAAAAAGATACATGCGAATACTGAATGACTTTCGCGGATAAAGTCCCGCCATCCGCATTGGATAGTTTAATGATTGACTTTCAGTCCCCGTTGTAATTCATACACTTCTTGTTCTCTAAAGAAACTCTCCGTACATTAATAAAATTTACCCTTATAATTGACGAATCACTATGAATACTATCATTGATATATTCAATATCCTTCTTCCGATACTCTATGCAATGCTCGTTTGGTTTTATGCTAAGGATTTTCTCGGTAACCAACCGCTTCATAAGAACATACGCGCCTTGTTGTTGTTCCCGACTGTGGCGATCCATCTTATCTATCTTACCTTGCGCACTGCTGCGTTCGACCATGTTCCCATCACCACAATGTTTGAAATCATGTCGATCATCTCTTTTGGGGTTGCTGTCGTGTACGTTTCAATCGAGTATGCGATTAATGTGAAGGGAACAGGGGTGTTCATTCTTTTCCTCTCATTTCTTTTTCAAATTATCTCCTCCCTGTTCATCGAAGATCTGATCGAAGTAAAACAAGTATTGCGCAGCAGGCTGCTGGGAACACATGTAACGTCTGCGCTGATTGGTTACGTGGGACTGGCGATCGCCGCAATGTATGGATTTCTGTACATCATGCTCTATCATAATATCAAAGCAAAACGGTTTAGTACATACTATTTAAAATTACCAAATTTAGAAATTCTTGAACGAATGACCACTATTTCTATTACGATAGGCTTTATTTTTCTTGGCATAGCTATTGCAGTTGGTATTGTCTGGTTACCGAGCGCATTCGAACAGTTTTCGTATTTTGATCCGAAACTCGTGATTACCGTTTGCATTTGGATACTTTTCGGGGTCAGCATCATGGCAAAGCGTTACTACGGTTTGAGAGGAAGGCGGTTTATGGTGCTGGCGATTGCAGGATTTATGATCGCATTCTTTTCTTTGACTATTGGCAATCTATACTTTACGGATTTCCACAATTTTTATTGATTTATTGGTGCAGTAATGGATCTATTTATCATCGGAATCAATCATAGGACTGCCCCGCTGGAAGTTCGCGAAAAAATGTGGCTCTCCATTGATGAAAAACGGCATATGCTGCGTCACTGTATAAAACATTTTTTCAGTGAGTGTTTTGTCGTCTCCACATGTAATAGAACGGAACTATACGGTATTGTTGATGAGAAACAATTCCCTCAACAATCCCATTCTTCTCATTATCAAGAAATACAAGACTTCTTTGTCGCGTATAAGAATTTCGAATCACAACTCCGGCCCGAAAATTTATACAAACTCACTTCGGTGAATGCCATAAAACATCTCTTCCGCGTTGCGGCGGGTGTGGATTCAATGGTCGTCGGTGATGTTCAAATCCTCGGACAGATTAAGGATGATTTTCAATTGGCCATTGACGAGCACACCGCAGGGACAATGATGCACAAGTTGTTGCAGTCTGCCCTGCATCTGGGAAAACGGGTGAGAACAGAAACGACCATCATGGAAGGGGCGGTCTCGGTCAGCTATGCAGCGGTGGAATTGGCGAACAAGATTTTCGCAGACTTCGATCATCGAAAAGCATTGTTGATTGGTGCCGGCGAAACGGGAGAGCTGACGGCGAAACATCTTGCAGGGCGAGGAATCGGAGAATTGTTCATTACAAATAGAACGAGGCAAAAAGCGGAAGAACTTGCATCGACTATCGGAGGATCGGTGGTGGAGTTCGAGAATTTCCATTCAATGATCGCGACTGTAGATATCATTATCTCATCGGTCACCGCAACGGAATATATTCTGACCGCTGCACAAATCAAGAATTCTCTTAAACAACGGCGGCATTCACCGCTCTTTATCTTCGATATTGGTGTTCCGAGGAATATCGATCCCGGTGCGAATGACATCGATAATGTCTTTCTGAATGATATGGATTCTCTTTCCAATATCGTCGCACAGAACATTCACAAGCGTCAATTGGAGCTTCCAAAGGTGAACGAGCTGATCCTGGAAGAACTGAAGAATATCCATCAATGGTACCGCTCCCTTCAGGTCGGACCGACCATTGTCGACCTTCGCAATCATTTCGAGAATGTCCGTCGGGAGGTAGTGTCGGAACATATCAACCGCTTTTCGGAAAAAGAAAAAGAACTGGTCGAGCTGGTGACGAAACGGATAGTGAACAAACTGCTTCATCATCCTACCGTCACATTGCGCAACGGCCATGACGAAACTGAAAGTCAGAAAAAATCGAGACTGGACCTGGTCCGCAGTCTGTTCGGATTGAGCGGCCGTGTTCATAATGAGGAAAAAAGTGAAACACACTAATAAGATCATCATCGGCACGCGCGGCAGTGAACTTGCACTCTGGCAGGCGCACTGGGTGGAGAACGAATTGAAGACACGATATCCTTCAGTTGCCGTGGAATTAGTCATCATAAAAACAACGGGGGATAAGATACTTGATTCCCCTCTCTCCAAAATCGGAGACAAAGGGCTCTTCACCAAAGAGATCGAAAAAGCGCTTCTGGATAAGGAAATCGACCTTGCCATTCACAGCTTGAAGGATGTTCCCACGCAATTAACACCTGGATTAATTCTGGGGGCAATCTCCGAACGCGAAGATGTTCGCGATGTGTTTATTTCTCATCCATCAAAGAGTTACAGATCCTTGAACGATGTCCCCCAGGGAGGTAAAATCGCCACCGGAAGCTTGCGCAGAAAATGTCAGCTGTTGCAACACCGGCCTGATCTGACCATCATCGATATCCGGGGAAATTTGAAGACCCGCCGGGAGAAACTCGAGCAAAGCGACTGGGACGGAATGCTGCTGGCGAAAGCCGGTGTTACTCGTCTTGGCTGGTCTGCGTTGATCTCGGAAGTATTTTCACCGACATTTATTCTCCCTGCAGTCGGTCAGGGTGCACTCGGAATCGAAATCCGCGAAGGCGACAAAGAATTGAAGAAACTGATCCAGCCGCTGGCACATCCCGATACGATGCTTGCAACCCTTGGGGAGCGTGCGCTGCTCCGGCATCTCGAAGGGGGATGTCAGATTCCGATCGGAACATTCGGCCGAATAGAACATGGAAAGTTTGTGATGGACGCGATGGTTGGTTCGCTGGATGGGAAACGGATCGTTTCAGGATCCATTTTGGGTGCGAAGGAAAGAGCGGAAGAGTTAGGCACAATGCTCGCGGTGGAATTGATGAAAAAAGGGGCGAAAGAGATCCTGGATGAAATTCGGAAGAGCTCAAGTGAATAATGAAATGCAGGCTGGTCGCTCATCCCTTTCCGATAAAACAGTCGTCGTGACCAGGAGGGTTGAACAAGCAAAAGAATTTTCGGATGTACTACAGCAGAACGGAGCAAACGTGCTCCTTTTTCCCGCAGTTGAGATCGTTGAACCTGCCTCGTGGAACGAGTGCGATACCGCTCTTGAACACGTCTCCGGATATTCCGGAATCGTCTTTACCAGCAGAAATTCGGTGAAGTATTTTTTCCATCGCGTTATCAACCGGAAGAAAGAACAGGATGTCCGGAAATGCCCGTTGTATGCTGTCGGCGATAAAACAAAGAATGCCATTGATGAATTCGGGTTTCAGACAGAAGAGCTTCCCGGCCATTTCTCCGCCGAATCGCTGGCCCGGATGTTGACGAACGGTTCCGTTACAGGAAAAAAATATCTCTTTCCAAAAGGGAATCTTGCACGGAACGAGATTGTTGATATCCTGACGGGACATGGAGCGCGTGTCGATGATGTGGTCGTTTACCGGACTCTGGAGCCGTTGATGGATGAAGATCGGAAACGAATGATTTCGAAAATCAAAACACAAGCGGATCTCATCACATTCTTTAGCCCTTCCAGTGTTGTTCATTTCCTTCGCTCGTTCGACCGCAGCGATCTCCGGACAAAACACATTGCGGTGTTCGGCGCGACGACTTTAGATGCAGCGCAACAAGAAGGGTTGACAGTAAATATCGTTTCACCAAATTCCACCCTTGAAGCATTTGTCGGAGCGATCCGACAATTTTATTCTCACACTGAAAGTGAATATGCCATTACACAATGATCTATTATTGAGAGCTGCTCGAAAACAACCTGTAGAACGCACACCGGTCTGGTTCATGCGGCAAGCGGGACGTTATCTTCCCGAATACCGCGCTGTCCGTGCGAAAGCAGATTTCCTGACACTGTGCAAAACGCCTGAACTCGCCGCCGAAGTAACGATACAACCGGTGGAACTTGTCGGTGTAGATGCAGCAATCATTTTCTCCGATATTCTTGTCGTTCCGGAAGCGATGGGGATGGAACTTATCGTTGAAGAAGGAAAAGGAGGGCCGCGGTTTCCTTCTCCGCTCCGTTCGATGGACGATATCAACAAACTCCGCGCTATCGATCCGAACAAAGAGTTGAAATATGTCATGGATGCGTTGCGCGTAACGAAAGAACGGTTGGCGGATCGCGTGCCGCTCATCGGGTTCTCCGGTTCGCCGTGGACTCTTGCCACGTATATGGTGGAAGGGAAAGGCTCGAAGAATTATCGACATATCAAAGAACTGATCTTTTCGGATCCGACGCTTGCTCATACACTGTTGCAGCGTCTTGCACAATCTGTTGCCGATTATCTTTCCGCTCAAGTGGATGCGGGCGCGAACATTGTGCAGATCTTCGACACGTGGGGAGGCATTCTCGGACAGGAAGAGTTCCAGGAGTTTTCATTGCAGTATATCCAACAGATTGTTGCGCAGGTAAAGAAGAAGGGTGTTCCGGTGATCGTGTTCTGCAAGGATTGCGGACATTCGCTGAAACGGATCGCGGAGACCGGTGCGGATGTCGTCGGGTTGGACTGGACGACCGATATCGGCAAAACGCGCAATCTTATCGGCAACAAAACTGCATTGCAGGGGAATCTTGATCCAACCATGCTCTTTTCTACTCCGGAACGGATCGAACAAGGTGTGAAATCAATCCTGGCGAAATACGGCAACGGTTCAGGGCATATCTTCAATTTGGGACACGGCATTCTTCCCGAAACACCGGTCGAAAATGTGAAGGCATTCATTAACGCTGTGAAGACGCACAGCGTCCCGTATCATGTGAAAGCGAAATAACTCATGAAACAGTTCGAAACCATCGATCTTGCACTCTTAAAAAAATATTCCGGACAGGGACCGCGCTACACCAGCTATCCGACCGCTCCGTTGTTTTCCAAATCCTTCGGACCAAAGGAATACCGTACAGAGATTCTTACCACCAATGCAGCCGACGAAAACGCGGACCTTTCCCTCTATTTCCATTTTCCGTACTGCGACACGCTCTGTTATTTCTGCGGATGCACCATGCTGGTCACTCACGACCACAATTTGATCACCAACTACAATGAGTATTTGAAAAAAGAGATCGAAATGGTCTCGCCGCTCATCGGAAAGAACCGGAGAGTATCACAATTACATTGGGGTGGCGGAACACCTTCCTATCAGCATCCGGAGGAGATCCTGAACATCGGCTCATTCATCAAAAACCATTTTCGTTTTGCAGATGATATCGAAGCGAGTGTGGAGATCGATCCCCGGGGATTAACCTTTGAACATATGAAGGCGCTTCGCGAAAGCGGATTTAATCGTGTCAGCATGGGTGTGCAGGACTTCAACGAAAAAGTGCAAGAAGCGGTCAACCGCATCCAGCCGGAATCCATTACCCGCGATGCAATCCAATGGAGCCGGGATCTCGGCTATTCCAGTATCAATCTTGATTTAATCTATGGACTTCCTTTCCAAACCCTGAAGACATTTGAAGAGACAGTCGAAAAGGTGATAGACATTTCGCCGGACCGTATAGCGGTCTTCAACTATGCGCATGTGCCGTGGCTGAAACCACATCAGAAAGTGATTCTCGCCGAAACGTTGCCGACGGTGGAAGAAAAACTTGAGATCTTCAAAATGACGATCGAAAAACTGGTGGAAGCAGGATATTGGAACATCGGAATGGATCATTTTGCCAAAGCGACGGATGAGATGACCGTTGCGCAGAAGAATAAAACGATGTACCGCAACTTTCAGGGCTATTCCACAAAAGCCGGATGCGATCTCTACGGTTTCGGTATGTCTGCCATCGGGCATTTTAAAAATAGTTATCATCAAAATTTAAAAACCGTTAAGGACTACACTTCGGCTATCGGCAGCGGCGAGTTTGCAACAACCGTCGGCTACCGCATGACGAACGACGACCATATCCGAAAGGATGTGATCATGCGAATCATGTGCGATATGGAATTGGATATTCCTGCAACGGAAGCAAAACATAAGATCAATTTTCGCGAATACTTTGCTCCGTCATTCGATAAACTGACTCCTTTTGTAGAAGACGGACTTGTCACGATCGAACCGTCGAAAATTGTCGTGCACGGACTCGGACGGCTGGTCATACGGAATATTGCGATGGCGTTCGATGCATATATCGATGCGATGATGAAAGAAAAACCGATTTTCTCCAAAACTGTTTAAGGCTGAATGAAGAAAACACAAGAAAAAATCGCCGTCGTATTATTGCAACTGGGTGGGCCGGACAATCTTCAGGCGGTCGAACCTTTCCTTTATAATCTCTTCTGCGATCCGGATATTATCGATGTTCCCGGAGCATTTCTCTTCCGCAGAACATTAGCGCGAATTATTTCTTCCAGACGTGCACCGAAAGTACAAGAGCTCTATAAAAGAATTGGCAGCCGTTCGCCGATCTATAAGCAGACGAAACTTCAGGCTGATCGGCTTTTCGAAGCACTTCGGGGGAAAGGACATCAAGTGGATGTTCATATTGCCATGCGGTACTGGCATCCAATGACTGAATCCGTCATACAGAATATTATCGTCACAAAGCCTGACCGGATTATTCTGTTGCCGCTCTATCCGCATTATTGCAAAGCAACGACCGGTTCAAGTGTGAATGAATGGAATCGCGTTGCTAAAGCGTTGAAAATGCCGAAGATCCCGACCGAAGTGATCGATCACTATTATGATCATCCGCTCTATATTGATGCACTGGTCAACCGGATCCGCGTTGCTCTCAACCGTGTCCCGAAACAGGATTATGAAAAGATGCAAATCGTCTTCAGCGCTCATGGTACGCCGATGAAACTGGTGCGGGACGGAGATCCGTATTCCCTTCACATACGCAAGACATACGAACTCGTTGTAGAGAAAGGGCAATTCGGGCTTCCGCATATGCTCTGTTTTCAGAGCAAAGTCGGCCCTCAAAAATGGCTGACACCTTCTTTAACAGGGACAATCGAACGACTCGGCCACGAAGGGGCAACGCATTTGCTAGTAGTGCCGATCGCTTTCGTCACAGATCATATTGAAACACTTTCCGAGATTAATCTCGAAGCGAGGGACGAAGCGCTGAAACTCGGCGTGAAATATTACGACATGATGCCGGCGCTTCTGACGGAAAAATTGTTCATCCAGTGTCTTTCCGACCTTGTCGAGAAAAAACTTTCTGCATAACGATGACCACTTCTCAAGTTACAATTATCGGCGGAGGTATCTCCGGTTTAACAACTGCCTGGTGGCTTCGTAAAAACGGATTTTCCATTGCGCTATTCGAACAGGATGATGCAGTCGGCGGAACAATGAAAACAGTGAAGCAGGATGGTTGGCTTATAGAAACCGGACCAAACAGTGCGCTGGAAACATCTCCCCTCTTTAAAACTCTTTTTGAAGATATCGGAATCAAAGAAGAACTGGTGTACGCAAATCCTGCGGGGAATAACCGCTACATCCTGCGGGACGGGAAACTGCATCCTCTGCCGATGTCTCCGGGAAAATTTTTCAAATCGAAACTCTGGTCGTTTTCCGGTAAGCTTCGTCTTGTGCTGGAACCGTTCATTGGACGAGCGGAAAAGGAAGAAACAATCGCGGAATTTGTGGAACGACGATTGGGGAAAGAGTTTTTAGATTATGCCATCAATCCGTTCATCGCAGGAATCTTTGCCGGTGCACCGGAAAAGCTGAGTGTGCGTGCGGCATTTCCAAAACTGTACGCTCTGGAAAAGAAATATGGCGGATTGATCAAAGGAACTATCCGGGGAGCGAGAGAGCGGAAGAAGCGGGGGGAAGTATCGAAAGATCGTGCGCAAATGTTTTCTTTTAAGAACGGGATGCAGACTCTTCCGAGCGCTATCGGGAAAGCGCTTGGAGATATTGTCCAGACCTCTTCGATTGTGGAAGGAATTGAAAAAAACGGAACAGACAATACGTACACTGTCCGATATTCTTTGAAAGGATTGTCGAAAACACATCAAACACAGGCAGTGTTGTTCGCAGTCCCTTCTGCCGTGTCGGCGCACATGACAAAAACATTCGATCAACTTCTTTCCCAGAAGATTAGAGATATTTACTATCCTCCGGTCGCTGAGGTGTTCATTGGCTATAAGGAAGATCAGGTGCAACGACCGATGGACGGATTTGGATTTCTCGTTCCGGAAAAAGAGAATCGAAAGATTCTCGGAGCTATATGGTCCTCCACATTGTTTGAAGGTCGCGCACCACAAGGGTGTGTTGCGCTGACAGTCTTTGTCGGAGGTTCTCGGCAACCCGATAACGCTCGCTGGTCCGATACGGAACTGCTTTCAGCGGTGAAGCAGGAATTACAGGAACTGATGAAGATCGATGGCGATCCTGTCTTTACGCGTATCACACGGTGGGAGAGAGCGATCCCGCAATATCATCTAGGACATCTGGAAGTGGTTCGTGATATTGCCAAATTTGAACAGCAGCATCCTGGTCTGTTTCTCTCCGGCAATTACCGGGATGGTATTAGTGTGGGAGATTGCGTAATCCAATCCGAAAAAATGAGTCAACGCATCATTGAGTATTTTGCTGCACAGAAAAACTAAAGAGAGGCCCTTATGTCAATTATTATTGAATCCAATCAACGCCTTCGCCGGATGAGAATGACGCCGGCGTTCCGCAACATGGTACGCGAAACAGAGTTGTCACCAAACGATTTTATCTATCCGCTGTTCGTCGTTCCGGGAAAGAATATCAAAAAAGAGATATCATCAATGCCCGGGGTTTATCAACAGTCGATCGATAATCTTGTTAAGGATTGTCAGGAAACCTATGCGCTGGGGGTCCCGGCTGTGATTCTGTTCGGCATTCCTGAACATAAGGACGAAGTCGGAAGCGGTGCCTATGACGAGAACGGGATTGTGCAGCAAGCTGTGAGAGCGTTGAAGAAAGAGCTGCCCGAACTTGTCGTGATCACCGACGTCTGTTTGTGCGAATATACGTCGCACGGACATTGCGGTATTGTCCGTGGTGCGGAGATCGTCAATGACGACTCAGTGGAATTGCTGACGAAAGAAGCACTGACCCATGCGCAGGCAGGTGCCGACATCATCGCACCGTCCGATATGTTCGACGGGCGCATCGGCGCAATCCGCAAAGTGCTGGATGACAATAATTTTAAGAATATTCCGATCATGTCCTATGCGGCAAAATATGCATCGGGCTATTACGGACCGTTTCGCGAAGCGGCGGAGAGTACGCCCAAGTTCGGCGATCGCCGTTCGCACCAGATGGATCCCGCAAACTCGAATGAAGCACTCCGCGAAGTGGAACAAGACATCCGCGAAGGGGCGGACATCGTCATGGTGAAACCGGCACTGGCGTATCTGGACATCATCCGCAGAGTGAAAGATACTTTCAACCTTCCCATCGCAGCGTATAACGTGAGCGGCGAATATTCCATGATCAAAGCTGCAGGACGAAACGGCTGGATCGACGAAGAGAGAGTGATGATGGAAACATTGACCGGAATGAAGCGCGCGGGGGCGGATATGATCCTGACCTATTTTGCAAAAGATGCCGCCAAAGTTATAAACCGAAAGTAATAACATATGGACACGAAAAATTCTGAGCAACTATTTCAGCGGGCGCAGTTCCGAATTCCCGGCGGTGTGAATTCACCCGTCCGTGCATTCAAATCGGTGGGACGAAATCCTGTCTTTATCAAAAAAGCATTCGGATCTAAAATGTGGGATGTCGATGGCAATGAGTATATCGATTACGTCGGTTCGTGGGGACCGATGATTCTGGGGCATGCACATCCTTTAATTTTGGAAGCAGTAAAGAATGCGGCGCAAGACGGGACAAGTTACGGTGCAGCGACGGAGCGTGAAGTGGAGATGGCAGAACTACTCTGTTCGATTATGCCGTCTGTGGAAATGGTTCGGATGGTTAACTCCGGCACGGAAGCGACGATGAGTGCGATCCGCCTTGCACGTGCCTATACCGGAAAAGAAAAGATCATTAAATTCGAAGGGTGTTATCACGGACATGCAGATTCTTTCCTGATCAAAGCCGGTTCCGGTGCGATGACCTTCGGTGTTCCGGACAGTCCGGGAGTTCCGGCGTCGATCGCATCGGCAACGTTAACAGCCCGGTATAATGATCTTGCCTCGGTGGAAAAACTCTTTGCCGATTTTTCCGGAGAGATCGCCGGTATTATTGTTGAGCCGGTGGTTGGGAATATGGGATGTATCCCTCCGCAAAAGGGGTTTCTGGAAGGACTAAAAAATCTTTGTACTGTAAACAAAGCGCTGTTCATTGTGGATGAAGTGATGACGGGTTTTCGAGTTGCGCTCGGCGGTGCCCAACAGTTGTACGGAGTGATACCGGATATTACGACATTGGGTAAGATCATCGGCGGCGGATTACCGGTCGGAGCGTACGGCGGGAAAAAAGAGATTATGGAGATGGTTGCACCGAGCGGACCGATGTATCAAGCAGGGACATTATCCGGGAATCCTCTCGCTATGGCTGCCGGAATTGCCATGCTGACCTTGTTAAAGAACGATCCTTCGATCTACACGACATTGGAACAGCGATCATTGCAGTTGGAAAAAGGACTTTCGGACATAGGAAAGAAGTATCAGATTCCAATAACGCAAAACAGAGTAGGTTCAATGTTCACACTCTTCTTCACTTCGGAGAGGGTGAAAGATTATGAAACGGCAAAAACTTCGGATACGGTCCGGTTCGGCAAATATTTCAATGAAATGTTGAACCGCGGTTGTTATCTTGCTCCTTCGCAGTTTGAAGCGGCATTTATCTCCACTGCGCATTCGGAAGCGGATATTGAAAAGACTCTGAAGGCAGCCGAAGAATCGCTGAAGGTTGTCACTGGGAAGTAATTGTGTCCCCAACAAGATTCGAACTTGTGTCTGGAGCTTGAGAAACTCCCGTCCTAGGCCTCTAGACGATAGGGACGCATCAATATAAAAAAAAATCAGGTGCGAAGGAAGAAACAACTCTTCCGTTGACCGCAGATTCCCCGGAAGAACCGGGGGATTTTTATTTGCGGCATATCACTTCGGTCGGAAACCATTTTCAATTCACATCTGTTCAACCATGCGTAACACGTTCTCAAAAATCCAGGCAATTGAACCAAACAAATGCAACTTATTTACTGTTTGCCGTAAAATGAATCTCGTATTCATTTTCAATGCTATCACTCTATTAATTTAATTACGATACTCTATGATGTTTCGCCATCCGTTTTTTATTATCTCTTTTCTACTCACAGCTCAATCGATTTTTGCACAAGCCAGTTTTTCACCCTGGGTCGACCCGAAACAGGCACCTGTTCCCTTCGCGGAGCGCTACAACGATCCTGATTCTATAATAAAAGTGATCGTCGAATTCAGGGATGAACCGCTGTTTCTGAAACAACGGAACTCGTTTGCCGCTGTTTCCGCAGCTACTTATAAGGACCGGTTTACAGAATTTGAAAATGACCTTCGCACCATTGCACCCCGATCAACCGCGGCATTCCAGAAGACCGCAACAGAAAACACACATCGGTTCTACAAAGCGTTTTTCGGGATGAGTGCAGCGCTTCCCCAGGGAATGATCGGAGCTGTTGAACAACTGCCGTATGTGAAGAAAGTTCATCGGAACAAATATATGAAAGCGTCACTGTATAAAAGCGTGCCGCAGATTCGAGCGAACGAGGTATGGAATACGTATGGTATCACCGGCGAAGGGGTCGTTGTCGGTATTATCGATACCGGGATCGATTATCTCCATCCGGCATTGGGCGGCGGTATCGGTGCATCGTTCAAAGTGATCGGTGGATATGATTTTTCGAATATGGATGATGATCCGATGGATGATAATGGACATGGCACGCACGTGGCAGGAATTGTTGCTGCGGATGCTGCGGGTATTAAAGGAGTTGCACCCGGTGTGAAACTGTTCGCGTTTAAAGTACTGAACGCGGAAGGGGGAGGGAATGAAGATAATATCATAGCGGCGATCGAACGCACCGTTGATCCGAATGACGATGGGAACATGAGCGACCGGCTGGATATCGTCAACATGAGTCTCGGCTCCGATGACGGAAATCCGGATGATGCAGCGTCGGTTGCTGTGGACAATGCAACAATGCTGGGAGTGACCTTTTGTGTCGCTGCCGGAAATGCAGGTCAGGGAGTGTATATCGAAGGGAAAGAGAACAACTACTATTACTCTGGAATGGAATCGGTCGGCAGTCCTGGAACTTCTCGTCTTGCCATTACGGTCGGTGCTGCGGACTCGAACAATGCAATGGCGTATTTCTCTTCCAAAGGACCGTCGCCGGGAAATTTCGGCATCAAACCGGATGTTGTTGCCCCCGGACTCATGATTTATTCGTTATCACCAGGAGGTGAATACATAACGGAAAGCGGTACATCCATGGCCTCTCCGATGGTTGCCGGTGTTGCTGCACTGCTGAAATCAAAAGACAATTCGTTGACACCGTTGCAGATAAAATCCCGTATTGTCAATTCCTCTGTCGATATCGGTGTTCCGGTAATGGTGCAGGGTGCGGGACGTGTGGATGCGATGCGGGCAATCGCGCAGACCTCGTTTGCAGTTCCTACACAATTCAGTTTCGGACTGGATGATCCGTCACAGTCAAATTGGAATGCCGTGGAAACCGTCATGGTAACAAACACAAAAAATATCCCGCAGGACTATTCCGTAACATTCACTGGGACCAAATCTGGAATCACTCTGTCATCGAATCCGCAGAATTTTACTTTGGCAGCCGGCGCTTTCCAGCAAGTACTGGTGACGTTATCGGTCAATAATTCGCTGATTCCGATCGTTGATGACGATATCATTCTCCATGATGGATTTGCAAATATTGCCGGGAGCAGTGATACGCTGCATCTTCCGTGGTCGTTTGCCAGAACCACCAGAATGTTCCTTTCGTTCAGCGATGCGGATGCACGGTTTGTTGGATCGAGCGCAACCCGATATCTTACTTCGAGCTATCATAAAATGTATTCAAGAACGCGTTGGATCGATGCGAAGACCGTCGAAGTAACTGGCGCTGTAAGTGAACCATACGATATTGCAGTTTTCTTCCCTGCCAGCTCCAAGTTGGTGTTGAAAGGGGATGTGCCGTTCAACAACAACGGAACGGTCTCTATCAATTCTGCGGATGCTGTTCACACAATTTCTTTCAATGGAGTTGATAACAACAATATCCCGCTCAGTACTTTTGCGAAGACCAAACGATCATTGCGGGTTGATATGCCATATGGTTTTGTTTTCACTCCTCTCGCCAATGGATCGAATACCATTCTAGTCTCTACTGCGTCCGAAAAATTTGAATTCATGGGGGTCGAGGCTTTGTTGGATGTGCCGCAGGCAAAGAGGGTTGTTATTCCGCAATTCGCATCGTTCAAGGGAATCTCGGCTGATGTGCAACTGACCAATTCAGCTTCAGCATATCTGAAACAAACGCTGCATTTTACCATGCCGGAAGGAGTGACGAAGACCCGTATGTTCTCGGATGTTGTGTCCTCACAACTGTTCGCTGGTGATGCGTATTATAATACTGTGCTGTTTTCGGGTGACACACTCGACGTTCCGGACGGGACAATATCCTTCGATCTTCATTTGATGAAACAAATCGATCCTGTCTATTCTTCGTCTGTCGCATTTCATACGAACAGTTCATTTGCGACGGATTTCTATCTGGACATGTCGACTCGGTATCTTTCCGTTATGAACGACAGTCTGCTGATGGGATTCCTGTCACAGGATGGTCCCGCGACGTACAAATCCCCGAATGGCGGCACGGTGAAGTTTGGCGAGGCGCCGGTTCATATCATGAATCTTTCGTACAACAATTCGTTCGGCCCTTCGATTCATTTCCATCCGATGTTTGTTGGAGGGCTGGGCGAGATGCGGTATTCCGATCAGAATGCAGGGAAGTATTCCATCTTCGATGCGGCGGGAAATTTACTGGCCGAAGATGCGTTGAATGTCTTTCCGCGCTATCCGTATATGATCGATCTGGCAAAATATACATTGAAAATTGAAGCGCAAAGTTATCACCTGAAGAATGCAAAAGGAACGATTACACTGACGAACCGGTTCGATCTTACGAAACCAGTGCCGGATTCTCCTGTACTTACATCGTTCGCACTCTTTCATGCGAACGGAATTCAGGGGAACAGTTTTGCAGCGAATGAACATGCATGGCTGAAGTTCTCCTCCAAGGTCTTCTCGTTTCCGGAACAACTGCCGGTCACCGATTCAACGAAAGTGTTTTACCGGAAGTTCAAAACAGCAACATGGATTCCGTTGACTGTTTCCCTGGCCAATAACGATCTGGAACGGACAGGTTCACTTTTTGCTTCTTCACTTACCGAAGCAACAGCGGTCGATTCTGCAGCATTCGACCTGAAAATTAGAGTTGTCGATGAAACAGGGAATAGTACGGAACAGATACTGTCACCAGCGTTCTCTGTCGGGAACTGGTTGGACGACGGAACTTCCAGTGTCGACGAAGAAAAAGAAGCGGTGCCGGGTGCCTTTGCACTATATCAAAACTATCCGAATCCGTTCAATCCAGTCACGACAATCAGTTATGATGTTCCGTACCGTACTGCTGTTCGTTTGACGGTATTCGATATTCTGGGACGCGAGATCGCTGTCCTCGTTAATGAACACAAATTATCAGGACACCATGCGATTCAGTTCAATGCGGGGAATCTTTCGAGCGGAATCTATTTTTACCGGTTGTCGGTCGGCGGTTACAATGCGTTGAAACGAATGGTCGTCGTGAAATAAAAAAAGGGCTGAAGATCAGCCCTTTTTTTTCTTCTTTTAACAATACTACTTTATATACACCATTTTCTTTGAGCTGACGTAGTCCTTCCCGATCAACTGATAGAAATACACACCGGAAGAGACCGATGCTCCGTTGTCATTCCTGCCGTCCCAAACAACGGAATGGCGTTTCGCCTCATGTTCACCGGAGGCAAGCGTTTTCACTTTCCTGCCGAGTATATCATAAATAAAGAGATAAGCGATCTTCAACTTGCCCTGTACATCCGGAATATCATACTCTATGATAGTCGATCCGTTGAATGGATTCGGATAATTCTGATAGATAGCAAAAGTGGTCGGATATTTATTTACCGGTGCAAGTATTTTTTCCACTCCCGGCTGTATCGCTTTATTGCTATCCGTGCTGATGATAACAGCGACGGATTCGATATCAGCCAGTGATGCAGGAGTGATCGGCAGCCGGAATAACGAACCGCTATCCGCTGTGATCGGAGTGTTGTTCAGATTGTATCCCACCAGTCGAAGTTCTTTTCCGATGGACTTCATTTTGATATCCATTTGCTGACTTCGCGGATAGACGACATCTGTCGCACTGATGTTGATATCGTTCTTAAACTTGAAATACATCTGCAGTCCAACAATCGGTTTTGTATTCTTCATGTTGATGCGAATTCCGGTCGTGGTTAGTTCCACAGATACTTTTGCCGTCACAGAATCGACTGCAGTGCTCATCACCGGCGACATAGAGCTGCTCCCTTTCTGTAATGCCGGCAAAGGAGCAGCTCCTGTTGAATCCAATCCGTTCATACCGTTGAGAATATTCGATCGGATGGAATCGATATCTCTGATATCAACGACCGAATCTTTATTGATGTCGGCATACTCAAGTTTATCGCCTGTCAACAGATTCGTTCCGCGGATATGTGAAACGATGGAGGTTAGGTCCGCCACATCCGAAGAGAAATCATTGTTTGCATCGCCGCTGACGACTGCCGCGGTAGCTGTGAACTGCTGCGGAAAAAGGCCGGGCATGAAAGCCTGGAAGAGATATACTCCCGGTTTGCTGCCGATAATCAATGTTGCTTTTGCTTCCCCTGCAGAATCCGTTACGACGGTATCTTCTTTGAAATGCTGTCCGAATGCTCCTGGCGGTGTCGACACGATGGAGAACACCACCGGATAATTTGGAAGTGCATTACCAAATGCATCGGTGATCTTTGCAATGATCGGTTTGGTCTCCGTTTTCGCTTTTACCAGCTGCCGGTTCCCTGCCTGCTCGGCAATCGTATTTGGCTTCCATTCATATTCGGATCTCCCAAGAAGATGTGATGTATCTGCTGCCGTCCAGATACTGAAGCGTATGATGCCATTCTTCGAAACTGTCCGTTGCTGCGTATCGACGATTCCGCCCTGACGCCGCCAGGTGGAATCGATCGTGTTAAATCGCCATAATTCGAGCGAGCGGGGATCATGACCATTCAGTTCGATGTCCGCGAATTTGAAAACCAGCGATGCGTTGAGTTTGTCATTGATTGTTGACGTGATATCGTAATACCGGTGAATCGATTGGACTGTATTTTTCCCTTCCAGTGATTTTCCTGAAACCCGTTGAACGTTGGTAATACCGAGAGCAACACCGTTGGCGGTGATAACCGGTCCGATCTTTGCGAATGTTGCTTGTGAAACTGCGGAGATATTCTCCGATTTTTGAATGCCTCCCGATAGGTATCCGTGTTCTACCAGGGAGTCTCCAAGTGTAATGACTGATCCGGGCTGGACATGGAATGTTACTGCCGGTGCGATCTCCAGAAATCCATTGACGGAGAAGTCACCGCCGCGCGAACGCTTTACAGTACTCCCTGTCAATTTCAAATTCCTATATGTTGCCGCATGGATTGTGTCCCCCTTGTACTGGAACGTACCGCCGACTGCTGATGGCAGTCCGCTCACGTTTCGTTTCACAACGAAGGTGCCGTTGTTGGTGAACGATCCGCTGTTGACGAAATCCTGACCCCGGGCAGCAGGCGCGATCAGACTGACCGCTCCGGCGAGGACGAGCCATCGCAACTGTTTTACGAAAAGAATTTTCATACTATTATTGCCTCATGGAGAGCAATTATTTTCGGCCAAACCGTAGTACTTCTGTAACGATACAATCTGTTTCTCAGCAACGGTTGAGCGGACCGCCGCCGAGGAACGAACACTGTTTGAAAACACACACGATATTTCTTCTTTTTATACATAATACGATGTCGCATCAAAAAAGGATGGCAACGATATTCTCCTGCTATTATTCATTAGTCGCCGATCATTACGGTTCCATTGTTCACGACTGAACCGGCATTGGTCAGGGTTCCTGTTCCGGTACTGCCTACCTGCAGTGTGCGTGAAGTACCGATTGTAAGGGAACCATTGTTGGTAGCATTTCCGCTGACGGTTAGATTCGCACCGCTGATATTCAACGACTGCGATGAATTAATCGTCAATGTTGATGCAACCGCATTGGTTGCAGTGCTGAGTGTCGTCACGTGTGCGATCTCAACATCATCGGTGGATGTCGGGACGTATCCTTCATCCCATGCGCCCGCAGTATTCCAATCTCCGCCGTCTGCAAGTGTAATGAGCGCAGCACCGGTATTTTTCATGATCAATTCGCTTCCGGCTACCAATTCTGAATCGATCGCTGTGCTGGAGCCGTCAGCAATTCCGGACATGGCGATCACGCCCCAAGAGGAGGAGGATGATGGCGTGCGGACAGTTCCCTGGCCGGTGGAAAGTTTGTTGCCGTTGCTCTTGAAGAAGCGCAGCTTTGATTCGTTTGCGCTTGGCTTTTCTCCGTCAAGATATCCCAGCTTCATCGTCAGGCCGCTGAACGCGCCGGAATATGAAGGAGTGATCTTCCGGTTGACATGCGTTGCTGCAGTGTAACCGGTGGGCGGGGTACCCGGCAGTACTGTCAGCGAAAAGCTGGTCGGTACCGTCTCCGCAAAATAAACTGATGTTGCCGAATCGTTCATGACATATGTTGCCGCTGTCGTGCCGATCGCTCGCCGCATCTTTCCCTGAACCATTTCAAAATGTCCATAGCTGCCTACAGCATTGGCAGCTGAATTAGAGATGATCAGCGTATCGGAGCCCATGTTAATACCCTGTGTTGGAGTAAATGTACCGGCAACATCCAGATTGATTGAGGCACTCTTATCCGCAGAACCGCTCAGCGTTAAATTGGTGAAACTGGCAACGGTTGCTGTTCCGGCGATGGATTGCGCTGCACCGTTGAAGATAACTGTTGCTCCGGTCGCATTTGCATTCAATGTTCCGTTCACAGTCAGGTCGCCGGAAAGTGTCGCGACGGCATTATTGCTCAATGCCAGTGTTCCTTCAACGACCACTGGATCCGAAGTGATAAGAGCTGTTCCGATTGTTGTGGTTGCAGCGGCAGCAAACGATTTTGTCCCGCCGCCGGACAACGCAAGACTATCATAGGTCTCTGCTGTGATTGTTTGTCCGGATGCTGAATTGTAGGTGAATGTCCCGTCATACGTCCGTCCTCCGCCGGCGACAGCATAGCTGCCGGCAACTGTCACAGTACCGACAGTTTTTGCGCCCGCTCCGGACAGAGATAATGTTCCGGTGTACGTCGCATCGGCGATCGACTGTGCAACACCGGATGTATATTCGAACGTGCCGTTCACGGATGTCCCTGAACCAAGCGTCACAATTCCTGCAGATTGCAATGTGCCGGAATTGGCAAATGTCGCTCCGGAACCGGTGAACGCATTGGAACCGAAATTAGTAGTGACACTGTTTGTGAATGTTCCTCCGCTGGCGACGATGACTGTCCCGCTGGCGGATTTATTGCCTCCGCCTGCGATCAGATTCTTATACGTCGTTCCATAGATCACCTGGATGCCGGTGCCGTATTTTGTCGTACCAGCAGAGACGTCGAACTCTCCGCTTGTAACGGATACCGGGACGCTGGTAGTTTTTTGCAATTCCAATGTGTCGGATGCAGACAGTAAAAATCCGCCGCTTGTTTGATTAACGGAAATGTCGCCGGTTACAATGGTTGACCCGTCGAACGTTTTATTACCGGAGACGCCGGAGGCACTCAGATTAACATAGCGTATCGCCGGGACGGTTTGTGCTGTTCCGTAAAAATCGACTGTTCCGCCGAATGTATCCTGCGAAGTAGTGAAATTTTCTTTCACTTTAATAGTGCCGTTATTAGTGAATGTGCCTGTGTTCACCAGATGTTGACCGTACAATATTCCCGCTGATAGAATCAACAGAAATACCGCATATGCTCCTCGCAAAGCATGCAGTGTGTGTTGTGTGCGTTTCATAGTTGTAATCCTTTTTTGATGTATGTGTGTTTTCATAACAGTGTTTTTAGTGAAACGTTATTACAAGCCCGTTCTTGCTCAGAGAATGGGGATGGAACGGAAAGTATTTCATTTTATGGTGGTCTATTTTTCATTGCTGCTCCTTTCTGCATTTAGTTTCCCGTTTGTATTGTTCCATTATTGACGATCGAACCGGCATTGTTCAATGTGCCGTTAATTTGTACTGAGATGTTCCCGATGTTCACCGCAGAACCAGCGCGGTTAATAAAATCATTGTTGGATGTGATATTTGAAGAGATTGTTTTTATACCCGATCCCGAAAAAACAATCGAGTTGTATGTGAACGCCGGGAGTGATTGTGCGCTGTTTCCATTAAATTCAAAAATGACTCCGCTCTGGATGTATGAAGTGCCGGTTAAGATTGGAGTAAATGTTCCTGCGATTGCCACCGTATCTGTCGATGAGAGTGTAACCGAATTGCCGCCCCGGTCACCGGAGATAGACAGATGGTGATAATTGAATGCGGGGACTGTTTGCGCCCCCGATCCGTTAAAATTGAAAGTGCTGGAGGTGATGACAAATCCACCAGTGGAGAAAGTAGCAGTGGGTGAAAATGTGTCAAACACTCCAATGGTGCCGGACGATGACAGCGTCACAAAATTTGTCGTCCGCGAACCGCTGATAAGAAGATTGTTATAATTGAACGGCGAAATTGTCTGTTCGGAAGTTCCATTGTATTCCATCGTATTGCTTGTGATGACATACGTACCGGAAGTAAATGACGCCGAAGTGGAAAATGTTCCGGCAATACGGATTGTATCGCCGGCCAATGTGATATTGTTTGCACCGCGGATTCCGCTGATCTCGAGATTGTAATAGTTCTGTTTCGCAACTGTTTGAGCATTGGTTCCGGAATATTTCACCGTCCCTCCGGTAAGTAATACTGTGCCCGCGACTGATGGGAATGCGGATTCGGTCCGAAGAGTTCCGGCAGTCATTGTAAGATTTCCGGCGGCGGTCAATGAGTTTCCCGAAAGAATCGTCAGACGCATGCTTGCATTGCCGATCTGCAGGTCCAGACATTCGCCGGTGCTGTTTACATTAATGGAATCGCTGCCGCCGAGGATAACAACATCGGTGCTTAACGGTGCGCCGGAGGGAGTCCAATTCGATGCGGTGTTCCAGTTATTGTCGACGCTTCCATTCCAGATCTTTCCTGTCTCACCGATCTGGAACACGCCGAATGAAATGACGCCGGTCGCCTGCGTCGACGTCGGATTCTGACCGGTTGTCGTTTGGAGGTTCCAGGAAGCATCTTTTTTGGAAATTTTGAAACTGCCGGTCGAAGCACCGGCGTCAACATCTCCGTTGACGAAAGTGAACAGGACGGAATATATGCCTGTCAAATTGCCGATCTTTTCCAGATTCCAATAACGATTGACGCTCTTGGACGGATTGATTCCTGAATTCACGATGTCCGGATGATCGCCGCTGGTTGTTCCGATGACTAGTTCGCCGACAGCCGTCAGCGAAGTGAACTGTACGACCGCAGGAGTATAATTCGAAGCATCGCCGACTTCGAACGTAACCGCAGATGTGTTCGGGATCCGTTTTTGGAGATTTCCGACAACATACTTTGCACTGGAGGATCCGGAAACAGAACCGGTAGAAGTAAGGACAATTTTATTGACACCGGTCGTGATCTTACCGTTCGTAAAGGCCAATACACCGGCAATACGCACGCTGTCGCTGACGATGGTCAACGAACCGCTTGTTTTATCAATGGTGAAATTATTAAAATCGCCGGTAGTACTGACTGTCTGCGCGCTGGAACCATTGAATTGTATCGTGGAGTTGGTATTGGTAAACGTTCCGCCCGACATGGACCAGTTGCCGCCGATGGAATGTGTCTGTGCCGAAACGGAAGGAGCGAATGTTCCGGACGAGATGTTGACATCTCCTGCAATAATGAATTGAGATGCCGTGCTGAGGGAAATCGAGCCGCCGCTCTGCAAGTAATCTCCACCAATAGTGAGCACGGTAGAATTACCGCCGCCGGTGATCGTTCCAGCGCTTACCGACAACGATCCTCCAATTGAATATGCCGCATTGCTGATGGTTTTCGTACCACTGCTGGAAATGATGACAGAGGCATATGATGGTGCGGAGGAGATCAATTGAGTCGTACCATTGTATTCTGTTGTGCTGGATGCGTCGATTGTATATCCGTTGGTAAATGTCGGGAAAGAATTCGTTCCGCCGATCGTAAACAGAGTATTAGGACCAATCCAGATTGATCCTTTATCGGTCGATTCTTCGGTGATCGCAAATGTGGATTGGTCGAAGGTGCCGCTGGTAATTGAAAGCGATGCGACAGAAGAAATGTCTTTTGCAAGCGTTACGGATGCAGAGGTCTTGGCGATATTGAGCTGGTCGATCGAAAATGCCAATGATGATGTCGCAATTGATGCATTGGCGCTCCCGCTCAGTGTAAGAACAATACCGTCGTTCACCATAGTGCCGTTGTTCGTCAGATTTCCTTCGATTGAAATATTCGACGAAATGGTGACTGAACTCGAACTGGCGACGGTGAGATGATAGAATTTTGCGATACCGGATGCACTGACCGATTTATTGATGCTGTTGTTGAACGTGATAGTTGAGGTTCCGCCGTCCAATGTTCCGTTGACATTCAGATTCCCGACGAGAGTATGTGATGATGCTCCAGCGTGCAGCGTTGCACTGCTTCCGATGGTAAGATCGCCTCCAATGGTCAAACCATTGACAAATGATACTCCCGCAGCATTGGAATTACTGATAACAAGATTTGCGAGCGTAGGACTGCCGCTTGCAAGCGTGATTAAACCGGTCCCTCCGAGAACTACCGTACCGGTAGATGTGAAGGACGTACCCAGGAGATTTATAGTGACAGCGGTGCTCGGCGATAGTGTGAGTGTGCCGCTGCTGGAAACAGAGCCGTTATTTGTGAACGATCCGTTAAAGATGTGGGAGTAGCCCCCTCCCGTGAAAGCGGCGCCGGAGGCAACGGTAAATGCTCCGCCGAATGTCCATCCGATCCCTGGTGCGATGCCGCCGGTGTTATTGATTGTCACATTATTGAATGAGGGTGAAGAGCCGCCGGAGAAGGAAGGGGAAACCGTCCCATTCATAAGCAATTCACCGCTGCTGCTGAATCCAGAATTGAATGCGATTATCTGACTGGATGTGCCGGAGATTGTGATCGTCCCGCTGCTGGAGATTGTTCCGGTGTTTGTCACATCTCCGGAGAGTGTGAGAGAAGATGTCCCGGCATTCAATGTTCCGCTGACTTGCAGGGAACTCTCTACTATGATGGCATTCGTGAGTGTATAACTGCCGGAAACGGAGAGCGTATGAAACGTTGTTGTGCCGGAGACCAACATTGAGGCACCGCTCAATTGCACTGAACCTGTTGAAGGAGTGAAAGAGCCGCTATTGAACATGTTTCCTTCGATCGACATCGTGTATGTTCCCGCGTCGAGCGTCGAACCGGTGGAAATAGTCAAATCCCCAACCACTGTCGTCATGCCTGAAAGGGATTTTGCGTTTGATCCGCCGTTGAAAAGTGTGAGGTTGCCGTACAACTTATCCGAAATAGTCTGAACGGAAGAACCGTTGTACGTTACCGTACTGGCTGCAGCAAATGAATAAGCAGAATAATTTGTCGGGAAATTTGCGCTGCCGCCAATCAGCAGTGTCGTGCCGGACGCAATAGAAAATGAACCGCCGGCAGCAGTGCGGTTCGCAGTGAATGCAGCAAGATCGAGCGTTCCGGAAGAAACCGTCAAATCTCCGTTCAGGGAAATATTGCCGGCGAGGATCGCTGTACCGGTGCTCTTATTGATGATGACGTTATTGAACGCGGATGCGGAGATAGTTTGCGTTCCGGTGCCGTTGAAGGTAACTGTTCCGCTGCCTCCGTTGAACGTTCCACTGTTAGTCCAGTTTCCGCCGACAGAGAGGGTGATGCTCCCGCCGTTCACCGCTGCACCCGAACCGATCGACACATCACCGGTAACGGGAACACTCACTGCGGGGGAAAAAGTACCGGAAATAACGGAGAGAGTATTGTTCACCGGTGCAAATGCGGAGAGCGAGGCAACGCTGGCAGCTTTATCGATGATAAGATTGTAATAAGAGAATCCGCCCGCAACGGTCTGCGATGTGCTGCCGTCATAGACGACGGTGCCCGTTCCCGCTGTGAACGTTCCGGCGGAATAGATATAGTCCGTACCGATCCGAAGCATTCCGCTGCCGAGTGCAACGGCGGCATTGCCGGATTGCGTCAATGAACCAGAAACGATCACCGATCCCGAACCGATGGAAAGGCCGATATCGTGTCCGCTTGTGTTGTCGCTCAGCGTTAGATTGCCGCCGATCCGGATTTTGTTCGCACCGACTTCAATGGAGTGAGTACGGTTTGTATTCCAGAGTCCATCGATATTTCCGATTGTTGTCAGTGAATCATTGGCGATAGTCAGCGTGACCGCTGCGGCACTGCCGAATTGTATCCCGCGGACTGTCGCTGCCGTATGGATAGTCGGCTGATTTGTGATCACCGTATCTCCCAGCTGGACAACATCCGTAGCTGATGGCGGAAGACTCGGAGAACCCTGTAGTACTATCCAGTTCGCATTATTTTCCCATTCAGTGCTGACAGAGCCCGTCCATCGGACAACTTTTACAAATTCAGAGAGCGCCCACCGTCCATCAATTGATGTGAGAGTATCCAGTTCAACCCAATTATCCACTGTGCTGTTAGCCGATTTTCCGTACGTCGTCCAGTCTGAAGTATAATGCCAGAAATCAAGTCCGGTTTCAGAATTCCCGTTCAATTCCCCTTCTTCATAATGCAATCGCAAAGCGGCAGTGTAGGAAGTTCCGGTGACTGAAATAGTATATTCTCGGTTGACGCCGCTGCCAAATGTAAAATCTGCGATCACTGTAAGGTTCGTTGTTACCGTCACGGAAGAGACACCGCTTGCCGCAGAAAACGTGATCGTATTGAACGGTCCTTCAAATTCATACGCCGTCCCGATTGAGAATGCGTGTGTCCGGGTAACCGTGCCGATGATGATGCCGTTTCCAGTCCTTCCGGTCGAAGTCGTGATTGTAAATGTGTTGTTGTCGGTATGGATATTTCCGCTGATCATGTTCACAGTGTTTACTGTTATATTATTTCCAAGAGTAACAATGTTAGCGGAGGAGGACTTATTCACGTTCACGACGTTGAACGTCGTAACGCCGGAAAGGATTACATCAAGTGGACCAAGCAAGGAGAGTATATCTGTACCAGCAGTATACGTACCGTTGTTAATGAAATTCCCATATAGTGAATATGTCGACGATCCGGCGACAAAATTTGTGCTGCTGCCGATCGTCAGATCGCCGTAGATCGTAGTATTGCCGATTGCAGAAATCGATCCGCTGGATGAGAGTGTAAGATTATTATATCCCGCAGTGGGAATAGATTGTCCGCCCGCACCGTTAAAATTGACCGTATTGGGGATAGTTGAAGTGACATTCAACGTTCCTGCAATCAGTGACATTGAACCCGCGATTCCCAGTGTCGATCCGGAACCGAGTTGCAATGAAGTGCCGTTGAGAATGGCGTTGAAAAGATTTGCTGTTCCGGACAGTGTCGATATGCCATTGAAAGTAGCAGTTCCCGCCGATGCAGTCAGCGTACCGGAAACGGAAAGATTGGAAGCAATGGAGAAATTCCGAGTGGTTGCGACCGAACCGGTGATGGTAAGGGATTGGAACTGCAGTGTTGTTCCGGTACCTCCGATTGTTTTGGAACTTCCGTTAAGAGTGATCGTTCCATTGCTGGCTGTGAATCCTCCGCTTATACTCAGGTCTCCGGCAACGGTAAAGGATGCCGCCGTCGTTACTGTTGTTCCGGAGACTGTAAGGTTATTGAACGTAATACCGGTTCCGCTGACAGAAGAAGCGTTACCAGAAATAGTAACAGTTCCTGCACCTCCAGGCGTATGGATCAACGATCCTGCGCCGGTAGATGTAAGATTTCCCCCGACGGTGAAATTCGTTGTTGGAGAAACTGTGGCTCCGAAACCGGAAACGGTAAGATTGTTAAAAGAATATGTACCGCTGCCGCTGATGGACTTGTTCGTACCGGAAAAGGCTATTGTACTGGTGTTGCCGTTCAGAGTGCCGCCGTTATTTACCAGCGATCCTGTAAACGTGTGAGAAAGCGCGGTTCCGCCGTTGAAGATCGTACCGCTGCCGATGGTTATTGACCCGTTCGCTGTGATATTTGCGGATGGCGAGAATATTGCTGAACCCGAAAGAGTCAAGTCACTTGAGACAACGAAAGAGGTTGTCGAAGTAGATTTATTGCCGCTGCCGCTGAGTATTAGATTTCCGTACGGCTGTGATGCAACGACTTGTGCTGCGCCGTTATATTCCACCGTATTGGTGGAAGCGATCGAATACGTCGTGAAGTTGGACGGGAACCCTGATGCATTCTGAATTTTAATCACCGTCGCTGCTGATGCGGTGAACACACCGCCTGCTGCCGACCGGTTTAGAGTGAACGATGCAAGGTCCAGCGTCCCGGCATTCACTGAGACATTCCCGCCGTTGATGGTCACATTCCCTCCGAGTGTGCAGGTGTTGGAATTTGTGATGATCAAATTGGAATAGGTAAACGAAGTGACTGCTTGGTTAACGGAAGCAGAATAATAAACAGTGCTTCCGGCGCTCATCTTTAGATCCTGGGTTATTGTAGAGGAATATATTCCTGCCAATCCGGCTGCGTTCGAGACGTACAGTATAGATCCCGATCCCAACGTAGTGACTCCCGAAGCATTATTAATGGAATAATTTCCCGGATCAAGCGTACCGTTGATTGCAACGGTATTGTTGGTGATAATATTTCGTTGCAGTATTACCGTCGTTCCGGCATTAATGGTCATTTTTTCAAATGCCAGCGAAGCAGCCGATCCGCTGATCACCTGTGAAACTCCGGAAAAAATTGTTGTTCCATTATTTCCTGCAACAAATGAGCCGTTCACCGTCAGGTTCCCGGCAATTGTCATGGCTTTGCGGGAGGTTGAGAGCGTGCCGTTTGCAGTGGAGATCGAAACATTCCCGCCGACGGTGAGGATTGCTTTGGTGGATGTTGCTGTCAGGGTGGATGCGTTCGTGCCGCCAATCGTAAGATCGCTCGTGATCGTCAACGAATTTGTTACCGTCAGCGATATTGGATTAAAAGTACCGGAGATCGTGAGGGATTTTATTGTGGTTGATGTCGAAAGAGCAGGGAGCCGCGGAACGTCAATGTCACCAATGATGACATCTGTTACAGAGGTCGGAACGCCGTTTGTCCAATTCGAGGCGCTTGTCCAGAGAGTACTGACCGCACCTGTCCACGACGTTGTCGTCTGTGTTAAAAGGAACTGCGCACAGAAGATCGTGACCGAAAAGATATGTAAAGGAAAGCGTAACAAAAATTCGAAACAGCTCTCTTAAATAGTAGAAAAGTTCAGGAATACTCCTGAAAAACACTGCCCCAAAACAACTTTTTATCATTGTAATTACGCGCTAATATGCTTCAAAGGCAACAGATAGTGATATGAGTTCGCCAAAAGAAATCGCCGGAAATGATTGAGAAATATCGCATTGGAAATTTCTAATTATTCATTTTCACTGCTTCTTTTTGTATATTCGTACCAATATGGCAGAAAAAATTCTTATTGTTGAAGACGACAGCAACATTACACAATTAGTCTCATTTAAGCTTAAAAACTCCGGTTACGAAGTATTCAATGCTGTGAACGGTGTGGAAGCGCTGAAATTTCTGGAAGAGAACAATGTTGATCTCATCGTCACCGATGTCATGATGCCGGTGATGGGAGGGAAAGAGCTGATGATCGCATTGAAGAAAAATCCGAAAACCCGTTCCATACCGACGGTGATGCTTACATCGCGCACGCTGGAAAAGGAAATCGTTGAAGGATTCTCCTTAGGCGTAGAGGATTATATTAAAAAACCTTTCAGTCCGCAGGAATTAATTGTCCGGATAAAAACGGTGCTCGCTCGCAGCAAGTCCTGACCCTTACACTCATGCAGCGCTCAAAGAAGCGGTTCATCTATACTCACACGATCATCATCTCGATCGCGAGTCTGCTGTTCATCGTTTTCATCATGCCGTTCCTCTTCTGGTTTCTCAATCCCGCCCGTCCATTAAAAGTGTTTGTTATCGATAAAACTACTGGTTCTGATTATCGTGAACATCGCTCGCTTTTCTGGTTGTTGAAACATTGGAAATACGTACAACCGGGGACGAATAATTTCTATGATGAGCGAAAGGATTATTACGGATACTTTCCTGAGGATACGGTTTTCAGTTCTGTCTCACAGCTTCAGTTGCATCAGACGGACCTGCTCTATCTCACGGATACATATGGTGTTTATGGTTATCCGATGGAATATGACCGGTATGAACGCCTTCTGCCGGAAGTATATATCCCGACAGCACTGAAATACGGCGGACTGACGGGAGTGGAGATGGATGAGATCGAACGGTATGATTCTTTCGGTCGGATGGCGATCGCAGAATTTAATACACTGGAAGATCCGCAATTGGAAGATCGAACGAATCAAAGACGCCTGGAACAAATGTTCGGAGTGCGGTACACCGGTGCGCTTGGCAGATATTATGATAATTTGAACACCGCAGCCCGGTGGATGAAAGATATGTATGAACTGCAATACCGAATGCCGTGGGATTTTTCCGGACGGGGGCTTATCATCTCCATCACGCGTGATACGTCGGATACCCGTCCCGGTGTGGTGATTCTGGAATCAAAAGACCTTGCCCATACTCCGATCTTTCTCCGGAACAGCGGTCACCGGTTTTTATCAAAGACGGAAGATGAAGTCCCGTATTACTTTTTCTTTGAATTCCTCGATGTTGATTCGTCGGCATCCGTCATCGCACGCTTCGAGATCCATTGCGAAACATCGGGATCAGAGAAGATGCTTGCGGCTGGATTGCCGCAAACGTTTCCGGCCGTTGTTGTGTCCGGCGCTTCAGACAGGAAATTGTATTTTGCCGGAGATTTTGCCGACAACAATGTGGAAACAATGCTGACTGAATACTGGAATGCGGAACTTTTGCTCTCGAAGCTCTTTTCTTTCTACTTTGTGTCGGATCAGACCCGATTCTTTTGGAAATTCTATTTGCCGATGATGGATCGGATTTTTCAACAAGCATCGGAGCAACAGCAACACAGCCACTGATCACAAAAAGGACTATCGCCATTTTTTTTCTCTTCGTACTTGTTACAACATTTTTTTCGCTCTTTTTGATCGCCGTCGGATCGGTCGGACTCATCGTGTCCAAAGTGCGCGAATCGACAGTGGAGTCACTCCGGGACAGCCGGGATACCAACACCAGATCCGCACTGAACTCATTCCTTTTCTCCGAAATCCTGAATGTGGATAGTACGGAGCAGCGTGCATTGTTTCTGGAACGGCTTATACCGAAACTGATCGATCTGAAGATCGCTCTCGATCTCGATGATAATTCGCCGCGGAATGTACGGCGGCGATCGCTGAAACGGGTGATGCTGCAACTGACTTCGGAAGTGATTGGTGAAACGCGCGTACGGCTGACGACGGCATTTGCATATTTTGGTTTTGTGGAAGAGACGATTGCGTTGATGAAGAACAATCGATGGTGGATCCGCGCGAAAAGCTGCAAGAATGCCGGCTTAATGCTGAATGAAGCGGCCCTGCCGCACCTGGAACAGTGCCTGGACGACGAGAATGACGACGTTCGTATCGAAGCTGCCCAGGCAATGATCGATATTGCCGGAGTGGAAATTGTGGCGCCGATCCTGATGCGGTTGAAAGAAATGTCGTTGTGGATGCGAGTTCGACTGTCGAAGTCGATCCTGGTATTCGGCGAGCATGCGGTACCACCGTTGATTACTGCACTGAGGTCGGAATATCCGGTGATCCAGGGATTTTGCGTGGAGAATCTCGGAATTCTCGGGGATGTGAAAGCGGTCCCGACATTGTTGGAGTATATCAATTATGCGGTGATCGATGTGAAACACAAGAGTTTGATTGCTCTCGGTAAACTTGGTGACGACCGGAGCATTCCCATTATAAAAAAATTCCTATCGGCGGAGGATGAATTGCTGCGGGTGGATGCGGCGAAGGCTGCCGGGAACTTGTCGACACCGTTCCTTGCATACTCTCTGCACTGGATGCTGATGAAAGATACGATCTCCGTGAAACTGGCGGCAGCAGAAGCACTTTCCCGTACCGGCGAACGCGGAATACAAAGCCTGAAGTATGCCGCAGGGATCGGCGATGAACAGGTGAGAATGGTCGCGATACAATTCCTTCATGAAGCCGGTGTTCCGGCATTCGAGTTGCGCGAGGATGGAGGTGCGGTATAATGGGATTTCTCTCGGACACACTGCACTTTATCCTGTATTCATATGCGGTCTTCGTCATCGGATTCTTTGTGTTCGTGAATATTTTTTATTTTTCGATGTACACCATTTCCTTTGGTGCTATTCTCACCTATCTGCGGCGGCACATGTTCTGCGATTACCGGGTGATCATGCAGTCCGAATTAACTCCGGCAGTGTCAATCCTCGCACCCGCATATAATGAATCCGCGACATGCATCGAAAGTGTGAATTCCCTGTTGAAGTTGAACTATCCCACCGCTGAAGTGATCTTCATTAATGACGGAAGCAAGGATGCTACACTGGAGGTGGTGGTTAAAGAATTCGACTTGATCCGGACGGAGCGGGTGTACATTCCGGTAATTAATACGAAGCCGGTACGTGGAATCTACGTGTCGCGAAAACCGGAATATAAGAACCTGATTGTTGTGGATAAACAGAACGGCGGGAAAGCAGATGCATTAAATGTCGGGATCAATGTGTCGCGGTACGAACTGCTGTGTGCGATCGATGCTGATTCCATTCTGGAAGATGATGCATTGCTGAAAGTGGCAAAGCCGTTTCTGGATGATGATCGGGTGATTGCTGTCGGCGGAATTGTACGCATTGCCAACGGCTGCACAATTGAACGGGGAAGAGTGACTGATGTGCGTTTGTCAAAGAAACTGCTGCCGTCGTTTCAGGTGATAGAGTATTACCGAGCGTACCTTTCCGGCAGGATGGGATGGGGAGCGATCAATGGTCTGCTCATCATCTCCGGTGCGTTCGGACTGTTCAAACGGGATATTGTGTTGAAGGTCGGAGGATACAAACACGATACGGTCGGCGAGGATATGGAGTTGGTCGTACGGATGCATCGTTATTGCCTTGAAAATGATATCCCTTACAGCGTCGAATTCGTGCCGGATCCTGTCTGCTGGACGGAAGCGCCGGAATCTCTCGCCGTGCTTGGGCGTCAACGAAACCGTTGGCACAGAGGACTGCTTGATACTCTGTTGATCCACAAAACAATGCTGTTCAATAAGCGGTATAAGGTGCTCGGACTTGTCAGTGTGCCATATTTCATTTTTATTGAATTGCTTGGTCCGGTAATCGAAGCGTTCGGATATGCTGCAGTGGGGATCGGACTCTTTCTTGGGATCGTGAACATCGAGATATTTATTCTTTTCTTTATCGTCTCCGTGATCTACGGCGTGATGTTCTCCGTCAGTTCTGTTATCCTGGAAGAGATTTCGTTCCACCGGTACCCCCGCACGAGGGATTTGGTGAAATTGTTGTTCCTCGGTATAGTGGAGAATTTCGGATATCGACAGATTACCGTGTGGTGGCGTATCAAGGCGTTTTGGGATTATGCAAGGGGAGTTCAGTCCTGGGGAGCAATGACACGGGTGGGATTTAAAAGACATTAGTCGTATACTTCCGGAAATTGTAACTATGAATTCAATGAAACAACTTCTGAAACCGGTTATCATCCTGCTCGTTTTTGCAGCGCAATCTTTACTCTCGCAAGTCTCGATAGATTCGCTTGGAGCTGAAGAATTGTACTTTCTTGGCAGGGAATTTGCATTTGCCGGACAACGGGACTCCTCACGTATGCTGCTGAAACGAGCATTGGAAAAGAGTCCCGACTATGCCGATATCCGAATTCTACTTGCTCGCACATTTGCATGGGACGGCCGCCACAACGAAGCGCGGGAAGAGTTGAAGAGTGTCTTGTCGAAAGTGCCCGATCACCAAGATGCTTTATCCGCAGCAGTCGATGTGGAAATGTGGGACAATAAACTGCCGGAAGCGCTGACGATCTGTAATGAAGCGATCCGGATATATCCGAGCGACGAAAGCTTCTTGGTCCGCCGCGTAAAGATCTACCGCGATATGAACAGGAATGAAGAAGCGCTTGTGACCATATCGATGTTGGAAGAAATCAATCAGTCCAACGCTGAGATCCGTCCGTTGCGGGAATCTATCGCTACCAAAGGGATTCTGAACAGTGCGGGAGCGATATATACGTTTGACCATTTCTCACAACGGTTCGATCCGCAGCAATTACTCAATTTACAGTACAGCCGGCTGACGGAACTCGGCACATTTATCGGTCGGATGAATATTGTTGACCGGTTTTTGATGACAGCGATGCAATTCGAATTCGATGTGTATCCCCGAATCGTTCCGGGGGTGTATGGATTTTTTAACTATGGATATTCCTCTTCAACTCTTTTCCCCGAACACCGCATCGGAGTTGAAATATTCTTCAAACTTCCGGAAAATTTCGAAGGTTCCGTTGGCCTGCGGTATTTGTCCTACGCAGGCGGAAGCGATGTGACGATCTATACCGGCTCCATCGGAATGTACTATGAACAGTACTGGTTTTCACTCCGACCGTACATCACTCCTGGACCGTTTAGTTTCTCGCAATCATTGTCATTCACCGTCCGGCGGTATATCGGTGGGGAAGGTGATTATGCTTCGTTTCGTGCCGGTGGCGGGGCTTCTCCAGATGAGGACCGGATTATCGACACGATCGGGACACAGTTCTACAATTTGAAATTACAGACTATTGGTGTCGGATATCAGTATGTCGTCAATTATCATTCGCTGGTGCATGCAATGATCGATCTAACGCGGCAAGAACTTCCCGGGTCTGCAGGGAATTATATGAACATCGTATCCCTCACAATCGGATACAAATATAAATTTTAACATGACGGATACTCTTACACTCGAACCGATCGGCATTATCCGGACACCATATCGCGAAAAACAACATGCGCCCCGCCAGCCGGGTGTCGATAACGCTTCGACGATCGGTACGATCGAACTGTTTCCGGGTAAGAATTTCGATCAAGCAGTAGAATATCTGGAAGGTTTCGAAAGGATCTGGATCGTTTCATGGTTTCACCAGAATACCGATTGGAAACCGAAAGTGCTTCCTCCCCGCAGCGGCAGGACCAAACGGGGCGTTTTTGCCACCCGTTCTCCCCACCGTCCCAATCCCATCGGACTCTCATTATGCAAACTGATTGATGTGAAAGGGAGGACCATTCGTGTTGAGAATCCCGACCTGCTGGACGGGACTCCAATTATAGACATCAAACCGTACATTCCATACGCCGAGGCATTTCCAGATTCCGAGATAGGATGGCTGGCGGAGATTGAACAGCAGGATGAGGTGCCGTTCACTGTTGAAGTTTCCTCCCGTGCGCGGGAACAGGCAGAATGGCTGGAACAGAAATTCGATATCCATCTGCTGGAGCGTGCGATCGATATCCTTTCCTTTGATCCATTTCCGCACTCGTACCGCAGGATTATGAAACACGAAAGCGGTGGATTTATGATGGCGATAAAATCATGGAGGGTCTTATACGGAATTGTTGATACACGGGTTGGCATAACAGAAATCCAAAGCGGATATCCGACTGAAGTGATTGCTTCACTGGATGCAGCAGAAGAGACACTGCACGACCAACAGGCACATATGGCATTTCACCAACGCTGGATGACGAACACTCCATGAAATATCTAGCATCCATTGCCCTGCCGGTTATGCTTCTGTGCGATGTCGTTTCAGCACAGGTGTTTGAAAAAATCCACTTCTTTCCGGAGACGACATATGTTTCCCCCTTTGCGGCCGACGCGCATGCTCACCGGATGGAAGTTGAAAATATTCTGCTGACAAAAAATGTACATGCTTCCATCGGCGGAGCGTTCCCGATACTAAATGTTTTTTTGGTGGATAGGAATGTGCAAGCATCCTGCGGCGGGTCCGTCCATTTCGAACTGCGGCCGATGGGACAGGCACAGATCGTTTCGAACGATTATTATGTCGATTATCTGATTCTGGACGTACCGTGGAGTGACGAACTCTTCGTCCGATTAGTTTCCGGCCATACTAGTCATCACTTAAGCGATAATTGGTACGAACGGCTGCATCTCGCTTCCGCCATCCGATATTCCCGAGATTATCTAAAATTATTCTGTGTTTACGAAAAGAATATCCACCAGCAATTCTATCTTGGAGCAGATTATGCGTATATTTTCACCGTTGGCGGACAACGGATCAATCGCCCCTGGACTTTGCAGATAGGTGGAAAGCAGCAGATCGCAAAATGGATGGAGAGTTTGCTACTCTATGCTTCTGTCGATATCAAGATCCGGCAGGAAGCTGAATTTGCTGCAACCAATACGATGCAAATAGGGATTGCCTTTCCTATGCAGCCGGGTAGAGTCCTGCGATTGGCGCTGCAATACCGAAAGGGATTGGATGAGCGCGGGCAATTCTTTCCACAACACAGAGAACTGAGCACAATTGGATTTTCGATTGAATGATTCACTCTCCGGAACTTAAAAGATCAGTATAAACGTTGAAATGAATACGATCGAAGGAGCATCATTAATGAAATTAGCACTTTTTATTTGTTTCACCATCGGTTTCCTTGCTGCACAAGATCACGTCGCTCCTTCTGTTGAATTTAAAATGTATAAACAGGAAATCGACCGTTGGCACGAAAGGAGATTGAAAGGGCTGCAGCGCGATCACGGGTGGCTGAGTCTCATCGCATTAGATTGGTTGAAGGAAGGTGAGAATCCGATAAATGATATTGGGTCGATCCTGGTAAACAAAGGTTCGATCACTGTGCGATTAAAGAATGGAGTGAATGGATTATTGAACGGGAAGCCGTTCGTTTCCGGCCCGGTGGCGGCGGAGACAGACAGGGTCATTATCGGTACAAAAGCGGTTGCAGTGATCGAACGCGGAGGAAAATTTGCCGTCCGCATTTGGGATGCCGAAACGCCGGCCCGGAAAAATTTTACCGGAGTAGATCGTTTTCCTGTGGTGATGGAGTGGAAAATTGAAGCGCGCTGGACACCGTACTCAGTTCCTAAGAAAGTGGAGATACCGACCGTCATCCCCGGTCTGACACAGGAGGGAATTGCGCCCGGAGTTGCCCATTTTATGCTGAATGGAAAAGAATATTCGCTGGAGCCGACCGTCGAGGATGGAGAAACAGAATATTTCTTTGTGTTCGGCGATAAGACCAACGGAAAAGAAACCTACGGCGCCGGAAGATTTCTCTATACTCTTCCTCCGAAGGAAGGTAAAATCGTTTTAGATTTTAATAAATCGTATAATCCTCCTTGCGTGTTTACGGATTATGCGACTTGTCCGGTCCCGACACCAGAAAATAGACTTCCTGTGCGGATAGAAGCGGGCGAAAAAAAATACAAGCACCATCCGTAATGAAGACAATAGTAATGAAAATATTGATGGTGATGACGGTGATTTCATTACTTCCGGCGCAGGACTACACGGAACGGTATCACGTGAAATTCCAGCGGACCGACTATTACAACAAGCAAGGGAAGTGGGTGGGATATGCAAAGGAGAATATGCGGTATAATCGGATTGAGTTTTTCGATACGACCGATCAGTTCCTTAAGTATGAAATGATTATCACCGATCCGGAAATGAAAGTGGCCTTCGACCGTGATGTTCCGAAAGAAGGAATCAAACGTTGGAGCCGGTTGTATCAACGGTTTGAATTGCTGGACAGCAGCGGGCAGCAAACAGGATATTATAAGTATCAACCGAAGTCGCTCCGATGGATTTTCACGATTGGACAATTTTGAAAACTTCCATGTCAAATCTTTTTCTCTTTCTTTTCATCTGCACAGCGTTCCTATCCGCACAGGTGAAACCCGGTATCGATGTCCTTGCTGAATCGGGATTTTCGCTGTTACAAGGGAAGCGGGTTGGCCTTGTTACGAACCCTACCGGTGTTACGGCGAAATACATATCAACAATCGATGTTTTGGCGAAAGCGCCGAACGTAAAGCTGGTGGCGCTGTTCGGACCCGAACATGGTGTTCGCGGTGATGTGCCGGCAGGCGCAAAAATTGAATCCTTTACCGATCCGGCCACTGGACTTCCGGTGTATTCTTTATATGGGAAGCACCGCAAACCGTCGCCGGAGATGTTGAAAGGGATCGATCTGCTTGTCTATGACATTCAAGATATTGGTACCCGTTCATACACCTATATCAACACACTTGCCAATGTGATGGAGGCAGCAGCGGAACAGAATATCGAAGTCATCGTGCTCGACCGTCCTAATCCATTGAATGGGAACAGAGTGGAAGGGAATGTGCTTGATCTAAAATTCCGCTCCTTTGTCGGCCAGTATCCGATTCCGTACGTATATGGCATGACGTGCGGAGAGTTTGCACAGATGGTAAATGGCGAAGGCTGGCTGGCCGGCGGGAAGAAATGTTCATTAACGGTCGTAACTATGGAGAATTGGAAACGATGGATGCACTGGGAAAATACAAAACTGCCGTGGATCCCGACTTCTCCGCATATTCCGACCGCCGAAACCGCGATGCTCTATTCCGCCATCGGCATGCTCGGGGAACTTGAGTCAGTGAATATCGGCGTCGGTTATACGATGCCATTCCAAATGATTGGTCAGGAATGGATCAATGGCGCGGAACTCGCTGCAGTACTGAACGCAAAAGAATTGCCCGGAGTTCGTTTTCGTCCCGTCCACTATACTCCATACTACGGTGCGATGTCCGGCAAACGGCTTTCCGGAGTGCAGATCCATATTACGGACCGTACTGTTATCCAGCTGACTGAAATTCAGTTGCACGTGATCGAAGCGTTGATCGCGCTTTATCCTGCAAAGAATCCATTCTTACATTCGGATTCAAATCGGCTCGCAATGTTCGACAAGGTTGCCGGAACGGACATGTTACGGAAAAATCTTCTGCGCGGCGTTTCAGCTGCATCCATTGCTGCGTCATGGGAGAGCGATATCACAGAATATTTAAAAATTCGAAAGAAATATTTGTTATATAATTGATTGAACACAGCTAGAATTCTTTTTCATTTTTTATTATGGAACGTCCGATTACTCTATTTTTCCTTATTCTCCTTCTTGTTTCTGCTGCCACTTGGCTTGCTTCATCGACAGCAAAGAACTATGCCGCCGGTTCTCTGGTAAAATTCGGCACGGCGGAATTCAACGACTCCATCGGCGCTGCACGGGAACGGGAAGTCTATCATTTGATTGCCGAACGTTCCATCATTGCATTCTTCAGTTACCCTATTGTTCTACTTTCCGCTATCGGATTTTTGAAAACGACTCGTCGTACATTCAAGCAGGATGGATGGCTGCTGATGAGTGCTCTCTTGTTCTTCCTCTTTATTCCGGTAGAACTGTATTGTTTTTGGCTGGACTGGAAACTCGTCGAATTAAATTATTGGGGAAACTGGCCGTTAGAAGAGTTACGAAAAGCGATGATTCATCGCTTGACCGCACTGGCTGGTCTGCCGTTCATAGCACAATTATGTTACTTTACCATCCCGTTCATTCTTGTGGTAAAACCGTTTAAACAATCGCCTCCTAACGAAGAATGATGTTGCCTTGTCTACAATCGTACATCCTGGTGCTCTTCCACCATTTGAATAGCTGATATAATTTTAATACATTGGAAATAATACAATTTATTAGGAAAAAGAACCGCAAAGCAGGAGTGCTCGTCGGAAGAAACCGATGACGCAGGTTCGTTTGATCATCTCTACAAAATGAAAGGATCACAACAATGCAATTGTTAAAATTTTCCTTCCTTGCTTCCCTGCTGGCCGTGACATTTGTCTTCGGCACTGTTCCACCTCCAAAAAATCAACCAATTCCCGAACATTTGCGCGCCAGCATTAAGCGCATCCAACAGGATTACGGTCAGGGGTATTGGGCTGAACGGTTCCGGATGAAGCGTGATGGAAAATCACTTGGATTGATGAAGCAATCTGCTGCGGCGATGGAAACAACAAATGTTCCTGTCATTTTCGGAACATACTCCGCCACATCCTCGAAAATATCAACAGCGAAGTTTCAACAGCTATTGTTTGATGGTCCGAATCCAACCGGGACCATGACGGATTTTTACCTGGAAAATTCCTATAACCAATTATATATGACGGGAAAATGTCTCGGATGGTATACAGCGCCGCGAACATTCGACTATTATGTGCACGATGGCGGTGACCGAAATGCAGGATTGATGTATGGCGGCACGGATTTTACGATCGATGTCTTTGTCCTGGCGGATGATACCGTAGATTTCTCAAAATATGTGAGTTATGTTGACGCAGAGGGAGCGCATGTGCCGTATGTCGGAGTTGTTCACACCGGCGGCGACGCCGCGTCCGGCGCTGACAATATCTGGTCCCATCGCTGGAATGTCCGATGGAGATTGAATCAGCGTAAGACCGATGTGAGTGAATCAATCATTAATCCGGATAATGTCACGGCAGCGGGCCGGTACATTACCAATGATACCTATGAAGGATTGCCGGTGATCTTCGACGGCGATTACGCCATTCAACCGGAGCTGAGTGGCAACAACAACTCGGGCACCAATCCTAAAGCGATCGGAGTTTTCACGCACGAATTTGGTCATATTTTCGGTTTGCCGGATCTTTATGATACGGATGGTACTTCCGAAGGACTCGGCGGTTGGTGTTTAATGGCTGCGGGAAGTTATGGCGGAGACCAAAATCACGAAGAAGTTCCTGCACATATGAGTGCATGGTGCAAAGAAAAGCTCGGCTGGGTGACGCCGATGATTGTCTCTACCCATCTGCCGAATCAAAAGATTCGTTACGCGGAAAAGTATCCGGATGTCATGAAACTCTACGTAAAAGGAGTAGCTGGCGGACAATATTTCCTTATCGAAAACAGGCAGAAAAAAGGATTCGATACATATTTGATGAACGCAGGATTGTTAATCTTTCATGTCGATCCCACAAAAACGAACAACCGGGATGAGAGCAGATACATGGTCGATCTTGAACAGGCGGACGGATTGCGCGGTCTGAACATTAGTTCGAACAGAGGCGATGCCGGAGATCCGTTCCCGGGAACTTCCAATAACCGAAACTTTGATGAGGCGAGTAAGCCGAACAGCGATGCATATGTCAATCTTGCATCCTATGTAGGCGTAAGGAATATCAGTGATCCGGATACGAACATGTATGCAGATCTGGATGTTGGTACGCGGCCGTACATCCAGCTTCTCGGTGCAGCGTTCGAAGAAGGGAGCGGCGGTAATTCCAATGGAAGGATCGATGCAGGAGAAACCGGAAGCATCCGGTTGAAGATGAAAAACATCTATCCGGTCAGTACTGCGGAAGCAAAAGTTAAAATCTCAACAACCGTGGAAGATATTACAATCGATACGACAGCAGAACAATTCGGAATCGCCGGACTCTATTCTCTTGACAGCACGTTCAGCGTGAATGTGGCTGCGGATCCGTCGGCAATTGCTCGCATCATACCGGTCACGGTAAATATCACTACTCCTCAAGGTGATTTTCAAAAAACTTTCGAGGTATTGCTGGGATATCCTGCTATGGTTCTTGTCGATCTGGATACCGTTACAACTTTTGAGAATATCGGATTGGAATACCGGAAACTGTTGGACAAAACAGGAAAATTTTACGAGATCGTTTCCACGCGTGAAAATTCTCTTTCCTTTATGCAGCTCCCGGCACGTTCTATTGTGGTGATTGTTTCCGGCCGGAAACGATCCGATATCATTACCGACTCCCTGGCACAACTGCTCATCACATATCAGAATAACGGTGGAAATATCTTCATCTCAGGGCAAAACGTTTTGGAGGACATGTGGAAGCGAAACAGTCCTTACACGGCGGATCTGCTCCACGCGACCTGGACGAAAAACATTGCGTTCGGAAAAAATCTGATCGGCATACCGACGGATCCGCTCGGGTATTTGATTCCGAAATTAAGCCTGGCAGGTGGCGATGCAATTCCGAACCAGACTTCACCGGACCAATTTGATGCGGATACACTTGCCGTATCTCCGATGTTTCGGTGGAATACCACCAGCGGGACAAATTATGGAGGTTTGTGGTGGGAACATCCAACAAGCGGTGGGAAAACTGTTTTCTGGTCGTTCGGGCTGGAAGGGGCGAACGACAGTATTGCCGGTGTCTCCTACAAATCTGTTGCGATAACGAAAGTACTGGATTGGATGAATGGAATTACTTCGACGCCGGATATAGACGCTGCTGTCCCGATGTCAATGGCGCTTTTCAACAACTATCCGAATCCGTTCAATCCGGCGACTACCATTACCTATGCAGTACCGTCGGATCGAAGCGTTTCGCTGGTGGTGTACGATATGCTCGGCCGTCAGGTGCGGACACTGGTCAACGAGAAACAATCCGCCGGGACTCATTCGATCGCGTTTGATGCCTCGAATCTGAGCAGCGGTATTTATTTGTATACGCTTCGTTCCGGAAATTTTTCACAAACAAAAAAAATGATGGTGTTGAAATAGAGTTATGAATGCTGAAGATTTTTTACCGGACCTGGAAGAACTCTCCTCGGAAATGGGGATGAAGATCCGTTATGAAAAAGGGGATTTTGACGGAGGATACTGTATCCTAAAGGATCAGCAGATTATCGTTGTGAACAAAAAACTTCATCCGTCGCGCAAAGCATCGGTAATTGCACTTGCGCTCGGGGAGATCGGTATCGATAACCTTTTTGTGAAACCCAACGTGCGCATGTTCATCGAAGATGAGCTGGTGCGTGCACGATAAACGATTCAGACGCAGGTCCGCGAACAGCGGTCATGCGGTGTGGAAGTTATATGAATATACTTGTCATCAATGGACCCAATCTGAACCTTCTTGGTATGCGGGAGCCGCAGATCTACGGTTCACAAACTCTCAACGACATACAGAATGAGCTGATCGGCCGCTACCCCGAAGCGCATTTTACTTTCTTCCAATCCAACCACGAAGGAGGAATCATCGACGCACTGCAATCGACTGTCGGAAAGGATTTCCATGGGATTGTCATCAATGGCGGTGCGTTCACGCATTATTCGTACGCCATCCGCGATGCTATCTCTATGTTGATGATCCCGACCGTCGAAGTGCACATTTCTAATATCCTTCTCCGCGAAGAGTTCCGCAGGCACTCCGTCACTGCGCCGGTCTGTGTTGCCCAGCTGACCGGATTTGGCTCGAACGGATATTCCCTGGCTGTTGAAATGCTGCTCTATCACAAAAGCTCACAGAATAAGATTTCCGAATGATCAAAGCCATTATTTTCGACCTTGATAATACACTCGTCGATTTCATGGCAATGAAACGTCAGGCGATCGGCGCTGCAATCCATGCAATGATCGATGCCGGACTGCAGTTAAGCTATGAAGAGATTCAGCGTCGTATCGATTCGATTTATAAGGAAAAAGGGATTGAGTTTCAGAATGTGTTCGATCAACTGTTGTATGACGAATTCCAGAAAGTGAATTATAAGATACTATCTTCCGGAGTGATCGCCTACCGCCAGGCTCGCGAAGCGGCGCTCGTTTTGTATCCGCACGTTTATACGACCTTAATGAATCTACTGAAGATGGGGATGAAACTCGGCGTGGTGTCCGATGCTCCTGCGAAAGAAGCATGGCTCCGGCTAACGTACCTGAATCTTCACCATCTCTTCGATCATATCGTCACATTCGAGGATACGGGAAAGCGAAAACCGGACCCCGCGCCGTTCGAAAAAATTCTCTCCCTGCTGCAGGTCGATCCGAAGAATGCACTGATGATTGGAGATTGGGCGGAGCGGGACATGGTTGGCGCAGCAAAAGTTGGAATGAAAACGGTGTTTGCCCGTTACGGCGATACGTTCGGGACCGTGGAGACAAATGCGGATTACGAAGTGAATGATATTGCTGAACTTCTGGATATCGTCAAAAAAGAAAATACCACTCGATAGAACGAAGGTTCATGTTTCCGCAGTATGTGTTCTTCAGTCCAGTCTAGAAAACAATGTCATCGTTCGGTGAATACGACGAGAGTTACAATCCCACTTCCACCGACAAACCGATTCGCGAGCGTCTGCCAATATGATACCCGCTTGGATCTTCGAGTTCGCCGCCGATTCTCCCGGCTGAATCCATCCATCTGACATTCCTCCTATCCAGAGCATTCCTGATATCTGCATACAGGACAATGTCCGTAAACCGTGAGAATTCAAGAGAGAATTTTTTCGAGATTTTCACATCGAGGTTCGTATATCCGGACATCCGTTCATTGTTCGGAATAAACACCTGGTTTGGGTTCGCAGGAGTGAATCCGTCGCGGGACGGGAAATAGGTATACGGTCTGCCGGTGAACGAATGAAGAAAAGTATTTGCTTCAACACCGAACGGCAGGTGAAAAATCGCATTCACTTTGAATGTGTGCCGCTGATCCCAGCTGAGGTGGAAAAGAGTCGTGATCGGCTTGAATCCCCATTGGCGGAAATTTAATCCCTGATTCGCATTCTCGCTCACTCCTTGTGCCTCCATGAACGTATACGAGACACTGCCGGTCAGGAAATTTCCCTGATTCCGGGAAACCACCAATTCAAAACCGCTTGCTTCCGCGAATGGATTATTCACATATTCCGCATAACCATAATCCCCGCCAATCTTGCTGTCGCTTGCAACGAACGTTTTTGAATCGATCAGATTCGCGCTCTCTTTTTTGAAATAGGTTGCGGACACGACCACATTCTCTTTCACTACTTGTTTCACACTGATTTCCCATGCTTTAGTCCGTTCCGGTTCCAGATCTGGATTCCCCAGCAATGCACTTGCACCACGCTGTGCCGTCACAACGTCGAGCCCTGAGAATAAATATGTAAAAAGAGGGAATTGGAAATAGTATCCGTAATTGACATAAATGAATCCCTGTTCGCTGTACGGCAGCGAGATGCCGAACCGAGGGCTGACCTGATGTTTTATCTTGGACGGCACCATCCTGTTCATGCGCAGCCGGTATTCATTTGGTTTCACCGGTACATACTCAAATGCAGGGCGGCGGGCGGTCGGATTTAAAAAGTCATACCGTATTCCAAGACTGATGGTCGCTTTTTCAACGGAATATTTCCCCTGCACATACGCATTCCCTGATTTTGGGAAGTACCTGTATGCCGTCGTATAGTTCAACGGTTTCTCGAACAGAAGCGGTTTTCCGAAATAAGTCTTTTGCGGTTCATACTTCTGCAGATCGGCTTCAACTTCATAGTAATTGAATTCTGCCCCCGCCTTGAGCATCGTATTCTTGATCAACTGCGTGGTGAAATCATACTTACCGGTGTAAATCATCTGCGATGTATTGCTCCACAGCAGCCGGTCGCCGTCGATTATGTACTGCAGAAACAGATCGTATTCGTAGATCTTGCCCGGATCAAAAGCAGGCTTTTCATCTGTACCGATGTGCGTGGAATTGGAATAGGCACTAAAGCGTACATCATAATAAGTGTTTTCCGATAGCGTATGTGTGAATGTGGTGGAGAACCGGTAGATAGTGCGATTCTGCGGCGGCAATCCGTCCAAATTGAAACGCCAGCTGAATTCATAATCACGAAATGTCTTATAGGAATAGAGCAGTTGTGAACTCAGCCGCATTTCTTGCGACAAATGAACGTCGATTTTTGCCAGTCCGCTGTATGTTTTGGCCACGGGAAGAGGGAAGAATTTTTCAAAGTCCAGCCACCATCGCGTTCCGATCTGGTTGTAATTGGTAGAAAGAAAATAATAGACCTTATCTTTGAGGATGGGACCGCTGACAGCGGTCTCAATTTCCGATTCGTGATTATGTTCTGTTCCGCCGAACAGATCGTCCTTCGTAATACGGGCCATCACTTCTGTTTCATTCGAACCGGATTTCGTCACAACGTTCACGATGCCGGACTGAGCGTTACCGTATTCCGCTTCAAATCCGCCGGTCTGAAATGACAGCTCAACAATCGAACTGTTCGGCAAGTCTGCTCCGAGACCGCCTTCAAGCACATCTTGGGCGGGCAGGCCGTCCACCAGGTACAGAACTTCCGAAGTCTTTCCTCCGCGCACGTTTCCTTCCAATGTTGTGCCCGGTTTGAAGGAGAGAACCTCTTGGAACGACGTGACGGGAAGTTGCTTAAATTCTTGTGCGGTGACGGTGTGTGTTGTGCCGATGATATCCGGTTGTATCAGCGGTCGTTCCGCTTTGATGACTATCTCGCCTAATTCCACGGCTGATTGCACCATCGATACATCCAGTTTTCTTCTCAGATTAGAATGAATCTCCACATTCTCAAATACGGTGGTTCGATAGCCGAGCATTTGCACACGCACGGTATATCTTCCCACAGGAATATTATATACGATAAATTTTCCATCCGGATCGGAAACTCGTCCCTGCGAAGTCTGAACGATGATAATGGAGGCGCCGGGAATCGGTTGGCCGTTTTCTTTATCACGCACCGTCCCTTCCAGAATGCCGGATGTTTCGGCGAATAGAGGAATCTGGCAAAGCATTATCGCTAGAACTAATTTCCGCAGTGAGTGCAGTATCGTCATCATAACGTGTTCCCGGGAGGAATAGGGATCAATCCATAAAATGTGATTGGAAACTTTTGCAGGGAGGTGACCGGTGGAAAGTTGTCTGCAAGCTGAATGGTGATCAGCGCGACTGCGGTCATCGGCGAAAACTGGACCTCGTAACACAAGCGCCCTTTATAATTGATGATTGTTCTGCTTTTTTCCTGTGCAAAAAAATGCATATAAACAATATCGGCAAGCTTAAAGTCTAATTTTGTTTTAATGAAGAAGCTTTCATTCGGATTTAGGGTCAATATATTATTGATCTGGTCGTATTTCGAAAATATTTTTAAATTCTCGTTGGAGAGTAAATGCTCTTCTGAAAAATTTGGATTAGCCTCGGGATAGATTACAACGGACCCGCGGACAGCGGCAGTTGCTTGAATTGTCTCTTCGTATGTATTTTTGATGCCGAATGTAACAGTAAACGGGGTATAAATTTCAGATCCATACGATACGTAATTTGCTTTACCGTATTCGTCATCAAAGTTTGCCCAAAACTTGACGATATGGTCATCTGCGCCGACGAATTCCGCTTTGATAACATTTACCGGCTGATGATACTCCGGTAATAGGTCCTCGCAACCGGAACAAATTACAACGGTGATCCCGGCACAAAAAAGCATATTAAGTACAAATGCTTTCATCTCTTATTACGGCTGCGTTACCGCGATATATCCCCGCAATTGTACGGGGAAGGAATCTTCGCTGATGACCGCTTTTGTGTTTTTGAATAACTGGATAGTGGCTCTGGATTTCAAATGCACTAAGGGATAAAATAGATACCAGCTTCTCGCTGAGATTGCCTGTTGACCAATGGATCCGACCGTTTGGTGCAGCCATTTCTTTGAGTCGAACCGGTAATTCCATCGGATGGTGAAAAACAACTTTTCATTGGGATTGAGCGTGATCGAATTTGTTGAGGCATTATATCCACTGCCGGAGGCGATATTGGAGGTGGTAATAGGGATTGTTGCCTTCTCTTCCGGATGGAGTTCGTTCCATATTTCGAGTTTTCCGCTTACCGCAGCGGTATTTTGCAGAGTCTCTTCATAAAGATTCTTTACCGAAACGCTAATCCTAAAGTCGGATGTGAACGATTGGTAATTGATGATGGGTCCTTCGGGTGTAAGATCTTTTTCGTCCGTCTCGTAATATTGCACAAGTGTGGAATCGACTGAAACAAGGCTTGCTTCAAAAATATTGTCCGGTTCAATATACACCGGCAACAGATCTTCGCAACCGGAAGTAATGAAGAGAATGCCGGCGATCGGCAGAAGAGTGGCAACAATAAATGTCTTACGGATGGCCAGGTTCATAGCTATGAGTATATCCTATTAGAGTGACGACGAATTCGTGTTCCGCTATCGCCGCCGGCGTCCGCGGAATGACAGAAGCGGTAAAACGGGCGCGAACGTTTTGCGGCAAATAGTATTGATACCAATATACATTGGGATCACCAATAAAGAAATATTCCGTTGATCCCGGATCGCAATAATTTTGGAGATATTTCCCATTATCGAAAGTAAAATCCCACGGAATCTCAAAGTGAAGACGCTCACCAGGATTGATCGTCAGGATATCCCTGATCACTGACCTTTGGTCTCCCCGGAAGAACATTTTCATTTGCCGCCTCATAATATTGAATGGTGAATGAATCTGTTGAAACAAATTCAGCACGGAACAACACATGCGGCGGCTGTTAGGGAGGGAGAAGATCTTCACAGCGTACAGCAAAAAACGACAACAGTATACAAGCAATGACGCCTACGTTCCGGTTTGTCATACACTCCAATGTACCATTGACCTCATTCGATAGCAATATGAATGTCGAGTAATCTGAATTGCTAATGATTTCCTTCTGTTCTATATTATCGGGAAAGTAAGAAGTGAACCTTGAATGAAATGAATACAAAGTATATACTGCTCCCCGCTATTGTTGTGATTTTCTTTGTGCTGAACAGCTGCGATCTCGAGGAAGTTGATATCCCCGAAGAACCGGTGGTACGCATTGTTCATCCTGTGCACTCATCGCAAATACTGGACACAACGGTGATCGTCGTCGAAGCGTCGGATGACCGCGGAATTATCGGTGTGGTGCTTTACATTGACGGCGTGAAAGCGGCAAAAGGAGATCTGTTGTACGAACCGTATGAATATACGTGGGTGACGTCGGGATATCCGGATAGCAGTGTGCATGAGTTGTTTGCCCGCGCGTATGATGTTGACAGTAATAGCACGGTCTCGCAAAAAGTCTCAGTAATTACAAACCGATTTGCCCCGACACAACTGTTCGCTGAAATTGTCGGTGATACGCTCGTGAAACTAAAATGGAACGACGTCTCATCACAGGAAACAGCATATCAGATTCTTCAGAATATCAACGATACAAGTTACAGTGTTATCCAGACATTGCCGCCAAATACCAATTCGACGGAAGTTCCTGGTGTCTATTATACTGGCAGTCGATATACTTTTGAGGTTCGAGCGCTGATTGGGGAAAAAAAGAGTTCGCACTCGAACAAACAGTCCGTAACTGCAACATTGTCTGCTCCTGCCGATCTAAGGATTCATTCGGTAACAGAATCACAGATCGAATTCCGATGGACTTTAAATTTCAGGAATCAGTACGAACAATATTTCGAGTTGGAGCAGAAGACCGACAACGGTGCCTACGGCGTTATCGCGACATTTCCCAAAGCTGACACTGCGGGAATTGTCTCCGGCAATTTCAAGGTTGGTTCCCGATATCAGTTTCGCATCCGCGCGTTTAGCAAGTATAATGTCAGTCTGTATTCCAACGTGACGACAACATTTATTCCATTTCCACAGCCGACGAGCCTGACGGCTTCTCAGGGAGTTCCCTCCGGCATACGGCTGCAATGGAAGGACAACAGTACTTTTGAAAAAGGATTTGCAATCGAGCGAAAGATCTATAATTCCTCAACATATCAGGAAATACATCGGACGACTGCAGATGTTGTTGAATGGGTGGATGCCTCCGCTGACACTATCAGTACTTACACCTATAGAGTGAGAGCATTCACTGAATTAAATGCCTCGTTGTATTCTCCTCCTGTTTCTGTCACATTCTATCCGGATTATACATTGCACGCGGAATTCACCACTCATACGGAAATGGTGCGGGCATTAACATTTTTACCGAATTCCGCGACACTCATTAGCGGCAGCGCAGACGGCACGATCCGCACATGGGATATTGATACAAAAACGCAGGTTCGTTCTGTGGATGCACTTTCATCTGGTGTCTATTCGATAGCGGTGAGCTCTGATGGCGGCACGATTGCAACGGGGGGAGGAGATAACACCATAAAATTATGGAACAGCGCTACCGGCGCACTGCTGCAGACATGGACCGGCCATCAGGACATTGTCACATCGGTGGAATTCAATCAGAGCGGCACAACGATTCTCAGTGCCAGCCTGGATTCGACGGTGAAGATTTGGAACGTATCGAACGGCACGCTCTCGAAGAACTTGCTTGGACATACAAATAGTGTGAACGTTGCGCGTTTTCATCCAAATGGATTGTTCGTTGCAAGCGGAGGAAACGATAAGACTGTTCGGTACTGGGATATCGCCAACGGCACTGAAGTTTGGAAATATACCGACGCCGTTATGCCTTTTTCAACCGTAGCGTTCAACAAGGATGGCAGCAACCTGGCATGCGGTAAATTAGGCACAATCAGCAATCCGTTAACGATATTGTCTACAAGCAGCGGAATGGATGCCGTCAACTATCCCTGGTACGGTTTGTCGATCTATGCTATCCAGTATTCGCCGGACGGGACATCATTTGTTTCGGGATTCGGCGATACAAGCGTTCGTGTGATGTACTTATTGTCGTCGAATTTCTTTTCTGAATTGTCCGGTCACAAAGACAAAGTGACGAGTGTTTCATACAATCCCAACAATACCTATCTGGCATCCGGCGGCATTGATGGGAAGATCATCGTCTGGAAACTCAAGAACAGCTGGAAACAAATATCACTCTAATGATTACTGGAATCGGAATCGATATCATCGAAATCTCCCGCATCGAAGAATCTGTCGCTCAGTACGGCGATGCTTTCCTCACGAAACTCTTTACCGAAGAAGAGATCCGTTATTGCAGTTCCAAACAGTTTCCCGTACAGCATTATGCCGCCCGCTTTGCCGCAAAAGAGGCATTCAGCAAAGCAATCTCCACCGGTTGGAGCGGGGAATTTGAATGGAAGAATATTGAAGTAAAAAACAATCCCGCCGGTAAGCCCGATTTCATCCTTCGGGGAAAGACCGCAGAAACGCTGAAAGGATATTCCATTTTCCTTTCAATGTCGCATTCGGATAATACCGTGGTTGCATTCGTCGTTATCGAAAAACAAGACTGATAATAATACTCACACAACCGAAGGAATTTCAATGAAGCACAATGCCATGCTGCGTTCAGCGCTCTTGTTCTTAACATCGTTCATTCTCTTCACGTGTAATGAATCCACAACTTCTTCGTCGGCCACTACCGGTACCGGGATTCAGGGATTGAAAGTCTCGCAGAATTCTGTTTCAGTAGCATTAAACTCCAGCCAGGGCGTTCAGGTGAAAGGCGGCACTGGTTCATATGCTGTGAAGTCAATGACTGATTCGGGGATTGTGCAGGTCTCGATCTATCCGTCCAGTTCCGGATCACCGCAAAATTCCGTGTATGTGAGTTTTTCCGGTCTGAAGGAGGGGACAACGACGGTGACTATTCAGGACAGTGCAAAAAGCGGCGAGGTGGATATTCTTGTTGTAGTGAAAATCATGGTCGCCTCCCAGATGTCATTTTCCTTAAAACCGGGAAGGTCTGATTACGGATATGTTTCCGGCGGGACATCTCCATATACGATCAGCCAGCCAGCGAATGCGGCGATTGCCACGGTGACACTATCGAGCTCTTCGTTTACCGTAAAAGGAATTGCGCAAGGCAGTACATCGTTTACGATCAGTGACGCATCGACACCGGCACATACAGTGACCATTCCTATTACAGTCACCCTCCCTGAGAAATTTACTACTTTAGGGAAACTCTCCATGAATTCTGGAGCAGGAAATATAAATGTGGAAGGTGTTTTCACTGGCGACAATCATGATGCTGTTCCGACCAATGATGCTGGAGCGGGTGGATTTCTGATGCGAAATTCCTTTGAAGGTAACTTCGGTCAAATCATCGCGTACCGGAGGATCACGCCAACATTGTTCGATCTGGTAGTGATGATATTCTCAAAATCATCACTGACTGCAGGGACAATCTCGTTGGATACTGCACAGTTCAACAACACATTCGAAGGAGGAATTGTCGCTTTTGGATTTAATGCCGAAATATTCGGCAGATCGAATACTGCATATGTATCCTATAGCGGGGATATCACATTCTCAGTGTTCAATGATAAAAAAGCAGAAGGATCATTCAAAGGATCTGCAGCGCAACAATCCAATAGTACAGGTGAAATGATTCCCGGTACCGGGATCACATTCAGCGGCGGATCATTCTCTGTGCCGCTGATTGTAGAAGAATTCGCGATCGAACCGATCGAAGGGAAGGACCATTTGTTCTTCGATCAGATTGAAAAAACAATGAAACCGTTTATCGACCGTGCAAAAAAACAGTTGGAGTTGAAGCGCGGTGTATCGAAAAGAAAATAACCGAATAGGATTGTGTTCAGGCTTTGTTCCAATGAATTGCTATCGGGACAAAGCATTTTTTTAAAAGAATGTGCAAAGCGTTCAGTGACGGATGTTATTTCGTCAAAAGGTCTATCGTCTCCCGTACGAAGCGGGGATTGTTGCAGATGATACCGTCCACGTTCAGGTCCAACAAACGCTGTACATCCCTGCCTGTTTTCACACCATACACATACAGCAAGTAACCGGCGTCGTGTGTATCGGCGACCACATCACTGGTGATCTGGAATTTGCTGCAGACGAAGATTTTTGCCCGGGAATTCTTCATGAGCGTTGAAGGGGATTTCCGGAAATGGGTGATGGGATTGTAGATGACGCCGGTCTGAACAGTTTCGTCAATCTCGCTGATCTCCCTGATCATCTGATGGTTGAAGGAGGTAAATATCACTTTCGAAAGCGCTTTTGCTTTTTCCGCTTCCTGCACGACCAATTCCACAGCAGACGTATCATTGGTGCTGACCACATCTGGTTTGATCTCAATGTTCAGCCGCATCTCCTTTTTTAAAATAGGGAAAATGTCTTTCAATAAAGGGATTCGTTCCCGGCTGAATTTGGGTGAGAACCACGAACCGTTATCGATTGCGACCAATTGGCGTGAATGTTTCTGATTGATAGCGCCGTTCCCATTTGAAGTTCTCTGCAGCCGGCGGTCATGAAAAACCATCGGGACATTATCTGCGGATAAGCGTACATCCAGTTCAATCATGTCGCATTTGGCTTCGATTGCTTTGTGGAATGCCGCCATCGAATTTTCCGGAGCTTCGTCCGAAAATCCGCGGTGAGCAATAATAAGAGGTGTTTTTGTCGGCATCGGTTCGTTCGGGAGATGCCGCACTGAATCAGATAATTGCGTGCGGCAGGGGAATGTAACTATTTCAGTGATTCTATCATCAAACGCGAAACTTCATCCACGGTACCTTCGCCGTTGATGGAAGTAAGCATTCCCTGTTTCTCATAATAATCTTTGACCGGTGCGGTATTGTTTTTATAGACGCCAATCCGTTTTATGATCGTTTCCGGCGTGTCGTCTGCACGGTGTTCTACCGCAGATCGTTTTACCAGACGTTCCATGATATGTTCTTCTGTGACCTCAATATAGAGCACTTTTTTCAATATGATGTTCAGTTCGGTGAACATCCGTTGCAGCGCTTTGGCCTGTTCCACTGTACGCGGAAATCCATCAAGGATGATGCCATTGGCGCATCGTTTTGTCTGCAGGATATTTCGGATCATGCCGATCATGACATCGTCCGGGACAAGATTTCCTGCATCCATCAGAACTTTCGCTTTTAATCCGAGATCGGTCTGTAGCTTAATCTCTTCCCGCAGCATGTCGCCGGTAGAAATGTGGGGGATATGAAACCGTTCAGAAAGGATCTTTGCTTGTGTGCCTTTACCGACGCCGGGAGGTCCGAATAAAATTATATGCATGGTGATTATTCTTTAATAAATCTTTTTAGAAACTCAAGATATAAATACAAATTGATAAAGGATAATTGATAGTTGATAATTATTCATTTTCAACTATCAATTGCTGTTCTTTTACTGCAAGTTGTCCACAGGCCGCATCGATATCGACCCCCGCACTGTGACGGATGAATGTGGTCACGTCGTGTGCGCGGAGTTTCTTCCAAAACTGCTCCAATCCCTCTTTGGAAGCGCCATGTAATGATGCTGAATATCCTTGCGGGTGGGTGAATTCAATGGAATGAAATGGGATCAGATTCACGCGACAATCCAAACGGCGCGACGCCTTTACCATTAGTTGTACATCTTTTTCCGTATCGTTCACACCCTCGAAAACAATGTACTCGAGCATGACGCTTTTTTTCGTTTTCTTATTATAATATTCCAATGCAGAGAGGAGTTCTTCCACCTTGAACTTTTTCGTGATTGGCATCAGTTCCGTCCGCACATCGTCCCGAAGTGAGTGGAGGGAGAGTGCTAATTTTATCTTCCGGTCTTCATCCGCCATTTTCCGGATATGGTTCGCGTATCCGGCAGTGGAAATGGTGATCCGTTTTGGACTCAAGCCGATCCCGTTCTGGTCCGTGAAAATATCGACCGCAGACATCACATTGTCATAATTGAGCATCGGTTCACCCATTCCCATAAAAACGATATTTGTGATCGGTTTCTCTGAGAATGATTGTGCAGTGATAAATTGATTCAGGATTTCACCCGTTGTCAGATTCCGCAAAAATCCCATGCTGGCGGTAGCGCAAAAAGTGCAGTCCAAAGCACATCCGATTTGAGTGGAAATGCATAGGGTCATCCGTTCGTCTGCATCCACGGCAGTCGGACGGGGTGCGATAAGCACTGTTTCGATCTTCTTGCCGTCCGAAAGTTCATACAAAAACTTTATCGTGCCGTCAATGGCGGAGGTTTGGGAGGTTGCTACGGAAAATTGCTCAATACTTGCAGTTTCATTCAATTTTTGCCGGAGTGGAACGGAAAGATTGGTCATTTCATCAAATGAGGAAACGCGGTACTTATAGAGCCACTGATAGATCTGGGCAGCTCTATATTTGGGTTCGCCGATGGAACTGATGAACTGTTCCAGTGCGGCCAACGGTAATCCTTTGAGGTTCTTTTTATCCATAAGAAAAAAATTAGACTTGGGAAGTCAGTTTCACTTGCCAAGTCTTTACAAAAATACGAAAAATGTAGAAGTATTGCAATGACAGCTCCATTCATTAAAAAATAGAAATTTTTGGAAATTAAGCATTTTTGAAAGTACTCTGGAAAATTGGTTTCGCAAATGAGTATTCAGTTTACAGTATTCAGTAATCAGTTGTCAGATATGGAGTATCATCCTTTGCTTTGCCAATAATTCATTGTCAATTGTCCATTGTCAATTGTCCATTGTCAATTGTTTTTGTCCATTACCAATTGCTCTTCCATTGCCTCTGGAGTGAATTTTTGATACTTTGAGTACGTTCTCACAAAGTCCGGTAGATGCCGGGCTTTATTATTTTTCTCTCTCCGGACAATGCCCAAGACTCAAAACCAAAAAGTTCCTCAACGAAATTCGACAAAATCCCCTCTCGTCATTAAGGGTGCACGGGTCCACAATCTCAAGAACATTTCCGTTGAGATCCCCCGCAATAACCTGGTAGTGATTACCGGTGTCAGCGGTTCTGGAAAATCGTCGTTGGCATTTGATACGATCTATGCCGAAGGTCAGCGGCGGTATGTGGAATCCCTTTCGTCGTATGCCCGTCAGTTCCTGGAAAGGATGGACAAACCGGATGTCGATGTGATCCAGGGAATGTCTCCTGCAATCTCCATTGAACAGCGGACGAATACACGGAATCCTCGTTCTACGGTGGCGACGACGACGGAGATTTACGATTATTTGCGTTTGTTATATGCCAGGGTGGGAAAAACAATATGTCCCAAATGCGGCCGAGAAATTCGAAAAGATTCCGTGCAGTCTGTGGTGGATCGACTGCAATTATGTTCGGAAGGATCGAAATTTTATGTGATGTTCCCGATGCATCATCATTCCGGGAAAACCCTGGCGCAGGAGCTTGAAACGTTAAAACAACGGGGATTCTTCCGGTTTATTCTGGATGGAGAGATCGTTGATTTGAATGACAAGGACGCCGCCGCAAAGTTTTCGTCACCGAAGAAAAAGGAAATCAAACGAAGTGAAGTCCGGTTGAAAGGGACTGAAAAAGATAAAGAAAAGGAAAAGCAAAAACAGATTTACATTTTGGTTGATCGATACATTCTCCGCAAAGATGAGGTTCAAAGCCAGAACCGGCTGGCAGATTCTGTGCAAACGGCATTTGTGGAAGGGGACGGGTATGCCTCAGTTTTTGATCTTGAAACAAAAGAGATACTGCCGTTCAGCCAGCACTTTGAATGTCCGGTGGATAACATCCGTTTCGAAGATCCGGAACCTCACTTGTTCGCGTTCAATTCACCGATCGGTGCATGTCCGAAGTGCCAGGGATTCGGCCGGTCCGTCGGTATCGATATGGAACTGGTCATACCGGATCTGGAAAAGACATTGAAAGAAGGGGCGGTAATGCCGTGGACGACACCGAAATTTCAGGAAAACCTCCGTGATTTGTCCCGGGTCGCCTATGATGCCGGTGTTCCGATGAATGTTCCGATCCGCAAACTGACTGAAGAACAGATGAACATTGTGATGAACGGCTACGGCAAGGAATTCGACGGCATCAACGGTTTCTTTAAGATGGTGGAACGGAAAGCATATAAAATTCAATACCGTGTCCTGCTGAGCAAATATCGCGGATACACCACCTGCGACGAATGCCGCGGCAGCAGGTTGAGAAAAGAAGCGCTCTACGTGAAGATCGGCGGGAAGGCGATTGGTGAAGTGGTTTCCATGAACATAGAACGTGCGGATGAATTCTTTTCCGCGTTAACGCTGTCGGATTTTGAAATGAGCATCGGAAAGCGGATTCTTGAAGAGATCCGAAAGCGCCTGCGGTATTTAGTGGATGTCGGTGTCGGGTATCTTACACTGGACCGGCTTTCGAATTCTCTCTCCGGCGGCGAATCGCAGCGGATCAATCTTGCCACATCGATCGGTTCATCGCTTGTCGGCTCGATTTATGTGTTGGATGAACCGAGCATCGGTCTTCATCCGCTGGATAATGATCGGTTGATCAATATCCTGAAGCGGCTGCGGGATGTCGGCAACACAGTGCTGGTTGTGGAACATGATGCGGACATGATGCGCGCAGCTGATCAGATTATCGATATAGGACCGAAAGCGGGAGAACGGGGCGGAGAGATTATCTTCCAGGGCACATATGATCAAGCTGTGAAGGATGACAAATCGCTTACCGGGAAATATCTTTCAGGCAAACTGGAAATTCCAGTACCGAAAACGAGACGACAAAAGGTGTCTACCGCGACAAAAGTGTCAGCGACCTTTCAAGATTCAATTAAAGTACTCAATGCATTCCAGCACAACTTGCAAAATATTGATGTCGAAATTCCGTTGAAGATGTTCGTCTGTGTCACAGGAGTCAGCGGATCCGGAAAGAGTACGCTTGTACATGACATCATCGGCAGTGGAATCGCAAAACGTTTGAATGGCCACATCGGCCGATTGAACGGAGTGCACGAGATTCAGGGTTGGGAAAAGATCCAGTACCTGGAGATGGTGGATCAATCACCCATCGGCCGTTCTCCCCGTTCCAATCCGGTAACGTATATCGGCGTCTTCGACGGGATCAGGGAACTACTCTCCAAAACAGCCGCTGCAAAGATGCGCGGTTACCAGCCGGGATTCTTCTCGTTCAATGTTCCCGGAGGGCGATGCGATGTGTGCGAAGGAGACGGACTACAAAAGATCGAAATGCAATTTATGGCGGATCTGTATCTTACCTGTGAATCGTGCAACGGGAAACGATATAAGAAAGAAGCACTCGAAGTTCGATGGAACGGAAAGAATGTCGATGAAATACTCGGATTGACAGTGGAAGAGGCGATCGCATTCTTCGGGAAATATTCAGATGGGAAGAAAGTGATGCAGAAATTGCAGGTGCTGGACGATGTTGGCCTGGGGTACTTGCGTCTCGGTCAGGCTGCGACAACGCTTTCCGGCGGAGAAGCTCAGCGGATAAAACTTGCCACGCATCTTGTAGAGAAAAAAGAGGGACATACTCTTTTTATTTTTGACGAACCGACCACCGGTCTTCATTTTGACGATATCACGAAACTGTTGAAATGTTTTACGGCGCTGCTGGATGCAGGAAATTCACTTCTTGTGATCGAACATAATCTTGACGTTATAAAATGTGCAGATCATATAATTGATATGGGGCCCGGCGGAGGTGAAAACGGCGGGAAAGTGATTGCACTTGGAACTCCGGAAGAGCTTTCGAAAATTAGTCAATCCTACACTGGCTCATTCTTAAAAAAAACTCTGAAATAATTCCTGCCCTTTCGATTAGATTTCTCGTCGTTGCCAAGATGGGGACTCCTCGAAATGTCAGGAAGTTTGTAATGAAGAGATTTGTTTTAATTTGTCAATTCGAATCCCGACGAAGTCGGGATGAGAAATCTCAGATGTAAAAGATGAGGTAATCCCTAAGAGGACGCAAAGGAATAATGTAGTCATGCTGAGCGAGTCTCGATAGTTTTCAATCAGGATGAGTCCCCAAAGAGGTGCAGTTCACGAAGTGAACACTTCGTGTTGGCTGAAGCATGCTCTATTATCACTCTGAATCCAATGCTGTTTATCGTGAAGAAAATTCCTGGCATTGTTAGATTCAGTTTTCATAAAGGTTTAAAGACCTCTTCGCTTTCATTTCTTGGGGATTATTCTGAACTGCATCTCATTGCTCGATTCGTTATCTCTCAATTTTGTGAACAGAAAGGAAGGGGCAAATCACCTGAATATGTTATATCATTATCCCGACTGAAACGAAAAAAGTAATGTGACAAAGGTAACTTGTTGACCGACCTCCCCCAATCTTTCCTTGTGACACTTCTGTAATTTTGTTATATTTAACGGTTTACAGTAATTCCTAAGGGCCCTTAGCTCAGTTGGTTAGAGCAGCTGACTCATAATCAGCGGGTCGCTGGTTCAAGTCCGGCAGGGCCCACTGTTTTTTTTCCCTGATGATTAATAGAGAGTATTAATGAAAATCGCCATTGTGGGGACAGGGTATGTCGGTCTCGTTACCGGCACCTGTTTTGCCGAAACCGGTAATCATGTTATCTGCGTCGACAACAATCCAGAAAAGCTCGCCAAACTTAATAACAAAGAAGTTACCATTTACGAACCCGGACTAGAAGTTCTTTTCCAACGCAATGTCTCCCAAAGACGACTGATCTTTACCGATGATCTAAAAACTGCTGTGTTAAGTTCGGAATTCATCTTCCTTTGCCTGCCCACTCCACAAGGCGAAGATGGTTCGGCGGACCTTCAGTATATCCGCAATGTTTCGGACGAGATAGGTAAAATTATAGCGGTCACCGGCGGGGATGGACAACAAAAGATCATCATTAATAAAAGTACTGTTCCGGTCGGTACATCAAAAAAAGTGTTTGAAGCGATAAAGAAGCACGGTATAAAAAATTTTGATGTCGTCTCCAATCCCGAATTTCTGAGGGAGGGTTTTGCGGTTGAAGATTTCCTGAAGCCGGACCGGATCGTGATCGGAGCAAAGACCAAGTATGCCATGGAGCGGATGAAATCTCTCTACGAACCGTTTGTACGTCAGGGGAATCCCATCATTGAAATGGATACGGCAAGCGCAGAAGTGACAAAGTACGCGGCCAATTCTTATTTGGCACTGCGAATCACCTACATGAACGAGCTGGCGAACTTCTGTGAGAAGGTCGGAGCAGACGTTGACTTGATCCGTAAAGGGATGGGGACTGATACACGCATCGGCAAACGGTTCCTGTTTCCCGGTATCGGGTACGGCGGATCCTGTTTCCCGAAGGATGTCAATGCGTTAATCAAAACGTCGACGGATATGGGCTCAGAGATTCGTCTGCTGACGGTTGTCGATGAAGTGAACAAATTGCAAAAAGAAGTTCTCGTCAATAAGATTTTGAAATATTACAATAACAATATCAATGGGAAGCATTTTGCCGTGTGGGGACTAGCATTCAAACCGAATACAGATGATATGCGGGAAGCCCCTTCCGTTGTGATTATTCAGCAACTGCTGAAGCATGGAGCGACAGTAACCGCATATGATCCGGCAGCAACCGAATCGGCAAAATTTTATCTGAATGACACAATCAACTATGTAGAGAATGAATACGATGCGTTGAACGATGCCGATGCCTTGCTGATCTTTACAGAGTGGAATGAATTCAGGAATCCCGACTTTAATATTATTCGGTCCAAACTAAAACAATCAATAATTTTTGACGGCCGCAATATTTTCGATCCGGAAAAAATGAAGGAAGTGAAGTTTACGTATTTCGGTATTGGACGTAAGCCGGTTCTTGTTCAGTAAAACATGCACCACGGAGGGCACAGAGAACACGGAGAAGAGTTTATGTCATCCTTCGACTTGTTCAGGCACAAAAAAACGTGCCTTCACGCGCTCAGGATGACTAAGAAAAAATGTCATTTCGATCCCGACGATTTTTGTCGGGAGAGAAATCTCAGAGGATTAAAGTAAGATTTCTCGTCGCCAACGAAAAAAATAGACAGCTCCTCGAAATGACAAAACTGGGAATGTTAAGAGAATGCTGTCATTTCGATCCCGACGATTTTTGTCGGGAGAGAAATCTCAGAGGATTAAAGTAAGATTTCTCGTCGCC
>Ga0172379_10000287_pt1 | contig 134085 bp, 141 predicted proteins | sample GrowelOW334metaG_FD_119756 | JGI IMG/M metagenome (GOLD analysis project Ga0172379, IMG submission 119756) | Groundwater microbial communities from an aquifer near a municipal landfill in Southern Ontario, Canada - Groundwater well OW334 metaG | ecosystem: Environmental > Aquatic > Deep... | reverse complement strand
TCGGCGCCGAATTCCTGGTCGCGAAACACCGTGAGGCCTTCCTTGAGCGAGAGCTGGAACCAGTCGCGGCAGGTGACGCGGTTGCCGGTCCAGTTGTGGAAGTACTCGTGGGCGACGACGCGGTCGATGTTCTGGTAGTCGATGTCGGTCGCAGTGTCGGGACGGGCCAACACGTACTTGGTGTTGAAGATGTTGAGGCCCTTGTTCTCCATCGCCCCCATGTTGAAGTCGCCGACCGCGACGATCATGTAGTGGTCAAGGTCCATCTCGAGGCCGAAGCGCTGCTCGTCCCAGGCCATGGCCTTCTTCAGCGCCGCCAGGGCGTGGCCGCACTGGTCTAGCTTGCCCGGTTCGACATACACCGCGAGGCGGACCTTGCGCCCGGAGGCCGTGACGAAGCTGTCTTCGAGCACGTCGAGCTTCGCCGCGACGAGGGCGAACAGGTAGGCCGGCTTGACGTAGGGATCTTCCCAGCGCGCCCAGTGGCGCGTAGCGTCGCGCTCGCTGATGCCGGACGCGACGAGGTTGCCGTTGCTAAGTAGTTGCGGGAAGCGCGCGCGCTCGGCCTCGATGGTGCAGGTGTAGCGCGACATCACGTCGGGCCGATCGGGGAAGAAGGTGATGCGGCGGAAACCCTCGGCCTCGCACTGGGTGAAGTAGCCATCCTGCGAACGATAGAGGCCGGAGAGCTGGGTGTTCTTGTCGGGCTCGACGCGCACCACCGTTTCGAGCACGAAGGCATCCGGCAAGGGCGTGGAATCGACGCCGAACACGCTCAGCGTGTTGTCGGCCAGGGTGTAGCGCGAGGGCGCCAGTGCCGTGCCGTCGAGGCCGACGGCACGCAGGGACAGCTCCTCGCCATGCAGCACCAGCGCTCCGCCGGGGCCGCGCGGATTGCACCGGCAGGCGAGCGTGGCGCGGACTTCGGCGTAGCCGTCGTGGATCGCGACATGGAGATCGACCGTATCGACCAGCCAGGCCGGCGGCGTGTAGTCCCTGAGGTAGATGGCGTGCGGGGTTTCGGTGCGCATGAGCAATTCCTGGAAAGCGTTGGATACGGCGTGAAGAACGCCGGGCACAGAGCGTATCAGACACGGCGCCTTCCCCCCAAGAGTCGGCGCTTGCCGGCCCGCGAAGCGGAATTCCCGGCAGACAGAGTCCGCTACGGCGGCAACGCGTCGACTCTCAAAAGAATTGACTATGCCCATTTTGGGCATTACCATTCCCAAAATGGGCATGAAAAGCCAAACACCCTCCAAACAAACCAGCCTCGCCGATGCCTTGTTCTCGGGCACGCAGCAGCGGGTGCTGGGGCTGATCTTCGGCCAGCCCGGGCGCAGCTTCTACGCCACGGAGCTGATCGGACTCACCGGCGCGGGCTCGGGGGCGGTACAACGCGAGTTGGCGCGGCTGGCCCAGAGCGGCCTGGTGACAGTGCATCCGCTGGGCAACCAGAAGCACTACCGGGCCAACCCGGATTCGCCGATCTATGCAGAGTTGTGCGGCATTGCGCAGAAGACGGTCGGCCTTGCCGAACCCCTGCGCGAAGCGCTAGCGCCGCTGGCGAAGAAAGTCACCGCGGCATTCGTCTATGGCTCGGTGGCGAAACGGCAGGACACGGCCGCAAGCGACATCGACCTGATGCTGATCAGCGACAAACTAACCTATGCCGATGTGTTCGCGGTGCTGGAGGACGTTGGCACCCGACTCGGCCGGCCAGTGAATCCGACCCTGATGACCCATAAGGAACTCGCAAAGCGCGTTGCCGACGACAATGCTTTCGTCACGCGAGTGCTGGTGCAACCCAAACTTTGGCTGATCGGTGGCGACGATGACCTCGCCGTTTGAGAACCTCACCGGCTACGGCAAGCCGCTGAAGGCGGAGCCGCCGGACGCAAAGGAGTTCGCCGGCCTGGTTCGTTCCGCGCGGGCACGGCTCAAGGATGCGACCAACGACGTACTTTCGCTCGAAAGCCGTTTCGATCTGGCCTACAACGCAGCGCATGCGCTTTGCCTAGCGGCATTGCGGCGGCAGGGATACCGGTCGGCGAACCGCTATATCGTCTTCCAGTTGCTGCCGCACACGCTTGGCCTCGGCCCCGAGATCTGGCGCGTCCTCGCCAAGTGCCACGATGTTCGCAACCTCGGCGAGTACGAGGGCGACCTTGACGTCGACGAACGCCTGGTCGTCGACCTGGTTGCGGCCTGCCGAAAGGTGGCGACAAAACTCGATGCATTGCCACCAATCGATACGCCATGAATGATTCGGAAACTTCGACGTCTCCCAATGAGAACGCCGAGAGTCGGCGCTGGCGCTACGGCGGCTACTTGGCTTTCGATGCCAGCTTGACGGTTTCGCCGGCAATCATGAAGTAGCCGCGGCCGCGATGGTGCAGGGTGCGCGGGTCCTTGCAGGCGGGATCGATCCAGGCCTTCTGCACTTCGAGCACGAAGAAGTTGTAGCGGTTCACCAGCCGCGTATCGGCCACGCGGCATTCGAGGTTGGCGTAGCACTCGGCGATCAGCGGCGCGTCGACGGTTGCGGCCGGCAGCGGCGTCAGGCCGAAGGCCTTGAATTTGTCCACGCGGCGGCCGGAGGTGTTGCCGCAGCCGATCACCTTGTCCGCAATATCCGCGGTCGGGATGGCGATCACGCATTGCCGTGTCGCCATGAGCGCCTCGAAGATGAAGTGGCGGCCGCTGACGAGGCAGCCGACGAGGGGCGGCTCGAACTCCATCATCATGTGCCAGGACATCGCCATGACGTTGAACTTGCCTTTGTGTGCCGTGGTGAGCAGCACCACGGGGCCCGGTTCGAGCAGGCCGTAGACCTTGGACAGGGGATATGAGCGCTTGGCCATTTTGTCGCCTCCGTGGGTCGTGTTGCAGTGGATTGCGTTGTCAAAGTTTAGCTGGATCAATCGTCGCTTGCGTTAGTATCCTGCCCATCCAATCCAGGGAATCCAGACCATGACCACGCTATTCAGCCCTCTCCAGCTCGGCGCCAGCACTGCGCCGAATCGCATCTTCATGGCGCCGCTGACCCGCTGCCGGGCCAACGCCGAGCATGTGCCGAACGCCTTGATGGCGGAATACTATGCCCAGCGCGCGAGTGCCGGACTGATCATCGCGGAAGCCACGATGGCGATCGAGGGCAACTCGGCCTTCTGGATGGAGCCGGGAATCTACTCGGCCGCCCAGGTCGCGGCCTGGCAGCTGACCACCGCTGCCGTGCATGCCGCCGGGGGCAGAATCTTCCTCCAGATCTGGCATGGCGGGCGCGCCTGCCATCCGCTGCTCAACGGCGGCGCGCAGCCGGTTGCCCCCAGCCCCATCGCCATTACCGGCGACGAAGTGAATACGCCCGAAGGCAAGCAGCCCTATGTCGTGCCGCGCGAACTGCGCGATGACGAGCTGCCGGGCATCGTCGCTGGCTTCAGGAAGGCGGCCGAGAATGCCAAGGCCGCCGGCTTTGACGGAGTCGAGGTGCATGGCGCCAACGGCTACCTGCTCGACGAGTTTCTGCGCGACGGCGCCAACCAGCGCGGCGGCCCTTACGGCGGCTCGGCGGAAAACAGGGCGCGGCTGATGTTCGAGGTGATCGATGCGGTCAGCGGCGTCTGGGGCAGCGATCGGGTCGGGCTGCGCATTTCGCTGCTCAACAGCTACAACAGCATGATCGACAGCGATCCGATCGGGCTGGCGACATGGCTTGGCGGCCGGCTCAACGATTTCGATCTGGCCTATCTGCATGTCATGCGCGGCGATTTCTTCGGGAAGCAGAAGGGCGATGTCATGACGCCGATCCGCGCCCATTACAAGGGCGTGCTGGTCGCCAACATGGGCTACACGGCCGCTGAGGCGAGCGCAGCTGTTGCCGCCGGAACAGTCGATGCGGTGGCCTTCGGCACGGGCTTCCTCGCCAATCCCGACCTGCCGGCCCGGATCAAGGCTGCGGCGCCGCTGAATCCGCCGAATCCGGCGACGTTTTACAGCCCGGGACCGAAGGGTTATACCGACTACCCGCTAATGGGCGCCTGATGAAAATGAGTCAGGAAGCCGCGGCGGATTGCCCACCGAAGTGATCGCATGAATATCGAACTCACGCTGTATGAAACCCGCGTCATCGGCTGCCTGATCGAAAAGGAAATCACCACGCCCGAACAGTATCCGCTATCGCTCAACGCACTCACCAACGCCTGCAACCAGCGCAGCAACCGTGACCCGGTGCTGGATCTGGACGAAGTCCTCGTCCAGCAGGTGGTGGATGGCCTGATCAAGAAGTTTTACGTCAATGAACAGGGTGGTTTCGGCAGTCGGGTACCCAAGTTCCAGCATCGTTTCTGCAACACCAATTACGGCACGCTGAAGTTCTCGCCGCAGGAGCTCGGTATCGTCTGCGAACTTTTCCTGCGCGGTCCGCAGACGCCGGGAGAGCTGCGCAGCCACACGGCCCGGCTGTGCCGGTTTGAAGACGTGACGGAAGTCGAAGCCGCGCTGAGCCAACTCGCCAGGCGCGAGGACGGCCCCTATGTGGTGCGCATGGCACGCGAGCCGGGCAAGCGCGAATCGCGCTACGCCCACTTGTTCAGCGGCGAACCCGTCGGCGCAACAGGCGATGCCGATCTGCATGCCGGCGAGGGAGAGGACGGACCCGCGGCGAGCGGTCGTCTGGGCCTGCTCGAGCAGCGGCTTGCCGAGCTCGAAGCGGAAGTCGCGGCGCTGAGAAAACTGGTCGAGGATCTGACTGCGCCCTGAGGAGGCAGCTTCAGACCGGTATGCCGCTCAATCGTTGACGCGACCGCGCAGGGCCTTCACTTTTCCGCGCAGGACCTTGCTGTCGACGCGACGCTTCTGCGAATTGCGCGTCGGCCTGGTGGCGCGGCGCTGGGCCGGAATGAAGGCGGCCTCGGCGATCAGGTCGCGCAGTCGCGCCAGTGCGGCGAACGTATTGCGCTCGAGGCTGCGGTATTGCTGCGCCTTGATCACCACAATGCCGTCGGCGCTGATGCGCTGGTCCCTGAACTGCAGCAGGCGGGCCTTGATCTCGTCGGGCAGCGACGACGCTTTGATATCGAAGCGCAGATGGACCGCATTGGAGACCTTGTTGACGTTCTGGCCGCCCGCGCCCTGGGCGCGGATGGCGCTGATTTCAACTTCGTCCTCGCGCAGCAGGAATGCGGGGTCGGCGGTGGACATGGCGCGGCCTGTGCTCTAGGGCTTCGGTTTCGCCGGCGCGTCGACCTCGAGCGCCCGCCAGCCCTCGACACCCAACCTGCGCAAGGTTTCGATGTTGCGCAGGTAGATGTCGGCGGCATCCGGGAAGGCGGCGGTGGCTCTGGCCAGGCTGGCTTCGCGAATCAGATGCAAGGTGGGGTAAGGCGAGCGGTTGGTGTAGTTGGCGACGTCATCGGCTTCCGCATCGGCAAACACATAGTCCGGATGAAAGCTCGCCACTTGCAGGACACCACCGAGACCGTGAGTGCGCAGGACGACTTCGACCAGATCGAGGAAGTCGGTGAAATCGGCGAAGTCGGTGAGTACATCGGGCGTCATGAGCAGGGTCATGTCGACGTCTTCGGGCGCGGTTTCGAGCAGGAATTTCAGCTCGCGCTCGAGATCGTCGAGCAGGGCATCAGTGGTCTGTGCCTGGCTGACGACGTAACGCACCAGCTCCTTGACGTGCACGCTCTTGGCGAAGGGACAGAGGTTGAGGCCGATCACCGCGCGCTCGAGCCATTTGCGCGTGGCGGCGATGATTTCGGCGTGGCGGCTATCTGCGGCAGACATGACCAAGAGTCGGCGCTGGCGGCTCGGCGATCAACCCGCCTGATACAGTTGCCGGCGCTCCTCGTCGAGCAGCGCCTCCTTGACCACTTCCAGCACCGCGTCGACGTCGGCGATGCGATGGTCGATTTCGATGCGGCCGGTCAGTTCGCTCTCGGGGGTCAGACTGCCGGCCTGATAGAGCCGCCAGATCTCCTTGCCATATTCGCTGCCTGCCAACTCGGGGGCGAATTGGCTGAAGTAACTCGCTAGGTTGGCGACGTCGCGCTCCAGCATCGGGCCGGCGTTGCTGTTGCCGGCGGCGTCGACGGCTTGCGGCAAGTCGATGATGACCGGACCGTCGCTGCCGACCAGTATGTTGTACTCGGAGAGGTCGCCATGAATGATGCCAGCGCACAACATGCGCACCACCTGATTGAGCAGTCTGGCATGAAACTCCAGCGCCTGCTCCGGCGACAGTTCAATATCGTTGAGGCGCGGCGCCGGATTGCCCTCGTCATCGGTCACCAGATCCATCAGCAGCACGCCCTCGTGGCAGATGTAGGGCTGCGGCACGCGTACGCCGGCGGCGGCCAGGCGATACAGGGCATCGACTTCGGCGCTTTGCCAGGCTTCTTCCTGCATCTGGCGTCCGTAGCGGGAGCCTTTTTCCATGGCCCGCGCCTGCCGGCTGTTCTTGGTCTTGCGGCCTTCCTGGTAGGACGCGTTCTTGCGAAAGCTGCGTTGCTTGATGTCCTTGTAGACCTTTGCGCAGCGAATCTCTGCGCCGCAGCGAACCATATAGACGGTGGCTTCCTTGCCGCTCATCAACTGGCGCACGACCTCGTCGACCAGACCTTCGGTCACCAGCGGCTGGAGTCTTTTCGGCGTCTTCATGGATGCTGCCTCAGGCTGCCTTGTCCTGCAGCAGATGCACTCTGACCTTCTTGCCCTTGATGGTGCCGGCCGACAGCTTGCGCAGCGCGTCCTTCGCGATGCTGCGCTCGACGGCAACATAGGTGCTGGTGTCGGTGACGTTGATCTTGCCGATCTGCTCCTTGCTGAACCCGGCTTCCCCCGTCAGGGCTCCCAGCACGTCGCCGGCGCGAATTTTCTCCTTGCGGCCGCCGAGAATCAGCAAGGTGACCATCGGCGGCATCAGCGGTTTTCCCGGCGCAGCATGCAGCTCGCTCAGGGAGCGCCACTCGATTTCGTGGCCCAGCTCTTTTTCGATGTTGTCCACGCGCGCCATCTGGTTGCCGCTGACCAGGCTGAACGCCCACCCCGCCTGGTCGACGCGCCCGGTGCGGCCGATGCGATGGACATGCACTTCCGTGTCGGGCGTGACGTCGACGTTGATCACCGCTTCCAGCTGGTCGATGTCGAGGCCGCGCGCGGCGACGTCGGTGGCGACCAGCACCGAGCAACTGCGGTTGGCGAATTGCACCAGCACCTGGTCGCGTTCGCGCTGCTCCAGTTCGCCGTGCAAGGCCAGGGCGACGAAGCCCTCGGCGCGCAACACCTCTAGCAGGTCGCGACATTGCTGCCGCGTGTTGCAGAATGCCAGCGTACTGACCGGCCGGTAGTGTTTCAGCAGCAGCGCGACGGCGGGCAGCCGCTGGTCACGGTCGACCTCGTAAAAGCGCTGGCGGATCTTGCTCGCCTCGTGCTGTTCGAGCAGGGTGATTTGCTGGGGCTGGCGCAGGAACTGCCGGCTCAGCTTGGCAATGCCTTCCGGATAGGTGGCGGAGAACAGCAGTGTCTGCCGGTCTTTGGGGCAGGCCTTCGCGACGACAGCGATATCGTCGAAGAAGCCCATGTCAAGCATGCGGTCGGCCTCGTCCAGCACCAGTGTGTTGAGTGCTGCGAGATCGAGGCTGCCGCGCTGCAGGTGGTCCATGATGCGTCCCGGCGTGCCGACCACGACGTGGGCGCCGTGCTCGAGGCTGGACATCTGCGGCCGCATGGTGCTGCCGCCGCACAGGGTCAGCACCTTGACGTTGTCTTCACCGCGCGCCAGGCGGCGGATTTCCTGAGCCACCTGGTCGGCCAGCTCCCGCGTCGGACAAAGCACCAGCGCCTGCACCGCAAACCGGCGCGGGTTCAGCTTGGCCAGCAGGCTCAGCGCAAAGGCCGCAGTCTTGCCGCTGCCGGTCTTGGCCTGCGCGATAAGGTCTTGGCCGGCCAGCGCCAGCGGCAGGCTGGCGGCCTGAATCGGCGTCATCTGCAGGTAACCCAGCTGCTGCAGATTGAGCAGCGTCGCGGGTGCCAGCGGCAACTGAGCGAAAGACAGGTTCGACACGACGCCCACGTCCGCGCCCGCAGTTGCGGGCGCGTCGTCTAGGGTGGCTGGCGGGGCTGGATTCATGAGCAATTATAGAGTGATGCGTTGGAGGCCTTGCCATGCGATTGACTGCTGCAGGCACAGCCGCACAACGGGCAAATTGAATCGATTGCCCAGGGTCGAGATGCTGGGCTCAGCCGATTGCGCCCTTGCGGCGCGGTGCCTGTTCGAGACGAAGCTTTTCGGCGAGGACCTTGTTGGCGTAGGCCTGCTCATCATCATCGAGCGCGCCGGCGTAATACTGCAGGCCTTCGATCAATCCGCCCTGGCGCCGAATGGATTCCTGGAGGATCTGGGCGCCGATGCTGACGTTGGTTATCGGGTCCAGGAACGGCTTTTCTGCCGCAGTGCTCGCTACCTTGTCCTGGTGGTAGCGAGGAATGATCTGCATCAGGCCTTGCGCGCCCACGGGACTCTGGGAGAAGGGATTGAACCTGGATTCGACGCTGATCACGGCGATCAGCAACAGTGGATCCAGATGGTGCTTGGGGCCGATTGACTGCGCGGCTTCAAAAACGGGCAGGAGTGCTTCGGCGGATACGCGGTAGCGCTGGACGACGTAGTCGAGTGCAGCCTTCATGGGCGGCGTGAGGGTTGGCGTTGCCCGTTCCGCTTCCGGTGGCTGGCTTGGTGTTGCAGCCGATACCGAGAAGCTCGGGATGGACGGGCTGATCGAGCGAAAGGCGCCGATGTTGTTTGCCACGCCAGCGCCGATGAAAAAGACGAGCGCCAAGCCGGCCAGCGCGGCATCGAGGTGAACGTAGTTGAGGAAAGCACTGATGTTGCGTGCCATCAAAAATCTTTGAGGAAGAGTAGTTACCGACAAAATTTCTCCTTTGCTGTTGGCAGTACGACATCAGTACTGCGATGAACGCGGCAAACGATCAGGGGCTACAACCGGTATTAGTGAGGGAAGCGAAGGCGGCCGTTATTCGGCGCGATCACTATGCGGTGTCAAAAGGGGTGCCAGAGGGCACCACCAGCTTTTGCAAAAGTGCTCAACCCATGGAATGGTGCACCGCAATGTGGGGCCATTCTAAGGCGCAAAAAAGATTTGTCAAGACCTGGTTGCTGCGGTGCAGCAATCATCCACCTGGGAAGTGGTCCCGTTTCTTCGGGCAGATCCGACGGTTTTCTTGACCGAAGCCTGTGATGCAGAGGTTCAGACGTCGATATTTCGGGCGTACAGTGCGTTCGATTCGATAAAGGCACGGCGCGGCTCGACATCGTCACCCATCAACGTAGTGAAGATTTCGTCCGCCGCGATGGCGTCGTCGATCTGCACCCGCAGGAGGCGGCGCACTGTCGGGTCCATCGTCGTTTCCCATAATTGCGCCGGATTCATTTCCCCCAGGCCCTTGTAGCGTTGCTTGCCCAGGCCGCGCTCGACTTCGTTCAGCATCCACTTCATGGCGTCGGCGAAACTGGTAACGGCCAGCGATTTCTCACCGCGGCGGATGACCGCCCCTTCACCCATGAGCCCCGCGATCATCTGCGCGGTGCGGCGAATCTGCAGATAGTCGCCCGAGAGAAGAAAATCCTCGTCGATGCGGCCGGTGCGCAGGTTGCCGTGGCGCATGCGAATAACAACAAGCATCCAGCGCTCATGTTTCTCGTCGAAACGCGATTCGATCCTGACTTGACTCGAAAGATGGGCAGAGATTCGCCCGGCGCTGTCGCGCGTCGCAGCTTCGCTTGAGGTATCGACCTCGATATCGTGGGCCAGCAGGGCGTGCAGCACTTCACCGTCGATGAAATCCGTAACGCGACGAATCACGGCTTCCGACAGCAGGTAGGCGCGAGCCAAAGTCCCCAGCGCTTCACCTTCGACCACGGCAGCGCCGGCGCGCGGCGTCAGCTGCGTGCCATCCAGGGCGAGCCGCAGCAGATGCTGGTTGAGTTCGTGGTCATCCTTGATGTAGGTCTCGTTCTTGCCATGCTTGATCTTGTACAGCGGCGGCTGGGCGATATAGATGTAGCCGCGCTCGACCAGTTCCGGCATTTGCCGGTAGAAGAAGGTAAGCAGCAACGTCCGGATGTGGGCGCCATCAACGTCCGCGTCAGTCATGATGATGATGCGGTGGTAACGCAGTTTGGCGATGTCAAAGTCTTCGACACCGATGCCGCAGCCCAGCGCGGTCACCAGGGTGACGATCTGCTCGCTGGAAATGAGCTTGTCGTAGCGCGCCTTTTCAACGTTGAGTACCTTGCCGCGCAGCGGCAGGATGGCCTGAAACTTTCGATCACGACCCTGCTTGGCGGAACCGCCGGCAGAATCCCCCTCGACAATGTACATCTCGCATAAGGCGGGGTCTTTTTCCTGACAGTCGGCCAGTTTTCCAGGCAGGCCAAGCCCGTCGAGTACGCCTTTGCGCCGGGTCATATCGCGCGCCTTGCGCGCGGCTTCGCGGGCACGGGCCGCTTCGACAATTTTTCCCGTGATGATCTTGGCATCGACTGGACGCTCGAGCAGGTAGTCCGCAAGCTTCTGCGCGACAACTTCCTCGATCGCCGGACGGGCTTCCGAAGAGACCAGCTTCATTTTCGTCTGCGAGGCGAACTTCGGATCGGGCATCTTCACGGAAAGTACGCAGGCAAGGCCTTCGCGCATGTCATCGCCGCTGATCTCGACCTTGGCTTTCTTTGCGATTTCGTTTTCTTCGATGTACTTGTTGATGACCCGGGTCATGGCCGCCCGCAGCCCGGTGAGGTGGGTGCCGCCGTCGGATTGCGGAATATTGTTGGTAAAACAGAGCACCTGCTCGGCGTAGGAGTCGTTCCATTGCATCGCGACTTCAACGTCAATGTTGACGCCGTTCTGCACCGAGACCCCTGACGAATGGAAAACGGCCGGGTGCAGCACGGTCTTGGTGCGATTGATGTACTCGACGAAACCCTTGACGCCGCCGGAGAAGGCGAAGTCCTCTTCCTTGGCGTTGCGCTGGTCAACCAGCTTGATCTTGACGCCGTTGTTGAGAAAGGACAGTTCGCGCAGACGCTTGGCGATGATGTCGTAGTGATATTCGATGTTGCCGAAGATTTCCTCGTCAGCCATGAAATGCACTTCGGTGCCTTTTTTCTCCGTACTACCGATAACTTTCAAGGGCGACACCTCGACCCCGTTCTGCATTTCCAGCAAACGATCGATCGCGTGTCCACGATTGAATTCCATGAAGGACTTCCGGCCATCGCGACGAATGATCAGGCGCAGCCATTTGGACAAGGCATTGACGCAGGAGACACCGACACCATGCAAACCACCGGAAACCTTGTAGGAGTTCTGATTGAACTTGCCGCCGGCATGCAGCACGCACATCACGATCTCGGCAGCCGAGCGTTTGGGTTCGTGCTTGTCGTCGAACTTGATTCCGGTGGGAATACCGCGGCCATTGTCGGTTACCGAAATCGAGTTGTCGGTATGAATGGTGATTACGATGTCATCACAGTGGCCGGCCAGCGCTTCGTCAATCGCGTTATCGACCACTTCGAACACCATGTGATGCAGGCCCGTGCCGTCGGAGGTGTCGCCGATATACATGCCGGGACGCTTGCGTACGGCTTCCAGACCCTCCAGTTGCTGGATACTGGATTCGTCGTAGGCGGCTTCAGTGTTGCTGTCGGTCATGGTGTTCTTTTCGTGTTTGGCTATCAGATGCGCATCGGCATTACGACGTACTTGAAAGTCTCGTTGCCGGGCAGTACAAAAAGTGCGCTGGAATTGGCGTCAGCGAGATGCAACTCAATGGTTTCGTTGCTGACGTTGTTTAGAACGTCAAGCAGGTAGGTGACATTGAAGCCGACATCGAGAGCGTCGCCGTTGTAGTCAATTTCAATTTCTTCCTGCGCCTCTTCCTGTTCGGTGTTGCTGGAAATTATCTTGAGACTGCCGGCGCCGAGGACCAGACGTACGCCGCGAAACTTTTCGTTGGTCAAAATCGCTGCCCGCAGCAGGGACTGCAAGAGAGCGGTGCGTGACAGCTTGATGAGTTTGCTGTGATGCTGTGGAATGACGCGTTCATAATCCGGAAACTTGCCGTCGATCAGTTTGGAAACAAGCTCGATGTTGCCAAAACTGAAGCGGGCCTGGGTCGGCGTCAGAGTGATTTCAAGTGGATCGTCGTTATCGGCTAGTTGGCGGGAAAGCTCCAGCACCGTCTTGCGCGGAAGAATCACTTCAATGGGGGCGGGCGCAGCGGGTAGTGTTTCCGCCGCGTAGGCGAGTCGATGGCCGTCGGTAGCCACCATGCGCAATTCATTGCCTTTGGCGACTAGGAGCAAACCGTTCAGGTAGTAGCGAATATCCTGTTGCGCCATGGCGTATTGAACCAGGCCCAACAGGCGCTTCATTTGTTTTTGGGTGATCGATAGCCGGGAAGGCTGGCCATCGACCATGCTCATGCGCGGAAAGTCTTCCGCGGGAAGCGTTTGCAGGTTGAAGCGACTCTTGCCGGCTTTCAACTGCAGTCGCTTGTCATCCAGGGTCAAGCTGACTTCGGCAGTGTCGGGCAAGGAGCGCAGGATATCCTGCAACTTTCGCGCGCCAACCGTCATCGACGCTTTGTCTGCTCCGACCGTCGGCGTGTGCGTGGTGATCTGGATCTCGATATCGGTCGCGAGCAAAGTCAGCTTCTCACCGTCCTTTTCCATGAGGACATTGGAAAGGATAGGCAGGGTGTGACGTTTTTCCACGATACCGCATACCGACTGCAGTGGAACGAGAAGCTGATCGCGTGGACCTTTAAATAGGAGCATATATAGATCTCTTATGATTAATAAGGGAGACTGTTTGCTGTGGATAAACGGGTATTGTCTTTTAAATACAGTAAATTGTAACGTGGATAAGCCGGTTGAAAACCCTGCAATCCTGCTGTGGACAATTGTGGATGAATCCTAAGCTGCCTGGAGTGGAAAGGGGTTATCCACAATCCTTCCATATTTTGTTGTTGAAACTTATTCACACGCTAGCCTTTGATTGTTTGCATCAAGACATGCAGGTCGTTGTTGAGCCGGGAGTCTTTTCCACGCAAGTCGATAATAGTGCGGCAGGCGTGCATCACGGTCGTGTGATCGCGTCCGCCAAAGGCTTCGCCGATTTCAGGGAGGCTGTGTGAGGTGAGCTCGCGGGTCAGCCACATGGCGACTTGACGAGGTCTGGCGATAGCGCGGGTGCGTTTTTGGGAGTACATGTCGGCGACTTTGATTTTATAGAAGTCAGAGACCGTTTTTTGTACGAGTTCCAGCGATATCTGCCGGTTTGTGGCTCCGATGATGTCGCGCAAAGCTTCCTTGGCAACTTCCAGATTGATTTCTCGACCATGAAAGCGGGCATAGGCCACTACGCGATTCAAGGCACCTTCCAATTCGCGAACGTTCGAGCGTAGATTTTTTGCGATCAGGAAGGAAACCTCATCCGAAATGCTGATGTGTTCCGCCTCGGCCTTTTTCTTGAGGATGGCGATGCGCATCTCGAGCTCAGGTGGTTCGATGGCGACCGTAAGCCCCCAGTCGAAACGCGAAACCAGGCGTTCCTCAAGTCCCAGAACATCTTTCGGGTAGGTATCGCAGGTGATGATGATTTGCTTTTTTGCCTCAATGAGAGCGTTGAAGGCGTAAAAAAACTCTTCCTGCGTCCGGTCCTTGCGGTTGAAAAACTGTATGTCGTCAATCAGCAGCAGGTCAAGCGAACGGTAGTAGCGTTTGAATGCTTCGCGCGAGTTTTGCTGGAAGGCGCGTACCACATCAGAGAAATAGTCCTCGGCATGTACGTAACGCACCTCCATGGTTGGATTCGCGGCATAGATCGAGTTGCCGATGGCGTGAATCATGTGAGTCTTGCCTAAACCGACGCCGCCGTAAATAAACAGGGGGTTGTAGGAGACTCCCGGGTTCATTGCTACCTGCTGGGCCGCGGCGCGAGCCAGATCGTTGGCGCGGCCCGTAACCAGTGTATCGAAGGTGAAATCGGCATTGAGCCGGGTTTTTTCATACGCCGGATCACCGATTCTGCTGACGGTGACGGGCGTGACCGGTCCCGCCGCCGGTCCCGCCTCGGAACTGTCGGTGACCGGAGCAACATCGGCAACGGCGTCAGCCACGCCGAGATTGACGTTGATCGGGGTGGAAAAGAATTCAAGTCCAAGGGCTTCAATCTGGGTCAGATAGCGTTCCCGGACCCATTGCATGACGAAACGGTTGGGTGCAATGAGGCGAAAATGGGTAGGGCCGGCCGCATCGTTTTCCAGGCGCAGACCCTTTATCCAGGTGTTGAACTGCTGTGCAGGAAGTTCCTGCTCGAAGCGGTTCAGACAGGCGGACCAGAATTCACTCATTGCGATTGGATAGACTCAGGACGAAAGACAGATGGAAGTAACAAGCACAAATATTATGTTTTTATTGCCGCCCGTTTGCTCAGGGTGGAGACGCATTCTAGCGGTTTCAGCATTAGTTATCCACAGCCGTGCCAAGTTGTTTCCCTTGACAAATCACCCGCGAAACGCTGTAATCCTCGGTTTTTCTTAATTCAAGGGATATTGCCATGAAACGCACCTACCAGCCTTCGGTTGTGCGCCGTAAGCGCACCCACGGCTTCCTAGTGCGCATGCGCACCCGGGGCGGCCGTTCCGTAATCCGTGCGCGCCGTGCCAAGGGCCGTCATCGTCTCGCGGTCTGAACGCCCGGCTTCGTTTAGCTTTGCGCAGCGCCTGCACCGGCCGCAAGAGTTTTCCGCTGTCATGGCGGTACGGCGCGTGGTGCGCGGCGAGTGTTTTGATTTGCACTATTGCCCGGCCGGCACGGATCGCCGCGCTCGCCTCGGGTTGATCGTACCGAAACGGCTGGCGCGGACTGCTTCGTTGCGTAATGCGATCAAGCGACAGGGACGCGAGGCGTTCCGCCTGATCGGCGATGAAATTCCACCGTGCGATCTGGTCCTGCGTCTGACACGGCCGATCAAAGGTGTGAGAGCCACGGATAGTACGCAGCGAAAAGTTTGGCGTGGGGAAATGGAAACGCTGTTGAGGCGCCTTTCGATGTTGTCGCCATGAGATCTTTGCTTGTCTACCCGCTGTTGTTGCTGATTCGCGCCTATCAGTTGGCGATCAGCCCCATGTTGGGTAGTCGCTGCCGTTTTCACCCGAGTTGCTCCGACTATGCAATCGAGGCCCTGAGTCGCCATGGTTTAGTCAGAGGCTCCTGGCTGGCTCTGCGGCGGATCGGGTGCTGTCATCCCTGGCATCCTGGCGGGTATGATCCGGTTCCCTGATTTTTCTGTATCTTTGACCTGAATCACTGCCGAGACAGTAAATGGATAACCGACGATTAATCCTGCTTTTGGTGTTCAGTTTCTCACTGATCATGCTTTGGGACGCCTGGCAGCGGCAGGGTCTGCCCAAGTCGACGGCACCAACGGTAGCGACGACAGCCCCGGCTGCAGCTGCGCCCGGCGTGGTGCCAACGCCGACCTTGCCGGTGGCCTCTGCCGGCGGGTTACCTGCGGCTGCCGTTCCTGCCAGTGTGGCGCCGTCCGCACCGGGCGCTGCGAGCGCAAAGATCAAGACCGATCTGTATGTGGCGGACATTTCCTCGCAGGGCGGAGATATCACCCGGCTTGAACTGGTCGGCTATCCGGATACCGAGAATAAATCAAAGAACTTCATACTTTTCGACAGTGGCGAAAAGCACATCTACTTGGCCCAGTCAGGGCTGATCGGCGAGGGATTGCCCAACCACAAGAGTGATTGGAAGCTGGTTGCCGGTAGCGAGCAGGTGATGAAGGATGGCGAGCAGCAGTTGGAGGTTCGACTGGAGGCCAGCGCTGCGAATGGTGCCAAGCTGTCCAAGACCTACGTGTTTCATCGCGGCAGCTATCAGATCGATGTTCGTCACGAGGGAGCGGCAGCAGGCGCTCATGCCTACTATCAGATCACCCGCGATGGCAAGCCTGCCGAGGGGCACGCGGGCAGTTCGATGATGATGGGAGTATCGACTTTCACCGGGCCGGCCGTATTTACCGAGGCGGAGAAATATCAGAAGGTTCAATTCGAGGATATTCTCAAGAACAAGGCCAAGTTTGCGCAAAAAGCCGACAACGGCTGGCTGGCATTGGTGCAGCATTACTTTGTCACTGCCTGGTTGCCGCCTGCGGGCGCAACGCGCGAGTTCTACATGCGCAAAGTCGGCGATGATCTGTATTCGGCGGGCGTGATTCTGCCGGTGGGTGCCGACGGTAAGAGTTCGGTATCGCTGTACGCTGGCCCCCAGGAGCAGAACAAGCTGGAAAAGATCGCTCCCGGACTTGATCTGGTGGTCGACTATGGCTGGTTGACGGTGATCGCTGCGCCGCTGTTCTGGGTCCTGGGTGCGATTCACAAATTGGTCGGCAACTGGGGCTGGGCAATCATCGGTCTGACCGTCTTGCTCAAGCTGCTGTTCTTCCCGCTGTCTGCCGCGAGCTACAAATCGATGGCAAAGATGCGCGTGCTGACGCCGAAGCTGGCTAAGCTCAAGGAGGCTTACGGTGACGACAAACAGCGCCTGAATCAGGAAATGATGGCGCTGTACAAGAAGGAGAAGGTGAATCCCCTGGGGGGTTGTCTGCCGGTCCTGGTGCAGATTCCGGTATTCATCTCGCTTTACTGGGTGCTGCTGGGCACCGTCGAGATGCGCAACGCGCCCTGGCTGGGCTGGATCACCGATCTGTCGGTCAAGGATCCGTTCTATGTACTGCCGCTGATCATGGGTGCCACCATGTTCATCCAGACCAAGCTCAATCCGACGCCGCCCGATCCCATTCAGGCCAAGGTTATGCTGTTCATGCCCATAATGTTTACCGGCATGTTCCTGTTTTTCCCGGCCGGCCTGGTGCTCTACTGGACGGTGAATAACCTGTTGTCCATCGCCCAGCAGTGGCAGATCACCCGCCTGGTCGAGGCAGGGGCAAAGAAATAGGCCGCACTCCGGTCCTGCGGGATTGGAGAGCCTGTCGGGGCGCCTTGCGCCGACTTTGCGTCCCCGGCGGTGCCGCGGGCGGTAGTCCTTGGGGATAGGGAGGGCAGATGGGACTGCCGCGCACCGACATCATCGCTGCCATAGCCACCGCTCCCGGTCGCGGAGGGATCGGAGTGGTACGGGTGTCGGGTGCGGGCCTGCTGCCCATGGCCGAGGTGTTGACCGGCAGATTGCCGCCGCCTCGTCACGCCACGCTGAGCGCCTTCTTGGGGGCTGACGGGGTCGCCATCGATCAGGGGATTCTGTTGTATTTTCCGGCGCCCCACTCCTTCACCGGCGAGGATGTGCTGGAACTTCAGGGTCACGGTGGTCCGGTGGTGTTGCAAATGCTGCTGGCGCGCTGCCTGGAACTGGGTGCTCGCGTGGCCGAACCGGGGGAATTCTCGCAGCGCGCCTTTCTCAACGACAAGCTCGATCTGGTCCAGGCCGAGGCGGTAGCCGATCTGATCGAGGCTGGCACAGCGGCAGCGGCGCGCTCCGCATTGCGCTCCCTGTCGGGCGAGTTTTCGCGCGAGGTGCGTTCCCTGGTGGCGCGTCTTACCGAACTGCGCATGCTGGTGGAAGCGACGCTGGATTTTCCGGAAGAGGAAATCGACGTGTTGCGGGATACGGATGCCGCACAGCGCTTGGCGGCTTTCCGCGCTGATCTCGGCTCGCTCCTGGAGCGCGCGCGCGCCGGATGCATGTTGCGCTCCGGTCTGCATGTGGTGCTGGCGGGTATGCCAAATGTCGGCAAGTCCTCCTTGCTGAATCGGCTGGCCGGTGAGGAGCGCGCGATTGTTACCGAGATCGCCGGAACGACACGGGACGCCGTGCGCGAAACAATTCAGGTCGAGGGCATACCGTTGCACATCATCGACACGGCGGGGCTGCGTGAAACGGATAATGTGGTGGAGAAGATCGGCATCGAGCGGGCGTGGCGCGAAATTGAGCGGGCCGACGTTGTGCTGCAACTGGTTGATGCACGCTCGGGCGAAACGCCCGCCGACCATGCGATCGCCGTGCGGCTGCCTGCGGCCATTGAACGGATTGTGGTAGAGAACAAGTGCGATCTGGCGGGAGCGGCGGCGGCGCGTTTTACCGAAGCAGGCCGGGTGCATCTGCGCCTGTCGGCCAAGAGCGGCGAGGGGATAGACCTGCTGCACGACGAACTGCTGCGCGTAGCAGGCTGGAAGGGCCATGGCGAGGACGTGGTGTTGGCCCGGGAGCGGCACTTGGAGGCGCTTGGCCTGGCTGCGGAGAAGTCGGCGCTGGCGGCACGGCGACTGGATCAGATCGAGCTTTGTGCGGAAGAGCTGCGCCTGGCGCAGGAAGCGCTGTCGCGGATTACCGGCGAATTTACGGCCGACGATTTGTTGGGGGAGATTTTTTCCCGCTTCTGCATCGGCAAGTAGACCGGGCGACATGGCGGAAGCCGACCTGATCCTGCTGCTGGTGGCCGCCTTGTTCGCCGGTTTCGTCGATGCCGTGGCCGGCGGTGGCGGATTGATCCAAGTGCCGACCTTGTTGATGGCACTGCCTGCCGAGGCGCCCGCTACCGTGTTTGGCACCAACAAGCTGTCCAGTATCTTTGGCACCGGGAATGCGGCGCTGCGTTATGCGCGGCGCATTTCCCTGCCTTGGGAGATCGCCTTGCCGGCGGCGGCCGCGGCGTTCCTGTGCTCCTTCGGAGGGGCCGCGGTGATGGCGTGGCTGCCGAAGGAGGTGGTGCGTCCCCTGGTTCTCGGCTTGCTGGTGCTGGTCATAATCTATACGGTGATCAAACCGGATTTCGGCGTGGTAGCCGGCTCCCGGTTGGAACCCGGCCTGGAGCGGCGGTGGGCGCTATGGGTGGGTGCTGCTTTGGGTTTCTACGACGGGTTTTTCGGGCCCGGTGCGGGCAGCTTCATGATCTTCGCTTTCGTGCGCCTGTTTCGACTCGATTTCCTGCATGCGTCGAGTGCCGCCAAGGTGGTAAATTTTGCCACCAATGCGGCTGCGCTTGCCTACTTTGTACCGAGCGGACATGTACTCTGGATCACGGGGTTGGCAATGGCGCTGTTCAACATCGCCGGAGCGCTGATCGGTGCGCGTCTGGCATTGCGCCACGGCAGCGGCTTCGTGCGATGGGTCTTTATTGCCGTGGCGTCAGTCCTGATCGCTCGCTTGGGCTACGACACGTTTGCCTGAGCCGGGATGGTTCGGGTAAGCCCTGATCGTCCGTATACTGTATACTTCGAATGAATAATTGGGATGCCGCTGTAGCTTCGAGAATGCGGTACCCGGAGCGCTAGCAAAGGCGTAGTCGGGGAGGGGGCAGTCTTGCGTTTGAGGCTCCGGGGCTATCAAGGATCTGGTCGGTGTCGTGGTCAGTTCGACATGTCGCCCGATGACACTCCCGGTCTTGCCCGACGTGCTCGTGCCGTAGTGAAGAAGGAAATCGACTACGGAGCCTGGAAGCTCAAGAATTGGACCGGTTTTCGGTAGTTGCAGCAAAGAAAGCCGGACAGGGTAGTGCGGCATCCTGCGTGAACTTTCCGTCGGAGTGGATTCAAGACGGATCTGCCATGGACTTAGCTGGAAACCGGGCGACGTCCGCGACGGCGCCCGATATCGATAGAGAACGGATCAATGGATCTGCAAATTGCGCTCCTGCTGGGGCAGGACGGCATCACCAACGGCGCCATCTATGCGCTGCTGTCATTGGCACTGGTACTTGTGTTCGCTGTCACCCGCGTAATTTTCATTCCGCAGGGTGAGTTCGTCGCTTTTGGCGCCTTGACACTTGCCAGTTTTCAGGCGGGCAAGACGCCGGGTACACTTTGGTTGCTGATCGGCGCCGGAGTGGTGGTGGCCTTGGTCGATGTCACGCTCGCATTGCGCTCTGGCATGCCCAAGCGGATTCTGCGCATCGTCGGCTGGAATCTGGTCTATCCGGCCGTGGCGGCAGCAGTTGTGTTCCTCTTGAAGCCCAGCGAATTCCCGTTGCTGGCGCAGATTGTTCTTGCGCTGGCATTGGTGGTACCGCTCGGACCCATGATTTATCGACTGGCCTTCCAACCCCTGGCGGAGGCCAGCGTGTTGGTGTTGCTGATTGTTGCGGTGGCCGTGCATCTGGCATTGGTCGGGCTGGGGCTGCTGTTTTTCGGTGCCGAGGGCTCACGCACGCCGGCTTTTTCGGATGCCAGCTTCAATCTCGGTCCGGTGACGGTAAGTGGTCAGACGCTGTGGGTGGTGGGTGCCAGCTTGCTGTTGATCGTGGTGCTGTTTGCATTCTTTGAACGCACGATCTACGGCAAAGCCTTGCGCGCGACCGCGATGAATCGCACCGGGGCTCGACTGATGGGCATCTCGACGGTGATGGCGGGAAAACTTTCGTTTCTGCTGGCGGCCCTGATTGGTGCATTTTCCGGGATCCTGATCGCTCCGATCACCACGGTTTATTACGACACGGGTTTCCTCATCGGTCTGAAGGGCTTTGTTGGTGCGATCGTCGGTGGCCTCGCCAGTTACCCGATTGCGGCGGCGGGCGCGGTCCTGGTCGGCTTGCTCGAGTCTTTCTCCTCCTTCTGGGCGTCGGCCTTCAAGGAGGTGATCGTGTTCACCCTGATCATTCCGGTCTTGGTATGGCGCTCGCTGACCACGCGTCATGTCGAGGAGGATGAGTGATGCCGCCGCGCCTGCTGCTTGCCGGATTCCTTGGCCTGTTGTTGATCTTGCCGCTGGTGGCATCCGAGTTCCAGGTCACGCTGCTCAATTACATCGGTCTTTATGCCATCGTCGCCCTGGGTTTGGTGCTGCTCACCGGGGTAGGAGGCCTCACCTCCTTCGGGCAGGCCGCCTTCGTCGGGCTGGGCGCGTATACGACGGCCTACCTATCCACCGCCGAGAGCCTTCCGGGTTGGCTCGCGCCTCTCGGCGGCTCGCCCTGGATGGGGCTACTGGTCGGCCTGCTGGTCACCGCGCTGGTGGCCTTCGTGCTGGGCCAGCTAACGCTGCGCCTTTCCGGACATTATTTGCCCCTGGGAACGATTGCCTGGGGCATCAGCCTCTACTTCCTGTTCGGCAATCTGGAGTTTCTCGGCGGTCACACGGGCATGTCCGGCATTCCGGCATTGTCTCTTTTCGGCATCGAGTTGAAGGATGGCCGAAAATTTTATTATATGGTCTGGGCGGTGGTGCTGGGGGCAGTCTGGCTCACCCAGAATCTTCTGGACTCCCGCGAGGGTCGGGCGATCCGCGCGCTGAAGGGCGGGGTGGTGATGGCCGAAGCCATGGGCGTGGATACGGCGCGCTCCAAGGTGGTGATCTTTCTGATTGCGGCCTTGTTTGCCTGCGTTTCAGGCTGGTTGTACGCGCACTTGCAGCGCTTCGTCAATCCGACGCCGTTTGGTTTGCACATCGGCATCGAGTATCTGTTCATGGCCGTGGTGGGTGGCGCGGCCCACGTCTGGGGCGCGCTGATCGGGGCAGGCGTGATTACGGTGCTCAAGCAATGGCTGCAGGACTGGCTACCCAGCTTGCTGGGCGCTTCTGGAAATTTCGAGGTGATCGTCTTCGGCGTGATGATGATCTTCGTCTTGCAGCGCGCGCGCGATGGTCTCTGGCCGATTCTGACGCGCTTCGTGCCGCAGCGTGAGGCGAAGCGCGAGGTGCCGCAGGGGGAAGCCCTGCCGAAGAAATCTGTTCCGGAATCCGGTCAGGTTCTGCTCGAAGCGCGAAATGTCTTCAAGCGGTTCGGCGGCCTGGTGGCCAACAACAACATGAGTCTCACCGTCAAGGCGGGCGAGGTAATGGCACTGATCGGCCCCAATGGCGCCGGCAAGTCGACCATGTTCAACTGCGTGTCGGGTGTCGATTCGGCGACCGAGGGTGAGGTGCTGTTTCGCGGTGAAGCGGTGACCAATCTCAACTCCCGGCAGATCGCCAAGAGGGGAATGAGTCGCACCTTTCAGCATGTGCGTTTGCTGCCGACCATGACGGTGTTGGAGAATGTGGCCATCGGCGGGCACTTGCGCGGCAGCAAGGGCGTACTGCCGGCGATGCTCCATCTCGAGCGCGGTGAGGAGGCACGCCTGCTAGCTGAGGCGGCGCGGCAGGTCGAGCGGGTCGGGCTGAAGGCGTCCATGTTCGAGTTGGCGGGCAGTCTGGCTTTGGGGCAGCAACGAACCCTGGAGATCGCTCGTGCCTTGTGCGCCGACCCCTGTTTGCTGCTGCTCGACGAGCCGGCAGCGGGTTTGCGCTACATGGAAAAGCAGTCACTGGCCGGGTTGCTGAGCAAGCTGCGCGGTGAAGGCATGGGCATCCTGCTGGTGGAGCATGACATGGATTTTGTGATGGGTTTGGCGGATCGCGTGGTGGTCATGGAGTTTGGCGAGAAGATTGCGGAAGGGTTGCCCGGTGAGGTGCAGCGCGATCCCGCTGTGCTCGAGGCCTATCTCGGAGGCGTCGATTGATGGCGGAAGTCAAGACCATCCTCGAGGTAGAAGATCTTTGCGTTGCCTACGGCAAGGTCGAGGCGCTGCATCACGCCAGCATCAAGGTGGGTGAAGGCCAGATCGTGACGGTGATTGGTCCCAACGGTGCCGGCAAGACGACCATGTTGTGCTCGATCATGGGCTTGCTGCCGCATACTGGCGGCGCAATTCGTTTCCTCGGGCAGGAGCTTGGCGATGCCGAAGTGGAGCAGATGGTCGCGCTCGGCATCAATCTTGTGCCTGAGTCACGCGCGCTGTTTGGCGAAATGAGCGTCGGTGATAACCTGCTTTTGGGTGCTTTCATGCGACATCGTGCCGGCCATCGGGATCACGAGCAGACCATGGAAGAGGTGTTTCGGATATTTCCGCGCCTCAAGGAGCGGCGTGAGCAGCATGCGGGTACGCTATCGGGCGGCGAGCGCCAGATGCTGGCTCTGGCGCGCGCCCTGATGGCCAAGCCCAAGTTGCTGCTGCTCGATGAGCCGAGTCTCGGTCTGGCACCACTGATCGTGCGAGAGATTTTTCGGGTCATTGCCGATTTGAAAAAAAGCGGCGTGTCGATTCTGCTGGTGGAGCAGAACGCGCGTGCCGCCCTGCAGGTAGCGGACTACGCTTATGTCCTGGAGACGGGCGAGATAGCGCTGGAGGGGGCGAGCGACCAGCTGATTGATGATCCGAAAGTGGTTGAGTCCTATCTCGGCTTGGGCGGCAAACATTAGGGCGGTGTTTCACGTGAAACCAGGTCCATGCAGTTTCACGTGAAACAAGACGTCCGACCTGGTCCTCGCTGCGGCCTCTGCGCTTAACGCGGCTATCGGCAGGGAATGCCTGCCATGCCATCTGCGGCGATATAAAGCCGAGCCTGGCCTTCACTGACGCTGTGCTTTTGAAACGAGAGGCGTATGATTGCGCCTCTTTTGGGTCTCGCAACGTGCAATTCCCTGCTTCGTTCGATGTGATTGTGATTGGTGGTGGCCATGCGGGCACGGAGGCGGCGCTGGCCGCGGCACGTTCCGGCGCGCGGACGCTGCTGTTGACCCACAACATCGAAACCCTGGGTGCCATGTCCTGCAATCCGTCGATTGGCGGAATCGGCAAGGGGCATCTGGTCAAGGAAGTCGATGCTCTCGGCGGTGCGATGGCGGCGGCCACGGACGAGGCGGGCATTCAGTTCCGCATCCTGAATGCCTCCAAGGGCCCCGCGGTGCGTGCCACCCGCGCCCAGACTGATCGCCAGCTGTATCGGCAGGCCATACGGGAGCGCCTCGAAAATCAGCCAAATCTGACCTTGTTCCAGCAGGCGGCGGATGATCTGATTCTCCAGGGAGACCGTGTCAGCGGCGTGGTGACGCAACTCGGGATTCGCTTCGAGGCCCCTGCGGTGGTCCTCACTGCAGGCACCTTTCTCAATGGCCTGGTTCATGTCGGGCTGTCGAACTATCGGGCCGGACGTTTTGGCGACCCGCCGGCTATCTCCCTGGCCGAGCGCCTGAAGGAGCTACGTCTTCCGGTGGGTCGGCTCAAGACCGGTACGCCACCCCGTCTCGACGGGCGCAGTATCGACTATTCGCTGCTGCACGAGCAGCCCGGAGACGACCCGGTACCGGTGTTCTCATTCATGGGTACACGCGACCAGCATCCGTGTCAGGTTTCCTGCTGGATCACTCACACCAACAGCCGCACGCACGACATCATCCGTTCCGGCCTGGATCGATCACCGATGTTTACCGGCGTCATCGAAGGCGTCGGGCCGCGCTACTGCCCGTCGATCGAGGACAAGATCCATCGTTTTGCCGGCAAGGACAGTCACCAGATATTCCTTGAGCCGGAAGGCCTCGATACCCACGAAATATATCCGCAGGGCGTCTCCACGAGTCTGCCCTACGATATTCAGTTGGCTCTGGTGCGCTCCATCCGCGGACTTGAGCGGGCGCATATTACCCGGCCCGGTTATGCCATCGAATACGACTATTTCGACCCGCGCAACCTCAAGGACAGTCTGGAAACCAAGTCGATTGCCGGGCTGTTCTTTGCCGGCCAGATCAACGGCACGACCGGCTACGAAGAAGCCGCGGCGCAAGGCCTGTTGGCCGGAATCAATGCGGCGCGTCAGGCAAGGCAGTTGCCGGCGTGGTCGCCGCGACGGGATCAGGCCTACCTCGGCGTGCTGGTGGACGACCTGATTACGCGCGGGGTGTCCGAGCCCTACCGGATGTTTACCAGTCGCGCCGAATACCGCTTGTCCTTGCGCGAGGACAACGCCGACGCGCGCCTGACCGAGATTGGCCGCGAATTGGGTCTGGTGGATGATCTGCGCTGGGTCGCGTTCAACCGCAAGCGTGACGCCGTGGCGTTCGAAACGGAGCGACTGAAAACCACCTGGGTCAATCCGCGCCAGCTGCCGGACGCCGATGCCGTGCGTGTGCTGGGCCAGCCCATGGAACGCGAATATCGCCTGTTCGATCTGCTGCGGCGGCCTGAAGTCAGCTATACCAGCCTGCTCAGCCTGCCCGGGGCGGGCGAGGGGGTCGCTACGCCCGAGGTTATCGAACAGGTGGAGATCCAGGCCAAGTATCAGGGCTATATCGAGCGGCAAAGGGAGGAGGTCGAGAAGAGTCTTGCCCATGAATCCCTGGCGCTGCCCGGCGACATCGACTACGCGGACGTTCATGGCTTGTCCTTCGAGGTGCGGCAGAAGCTCGCCCAGGTGCGACCGCAGACCCTGGGCCAAGCGTCGCGTCTGCAGGGGGTCACCCCGGCGGCGATTTCCCTGCTGCTGGTCCATCTGAAACGGCGCAAGGCGGCATGAGGCTGGCGCAACAGTTGCAGGAGGGGCTCGCAGCTCTCGGGCTTGACCTGCCTGCGGCAATGCAGTCGAAGCTGCTTGGCTACGTGGCCCTGTTAAGCAAATGGAACCGTACCTATAATCTGACGGCGATCCGCGATGAAAGCGAAATGGTCACCCAGCACCTGCTTGACTCCCTGTCGGTGCTGCCGGTGGTGCAGGAGTCGGCGCCGGCGGGACGGCGCTGGGCGGATGTCGGCAGTGGCGCCGGATTGCCGGGAATTCCGTTGGCTATCGTCCGCCCCGATCTCGACATGACACTGATCGAAGCTGTCGCAAAGAAATCGGCTTTCCAGCGGCAGGCGAAGATTGAGCTCGGCCTGGCGAACATCACCGTTGTCAGCGGGCGCGTCGAAGACGTGCCGGGCGGGCAGTTCGATGCCGTCGTGTCCCGGGCCTTCGCCGAGCTGGCGGATTTTGTAAGTCTTGCGGGACATTTGCTGGCGCCGAATGGCCGGCTTTACGCCATGAAGGGCCTCGCGCCTGACGACGAAATGAGCCGCCTGCCACCTGGCTGGGCGGTGCTCGATTGCGCCAGGCTGAGTGTCCCGGGGTCGGACGCGCAGCGCCACTTGATTGTTCTTGAGAGAGTCTGACGATGCACATATTTGCAATTGCCAATCAAAAGGGCGGGGTGGGCAAAACCACTACGGCCGTCAATCTGGCCGCCGCGCTTACGGCCAGCGGTCAGCGCACCCTGCTGGTAGACCTCGATCCCCAGGGCAACGCGACGATGGGCTGCGGGGTCGACAAGCGCACTCTCAAGTCATCGGTATATCAGGTCTTGCTTGAGCTGGCGAGCCTTGCCGATGCGCGGGTGGTGTCACCCTCCGGCAAGTTCGACGTCCTCCCGGCAAACCGCGATCTGGCCGGAGCCGAAGTCGAACTGGTCGATCTGGAGTTGCGCGAGATGCGCCTCAAGGCGGCGCTGGCTGCGCACCAGGAAGATTACGATTTCGTCTTGATCGACTGCCCCCCTTCGCTGTCGATGCTGACCCTGAATGGGCTGTGCGCGGCGCACGGAGTCATCATCCCGATGCAGTGCGAGTACTACGCTCTGGAGGGCCTGTCGGACCTGGTGAACACCATCAAGAAAGTGCATGCCAATCTGAATCGCGACCTGAAAATCATCGGCTTGCTGCGGGTCATGTACGACCCGCGAAACACCCTGTCTACCCAAGTCTCGGCGCAACTGGAACAGCATTTTGGCGACAAGGTGTTCAAGACTCTCGTGCCGCGCAACATACGCCTCGCCGAAGCGCCCAGCTATGGCGTGCCCGGCGTTCTCTTCGACAAGGCGGCCAAAGGCGCTCAAGCCTACCTGGCCTTCGCCGTCGAGATGATTGATCGTGTCAATTCCTGGAAGGACAAGTCGTGAAGCCATCGAAACAAAAGGGCCTCGGCCGGGGGCTCGACGCCCTGCTGGCTGCCAACAACACTCCGGAGACTCAGCGCCAGGAGGTGCTCGCGGTGGGCGCCCTGCAACCGGGCAAGTACCAGCCACGCACTCGCATGGACCCGGGTTCGCTGGAGGAACTGGCGGCCTCCATCAAGGCTCAGGGCTTGATCCAGCCTATTTCGGTGCGGCCGGTGGACAGCGGTCGCTACGAGATCATCGCCGGCGAGCGGCGCTGGCGCGCCGCGCAGATCGCGGGCTTGGCCGAAGTACCGGTGCTGATCCGCGACATCCCCGATGATGCCGCGCTGGCGATGTCGCTGATCGAAAACATCCAGCGCGAGGATCTGAATCCTCTGGAGGAAGCGGCGGGCCTCCAGCGCCTGATCGACGAATTCAAGATGACCCATCAGGAGGCGGCCGATGCCGTCGGCCGCTCGCGCTCAGCCGCTACCAATCTGCTGCGCCTGCTGCAACTGGCGAAACCGGCGCAAGACATGTTGATGGCCGGCGACATCGAGATGGGCCATGCCAGGGCGCTGTTGCCGCTGTCCAAGAGTGAGCAGGGCCGTGTGGCTGCTCTGGTCGCGGATAAGGGTTTTTCAGTGCGAGAGACCGAGCGCCTGGTGGCACGGCAACTGAATCCACCGGCAAAAAAAAGCGGTGACAAGAAACCGGATCGCGACCTTCTGCGCCTCGAAGAAGAACTCTCCGATCGCCTCGGCGCCACGGTCAAGATCAGCGCCAACCGGAAGGGTGGAGGCAGTCTGTCAATACGCTTTGGCAGCCTCGATCAATTGGACGGTCTGCTGGCGCGACTCGGATAAATGCGTCAATTTTCCTGGTCCGAAGCTTCTCACGCGGCCAATTTTTGAAGCCCTCTTGCCTATGTGTTTGACGATTCAAATTGTAATGGCGCGCTGCACCATAAAGCATTTGACAACCCATGATCAATGGCCTATATTCGCGGGCTTTTGGACGCGGCCCGGTCTTATAGATGTTTAGGGCGGTGCTCCATCAAAGCGTTGCAACATTGCTCGCCGCCGGGGTGGCCTGGTTCTGGGCCGGTCAGCATGGCGCCGTATCGGCAGCGTTGGGTGGTGCAGCAATAGTCGTTCCGAACCTGCTCTTTGCCTTGAGTCTATGGGCGGCAGCACGCAGCGGAAGAGCATCGGTAGCTGGTTTTTTTGTAGGTGAGTTAATCAAGGTCGCGGCAACGCTGGCGTTGCTCGTGATCGTGGCGGGGGCGTATCGAGACTTGAACTGGCTGGCACTGCTGGCGGGTCTGGTTGTTGCGCTGAAAGCGAATCTGTTAGTGATATTGATTAAGGCCTGACCATGGCAGCCGAGCACGCTCCAAACGCATCGGAATACATCGTTCACCATCTGACTCACTTGAACAGCCTGGGCCACAAGCAGGCTGCTCTGGTTGATTGGACGGTATTCCATCTCGATACTCTGTTCTGGTCCGTTTCGCTCGGACTGCTGATGGTGCTGATCCTTGCGCGCGCCGCCGCCAAAGCAACTTCTGGTGTTCCAGGACGCTTCCAGGCCGCCGTCGAAATCCTGGTTGAAGGGGTTGAATCGCAGGCCAAGTCGATTGTGCACGGCGACCGCACGTTTATCGCCCCTTTGGCGCTGACGGTGTTTGTCTGGATCTTCTTCATGAATGCCATGGATCTTCTGCCGGTCGATCTTTTGCCGCGCTTGTGGCAGGGCGCCTACTCTATTAGCGGCCACGATCCCGCTCATGCGTACCAGCGCGTCGTGCCGACCGCTGATCTCAATGCCACTTTGGGCATGTCGCTTGGCGTATTGCTGCTTTGTCTTTATTACAGCATCAAGATCAAGGGCTTTGGCGGCTGGATTCATGAGTTGTTCACCGCTCCTTTCGGCAGTCATCCGGTGTTGTACCCGATCAACTTCGCGATGCAGATGATCGAGTACGTTTCCAAGACCGTTTCGCATGGAATGCGGCTGTTCGGCAACATGTATGCCGGCGAGCTGATTTTCATGCTGATTGGCTTGATGGGCGCGGCCTGGGTCGGAACCGCATCAAGCGGACTCCTATGGGTGGGTGGCGTCTTCGCCGGTGTCATCTGGGCCATCTTTCACATCCTGATCATCACGCTGCAGGCTTTCATCTTCATGATGCTGACCCTGGTATATATCGGCCAGGCGCACGAAACCCATTAATAATTTTCTACCTCAAATCTGTTACTAAAGGAGTTATCATGGAACAAATCGTTGGTTTTGTTGCTCTTGCCGCCGGCCTTATCATCGGCCTCGGCGCTGCTGGCGCGTGTATCGGCATCGGCATCATGGGCAGCCGCTTCCTCGAAGCTTCCGCGCGTCAGCCGGAGCTGATGAACACGCTGCAAACCAAGATGTTCCTTTTGGTTGGCCTGATCGACGCCGCGTTCATTATCGGCACCGGTATTGCCCTGTGGTATACCACTGCCAACCCGTTTCTTTCCAGCCTCCCCAAGTAATCGTCTTCCCTAACGCTTAAGGAGCGATTACCGTGAATCTGAACGCAACGCTGTTTGCCCAGCTGGTTGTGTTCCTCATTTTGGCGTGGTTCACGATGAAGTTCGTGTGGCCGCCCATCATGAAGGCACTTGATGAGCGCGCGAGCAAAATAGCCGACGGGCTCGCGGCCGCAGACAAGGCCAGGACCGACCTGTCTCACGCAGAAAAGAAAGCCTCCGACGAATTGCGCAAGGCGCGTGAATCGGCAGCCGAGTTTCGTAGCGGGGCCGAGCGACAAGTGGCGCAGTTGATCGAAGACGCGCGCGCGGAAGGTGCGCGCATCGTCAATGCCGCCCGTGAGGCTGCCGAGGCCGAGGCGGGGGTTGCTTCGCAACGCGCCAAGGAGGCCTTGCGCGAACACGTGGCTGTCCTCGCCGTTGCCGGCGCCGAGCGGATCCTGCGCAAGGAGATCAACGCCCAGGCCCATGCCGAGCTGCTGACGCAACTCAAGTCGGAGCTGTAAGCAGCCATGGCCGAAAACGTCACCCTTGCGCGCCCTTATGCCGAGGCCGCATTCCAGCTGGCCAAGAGCGGAAATGCGCTGGCGGGCTGGTCCGATGTTCTCTCGCGGCTTTCCGCCGTGGCGGCTCGTCCGGAAATGGAAGAGTGCATCGGCAATCCGCGCCTGAGCCCGGTCCAGCTGGCGCAGCTCTGTCTCGATGTGGCTGCCGCTGACAACAAGTCGGGCTTGTCGGCCGACCAGCAGAACTTCGTGCATGTGCTGGCGGAAAATGATCGTCTCATCGTCCTGCCCGAGATCAGCGAGCTCTTCAATGAGCTCAAGCATGGTCATGAGGGCGTCAAGGATGCCGAGATCACCTCGGCCTTTGTCCTCGACGAAGCCACACTGAAGACTCTCGTGGGCGACCTCGAACGCAAGTTCGGGTGCAAGATCCAGGCGACCGTCAAGGTCGATGCCGAACTTATCGGTGGCGTGCGCATTGCCGTCGGCGATGAAGTGATTGACGCCTCGGTCCGCGGCAAGCTTGCCGCGATGGCCACCGCGCTAAAGAACTAGGAGCAATTCCATGAATCTCAATCCATCCGAAATCAGCGACCTGATCAAGAGCCGGATCCAAAACATGCAGCTGGCTGCCACCGCCCGCAACGAGGGCACCGTGGTATCGGTCACTGACGGCATCTGCCGCATTCATGGTCTGACCGACGTGATGCAGGGCGAAATGCTGGAGTTTCCCGGCAACACCTTCGGCCTCGCCTTGAACCTGGAGCGCGACTCTGTTGGCGCCGTGGTGCTGGGTGACTATGAACACATTACCGAAGGCGACACGGTCAAGTGTACCGGCCGCATTCTCGAAGTGCCGGTCGGCCCCGAACTGCTCGGTCGCGTGGTCAATGCTCTGGGCGAGCCGATCGATGGCAAGGGCCCGATCAACGCCAAGCTGAGCGACAAGATCGAAAAGGTTGCGCCCGGCGTGATCTGGCGCAAGTCGGTATCGCAACCGGTGCAGACTGGTCTCAAGGCCGTCGACTCGATGGTTCCGGTAGGTCGCGGCCAGCGCGAGCTGATCATTGGCGACCGCCAGACCGGCAAGACGGCGGTAGCGGTCGATGCGATCATCAACCAGAAGGGGCAGAACATGTTCTGCATCTACGTCGCGATCGGCCAGAAGGCTTCGACCGTCGCCAACGTGGTGCGCAAACTCACCGAGCACGGCGCGATGGAATACACCATCGTGGTCGCAGCGACGGCCTCCGACTCCGCGGCGACGCAGTTCATTGCACCCTACACCGGCTGCTCGATGGGCGAGTATTTCCGCGATCGCGGCATGGACGCGCTGATCATTTATGACGATTTGACCAAGCAGGCCTGGGCCTATCGCCAGATCTCCCTGTTGCTGCGCCGTCCGCCCGGTCGTGAAGCCTACCCCGGGGACGTGTTCTATCTGCACTCGCGCCTCCTTGAGCGTGCCGCCCGGGTTTCCGAAGCCTGGGTGGAAAAGCTGACCAACGGCGAAGTCAAGGGCAAGACGGGCTCGCTGACCGCGCTGCCCATTATTGAAACCCAGGCCGGTGACGTCTCCGCCTTCGTACCGACCAACGTGATTTCGATCACCGACGGCCAGATCTTCCTGGAGACCGACCTGTTCAACGCCGGCATCCGCCCGGCCATGAACGCCGGCGTCTCGGTGTCCCGCGTCGGTGGCGCGGCTCAGACCAAGGCCATCAAGAAACTCGGTGGCGGCGTGCGTCTGGCGCTTGCCCAGTATCGCGAACTAGCGGCTTTTGCGCAGTTCGCCTCCGATCTGGACGAGGCCACCCGCAAGCAGCTCGAGCGCGGTCGCCGGGTGACCGAGTTGATGAAGCAATTGCAGTACGCGCCCTTGTCCGTAGCCGAAATGGCCGTCACGCTCTACGCTTCCAACGAAGGCTTCATGGACGACATCGACGTGACTCGCATTCTCCCCTTCGAAGCCGAACTGCATCAGTACATGCACCATAAGTATGCGGATCTGATGAGCAAGATCGAAAGCACCAAGGATCTGGACAAGGACGCGGAGGCCCAACTCAAGGCCGCGGTGACCGAGTTCAAGAAGTCCTGGTCCTGATCGCGAACCGCTGACGGGGAGCGATCATGGCAGGCAGTCAAGAGATCCGCAGCAAGATCAAGAGCGTCCAGAACACGCGCAAGATCACCAAGGCCATGGAGATGGTCGCCGCATCCAAAATGCGCAAGGCGCAGGATCGGATGCGCGCTGCCCGACCCTATAGCGAAAAGATCCGTCGCCTGGCGGCGAATCTTTCCCAGGCCAACGTGACCGAGTATCGCCACGCGTTTCTGAGCCGGACCAAGGTGGCGGTGGTCAAGCGCGTCGGCCTGATTGTGGTGACGACCGACAAGGGCCTCTGTGGCGGCCTCAACACCAATATCCTGAGGCAGGCGCTGAATACGATGCGCAAGTGGGAGACCGACGGCGCAACGGATATTCGGGTAACGTGCATCGGCAACAAGGGCCTGGGTTTCATGCAGCGCCTGGGGGCCAACGTAATCTCGCATGTCACCCATCTGGGCGACACCCCGCATCTGGAAAAGCTGATCGGCCCGATGAAGCTCATGATCGATGCCTTCCAGGCCGGCGAGCTGGACGCGGTTCATATCGCCTATACCCGTTTCGTCAATACCATGAAGCAGGAGCCGGTAATCGAGCCACTGCTGCCGCTGTCGGGCGAGCGCATGGGGACTCCGGATCGCAGTTGGGATTACCTCTACGAGCCGGACGCGCAAACCGTCATTGACGAATTGCTGGTGCGCTATGTCGAGGCCCTGATTTATCAAGGCGTGGCCGAGAACATGGCCTCCGAGCAGTCGGCGCGCATGGTGGCCATGAAGGCGGCGACAGACAACGCAGGCAGCGTGATCAAGGAATTGCAGCTGGTTTACAACAAGGCGCGTCAGGCAGCGATTACCAAGGAGATCTCCGAGATCGTTGGTGGCGCGGCGGCCATTGCAGGATGATGGCCGGTTGATCAGCAGTATGTTGATGGAATTTGTCGGATTTACATTAAGGAAACATCCATGAGCAACGGAAACATCGTCCAGTGCATCGGCGCCGTGGTGGACATCAAGTTCCCTCGCGAAGCCATGCCCAAGGTGTATGAAGCGCTGACTCTCGACGAGGCCGATTCGGGCAACGCCGAAGCCGGTCTGACTTTCGAAGTCCAGCAGCAACTCGGCGACGGCATCGTGCGCACCATTGCGCTCGGCTCCTCCGACGGCTTGCGTCGCGGCATGTCGGTCAAGCGGACGGGTGCCGCCGTCTCGGTGCCGGTGGGGTCCGGTACCCTGGGCCGCATCATGGATGTGCTGGGTCGCCCGATCGACGAGGCGGGTCCTATCGCCTACGAGGAATTGCGCCCGATTCATGCACATGCGCCCAAGTTCGACGAACTGTCGCCGTCCACGGAACTGCTGCCGACGGGGATCAAGGTTATCGACCTGATGTGTCCGTTCGCCAAGGGCGGCAAGGTCGGCCTGTTCGGCGGTGCCGGTGTCGGCAAGACCGTGAACATGATGGAACTGATCAACAACATCGCCAAGTCCTACGGCGGCTACTCAGTGTTCGCCGGTGTCGGCGAGCGCACGCGGGAGGGCAACGACTTCTACCACGAGATGGAGGAGTCGAAGGTTCTGGACAAGGTCGCGATGGTGTTCGGTCAGATGAACGAGCCTCCCGGCAACCGTCTGCGCGTGGCGCTGACCGGCCTCACCATGGCCGAGAAGTTCCGTGACGAAGGCAAGGACATCCTGTTGTTCATCGACAATATTTACCGCTACACGCTGGCCGGTTGCGAAGTTTCTGCCTTGCTGGGCCGGATGCCTTCCGCCGTGGGCTATCAGCCGACGCTGGCCGACGAAATGGGCCGCCTGCAGGAGCGCATTACCTCGACCAAGGTCGGTTCGATCACCTCGATTCAGGCCGTGTATGTGCCGGCCGATGACTTGACCGACCCGTCTCCGGCGACCACCTTCCTCCACCTCGACGCCACCGTGGTGTTGTCCCGAGACATCGCCTCACTGGGTATCTACCCCGCGGTTGATCCGCTCGACTCGACGTCGCGTCAGTTGGATCCCCTGGTGGTTGGCGAAGAGCACTACAGCGTCGCCCGCCGCGTACAGTCGAACCTCCAGCGCTACAAGGAGTTGCGCGACATCATCGCGATTCTCGGCATGGACGAACTGGCACCAGAAGACAAGCTGGCCGTGACGCGTGCGCGCAAGATTCAACGCTTCCTGTCGCAGCCGTTCAACGTGGCTGAAGTGTTCACCGGCACGCCGGGCAAGATCGTACCGCTGGCCGACACCATCAAGGGCTTCAAGATGATCGTCGACGGCGAGTGCGACAGCATTCCCGAGCAGGCTTTCTACATGGTCGGCGCGATCGAGGAAGTATTCGAGAAGGCCAAGACACTGCAGTAATCTCGATCCGCGATTAGAAAAGAGGTAAATTAATGGCCATGACTATTCATGTGGACGTCGTTAGCGCCGAGGAGTTGATTTTCTCCGGCTTGGCGGAGTTCGTCGTGCTGCCGGGCGAGGCGGGCGAGTTGGGCATTCTGCCCGGCCATATGCCGCTGATGACCCGCATCAAGCCGGGTGCGGTTCGCATCAAGACGCCCGGTGACAAGGAAGAGTTGATTTTTGTTGCCGGCGGTCTGCTCGAGGTGCAACCGGGTTTGGTAACCGTGCTGGCGGATACCGCGATTCGCGGTGCGGACCTGGATCAGGCCAAGGCGATGGAAGCGAAGAAGATGGCCGAGGAAGCCATGGTCAATCGCGGTTCCGCGATGGACTACGCCCGTGCCCAGGCCGAACTGGCCGAAGCCATTGCCCAGCTTGCCGCCATCGATCGTTTGCGCAAGCTGCGGCATTGACGCCTGCCCGCGAAGCGTTTGGCCGCGTTCAAGAAAGGCAGCTTCGGCTGCCTTTTTGCTTATGCCACCAACTTCCGCGTTCAAGGACGAAATCTACCCTTAGCTTCTTCCTGGTACTTGGCATGAAGTGGAATTGCAGCTAGACTGGACAGTCCAGTCTAATTCGTCCTTCCTGTGACCCTGCCCGCCGATCACGACCAGTCCGATTGCCGTTCGCGCCTGATCCAGGCTGCAACCGAGGTCTTCATTGAAGAAGGCTACCGGGCCAGCATCGAGCGGGTCGCGCTGCGCGCCGGGGTGGCGCGGCAAACCCTGTACAACCACTTTCCGTCGAAGGCCGATCTGTTCGGCGAAGTCATCAAGCAAGCCACAGCGGCTTTGCTGGTCACGCTGGATGGCAAGGCTGAAGGCCTGCGTGAGCGCTTGCTCCGTTTCGGTATCGCGTTTCGTGCCAAGGCACTGAGCGCCGAAGGACTGGGCTTTTACCGGGCGCTGATTGCCGCAACGATGCGCTTTCCGGAACTCGCCGCCACCTTCTATCGTACGGGACCGGCGCAGACCGCCGCGCGCCTGCGCGTGGTCCTGCAGGAAGCCATGGACCGCGGCGAACTGCGTCCGGGCGATTCCGATTTTGCCACCATCACCCTGCTGTCCATGCTGGTCGGAGCCGAGCGAGGCCACTACCTGCTTTCAGGCGAGCCGCCGCCGGAACCTGATCCGGCCCGCGTAGCGGACCTGATTGACTGCTATTTGCGCGCTTTTGCACCCCTTACACCGGAAACACCCGCCATTTCCCCCTTTACCCCCGCCTCCCAACGGAGCATTCCATGAGAAAAATCTTTCCCTTGATGTTGCCTGTACTCCTGGCCGCCTGCGGCGACAGTGGCAAAAGTGCCACACCGGGAGCCGGCATGCCGCCACCCGAGGTGGATGTGATTACCGTTGCCCCAGCCAGCGCGACCATCACCCAGGATTTGCCCGGTCGCCTGCAGGCGGTTCGCTCGGCGCAAGTGAGGGCACGCGTCGAAGGGGTCGTGGAGAAGCGTTTGTTTACCGAAGGCACCGACATCAGCGCCGGCACGCCGCTGTTTCAGATCGACGCCCGTACCTACCAGGCACAGGCGGCGGCGGCGGACGCGGATCTTGCCGCAGCCAAGGCCGTTTTCGCCCGATACACCCCGCTGCTCGAGATCAAGGCGGTCAGCCAGCAGGAATTCGACGCGGCCCAAGCGCGTGTCAAGCAGGCCGAAGCCGCCTCGGCGAAAGCCCGGCTGGACCTTGAAAACGCCGTCCCGCCGGCACCGATTTCGGGCCGCATCGGCCGCGCACTGGTAACGGAGGGCGCGTTGGTCGGCAAGGGCGAGGCGACCCACCTGGTGACCATCGAACAGCTCGACCCGATCCGCGTCGAGTTCACGCAGTCCTACTCCGATCTGATGCGCCTGCAGCAGGCGGTCAAGAGCGGCAAGCAGAAGAAGGCCGATGCTGCCAAGGTGGAACTGGTGCTCGAGGACGGTTCGCTCTACCCGGAGAAAGGCCGGCTCCAGTTCTCCGACCTGGCCGTCGACCCGAACAGCGGCGCCGTCGTGCTGCGTGCCGAGTTCCCCAATCCGCGCCGCGAGCTGCTGCCGGGAACCTTCGTCCGCATTCGCTTTCCCCAGTCACAACTGGACAACGCCATCCGCGTGCCGCAGCGCGCCGTGCAGGGCAGCGCACTCGGCCAGTTCGTGATGATCGTCGACGCCGAGGGCAAGGTCGCACCGCGGCCGATCAAGACCAGCACCATGTCCGGCGGCGATTTCATTGTTGACGATGGCCTCAAAGGCGGCGAGCAGGTGATCGTCAATGGCTTGCAGAAGGCCAGACCGGGCGCCGTCGTCAAGCCGCTGCCCTGGACCCCGGGTGCGCCGCTGCTGGCAACGCCCCCCGCCGCCCAGCCGGCAGCCGCCGGCGCCAAGCCCAGCGAAGAAAAGAAGTAGCTCATGATCCCAAAATTCTTCATTGACCGGCCCATCTTTGCCTGGGTCATCGCCATCATCATCGTGCTCGGCGGAGGTCTCGCGCTGCGTCAACTACCGGTGGCGAGCTATCCCGCGGTAGCGCCACCGGCGCTGGCCATCACTGTCAATTACCCCGGCGCTTCGGCCAAGGTGGTGGAGGAAACGGCGATTGCGCTAATCGAACAGGAGCTGAACGGGATCGAGAATCTGCTCTACATGGAGTCCGCATCCGAGCAGAACATCGGCACCATCACCCTGACGTTCCAGTCCGGCACCAATCTCGACCTCGCCTCGGTGGAAACGCAGAACCGCATCAAGCGCGCCGAACCGCGCTTGCCCGAGGAGGCGCGCCGCCTGGGCATCACGGTGGTCAAGTCGGCGCGCAACTACCTGATGTTCATTTCCCTGTTCTCGCCGAACAAGTCCCTGGACAACGTCGCGCTCGGCAGCTACGCGGCGGCCAACGTGCTGGAAAGCATCCGTCGCACGCCGGGCGTGGGCGAGGCGATTCTTTTCGGCACCGAGTATTCGATGCGCCTGTGGATCAAGCCGGAGCGCCTGCAGGCCTTCGGCCTCACCCCGGGCGACGTGGCGAAGGCCGTACGCGCGCAGAACGCGCAGATCGCCACCGGCGAGCTCGGCCAGCTTCCCGCAGTACCCGGCCAGGAATACAGCGCCACGATCATCACCCAGGGCCGCCTGTCTACCCCCGAGGAGTTCGGCAACGTCATCATCAGGAGCGATGGGCGCGGTGCCACGGTACGGGTGAAGGACGTCGCCCGCGTCGAACTTGGCGCGCAGGATTATTCGATTGCTGCCCGCGTCGACGGCCAGCCTACGGCGGCGATCGCCGTGCGCACGGCGCCGGGCGCCAACGCGCTCGACACGGCCAAGGCAGTCAATGCCAGGATGACCGAGCTCGCCAAATACTTCCCGAAGGGCGTGGACTGGATGGTGCCGTACGACACCTCGACCTTTGTCGAAATTTCCATCCGCGAAGTGGTCAAGACCTTGGTCGAGGCGATGATCCTGGTCATCCTGGTGATGTACCTGTTTCTCGAAAACGTGCGCGCCACCTTCATCCCGACCATCGTCGTGCCGGTGTCGCTGTTCGGTGCCTTGATCGGCCTCTATCTGCTGGGTTACTCGATCAACGTGTTGACCTTGTTCGCCATGGTGTCGGCCATCGCCATTGTCGTGGACGATGCGATCGTCGTGATCGAGAACGTCGAGCGCATCATGAGCGAGGAGGGTCTCAGTCCGCGGGATGCGACGCGCAAGGCGATGGGCCAGATCATCAACGCCATCATCGCCATCACCGTGGTGCTGACCGCGGTATTCGTGCCCCTGGTCTTCTTTGGCGGCGCCGTTGGTGCGATCTACCGCCAGTTCGCCGTGACGCTGATCCTGACCATGGGTTTTTCGGCCACGATGGCGCTGACGCTGACGCCGGCGCTATGCGCAACATTGCTCAAGCACGAAGTCGGCAAGGACGACCTGATGCCTTCAACCGGCTTCTTCGGCTGGTTCAACCGCTTCTTCGCCGCCACCGTGCGTCGCTACATCGGCACCACGCGGCGTATTCTGGGCAGGCCGGGGCGCTGGCTGATCGTCTACGCGACGATCCTGGCGGCCACCGGCTGGTTGTTTACCAAGCTGCCGGGCAGCTTCCTGCCCAGCGAAGACCAGGGCTACTTCCTCAGCATCATCCAGCTGCCGCCGGGTGCGACCGGGGAGCGCAGTCTCGAGGTACTCAAAACCGTCGAGCAGCACTACCTGGCGCAGAAGGAAGTCGCTCACGTCATCGGCGTCGTCGGCTTCTCCTTCTTCGGTCGTGGCCAGAATGCGGCCATCACTTTCGTCCGCCTGAAGGATTGGGACGAGAGACCAAACAAGGAACAGAGTGCGGAATCGCTGGTGCAGCGCGCCAACATGACCTTCTTCCGCATCAAGCAGGCAATGATCTTCGCCATCAACGTGCCCCCGATTCCCGAGCTGGCAGCCGTCGGCGGTTTCGATTTCCGCCTGCAGGATCGCGGCGGCCTCGGGCGCGAGAAGCTGCTCGAAGCGCGCAACATTGCCCTGGGTATCGCCGCGCAGAATCCGACCCTTGCTGGGGTGCGACCCGAAGGTCAGGAAGCCGGTCCCCAGGTTCTGCTCAGCGTGGACCGGGTCAAGGCGCGTGCCCTTGGCATTGACCTGGGTGATCTCAACGATACCCTGCAGGCGACCCTGGGTACCGCCTACATCAACGACTTCGTGCGCGAGGGGCGCATCCTGCGCGTGCAGATGCAGGCGGAGGCAGAGACCCGGCGCACGCCGGAAGACCTGCTGCGCCTGCCGGTCAAGAATGCGCGCGGCGACATGATTCCGCTCGCCGAAATCGCCACGGCAAAGTGGATCGTCGGCAGCCCGAAGCTCGACCGCTATAACGGCTTGCCCTCGATGAAGATTGCCGGCAGTCCGGCACCCGGCCGATCGACCGGCGACGCATTGTTGGCCATGGAAGATGTTGCCGGCAAGCTGCCGCCCGGCGTTGGCTTCGAATGGTCGGGAACCTCGTTCGAAGAGCGGCTCTCGGGCACTCAGGCACCCTTCCTCTTCGCCGTCTCGCTGATCGTGGTTTTCCTTTGTCTCGCCGCGCTGTACGAGAGCTGGTCGATTCCCGTCGCGGTCATGCTGGTGGTGCCGCTGGGCATCTTCGGCGCGGTGCTGGCGGTCCACCTGCGCGGCCTGCCCAACGACGTGTATTTCAAGGTGGGCCTGATCGCCATCATCGGTCTCTCGGCGAAGAACGCGATCCTGATCATCGAGTTCGCCCGCGAGCTGCAGGAGCAGGGCAAGGACCTGATCGAGGCCACGCTCGAAGCCTGCCGCCTGCGCTTCCGGCCGATCCTGATGACCTCGATCGCCTTCATGTTCGGCGTCCTGCCGCTGGCCGTTTCCACCGGCGCCGGCGCCAACAGCCGCCACGCCATCGGCACCGGCGTGATCGGCGGCATGTTCACCGCCACGGTGCTGGCCGTCTTCCTGGTCCCGGTATTTTTCGTGGTGGTGCGCCGCATGTTTCCCGGACATGCCCGTCATCACGAGGAGAAGCATGATGAGTAAGACACTTCCCCTGGTGCTTGCGCTGGCCCTGGCCGGCTGTTCCTTCACGCCGGATTATCAGCGTCCCGATGCGCCGGTGCCCGCCGCCTGGCCGGCAACAGCCGGTGCCGGGGCTACGGCGCAAGACGCCGCGGTCGGCGCCGACTGGCGTACCTTCTTTCCTGATCCGCGCCTGCAGGGACTGATCGCCGCCGCGCTGGAGCACAACCGCGATTTGCGCATCGCCGTGGCCCGCGTCGACGAGGCGCGTGCGCTGGCCGGACTTGCCCGTGCCGATCGTTTCCCGACCCTGGACCTGGCAGCGCAGCGCGCAGCTGCGCTTACTCCCGGCGATCTTTCTCTCACCGGTCGCCCAACCAACAGCCAGCGCTACGACGTCAATCTTGCGGTTGCCGCATTCGAGCTGGATTTCTGGGGCCGGGTCAAGAGTCTCGACGATGCCGGGCGCGCCAATTTCCTTGCCAGCGACTATGCGCGCCAGGCTTTCCGGCTGTCGCTGATCGCCGACGTCGCCAACGCCTACCTGAGCCTTCTGGAGCTGGGGGAGCGGCTGGAACTGGCGCAAGCCACGATGAAGAGCCGGGAGGAAACCCGCGGCCTGGTCGGCCGGCGCCGCGATGTCGGTCTGGCTGGCGATCTCGACTACCTTCAGGCTGACGGCGCCTTCCAGAATGCGCGTGCCGAAACGGCCAACCTGGCGCGCAGTCATGCGGCCGCGGAGAATGCCTTGCGCCTGCTGGTCGGCACCGGGCCAACCGATACCACTGGTGGCAAGCTGGCGCAGCAGGGCTTGATCGCCGACCTGGCAGTGGGCCTGCCAGCCGAAGTTCTGCTGGCCCGCCCGGATATCCTCGCCGCCGAGCAGAAGCTGATCGCCGCCAACGCCAACATCGGTGCCGCACGCGCCGCGTTCCTGCCGAAGATCGTGCTGACCGCTGCCGCAGGCACCGCCAGTGCGGGTCTTGCGGGTTTGTTCGGTGGCGGCAGCGGCGCCTGGAGTTTCCTCCCGGTCTTGCGTCTGCCCCTGTTCGATGCCGGGCGCGCGAGCGATAACGTCGATCTGGCACAAGCGCGCAAGAACATTGCCGTGGCCGAGTACGAGAAGGCGATCCAGCAGGCATTCCGCGAAATCGCCGACCTGCTCGCCGCGCGCAGCCAGCTGGCTGAGCAACTGCAGGCGCAGGAAGACAATGTTACGGCCCAGGACCGCCGCCTCGTACTGGTCGAGGCGCGCTACAAGGCCGGTGTCTCCAGCCACCTCGAGTTGCTCGACGCCCAGCGCGATGACTTTGCGGCCCGACAGTCGGCGCTGGCGGTGCGGCGCCAGCTGCTGTCGACCGCGGCAAGTTTCTACAAGGCGCTCGGCGGCGGCGTAGCCGCCCAGTGAAGCAGGCTCAGAGCGCCTTGCGCACGCCGATCCGGCCTTCCGAATGGCCGATGGCAGGCCAATAGAAATAACTTCAGGCAGCGATCAGGCCAGTCGCTGCACCCGCTTTTCGAGTCGCGCCACATCGTCGCGCAGGCGGTCGACATCTCCTGAAAACTCGCCGATATCCGAATCACGCGCGATCAGGGGCTGCTCTTCGGTGAAGTATTCGGCCAGATTCTCGGCGAGATTCTGTGCGGCCTGCTGTTGCCAGGCCGCAAATTCCCGCGTGCCGGCAACGATGCGGTGGGCCGCGATGTCGCCGACGACCCTGGACAGGTCTTCCTCGGCGTCCCAGCGCAGGTTGCGGATAACGAAACCCAGCGCTTCGGCGAATTCGGCCGAGCCCTCGATGCGCGCTGCACGCATTACGGCATCCTTGCCCTGCAGCGCCAGCAAGGGCGTTGCCGCCGGCAGCGAAATGCTCACCTCCAGCTCGGCTTCGGGTAATGGTACGGAAATGCATCCGTCGTCGCCCACCAAAAAGGCCGCCTCGAAAGGCGGCAATTTGATCTGTGCAGCGTGCCCGGCGAATGGGGCAAGCCTTTCGCGCGCCCAAGCGGCCTGCCCGAGCAGGTGATTGATCGCCGCCATCAGCGGCGCGGGCAGGGCTTGCATATGACTTATTGGACCTGCTGGATACCGGCCACATTCCAGCCGCGGCTGCCATCGACCGGCTTGGTCAAATGCCAGATTTCCGTGAAGGCTTGCGGCGCGGCGTTGGCTTCTTCGCGCAGCTGGCCGGAGAAGCGCACGCTGGCGATGTGGCGGTTGTCCTCGGTGACCACTTCGAGCAAGTCGGCATTCAAAGCCATGACGTCGGTTTCCTGGCTGCGGCCGCCGCGTTCCTTGTACTGCATCTGAATCTCGGCGAACATCTCCGGTGCGGTGAATTGGCGGATGTCGTCCATGTCGCCCCGGTCGTTGGCCGCCTGCAGGCGCACGAAGTTGAGCTTGGCCTGACGCAGGAAGCCTTCCACGTCGAAATCGGCCGGAATGTTCGCTGCAACTGCAGTCGCCGCCGCAGCGCCAGCGCCGACTCCCGAGGCTTCGAATTGAGCGGCTGCCGGATTGAAGTTCGCCGGCGCTGCATTTCCGGGACTCGCGCCCGCATATTGCGCACCGGCAGGCGGCGTGCGCTTGCTCATGAGCCAGCGCACGACAAAGACCGCGGCCATGACCAGCGCCAGGATCATCAGCATATTGGCCATGCCCTCGCCCATGCCGAAGTGCGACAGCAGCGCCGCGATGCCGAGACCGGCGGCGAGGCCGGCCAAAGGCCCGAGGAAGCGGCGCATGCCGGCTGGTTTTGCCGGTACTGCGGCGGGGGCGGCTGCAGCAGCGGGAGCGGGAGCAATCGCCGGCCTGGTCGCTGTCGGCGCCGCCTGACGCTGCATGCCACTCGATCTGCCACCGCCAAGGCGCGCGGCTTCGGCATCGGGAACCATCAGGCTCAGTCCAACCACGGCTGCAAATACGGCAATCACTAATCGTTTCATCTGTCTCTTTCTTCTAGTTAGAACTTGTAACCACGATGCAGCGCGACGACGCCGGCTGTCATATTGAATACTTCGACCCGTTCCAGCCCGGCTTGTTCCATCATGGCCTTGAGTGTGGCCTGATCCGGATGCATGCGGATCGATTCGGCCAAATAGCGGTAGGACTCGGCATCCCCGGCAATTTTTTCGCCCAGCCAGGGCAGCAGCTTGAAAGAGTACGCATCGTAGACCTTTTCCAGCGGTTTCCATACTTTGGAAAATTCGAGCACCAGCAGGCGTCCGCCCGGCCGCAGCACGCGGCGCATTTCCTCCAGCGCCCTGTCCTTGTGCGTCATGTTGCGCAGGCCGAAGGCGACCGTGACGATATCGAAATGATCGTCAGGGAAAGGCAGCTTTTCCGCGTCGCACTGCGCTACCGGCGCCAGCACGCCTTCGTCGAGCAGGCGGTCGCGACCGACGCCGAGCATGGCGTTGTTGATATCGGTGAGCCAGACCTCGCCGCCCGTCTTGTCAAAAGCGCCAACCCGGCGGGCAAAGGCGGAGGACAGATCGGCCGTGCCGCCGGCGACATCCAGCACACGCTCCCCCGGCCGTGGTGCCGCAAGGTTGATGGTGAAGCTTTTCCACAGGCGATGCAGCCCGCCCGACATGAGATCGTTCATCACGTCGTATTTCTGCGCGACCGACGAAAAAACGCCCGCTACGCGCTGTGCCTTTTCCTTCTCGTCTACGGTTTCAAAGCCGAAATGGGTTTGTGTCATCGGGTCTCAGTGGCTTCCGCAACCGCCCGACTTCGGCGGCAGCGTCGTCGAGTCTATATCGCGGCTGGCACCGGATTTTTCAAGTCGTTCGAGGTATTCGGCCCACAGCGTCTCATGATTGGCGCCAAGATGGTGCAACCAGTCCCACGAGTAAATGCCCGTGTTATGGCCGTCGGAGAAGGTGGGCTGCACTGCATAGTTGCCGACCGGCTCGAGGGCGGTGATCTCGACATTGCGCTTGCCGGTTTGCAGCGTCTCCTGCCCCGGCCCGTGCCCGCGTACTTCGGCGGACGGACTGCAGACGCGGAGGAATTCGGCGGGCAACTGGTAATGGCTGCCGTCATCGAACTTCAGTTCGAGCATGCGGGATTTCTTGTGCAGCGTGATTTCGCTGGGAATCGGGGTCTTGCGGTCGAGACCGGCCATGGGTACAGCTCCTGTATTGGGCCGGCTATGATAGCGCACACGGCCGGCAGCTTCTCGCCCGGAGTGGCGGGCAGCGCTAGCGCTGCGCCGAGGCCGGCAATCGCGTGAGTTGCAGCCGCGATGGCGGAGAGATTGTGCCGCGCCGGGTTTCCCCCGAACCGGGGTCAGCCGCTGAAATTGCAGCGCTCGAACTCGATACCGAGATCGAGGACACGGAGCAGTTTCAGTTCCCGCAACTGCTGATCGACCATTACTTCAATGCCGCGATTGATATGAAACGTGCCGCCAGGAACGATCACACTTGCAGGTTCCTTGAGAGCGGCAAATTCCGGCAACAGGAAACCTTGACGCCAGCTGCCGCGAATCGAACCCGCCTCTACCGTGCGAACCGCCACGGGACGAGGCTCTCCCGGAAACAGCTGGACGCCCGCGGCGAGTGAATCGTCTCCTTCGCGCAGCGCCCAGCGCACGTTGCCCAAAGTGAAGCCTTGGCCGTCGTTTATCTTTACCGCAATCAACAGGCCGGCGCCAATCCGCACGCCTTCCTTGAGCGGCCTCCTGAGGCGCAGGCCGGTAGGCGATTCGTCGAGCAGACGCCAGTCATCCATCATCTGCCAGTTCTCGACATGCGAATTGTCCTGCTCGTCGGCACTTCCTTCGCGCGGGCTGCGGTTACCAAAAGTCTCGAATTCCTCACGTTCGCGGCGCAGCGTCGTATCGTCACGCGAGGGCGCGCGGAAAAGTTGGCGGCCCGAGAGGTGGTAATGCACTGCTTCGAAGCCGGCAATGAAACTGCACCCGGCACTCGCGGCGTGCCGCTCGTGGCGCCGCGGTGCTCCGCCTTTGCACCAGCGTTGCAGGACGCGTTGCAGCACTTGGCCCGCCGCCGGCTGGGTGACGTCGTCGCCGAGTTGAAGCTCGGCCGGCGCACGGCCTTGCTCCAATAACAAGATACGGCCGACCAGGCTGTTTCTGAGCGCCGTGGTTTCCAGCCAGCGGCCGCCTTGTGACGGCTGCGGCGAATAGCTCGCCGGGCGGTCTGACTCAAGGTCAACCCATAACGGTACGGCGCGGTTGCTGATGTCCTCCGGCGGCATTTTCAGCAAAGCCAGTTTGGAGCCCCAGCGCCGTGCCCAGCGCGCAACCCAGGCCAGATGACGGGCCGGAAGCTCGTACGGTTTGGCCGTGCTCAACAAGTGGCATTCGGCGTAAGCCGCGAGCGCACTGGTCGGTGCCTTGCCGTGACGCACCGAATCACTCACGGTCTGCCCCGCGATGCCCAGAGTTTCCGCGGCCCAAAAAGTCTCATGCAGCTTTTTCCAGTAGTCGGCATCAGGCAACTGTTCGCCGCGACAGAAATCAACCTGCCAGTCGGCGAATGTCGCCAACGTACGTTGCGCCATCTTGGCCGCCCTCGCCGCCAACTCGGGGTTGCCCGCAATCGCTGTTTGTTCGGCCGACAAGGCGGGTATCGAGAAAACGCCGGTGTCGCCGCAACACGAGGCATCAAAACAGCGCAGATAGCCGAGCGCCAGCATATGCCAGACGTTCAGCGTGCTTTCCAGGGCAGCCTGCTCGTGCGGCGCGAATGGCAAGGGCTTGCTGGCGAACTTCTTTGCCGCTTCGTCCTGCACTTTGGTGAGGGGACCGCGCAGGGCCTCAAGAATTGCAAAGCGGTCGGTCGCCGACAGCGTATAGCGGTGCAGCGAGCCGAGCTGGCGCAAGAACATCGACTGGGCCTGCACTGCATTTGCCAGAGGCACGGTGGCCAGCCATTCCTTGCAGGCCATTGCATCGAGAAAGGCGGGACCTTGTTCGGTTCCGGTGGGGGGCAGGTCAAAGTTCATGGCGTTTCATTCATGGTCGAGAGTTCGGTTTTGAGGGCTTGCAGGAGGTTGGCGCTGCTTGCATTGGGGCGGGCAGTTGCGGTGCGCTGCGCGGCCGCCCAGATGGGTGCGGGGAAGTGGCTGTCATCTCGCCAGCGGGGAATCACGTGCCAATGCAGATGTGGCACCACGTTTCCGAGACTGGCGAGGTTTATCTTGTCCGGCTGAACGGTCAGACGCAGGGCGCGCTCGGTGGCAAGCACCACGTCGAGGACATGATGCGCGTCGCTGGTCGTGAGGTCACTCATTTCAGCGACATGTTCCTGACAGACAATCCGACAATAGCCCGGGAATGCCTCTCCTTCGGGGCCGATCACCCGCACCACGCGGCAAATACCATCCTCCCACAGCAATTCGCCGCCGGGACCGGTACACAATTCGCACTTCAGTTTGGTCGACACAAACCAAGCATAACGCCAATCGGATGGTCTGTGCGAGTGCGGTTGAGCCGGCTGTGCATTACGTCACACCCGCTCTCGCAGGTGTGCCGGGTGATCTGGTGTGACCGGGCGCTGCTGCTTACAGCAATACCCGTTCGATGCCGCCATTGTTCGCAGCGCGTATGTAGTCCTGCATCCAGTCAGGACCCAGAATTGCCCTGGCCATTTCGACCACGATGTAGTCGGCCGAAATATCCGCATCATTGTCGTAGCGCGACAGGCCCTGCAGGCAGGATGGGCAGGAAGTGAGGATTTTTACCCGACTTGCCGCCGTGTCGCCCGCGCCGACTCTTCGCAGCTCCGCGGCACCCGCCTCGATCTCCTCCTGCTTGCGAAAGCGGATCTGGGTGGACACGTCCGGCCGCGAGACGGCCAGCGAACCCGATTCTCCGCAGCAGCGATCATTCAGATCGACGCGCTGGCCCATCAGCGCATTGGCCACCTTGATTCCCGAGTGGTGCTTCATCGGCGTGTGGCAGGGCTCGTGGTACATGTAGCGAGTCCCGCTCACCCCATCGAGCTTGATGCCCTTTTCGAAGAGCCATTCGTGGATGTCCACCAAGCGGCAGTCGGGAAAGATCTTGCCGAATTCGTATTTCAGGAGCTGGTCCATGCAGGTGCCGCACGAAACCACCACGGTCTTGATGTCGAGGTAGTTCAGCGTGTTGGCGACGCGATGGAACAGCACGCGGTTGGCCGTGGTGATGGCCTGCCCCTTGTCCTCGTCGCCGCTGGCGGTCTGCGGATAGCCGCAGCACAGGTAGCCCGGCGGCAGCACCGTGGTGGCGCCGGCGTGCCACAACATGGCCTGCGTGGCGAGGCCGACTTGCGAGAACAAGCGCTCCGAACCGCAACCGGGGAAGTAGAAGACCGCTTCGCGCTCCTCGTCACCGGGATCGCTCGCCCGCTTGGGATCGCGAATCACGGGTATCAGCGTGTCGTCCTCGACGTCGAGCAGCGCGCGTGAAGTGCGCATCGGCACATTCTTCGGCATCGGCTTGTTGAGGAAGTGGATCACCTGGGTCTTGATGTCCGGCCGGCCCAGGGTGGCGGGTGGATGTTTCACGCTGCCCTGGATCAAGCCGAACGACTTCGCGACGGCATGGCCCAGGCGCTGGGCCTTGTAGCCGAGCTGGATCATGCCGGCCCGCACCAGCTTGATGGTGGTCGGATCGGTGGCGCTGAGGAAGGCCATGGCCGCGGCCGTCCCGGGATTGAATTTCTTCTTGCCTTGGCGGCGCAGGAAGTTGCGCATCGCCACCGACACGTCGCCGAAGTCGATGTCCACCGGGCAGGGCGTCACGCACTTGTGGCACACGGTGCAGTGGTCGGCGACGTCGGAGAATTCGTCGAAATGCTGCAGGCTGATGCCGCGCCGGGTCTGCTCTTCGTAGAGGAAGGCCTCGATCAGCAGCGACGTGCCGAGAATCTTGTTGCGCGGGCTGTAGAGCAGATTGGCGCGCGGCACATGGGTCGAGCACACCGGCTTGCACTTGCCGCAACGCAGGCAGTTCTTGATCGAGTCGGAAATCTTGCCGATGTCCGATTGCTCCATGATCAGCGACTCGACGCCGAGCAGCGCGAAGGAGGGCGTATAGGCATTGGCCAGGTTGCCGCCCGCCATCAGCTTGCCGCGATTGAAGCGGCCCTCGGGATCGATCTTCTGCTTGTAGTCGCGGAAGGGGCGGATTTCCTCGTCGCTGAGGAATTCCAGCTTGGTGATGCCAATGCCATGTTCGCCGGAGATCACTCCGCCCAGGCTCTTGGCCAGTGCCATGATGCGCTCCACGGCCTTGTAGGCGGTCTGCAGCATCGCGTAGTGGTCCGAATTCACCGGGATGTTGGTATGCACGTTGCCGTCGCCGGCATGCATGTGCAGGGCGACGAAGACACGGCCGCGCAGAATCTCCTGGTGGATGCTCTCGATGCGGGCCAGCACCGGGCGGAACGCATTGCCCTCGAAGATGGCCTCCAGCGGCGCCTTGAGCTCGGTCTTCCACGACACCCGCAGGCGGTAATCCTGCAGCTCGTGGAAGTGTTGATCGAGCTTGTCGAGCAGCTCCTGCCATGCGCTGCGCACCCCGGCGACGAGCTCCAGGGCCTGCTCGCGCTTGTCGCCGAGCAGCAAGTCGGGGTCGAGGTTGGCGTCGCCCGCATTGAGCGGCAATTCGCCCTTGAGGAATTCGGCCAGCGCATCAGCCAGCTCGATCTTGTTGGCGATCGACAGCTCGATGTTGATGCGCTCGATGCCGTCGCAGTAGTCGCCCATGCGCGGCAAGGGGATCACCACGTCTTCGTTGACCTTGAAGGCGTTGGTGTGCCGTGAGATCGCGGCAGTGCGGGCGCGGTCGAGCCAGAACTTCTTGCGCGTCTCCGGCGAGACGGCGATGAAGCCCTCGGCCCCGCGCGCGCTGGCCATACGCACCACTTCCGATGCGGCGGCCATCACCGCCGTGTCGTCAGCGCCGACTATGTCGCCGATCAATACCATCTTCGGCCGGCCGTGGCGCTTGGCCTTGGTCGCGTAGCCGACGGCGCGCACATAGCGCTCGTCGAGATGTTCGAGGCCGGCGAGCAGCACGCCGGCGGCAAGACCCGCGCCGCCCGGCTTGAAGTAATCGGTAATCTCGACGATCGACGGCACGGCGTCCGTCACGCGGCCGAAGAATTCGAGGCAGACCGTGCGCGTCACCGGCGGCATCTTGTGCAGCACCCACACCGCGGAGGTGATCAGGCCGTCGGTGCCTTCCTTCTGAATGCCGGGGATGCCGGCGAGGAACTTGTCGGTGACGTCCTTGCCGAGGCCTTCCTTGCGGAACAACCGGCCGGGCACGTCGAGCTGCTCCTCGTCCAGTTTCCTTTTGCCGCTCGCATCCCAGCGCGTGAGGCGGAAGCTGACCAGTTTCTGCTCGTGGATCTTGCCGAAGTTGTGATTGAGGCGTTCGACCTCGAGCCAGTTGCCGTCCGGCGTCACCATGCGCCACGAGGCCAGGTTGTCGAGTGCCGTACCCCACAGCACCGCCTTCTTGCCGCCGGCATTCATCGCGATGTTGCCGCCGATGCAGGAGGCATCGGCCGAGGTCGGGTCGCAGGCAAAAACCAGGTCGGCCTTTTCCGCCGCCTCCATGACGCGCCGCGTGACCAGTCCGGCGCCGGTGCGCACCGTCGCGTAATCAATGCTCGTACCGGGCAAACGCTTCATCTCCACGGCGCCCAAATCGATCAGCTTCTCGGTGTTGATGACCACCGACAGCGCATCCAGTGGCACCGCGCCGCCCGTATAGCCGGTGCCGCCGCCGCGCGGAATGATGGTCAGGCCGAGCTCGATGCAGGCGCGCACCAGCGGCGCCATTTCATCCTCGGTGTCGGGCGCCAGCACCACAAACGGATACTCGACGCGCCAGTCGGTGGCATCGGTGACATGTGAAACGCGCGCCAGGCCGTCGAAGCAGACGTTGTCCTTGCGGGTGTGACGCGCCAGGACCTTGAGCACCTTCTTGCGCAGGCTGCGGGTTTCGTCGAACCAGCGCTCGAAGGACTGCACGGCGGCTTGTGCGGCCGTCAACAGCTGCGCGACACGCTCATTTCCCTCGCGGCGCTTGTCGATTTCGCGCAGGCGGTGGCGCAGTGCCTCCACCAGCGCCTCGCGCCGTTCGCGATTGCCCAGCAGGTCGTCTTCCAGATAGGGGTTGCGCCGCACCACCCAGATATCGCCCAGCACCTCGTAGAGCATGCGCGCGGAACGGCCGGTAACCCGCTCGCCGCGCAGTTCCGTCAACGTCGCCCAGGCGTCCGCGCCAAGCAGGCGAATGACGATCTCGCGGTCCGAGAACGAGGTGTAGTTATAGGGGATTTCGCGCAGGCGAGCGGTCATGCGATGGTGCCGGAAGGATTGCAGAAAGGGCCATTTTAGGACATTGCATCGCAACACGTGGCCGGCACAAGACCCTCCTGTATTCGCGGGCACCTTGTATTTCGCGGCGCTAGGCGCCATATTGAATATGTTTTAGGTTCGGCCGCTGCCCTTGATGGCGGGGAAACCGGCGTCAGCCCGCACCGAAATTTCATTTTCTCTCATCGACGGAGATTCAAATGCGTATACGTCTGCTTGCCGTGCTGGTCCTTGCGGCTTCCCTGCTGTCCGGCTGCGGCTACAACCAGATCCAGATCAACGACGAGGCGGTGAATGCCGCGTGGTCGGAAGTGTTGAACCAGTACAAGCGCCGCGCCGACCTGATTCCGAATCTTGTCTCCGTGGTGCAGGGCTACGCCAGCCACGAGAAGGAAGTGCTGACCCGCGTGACCGAGGCGCGGGCCAATGTCGCTGGGCTGAAGGCGACGCCGGAGTTGATCAATGATCCCGCTGCCTTTGCCAAGTTCCAGAAGGCCCAGGGCGAGCTGGGCGGTGCGCTGTCGCGCTTGCTGGTCGTCGCGGAAAATTATCCGCAGCTCAAGGCCGACGCCAACTTCCGCGACCTGCAGGCGCAGGTGGAGGGCACCGAGAACCGCATCACCGTGGCCCGCAACCGCTACATCAAGACGGTGCAGGAGTACAACGTCTCGGTCCGCACTTTCCCCAACAGCCTGACCGCCAGCGTCATGGGCTGGAAGACCAAGGCCAATTTCACGGTGGACGACGAAAAGGCCATGTCATCGCCGCCGGCAATCAAGTTCGACGCTCCGGCCACGCCTGCTGCCGGCGCAGCCGCACCCGCGCCCGTCGTCGTCAAGTAGGCAAAGTGCGCCGCTTCTGGTCCGCCTGGCTGGCGCTGTTCTGGCTGGCCTTGCTGCCGGCCATGGCCGGCGCGGCGGACCTCGTGCCGCTGCCGGCGCTCAGCACGCGCGTCACCGACCTGACCGCCACGCTCGACGAAACCCAGCGCGGCCGGCTCGAGGCGCAGCTCGCGGCCGTCGACCGCAGTGGACGGGCGCAGATCGCCGTACTGCTGCTGCCGACTACCCAGCCCGAGGCCATCGAAGCGTTCGGCATTCGCCTCGCGGAAGCCTGGAAGGTCGGCCACAAGGGCGCCGACAACGGCGTCATCGTGATCGTCGCGAAGAACGATCGCAAGATGCGCATCGAGGTCGGCTACGGGCTGGAAGGGTCGATCCCTGATGCCATCGCCAAGCGCATCATCGCCGAGCGCATGGCGCCCTTGTTCAAGCAGGGAGACTTTTTCGGCGGACTGCGCGCGGCGATCGAGGGGTTGGATCAGGCCGCGGAAGGGCCGGCGTCGGTCGCGGAAGCCGTGAGCCCGCCTGCCGGAGGCAGCGGCGGCGATCATCCGGATTGGATGACCTGGTTGTTCATGGTCGTGGTCGCCGGCGGCGTGCTGAGCAAGGTTTTCGGCCTCTTCGGTTCGCTTGCGGCAGGCGGTATTGCGGGCTGGCTGGGCTTCTCCATTTTCGGTTCGTGGCTGGCGGCACTGCTGGCCGGGTTCGTCGTCTTCCTGTTTTCCTTTTTCGGCCGGTTTTCAGGGGGTGGCTTGGGTGGCGGGTTCGGTGGCGGCTCCTCGTCCGGCGGGGGCTTTTCCGGGGGCGGATTTTCCGGAGGCGGCGGCAGTTTTGGTGGCGGCGGCGCCTCGGGGAGCTGGTGAAATGAAACTTTCGCGTCTGTTCAAGCATCTGCTGCTGCCGGACTGGTTCGTGCAGCGGGTGTTTGCGCGTGGCGATCTGGCCGCCATCGGTTCAGCCGTTGCGGCCTGCGAGAAGTCGCATCGTGGCGAATTGCGTTTCGTGGTGGAAGGGCATCTGCCGCTGTCGGCGCTATGGCGCGACCTGTCGCCACGGCAGCGCGCCGTGGAGTTGTTCTCGACCTTGCGCGTCTGGGACACGGAAGAAAACAGCGGCATCCTGATCTATGTGCAACTGGTTGACCGCAAGGTTGAGATACTTGCCGACCGCGGCATCGCGGCGCGTGTGGCGCAGGCCGATTGGGATGCGATCTGCCGTGCCATGGAGGCCAGCTTTGGCCGCGGCGAATGGCGGCAGGGCGCGTTGCAGGCCGTGGCGCGTGCCGGGGAACTGCTGGCCAGCCACTTCCCCGCGGGCGACAACAACCCCAACGAGTTGCCGGATCAGCCGCTGGTAATTTAGAACTTCCCGGCGAGCGAATGCCATTGCGCGGTCGGCTAGACTTCGCGCATGGCTGCCCCACGCTCCCTGCCGCGCGAACTGCTGCACCTGGCCTGGCCGGTGCTGATCGCCCAGGCCGCGGTGATGGCCAACGGCGTGATCGATACCCTGATGGCCGGCCGCCTTTCGTCGCTCGACCTGGCGGCGGTCGGCATCGGCGCCAGCATCTACGCCACGATCTTTGTCACCGCCATGGGCGTGCTGCTGGCGCTGACGCCGGTGGTGGCCCACCATTACGGGGCCGGCCGCTTCGCGGAAATCGGCGCCGATGTGCGGCAATGCGCATGGCTGGCTCTGGCCTTGTCGATGATTGCCTTTGCCGTGTTGAAGCATCCCGATCCGCTGCTGAATTTTTCGCGCCTGACGCCGGAGGTCGACCTGAAAGTGCGGGCCTATCTCGACGGGGTGGCTTGGGCCGTGCCGGGTGCGCTGTTCTTCCGCATCTTCTTCGGCTTTACCACCGGCATCGGCCGGCCGCGCCCGGTGATGGCATTCAATCTGGCCGGCCTCCTGCTGAAGGCGCCGCTCAACTGGGTCTTCATGTACGGCCACCTCGGTTTTCCGGCCATGGGCGGCGCCGGCTGCGGCTGGTCTTCCGCCGTCATCATGTGGACCATCGCCACGCTGGCCTGGCTGTGGTGTCGGCGCGATGCCGAATACGCGCCCTATGGTGTCTTCGCCCGCTTCGATCCGCCGCGCCTTGCTGCCTTGCGCGAGTTTCTGGTGCTCGGCCTGCCGATGGGGGTCACCTTCCTGGTCGACGTCACGGCGTTTACCTTCATGGCGCTGTTCATCGCCCGGCTCGGGCCGGAAATCTCCGCTGCGCACCAGATTGCCGCCAACGTCGCGGTGTTCGTCTTCATGGTGCCGCTGGCGCTCGGCAGCGCCACCGGCGTGCTGGTCGGGCAGGCACTCGGCGCCGGCGACAGTCGGCGCTCGCGACACGCCGGTTTGCTCGGGCTGGCGGTCGGCTGTGCCGCGGCGGCCGTTCTCGGCAGCGCGATCTACTTCGGTGCCGGGCCGCTGGCGCGGGCCTACACGGCCGATGCGCAGGTCGCCGCGGCGGCCGCGACGCTGCTCTCGATCGTCGCCTTCTACCATGTCGCCGACGCCGTGCAGGCGGTCATGGCCCAGGTGCTGCGCGGCTACAAGCGCGCCACGGCGCCGATGGTGATCTATGCCGTGGCGCTGTGGGGCGTCGGCCTCGGCGGCGGCTATCTGCTCGGCCTGACCGATACCTTCGGCGCAGCGCGCGGCGCTGCCGGGTTCTGGATGGCCGCAGTGGCGAGTCTGGTGATTGCCGGCGCGGGCGTGCTGGCTTACTTCCTGCGCATTTCGGCTCAGAGCATCCCGGCGCCAGCCACTATCAGCGCGTAACGCGCCGCTTTCCCCGTCGCCATCCATAGCGTGCAGGCCGCTGGCGGCAGACGCAGCCAGCCGGCGGCGGCGCACAGTGCATCGCCGATGATCGGCGCCCAGGCCAGCAGCAGCGCTGCCGGTCCCCAGCGGCGCAGCATTGCGGCATGGCTTGCGGCGAACTTTGGCGGGGCGCTGTCGCTACGTCCTGTGACCACCGGCAGCTGTGCCGGTAGCAACCGCCCCATGCCGTAGGTGGTCATGCCGCCCAGCGTGTTGCCCACTGTGGCCAGCACGAGCGCCGCCATAGCCTGTTCGGGATGCTGCCTGATCACTGCAAACAGCACGGCTTCCGAGCCGCCGGGCAGCAGCGTTGCAGAAAGAAAACTGGCGAGAAACAGCCCGGCCAAACCGGCTTCGGCGGTGAAAGCGAAGTCCATGCCGCATGTTACCCTTTGTGATCTTCGAATCTCGCGCCCCGCTGTCATGGACTATCTCGAAAGAATTCTCAACGCCCGCGTTTATGATGTTGCCATTGAAACGCCGCTCGAGCTGGCGCCCATTCTCTCGGCGCGCATGGACAACCATATCTTCCTCAAGCGCGAGGACATGCAGCCGGTATTCAGCTTCAAGTTGCGCGGCGCCTACAACAAGATCGTTCACCTGACGCCGGCGCAACGCAAGCGCGGCGTGATCTGCGCTTCGGCCGGCAATCATGCGCAGGGGGTGGCGCTCTCGGCGCAGAAGCTCGGCATCCGCGCGGTGATCGTGATGCCGACCACCACGCCTGCGATCAAGGTCGACGCGGTGAAGAAGCTCGGTGGCGAAGTGGTGCTGGCCGGCGATTCCTTCGATGCCGCATACGCCCACGCGCTGGAACTGGAGAAGCAGCAGAAGCTCAATTTCGTGCATCCCTTCGACGATCCGGAGGTGATCGCCGGACAGGGCACCATCGGCATGGAGATCCTGCGCCAGCATCCGGAGCCGATCGACGCGGTGTTCTGCTGCGTCGGCGGCGGCGGGCTGATTTCCGGGGTGGCGGCCTACATCAAGCGCCTGCGGCCGAACATAAAAGTCATCGGCGTCGAGGCGGCCGATTCGGACGCCATGGACCGCTCGCTGAAGGCCGGGCGTCGCGTGCGTCTCGAAAACGTCGGCCTGTTTGCCGATGGCGCCGCGGTCAAGTATGTCGGCGCCGAGACCTTTCGCCTGTGCCGCGAATATGTCGATGAAATGGTGCTGGTCAATACCGACGCCATCTGCGCGGCGATCAAGGATGTGTTCGAGGACACGCGCTCGATCCTCGAGCCGGCCGGTGCGCTCGCCATTGCCGGCGCCAAGGCCTGGGTGCACAAGCATGGCCTGCACGGCAAGACGCTGGTGGCGGTGGCCTCCGGCGCCAACATGAATTTCGACCGCCTGCGCTTTGTCGCCGAGCGTGCCGAAGTCGGCGAGCAGCGCGAAGCCGTGCTGGCCGTGACGCTGCCGGAGAAGCCCGGCAGCTACAAGAAGTTCATGGCGCTGATCGGCGCGCGCAGCATCACCGAGTTCAATTATCGCTTTCACGATGTCGGCGAGGCGCATGTCTTTGTCGGCATGCAAGTCGCCAATCGCAGCGAGGCGACCAAACTGGTCCTGCAACTGGAAAAGAGCGGCTACCCGGCGCTGGACCTGACCGACGACGAAATGGCCAAGCTGCACATCCGCCACATGGTCGGCGGCCACGCCTCGCTGGTGAAGCATGAGCTGATCTACCGCTTCGAGTTTCCCGAACGTCCCGGCGCGCTGATGCATTTCCTCAACAAGATGAGCGCCGGCTGGAACATCACGCTGTTCCACTACCGCAACCACGGCGCCGACACCGGCCGCGTGCTGGTCGGCATGGAGGTGCCGCCGAAGGAAATGAAGGACTTCCGGGTCTTTCTCAAGAGCCTCGGCTATCGCTATTGGGACGAGTCGAAGAACCCGGCCTATAGCCTGTTTCTCGGCTAGCGCCGCGAATTGCCGCGCGCCACGGACAGCCGCATGAACTTCGACTTCGACGCCATCGTCGAGCGGGCCGGCACCGACTCGGTGAAGTGGGCGCGGTATGCCGACAGCAGTTATCCGGGCGGGGTAATTCCGCTGTGGGTCGCTGACATGGACTTTGCCGCGCCGCCGCCGGTGCTGGCGGCCCTGCGCCAACGCATCGAGCACGGCGTGTTCGGCTACAACCAGCCCACCGCGAGCCAGGTCGATGCCGTGATCGGCTATCTCGCCCGCAAGTTCGACTGGAACGTGGAGCCGGAGTGGATCGTCTGGCTGCCGGGTCTGGTCTCCGGCCTCAATGTCGCCTGCCGCGCCGTCGGCGAGGCGGGCGATGCGGTGTTTACGGCGACCCCGATCTATCCCCCTTTTCTGTCGGCGCCGGCGTCTTCCGCCCGGCGCGTGGCGAGCGCGCCGCTGGTGTGCGACTCCGCCGGCTGGCTGTGGGATTTTCCCACCGTAGACGCGGTACTCAGGACCAGCCGGGCCAAGCTCTTCCTGCTCTGCCATCCGCACAATCCGACGGGGCGCGTATGGAACGAGGACGAGCTGTGGCAGATCGCGCTGCTGGCCGAAAAGCACGACATGGTGGTGTGTTCGGACGAAATCCACAACGGCCTGATTCTGTCGCTGCCTTGCCGGCGCCCCGCAGGAAGTCCCCTTGGGGGACACCGACTCCTGGCCACGCTCAGCCCGGAAATCGCGGCGCGCACCATTACCCTGATGGCGCCGTCCAAGACTTTCAATATTCCCGGGCTGGGCTGCGCCTTTGCCATCATTCCCGACGGCCGCCTGCGGCGCAGTTTCCGCGACGCCATGCACGGCATCGTGCCCCACGTCAATGCCTTGGGCATGGTGGCGACCGAGGCGGCGCTAACGGTGTGCGATGACTGGCAGGCGGCCCTGCTCGATTACCTGCGCGGCAACTTGCGCGCGGTGGAGCGCGCGGTGGCCGCCGCGCCGGGCCTCGACATGCGGCCGGTGGAGGCCACCTACCTGGCGTGGATCGATGCGCGGCAGTTCGCTGCGGAGCACGGCATCGACAATCCCTCACGCTACTTCGAGCAACATGGCCTGGGGCTTTCCGACGGCGCGGATTTCGGCGCGCCGGGTTTCGTCCGCCTCAATTTCGGCACGCGGCGCGCGCTGCTCGAAGAGGCGCTTGCGCGCTTGCGCCAGGCGACTGGCAGCTAATTCAAGTGTGGTGCACGATACCGGCTTCGGTGACCACCGCATCGAGACGGATGTCGTGCGCGTGCGGCCGGATGTCGGCCACGCGCGCCAGTTCGAAGCCGACGCCGATCGCCCACGGGCGCGGAACCAGTTCCGCCAGAGTGCGGTCAAAGTATCCGCCACCGTAGCCAAGCCGAAAGCCTTGCGGGTCGAAGGCGACCAGGGGCAGCAGGACGATTTCGGGGATGACGGCGTGGCCTTGGGCCGGAATCGGAATGCCGTAGCGGTCGCTGTCCATCGCCGAAGAGGGCGTCCAGAGGCGAAAGCCCATGGGCGCATCGGCTGATTCGACGACCGGCATGGCGGCCTGCCAGCCGCGTTCAATCAGGAGAGAGGCCAGTGGCCGCGCATCGAACTCACCGCGGACGGGAGCGCAAAATGCCAGTGTCCGCGGCGGGAGAGGTGCCAGTAATGCTGCGAGATGGGCCTCGACCCGGGCCGAAAGCGCCGCGTGGGTTGTTTCGTCGAGCGCCATGCGGGCGGCGAGCTTCTCCCGCCGTAGCGCGGCGCGAAAAACCCGGGAATCGGCGATGTGTTCGCTGGACGGAGAGGGTGCAGGCATGTGCTAACGTGGAGCCGGAACAAGTCAAGACCAGATTATCGAATGAACTATAACCCCAAGCCAGCCATGTCCCTATCCCGGTTTGCCCTGATTGCGGCTTTCTCCTTCGCTGTCGCCGCGGTGTCGGCGCCGGCGCTGTGCGCGCCTTCGGCAACTTCCGACGAGCGCGGCGATGCGGCCTTTCTTTTGGCACGGGAAGCCTTTCGCAGCGGCGAACGGGTGCGTCTTGCGCGGCAGATGGAGTCGCTGCAGGGGCATCCGCTGCAGGCCTGGGCCGAATACTGGGACTTGCGGCTGCGCCTGGATAATGGCGACGCGAGCGGGGTGCCGGACTATCTGGGCCGCTATCCGGGTGCCTATCTCGCCGAAAAATTGCGCGGCGACTGGTTGCGCGTGCTGGGTAAAAACGGCGATTGGGAAAGCTTTCAGCGCGAATTGCCGGCGTTGGCTTTGCCCGACGCCGAAATCAGATGCTATGCGGCGCAGGCCGCAGGCAAGGCGGATACGGTACGCCCGCTTTGGATCAGCGGTCAGGATTTGCCGCGGGCCTGCGAGGGCCTGGTGGACCAGCTGGTTGCGGCGGGTGGCTTGACGGTGGAAGAAGTCTGGCAGCGCGTGCGGCGATTTTTTGAAGCGAAGCGGGTGGGCGCAGCGCGCAGCGCGGCAGCCTATTTGCCGGCCACGGAGGGTTTCGACGGGCGCGGACTCGAGTCCATAGCGCAAAGCCCGGCGCACCATCTGGCGAAGCTGCCGGCCGGCTTCGCCGCCAAACGCGGCGGACGCGAAGTGGCCCTGTTCGCCGTGCAGCGCCTGGCGCGGAGCGATCCGCAGGACGCGGCCCGGCGTTTTGCGCGCATCGAAGCGCAGTTCACTGCCGAAGAGCGTGCCTATGCCTGGGGTCAGCTGGCCTGGCAGGCGGCGCTGCATCATCAGCCGGAGGCGCTGGCGTGGTACGAAAAGGCGGCCGGCACCGCCCTGTCCGAGGAACAAATGGCCTGGCACGTCCGCGCCGCCCTGCGCGCGCATGACTGGAGCGTCGTGCGGCGGGTGATTTCAGCGATGCCGGCGATCCTGTCGGCGCAGCCCGACTGGACCTATTGGCAGGGCCGCGGGCTGGCCGCCGGCGGTCATGTCGACGAGGCGCGCGCCTGCTACCAGAGGATCGGCGGCCAGCCCAATTTTTATGGCAACCTCGCCGACGAGGAACTGGGCCGCCCAATTGAGGTACCGCCGCGCGCGCCCCCTCCCAGTGCCGAGGAATTGGCCATTACGGCAGCGAATCCGGGCTTTCAGCGCTCGCTGGCGCTGTTCCGTGTCGATATGCGCGTCGAAGCCGTGCGCGAGTGGGTGTGGTCGCTGCGCGGCATGGACGACCGGGCCCTGCTCGCCGCCGCCGAGTTCGCCAAGCGGCAGGAGATCTGGGATCGCGCCATCAACACCGCCGATCGCACGCAGGTGCAGCACAACTACAGTCTGCGTTACATGGCGCCTTTCAGCGCCCAGGTTCTGCCCAAGGCCGACGAACTCGCACTCAACAATGGCTGGGTCTATGGTCTGATGCGGCAGGAATCGCGTTTCATCATGAACGCCAAATCCGCGGTCGGGGCCAAGGGCCTCATGCAGCTGATGCCGGCCACCGCGAAATGGGTGGCGAAGAAGATCCACCTGGTGAATTTCCACCCGGGCCGGGTGGCTGAAATGGACACCAACGTCACGCTCGGCACCAATTACCTGAAGATGGTGCTGCAGTCGCTCGACAACCATCCGGTGCTGGCTTCCGCGGCCTACAATGCCGGCCCCGGCCGCGCCCGCAAGTGGCGCGCGGAGCGGCCGCTGGAAGGCGCGATCTACGCCGAAACCATTCCCTTCGCCGAAACCCGCGATTACGTGAAAAAGGTCATGAGCAACGCCGTGTATTACAACACCCTGTTTTCCGGCCATTCTCAATCCTTGAAAGCCGCGCTGGGCGTGATCGGCGCGCGCGGACAGGGTGAAATGGGAGTGGAGCAGTTGCCGTGAAGAACCTGCTGGTCATCGGCGGCACCGGCTTTCTGGGCACGGCCATCGTGCGCGAACTGGCGCGCCGGGGTGCCAGCGCCGAGTTCTGCTTCACACTGCCGACGCGCCGCCGGGAGCAGGCCAAGCATCTGCTGGTGCTGCCCACCGCGCAGGTGGTCGAGGCCGACGTGCATGATCCGGCGACGCTGGCGCGCCTGATGGCCGGGCAGGATGCCGTGATCAGTCTGGTCGGTGTCCTCAAAGGCGGCGAGGGCGAGCCTTACGGCAAGGGCTTCGCCCGTACCCATGTCGAACTGCCGCAAAAGATCGCCGCTGCTGCCAGGGCAGCCGGTGTGCGCCGGGTGTTGCATGTCTCCGCGCTGAAGGCGGCAGCCGACGCGCCTTCCGGCTATCTGCGCTCCAAGGCGGCCGGCGAGGCGGTGCTGCGCGAGGCGGACCTCGATCTCACGCTGTTTCGCCCTTCGGTGATTTTCGGGCCGGGGGATGCCTTCCTTACGCTATTCGCCCGGATGGCAAGGATCGCGCCGTTCTTCCCGCTGGCGGGAGCCGATGCGCGCTTCCAGCCGGTGTGGATCGAGGATGTCGTGGCGGCCGTGGCCGACAGCCTGCTGCGCTCCGAAAGCATCGGCGCCGCCTATGACCTGTGCGGCCCGCAGCAATACAGCCTGCGCCAACTGGTCAGCTACGCGGCCGCGGTTTCAGGCCATCCACGCGCCGTGATCGGGCTGCCGCAGGCCGTCGCCTGGCTGCAGGCCTGGGCCATGGAGTTCATTCCCAACGGTCCGATGACACGTGACAACATTCGTTCCATGCGCGTCGCCAGCGTTTGCGACAGCGGATGCACGCTGCCTTTCGGCCGCATCGCGACGGCGCTGGAAGTCATCGCGCCAACCTACCTGCGAAACTGACCTCTGCCGCCAATGGAAATCTACGCCGTGGGCGGTGCAGTACGCGACGAACTGCTCGGGCTGCCGGTCAAGGACCGCGATTGGGTGGTGGTCGGCGCTACACCGCAAGACATGCTGGCTCAGGGCTTTGTTGCCGTCGGGCGCGACTTCCCGGTGTTTCTGCATCCGCAGAGCCACGAGGAATACGCCTTGGCGCGTACCGAGCGCAAAACGGCGCCGGGCTATACCGGCTTTGCCTTTCATGCGGCGCCGGGGGTGACGCTGGAGCAGGATCTGGTGCGCCGCGATCTGACCATCAATGCCATGGCCAAGGACCAGGCGGGCGCGATCATCGATCCGCACCATGGCCGTGCCGATCTCGCGGCGCGTGTATTGCGCCACGTTTCGCCGGCCTTCGCCGAAGACCCGGTGCGCATCCTGCGCGTGGCCCGTCTTGCGGCGCGTTTCGCCGACTTCTCGATCGCTGCGGAAACCCTGGAACTGATGCGCGGCATGGTTGCCGCCGGCGAGGTCGATGCGCTGGTGTCCGAGCGCGTCTGGCAGGAACTGGCGCGCGGCCTGATGGAAGCCCGGCCTTCGCGCATGTTCGAGGTGTTGCGCGAATGCGGGGCGCTGGCCCGGCTGCTGCCTGAACTCGACGCCCTGTGGGGTGTGCCGCAGCGTGCCGACTACCATCCGGAAGTCGACACCGGAGTGCATGTCATGATGGTGATCGACATGTCGGCGCGACTCGCGGCAGCCCTGCCGGCGCGCTTTGCCGCACTGGTGCACGATCTGGGCAAGGGGGTCACGCCGGCCGACATTCTGCCGCGCCATTACGGCCATGAAGCGAAGAGCGTGGCCTTGGTCGAGGCAATCTGCGCGCGACTGCGTGTGCCGACCGATTGCCGTGACGTGGCGCGGCTCGTCGCGCGGTTTCACAGCGACATCCACCGCGTCGAGCAGTTGCGCCCGGAAACCAGACTGACCGTGCTGGAGCGCTGCGATGCGCTGCGCCGGCCCGACCGCTTCGAGCTGATACTGCGCGCCTGCGAGGCGGATTATCGCGGCCGGCTGGGCTGGGAAGAACGCGATTACACGCCGGCAGCGGCGTGGCGAGGGGCCCTCGCGGCGGTGCGCGCGGTCGATGCCGGAGCCATTGCCCGCGATGCGGTGGCGCGTGCGGATCCGCAGGCCATCGCGCGCAATATCGAAGTCGCGCGCATCGATGCCCTGCGGGAACTCAAAGCAGCCGGCCGATGAGGCCGGCGACCAGCGACAGGACAGCAGCCGAGGCGAAGGGGAACACGTAGTCCTTGCCGCGCCAGCGCAGGCGCAGGTCGCCCGGCAGCCGGCCCAGTTGCAGCAGGCGCGCCACGCGGGGCTGCAACAGGCCGACAATGAAAACAGCAGCCAGCAGAACAATCAACCATTTCAGCATGGATGGCACGCGGTAAAATTGCACAAGCACGCATCTTAGCGGAGCAGTCGCAATGACGCCCTTCACGCGGCTGTCGCCCCACAGCCCTTACAATCTGTCGCAATGAATATGCCCCGATTCGAGCATCACGAAGTCCTGGTCCGCGCCCCTGCGGGCAAATCGCACCCGACGCCGCTGCTGTTCATTCACGGCGCCTACACCGCCGCGTGGTGCTGGGACGAGCACTTCCTGTCATTTTTCGCCGAGGCCGGTTACGCGGCCTACGCATTGAGTCTTTCCGGGCACGGCGCATCGCCCGGCCGCAAGCATCTCGACAGCTTCTCGATCGCCGACTATGTGCGCGACGTGGCAACCACGGTCGCCGCGCTGCCGGCGCCGCCGGTGCTGATCGGGCATTCGATGGGCGGCTTCGTGGTGCAGAAGTATCTCGAAGATCATCAGGCGCCCGGCGCCGTACTGATGTGCGCCGTGCCGCCGCAGGGCCTGCTGTCGGCCGCGATGGGCATGATGTTTTCGAAGCCGGGCATGATGTCCGACCTCAACAGCCTGATGAGCGGCGGCAAGGCATCGCTGGAAACCCTGCGCGAAGCCCTGTTCGCCCAGCCCGTCTCGCTCGACGACCTGAAGCGCTATTACAAGGGCTCGCAATCCGAATCGCACCGCGCGATCTGGGACATGTCCCTGTTCGGCATGCCGCGCGCCGGACGCGTGAAGCGCACGCCGCTGCTGGTGCAGGGCGCCGAATTCGATCACCTGATCCCGTCGTCGCTGGTGGAAATGACCGCCCGCACCTACGACGTCGAGGCCAATATATTTCCCGGCATGGGCCATGGCCTGATGCTGGAGCGCGACTGGAAGAAGCCGGCGCAGCAGATTCTCGATTGGCTACAGGAGCTCGACCTATGATCGTCACCTTTCAATCTCCCGCCGCGGGCGACGTCATCATGTTTGGCGACGTCGCGCAACGCATGATGAAACTCATGGGCAAGGACGTGACCGACAAGGGCATCGTCACCGTCGAGCAACTGCCGGATGCCATCGCCAGGCTCAAGGCGGCGATCGAGGAAGACAAGCAGCAGCGCGCCGGCTTGCACGAGGAAGACCTGCCGCGAACGGAACCGGACGCGGGCAGCGGCAAGGCGCAGAGTTCGCGGCCGTTCGTCACCCTGACGCAGCGCGCCGTGCCGCTGCTGGAACTGCTGGAGTGGTCGTTGAAGAAGAAAAAGCCGGTGGTCTGGGGCGTCTGAATCCGATCGGATTGCAGCCACGGTCGGCGCGCTGTTTTGTTGCTCAATCTGCACCACCGGAGGAGAACCACGATGAACAAAGTATGGTCATGCCGTAAATTGCTTTCGGCATTCGCTCTCATGGCACTTGTATGACGACGCAAGCCCAGCTCAATGCCCTGCCCTACGGCCCGCCCTTGAACCTGGACCAGGCCAAGAAGATGATGGCCGCCGCCGAGGCTCTGGCGAAGAACAACAACTGGCCGGTGGCGATCGTCATCGTCGACTCCGCCGCCGACATCGTCCTGATGCAAAAGCTCGACAACACCCAGCACTCGGCCGGGGAAATTGCGACCGGCAAGGCCATGACTGCGGTGAACTTTCGGCGGCCGACCAAGGTATTCCAGGACGGACTGGCAGCCGGTGGGGACAACTTGCGCTTCCTCAAGGTACCGGGCGTGATGCCTCTCGAAGGCGGATTCCCGGTGGTAATCGACGGCAAGATAGTCGGCGCGATCGGCACCTCGGGGGTACTCTCGTCGCAGGATAGCCAAGTCTCGATGGCCGGCCTGGAGGCGCTCAAGTAATACGGCTGTCTCCGCGCCGATCAAAGCTGACTATCGGCAGGGTTTTGGGAAACACACATGGCATGGAACCCTGATCAATATCTCAAGTTCTCGGAGCCGCGACTGCGGCCCGCGGTCGATCTGCTGGCCAGGGTCGCCGTGGCGGCGCCGAAGCTTGTCTATGATCTCGGCTGCGGTGCCGGCAACGTGACGCGCCTGCTGGCCGAGCGTTGGCCCGAGGCCTCGATTACCGGCGTCGATGATTCGGCCGAGATGCTGGCGCAGGCCGCGCGCGAGCTTGGCGCGGCGACCTGGGTCAGGCAAAGCCTGGCCGGCTGGGTGCCGGCAATTCCTCCGGACGTGATTTTTTCCAACGCCGCGTTGCATTGGTTGCCGCGGCATGAGGAGCTTTTTCCGCGGCTGCTGAGGCAACTCGCCCCGGGCGGCGTGCTTGCCGTGCAGATGCCGCGGAATTTCGCGGCGCCCTCGCACTCCCTGATTGCAGAAACCGTGCGCCACGGCGCATGGCGACGCCAGCTGGAGCATCTGCTGCGTCCGGCGCCCGTCGCCGCGCCCCACGAGTACTATGCGATGCTGGAGCCGCTGGCGGCGAGCATCGATATCTGGGAAACGGAATACCTGCAGGTCCTGCGCGGCACCGATCCGGTCAAGGAATGGACCAAGGGAACCTGGCTCAAACAGTTTCTCGATGAACTCCAGGAGCCGCAGCGCGCGGAGTTCGAGGCGGACTATGCGCGACGGCTGCGCCTCGCCTACCCGCCGCTGGCCGACGGCACAACCCTGTTTCCGTTCTGCCGGCTGTTCATGGTGGTGCGCGGGGCATAAGCTGTCATCGGCAGCGAACTGAACAACCCGTTCAGGACTTACACGGAGCGCAAAATGCAACTATCCATTCTCGGCCTCGGCTTGATGGCCATCACCAGCCTGTCCCTGGCGACCCCCGCAGCTGCGCAGACGTCAAACGTGATCAACATCAAATTCAGCCACGTTGCCGCAATCGATACGCCGAAAGGCCAGGGGGCCGAGCGTTTCAAGAAACTCGCCGAAGAGCGGACCAAGGGACGCGTACATGTGGATATTTATCCCAACAGTTCATTGTTCAAGGACAAGGAAGAACTCGAGGCGCTGCAGATGGGCTCGGTACAGATGCTCGCCCCGTCAATCTCCAAATTCGGGCCGTTCGGCGTCAAGGAATTCGAAGTCTTCGATCTGCCGTTCGTGACCCCGGATATAGCCAGCTTCCAGCGACTGGCGCATAGTGAATTCGGCATATCCATGCTCAAGAAACTCGAACCGCGAGGCGTGCGTGGTTTGGCCTACTGGGACGCCGGTTTTCGCGTGATAACTTCGAACAAGCCGTTGCGCAAGCTGTCCGATTTCAAGGGAATGAAAATTCGCATCAACTCGTCCAAGGTGAACGAGGCCACCATGCGCTCGATCGGGGCGGTGCCGCAGACAATGGCATTCTCGGAAGTCTACCTAGGGCTGCAGACAGGAGTCGTCGATGGCGCGGATACGGTGATGTACAACGCGCTGACCCAGAAGTTCTACGAGGTGCAGAAGCACATTTCCCTGGTGCACCATTCGCACCAGGGATACATCGTGGTGGTCAACAGGAAGTTCTGGGACGGGTTGCCAAAGGACATTCGCGAGACGCTGGAGTCAGCCATGGCTGATGCCACTACCCACGCCAACGCCTTATCCGTCGCGGAAGAGCGCAACGCGATCGACAAGATCAAAGCCTCCGGCAAGACCACAATCGATGAGCTGACCGTTGCCGAGCGGGACGAAATCAAGAAAGCCATGATGTCGGTCCATCGCGAGATGGAAGGCCGCCTGGGTCGGGAGAACATTCAGGCGATGTACAAGGCTATCGGCTTCGTGCCACCGAAATAGGCGGCACCAGAGAAAGCGACCCGCATCACTGCGGGCCGCCCTTTCGTTCACTGAGGTTTATCGCGACCGATAAACGAAATCGGAAAAACCACGTCCGCTGACGCCGCCTTGGCCGGCTGCGCACTGTAATCCGGCATCTGCTCGCCGATGCCGGCGGCTTGCGTCAGTTTGCCGAGCAGCACCTGCAACTGGTCGGTCAGCCAGTCTTCCTCGCAGTGGGTCGGCACGAACAGCAATTCGCGCACGCGATCGGGGATTTCGCTGGCGGGGATGGTGTCGTTGGCGGCGTAGGCGGCGGAGAAGAACGGCCCGGCGATGAAGCGCAGGGTCCAGCCCTCATCCTCGTCCGGCAGCAGGATGAAGATGCGCGCGCCTTCGGCGGTTTGCGCGTTGCCGTCTTCTTCGTCGCCGAATACCGGCATCGCGGCAAACGCCGCGCGCTTGCTGTTTTTGACGAAGACCACGGCTTGGTTGAAGCTCAGGCGGTTCTGGTTGATATCGGACATGGGGTTTTCCTTGGGGTCATAACAGGGGGGCGAGCCACTTTTCGGCTTCTGGTATCGGGTAGTTGGCGCGCTTTGCCCAATCTTCAAGCTGGTCGCGCCCAATTTTTGTGACGGCGAAGTAGTGCGCCTCGGGATGCGCGAGGTAGAAACCGGCAACCGAGGCGGCGGGGCTCATGGCGTAGTTTTCAGTGAGTTGCATCCCGGCGTTGGCCGGGGCGTCGAGCAGACGGAACAGTGCACCCTTCGAAGTGTGATCGGGACAGGCCGGGTAGCCCGGAGCCGGACGGATGCCGCGATACTGTTCGGCGATCAGGGCCGCGCGGTCCAGCGATTCTCCCTTGTCATAGCCCCAGTATTCCTTGCGCACCCGCTCATGCAGCCATTCGGCGGCTGCTTCGGCGAGCCGGTCGGCCAGCGACTTGAGCATGATGGCGCGGTAGTCGTCGTGCTGCGCCGCGAACTCGGCGAGTTTCCGCTCGATGCCGATGCCGGCCGTGACGGCGAAGGCGCCGGCGTAGTCCGCCGCGCATTTCGCCGTATCACCAGCGCCGACTCTTGGGGCGACGAAGTCGGACAGGCACTGATGCGGCTTGCCGGCCGGGCGCTCCTGCTGCTGACGCAAGCCGTGCCAGGTCATCAGGGGCGCAGCGCGCGCCTCGTCGGCATAGAACTCGATGTCGTCACCCGCGGCGTTGGCCGGGAAGAGGCCGAACACCGCATTGGCGCTGATCCACTTTTCCGCGATGAGCTGCTGCAGCATGGCTTTGCCGTCGGCGAACACGTTGCGCGCCGCTTCGCCGACGACGGCATCGTCGAGAATCTTCGGATAGCTGCCGGCCAGGTCCCAGGTCTGGAAGAAGGGACCCCAGTCGATGTATTCCGCCAGCGTCGAAAGATCGAGGTCGCGCAGCACGGTGACGCCGAGCTGCTTCGGCTTGACCGGGGCGTAGTCCAGCTTGGCGTGGTTGGCGCGCGCCGCTTCCAGTGAAACCAGCGCAATGCCCTTCTTGTTCGCATGCTGGCCGCGCACCTTGTCGTAGTCGGCGGCGACTTCGGCGACGAAGGAAGCGCGCATGTCGAGCGAAAGCAGTTTGGTGACGACGCCTACCGCGCGCGACGCATCCGGGACATAGACCACCGGTCCGGCATAGTTCGGCGCGATCTTGATCGCGGTGTGGGCGCGCGACGTCGTCGCACCGCCGACCAGCAGCGGCAGGGTGAAGCCCTGGCGCTGCATCTCACCGGCGATGTGGCTCATTTCTTCCAGCGACGGTGTGATCAGGCCGGACAGGCCGATCGCCTGCGCGCCGTGTTCTTTCGCCGCATTCAGGATCTTGTCGACCGGCACCATGACGCCGAGGTCGATGATCTCGTAGCCGTTGCAGCCCAACACCACGCCGACGATGTTCTTGCCGATGTCATGGACGTCGCCCTTGACCGTGGCGATCACGATGCGGCCTTTCGAGGTCGAACCGGTGCGCAGCTTCTCGGCCTCGACGTAGGGGATCAGGTGCGCCACGGCCTGCTTCATGACGCGCGCCGATTTGACCACCTGCGGCAGGAACATCTTGCCGGCGCCGAACAGGTCGCCGACCACGTTCATGCCGTTCATCAGCGGGCCCTCGATCACCGACAGCGGCGGCTTGCCTTCCGCGAACAATGCCGCGCGGCATTCCTCGGTATCGGCCACGACGAACTCGGTGAGGCCCTTGACCATCGCGTGCTCGAGTCGCTTGTCCACCGGCCATTCGCGCCAGGCCAGATCGACCACCTGTTCCCTGGCCTGGCCCTTGACCCGCGTCGCGAGCTCGGTCAGCGTGTCGCCAGCGCCGACTTTTCGGTTGAGCACCACGTCCTCGACCTTCTCGCGCAGCTCGGCCGACAAATCGTCATAGACGCCGAGCTGCCCGGCATTGACGATGCCCATGGTGAGGCCGGCCCTGACCGCGTGATAGAGGAACACGGTGTGGATGGCCTCGCGCACCGCATCGTTGCCGCGGAAGGAGAAGGACACATTGGAGACGCCGCCCGAGGTTCGCGCAAAGGGCAGGTTGGCCTTGATCCAGGCCAGCGCGTTGATGAAATCCACCGCGTAGTTGTCGTGCTCGGGAATGCCCGTGGCGATGGCGAAAATGTTCGGATCAAAAATGATGTCCTCGGCCGGGAAGCCGTCGGCCAGCAGCACGTCGTAGGCGCGCTGGCAGATGCCGGTCTTGCGCTCGTAGGTGTCGGCCTGGCCCTGCTCGTCGAAGGCCATCACGATCACCGCCGCGCCGTAGCGCCGCGCCAGACGCGCCTGTTCGAGGAACTTCGCTTCGCCTTCCTTCATCGAGATGGAATTGACGATGCCCTTGCCCTGGATGCACTTGAGCCCGGCTTCGATCACGTCCCACTTCGAGCTGTCGAGCATCAGCGGCACCTTGCAGATGTCCGGCTCGGAGCCGACCAGATGCAGGAAGCGCACCATCGCCGCCTGCGAGTCGAGCATGGCTTCGTCCATGTTGATGTCGACCACCTGCGCGCCGTTTTCCACCTGCTGGCGGGCGACCACCAGCGCGTCGTCGAAGCGGCCTTCGAGGATCATGCGGGCGAAGGCCTTCGAGCCGGTGACGTTGGTGCGCTCGCCGACGTTGACGAACAGACTGTCGTCGCCGATGTTGAAGGCTTCGAGGCCGGCCAGGCGCAGCTTCCTCTCGATCTGCGGGATCGCACGCGGCTTCATGCCGGCGAGCGCCTGCGCGATGGCGCGGATGTGGTCGGGTGTCGTGCCGCAGCAGCCGCCGGCGATGTTGATGATGCTCGCGTGTTGTCCACTGCTGCCCCATTCGACGATCTCGTCGGCCAGCGCCTGCGGCGTTTCGTCGTAGCCGCCGAAGGCGTTGGGCAGGCCGGCGTTGGGATGGGCCGAGATGAATCAGTCGCAGAGCCTGGACAATTCCTCGACGTGCTGGCGCAACTCCTTGGCGCCGAGCGCGCAGTTGAGGCCGAAGCTCAGGGGCTTGGCGTGACGCAAGGAGTTCCAGAAGGCTTCCGCCGTCTGCCCGGACAGCGTGCGCCCCGACGCGTCGGTGATGGTGCCGGAGATCATCACCGGCCAGCGTCGTCCCGCCTCATCGAAGAACTTCTCGATGGCGAACAGCGCGGCCTTGGCGTTCAGCGTGTCGAACACGGTTTCCACCAGCAGCAGATCGGCGCCGCCCTCGGTCAGGCCGCGCGCGGCGTCGACGTAATCGGCCACCAGCGCATCGAAGGTGACGTTGCGTGCGCCCGGATCATTGACGTCGGGCGAGAGCGACGCCGTGCGCGAGGTCGGGCCCAGCACTCCGGCGACGAAGCGCGGCTTGTCGGCGGTGGAGTAGCGGTCGGCGGTTTCGCGGGCCAGCCGCGCCGCGGCCACGTTCAATTCGAAGGCGAGGTCGGCCAGCCCGTACTCGGCCTGCGAAACCCGTGTCGAATTGAAGCTGTTGGTTTCGATGATGTCGGCGCCCGCTTCGAGGTATTCGGCATGGATGCCGCCGATCACGTCGGGCCGCGTGACGCACAGCAGATCGTTGTTGCCCTTCAGGTCCTTGGCATGCGCGGCAAAACGCGAACCGCGATAGTCGGCCTCGACCAGCGCGTGACGCTGCACCATGGTGCCCATGGCGCCATCGAGAATGAGGATGCGTTGCGCGAGCAGCTCGCGCAATTCGGTGCTGCGGTCGGGTTGCGGCCGTGCAGCGGGGACAGTGGAATTCAGGTGGCGGTCGGTCATGCGTCTCTCCAATCCATGACCGGGGCGGGGAGCCTCGCTGCGTGGCGGCTCACCTTGTGCCCCGGCGGAATTTTCCAAGGGTGGGTGAGCGCCGTTGTTATCAGGTCCCGAGCCTAGGGTCGCGGCCCATGCACATGGGGCCGTCTACCTTGCAGCGCTCCTCGAGAACGGAGACATTATACCGCCGTCCCGGACTCTGTCTGCCTCCGCTCTGCGTGACGGGGATTCCCCTTCGGGGGCCGGGCGTTGCCCGCCTGGGATTCCCCTTCGGGCGCAGGGGAATTCCGTTTGGCGGGCCGGCAAGCGCCGGTGCTGCGATAGGGAGCGGGAGAAGGCGCTACGCTAGAATGGAACAAACAGAACAAGGAGAAATAAATGTACCCCCACGCTCGCAACACCGGCTCGCTGCCCCCCGAGGGGGCGCGCACCTTCCTTGAGGCGGCTCTGCGGGAGGTGCCATGGAACACCTGACCCCCAAGGAAGCCGCCCAGTTCCTCCACGACAACCCCAGCGCGCTGTTCGTCGATTGCCGCAGCGAAATGGAATTCTTTTTCGTCGGCCATCCGGCCGGCGTCAGCCATGTGTCGTGGAATGACGGCCCCGACTGGGAAATCAATCCCCACTTCGTCGGCGAAGTGAAAAAGCTTTCCGGCCATTCGGGAGATCGCCCCGTGGTGTTGATCTGCCGTAGCGGCAATCGCTCGGTGGATGCTGGTCATGCGCTCGAAGCCGCCGGATTCACGCAGGTATTCAACGTGCTGCACGGCTTCGAGGGCGAACTCGACGACACCCATCATCGCGGCTCGATGAATGGCTGGCGCTTTGAAGGCCTGCCGTGGGAACAGTGCTGAAGACATAGCATGCTCAATAGTCGGTGCTGGCGGGACGGCGCCAACGGCTCACGTCACACCCGTTCCCGCAATCCTTGGCAGCGGCGGAACAGGTCTGCGAGCGGCACTGCATGAGCGAGGATCACAGCGGTGATCCCGATCGCCGGCGCCTGCATCTGGTCGCCGGTATTTGCGCCCTCGGCGCGGGTCTCGGTGTCGCGAGGTACCTGGCCGCAGGGCCGCAAGCCCCGGCAGGCAATCCGACGCCGGTCGATTTCGGTGATCTGCCGCCCGGCAAACTTCGCACCGTCGACTGGAACGGTCGCACGGTCTGGATTCTGCGCCGCAGTCCCGCGGAAGTTGCGGCGCTGGCCGACCGCGAGAGCGAGTTGACCGATCCCGGTTCCGCGCAATCCCTGCAACCGGAGAAATGCCGGAATCGGCATCGGTCGCTGCGTGCGGATCTATTCGTCGCCATCGGGCAATGCACGCATCAGGGCTGTCCGCCACAGTTGCGCACGGGACTTGGCGCTCACGGTGAGTTTCTCTGTCCATGCCACACGTCAAAGTACGATCTTGCCGGCCGGGTTTTCCGCGTCGGTCCGGCGCCCGCCAATCTGGTCATCCCGACCTACCGGCTGGAAGGCGATAGCCGCGTCGTGATAGGCGAGGCGTAGGAAAAGGCAGCCGCCTTCAATCAATCCGAAGCTCCTGGCCGCGACTGGAGGGGGATGGGAAAGCGCGGATGACTCTGCTAATCTTTTCTTTTACCCTGTCCTCCAAGGAGCCACCATGATCCGTTCCAGTCTCTTGTTCGCGGCGGGCCTTGCTCTGGCCGGCAGCGCTTGTGCCGGCCCGTTCAAGCTCTCCAGCGCCGACATCGCACCCAACGCCCCGATCGCCGACGAGCAGGTGTTCTCGGGCTTCGGCTGCAGCGGCAAGAACGTCTCGCCGGCCGTGACCTGGTCCGGCGCTCCCGAGGGTACCAAGAGCTTCGCCCTCCTGGTGCACGACCCGGATGCGCCGACCGGCGGCGCCGGCTGGTGGCACTGGGTGGTGACCAACATTCCGGCCGATGCCGGCGGCTTGCCCAAGGGCGCCGGCAAGGCCGATGGCTCAGGCCTGCCCACGGGCGCTGCCCAAATCACTACCGATTTCGGCGGTCCCGGCTGGGGCGGCCCCTGCCCGCCGGTCGGCGACAAGCCGCATCACTACCATTTCACGCTGCACGCGCTCAAGGTGGACAAGCTCGATCTGCCGCCAGGGGCCAGCGCTTCTCTCGCCGGTTTCATGATCAATGCCAATTCCATCGGCAAGGCGACGCTGACCGGGAAATACGGTCGCAAGAAGTAATTGCCGGGCCGGGCCGGCGCGTAGTGCGCCGGCCGTGATGATGGTGAAAGGATCATGGACTCTCGGGGAAAGACTCCGATTCCCATCCGGGCCGAGACGCTCAAGGTGCTTCGGCTCATGGGCAACTATGCGCCGATCCTGATGCTGGGCGACGACGCGGAGGGCTATGGCACCCGCTGGACCATCGACGGGCAGCCGGTGCAGCCCGCGATCGCGACCTACCTCATGCAATCAGGGTATATCGCCGATTCGGGCACGACCGAGTTGGGTGCCAGAAAACTCGCCCTGACGGAATCCGGCGCCGAATTCCGCAAGGCCGGGTTACTCTGGTGGAACGGTCTCAGCCTCCTGCAAAAGCTGAATATATTGATTCGTGGCTGAGCTGAACGGCATTCAGCCGGAACGACTGCAATGCTGCCGGTAGCTCCAAGAACATCGGCCCATGGCGGACAGGCGGCAAAAGTAGGTGCTGATGAAGCAACTGCGCTACAAGGCGGTCGAGTCAAAGACGCTCTCCTCGCCGTAGCGGATGGTGGGACGGCGAAACGAAAATCCGTCTGTTGCTGATTGACTTGCCCCGCGTGGCATGGGAAGATTCGCCCTATCATTTTGATAGGAACGACCCAGTGGCGGGCTGGTCGAAATCGCAGTGGCAAAAGCATATCAGGATGCTTGTCAGCACCCCTGTCAATGTGGTGTTTACCAATCATGCCCTGTTGCGGATGCGGCAGCGCCAGATTTCGCGTCTTGCCGCTTTCGAGATTTTGAAAAAGGGCGTTATTCGCCGGGAACCGGAATCCAACGTCCGGCGTGGCACGCTGGAATGTCGAATGGATTACTACGTTGCCGGGCGCAATCTCGCGCTCGTGGCGGCCGTCGACGCGGGCGATCCAACTGTGATAGTGGTAACGGCGATTGATCTGGACAAGGAGTAATGCGATGTACCGCTGGGATGACATGGGCTTGAAAAATGTCTGGCTGGCCAACGGCTATACCCTGCACGAAACACCCTATGGTCGCGGCGTTTCGTTCGAGGATGTCGAGGGACTGACACGAGCCGTGAGTCTCGCGTTGGCGCGCAAACCCGGCAAGCTGACCGGCGCCGAGTTCCGTTATCTGCGGCAGGCGGGCCTGAGCATGGCGCAGCCGTCCCTCGGCAAGGTACTCGGCGTCGACGCGCAGTCCATCGCCCGCTGGGAAAAGTCGGGCAAGGTTCCCAAATGGGCAAACCGCATGATCCGGCTGGTCTTTGAGGCGCACGCCGATGGTGACGTGGCGATCCGCCGCGTGGTCGAGCGCATCAACGACATCGACCGGCTGGTCAATCGGCGCATCGTGCTGGAACAGACGGCCCGGCGCGGCTGGCAGGCGCGCACCGAGGAAGACGGGATCGAAGCGGCGGCGTAAGCGCTTGCGGAGTGGGGTGCAGGCGGGACGGCGAGAGAGGCTATCTCGCTGGTACTTGCTGCGAAGCGACTTCCGCCAACAACCGCTTCAACTTCGATACCTGACGACGCAAGCCGAGCGGGGTCAGGGACGAGTAGGAATGTCGAATGCGAAAGTCGATGTCGATCCGATGATTCGGTTTTCGCGAGACGAGGTAGCAATTGCGATTCACATACCGGACACCCGGTGTAATCCACTGATCGCTTCCGCAATCAGCATCGACTACTGTCCAGACATATTCGGGAGCAAGTTGCCGAACAATTTCAAGATCCGCTCCGAAAGTCTCAAGACCAATGCCGTCCCAAATGTCGTCAAAAGTTGCTCCGGGATGGCGATAAGGCTCGAAGAACTCAAAAAAGACGTCTTCGTGAAAGACGTAAGGGATTACCAACATACGACCTCGCAGCATGGCGACAAGTGTTCTTTCCATAGAGCGACCTTTGTGACCGCATTGAATAGGTCGTTCGCTGTACCCCAAGGCGCTCCCATGGCCAAGTCATTTTCCTCGGCTGGACGCACAGCGAAGAATTCGTGGCTCGGGTGATCGCTTTCCGTGATGCCCTCGGAATATGCCCAGAGCTCCTGATAAAGCGGAGGGATACCGATTTGTTCGGCGATGAAAAACTCCCCTCCTTCGAGTTTGGAGCGCATCTCAGCGACTTGCACTTCGGTCAGCGCGCCTTTTAGTAGCAGCGCTCCCCATGCCTTGAAGTTCCCCGCGTCGCGATAGAGATATTCGAAGACGCAGAAGCCGGCGGCACTCATTTTTAGCCTTTTGCCTTGTTGTCGACAAACTCCATCTCGCGATGGCGGGAGACAAAGCTCGCATCTGGAACGAACCGCTCCGGCAACTCAATTGGACGTCCTTCCAATGGGAGTAATACATTGTGGACAAAGGCATCCGCGCTGCGTTTAAGTTCCGTCGAAACAAGCACTCGGAAATCGTCTGACAAGGCAATTAGTCCCTTATCGAACGCTTTGTCATGGATGGCCGACAGGCACAAGCCGTTGCTGGGATTCAGTCGATTCGCCTTGTCCTTGCTCCACGGCACGATGTGGCTGGCGATTAGGAGGCGAGGTTCCGATAGCCCGGACATGCAGCAACGGCCCCGATAGCTACTCAGTACTGCGCGGCGGAAGAAGTGCTGTTTGATTCGCTGCTCGGTGACGACGCGGCGCGTTTCGCCGGTGAAATCTTCCAAGCCAGTGGCTTCGTCGATATCGAGGATAGTTGCAGGTACTTGGCCCTTCGACTCGACCAGTGCCGTTCGAAGGCGGTTGCACTCGATGGCCAATCCTTCCCAATCGGCGTGAAACTCGTCCCAAATCTCGCGGTCCTGCGATCCGGCGTTGCCAAGTCCCGACCGGCCGGTCGATGTGATTGCCGGGTCGAGGCTGGCGAAATTCACCAGTTTCATGGCTACGGCGCCCGGTGTGCGGCCAATCAGTTGAGCAAGTTCGATGATGTCCCGATTGCGGCTGTGCAACTTGCCGAACTCTAACTGACAGTACAAGTGAAACGCGAGCTTGAGTTGTTCCCGAGTCCAGCGATCATTTCTCACCTTGTTCTCCCTATTGCCGTCCTTGAATTCAGATCTGTCATATCGAGTCTAGCCGGTTCGGGCGCTTCTGGAAAAGTGGCGTGTCGGGATGAAACAAGTATCGACGGGCAGAGGCTCACCAGACGAACCTATCGCTAAACCATGACATCTCGCGAGCGTCGGCGAAAAGTGCTTGCGTCCGTTAAGATTGGACGATGAGTCTATCCTCCAAGCTGCAAACCCTGCTCCCCAAACAACGTTGGCAACGCTGGCTGCTCGAAGCCGGCCTGATCATCGCGGTCATTGGTGGCGTCCAGATCTACCAGACGCGCGGCCTGCCCGAGGGCGCCGCGCCGCCGCTGGAAGGGCTGCGCACCGATGGTAGTTTGGTGAAAGTCGGCGCTGGTGACACGGCGACACTGGTGGCGTTCTGGGCGACGTGGTGTCCGGTGTGCGCGGCGGAGGAGGGCAACATCGTTGCCGTGGCGAGCGATTACCGCGTCATCTCGGTGGCCATGCAGTCGGGCGATTCGGCGGCGGTGGCCAAGCACCTCAAGGAGCGCGGCATCGAGTTGCCCGTGCTGGTCGATGCCGATGGTCGTCACGCAGCCAACTGGCACGTGCGCGGGGTGCCCACGCATTTCGTGGTCGATGGCGCCGGCAATGTGCGCTTCCGCGTGGTCGGCTATGCGACGACCTGGGGCCTCAAGGCGCGGCTGTGGTGGGCGGAGAACTTCACCGCGTGACGGATCAAAAGAACTTTCCGCCGGCTGTCCTGGCGTGGAGCGTCTGGGGTCTGGGCGCCCTGCTTTACCTGATCGGCTTTTACCAGCGCGTCGCGCCGGCGGTGATCACCGACCGGCTGATGACCGAATTCGCCATCGGTGGTGCGGCGCTGGGCAATCTCTCGGCTTTCTATTTCTATTCCTACGTCGCGATGCAGATTCCCACCGGGATGATCGCCGACCGCTGGGGCCCGCGCCGCCTGCTCACTGCCGGGGCAGGCGTGGCGGCGCTGGGCACGGCCCTGTTTGCGTTTGCGCCGGATATCTATTGGGCCGGCATCGGGCGGCTGCTGATCGGCGCTTCGGTGGCGGTCGCCTTCGTCTCCATGCTCAAGTTGGCCAGTCACTGGTTCGCGCCCCGGCACTATGCGCTGGCATCGGGCATGGCGCTGTTGATGGGCGTCGTCGGTGGCGTGGTGGCGGGCGTGCCCTTGCGCTTTGTGGTCGAGGCTTTCGGCTGGCGCCCGGTGATGGCGTTTTCGGCAGCGCTGACGGCGATCCTGTGCATTGTCACGTGGTTGCGGGTGCGCGACGACCCGGCAGAGCGGGGCTACGCCAGCCACTTTCAGGGCGCCCATCATGCCGAGGCCCCAACCCCCGTGCTGCGCGGCCTGATGGAAGTATTGTCCTACCGCAACGTCTGGATTCTGACGGCGGTGCCGATCGGCTTCACCGGCGCGGTGCTGACCTTCGCCGGGCTCTGGGGCGTGCCGTATCTAAGGCAGGTACACGGGCTGGACCCGAAGATGGCGGCCGCCATCACTTCGACCCTGCTGGTCTCCTGGGCGCTGGGCGGGCCGCTGCTGGCCAGCTGGTCAGAGCGCATGGGCAAGCGCAAACCCCTGTACCTGATCGCCGCGGGCGTGGCCCTGCTGGGCTGGGCGGCGATCATCTTCCTGCCGCTGCCGCTGTGGGCGCTGGTGGCCTTGCTGATTCCCACCGGCTTTGCCTCGGGCAACATCATCATCGGCTTCGCCTGGGCCAAGGAATCGGTGCCGCTGCGGCTGGTGGGCACGGCCTCGGGCGTGGTCAACATGGGGCCGCTGATGGGCGGCATGTTTTTGCAGCCGGCGGTGGGCTGGATCCTCGACCGGCGCTGGAACGGCGCGATCGAGGCCGGCGCGCGGCTCTATGATGCCACGGCGTATCGGGCGGGCTTCGCACTGATGTTCGGCGTGGTGGTGGTCGCCACGATCGTCCTGACCTTTGCCCGCGACAGTCATTGTCGACAGATGCACGAATGATTCGAGTCTTCCTGCCATGACCCCGACCATCCTTTGCCAACGTGACGGCGCGATCGCGACGGTCACCCTGTTCAATCCGGACAAGCTCAATGCGCTGAATGCCGCGATGTGGCGGCAGCTGCGCGAAGTCATGGGCGAACTGGCCGCGGATGCCACGCTGCGCTGCGTCGTCCTGCGCGGCGAAGGCAGCGTCTTTGCCGCCGGCGGCGACCTCGAGGAATTTCGCACCGCGCGCGCCACGGTTGATCTCGCGCTGGCCTACCACGAGGCGGTTGGCGAGGCGCTGGCCGCCATCGAATCCTGTCCGCATCCGACGGTCGCCGCGATCCTCGGCCCCTGCGTCGGCGGCGGGCTGGAAATCGCCTGCGCTTGCGATCTGCGCATTGCCGGCGAAACGGCGCGCTTCGGGGCGCCGATCATGAAGCTGGGTTTCTCGATGTACCCCGGCGAACTGGCGGGCCTGCTCAAGCTGGCCGGCGCCGCGGTGGCGAAGGAAATTCTGCTCGAAGGGCGGCTCCTGAATGCAGCCGAGGCCTATGCCAAAGGCTTGGTGACGCGGGTGGTGGCGGACGGTGAAGTGATGCAGGAAGCGCTGGCGACCGCCGCGCGCATCGCTGCCGGTGCGCCGCTGGTCGCGCGCTGGCACAAACAGTGGATCGCCCGGCTGCTGGAAGATCGTCCGCTGAGCATGGAGGAAAAGCGCGCCTCATTGGCTTTTCTCGAGACTCAGGATTACGCGGAAGGGCTGGCCGCCTTTCTGGCAAAGCGCCCGCCGCAGTTCAAGGGCCGCTAAGCACCAGGGGCGACAGCGAGGGACAATGCGCCTTCCGCCGGCCCGCCGCACCAGCCGGGGCTTTCGCCGAAGTCGAATATCTGGTTTGATGGGCGCTTCCCCTTGAACAGGCACGACCGACGTCATGGAACCGAATCTCAGCAATATCAGTCACGTCATACAGCTGGCGGTTGCGCCGGTCTTCCTGCTGACCGCGATCGCCACCCTGATCAACGCCCTGAACGCGCGACTGGGGCGGGCTGTGGATCGCCGGCGAGTGGTGCAGGAGCGACTGCAGACGCGAACCGGCGCCGAAGCCGAGGCGGCCGAGCAGGAAATCGCGTACCTCGTGCACCGCAGCCGGCTGGTCTATTTCGCGATTTTTTGTGCCGTGCTCTCGGCTCTGCTGGTTTGCCTGGTGGTTGCCGGGGCCTTTCTCGGTGCGCTGCTCGGAGTCGATCTGACCCGCACCGTGGCATCGCTCTTCATCGCCGCCATGCTGGCCATGATTGCGGCACTCGGCCTGTTCCTGCGTGAAGTGTATCTGGCCGTGCGCTCGGGCACGCACCAGCATCCGTGAGCTTGCGCCACGCATTCTCCACCGTCGCCCTGGCTCCGGTCCTGCTGCTGCAGGGGCGTCATGTCCGCCGCAGCGTTGCCCTGCTGCCCGAGCCGGCCGGAGCACGCGCCGGCGCCGGTGGCAGCGGCCCGCTGCTGCGCCTGCTGGTGGCGGGCGATTCCGCCGCCGCCGGGGTCGGCGCGCAGACGCAGGAGGACGCACTGAGCGGACGCCTCGTCGCCGGACTGACGGCTTCCTTCCATGTCGAATGGAAGCTGCTCGCCTTTACCGGGGCGACCACCGCCGATCTGCTGGCCCGTCTGGAACAACTGCCTGCCGAGGATTTCGACGTCGTGGTCACGTCGCTCGGCGTCAATGACGTCACCGGCCGACGCTCGCTGGGCGATTGGCGGCGCCAGCAAGGGCAGCTCATCGCGCTGCTGGAGAACAAGTTTCGTGCGCGCCACATACTGCTCAGCGGCCTGCCGCCGATGCACCGCTTCCCGGCGCTGCCGCAACCACTGCGCTGGTACATCGGCAGTCGTGCAAAGGATTTCGACCGCGCGCTGGCGAGCCTTGCCGGCAGTCGTGCCCGCTGCGAATTCGTCAAGCTCGGTTATGCGATGATGGAGCCACAAGCCATGGCTGCGGACGGATTCCATCCCGGACCGGCGATCTATGACTCGTGGGCGATGGAACTCGTGCGCCGCATCGTCGCCCGCATGCCGCAAATTCTTTCGGAGCAGACACCATGATCGACCTCTACTACTGGACTACCCCCAACGGCCACAAGATCACGATGTTTCTCGAGGAGGCGGGCCTGCCTTATCGCATCGTGCCGATCAACATCGGCGCGGGCGAGCAGTTCGCGCCGGAATTCCTCAGGATCGCGCCCAACAACCGGATACCGGCCATCGTCGATCACCAGCCCGCCGATGGCGGCACGCCGCTGTCGCTGTTCGAATCGGGCGCCATTCTGCTGTATCTGGCGGACAAGACCGCCCGCTTCATCGCACCGGACCTGCGCGGGCGCAACGAAACCATCCAGTGGCTGTTCTGGCAGATGGGCGGCCTCGGTCCGATGGCGGGGCAGAACCATCACTTCACGCAGTACGCGCCGGAGAAGATTCCCTATGCCATCGATCGCTACGTCAAGGAGACGGCGCGACTGTATGCGGTGCTGAACAAGCACCTGGCCGACCGCGAGTTCATCGCCGGTGGCTATTCGATCGCGGATATGGCCTGCTATCCGTGGATCGTGCCGCACGAGCGGCAGAGACAGAATCTCGACGATTTTCCGAAACTCAAGCGCTGGTTTGCGGCGATCCGCGAGCGCCCGGCGACGCAACGCGCCTACGCGCTGGCGAAAGAAATCAATCCGGCACCGGTGGTGAGTGAAGATGCCAAGCGCATCCTGTTCGGCCAGGATGCGAGCACGGTTCGTCCCGGTTGAGCCGGCTTAGAACAACAAGCCGTGCAGCATCTTGGTCGCCAGCAAGGCCAGAAAGCCGCCGAAGGCACGCTTTAGCTGCTTCACCGGCAACTTGTGCGCCAGGCGGGCGCCGACCGGCGCCATCAGGAAGCTGATGGCGACGACGCCGACGAAGGCCGGTAGGTAGATATAGCCCAGCGAGTAATCCGGCAGGCCCTGCGTCTTCAGACCGCTGATGATGTAGCCGACGGTGCCGGCCACGGCGATGGGAAAGCCGAGCGCCGAGGAGGTGCCGACCGCCTGGTGAATCACCACGTTGCAATACACCATGAAGGGAATCGTGAGGAAGCCGCCGCCGGCCGCGACCAGGCTCGAAACAATTCCGATCAGCGTGCCGGCGATGACCATGCCGGCAGTGCCCGGCAACTGGCTGTGGGGCTTGGGCTTGAAGTCGAGCATCATTTGCAGCGAGGCGTAATACACGATCGCGGTGAACACCATCGCCAGGGGCCGGGTCGGCACCCAGGTGGCGATGAAGGAGCCGGACAGGGTGCCGGCCACCAGTCCCGGCGCGAAGCTTTTCACGATATCCCAGCGCACCGCGCCATGCGCGTGATGGGCGCGCATGCTGGCAATCGAGGTGAACACGATGGTCGCCATCGAGGTGCCGAGCGCCAGATGCATGCTGTGTTCGACCGGGAAATCCTGCGCCGTGAACAGCATGAACAGCAGCGGCACGATGGTCAGCCCGCCGCCGACGCCGAACAGGCCGGCAACGAAACCGGCGAAAACGCCCAGCAACGGATAGGAGAGCCACCAGATTGTCATGTCTTCTCTTTCATTAGTTTGGTGACGATGAACTTCCATTCCGCCGGGTCGACCAGGGTGATCGACAGGCGGTTGCCGCGCTGCAGGACGCGCATGTGGGCCAGTTCGGGATGCGCGCGCAGTTGGTCGAGGCCGATCAGTCGCGTTTTCTTCACGATGCGCACATCGACATTCACCCAGCGCGGATTCTCCGGCGTCGATTTGGGATCGAAGTAGTGGCTTGCGGGATCGAACTGGGTGCGATCCGGATAGGCCAGTTGCGACACTTCCGCGAGTCCGGCGATGCCCGGCTCGGGACAGGACGAATGATAGAAGAGGACGCCGTCGCCGACCTTCATCTGGTCGCGCATGAAGTTGCGCGCCTGGTAATTGCGCACCCCCCACCAGTCGACGGTCTGCTTCGGCATCGCCAGCACGTGGTCGATGCCCACTACTGTGGGTTCGGTTTTCATCAGCCAGTAGCGTGTCATTCAGCCTGCCTCATCCCGCCGGGGGATACCGTCCCCGACAAAATGCCGTGGACATAACAAACAGGGCGCGGAAGCCTCCGCGCCCTGCTAATCGATTCCCCCGCGAGTGCCGTTTGGCCGGCATCCTGAACCTGGGTTCAGAGGGGCCACGTTCCTGCCGCTTCAGGTTCGCTTCCCTGACGGGGAGCGATCACAACAGCGGCGTCTTTGGGCTGCGGCCGATGCCAATAAGTATTGGTTCAAGGAATGTATGGCCTTGGCGAACACCGCAGGGGAAACCCTTGGAAGCCAAGCAACACATTCGCGAATCAGCGGCGGGAAACGACCGGAACAACGATCAGAACAACTGCTCGTGCTGCGCCAGTGATTCGTCGAGCTTGGCCTCGATGGAATTTATTCTACCCTGAATCGATTCGCTTTCAAGTGCGGTAGCCAAGTGTGCCGGAGTGTTCTTCAGGGCAAGTAATTCGTGAGCCAGATTCAAGGCCGCCATGACCGCGAGCCGCTCGCTGCTGCCGAGGGTTTTGTCGCTGATTTCCTTCAGCCTGCCGTCGAGAAAGGCGACGGCGGCGAGCAGTGCCTCGCGCTCGGCCGGTTCGCAGGCAACGCGGTAGACCTTGCCCAGCAGCTTGACTTCAAGGGTATGGCTCATTCTTCGGGCACCCGTGCCATCAGTGCTTCAAGGCGTTCGCGGGTGACGTCGATCTTCTTCGCCAGTGCCGCTTTTTCGGCCTCCAGCGCTGCCACGTGGGCACGCAGGGCCTGATTCTCGCTGCGCAGGCTGGCGCACACGGACACTATTTGGTCGACCTTGTCCTCAAGGTGATCGAGGGAAACATTCATGGCGGCAAGTTTCCGGGAAAAGTGTAATCAGGTCAAGCAACAAGCTGGGAAACTGAATGTCGTTTGGCAGGCGCCGTGGGTAATTAACCCCGGTCTGGCAAAATGGGCCCATGCCCATTGAAGCCTTTTCTCCGGCCAAGCTGCGCCGTGCGCTGGTGATCAAGCTGCGCCATCACGGCGATGTACTGCTTGCCTCCCCGGTAATTTCGATGCTGAAGCGCGTGGCGCCGCAGTGCGAGGTGGATGCGCTGGCTTACGCCGATACCGCGCCGATGCTCCAAGGCCATCCGGCGCTGGCGCAGCTGCATCTGATCGACCGCAACTGGAAGCGGCAAGGGTTGGGCCGGCAAGTCGCGGCCGAATGGCAGTTGATCTCGGCGCTGCGGGCGCGGCACTATGATCTTGTGGTGCATCTTTCGGTGCATACGCGCGGCGCCTGGCTGGTACGTCTGCTGCGGCCGCGCTGGTCGGTGGCGCCAAAATTTCGCAGCGGCTTCTGGGCCGACAGCTTTACTCACCTCTACCCGGCGCAGTCGGACCCGCTGCGCCATACGGTGGAAACCAATCTCGACAGCCTGCGCGCCCTGGGGTTGGAGCCGATCGCCGCGGACAAGCGCGTGGCCCTGGTGCCGGGTGCAAACGCGGAGGCCCGTGTTGCGCAATTGCTGGCGCAGCATGGCTTGCCGGCGGGGGGGTTCATCCATGTCCATCCGGCCTCGCGCTGGGCCTTCAAATGCTGGCCCGCCGAACGCGTGGCGGCCTTGTGCGATGCACTGGCGGCCAAGGGCTGGCCCATCGTCCTGAGCTCGGCGCCGGAGCCGAACGAGAAGGCGCTGATTGCCGCCGTCTGCGCCGCGCGCGACCGGAACGCCGTAGCACCGGCACCGACTGTCGACTTGTCCGGGCAGCTTTCGCTCAAGGAACTCGCGGCCCTGACCGCTCAGGCGAAGCTGTTCGTCGGCGTCGATTCGGCGCCGATGCACATGGCCGCCGCGATGGGCACGCCGGTGGTGGCCATCTTCGGCCCCTCCGGCGATCTGGAATGGGGGCCGTGGGGCGCAGGCCACCGGGTCGTCGCTTCGAACACCCACCCTTGCCGTCCCTGCGGCATGGCCGGCTGCAACGACAGCAAGGTCAGCGCCTGCCTGACCACGCTGCCGGTGGCGCAGGTGCTGGCCGCTTGCGAGGAACTGCTGTGAAGCTCGACATCCAAAACATTTGGCCACAGAGGACACAGAGATCACAGAGAGAAAAGCAAAAACAGAGTGTGATGCTCGAGTTGATTCGCCATATGCCCTGGCTTTTCTCTGTGCCCTCTGTGTCCTCTGTGGCTAACAGGTTTTCCCCTCAGTGAAGCTCGCCATCGTCCGCCAGAAATACACGCCCTTCGGCGGTGCCGAGCGCTTTGTCGAGCGGGCGCTGGTGGCGCTCAGGGCCAACAACGTCGATGTCTCGATTGTGGCGCGCGAATGGCAGGGCGACTTGAAGGGTGTGCGCGTCAATCCCTTCTACCTCGGCCGCACCTGGCGCGACGCGGGATTTGCGCGCGGCGTGCAGCGCCTGATCGCGCAGCGGCGTTTCGACCTGGTGCAGAGCCATGAGCGCATTCCCGGCTGCGACATCTACCGCGCTGGCGACGGCGTCCATGCCACCTGGCTGGAGCTGCGCAACCAGCCGCTGGATGCACTTTCGCCGTGGCACCGCTACACCCTGGCAGCGGAAGCGGAGATGTTCCGCCATCCGAAGCTGCGCGCGGTGATCTGCAATTCGCGCATGGTGAAGGACGACATCGCGCGCCGCTTCGACGTGGCTGAGGAGAGGCTGCAGGTGATCTACAGCGGCGTCGATCTCGACGCCTTCCATCCGCGCCTGCGCGAGGCGCAGGGGCGCACGCTAAGAGAGAAAACCGGCGTCGACTCCGCGACCCCGGTGATCCTCTTCGTCGGCTCCGGCTACCAGCGCAAGGGCTTGCCGACCCTGCTCCGTGCCCTCGCGCGCATGGTCCGCGACGACGCCCGGCTCTGGGTGGTCGGCCGCGACAAGGACGAGTCGCTGCTGCGCAAGCTGGCGCAGACGCTGGGCGTCGATGACCGCGTGCTGTTCCTCGGCGCGCAGACCGACGTCAAGCCGTTCTACGGCGCGGCGGACGTCTTCGCCCTGCCTACGCTTTACGATCCCTTTCCGAATGCTGCGCTGGAGGCGCTGGCCTCCGGCCTGCCGCTGGTCACCACGACCACCTGCGGCGCCGCGGAACTGGTTACGCCAGCGAACGGCGCCGTGATCGCTGCCGGTGATGTGGCGGCCCTGGCGGCCAGCCTTGATTCGCTGTGCGGCCGCGCGCCGGCGATGCGCGATGCCGCCCGCGCCAGCGTCGCCCATCTCGATCTGGCGCAGATGGCGGCGCAACTCATGGCGCTCTACTCGCGGCTGGTGTGACGCCGGCCCCCGCAGGGGATTACCCGGCGCGCAGAGCGTTCTTGGCGTCGGCCACCACCGGCCGCAGGCGCTCGACGAAGGCCTCGAAGGAAAAGCGCGCGAGGTGCGTTTCTGCCAGTTCGGGTTTCGGTCTTGCCCGGCCCGCCAGCAATTCGTCGAGCAGGCGGCCAAAATCGACGCCGCCATCCTGGCGCGGATCGCGGTAGAGAAAGCCGGTCAGGCCGTTGGAAACCGTTTCGGTAAATGGCGGCGCATGCACGGCGATCACCGGCGTGCCGCAGGCCTGCGCTTCGATGATGTTGAGACCGAGGGCCTCCTTTTCCGGCAGGCCGGAGAGCAGGTAGTCGAGTTGCGGGTAAATCGCGGCGACGTTGTCCTGCTGGCCCCAGAAGCGCACCTGCCCGGCCGGCAGCGCGGCGAGCGCCCGGTCGAGGTCGCGCACCGACGCGTAGCCGCCGCTGCCGAAGATTTCAAGATTGATCTCGTGATGACGTGCGAGTATTGGCGCCAGATACGAGAACAGCAGCGGGAACTGCTTGATCGGCGTCAGGCGCGAGACGATGCCGAGCGTGAGGCCGGGGCGCCGCTCAAATGCCGGATGCGGCCGCAGCGTTTCGGCGAGAGGCTCGAGCCAGCCCAGCAGGCGGTCACGACCCTTGCGCGGGTCCCAGTCATAGCGGCTGGTGCGGCGGATGCTTTGCGCGCCGGGGCGCTGCCTGAGTTCGGCGACGCCATACAGCGGTTGGTCCCAGACCGGCAAACCGGCCGCCCTGAGGCCGTCGCGCACCCAGCCGGAGACGGCATAGATGCGGTCGTGATCGGCAAAGGCGGCGGGGTCGCGCCCCTGCACCGGCATGTGGGCGATGGCGCTGCGCAGGCGGGCGGGCATGGCGCTGCGCAATGCGGCCGGCAGCGGGCCGTGCGACAGCAGCCAGAGGGGTCCTGCGGGCAGGTGCCGCGGCAAGTCGGCGGGGTCGGCGACCGCGATGCGCTCGGTGTCGGCGGGCAGTTCGAGCCGGGTCCAGAAATCCGCTCGCGGATGGACCAGCAGTCTTGTCGATACGCCAAGTGTTGACAGCGCGCGGCAAAGAAAGGCGGTGTACACCTCGCCGCCGCCGAAGTGTGGCTGAAGATTTACTTGTACATGCTTCACGAATATTCCGACTTCTCTCGCATGCTACCGATCAGCACGCCGCAGATGAAGGCGAACAGCCCCAGCCGCCAGCCGGAAAAATGGCCGTCGAGCAGGCAGCGCAACAGGTAACCGCCAATGAAAAACGTGAGCAGGAGCGCCTCGCCGTCTTGTCGTTCACGGAACCGTTTCCATCCGTGGCGGAGGGCAATACCTGCGCCAGACAGCACCAGCACCAGCCCCACCAGCCCCGTTCCCAGCGCGAAATCGAGCCAGCCGTAGTGGCTGCTGCCCAATCCGGCACGGCCGTATTTGATCTCTATTGCGCGACCGAAGGCGTCGTGACCAAAGCCGATACCCATCGGGCGCTCGGCGAGGAAGTCGAGCGCCTGCCGTGCCATCGCGGCGCGGAAGTAGGCCGAGTCGTCAACCATTGCGCCGGAGGGTGTGACCCGGCACGTTGCCGCACCGCTGGTGACCCAGTACGTGGGTTGCGACCAGCCGAGGGCAGCAGATGCGCGCAAATTCTGCCATCGGCCGTCGAGTGCCAGCGAACCCGCGCCGACCAGCGCGACCAAGCCGATTGCGATGACGATTATGCGCCGGTGGCGCGAGCGCGCGTTCAGCAGGGCAAGGCTTGCCGCGAGGATGAGCGAAACCGTGATCACCGTGCTATTGCGTGATTGCAGCACAAGGTCGGCAACCAGAGACAGCAGCAGCAGGACCCAGGCTGAACGCTGGCCGAGTGCCAGCGGCGAGTATCTTGCAAGAGCCCAGGCCAACCGGTCGGCGACAAGCAGGGCGAGAAAGAAACTATTGAGCGTGCCCTGGTAATCATAGCCGCCAAAGGGCGTCGCTTTGAACGGCCAGTGGCCGATTGTCAGCCACAGCCTGAACTGCCACTCCAGCAGCCACAGCATATGGGCAGCAAGCGCGGCGAGCACTGCTTGCGCGGCAAGTCCTCGTGGCAGTTGCGCCGCTGCCCAGGCGGCGACCGCGCCAATCACGAACGGCATCAACCAGTCGGCGCGGACCTGGTCGAACGCAAGAGTCGGTACCGGCGCCACGGCAGCCGAATGGAACACGATCCATGCGGTGAGCGCCGCCAGGCACCATGCCGCGGGCTTCAGCCACGGTGCGAGCCGGGGCAGCGTGCGGCGGAAACCCAACAGCAGCACAACCACGCCAATCAGCAGAAGCACGTTGCGCAGTGCGACGGTATGCGGAACCGGAAAGACAAAAACGATTGCGGCGAGCCAGGCTTGCCAGAACCAGTTCATCGCGGCGGGCGACAGCCTCATTTGCCGACCCCGGCCAGCCAGGAACGCAACCAGTGGCGGGCGATGCGGCGGTACTGGGCCATGTCGGATGCGTGGCGCCAGAGCATACCGAGAAATCCGGATTGACGCAGCTCAAGCAAGGAATGGTTGGCGATCGCCCGGCTGGGCATCTTCTCCAGTTTGTGAAAGATCGACAGGGCGCCGTCGACCAGTTGGTGGTTCAACAGGCGGCGCAGGTCGGCGTCTCCACCGAGGGAGTCCGCCATCTCCGCCAGAGCATGGGCATTGGTCACGCTGCTGTCGCGGATCAGTTCCAGCCGACGCTGGCTTTGTTCCGCCGTGAATTTCCGGAGCGGGATGCGGTAATGGACGGCGATGTGCCCGGTATAGCGGACGCGCCGCGCCGCCAGCAGCGCCCGCGTGGTCCAGATCACGTCCTCGTGAATCAGCCGGGGCACGAAGCGGAAGCCGTTGGCTTCGATGAAATCGCGGCGGTAGAGATGCATCCAGACCATGTGCAGGAAACGCCCGGCGCGCAAGCGCTGGCGCAACCATTCGCTGCCCGGGATGACCGAGGTGGGTTCCGCATCGGCATAGATCGCGTAATCCTGCTCGCGGCCCTCGAAGTGGTAGTTGGCATTCAGCAACACCATGTCGAGTTGCCCGCCTTCCGCCAGCTGCAGCGCCTCGGCATAGGCGTCGGGCGAAACGAAGTCGTCCGCATCGACGAAGGCCAGGTACTTGCCGTGCGCGGCATCCAGACCGGTATTGCGCGCCGCCGAGAGCCCGCCGTTTTCCTGCCGGATCACCCGCATCTGCGGCAGGCGCGGTGCGAACTCGGCGAGGATGCGCGGGCAGTCGTCGGTCGAACCGTCGTCGACCACGATGATCTCGTCGGCCGCTGGAGTCAGCGCGGCAAGGCTTTCCAGGCACTGCGGCAGGTAGGGTGCGACGTTGTAGACCGGGACAATCAGAGAGAGCAGCGGCGGCGTCATTACAGCCGTCCCCGTGCACCCTGGTGCCAGGCCAGCAGTGCGTTGTGCAGGGTTGCCGCGCGATGGGCGTAGGTGTGCCGCGTCATGACTTGGGCATGACAGCGTTCGGCGAGGTCACGCGCCGCAGCGAAGTTTGCCAGCCAGAACTCGATCTTCGCCACGCAGTCATCCAGCCCGTCGAACTCCGCCCAGTTTTCGCCCGGCGTGAAGTCGTCGCGCGCATGGGTGCGCCGGTCGCAGAGCAGGAAGCCGCCGCAGGCCGGAATGCCGTAGCAGCGCTCGGGCAGGCCCGAGGCCACGGGCGCGCCGTGTTCGCAGGAGGCGCCGAAGTTGAGGTTGATGCGGCTGTGCTGGATCAGGGCCACCTGTTCCTCCGCGCTCATGCCGGCCGATTCGCGGAACAGGAAGCGTATGCCGCGGGCCGCCAGCCGTTCGCCAAGCGCGGCGAAGAACTCCTGGCGGCTGCGCATTTCCTTGTAGCGATGGCCGCCCATGGCGCCAAGGAAGCTCACATCGTAGTCATAGCGGGTCGCATCGCGCAATTCGGCCAGCGTTGCGCCGTGCAGGTGGTAACGCGTGGTGTCGGCGGCATTCGCGAGGTAAAGCACGCTGTCGGCAAAGCGGCGGCGCGAGTCGACCAGGCTGTGCGTGGCGTAGATGTCGAACAGGCGGGCGCGGTCCAGCCAGTCCAGCCGCCACGCCGCGCGATTCAGGTAATGCGGCGCATCCTGATTCCAGACGAACAGCGGTATTCCCTGCCGGCGCAGGAAGCGATGCATGCGCCATACCGTCAGCGGATTGCGCAGGCCTTCGTAGAACCAGGTATAGGCACCGAGGATGCGCTCCGGTTCGCGCCGATCGGCGTCCCGCCAGCACCGACTCTCGCGCAAGCTCAGGCCGCGCGCCGCCAGTTCGCGGCGCAGGGCCGGATGCAGGCTGCCATGGGCGATCAGCAGGACATCGCGAACCGTCATGCGGGGCGACGGAAGAAGAACACGTTCTTGCGGATCAGCGAAAAGTCGAGGGCGAAGCCTTTCGCCACGAGCCCGGCGAACATCTCCGACAGCACGCGGTCGCCGAGCACGTCGGGATGGGTTTCGACGCAGATCTTCTGCACCGTGGACAGCTCGGCGCCGGCGAAGAATTCGGCTTCGCCGCCCTCGATGTCTACGATCAGGAAGCTGGGCTTGACCCGCGCCAGTTCGGCATTGAGGTCGAGTTGCCTGACGGTGATCGAGCGTCCGCCGGTGCGATGCGCGGAAGAAGCCCAGAAGTCGTCCTCGAGGTGGAACTCGCGTTCGCCGTCGCCCTTCGCCAGCAGGGCATTGATCAGCGTCGGCGCCACCTCGTTCCTGGCGTGGGTTTCGCGGATCAGCGGAATCAGTTCCGGGTTGGCCTCGTAGGCGAACACCCGGCTTGCGCCGGTGCGCTTGGCGCAGTAGGCGGAAAGAAAGCCGAGCCCGGCGCCGACTTCGAACACCACGTCGCCTGCCGTCAGACGCTTCGAGATGATCTCGATTTCCTTCGCCTCGTAGTCGCCCAGGTAGATTTCGCGGGCGATGCCCGGCGAGACCAGGGCATGCTTCACCGGCAACAGCACGCCGTGATTGTCGGCCCAGTCGGGCTGGCGAAAGCGCCATGCGAGTTTTTTCAGCTTGCGCGCCGTGCGGCCGCTTTTGCGCATGGTCTATTCCCTCATCTTCCTGACGGTGGCCGGCACCCCGGCCACCACCGCATAAGCCGCCACATCCTCGCGTACCACGGCGCCGGCGGCGACGACCGCGCCGTCGCCGATCGTGACGCCGGCCAGAATGATCGCATTCGCCCCCAGCCAGACATCGTGGCCGATGCGTATCGGCAGGGCAATCACCGGCTGCGAACGGATCGTCGCGCCGCGCGCATAGCGGTGCTGGTAGGAGATGATGCGCACCCCGGGCCCGATCACGGTGTCGTCACCGATATCGACGCCGCCGGTGCCATTGACGATGCTGAAGTTGTTGATCTCGACCCGGTCGCCCAGCCTGACGCCACCGTTGCCGCCCTGCACGTAGGCGTAGCGGTTGAGGGTCACCTTGTCGCCCAGGCGCACGCCGGGGCTGCGCGTCGCGTCCACCGAGGCATCGGCGTGGATCTTGCACCCGCTTCCCAGCGCGATGCGCTCGTGGCCCTTGATATAGGCGGCGAAGGACACCCGGTTGCCGGCGCGCCGTTGTTGCACGATGAAGAGGAGATGCTTGAACAGGTTCACGTCAGGTTTCCAGCGGATGCGTTTCGAGCCAGGCCAGCAGCACGACGAAAGTGTACAAAAGGCGCACGTTGCCATGCCCTTGATGCCCCCCCTTGCCCAGTGCCGCGATGGCTGCGGCGTCAAGCCAGGGAGCCCGCATTTTAGCCGCTGCGACCTGTGCGTCGCACCAGTCGCGCCAGGGTCCGGCAAAGTTGGCGCGCAGCGGCACCGAGAAGCCGTGCTTCTTGCGGTTCCAGACGGTTTCCGGCAGGTGGCGGCGGGCCAGCGCGCGCAGCAGGGCCTTGCCGCCGCCGGCATCGAAATGCACGCCGGACGGCAGGCTCAGCATCCGGTCCTGCAGCGCGTTGGCCAGCAGCGGCACGCGCACTTCGAGGCCGTGGGCCATGCTGGCCCGGTCGGTCTTGGCCAGGCAGTTCTCCGAGAGATAGGTCCACAGGTCGGCGCGCAGCAGCGCGTCGCGGTCGTAGCCGCCATGGCGCGCGGCTAGCGTGCGCCACAGTTCCAGCGTGTCCTGCGGCCGCGCGGCGCGGGCGACTGCGGGGACGAGATAGCGGCGCAGGTCCTTGCGGCTGCCGGGATAGTCGCCCAGCTCGACGCGGCGATACAGCAGCAATTCGGCGCCGGCCAGCGCGCGCCGGCGCAGGCTGGCCGGGGCCAGGCCATGGCGCAGCAGGGTGCGCAGCAGTCGCTTGCCGGCGCTGTCCGGATAGCGGTCGGCGCCGTCGAGAAAGCGCGGGTAACCGCCGAACAGCTCATCGCCGCCGTCGCCCGAGAGCGCCACCGTAACGTGCTGCCGCGTCAGGCGCGACAGCGCCCAGGTCGGGATGTAGGCCGGATCGGCGAGCGGCTGGTCGAGGTCGGCCAGCGCCGCGGCCAGCGTGTCGGCATCGAGTTCCGGCGCATCGAGGACGTGGTGTTCGGTGCCGTAGCGCTCGGCAACGGTGCGCGCATGCGGGCTTTCGTCGAAGCCGGCCTCGGCGAAGCGCACGCTGAAGGTCTTCAGCGGTTGCGCTCCGGCCTGCGCCATGTAATGCACCACCAGGCTGCTGTCGATGCCGCCGGAAAGGAAGGCGCCCAGCGGCACGTCGGCCACCAACTGGTCCTTGACGGCCTGTGCCAGCAGGCGATCGGTTTCCTCGACCAGGGCTTCGCGGGCGGGAGCTTTCTCGGTCGCGTCGGGAATCGTCCACCACTGGCGCGCCGCACCGCCGGCGCCGACTTTCCAGCGCAGGCAGGCCCCCGGCGACAGGGCGTGAATGTCGCGCACCAGGGTATGCGGCGCCAGCGGCGTCTGGAACGCCAGATAGTCGCGCAGGCCTTCCGCGTCGAGCTTTTTGGGGAAGGCGGCCAGGGCGAAGAAGGGCGCCAGGGTCGAGGCCACCACCAAGCCATTGGCATGCTCGCCCCAGAACAGCGGCTTGATGCCGACCCGGTCGCGGGCGAGGAAGACGCTGCCGTCCTGCGCGTCGTGGATGGCGAAGGCGAACATGCCGTCGAGCTTTTCCACCACGGCTTCGCCCCAGTGCAGGTAGCCGGTCAGCAGCACCTCGCTGTCGGAGCGCGTGGCGAAGGCGTGGCCCGCCGCCTCGAGTTCGCGGCGCAGCGCGGCGAAGTTGTAGATCTCGCCGTTGTAGACCAGCGCCAGCCGCCCGTTGGCTGCCGTCATCGGCTGGCGCCCGCCGGCGATGTCGATCACCGCCAGCCGCGCGTGGCCGAGCAGGGCGTCGCCGTGGGCGAGCGTTTCCCGCGCGTCCGGGCCGCGCGAGTTCAGCGTCGCCAGCGCGGCATCGAAATCGGCACGGAAGTCAGCGCCGACGGCGAGCAGGATGCCGCACATCAGAAGCTCTCCCGCGCCAGGGCTTCCCAGGCGTCGAGCGCGCGGTCCGCGGCGTACAGCGCCAGCGCCGCGGCGACGGCATTACCGGTCGGCTTTGGCGCCGCCAGCGCGGCGCGCATGGTTTGCGCCAGCGCATCGGCATCGCCGCAGGGCACCAGCCATTGCGCCAGTTCGCCGCCGAGAATTTCGCGCGGACCGGAGGGGCAGTCGGTGCTGACAACCCGCGTGCCGCAGGCCAGCGCCTCGATCAGCACGTTGGGCAGGCCTTCGTGGTCGGAGCACAGCACCAGCAAGTCGGCGCCGGCCATCCAGGGATACGGGTTGGCCTGAAAGTCGGCGATGGTGACACGGCGCGCGAGATTCAGTTGCGCGACCAGCGCGGCCAGTTTCGCGTCGGGCGGCGTCAGCAGCACCAGCCTGTGCGGCAACTCCGCACCGGCAAATGCGGCAAGCAGCAGGTCGTGGCGTTTCTGCGCGGCAAAGCGGCCGACGTGGAGGATGTACGGTGCGGCGGGTCGCGCCGGACAGGACTCGGCGGCCAGCGCGCGGATGGCGGCGAAGTCGAAGGGATTGGCGATCACGCGCAGCTGTTTGCGGTCGACGCCGAAGCGGGTCTGCAGGTCCTCGGCCACGCCCTGCGAGACGGCCACCAGCCGGCGCGAGCCGTAGATTTCGCGGTAACGCGCCGCGCGCCGTTGCGCCTTTCCTGCCGGCAGCCGCGCAATCTCCGCCGACAGGGTGTTGGCGATGCGGCAGACGTGGCGCGGCGCGTGCGCCAGCGCCGCCACTTCGTCGGCGAAGGGCAGCGTCGATACCAGCAGGTCGTGTCGGCGCGATGCCAGCAGGCGCCGCAAGCGCCAAGCCAGGCGCCGCTTGCCCAGCCAGCCGTGGCCGGCGCGCGCGGCCAGGGCGTGAAAGGCGCAGCCGGCGGGCGGCGCGTAGCTGCCGCCAGGGTTGCCGGCATTCTCGGCGACGATGAAGTCCACCTCGTGGCCGCGCGCGGCCAGTCCGCTGCCGATCTTGGCCAGCGCCTTCTCGGCGCCGCCGCCGGCGAGGTTGGTGGTGAACAGGGCGAACTTCACGGCGGCGGATATTTGCTGAGTGCCTGCTGCACGGCCTGCCAGACGCGGTCGACGCTGATGTCGGCCATCGAGACTTCGGTCGAACAGCCGGGCCCGGCGAGCGGATGATCGACCGGGAAGCAGCAGGGATGCTCCAGCGGGGCGATCAGTTCGCTGCGCGAGAAGCCGTGGTAGAGGGCCACCAGCGGGATGTCGAAGGCGCTCATCAGGTGCGTCGGCCCGGTGTCGACGCCGATGTAGAGGTCGAGCCGGCTCATCAGCGCTGCGCTCTGGCGCAGGCTGAGACGGCCGGCATACAGCGTGGCGGCGGCACCCAGCCGCGCCTGCATGGCCTCGGTGCGCTGACGCTCTTCGGCGCCGCCGAAGATCAGGAAATGCGCTTGCGGCCAATGTCCGCGGATGCGTTCGCAGAGTTCCATGAAGGATTCGATCGGCCAGTCGCGATAGGCCTTGGTCGGAAAGCTGGCGACCTGCAGGCCGACGACAGGACCGGCCTTGGCCGGCAGATCGCGGGCCAGTGTCGCGTCGGCCCAGACCCGCTCGGCATCGGTCACCGCGTAGGACAGCCGCAATCCGGCGCGCGGCACGCCGAGCGCAGCCGGCAATCTCAGCAGCAGCGGCACGGCATGGTCACCCTGGAAGGCCGCGGGTTCGACCAGCACCGCGAGCCGCGCGTTGATCCCGGCGCTGGCCTGGCGAAATGCCGCTACCCGCTTCGCCACGCGCAAGGCATAGGCGACCAGTGCTTCGTCATAACCATAGACCAGGGCCAGGTCGTAGGGCTTGGCGATGCTGTCGAGCCAGCCGCGAAATGGCGCCGATTTCTTGCTGATGGCGCCAACCCGCCGCACGAAGGGCAGGTGCTGCAGCACCTCGATCCGGTTGGGGTGGCCGAGCACATCCACGGTCGCCCCGGGCCAGGCGGCGGCGAGGGCGCGGATGGCAGGCGTCGCCAGCAGCGTGTCGCCGATGCGGGAGACGTTGATGACGAGAACATGGCGCGGGTTCATCGCGTCGGATCGCGGCGGAAGATGTAGTTGCGGTTTTCGCTGTGCGCCAGCCGGAAGCCGGCGGCCGTCAGAGCGGCGACGATACGTCGCGTGTCGTCCAGCGTATGCCGCGTAACGCCGTGATGGAATTCGACCAGCACCTGGCGCGCGGCGTGGATCCGGCCGCTGGCGACCAGTGCCTCGAGCAGTGCATATTCGGCGCCTTCGATGTCGAGCTTGAGGATGTCGCACTCCTTGCGTCCGGCGCGCGCCAGCAGGGCGTCGAGATCGACGGTCCGGGTCTCGATGCGCTCGCCGCCCTCGACGTACTCATGGGAGGCATCGAGGCTGCCGGAAACTCCGTCGGCGCCTTTCGGCAATTGCTCCTGAGCGCGCGGCAGGTAAAAGGTCAGGTTCTCGCCGGCGCTGGTCCAGAAAGCATTCGCCAGAATCTCCATGCCCGGCGGGCAGTGCGCGCGGCAGTAGGCGAGGCTGCGCGGGTTGGGATCGACGCCGATCACGTGCGCGCCGGCAAAGCGTTGCAGGAAGGCTGCCGGAAAGCTGATGTCTTCGCCCAGGCCGCAGTCGATCAGCAGCGGTTGCGGTCCCACCAGCCGCGTGTCGACCCACCAGCCGCCGTAGCGGGTGCCGAGGCGCTGGTAGCCGCGCGGCAGGCGCCATTCCTTCCAGCGGCGGCCCAGGCTGCGCTTGAGGCGGTTCCAGTGCTTGCCCATCTCAGCCGGCCTTGCGCATCGCCGCGGCGAAAATCTTTTCCATGCTGTCGAGCATGGCGTCCAGTGAAAAGTCGGCGCTGGCGACACGGCGCGCGGCGTCGCCCAGGCGCGCGGCAAGTGCGCCGTCGTCGAGCAGGCGGGCGATGGCCTGCGCCAGGGCCGCCGCGTCCTTCGGCGGCACCACCAGCGCCGTGCTGCCGTGGGTCACGGCTTCGAGAATCGCGCCCACCGGCGTGGTGACGATGGGCAGGCCGCAGAGCATTGCCTGGATGATCGCCTGCGGCACGCCTTCGTTGGCGTACGACGGCAGACAGAACACATCCATGGCCTGCAGCCAGCGCTCGGGGTCGCTGCGCTGACCGGCCAGCGTGACGTGCTCGGTAATGCCGAGCGCGGCGATCTTCTCCTCGATCGGGCCGCGCATCGGGCCTTCGCCGACGATCAGCAGGTGCAGCCCGGGCCGCTTGAGTTGGGCGAAGGCATCGAGCAGGAACAGGTGACCCTTCCAGCTGCGCAGCGTGGCGACGATGCCGAGGTGCCGGTGTTGCGGGTCGAGGCCCAGCGCTGCCTTGGCGGCGGCCTTGTCCGCCGGCGCGAAGCGTTCGGCGTCGATCCCGGTCGGCACCGACGTCACGCGCAGCGGTTCGAGGTCGAGGGTTAGCAGCAGATGCCGGCGCAGGCTTTCGCCGGTAGTGACCACGGCACCGGCGCGACCGTAGAGCCAGCGGTTGAACGGATTGTCCGCCACCGGCGCCGAGATGTGGCGGGTGCGCACGATGGCCGGCGGTTTCCGCAGCGTGGCGCAAGCCAGGCCGGTCAGCCAGGAATCGGCCGAGCTGTGGGTGTTCACCACGTCCGGCGCATGGCTGGCCAGATAGCGGCGCAGCGCGAGGAATCCGGCGATGGTCTTGAACTCGATCGGCAGCGTCGCCACCGGCACGCCGAAGCGGGCCGCCTCGGCCGCCATGCGCGCATGCGCGCAGCAGGCCACGCTGACGTCGTGACCACGCGCGATCAGGCCGCGCGCTTCCTCGAGGATGCGGATTTCCTGGCCGCCCCAGCCGCAGGAGGCTTCGGTGTGGAGAATCTTCACGCGGCAGCTTCCTCGCCATGGCGCCAGGCTTCGGTGCGGGAACTCTTCACTCGCTCTCCGAGAACTGCAGGCGGTAGAGGCTGGCATAGATGCCGCCCAGCGCCAATAATTCCGCATGGCTGCCGATCTCGGCAATGCGTCCATGCGACAGCACCACGATGCGGTCGGCGCGCTCGATGGTGGACAGGCGATGGGCGATGACCAGTGTGGTACGGCCGCGCATCAGTCCCTCCAGCGCCGCCTGCACCAGGCGTTCGGATTCGTTGTCGAGCGCCGAGGTGGCCTCGTCGAGGATCAGGATCGGTGCGTCCTTGAGAATGGCGCGGGCGATGGCCAGGCGCTGGCGCTGGCCACCCGAGAGGCGCCCGCCGTTTTCGCCGATCAGGGTGTCGAAGCCCTCGGGCATGTGTTCGATGAACTGCAGGGCGTTCGCGGCGCGGGCGGCGGCCTCGATTTCGGCGCGGGTCGCGTTGCGCTTTCCGCCATAGGCGATATTGGCCGCTATGGTGTCGTCGAACAGAAACACATCCTGGCCGACATGGGCGATGTTGGTGCGCAGGGACTCCAGCGTCAGCGTCTCGATATCGTGACCGTCGATGCGGATTTGTCCGCTCTGCGGATGATAGAAACGCGGCACAAGATTTACCAGCGAGGACTTGCCGCCGCCCGAGGGGCCCACCAGCGCCACGGTTTCGCCGGGGCGGACGTGCAGATCGATGCCGGTCAGCGCGTCGCGCTCGGCGCCGGCATAGCGCAGGCTGACGGCGGCGAATTCGATGGCGCCGCGGGCCTGCCCGAGGCTGACCGTCCCCATGTCGATCTCCGGCGTTTCGTCGAGCATGCGGAACACGCTTTCAGCGGCGGCCAGCCCGCGCTGCAAGGGCGCGTTGATGTCGGCCAGATGCTTGAGCGGTGCCAGCAGAAGCAGCATCGCCGTGATGAAAGAAACGAAGCTGCCCACCGTGGTTTCGTTGCTGGCGGACTGGTGCAGCGCGACGTAGACGACGATGGCGAGGGCGATCGAGGCGAGAATCTGCGTGATCGGGGTGATCGCCGCGGCCGCCAGGCCCTGACGCATCGAATAGCCGCGCAGGGCGTTATTCACCCTGGAAAAGCGCGAAGTGGCATGCGCTTCGCCGCCAAAAATCTTGACCACCTTTTGCCCGCGAATCGATTCGTGCAACACCTGGTTCATCTGCGCCATGCCTTCCTGCGCAGCGAGCGACAGACGCCGCAGGCGCGCCGAAAAGCCGCGAATGACAAAGCCGGTCAGCGGAATCACGGCCAGGCTGATCAGGGTCAGCTTCCAGTTGAGGTAAAGCAGCCAGCCCACCAGGCCCAGCACGGAGAGACTGTCGCGGATCAGCACGGTAAGGGTGGACGTGGCCGCGGCGGCGACGCCGTTCACGTCATAGGCGATGCGCGTGGCCGGCACCGAGGAGGCGTGGGCGTCGAAGTAGGTCGTCGGCAGGCGCATCAGGCGCTCGAACATCAGCTGGCGCAGATCCATGATGACGCGGTTGGAGACCCAGGCCATGCCGTAGGAGCCGAAAAAGCCGGCCACGCCGCGCAGGATGAAGATGCCGATGATCGCCAGCGGCAACCAGGCCAGCCACTCGCTGCCGCCCTGGCCGAAGCCCTGGTCCAGCAAGGGCTTCATCAGCGCCGGAAACAATGGTTCGGTGGCCGCGGCCAGCCCCGTGGCGGCCAGGGTCAGGGCGAAGCCCTTCCAGTGCGGGCGCACATGGCCGAGAAGGCGCAGATAGAGGTCGCGGCTGTCTTGCACTAGGATCAGGGCTGGGAAAACCGCGAAGTATACAGGGGCTTAGGCAAGATACTCAGTGCGCCGCATCCCAGTTGGCGCCGACGCCCACTTCAACGAGCAGCGGCACCTTGAGTTTTGCCACGCCGCCCATCAGCTTCGGCAGCGCCTCGCGCACGGCTTCCAGCTCGGTTTCCGACACTTCCAGCACCAGTTCGTCATGCACCTGCAGCACCAGCAGGGTTTGCAGCCGGTGCTGGTCGAGCCAGTCCTGCACTGCCAGCATGGCGCGCTTGATCAGGTCGGCGGCGGTGCCCTGCATCGGGGCATTGATCGCGGCGCGCTCCGCGCCCTGGCGGCGGCCGGCGTTCGACGACTTGATTTCCGGCAGCCACAGCCGGCGACCGAAGACGGTTTCGACATAGCCCTTGTCGCGCGCGGTGTCGCGGGTTTCTTCCATGTAGCGGGCGACACCCGGATAGCGGGCGAAGTAGCGCTCCATGTAGGCCGCGGCGGCGCCGCGGTCCACGCCGATCTGCTTGGCCAGGCCGAAGGCGCTCATGCCGTAGATCAGGCCGAAGTTGATCACCTTGGCGGCGCGACGCTGCTCGCTGCTGACCTCGATCGGCGTCAGGCCAAAGATTTCGGCCGCCGTGGCGCGATGCACGTCCTCGCCCTGGGCGAAGGCTTCGAGCAGGCGCGGATCGTCCGAGAGGTGGGCCATGATGCGCAGCTCGATCTGCGAATAGTCGGCGCTGACGATACGGTGAGCGGGGGGCGCGATGAAGGCCGAGCGGATGCGGCGGCCTTCCGCGGTGCGGATCGGGATGTTCTGCAAATTGGGGTCGGCGGACGCCAGGCGTCCGGTCACCGCCACGGCCTGGGCGAAGCTGGTATGGACGCGGCCGGTGGCCGGGTTGATCATCTTCGGCAGCTTGTCGGTATAGGTATTCTTCAGCTTGGCCAGGCTGCGGTGCTCGAGAATCTTCTTCGGCAGCGGATAGTCCTCGGCCAGCTTTTCCAGCACCTCCTCGTCGGTCGAGGGACCGCCCGAGGGCGTCTTCTTGACCACCGGCAGGCCCTGCTGGTTGAACAGGATTTCGGCCAGCTGCTTCGGTGAATTCAGGTTGAAGGGCTGGCCGGCCAGCAGTTGCGCCTCGGCTTCGAGGGCCATGATCTTGCGCCCGAGTTCGTCGCTCTGTTGCGCCAGCGTCGCGGCATCGATCAGCACGCCGTTGCGCTCGATGCGAAACAACACCTCGGCCACCGGCAGTTCGAGGTCGCGGTAGAGGCTTTCCAGTTCCGGCTCCGCGGCGAGTTGCGGGCGCAGCACCTGATGCACGCGCAGGGTGACATCGGCATCCTCGGCGGCGTACTCGGCGGCGCGCCCGACGTCGACCTGGGCGAAGGAAATGCGCTGGGCGCCCTTGCCGGTGACGGCGTCGTAACTGATGGTGGCGAGCCCGCAATGGCGTGCCGCGAGCGAGCCCAGGTCGTGCGCCTTGTCGGACTCGAGCACGTAGGACTGCAACAGCGTGTCTTCGACGATGCCGGCGAGGCGCACGCCGTGATTGGCGAAGATGTGCCTGTCGTACTTAAGGTGCTGGCCGAGCTTGGCGTGGCGCGCCGACTCGAGCCAGGGCTGGAGTCGCGCCAGGGTTGCGGCGAACGGCAGCTGCGCCGGTGCGCCGGCATAGTTGTGGCCGAGCGGCAGGTAGGCGGCCTGGACCTGCGCAGCCGTGCCCGCTCCATCGGCAATGGCGAAGGAAATGCCTACCAGACGCGCCAGCATCGGGTCGAGGCCGGTGGTCTCGGTGTCGAGCGAAACCAGCGCCGCGGCTTCGAGGCGGGCCAGCCACGCGTCGAGCTGCGCGGCATCGAGAATGCACTCGTAGCCGCTGCGATCGGGCTCGACATGGGCCGCGGTTTCAAGAGTCGGCGCCGGCGATACGGTGCTTGCAGTGCGGGTGGATGCCGCCTGCTCCCCGCTCAACTCGCGCAGCCAGCCCTTGAATTCCAGCCGTGCATACAGCCCGGCCAGCGTGTCCTTGTCCGGCGCCTGTGGTGCCAGATCGGTCGCGGCCAGCGGCAGCGGCACGTCGCAAACCACGGTGACCAGCTTGACGCCGAGCGGCAGGAAGTCGAGGTGCTTCCTCAGGTTCTCGCCGACCGCGCCGCCGATCTCGGCGGCATGGGCCACGATCGCGTCGAGCGAACCGTAGGCGTCGAGCCATTTGACGGCGGTTTTCGGCCCGACCTTGGACACACCCGGCACGCCGTCCGAGGTATCGCCGACCAGGGCGAGGTAATCGACCATGCGCTCGGGCGGCACGCCGAACTTGGCCTTCACGCCGGCCGCGTCCAGCTTCTCGTTGTTCATGGTGTTGACCAGCGTGACGTGGCCGTTGACCAGCTGGGCCAGATCCTTGTCGCCGGTGGAAATCACGCAGTCGATGCCGGCCGCGGCGGCCTGCTGCGAGAGGGTGCCGATCACGTCGTCGGCCTCGACGCCGTCGATCATCAGCAGCGGCCAGCCGGCGGCGCGGATGCACTGGTGCAGGGGTTCGATCTGCGCCACCAGATCTTCGGGCATCGAGGGGCGGTGCGCCTTGTATTCCGGATACCAGTCGTCGCGGAAAGTCTTGCCCTTGGCATCGAATACCACGGCGCGGAAATCTGCCTTATAGTCGGCTTCGAGCACGCGCAGCATGGACAGTACGCCGCGAATCGCGCCGGTCGGCTCGCCGGCGCTGGTGCGCAGATCGGGCAGGGCATGAAACGCCCGATACAGGTAAGAGGAGCCGTCGACGAGCAGTAGCGTGGGCATGGAGGAGCAGGTCGAGATGAGTGAGAAGGAAAAGTTATCCAAGAGCCGGCTGAAGGGAGCGAAGGTCTTTGATGCGGCTCCTGCCCGACAGACCGCGACCAGCGCACGCGAAGCCTGGCGGGTGTTCGGCATTATGTCAGAGTTCGTCGAGGCGACCGAGCGCCTGGCCGTGATTCGCCCGGCGGTGTCGATCTTCGGCAGCGCGCGCATCGCCCCGGATTCGAGCTATTACCGGCAGACCGAACACATTGCCCGACTGCTGTCGGATGCCGGGTTTTCGGTGATCTCGGGCGGTGGCCCCGGCGTCATGGAAGCGGCCAACAAGGGCGCCTTCGAAGGCAAGAGCATGTCCATCGGGCTCAATATCCAGCTGCCGCACGAGCAGAAGAAGAACCAGTATCAGGACATCTCGCAAAGCTTCCGCCACTTTTTTGCGCGCAAGTACATGTTCGTCAAGATGGCCGCCGCCTATGTGGTCATGCCCGGCGGCTTCGGCACGCTCGACGAACTGCTCGAGGCCCTGACCCTGATCCAGACCGGGAAGAGCCCGCGCATCCCGCTGATTCTGGTCGGCACCGAGTTCTGGGCGGGGATCCTCGACTGGTTCCGCGAACGCCTGGTGGCCGAGCACATGATCAATGCCGAAGACATCGATCTGCTGCAGGTGATCGACGATCCGGAGCAGATCGTGGTGGCGATCTTCGATCATTACGAGACGCGCGGTTTCGGTCCGCTGCCGGAAGAACACGAATTGCTGCTGAACCTTTGATAAACTGGCAGCAAGAGCCTGTTTCAGCTGAAACAGGCTCTATCCCTGAGGACACCCCATGCGCCGCCTGATACTTGTTCTGCTTTCCGCCGTGGCACTGAACGTCGCCGCGCAAACCCGGCCGCCGAAGCTGGAGCCCATCCCCGAGCCGCCACCGCCCCCGGCCGGCTCCTTGAACGAGGCGCTGGAGCCGCAAGTCACCATCACCAAGCGCGGCGAAGACAAGGTCGAAGAATTTCGCATGAGCGGCAAGCTCTACATGATCAAGGTCACGCCGCCGCACGGCGTGTCTTACTACCTGGTCGACAACGTCGGCGATGGCACCTGGATTCGCCAGGATGCGCGCGATTCCGGGCTGCGCGTGCCGATGTGGGTGATAGGCACGTTTTGAAGCAGCAGCACAAGGATAACAATCCCGGCCGCGTGCCGGGATTTCGTTTTTTGTGACCGACCCGGTACCAAGCCCGGAGGCCGCGCCACGCGATATTGCCCGCTACGGGCAGGTGTTCACGCCGGCCGGGATCGTCGACCGGATGCTGGCGCTGCGCCGTAATCACGGCCGGGTGCTCGATCCGGCCTGCGGCGACGGCGCATTTTCGGCGCGCATTCCCGCTTGCGTGGCGATCGAAATCGATGCGGCGCATTGCCCCGCAGGCGCGCTCAACATCGACTTCTTCGCCTATCCCGAGCGCGAGCAGTTCGCCACCGTGATCGGCAATCCGCCCTATGTGAAAGCGCGCGACATTCCGCCGCAGACCGCGGTGCACTTCGGCTCCGGCCTGCTCGACGGCCACGCCAATCTCTACCTGCATTTCATCGAGAAGTGCGTGCGCCATCTCGCTCCCGGCGGCGAACTGATCCTCATCACGCCGCGCGACTTCCTCAAGGCCACGGGCGCCGGGCGGCTCAACACCTGGCTCTACGATCAGGGCACGATCACCGATTTCGAGGATCTCGGCGACGCCAAGATCTTCGCCGGCGCCGCGCCCAATTGCGCCATCTGGCGCTTCGAAAAAGGCAACGCCAGCCATCGCCTGCGGGACGGCCGGCGCATGGCGCTGTCCGGCGGCCAATTGATGTTCACCCGCGGCATCTACAGCCTGCCGCTGGCCAGCGTGTTCGCCGTCAAGGTCGGCGCCGTCTCGGGTGCGGATGAAATATTCGGCAACGAGGAGTTCGCCAATGCCGAGTTCGTCTGCTCGAAGACCGCGCAGACCGGTGTCACGCGGCGCATGATCTACCTCGATCGCGAGGGCCCGCTGCCGTATCTGGAGCAGTTCAAGGAACGCCTGCTGGCGCGGCGCGTCACCCGCTTCGACGAGTCCAACTGGTGGAAATGGGGGCGCCGCCATCATGTGTCGACCGATCCGCGGATCTACGTCAATGGCCGCACGCGCAATCCGGCGCCCTTCTTTCTCCATCCCTGCAACAACTACGACGGCGCGGTGCTGGCGCTGTTCCCGTACCGCACGAAAATCAAGGCCGCCGATCTCGGGCGCCTGACCGCCATGCTCAACGACGTGGACTGGAGCGAACTGGGTTTCGTCTGCGACGGCCGCTTCCTGTTTTCGCAGCGCAGCCTCGAGCAGGCCCTGCTGCCGGAGGCGTTTGCCGAATTCGCGGTCAAGGGCCTGGTGTAAGATCAGCCTGAAAACCGTACGTCCAGCCACAGCGAACACAGAGGACACAGAGTGGGCGCGGCTTGACGGCCTGCGCTTATCTCGTCCAGCAGGTAAGATCGCGGTTGTCGGAAACCATGGTCTTGCTCTGTGAACTCTGTGTCCTCTGTGGCTAGCCGAGGTCTTTAGGATCAATCAAAAAGCGCGCGAGCAGCTTTCCTCCAAATATCGAAAACACCACATGGTTCCCCACCTCACTACCGCGCTGACCGGGCCGCTGCTTGAACTCGAGCGGCGCATCCTCGATAACGACGTTACGGTCGAGCGCTGGCTGCGCACCCAGTGGCTGGAGCACACGCCGCCGTTCTATACCTCCGTCGACTTGCGCAACGCCGGTTTCAAGCTGGCGCCCGTCGACACCAACCTGTTTCCCGGCGGCTTCAACAACCTGAACCCGGCCTTCCTGCCGCTGTGCGTGCAGGCCGCGATGACGGCGATCGAGAAGATCTGCCCCGAGGCACGCAATCTGCTGCTGATTCCCGAGAACCACACGCGCAACCAGTTCTACCTGATGAACGTGGCGCGCCTGGCCAACATCCTGCATCACACCGGCCTCAACGTGCGCATCGGCAGCCTGCTGCCGGAGATCACGGAGCCCACCACGCTCGACCTGCCCGACGGGCAGAAACTCGTGCTGGAGCCGCTGAAACGCATCGGCCCCGGAGGCCGCCGGCTCGGGCTGGAAGGCTTCGACCCCTGTGCCGTGCTGCTCAACAACGACCTGTCGGGCGGCGTGCCGGAGATACTGCAGAACATCCATGAGCAGTTCCTGCTGCCGCCGCTGTGGGCCGGCTGGCACGTGCGCCGCAAGTCGGTGCACTTCGCCGCCTACCAGGAAGTTGCGATCAGCTTCGCGGCGGAGATCGGCATCGACCCCTGGCTGATCAATCCGGAATTCGAAGTCTGCGGCAAGGTCAACTTCCATGAGCGTTCCGGCGAGGAGTGTCTCGCTGCCAACATCGACACGCTGCTTTACCGCATGCGCGCCAAGTACAAGGAGTACGGCATCGAGTCGGAGCCCTTCGTCATCGTCAAGGCCGACGCCGGCACCTATGGCATGGGCATCATGACGGTGAAGGACGCGAGCGAGGTCAGGGGCCTCAACCGCAAGCAGCGCAACAAGATGGCGGTGATCAAGGAAGGCATGGCGGTGACCGAGGTCATCATCCAGGAAGGCGTGCCGACCTTCGAACGGGTCGATGAAGGCACCGCCGAACCGGTCGTGTACATGATCGACCGCTATGTGGTCGGCGGCTTCTACCGCGTCAATACCGGCCGCGCCATCAACGAGAACCTCAACGCGCCGGGCATGACCTTCAAGCCGCTGGCCTTCAACACCGGCTGCACCCTGCCGGATGCGCATCTGGATCCCGATGCGCCGCCCAACCGCTTCTATGCCTATGGCGTGATCGCGCGGCTGGCGATGCTGGCGGCCTCGCTCGAACTCGAGCGCGGCGCACCGCCGACATGAAGGCCCTGCCGCCGGGCCGCCCCAAGGCGGGGCCAGCCATCCGACCGGAGCCGCGCAGCGGCGAACCGAAGTCACCCCCTCCCCTGGGGAGGGGGCTGGGGGGAAGGTCGTCATGAAATTCGCCTTCATCCTCGACCCGCTGGCAGGTCTCAAGCCCTACAAGGATTCGAGCGTGGCGATGATGCGCGTGGCCGCCAGGCGCGGCCACGAGGTCTGGGCCATCCAGCGCTCGGCCCTGACCTGGCGCGATGCCTGCGTCGCGGCGCGCGCGCAGAAGCTGGTCCTGACCGCTCAGGACGAGCCCTGGTTCGCCGTCGCCGAAGAGGTGCTGACCCCGCTGACGGCGTTCGATGCGGTGCTGATGCGGCAGGACCCGCCCTTCGATTTCGAATATGTCGCTGCCACCTGGCTGCTGGAACGGGCCGAGGCCGCAGGCGCGCGCATCTGGAACAAGCCGCGCTCGATTCGCGACCATTCCGAAAAGGTGGCGATCACCGAGTTCCCGCAGTTCACGCCGACCACGCTGATCGCCCGCGATCCCGATGACATCCATGCCTTCATCGACGAACTGGGCGACGTGATCCTCAAGCCGCTCGACGGCATGGGCGGCAGCAGCATCTTTCGCGTTCTGCGCGATGACACCAATCGCAACGTGATCGTCGAAACCCTGACGCATTTCGGCGCCCGCAGCATCATGGCGCAGCGCTACCTGCCGGCCATCAGCCAGGGCGACAAGCGCATCCTGCTGATCGCCGGCGAGCCGGTGCCCTACTGCCTGGCGCGGATTCCGAAGCCGGGCGAATCGCGCGGCAATCTCGCCGCCGGCGGCAAGGGCGTGGCCCGCCCGCTGCTCGGCCGCGACCGTGAAATCGCCGAGGCGCTGGCGCCGACTCTCTGGGCGCGCGGTTTGCTGATCGTCGGCCTCGACGTGATCGGCGACTGCCTGACCGAGATCAACGTCACCAGCCCGACCTGTTTCGTCGAGATCGCCCAGCAGACGCGCTTCGACGTCGCGGCGATGCTGATCGACGCGCTGGAACGGGAGTGCCGAGCGTCCACCGCCTCCTGACCCTGCTCGCCGTCGTCTGGCTGCTCGCGGCTTGCGGGCCGCCGGCGCCATGGCGGCAGGAGTCGTATGTTTTCGGCACCCGCGTCGAACTGCTGATTTCCGGCGTGCCGGAAGCGCAGGCCCGCGCCGCCGGCAGCCGCGTGTTGCAGGAATTCGACCGGCTGCATCGCACCTATCACGCCTGGCAGCCTTCCGAACTGTCGGCCCTCAACGCGGCCATCGCCGCGGGGCGCACGCAGGAGGTCACCGCCGAGTTCGCCGCGTACATCCGCGAGGCGCAAGCCGTCGCCGCCGCGGGCGACCATCTGTTCGATCCCGGCATCGGCCGCCTGATCGCCTTGTGGGGCTTTCAGACCGACGACATCCAGCCGCGCCTGCCCGATGCCGCCGCCGTCAAGGCGCTGGTGGCGCAGCAGCCCTCCATCGCCGATCTGCGCGTAGACGGCAACCGCGTCAGCAGCCACAACCCGAGCGTCGCCCTCGACTTCGGCGGCTATTTGAAAGGCGTCGCGCTCGATCGCGCGGTAGCCTCGCTGAAGCAGGATGGCGTCGCTAACGCCCTGATCAATATCGGCGGCAACGTCATGGCGCTGGGCACGCGCGACGGCAAGGCGGGCGGCGCGGCGTGGCGCGTCGGCATCCAGCACCCGCGGCCGCAGGGCGTGGGCGGCGCGCCGCTGGCCACGCTCGAACTGCGCGACGGCGAAGCCATCGGCACCTCGGGCGATTACCACCGCTATTTCGAGGTGGGCGGGCGTCGCTACTGCCATCTGCTCGATCCGCGCACCGGCTTCCCGGCGGCGGACACGCAGGCGGTGACCCTGCTGATCGCACCGGGCCCTTCGGCAGGTATGCGTTCCGACGCCTTGTCCAAGCCCATATTCATCGCCGGACGGGAATGGCGGGCCATGGCCCGCAAGCTGGGCGTCGACGCGGTGCTGAGAGTCGGCGCTGACGGCACGGCGAGCGCGACCCCCGCGATGCAGGCCCGCCTGAAAATCGAAGTCCCCGACCTGAAACTGGAGGTGGTGCCGTGAGCGCTGTTCGCCGGGCCGTCCCAAGGACGGCGCAGCCAATGACATGGAGCGACAATGGCGCGAACAACCGTGACCCCCTTCCCTGGGGCGAAGGCAGGGTTTCGCGGAGCACTGCTCCGAGCTGCCGTAGCCGGTTGGCTGTGCAAAGCCAGCCGTGGGACGGGGGATCGGGGGAAGGTCAATCATGAGCGACGATCCGGAGATCCAGCGCGCCGTGCGGCGCACCGTGGGCATCGCGGCCTTGCGCCGGATACGCCGCATCGTAGACGCCGACAACGCGCTGGAAGCCGGCAAGCAGCGCTGGGCCCGACGCTTGTCGATGCTCCTGATCCTTGCCGCCATCCTTGTTCTGGCCTGGATCATGATCCGTTAGAATGAAACCATGATCGGTATTCTTCTTCTCACCCACAGCACCTACGGCGAAGCGCTGATCCAGTGCGCCTGCCACGTGCTCAACAAGCGGCCCGTGCAGATCGCCCAGCTTGGCGTCGCCGCGCAGGACGATCCGCTGGATGCCCTGCCGCTGGCGCGCGACCTGCTGAAGCTGGTCGATACCGGCCGCGGCGTGCTGATCATGACCGACATCTACGGCGCTACGCCGTCCAATCTTGCGATGAAATTGCTGGAACCGGGGCGCATCGAAGGCATTGCCGGCGTCAATCTGCCCATGCTGCTGCGCGCCATCGCCTACCGCGACAAGGACATGGAAACCCTGGTCACCCGCGCCTTGGCCGGCGGTCGAGATGGTGTGCTCAACATGCTCAAGCATTGACATGACAAAGCCTTACCGACATGCCGCGCATCGAAGCTGAAATCATCAACAAGCTGGGCCTGCATGCCCGTGCCTCGGCCAAGCTGACCCAGCTCGCCGGTTCCTTTCCCTGCGAGATCTGGATGGAGCGGGGCAGCCGCCGCATCAATGCCAAAAGCATCATGGGCGTCATGATGCTGGCTGCCGGCATGGGTGCGACCGTGACCATCGACACCGAAGGCGAGCGTGCCGAAGAGGCCGCCGAGGCCCTGCAGAAGCTCATCGCCAGCAAGTTCGGGGAAAGCGAATGAGCGCACTTAACAGCCCACCCTCCGGCCCCCGCCCCACGGGCGGGGGTGACCATGGTTCGCCGGCGGTGCCGGCTCCGGGCAATCGCTGCCCCGCCTTGGGGCGGCCCGTCGGCGGGGCGCGCACATGACCTTCAGCCTCCACGGCCAGGCCGTCTCCGGCGGCATTGCGATCGGACGTGCGCACCTGGTGTCGCACGCCATTTTGGAGGTCGCCCAATACCAGTTGCGCGAACGCGACGTGGCCGGCGAACTGGTGCGCTTCGACAAGGCCGTGACCACCGCCCGCGCCGAACTCGATGCGCTGCGCAGCGAGGCCAGCGTGCCCGGCGCCCCGGCCGAGCTTTCCGCCTTCGTCGATCTGCACGCCATGATCCTCGCCGATCCGGCCCTGACCGACGGGGTGCGCGACCTGATTCGCGAACGCCGCTGCAATGCCGCGTGGGCCATGGTGCAGCAGATGCAACAGGTGGTGGACCAGTTCGATGAATTCGAGGACGCCTACCTGCGCGAGCGCAAGCAGGACATCGTGCAGGTGGCCGAACGCGTGCTCCGGGTCCTGCAGGGCAAGCCGCGCAAGCTGGCGAAGCGCAAGACGACCACCGATGACGACCTGATCGTGGTCGCCAACGACCTTTCGCCGGCCGACACCATCCAGTTCAAGAGCCTCAAGATCGGTGGCTTCGTCACTGACTTGGGCGGCACCACCTCGCATACGGCCATCGTTGCGCGCAGTCTGGCCATCCCCGCGGTGGTCGGCATGCTGCATGCCCGCCCGCTGATTCAGGATGAAGACCTGCTGATCGTGGATGGCACGCGCGGCGTGCTGATCGTCGATCCGGATTCAGGGGTGTTGGCCGAGTACCGGCTGCGCAAAACCGAGCTGGAACTCGATCGCTCCAAGCTCAAGCGCCTGGTAACGGGCCGCTCGCGGACACTGGATGGCGAGGATGTCGAGCTTCACGCCAACATCGAATTGCCGGAGGACGCCGAACGCGCGACCGAAGTCGGCGCCGATGGCGTCGGCCTGTTCCGCACCGAATTCCTGTTCATGAATCGCGATGAACTGCCCGACGAAGACGAGCAGTTCGAGGCCTACCGCAGTGTGGTCAAGACGCTCGGCGACAAACTGGTCACCATCCGCACGCTGGATATCGGCGCCGAAAAGGAGGCCCGCGCCCTGCGCAATCGCGCCGGCAATCGCAGCGCGCCCAATCCCGCGCTGGGCCTGCGCGCGATCCGCTTCTGCCTGGTCGAGCCGCAGCTGTTCCTGGTGCAGTTGCGGGCGATTCTGCGCGCCTCCCACTACGGCAGGGTTCGCCTGCTGATTCCGATGCTGGCGCATGCCCATGAGATCGAGCAGACCCTGGCCCTGATCGAGCTGGCCCGGATGCAGCTGCGCGAGTCGCGGCAAAAGTTCAGCGCCGTCGAAGTCGGCGGCATGATCGAGATCCCCGCCGCGGCACTGTCGCTGGGGCCCTTCCTGCGCCGGCTGGATTTCCTGTCGATCGGCACCAACGATCTGATCCAATACACGCTGGCGATCGACCGTACCGACGGTTCGGTCGCCCATCTCTACGATCCGTTGCACCCGGCCGTGCTCAAGCTGATCGGGCAGACCATCCAGAGCGCGCAGCGGGCGGGCATGCCGGTCGCGGTGTGCGGCGAAATGGCCGGCGACCCGAAGCTGACCAAGTTGCTGCTCGGCATGGGCCTGCGCCAGTTTTCCATGCATCCGACGCAGCTCCTCGAAGTCAAGCAGCAGGTCATGATGGCCGACGCCGCCCAGCTCGCCGTGCGCGTTGCGCGCATCCTCAAGCTCGACGAGTCGGAGAAGATCAGCGAACAGGTGGACAAGCTGTGACCAAGGCGGGTGTCGGCATCGTCGCCGCGCAGCGCGCGCACTTCAGTCAGCCTCTCGCGCTGAAGGGGGGCAGCGTGCTGCCGGCCTTCGATCTGGTGTATGAAACCTACGGCGCGCTCAACGCCGCCAAGTCGAACGCCATCCTGGTTTGTCATGCCCTGTCCGGAAATCATCATGTCGCCGGCTGCACCGCCGACAATCTTGCCAACATCGGCTGGTGGGACAACATCGTCGGCCCCGGCCGGCCGCTGGATACCGACCGCTTCTTCGTCGTCGGCGTGAATAACCTCGGCGGCTGTCACGGCTCCACCGGCCCGGCCAGCCCCAACCCCGCCACCGACAAACCCTGGGGCGCCGATTTCCCGGTGGTCACCGTCGAAGACTGGGTCGCCGCGCAAGCCCGGCTCGCCGATCACCTCGGCATCGACGCCTGGGCGGCGGTGATGGGCGGCTCGCTGGGCGGCATGCAGGCGCTGCAATGGACGCTGAGCTTCCCCGACCGCATCCGTCATGCCCTGGTGATCGCCGCCGCACCCAAGCTGTCGGCGGAGAACATCGCCTTCAACGATGTCGCCCGCCAAGCGATTCTGACCGACCCGGATTTTCACGGCGGGCACTTTTACGAGCACGGCGTGCGTCCGTTGCGCGGCCTGCGCCTGGCGCGCATGCTGGGCCACATCACCTATCTGTCCGACGACCAGATGGCCGAGAAATTCGGCCGTCGCCTGCGGGCCGGCGCCGGCAGCTACGGCTTCGACGTCGAATTCGAAATCGAATCCTATTTGCGCTATCAGGGCGACAAGTTTGCCGGCGTGTTCGACGCCAACACCTATCTGCGCATGACCAAGGCGCTCGACTATTTCGATCCGGCGCGGGATTTCGACGACGACCTGGTGCGTGCGCTGGCCCGCGCCCGCGCCAAGTTTCTGATCATTGCCTTCACCACCGACTGGCGCTTCTCGCCCGCCCGCTCGCGCGAGATCGTGCATGCCCTGGTGCATAACGGGCAGGCGGTGGCCTATGCCGAAATCGACAGCGCCTTCGGCCACGACTCTTTCCTGATGGATGAGCCGCACTACCACGCCGTGGTCGACACCTACCTGCAGCGGATCAAGCTATGAGCCAGGCTCTCGAACGCGTCGATTTCGATCTGATCGCCAGTTGGGTGCAGCCCGGAGAGCGCGTGCTCGATCTCGGTTGCGGCGACGGCTCCCTGCTCAAGCGCCTGATCGAGGAGCGTGGCGCCAAGGGTTACGGCGTCGAGCTGGAAGGCGCCGAAGTGCTCGCCGCGATTGCCAATGGCATCAATGTGATTCAGGGCAATCTGGAACAGGGCCTGGCCGGTTTCGACGACGGCACCTTCAACCACGTCGTGCTCTCGCGCACCCTGCAAACCGTGCGCCACACCGAACGCATCCTCGGCGAAATGCTGCGCGTCGGCCGCGAGGCGGTGGTCAGCTTTCCCAACTTCGCCTACTGGCAGAACCGCCTGGCGGTCATGGGCGGCCGCATGCCGGTTTCCGAAGACCTGCCCTACGAATGGTTTAACACGCCCAACCTGCGCTTCTTCACCCTGCTGGATTTCGAGGCGCTGTGCGCCAGGATGGGCCTTGTCATCCGCGAGCGCCAGGTGCTCGATGAAGCCGGCCGCCTGGTGCTCGAAGAGCCGAATTTCCTCGGCAGCCTGGCCGTTTACCGGCTCGGCCACTGACGCCGGCGGGCGCAGCTCAAGGAGTGGTCTTGACCGCTGTCGCCGGTGGTGGCGGCGCAACCGATTCGGTGCTTTCCGTACCGTCCGGATTCGCAGGCGCGCCGGCCTTGCGCAGGCGCTTTTCCTCTTTCTTGGCCTTCTTGGCCAGATCTCGCTGGCGTTTCTCGAACGAATAATTGGGTTTTGCCATCGGATACCTCTATCAGTAAATCGTTGAATACCCCGATTGTACGGCACTCCTCAGGCAATGCTTCACGGCGGCTTCAGCGCACCCCGTCCGGACCACGCCATGCCTACTGCAAAATCCCCATGCGACGCAGCAATGGCAGCAGCGCGACGTAGCACCCGGCAGTGGCCGCGACGGACAAGCCGAGGCTGAGCCAGAAGTTCATGCCGTGCCTGAGCAGGAGCGGCAGCAGCAGAAACAGCAGCAGCGAAGGAATGACCAGCCAGAAAATCTGGGTGGAAAGTTCGGCGATTCGTTCGGGCGGCGAATCCTCCATGTGCAGCCAGACAAAGGCCAGCAACGAGGTGAGCGGCAGCGCGGCCACCAGCGCGGCAAATCCGGTAGACCGCTTGGCGATTTCGGAGATCGCCACGATCAGCAGCGCCGAAACGATGACCTTGAGTGCGTAGTAGAGCATGGGCTTGGGGGCCTAATCTCGCGGTTGAGGGACGTCGAGCGGGTGGCGCTGCCGCTTGCGCAGGGTTGCGCCCGACCGCCATTTTAGACCGCTATGCCTCATAGGAAAGCAACACCACGTCCGCTGCCTGCTGCCGCAGCGGAATCAGCGCCTGATAGGCCGCCGACGAGTGCCAGCCGTTGATGGCCTCCTGGCTGGGGAAACGGATCACGACCACGTCATCGTATGGGTGCGCGCCCGCCAGGATCTCCAGCCGGCTGCCGCGAAAGACCAGTTCGGCGTCCCAAGGCGCCAGGGTTGCCGGCACCTGGCTGCGGTACTCGGCCCACTTGCCGGCGTCTTTCACGGTGAGGTGTCCGATAAGGTATGCATTTTTCATTTTGTCGATTTCCTGAAGGGGGGCCGTGCGTCTGCCGCGCCGGCATGCGGAGGCTAGCGGTCTCGTTTCCGGTGCAACTCGTGCATCATACGATGCACCAGCGGCGCCGGGAGCAGGCCCGCGGTGACCATGGGTAGGCGCCTAGACGATCTTGCAATCGATCCACGCATCCTCATCGAATGCGTACACCGCGCACAGCCTGTGGTATCCATCGGCCACGATTACCTTGCCGTTGGCTTCGTCCCTTACCAGAAGGATGGGCGACAGGTGCGTCCCCGCTTGGATCTTCTTCTTGTCCCGCTCGACGTGCAAATTGCTGACGCCGACGAGTGACAGCTGCGAGGCTCGAAAAATGTCCTTGGCCTTGAACTTCACAATGCCGGCAGCTCGCAGTTTGGCGACCATCTTTGCGGCGCGCCGCTCGGTGTAGATGAGGCACAGATAAGACCGGGCCGCCGGAAAATTGTGCTCCTCCGCGTCAGGGAGCCAGGCAACGATCTTTGCCTTTCTGGTAACCATTTTGAGCCTCCAGTGGATCAGCTTCCGGTCCGCAGCGGCTTCAGCCACCCGCCCACATACTCGGCGACCTCCTGCCAATGCGGCTCGGCCACGACCCAGTGGGCGTGGTTCTCGAACTCCTTGTAGGTCGAGACGGCCGCGTACTTCCTTGCCACCTTGCGCACCACCGACGCCGGGGTAATGCGGTCCCGGGCGCCGGCCACCACCAGAACAGGGCAGCTCACCTTCGACGCGTCGACCTTCGACGCGCCGCGCGAGTCGAAGGGCCAGTAGCCGATTTCGAACGCCGCCCGGCCGGATTCATAGACGAATTTTTCGTAGGTTTCCTTCTGCTCGCTTTCCGGCAGCAGGTGCAGCATCGAGTAGGCCGCTTCGCCGAAGGTCTGGCGCATCGGCTTTCTCCAGAAACCCCAGGTCGTCTGCATGCTCCAGAAGCTCCTGATCACCGAAGGCGTGAGCGCCACGATGCCGTAAGGCGAGGCGGGAGTGAGCAAGACCAGCGCTCGTGCCAGCCCCCGCGTCGCCAGCATCTGGGCCAGCAGGCCGCCCATGGAATGGCCCATCAGGATCGGCTTTTCGCCCAGCTTCCCGATTTCCCGTTCCAGGGCCGCAGCGTAGTCCAGCAGCCCGGTCGAGCCGAGGCGAGGGTCCGGAACCGCTCGCGGATCCATGTCGTGGTAAGGCAAGGTCGCCGCGACGCAGCGGTAGCCCTCCGCCTCGAACACGCGCCGGTAGTTCTGCCAATACCACGGCCCGCCCCACATTCCGTGAATCATGAAAATCGTATCAGCCATTTCGTGTCCTCCGGCTAGACCGGTTCGGCGTCATTGGCACCTCACCGTGAAGCGCTTACAAGGCTTTGCCAACCTGAATTCACCGTCCCGCCGGCGCCGACTCTTGTCAACTCGTATCCGGAAAAGCCGGTCTGCCTCAGGAGCGGCCGATCAGGCGCTTGCATGGGCTAGCGATTGGCCTGCAGCATGGCCGCCATTTTCTGGTGGATCAGGTTGACTGCCTTCAGCGGGCGCAGCATCACTTTGAATTCGACAATCTTTCCTGCGTCGTTCCACTTGATCATATCCACCCCGTTCACGCTGATGCCGTCTATCTCGACCTGGAACTCCAGTATCGCGTCTCGATCGCCGGTCAGTTCGCGGACGTAGCGGAAGGATTCGTTGCCGAAGACGTGGAACGCCGCCGCGAGGTACTTCCTGGTAATCGCCTTGCCAACTTGAGGCGTGTGTACCACCGGCGAATGAAACACCGCGTCGTCGGCGAGGAGTGCATCAAGGCCCTGTACGTCGCCCGCTTTTACGAGCTGATGCCAGACGGCGATTGGGTTGTTCGACATGAACTCGCTCCTCGAAATCGACAGTTGGTGGATGGAACTCTGCGTTCAAGCGGCCTGCGCGGCTTTACGCGCATTATCCGCGGGACGGAACTTCGCCCGTCACCCCGCAGATGAAAACCGATTCGGTTCCTTGCCCTCCTGTACCGCCCACACGATCAGGATAATCCATCCAATTATTGGAATGAACCAGAGCAGCAGAAACCACGCGCTCCTGTCTGTATCATGCAGCCGGCGTGCGCCCACTGCCAGAGATGGCAGTAGAACCGCCAACGAAAAAAGCGCTGACAACGTCTCGCTCACGATGCCTGCTGCCGCCGACGCAAGGAAAGTGAATAGAAACCACCACCAAAATTCCGAGCGGGCGGCGCGCCCGTCAAACGCCGCATATTTTGACAAACACGTCTTGATGGATTCGCCGAACGTCATGTGGTTTCTCCTGATTGTGGTTTGCGGGAACTACACGGATTTAGCAGGTTTCGGATTCCAGTAGAGCACAACTCATTGAGGTAGGGTGCGCAACGTTTGAGCTGAGCCGGATGCCGGGGGCATTCCGAGTTGAGCGAACTGTCAGGCATTTGATCCTTTTGAAAGTGCTTTGGCTACTGCAGGCGGCAGTTTTTGGGGCGACTTTATGCGCAGCTGCTTGTTCACATTGAAGCGGCCGAACACAACCGTGATCTCCTTCGCCGATACGCCGAATTCTCCCGCAAGAAATCTGACCATATGATCGGTGGCCTTGCCGGCGACCGGCGTCGCCGTGACGCTGACCTTTAGTTGATTTCCTTTTACCTTGCCGATCGCATCGTGCTTTGCGCCGGGCGTTCCGAGAATATTCAGAACCAGCGTTTCTCCGTCCCAGGCACAACAAGAGGACGTTTCCAATCCCTTTCCAGTTGCTTTGCCTGAGGCCCTCGATTGTGTGTTCTTCACGTCTGTCTCGTTTGGCCGGCGCTGGAAAATACCTAGCGCAACAGTAACAGGCCTGCGCGGCTTTATGCGCTAGCCCGGTTGACCGCCGGGCTAGCGGTTCTCCTTCAGTTTGCTCGGATCGACTCGGAAAAGAACAGGAAAAGTCCTGCTCCATCTTCGCCAGCGCAGCGACCCGGCTTCCGAGACCGACCATAGTCGACCCTCGTCATCGAAGGCGATATCTTCAATGCCGATTACCATTTCGAAATTGGACGCGATTTGCCCTGTCTTGCTGTCGAGTCTGGACAGCAGGCCGAAGCGGCTGCTGCTCGCAGTTATCCAGAGATTGCCGGCCTTGTCGAATGCGGCGCCTTGAGCCTCGGGTGGAAGCGGGAGCGGCCGGATGGCAGCACTTTCGTTTATGGTTTTGCCATTGTGCGCATCGAAGACGGACAAGGGGAGGAAGTGTCCTTTTGCCTTCGCTGCGTCTTTCTCGAAGGAACCGATAAACACTGAAGCGCCATCGAAGTCGACGAACGAGCCCTTCAGCTCGCCACGCAAGGACACGGTGGCGGTGATTGCGTTCGACGAGCTTCCGGGCGAGAACGCCGCCGCCACGTCAATTCTGTAGAGTCGTCGCGTATCGGCAGCGATCAAGATACCTTTTCCGGCGTATGCCAGCCCGCCCGCGTGTCCGCAATCCTCGGGCAGATCGAACTGGCCCAGCGTGTTCCCGCTTTCCGGGTCGACCTTGAAAATCCGGCACGGTCCCTTATCCACTCTTGGGTCAGTGCTTCGGTAGGCAGACAGATAGACCGCGCCATCGGCCCAGGCAATGCCCTGCGGCACATAGCCCTCGTCGATTCCAGGAGCCCAGATCATTTTTGTTATTGCCTGGTCGTTTGCCGCAGAGCTTGGCCCGCCCGATACGTGGCTTGGCTTCATTCCAAGCACCTCCATCGCGCTCGCCGTCAATGAAAGAAACGCGCAGAACACGGCACCAATGGCCACTACCGATCTTATGAGCTCACGAAGCATGACGTTCCCCGGGAACGCAGGGTTCGCCCTTATTTGATATTTGGCGCCTACCTCACACATACGGCGTGCCATCCTTGTGCACGAACTTCCACTTCCCCTCGACGAGCAAGGCTTTGAGGTCGTCATCGGGATAGCTTCCTTCGTCCCCCGGCGTCCTGTCGCCGACTTCGAGGTACACAACTTCCTCTGCGGTTTCATTGACCAGGCGATGTCCGTTGCCGGTGCCCGCCTTGAAACCTGCGCACATTCCGGGAGAGAGCTGGGTTCTGCCTTCGTCGGTGTGCAGCGTCGGCCGACCTTGGAGGATATAAATGAACTCGTCCTGCCTGGTGTGAGCATGACGAAGGGCCGAGGCTGCATTGGGCGCCAGGCGCGTGAGGTTTACGCCAAAGTTTGCCAGGCCAAACAGATCGCCAAGTGGGCGCTTCTCCCTGCCCGCCATCCGCGACGCAAACGGTTCAGGGTAAACAGAGGGCCTGGTTCGAGCGGGTACCTCGGATGCGGTAACGGCGATGGGCTTTCCTATTTCTGACATGACACCTCGCGAGACGGGAATATGAGGGCTAGCGTTCAAGGTGACCGGTGCTGCACGGCCTCATCGCGCAGCGTCCAGAGAGCGAAGCGAACGGCCGACGGCCGGATTTGGCCACACGACTCTACGCAGCGAGCTCTTGCAAAATCTCCGGATGGCGTTCGGCGACCCGGAAAAGGGTTTTTGCCGCGCCTGATGGTTCGCGCCGACCTTGCTCCCAGTCCTGGAACGTACGCACAGAAACGCCAAGCAGTGCTGCGAAGGCAGTCTGAGAAAGCCCGGAGACCAGGCGGGCGTGAGCAATTGCCGATATTTCCGGACGATGGACGCGCGCACGGATACCGGCCTTCATTTCACGCACCGACGTTAGCAGTTCAGCGCCAATATCAATTGTTGGCTTACGGCCGACAGGTTTTTGTTTGGCTTTAGGCATTCTCGATCTCCTCTTTGATCTGGCGAAGTAAATGCGCCGGGATGTTTTCACGCACGGACTTTCCATAGACCAACAGCAACCAGATTTCTCCATTGGCGAGACGATTGAAATAAATGACTCGCACCCCGCCGCGCTTGCCACGACCAGTACTTCCCCAACGGGCCTTCCTTACACCTCCCGATCCGGGGACGACATCCCCAGCATCTGGATTTCCGGCGATGAAGGTGATGAAGGCATTTCGATCTTCATCGTTCCAGCAGTCGCTTGCGAGGCGCACGAACGTAGGGGTTTCGATGACCGTGAACATGAGTTGGACTATACGGCAATGCCGTAGTTACGTCAAACGTCGCAGGCCGTGCTCATGGTGAGGCCCGACGTTTGAGGCAACCGCCCTTGTGCGGCTTTTTGCCGAGCGTCCAGCGGCCCAAGGGAGCGAGCTTGAGCGCCGGGTTCGGCCCCTGAAGCGCAACCGTGCTATGCAGCCTGCAACAGAAACTCAACCTTTACAGCGTCATACGGGAAGACAATGCGGCCGTCCTCTGTCTTGCTAAGCACTCCGGCGTTGAGCAGCGCAGTAACGTCGCCGTGCACGGCCTTTACGTCGCGTTCAGCGCGGCGTGCGGTCTCGCGAATGGATACCGGTCCCGCCCCGCAAAGCACCTTGAGTAGTTCCCATCGCTTTTCGGTTAGCACCTTCCACAGCAATTCGGGAGTGGCAAAGCTGATACGCGCAGTCTTCTGGGCTTTTCCTGTCTTCCAGGCGTTGGCAAAATCAGCCATGGAGTCGGCAGGGGTTCGCACATCAAGAGTTACTGTTTTCATGGGTCCACCTCGCAATATCCTTCTGGAAGTCGGCGATCAATTGATCCGGAGTAGTAAAAGCGTAGACACTTTCCTTGTTGCCGAAATGCCGGTGATCGCCCTTCCCGCCTTCGTTGTCGTAGCGCAGAACGCATTCCCCACGCACGACATAGGCCAGCCGGTACTTGAACTCGTGTACCGAACCTTTGAGTGGTATCGGCAGGCGCCACAGCACCAATTCCGCGAACGCCAACTCTGAGTAGGCGATACGAGTGCTAACAAGCTGAACAGCTTTCATGTTGGAGATAGTGCCAACATGCGCCGCCGTTGTCAATCAGTCCAACGCTTGCGCACGACGAGAAGGGGCCGAACGTCTGAATTCACCGGCCTTGCGCGGCTTTATGCGCAAGCTCCGGTGAAGTGATGGGTCAGGCTGATAGCCCAAAGCGCAAAAGTCGGCGCTGGCGAGACGGTGACCAAGACGCCAATGCTCACCGTAACATCAGCGCGAACACACCCCAACCCAGGTACTCACGCGTGTAAGTCGCGTAGCGCTCGGGTTCCGAGGTCAGTTCGGCACGAACCTCTTTGACCAACTCATCGTCGGGATTGGCTTCAAGCCAGCGGCGCATGGTGAGCCACTTGGCCGCCTCGTATCTGTCCCAGCCGTCCTGGTCAGCCAGAACCATTTCAACGACGTCGTAGCCAAGGCGGCCAAAAGACGCGAGAAGTTCTGGGAGCATGAGAAAGTCGGAAATTGAGTTGGCAAGACACCCCTTGGCAACATCTTCCGTCGGCGGTAACTGCCGCCAGTAGGGCTCGCCGATGAGGATGATCCCCCCGGTGCGCAAACTCCGCGCCAGAAGTTCGATTGTGCCGGCAATGCCACCGCCGATCCAGGTAGCACCGACACAGGCTGCTACATCGACCTTCTCGTCAGAGACATAGCCGGCGGCATCGCCATGGATGAACTTGACTTGATCGGCGACGCCGAGTTCTACAGCACGTAGTTTCGCTTGCTCGGTGAACAGCTGGCTCATGTCGATGCCGGTGCCGATGACACCGTGGTCGCGTGCCCAGGTACACAGCATCTCCCCCGAACCGCTGCCAAGGTCGAGCACTCGGGCCCCCGATTCCAGACGCAGCGCTGTGCCGAGAGTAGCGAGCTTTTCGGGTGTGATCGGGTTGTGGATACGGTGAGCGCTTTCAGTGATGTTGAATATTGGTGGGATGTCCATTGTGAAAAGCGTCCTTACGGAAGTGAAAAGATTCGGTCGCGGCCTAACGTTTGAATTCACCGGCCTGCGCGGCTTTTCGCGCAGGCCCGGTGGAATGATGGGTTAGCCCGTTGCGCTTAGAACGGAATGTCATCAAAGTCAGTGGTTTCGGTTGCAGGCGTTGGCTGCTTAAATGCCCCTACTTTGGTAATCAAACCGTCCAAAGACTTCCGTTCAAACTCCGAAAGTGATGCCTGCTCAAGAAGGCTTTTGATCTGCTGGTCTGTGGCAACAGACCACGAATCGAGTATGCCGAATAGCTCTACTTTCCTTGTTGAGTGCAGAGTGGCGAACGCTTTAGCAATGCACTGTAGGAGCTGGGTTCGATGATGCGGCTTGTTCAGTAGGGCCAAAACAACTTCGTTCGCAACTCGGTCAGGCACTTTTCCTTTGGCTTGAATGCCCTGATACTTTCCGAAAAAGCCGAAGGGATCGAGTCCGGCACGGAGCGGAACGATGTCGACTTTTCGCCCGAGGGCGTAGCCGACCTCTTGGGCACACCAATCAGAGTCTTTGAAGCCGGGCTCAACGACCGCAACAAGAACGTCCATTGTCTCCAACCCAGCTTCCACTTCCTCTCGCCACTCGCGCGTTGCTTTTATGTCTTCATGTGCAATAAATGCAGACACGCCCCAATTGGACAAACTGGCTTTTAAGGCCGACATACGCTCACGATTCGAGGACAAGTGGCTTATGAATGCTCGTAGATAGCCATCTTTCCAAAAGTCCGCAGACTTGACCGCAGCAGGGGAAAAGACCCGCAAGTACTTTTCTGGCTCCTTTTGTTGGTACCAGAGGTCTATGTCGAAGTGGTCAATGACCTCCGGAATAAGGGAGCTATCCGACTCGAAGATTGTGCCGAGAACTTCACCGACGCAGTATGGATAGTCGTCGTCTCCGAAACTAAGAGAGCGAAGTAAGCGAGGGTGATCCGAAATGCTCTTGAGGCCGCCAGTAATTTGGCCAAGAGACAGCCAGTCGCTCTCCGAAAAGGTCTCGACGACATACTTTGTGATTACTGCAACCTTCTTCCGCTCAGATGAGTCCATGATGAAAAGGGCTAACGTTCAAGGTCAGGGGCGCTGCGCGGCCTTATCGCGCAGTGTCCCCTGCACCGCGGGGTTGGGCACCGCTCCCGCGACACGACTGCTTATTTCTCACCTGGCGTAAGCTTTCGAAAAACAGCACCGTTTTGTCCGCCCGTATATACATAGCGAGCCCAGAGTTCATCACCTCTGAGTTCGTAGTACTCCATACCATCTGGCTTTTCCCGCATAAGCACATTGTTCTTGATGTCACACGACTGAAATCTGTTAGGAACGGCTGATGTAGTCCAGCTCATACATTTGGCAACACAATTCGCAGCGACCTCTACAACCCAAAGCCAAGTTTGACCATATACTGGCCAGCTTCCAGTCCATCGACCGGAAAAAGCTGCGCACTCCTTCGGTACATCTGAGCCAGGCTCCACGATTATCTTTGCTGTACGCCCAGCCTGATAAGAGGCCATTCTCTGCTTTAGTTCATCCTCTGAAAGTCTTTCCATCGATACTTCCTTGGTATTTCCCTTTGAGCCCGTATATGTTCCTTCAAACAATCCACTAGGCGTTTGAGTTACAGCGTACCGATTGCCTGATTGGGTATTGAAGCGAAGCTTGCGTTCTTTTGCGGTCTGCATTACTTCCGCTTCGACCGCGTCCTGTCTGCCGTCGATGAATCCATAGGTAGCATCAAGGGCAAATGCTTCGTCATTCCTATGTTTCGCCGCAGTTATTCTCAGGATCAATGTTCTCGCTTGGCCCTTAATCGTTACCAACCATGGAGAAACTAAGTCAGTCTGCAATTGTGCAAGTGTGCTTTCTTGCGCGAACACCGGGTGCACGGAGAATAGAAACAAGGTTCCGAAGAAGACTGCGAGGAATGTTTTTTTGATTTCCATGATCTGAAGCCTCGAAGGATTGTGAATGAAGATGCCCAACGTTAAATGGGCAGCAAATTTGCAGGGTTTCGCGGACGGCTTGCTGCATAACCAGGGAGTGGCGCCATGAAAAACTCCTTGCAATCGATGTGTTGCGCATTATACTGTGTATATGTACAGTACTAAAAAACTCCCCAAACCCTGCAAGCCGGCGGATCGTCCGTCGCTGGCCTCCAGCCGCTTGCTGGATCAGGTGCGGGAGCGCATCCGCTACAAGCATTACAGCATACGTACCGAGTCAAGTTATGTCTAATGGATTCGTCGCTTCATCCGGTTCAATGGCTTGCGTCACCCGCGTGACATGGGCGCGCCGGAGGTGACTGACTTCCTGTCGTGGCTGGCGGCAGAGCGCGAGGTGGCGCCCTCGACGCACAAGCAGGCACTGTCGGCGACCCTGTTCCTGTACCGAGAGGTGCTGGAAACCGACCTGCCTTGGATGGACGACATGCTGCGGCCCAAGGTCCGCCAGCGGGTGCCGGTGGTGCTGTCTGAGGCCGAGGTGGCGCGGCTGCTGGCTTCGCTCGAAGGGTGATGTTGCCGGCCGCGCTGGCCGAGCCCTTGCGCCTGCAGATCGCCCATGCGCGCGCGTTGTGGGAGCACGACCGCGAGGCCGGTCGGCCCGGGATCGAGATGCCCGACGCCCTGGCGCGCAAGTGGCCGCAAGCCGCGGTGTCATGGCTCTGGTTCTGGGTCTGGCCGTCGCCCGAGCTGTCCGCCGATCCGCGCAGCCGCGTTGAACGCCGCCATCACTTGTACGAACAGCGTCTGCAACGTGCGATCCGCGACGCGACTTTTCTGGCGGGAATCCGCAAGCCGGTGACGGTGCACACACTGCGGCATTCCTTTGCCACCCACCTGCTCGAAGCCGGCTACGACATCCGCACCATACAAGAGCTGCTCGGCCATGCGGACGTGTCCACCACCATGATCTACACCCACGTGCTGAACAAAGGTGGGCGAGGAGTGGTCAGTCCCATCGATCGCATGGCATTGACAGAATGTAGCCAGGCGGCTACAGTTGCTTCGTGATTGAAGTTCGCAAGACCGAACTCTTCGCGCGATGGCTCGACGGCCTTGGCGATCTTCAAGCGAGAGCACGCGTACAGGCAAGAATCGAGCGGCTCGCTGCCGGAAATCCAGGAGACGTCGAGCCGGTTGGTGAGGGTGTCTCGGAATTGCGAATCAACTACGGTCCCGGTTATCGGGTGTATTTCAGGAAGCGCGGGCGGGAGCTGATCATTCTGCTGGCGGGTGGCGACAAGAGCACCCAGGCCAGGGACATCAAGACGGCCTTGCGCCTCGCACGCAATCTTTCGGACTAAGCGCCATGGGCAAGACCGTGACCACTCGCTACGACGTTGCCGACCATCTCAGAACTCCTGAAGAAATGGCCGCTTATCTTGAGGCCTGTTTTGAAGAAGCCGACGGGGATGCCGCATTCATCGCCAAGGCGCTCGGCGATATTGCTCGTGCCAAGGGCATGTCACAGGTCGCACGGGATGCCGGCCTGTCGCGTGAAAGCCTTTATAAAGCGCTTTCCGGCGAACGTAGTCCGGGCTTCGACACTATCCTCAAGGTCATCGGGGCGCTGGGGCTGAAGCTGCATGCCGAAGCGAGTCACGACTAGCTCGAATGTTCAACTCGCCATTCGGAGGTGTGCGCCGCAATAGTGCCGCACCGGGCCTTCAAATAGACCCCAGCCCGCTGGATCCTCATTGATGCCGCCCTGGCTCGCCGCGCTGTTCACCCGGCGCATGCTGATCTGCGTGTTCACCGGCTTCTCGTCGGGGCTGCCGCTGTATCTGCTGCTGAACCTGGTGCCGGCCTGGCTGCGCTCCGAAGGCGTCGATCTGAAAACCATCGGCCTGTTCGCCCTGATCCAGTTTCCCTATACCTGGAAGTTTCTCTGGTCACCGCTGCTCGACCGCTATGCGCCGCCGCTGGGCCGGCGCCGCGGCTGGATGCTGATCACCCAGGTCGGCCTGCTGGCGGCGATCGCCTCGCTCGGCCTGTTCGCGCCGGGCAGCGAGATCGTGCCGATCCTCTGGCTGACGGCGGCCGTCGCCCTGCTCTCGGCGACGCAGGACATCGCGCTCGATGCCTACCGCCGCGAGATCCTTTCCGAGCAGGAACTGGGGCTGGGCAATTCGGTGCACGTCAATGCCTACCGCATTGCCGGGCTGGTGCCGGGTTCGCTGTCGCTGATCCTGGCCGACCGCCTGCCCTGGCTTCAGGTGTTTGTCATCACGGCGCTGTTCATGCTGCCGGGCATGGCGCTGGCGCTGTTCGCGCGCGAGCCGGCGGTGGCCGGCGGCGCGCCGAAGACGCTGCGCGATGCGGTGGTCGAGCCGTTCCACGAGTTCATCGACCGCGCCGGCCTGCGCGAGGCGCTGCTGATCCTGGCCTTCATCTTTCTCTACAAGCTGGGCGACTCGATGTGCACCGCGCTGGCGACGCCGTTTTATCTGGACATGGGCTTTGCCAAGTCGCAGATCGGCATCGTGGCGAAGAATGCCGGCTTGTGGCCGGCGGTGATCGGCGGCCTGATCGGCGGACTGTGGATGGTCAAGCTGGGCATCAACCGCGCGCTGTGGCTGTTCGGCGTGGTGCAACTGGTCTCCATCCTGGGCTTTGCCTGGCTGGCCTGGCTCGGCCCGCACGCTGCGGTGGGCGCGGCGGAACTGGCGCAGCTGGCGCTGGTGATCGGCTTCGAGGCGCTGGGCGTCGGGCTCGGCACCGCAGCCTTCGTCGCCTTCATCGCCCGGGCGACCCATCCGCTTTACACGGCGACCCAGTTCGCCTTGTTCACCAGCCTGGCCGCCGTGCCGCGCACCTTCATCAATGCCACCACCGGCTACCTGATCGAGCAGATGGGCTGGTTCGGCTTCTTCCTGCTGTGCGCGCTGCTCGCGGTGCCCGGCATGCTGCTACTGGTCAAGGTGGCGCCCTGGAACCACCAGCCGGCGGCGTTAATGGCAGCGTAATCGGGATGGTCATTGCCGCTGCGGGGCGGATGGCGTGGCGCTAAAACAACGCAATTGCCTAAATTGGAGTCCCCACTCAACTTTTCTGCGGGTGCTGCGTTATATAGTTTGAACCGTGCGGTTCCCGTACAGGAGGCCGAAATGTTGATGGTGATGGAAATGAGTACAGGCAAAGTCATTGAGGATGAATTCGGAGCGTTCGAGGATGAAGTCCTCAATGCCGAGTGGACACCCGCCAGCCCCGCGCTTCAGCTCGGCTTGCAGGAAGTTCAGCAGCGCGTGGCGGCTTCGCAAGAAGTCGACGCCGAGGCATTTCTTGCCGCGATGTACCGCAACCAGCAGTGAGCGCCGGCAAACTTAGCTGACTCCTGTTGGTATCATCGTGCGCTTCGCCATTCTGGAAGCGCATGATGAGTTCCGTTGCCACGCCCGCCGCCGCAGTTACCACCCCTCCCGCCCGCACCGACTACCCGCATTTTCTTGCCATCCCCACCCGCTGGATGGACAACGACGTCTACGGCCACGTCAATAACGTCGTCTATTACAGCTACTTCGACACCGTCATCAACGAACACCTGATCCGCGAGGGCGGGCTGGACATCCATCATGGCGGCGTGGTCGGCTACTGCGTCGAATCGCAATGCCGCTATCTGGCGCCGCTGGCCTTCCCCGAGACCATCGAGGCCGGCTTGCGCGTTGCGCATCTGGGCAACTCCTCGGTGCGCTACGAAATCGCGCTGTTCCGCCAGGGCGAGGATGCACCCGCGGCATTGGGCAGCTTCGTCCATGTCTTCGTCTCGCGCGAAGAAATCAAGCCGACGCCGATTCCGCCCGCGATTCGCGCCTGCCTCGAACGCCTGCGGCGCTGAACCTTAAAACCTCAGTTAGCCACAGAGTACACAGAGTAAAAACAGTGGATTGCATAGAGCCCGCTGCTCACCCGATGGGTGATGGGAAGAGAAGACCCAAACCCGCTCTATCTCTGTGCCCTCTGTGTTCTCTGTGGCAGGAAGTGCGGTTTATGGGATGAAGGATTCGAGCATCATCCTGCTGCTGTGCGTGGCCGCTGTGTTCAGCATGACGGGCTTCTCGACCTGGCCCGCGCTGCTGCCGGAACTGCAGGCGGCCTGGGGGCTTTCCGGCAAGGAGGCGGGCGCCATCGGCGGCAGCTACTTCGCCGGCTACATGCTCGCCGTTCCGCTGCTGTCGGGCCTGACCGATCGCATCGATGCGCGTCGCGTCTATGTCGGCGCCTGCCTGCTGGCCTCGGTCGGCCATTTCGGCTTTGCCCTGTTCGCCCACGACCTGGTTTCCGCCTGCCTGCTGCAGGCCATCGGCGGCGCGGGCCTGGCCGGCACCTACATGCCCGGCCTGAAAGCGCTCACCGACCGCGTCGGCGGCGCGCGCCTGCCGCGCTACATCGCCTTCTACACCTCGACCTTCGGCATCGGCGCCGCGGTTTCCTATGCGCTGTCGGGCTGGATCGCCCTGATCGACTGGCGCGCGGCATTCGTCTTCGGCGGCATCGGCCCGTTCGTCGCGATCGGCCTGATCCTGCGCGGCCTTGCCCCGGTGGCGCCGCACGGCGGGCATGTGCCGGGGGTTGCCGCACAGCTTGCCGTGCTCAAGGATCGTGCGGTGCGCGGCTACGTGCTCGGCTATGCCGCGCATTGCTGGGAACTGTTCGGCCTGCGCTCGTGGATCGTCGGCCTGCTGGCGTTTTCCGCGACGCAGGGCAGCCTGCCGCTGGCGCCCGCCACGGCAGCGGCGGTGATCAACCTGGTCGGCATTCCGGCCAGCATTCTCGGCAACGAGTTCGCCGGCCACCACAACCGGCGTCGCACCATCCTCACCATCATGCTCGCCTCCGGCGCGCTGGCCTGGGCGGTGGGCGCGGCCGCCAGCTGGCCGCTGGCACTGCTGGCGCTGCTGCTGATCTACCAGGTGGTGGTGATGGCCGATTCGGCGGCGCTCACCGCCGGCCTCGTGGCGGTGGCCGATCCGGCGCGGCGCGGCGCGGTGATGGCCGTGTATTCGATGGCCGGCTTCGGCGCCGGCTTTCTGTCGCCGCTGGTCGCCGGCGCGGTGCTCGACGCCGGCGGCGGCAGCAGCTCCGCGCTGGGCTGGATGCTCGCCACCGGCAGTCTCGGCATCTGGTGTTTGCTGGCGCCGCTGGCGATCAGGCGCTGAGGCGCACCCGGCTCGGTTTCAGCGCCTGCACCGCAACCCCGTCGCCGCGCCTGACGGCGAACTGCTGGCCGGGGCCGAGGATGTAGTCCTCGACGTCGCCATCGCGCGTCAGCCAGAGTTCGCCGGCGAGGCAGACCAGGCTGAAGTTTTGATCCGGCAGCGCGAGCATCTGGCCGGCCGCAACGCTGTGATCGGCCAGGCCGGACGCGGCCTCCTGCGGTGCAGCCGCGCGCATGGCGAACGCCGATTTGGCGTAGCCGCTGCAGCCTTTATGCATTCCGGAGCGGAATCCGATAATATTGCGTTCGAGAGTCTGCGTTGCCATGATCTTCTCCTGTGATGATCTCTGCAGGTGCATTATTGGACTGTCCGCACCGGCCGACCAGCGATATCGAGGCGCGTCATACATGAGCCAAAGGAATGCGTAAGGACGATCTGCCGCCGCTCGAAGCCTTGCGTGCGTTCGACGCGGCGGCGCGCCATCTGAGCTTCACGCGTGCCGCCGAGGAACTGTTCGTCACGCAGTCGGCGGTCAGCAAACAGGTGATTGCCCTGGAGTCGGCGTTGGCGACACGCCTCTTCGAGCGCAAGACGCGTGCGCTGGCACTCACCACGGCGGGCGAACGGCTGCAGCGCGCCACCGAGACCGCCTTTGCCGAGTTGCGCAGAGCGGCGGCCGAGTTGCGCGGCGGCGAGGAGCCGACCATAACGCTGTCCACCACGCAGGCCTTTGCCAGCTTCTGGCTGATTCCGCGCCTGGCGGAGTTCCGCCGCAGCCATCCCGGCATCGACATCCGCATATCGGCCGACACGCGGCTGGTCGACCTGGAGCGCGGCCGCTTCGACGCCGCGGTGCGCTACATGCAGGATCGCAATGCGCCGGCGACCGCCTTGCGCCTGTTCGGCGGCACGGTGTTGCCGGTGGCCAGCCCGGCCTACCTGAAGAAATCCGCCAGGCCGCTGGCGAAGCCCGCCGATCTGGCGCATCACATCCTGCTGGTGTATGAAGACGAGAAGCAGCGCCTCCCCTGGCTGTCGTGGCCGGTCTGGCTGGAGATGGCGGGCGTGGCGGATCTGCGCCCGGCCGGCAGCATCGCCTTCAACCAGTACGAGCCGGCGATTCGCGCCGCGGTCGATGGGCAGGGCGTCGCGCTCGCCACGCAGGCGCTGGTCGCCGACCTGCTCAAGCAAGGCAAACTGGTGGCGCCGCTACCGCAGCGCTTTTCCAATCCGCGTTCCTACTACCTGATGCTGGCGGACCGGGTGGCGGCGAATCCGGCGGTGGAACCGTTCCGGCAATGGCTGGCAGATCAGGTCAAGTTGGACGCCGGGAGCACCAAACCCGCTCCACGGCGCCGGCGCTAGTCGCCGTTGCAGCTGTCTTTCAGCCGGGCGGCACCAAGCCATTGCTCGGCGAGTTGGTCCGCCGCCAGCGGCTGCGCAAACAGGAAACCCTGCGCCAGATCGCAGCCGAGACCTTGCAGCAGGACGTGCTGCGCTTCGCTTTCGACGCCTTCGGCGACCACTTCGAGCGACAGGCTTTTCGCCAGCGACAGGATGGCGCTGACGATGGATTGGTCGTCGGCATTGGTCGGTGCGTCGTTGACGAAGGCGCGATCGATCTTGAGCCGGCTGACCGGAAAGCGTTTGAGGTAGGCAAGGCTCGAATAGCCGGTGCCGAAGTCGTCCACCGACAAGGCGATGCCGAGATCATGCAAGGCCTGCAGCGTGACGAGCGCGCGCTCGACGTCGAACATCACGACCGATTCGGTGATTTCCAGTTCCAGCGAGCTCGGCGTCAGCCCGGTTTCGGCGAGGATGACTTCGATGCGCGGGGCCAGACCGGCATCGCGGAACTGGTGGCCGGAGAGGTTGACCGCCACCGGCACGGTCGGCAACCCGGCCTTGCGCCAGGCGGCGATCTGGCGGCAGGCCGCGACCAGGACCCAGTCGCCGAGGCGGCCGATCAGGCCGCACTCCTCGGCGACGGCGATAAATTCCGCGGGCAGCAGCAGCCCGAGGGTGGGGTGCTGCCAGCGCACCAGAGCCTCCACGGCACGCAGCGAGCCGTCGTCACAGTCGACGATGGGCTGGAAGTACAGCACCAGCTCATTGCGTTGAATGCCCCGCCGCAGGCTGGATTCGATCTGGAAATACTGTTCGGCGGCAGCCTTCATTTCCGGCGAGAAGGCGCAGATGGCGTTGCGGCCGCTGGCCTTGGCGCGGTACATCGCGGTGTCGGCATTGCGCATCAGGATCTCGGCGCGGCTGCCGTCCTTCGGGTACAGCGCGATGCCGATCGAGGGCGTCACGTACAGATCATGTCCGGCGACGTTGATCGGATCGTGAAATGCGGCATGCACGCGCTCGGCCAGCGGCGTGACTTCTTCCGCGGCGTCGAGTTCGGGCGCAAGAATGACGAACTCATCGCCGCCGATGCGCGCCACGGTATCGCCGGCCCGCAACGCCTCGGCGAGGCGCGTCGCCACCTTGCGCAACAGCATGTCGCCGATGTGGTGACCGAGGGAATCGTTGATGGTCTTGAAGCGGTCGAGGTCGATGAAGATGATCGCGAGTGAGCGTCCGGAGGCGTTGGCTGCCGTGATCGCATCCTCGATCCGGCTGTGCAGCAGGTTGCGGTTGGGCAGGCCGGTCAGGGAATCGTGGTGGGCAAGATGGCGCAGGCGCCGCTCGGCGCGGCGCCGCTCGACCACCTCGGCCTCGAGCTTGACGTTGGTGCCGGCGAGTTCCGAGGTGCGCTCCATGACGCGCACCTCGAGGTCCTTGCGCGAACGCAGCAATTCCTCCTCGGCGCGCTTGCGTCCGGTAATGTCGGCGGCGATGATCAGGAATCCCTCGACCCGATCCGTGCTGCGGCGCAGGCTGGAGACCGATAGCTGTGCCGGGAAGCGGCTGCCGTCGCCGCGTATCAGGGTGCATTCGCAATCGCTGATGTCGCCCATGCGGGCCCGCGCAAAGAGGGCATCGGTGGCGCTGAGCGGCCGTCCGAGCTCCCGTTCCAGCGCCGCGCGTTTGGCGTCCATTTGTTCGGCGTCGATGAAGCCCTCGAGGCCGAGGTGGCCGATCAGCGCGTCGGGCGCGATGGCGAGCATGGTCGCCGTGGCCGGATTGCACGATACGACGCGACCGGCGGCATCGGTGGCAATGATCATGTAGTTGGCGCTGTCGAGAATCGCACGCTGCAGCATCTCGCTCTCGTGCAGGGCATCCTCGGCGAGCTTGCGCTCCGTGATGTCCTCCATGTTCCAGATCGAGCCGGCGTGGGGGTCGGCCGGATTGATCGCCTTGCCGGTAATCCGCACCCAGAACGGCTCGCCATTGCGGCGCTGCTGAATGACTTCGGCCGTATAGGTTTCGCCGCGCGCCATGGCCGCGTAGGCCAACTCGCCGGTCTTCGCCCAGGCTGCGTCCGACGGAAAAGTCTCCCGCGTCGGCAGCCGGCTGAGCTCTTCGGACGTGTAGCCATAGATTTCGGCGTAGCGGCGATTGCAGCGCTGCACCACGCGATCCTTGACGAAGGCGATGCCGACCACGCTGTGGTCGAGGATCAGTTGCTGCTCCGCGTAGGCCGCCTGCAACGCTTCGTCCGCACGCTTGAAGGCGCTGCGATCCTCGAGCAGCCAGATCGTTCCCTGCGTCGTGTCGTCCGGATTGCGCACATAACCGATCAGATTGACCCAGATGTCCGAGCCGTCCTGGCGGCGCATGTACAGCTCGACCTGAAAGGGTTGCGCGGTGGACAACAGGGGCATGGCCAGGCGGCCCACTTCGGCGTACTCCTCGTCCGACCGGTAGAGCAGGCGGGCCGGCCGGCCCACCGCATCGTTTGCGGCGAAGCCGAACATCTCGGCGAATTTCCTGTTGTAGCGCCTCATCTTGCGCTCGTGCGTGAGCAGGATGCCGACCGAAGCGTTGTTCATGATGGCTTCGAACTCGCGCACGCTGGCCTTGAGCGCGATCTGGGCGCGCCGGGCCTCCTCGATATCCTCGAAGATCCAGATCGTGCCGCGCTGCGTGTGCTCCGGATCGTAGGCCTTGGCGAACACCCGGCACCAGACCAGGCTGCCGTCCTTGCGCCTGAATTCGCGTTCCGTGGTGAACGCACCGCCGGCGGCGAGCAGCGGCCCGGCGGCGAGTCCCAGTTCTTCGTAGGCCTCCTGGCCCGGGTAGATGATCACTCCGGGCTGTCCCCGCAGCTCATCCGGCATGTAGCCGAGGATTTCCGCCATGCGCAGGTTGCAGCGCTGGATGATGCGGTCGCGCGAGTAGAGGATGCCGACCGAGGCATTGGTGAAGATCGCATTGAGTTCAAGGAGCACCTCGCGCTGCGCTTCTTCTGCGCTTCTGCGCGCGGTGATGTCGGTGATGGTCCACACCGTGCCCTGCTGCGGATCAGCCGGATCGACCAGGTAGGAATGCGACTCGCCCCAGAAACAGCTCCCATCCTGACGCCGGAACAGCATTTCGGTCTTGTAGGGCTGGCCGGCGGCAAGCAGCGGCGCCGCATTCCGGCTGACTTCCTTGAAGGCTTGGTCGGAAGGGTAGATCACGCGGGTGGATTGTCCGACACCCTCGTCGCCCTGAAATCCGAACAGCTCGCCGCATTTGCGGTTGTAGCGAACAATGCGCCGGTTCTGCGAGAAGCCGATGGCGATCGGCGCGTTGAGCATGATGGCGTGGTACTCGAGCATCGCGCGCCAATCGACATGCACCAGTTCGCGCGGGCTTTCATCGTCGAGCGGCGTCGCCGAGAGCAGAATGCTTTCGCGCGACACGGTGGGGATGATGCGCAATACCGCGGCGCGCGACTTGCCCTGCTGCGCGCGCAAGGAGCAAACCAGCGGCGCAATCGCGGCGTCGCCCGCGATCGCCCGGGCCAGCCATTCGGCGCATTCCGGGTGGTGGATCAGATCCTTGAGCGCGCTGCCGGCCAGCGTCCCGGGGCTTTCTCCGAGCAGCGCATGGAAGGCTGCGTTGGCGTATTCAACCGTCCCCTTGCGGTCCGCCGCAAGCAGCGGAATGCCTATCCAGGATAGCGCGTCAGCATAGCGGTGAGCCGGGGACATGGACGTAATGCCTTATTGCCGCGCCAGCATCTGATTCATGGGGACACCTCCGAACCCACTCTACTCCCGAATCCGGGTTGTCGGACAGGATACGGTTGGCGCCCGGTGTCCCGGCGGGTCGGCGGCAGCGGTGGCAGGCGCGGTATAGTTAAGCGGTTTATTCCGTACCTGTGTCGCCCGCCCGGAGCCCTGCCCATGACCGATGCCGCAATTCCTCCCGATCAGAACGACGCCGCGAAGCCGCCCAAGGACGAGCAGACGGTGTGTCTGCGGTGCGGAACCCGCGGACCGGTCGGCGACGACGGCTTCTGCGACAAGTGCGAGAAGGCGCTGGAACAGGCCTGCCTGTGATCGCCGGCGGCAGCCGAAGCACTACGGGCTGCTTGCCGCCTTGCATCCGCTGAAGGAACTTGTCGCGCCATCCTGGAGGGTCGCTTCGTTGCCGTTGATCTCCAGCACCGCGATGCCGTTGCTGTAACGCGAGCCCGACCCCAGCTTGTCGAGCCGAACCTCCCGCTCGGGCAGGATCAGCCATACGCCGGCGCCGCCGTCCAGCGTGCGGACATAAAAGCGCTTGCCGGCGGCGCACTGGTATTCGGTCGCATTGACCGGCGTCCGCGAGCGTGCCTCAACCGTGTCGCTGCCGAACGGCAGATACTTCTTGACGTTCATCTCGCCGCAGCCGGCCAGCAGCAGCGGGATGCAGGCCAGGCCCGCACCGCTCATGCGCATCAGTTTTCTTTGCATCTTGTTCTCCGTGTTGGTCAGTCGTTGTTCCATCACAAGGCGTGCACGCGGTCGCCGCGGGCGAAGCCGAGCAAGGGCCCCGGCACGCCGCGTCCCAGCGCGATCACCTTGAACAATTCGCCCATCTCGTTGGGCGAGATCAATACATTCACCGCGCCGCGCGCGCGCAGTTCGCTTGCCGTTACCGCGCCGCCAGCGCCGACTCCCGGCTCCGGCAGCAGCTCGCTCAGGCCGCAGTTGATCAGGAAGTTGGCCTGGCTGGTGTAGCCCAGCACCTCCAGCCCGGCATCGAAGCCGGCCTCGGCCACCGCGGTGAAGTCGACATGCGCGGTGATGTCGGACAGGCCGGGCAGCCAGAAGGGATCTTCATGCACCCGATGCCGGTAATGGCAGCGCAGCGTGCCGCCATCGCGCAACGGATGATAAAGCTCATGGCGCGGCAGGCCGTAATCGATCAGCAGCATCGCGCCCTGTTCCAGGCGCCGCGCCAGTTCGGCCACCCAGGCCCTGGCCGCGAGGCTGATCTCGCCGCGATACGGCGCAATCACCGGCACGGCATTTGCCGCGTCGAGCAAGGCGCCTGCCGCCGGGCGTTCGACCACCACCAGTTGCCCGTTCGCCAGTCCGACACCGCGTTCCAGCACGCCGGACTCCGCCCCTGCGTCGTCCCAGCGCACCGCATGGGTCGGCATCGCGTCGAGCACTTCGTTGCCCACCAGGCAGCCGCAAAATCGTTCCGGCAGCTGGTCCAGCCACTCCACGCAGCCGGCAAACTGCGGCGCATGGGCGGCCAGGGTCGCCGCCTGGCGCGCGCGCAACTCGCCGGAAAGTTCGAGGATCTGGTAGCGCTCCGGGGCGCAACCGAGTGCGGCCAGGGCCGGCAACAAATCCGCCGCCAGCCGCCCGCTGCCGGCGCCGGCTTCGATCACCAATGGACTCGAGGCGGCCAGCACTTGCGCCACCTGTCGTGCCAGCGCCCGGGCATACAGCGGCGTCAGTTCCGGCGCGGTGAGAAAGTCGCCGCCGGTGTGATGATCGCCGAACTTGTGTGCGCCGCCCGAGTAGTAGCCGAGGCCCGGCGCATACAGCGCCAGCTCCATGTAGCGGGCGAAGGTGATCCAGCCGCCGCCGGCCGCAATCTCGGCGGCGATGATGCGGCTCAGCGCCGCGCTGGCGGCGCGGGCATCGGCCGCGGGTTCGGGCAGATCGGCCTGCATCGAACTCAGGGAGCCGGGTTGCCGGCGACGAGTTCCGCCATCTGCAATGCAGCGTCGGTTCCCTGTTCGCGCAGGCCGGCCACCACTCCGGCGCGATTGACGGCCGGCTGGTTCTGGCTGACCTTCCACTTGCCCTTGAGTTCGGTGATGGTGATCTCGATGCCGACAATGGCTGCCATCATTTTGTCGATGTAGTCGGGCGGTGCGTCGTCGATCTGCCAGGGTTCGGCAAAGTCGGCCTCGTGATGGGTGACCAGGGTTTCCAGTTGCTGGACCAGCCAGGCCGGATCGTCGATCGCCCGCAGCCGGCCGCGGGCATGGACTACCACGTAGTTCCAGGTCGGCACCGCCTTGCCGTGCTCGCGCTTGGTCTCGTACCACGACGGCGTCACATAGACCTGCGGGCCGTGAAAAATCACCAGCACCTCGGTGTCGGCGAACTGCTGCCATAAGCGATTGGCACGCGCAACATGGCCCTGCAAGGCGCCGAACGGACCGATCTCGGGCTCCAGATGCAGCGGCAGGTGGTTCGCCGTCAGGCCGTCCGCGCCGTGCGTAACCAGCGTGGCGAAGGGATGCTCGCGCATCAGCTCACGCAGCACCTCGGTGCGGCTTTCCTCGAATTGGGCAGGCAGATACATCAGGGGGTCTCCGTCGGCGGACTCAGATCACTATGCCGCTCTTCTCGCCGATCTCATAGACGATGTGGGCGCGGCCGACCAGCAGCGTGTCGAGCGTGCCGATCTGCTTCACGTCCTTGTTGGTGTAGGGCAGCTTGTGCAGGATGTAGCGCAGCGCATTGAGCCGTGCGCGCTTCTTGCAGTCGGACTTGATCACCGTCCACGGCGCGTCGGCGGTGTCGGTATGGAAGAACATCGACTCCTTGGCCTTGGTGTAGTCCTCCCATTTG
>Ga0172379_10000286_pt1 | contig 134109 bp, 126 predicted proteins | sample GrowelOW334metaG_FD_119756 | JGI IMG/M metagenome (GOLD analysis project Ga0172379, IMG submission 119756) | Groundwater microbial communities from an aquifer near a municipal landfill in Southern Ontario, Canada - Groundwater well OW334 metaG | ecosystem: Environmental > Aquatic > Deep... | reverse complement strand
GGAATGACGACCAGATTCAATTCACCGTCAACCAAGGTACCTTCACTAATGGTGAGTCGGCCTATCTCTATGTGGTAGATGAGAATGGAGTGGTAAATACCACCGGTTATCCAATTACTTTCGCTGGCGCAAACGATTGCACTCCCAGCTGGGATTGCTCCGACTGGTCAGTCTGTGCCGATTCGATTCAAACTCGATCCTGCCATGATGATAACAATTGCGGTACCGATGCCGGGCGGCCGGTGGAATCAGCCGAGTGCGACAGTACGGCGCCGGCAGTGGTGATGGATTTACGATAAAACTCAACGTAGCCTAGCGTATCCAATAATGGTATAATAGAGGAGTAATTTCCTTTCTTTTTGTATATGAGTTGCATAAGACTGTCTGCTCGACTACGATCTGCCAATTTCATCAAGATGCTGGTTTTTGTCGGTACGTTTAGTATGATAATGAACATTAAACCAGCACCCCAAAAAGCGTTAGCTTATCCGCTTCTTGAACCCGGCGACGTAGTTGTAGATCAGTCGTTAGTTGGTCCACAGGCACCTTATTACGCGGACTTGTCAAGCGGACTGGCAGCATTAAGTAGTACCGGGGGAACCTTATATCTTTATCCAGGAGTGTATCGAGAATTAACCCAAATGGAAAAGTCCGGTCGATACACCATACAGGGCGTGGGAGAGCCGGAACAAATAATTATAACTTCGGCTTCTGAGATTGATGAAAGTAAACTAGTGCCTGATCCGCGTGATCCTAGTGTTTATGTGGCGTCGCTGGTAGACCTCGGAATTACTACTGAAAATTTTGGGGTCGTCGATTTGACCAGTGAACGTTTTCTCCGTCAGGTAAATGGTTTTTACGCCGCTGAATATCCGGTATCCCCGAGCGAGTATTTAACCAGTGTTGGATGTGCTGATGGCTTTGCGGTTGAGAATGGTAATTTGTATATCCGGTTAAGCGGTAATTCTGCGCCTACTTCACACGCTTTAGAGATTAGCCGTTCGGGGGACCTTAGTGTGGCACCGTTGAAGGTAAGTGGTATGACTGGAAACGTGTATCTTCGCAATTTGACATTTCGCGGTATAGGCGGCTCGGGAACAGTGCTTATCAGTACGCCAGCCACAGCTTCGCCAGAAGTATCACTCGTTGCCGAGCATCTTAATCTATCGGTTTCAGCAACGGTATTTTTCTATCTATATACCGCCCGACATATTTTAGATCTTACTGATGTTTATATCGCACCCAATCACGCCCTGAATTACCGCCTACCAAGCTCCTTGCTGGTTAAGAGTAATAGCGGCGATTTAACCGTCCCGGTTCATATCATGGTTAATGATTCGCAACTTGGTCCGAATGCGCGTTTGATAGATACAATCCTAAGTAACCCTCAGTCTACCATTGACGTAAATGGCATTAAGCTGCTGGGTACTTGTGGCGAAGAAGACCACATCGGAATTAAGCTCGATACATCGAATACTGAGGCCGGTGTTGTTACGGTAAAAAATAGTATTTTTGCCAGCTGGGACTATAACACCAACGAAGTCCCCTACGCCCCGGCGTGTCGAGGCGCCGACGGGAACGATGACCAGGCGCATGACTTCTTTTTTGCTCCGGCTGACAACATCATTCACCAACGATACGAAAATAATTTATTCGCATATGCGTACGGTTTTGTGGGAAAGGCGTCTCCTCCGGCAGGAAGCTCAATATCGTTAATTAACAATATATTTATAAACGGCCAGCAGGGTGCGTCACCAAATTACAACGTATTAAATTGGGATTACAACCTTTACTATAATTCGCTGGGTCATTCTCCAGGTTCGTATTTTCTAGTTTTTCCAGATGACAAGGCAGCCAGTAATATTGAACAAACGCAGCAGTATTTCGCTGAAATTGGGTGTCCGAGCTGTGAATCGCATGGAATAAACGAAGCGCCACAATTATTCGACTGGGATCGTGATAATTTAATGTCGTACGATTTTACGCCCACACCAGAAGGTAACTTATGTGGAACCGGTAAAGATGGCGCGGACATTGGACCAATACCCTGCGCCGGGAATCAACCACCCGAACTAACCCCCATCAACTCCAAAACCATTCACGAGCAGGAAGTTTTGACGTTTAATGTACTAGCATCAGATGATGATTCGGAAGATACGCTGGTTCTGTCAGCTTCTAATCTGCCCGCCGGCGCTACTTTTACAGATAATGGTGGCGGGTCGGGTGCCTTCTCTTGGACACCGACCGATCAACAAGCTAGTACATATCCGAACGTACATTTTGAAGTCACCGACGGAACCGACACAGATACTGAAGATATTACCATTACTGTTTTAGATGGAGCGGCCGACTGTACTCCCGCCTGGGATTGCTCCGACTGGTCAGTCTGTGCCGATTCGATTCAAACCCGGTCCTGTCATGATAACTACAACTGCGGCTCCGATGCCGGGCGGCCGGTGGAATCGGCTGAGTGCGACAGCACCGAGCCGGCGGTAGTAACAGATCTTCAAATTGGCTAAATTGACCCTGGAATAAAATCAGTCTTTTTTCATTTAATCCTCGTTATGCTACAATGATACGGCTGGTTATTTGCTAGCTTAACTATTTGATTATTCAATGATTTAAATATGACCACCGAACAGCCGCCCCTGAGCCGTCATGAACGACGAGAGCTGGAACGTCAGCAGCAAAGGGATAACTATCAAAAATCTACCAATGGTCGTAAGTGGCGTGCTATATCAATTATTGCCGTTATTATCGTTGGCTTTGGTTTGATTATTGCTGCATTAATCACCCGGAAATCCGGTAATGCCAATGCCACTCCAGTTAATACCACCGTGGCGGAGGATTGGACCAAGGGTCAGTCTGGCGCTTCCAAATTACTGTTGGTCTTCAGCGACTTTCAATGTCCAGCCTGCTCGACTTACGAACCCTGGTTAAACCAAGCCATGACTGAATTTAAAGACTCGGTGCAATTTGTTTTTCGTGATTTTCCGCTGCGTTCAATCCACCCCAATGCCCAAATTGCCGCCCAGGCCGCTGAGGCAGCTGGCTTGCAGGGTAAATTCTGGGAAATTCACGACAAGCTGTTTGCCAAACAGGACGAGTGGTCCGGCAGTTCCGATGCCAAAGCTTTTTTCTTGCAATACGCGGAATCGCTGGGCTTGGACAAAGAGAAATTCGAAACTGACCTCAATTCTGACCTGGTTAAACAGCGGATCGAGGACGACTACCAAAGCGGCCTCAAGGCTGGCATCCAGGGTACGCCGACATTTTTCCTCAATGGCCAGAAACTCAAAAACTTCCAGAGTTACGACGAACTAAAAACGCTACTTTCTACTTAATTAGTGGTGTAACTTGCGAGACTGCCCAGGCTTGCCTAATCCGGCTTTTTGGCGGTATAATGGCTGCGTATCGGACAGTTTCGACTAATGGAGTCGAGTTAGACAAATAAAAACTTGTGAATTATGGAGGATTACGGGGAAAAATTTGACAGCTGGCATTTTCTCGAATTTCAGCGGCATGAGCGCGGCGCTGCCTGGTATATCATTTTTTTCGTCATTGCCGGCCTGTTGATTACCTATTGTTTGGTGACGTTTAACCTGTTGTTTTTGGTGATCATACTGATTAGCGGCAGCCTGGTTCTGTTTACCAACCGGCATCAGCCCAATCAGTTGGCTGCAACGCTTTGGGAAGACGGTATCACCATTAATGACAAACTGTACCGCCATGATGACCTATCAACTTTCTGGATCATCTATCGCCCGCCCGATATCAAGTATCTGTATTTCAAATTCAAAAGTTCTCTTAGGCCAGATCTGGTGATACCGTTGGAGGATGCCAATCCGGTCTCTGTCCGACAGACATTACTACGGTTTCTCACCGAAGATACGAAAAAAGAAGATGAGTCTGTTGCCGAAGCCATGACTCGGACGTATAAGCTATAAAACAAACACAGTCGTCCCACTTTCTACACCGCTAAGGAAGTGTCAGATGTTTATTGTGCATTCAGTTACATGCGCTCGTAGCTCAGCTGGATAGAGCGTCAGCTTGCGGAGCTGAAGGTCGCAGGTTCGACCCCTGCCGAGCGCACCACACCAAGCGTGGTGCATTAAGGCGCTTAGCGCCCCGCCATACAGCTATTTAACTCTCAAAATCCGGCACGATAAACATAACGATTGGTTGTGTTTTTTCAATACCGCCAGTCTTACTCTTGAGGCTTCTTATGTAGAGATCGCTCAATATGCGGCCAAATAGCGGCCACTATAGCAAGCCAGAAGAATCCAAAAAGATAACCCGCCATAACATCAGTCAGCCAGTGAACGCCTAGATAAATGCGCGACCAACCGATCGCCAAGACAAACACCGTTGCAACGAGGCGCATTACGCGCCTAGGCGCTATTGGCCAACCCGAAGACATGAACCAAAGATATCCTCCAATCAGCATTGCGCACAAGGAATGACCGCTGGGAAAGCTGAAAGATGATTCGTCAAATAGCGCAAAGACAAACCCAGGCATAGGCCGGTCCCGACCAAAAGCCGGTTTTAAAATTGCCGTCATAATATTGCCGGACAAAACCAACAATAACCGAATCACTTCAGTGCGACGATTAGTCAGCAGCCAGCGCGAAGCAAGCGCTAATCCCAGTAGCGTCACAAATAGCGGCGACCCCATGAAACTAACGCCTTTAGCCACATATGTCAGCCAAGACGGATGATAATATTGCAACGCGTGCGAGACCACTAGGTCCAGCCGGATAGGATAAGCAAATAACATGTCCTGAATTGTAGCATGAGAAATACTAAAAAACAATTCACCATTTGATCAAAACCTGCCCGCTCTGCCTCGCTGTGGCAGGCGGGGGTGTTTCGGTATTGTAAAAGAAAGGGCGTCCGCATAGATGTGGACGCCTCCGTTTAGGCCGCGGCAACCGGACGAACCGTGCCGCCGATCATCTCGGCCACCGCTTGCGTTACCAGCGGCGACGTATGCGAGTGGAAGGTCGGAAGAAAGCGAAAGAACGTGGTGCCATCGCGTGCGACTACCTGCTTAGCCGCCATCAGCTGGTTGATAGTTTCCCGCCGGTCACTGCTGCCCATCGTCACAGGCTCAATCAGTACGAACTCAAGATTGCCGGCAACACAACCAAGCTGAGCCGCCATTGCCTGGCTGATCCGAGTGGGCCAATGACGAAACGCGTTCGGCTCGCCTGCTGTCTGCAGCACGATGCAAACCGACTTGGCGCCAACCAGGGGCACAAGCCGGATACGAAACGACGGCGTTGGAATCGACAGCTGGAAATCGCTGATCTCCATCTTAGAATCCTCCATAAACAGACCTACCCCGATATCCGACATCGTTTATGTCGATACTACTCTAATTCATTTACCCACATTTCGTCAAGACTCGTCTTGTCTTCAATAATGTAAAATAATTGTTTTAAGATTAGTTATTTTAACTGTTTTTTGTTACCATTACATCATGCAGCGCATTATGCCGAACACTCCGGTAACAGAACTTTACTCAGTTGGACCTGCCGTTGCCCAGCGGTTAAAACGGCTGGGTTTGCGTACCGCCGAAGACATTATTTATCACTATCCCAGCCGATATGACGATTTCTCCAAAATCAAAAAGATCGACAGCCTATCTCCGGCCCAACAGGTTACCATCAAAGGCAAGATAGACGCCATTCAGAATCGCCGCAGTTGGCAACGGCGCCTAAATATCACCGAGGCGCTAATTAGCGACGATACCGGGACTGTTAAGGTGATATGGTTCAATCAACCCTACCTAGCCAAATCGTTTGCCCCTGGCGACCGTATTGTCGTATCCGGAAAACTGGAGATGGATAAATACGGCCTGCACTTCACCAGCCCGTCATATGAGAAGATTGGGCCTACCCAAATCCACACCGGCCGGCTGGTGCCCGTCTACCCCGCCACCGATGGCCTAACCCAGCGACATCTGCGCTATCTCACTCAGCTAGTTATGCCCCTGGTTCGTCAGGCCCAGGATTATTTGCCTTTTGAACTGCGCCAGGAACATCATCTGCTTGACCTGCAAATGGCACTTCAGCAGATCCATTTTCCAAAGAATGAGGCGATGCTGAAACGCGCCCAGGAGCGCTTAAAATTTGACGAGCTTTTTCCGATTAACGTTTATGTGCTTCAAAATAGGCGGCAGTCGCAACAGACGCCAGCCGAACCGGTGCCGTTTGATGAAAAGCTGACCAAGTCGTTCGTGAAAAAACTCCCCTTCACTTTAACTGGCGCCCAAAGGCGCTCCGCCTGGGAAATATTAAAAGACATGGGCCGAATTCACCCAATGAACCGATTGCTGGAAGGCGATGTCGGTTCTGGCAAGACGATCGTAGCTGGACTGGCGGTACTTAATGCCGCTCGGGCTGGATTTCAGACCGTACTGATGGCGCCCACCGAAATACTAGCCCAGCAGCACTATCAAACATTTTGCAAATTATTTCGCGGTCGCCCGATCACCGTTGGCTTGTTGACGCGTAATAATAAAACCATCAGCACCCATTCGCAATCTTTAACTCGTCCGGCCATGTTGAAAGCCATTGGTTCGGGGAAGGTGGGGTTGATAATCGGTACCCAGGCGCTCGTGCAGGAGGGCGTGGGCTTTCACCAGTTGGGCTTGGCGATGGTGGATGAACAACACCGTTTTGGCGTGGATCAGCGTCAATTGATCGTGAATAAGGCGCGTAGTCGGGGACGCAATAACGAACAATTGGCCGTATCACCGCATTTTTTAAGTATTACCGCCACGCCCATACCGCGCACGCTGGCTCTGAGCCTGTATGGCGATTTGGATATTTCCCGAATTGACGAGATGCCGCCTGGCCGACAGGAGACACAGACCAAGATTGTACCGCCCCACGAACGAAAAAATACTTATGATTTTATTAACCACGAGATCGCATCCGGGCGACAGGTATTTATTATTTGTCCGCTGATCGATCCATCTGACAAACTAGGGGTCAAATCGGTCACCGAAGAACACAAACGGTTGAGCGAAAGAATCTTTCCTCATTTAACAATCGGCCTGCTCCATGGTCGTCTGGCCTCCGATAAGCGCGAGACGGTGATGAAAAAGTTTCTTGATAATCATATCCAAATATTAGTTTCAACTTCGGTGATTGAGGTTGGCATTGATGTGCCAAATGCGACCGTCATGATGATCGAGGGGGCTGAACGATTCGGCTTGGCGCAGCTGCATCAGTTCCGCGGCCGGGTGGGCCGGGGTAAATATCAATCCTACTGTTTTCTGCTCACCGAGACCGAGAGCGATACCGCCATTAAAAGACTCCAAGCCGTAGCCGCCTCTCACAATGGTTTTGAGCTGGCCGAACAAGACCTGGAATTGCGCGGCCCTGGAGAAATATACGGCTATCGGCAATCCGGCTTCCCAGCTTTCAAGATTGCCCGGCTGACCGACTTTCCGATTATGACCAAATCGCAACATAGTGCTCAAAATATTCTATCGGCCGATCCGAATTTGACACATCATCCGCTGGTGCAGGAAAAAATGCGCCGATTCCGCGAGTCAATCCACTGGGAATAACTTGCTTGACAAACTCTAATATTGGGGGTATTTTGATAGTCAGCTAGTATCGCATCCGGTTGGCTTGGTTTTCCGGCCAACACGGTGTTGGTCGCTCAAAAAATACCGGACGCGAATGACATGAAGGGGGGTGGCGCTGCGGTAATTAAGACCGATGTGTGGTTCTGTTAACGCCGCCGTCGGACTGATGGCGGTACCGGGGGGAAATCACCACGAGGTTGACATGAAAACTCGTCACGCTCCGGAAGGATCCGGAGGGGAAACGAAGCCCGTTGTACGGAAGACTGTCCATGGGCGGCCACTCAGTTTCTGGCGGGGTTTGGTCGAGAGACTGGAGCCAGTCACTGAGCTGCAAGTTTTCGAAGTCGGAGCCGCCAAGGCCAAACTTCAGGACGCCGATGGACGATACGGTGTCTGCGTAGACAGCGATAGCGCCGAACCGCATGACATCGAAGCGGGGCGGCTGGAAATCAGCCCGGCAGCTCAGCGCTGTATCAAGTGCCAGATGGTATTCGAGCAGCACGCAGCACCGGGCAACGGCCGAGCCACGCGCGTTCGGCGTCAGGGGTGACGCCAGCCAAGGTAGACTTGATTCTCGCGGCTTGAGACCAAATAAACCAAGCCACCAGAACCAATGTTCTGCCTTTTATATTTTCGGCTTAAAATATTAATCTAGGGCAGCCGCTCGTCGATTACTGGCTTCATCCAGCTGTACGGAAAAAGTCCGTCGATCGGCTGGGTGCCGACAAACCAGACCGGCACCTCTCTTACGTTTAAATTGGTTGCTTCGGACAGATTGTGATCAATTTGGCTGGCAATATTCGCGTCCGTTAGACAAACATGAAATGCATCCAAATCTAGTCCGACGCTCTTGGCCACATCGTCGACCACAACTTTGGGCAGGCCGCCGGTTTGATTGAATACCCCGCCGACGTATTCCCAGAATTTATCTTGCTGGTTAGCGCACCGCGCCGCAATGGCTAGATCGCGCGCCATTTGATCATCATGATCAAACAAATCCTTCCAAACAATCTGTACCTGATTGGGATAATCGGCTCGAATGGAATTAATCACATCATAGGCTCCGGCCGTGTAGCCCGAAGTGAGGGAGCCGAATATAACAATCCGCAGCGGTGTGGTCACATTACCAAGCTTCGGATCGGAAACCAACACATCCGGTACACCGCTAATCGGCGCCTCAGCCTGGGTAAGCAAGGCGTCAGTTCCCTGGTCGATATTATCATGCAAGCCGCGGCTTTTTCTGATATCGGTGTTGTTACTGAATATGTTCAGAGCGCTGCCAAAAAAGCCGGCTAGCCACATAATACCAACCACGGCGATTACCCCGACGGCCACATAAAGAACGGGTTTCAGCTGAAGGCGGGTACGAACTTTTTGTTCAGTCATAGTTGGATTATTTCAAACGTATTGTTTCTAATTTACCACTGATAGTATTATGGAAATATAGCTGTGTTTCATCCAGAGAAACGTAGACCACGTCGGCGCTATACTGATTTTGGCCGCCGATTGACGCCGGTACGGCTAAGAGGGATTTTTGTCCAGTGGCAAGATCAATCTGATAAAAAGCATCCGGGGTCATGCTGGCTACTTCGGGTGCCAGACCAGCTCCTTCTGGCAACGTAGTGGGCACAGCACAGTAGATTGTGACTGCCCCAAAAGCGCATTTGCTGGGCCAGGTGGCAATTTGCAGATTAACGGCGTTGGCCCCGACCGAATCACGCTGGCCTGATGCTAGCCACAAAGTTGGCCGATAACCCGAGGCGCTGTTGTATACGCTGTACAGCAGCTGCTTGCCGTCCGGTGACCACTTTGAAGTAAAACCGGAGCCGTCAACTACCATTGATTTAAAATTTTCCCCATTCTGGCCGATAAAGTATATTTCCTCCTGATTAACGCCCACCGATTCTCGATAGGTGGCAACTACCTGCGAATCCGGCGACCAATTTACTTCCACGCTCGCCGCTTTGTCGCCGATCGGTTCGATAATTTGCTGTTCACTGCCGTCCGGCTTAGAAACGGCCAGCCAGCGTTCGCTGTCGCTAGTGCCGACAAACTCATAGGCTATTTTGTCGCCATTGCCGGAAAAACTGACTTCTTTCATCTCCTTGGGCAGAGTGGTGGCTTGATTGGTTCGAAAGTCAAAAAATACCTTACTGCCATCCGGGTAGCTAAGAATGGCTGTTTGGCCACTGGCCGACCATACGATATTATTAACTTCATAAAAGGCCTGGTTGGATAATTCAGTTTTCTCGCCATTCAACCCGACATTATAAAATTTCTTAGCGTCCCGGTCATAGTAAACATATCCGGTTCGATCAGCCGTTGGTTTGCCGCTACTGACGCGGGTGCTGGTTACATCGTTAACCAATGTCGCGCCACCGGCCGCTATCTGGGCAATGTCTGGCAATGTTGTGCCGTTGTTATTGCTGGTCGATTGGTTTGTGTTCCGATTTACGACCCGGTTTGTATTTGTGTCGGGTAGTTGTCCGTTACTATTTATATTGCCATTATTAGTATTATTCTGATTATTGGTATCCGTTTTTATGGTTCTGAACAGCAAGAAATAGATCAGCACCCCGACCAATACTACAACCAGGACCAATCCAATCATTAGGAATAACCGCTTGTATCTAGAAAATAGTTCGCTCATAGTCAGTTAACACATTTATAATCGTTGCCGGCTGTCAAATGAATGCAAATACCATCAGCGCCCATTACTGGACGCGCCTTATCGGTACATGGACGCGAACCGTTGCCATAACTGTCCGCTGGCTTAAATGGCGAAGCTGGCGTGGAGCCTGCGCAATCGAGCGGGAAGCTTTGTCCCGAATTCGGTTCGTTTTCAAAACAGATATGCTGAGCCGTCGGCGTGGTACAATTTACGCGTTCCCACCCCGCCGGGGGTTTAATTATTTGGCCGTACACACATTTATCGCCTGGCTGAAAATCCTCGATATAATTACTAATCGCGGATAGAAAATCATTGCTGAAACGCTTCGAACAGCCAAAGTCGGACTGAAAACGGGCGATCTGGGTGTCTACCTGATCACATGAGTTATTATCCGCATTGACACACACCGATTCGGCTGACTGGCACGAAAAACCCGATCCGTTGACTCGATCATTATAACATATCTGGCCCTCACCACAGGTGTCGCTGGTGCAGGTCTGCCCGCCTGACTTTTCCACAAATTCGTTACCGCAGGTGTCTTCTTTATCCAGGGTAACTTTTTGCTGCCAACCGACGCCCAGCTTGTCGCGGCAAAAAACCGTGGTATCGGTACTGCCGATGGTATGACCCTTGAGCGGATCCTCCAGCTGAGTGATCATGGGATTGAGAAAATTGAGCAGGACATAGGAACCCAGCGCCAGCGCGACGCCAACTATGGCCGAGATGATAGTCTGCTTAGCTTCGTCAACTTCTTTTGAATTACCGTTTGAAGACACCCAACGAATACCGCCATACATTATCATGGCGACGCCGACAATGCCGATCGCGCCAACCATGTAGCGGTAGAATATCGAAATATAATCAGCTAAGTCGGTTACACAGCTTTTGCCGAATGGGATATTCAGCTGGATCTCGTTTGGCTTGCAGACGGGAGCTTCATTAGCCGCTGCCGACACTGGGCTGGATAACGTAATAAAACCGACGGCAAACAAAACAATCAGCAGGATCGACCACCGCAGTTTTTTTATTCTTTTAAGCATATATTCTAATTTTAGAAAAATATCCAGCCGACGATTTTAAATATTGATGTTGTTAGTATAATCAGGAGAATAAACAGCGCTACCAGTATTACTAGCAGCAATACGCATACCGGAACGGCGATGATCATTTCAAGCTGCGACATTTTCCAGGCTTCTTTGCCAAGCACGTGTCCCAGCAGCAACTGCAGCGCCCAGATTAGCACTGTCACAATTATGCCAACTATGCTGATGGCGCCCACACCGCGAATCACGGCCAGAATCATGCGAAAGTTTTGCCACTTCTTGGCCGATGCCGCACCGGCCAAAGCCCCTTCGCTCAACCCACCCAACCCATCGCCCCGAGTAGCCGCAGCTGCCACACCACCGGCCGCGCCGGCCTTACCGCCGCTCGCGCCCAGTTTGCTGCTGGCAGCTTTGCTGGTGGCATAGCCCGTCCCGGAAGCGGCTAATCGTCTGCCCGCACCCAAAGCGGCTTGTTTTACCCCACCCTGGGAGTAATCGTCAGCCATCTCTTCGGCCGTTCCACCAATATCCTCCAAACTTCTTGATCCGGTCAGTTCACCGATTTGACTAGCAAACTGGGATAGCCTTTTGAATCTTTGCAGATTACGCCGATGTTTTTCCTCCTGTTCGCTGGTCGTATTGCCCGCGTCCGATCTTTTTGATTGATTTTTTTGACGGTCGGATTCATATTGCCGGATAACTGCGCTTTCCGCTCGATCGGCCAACCTTTGACGAAGCGTTGGTGGCATTTTGGAGCCCATCGATCGCATCGATTTTTCAATGTCCGCCGTTGAATTTATTGATGGTACGATTGATTGCGCAATGCGATCGGCCGCTAATCCCCGAGAGTATTTACTTTCTTGTTCTGATGCACCGGAAGGCATGTGTTATTTCCACCACGCTTCATCAACTTTCCAGATCCCTTGCTCGCGCTTGAATTTGATCTGAATGTCCTGGTAGGTTAATTGACTGTTGGAGGTTGAGCCGGTCGATTCCCGGCGCTGTGTTTTGACTAAAAATTCAGCGGTTCCGTCTGAGGTATCATAGCTGACCGTAGTGATCGATAATGACTTGGTGGTAATTCCATGATAAATACCGGCGTAGACCGGGTTGGTCCTTTTTTCTTCTAAATAATTCGTCGCCCATTGCTTCATCCGTTCGGTCATATAAGGTATCAGGTGCTCGATGTTTTCAAAGTTGTTTTGATTGGAATAGGTGCCAAATCGTTCAGCAAAACTCCGAGCGATCGATTTGAGGCTGGCTTCGCTAAAATCGCCGGTGCTGGTATTTGTGTTACCGTTCACTGTGTTGGTATTGCCAGGCGAAGTATTAGTATTATTGTTGGTATTCGATACCGGTATATTGTTATTAGAATTTTGATTACTATTAGTATTTACATTCGACTGATTGGTCGTGCTGGCACCGCGATAACGCAGGTACAGCAAAGCACCAGCCAATAACACAACGACTGCGGCGACGGCGATTAAAATGTAACGCATGTTTTTCATAGGAGATCAATTAGTCGTTAACCATTTGGCTTAGTGCCCTGATCGGCCATGTTTTCATCGAATTCTTTCTTAGCCGCCTCGATCTCGAGTAGTTGCTTCGGATCTGAGGTGATGATCTGGTCTTCAGTATAGGAGGCTACTACTTTGATGGCTGCGTGCCGCGAACCGGCGAAGAAAATGCCCTCACCGACACCGCACTCGAGTAATAGATATTTTTCACCCTGAGTTAGCAGAAAGGTTTTGGCCAGAATGTCGATACCGGCCGGTGATTGTTTCAACAATAATTGCAGAGAAGAGTTGGTCACAATCGCCTGACCGTACGGTGATCGTAAGAAGTCATTCACGTCTTGAGTAATTGTCGTTACGCCTAGATAATACTTACGGCACCGCTTGACCAAGGCGTAGATAAACTTGGCGGAGTCTTCGTTTTGCATTAGCCACCAGGCTTCGTCGATTACCATGATTCGTTTCTTCAGTTCGGATCGAACCACGTTCCAGATATAGTTGACAATCATATAGATGGCGATCGGGCGCAGTTCGTCTTCCAAATCCCGAACGCTAAAAATTACCAGCTGATTCTTGACATCAATGTTGGTCGGGCTGTTGAACAGGCCGGCAAAGGTTCCTTCGGTGTATTTCTTCAGCCGTTTGACCAGCTCGTCGCCGCCCTGCATGCCGGCCAGCACCTCTTCAAAGTCGGACATCAGCGGTGGATCAACCTTAGTCAGATCGCTATCAGCTGTGATGTCTTTTTTGGCGTAGGTTTCGATCAGAGCCCGGTCAACCAGCGCATCCTCTTCGTGCGTAAATTCACCCATCATCAACTTGAGTAGGCCCTTGAGCGTTATGACCGCGGAACGGATCACATCAGCGGGGCGATCGGCCTCACCGACCGGACGCGGCAAGTCAAACGGATTAATCTTTGAATCAGAGTTAAGGTAAATGTTGACGTACGCGCCGCCGACAGCATCCGAGAGATACTTATATTCTTTTTCCGGATCGATAATGATCACATCACAGCCCACCATCAGGCTGCGCAGCACTTCCAGTTTGACAGCGTAGCTTTTGCCGGCTCCAGAAGTGGCAAAGACGCACGAATTGGCATTCTGCAGACTGAAACGATCGAACAAAATTAAGCTGTTATTGTGTCGGTTGATGCCATACAGAATGCCGTTGTCTGATGTCAGCTCCGATGAAATAAAGGGAAACGATGACGCGGCCGGCGAAGTATTCATATTAAAGGCTACGTCCAGTTCGTCTAAGCACAGCGGTAAAGTAGAATTGAAACCCTGCTCAGCTTGATAGAGTACCCGTTTCGAATATACCAGGCGTGACCCGAACATGCCTTCAACTCGATCGGTCAGTTCATTCAGTTCCTTGATCGAATCGGCATAGATGGTCAGATACAGCGCGTACTTGAAAAACTTTTCCGTGCCTTGGGTTAGTTCGTCGCGCAATTTTTCAATATCTTGCAGCGCCGTTTCACGCATCGGGTCGCGCGCCGAGCCTTTTTCGGCATCGGCCGACAGTTGGGCTTCGATCGAACCGACTTTGTTGCGCAGTCGGCGCAGCATCACGTCGGATCCGACCGGGTAAAAAAACATCGAGATATCCAGCGCCTGGTTGAGATTAATAATGGGCGCAAACCAACCCACCGCCAAATAACGTGGGTAAGTCACTACAAACACGGTACGGACGAATTTACCGCCCAGCTCGATAAACGAAGGTTGAATCCGCATTGACGCAGGCGCGATCACGTCCATAATGGTGACTACGCCCTCACGATAAATCCGCTCCGATTCAATGGATTTCTTTTCACTCTCCAGTTTTTGGCGTTCCAGCTCCCGCTGCTGCGCCGGCGTCATTCTGGGTGACATACTGCCGACTGGCTTTACTGGCTGGACTTGGTTGGGATTGAAATTGGGCATTACTGTTCCAAACGTAATTTATTGACCGGGACTAATTGCTGCTGGTCGTAGCTTTCTAAATTGTAGGTGTTGTAGTACAGCTCGATCAGGCTTTGGGTGTCCAGACTAACCGCCTTGAGACCCATGCCTCCCAAGCCACTAATCAGAAAATCCACCCGCTTGGTCAGCTCGGTGCGGTATTGTTCGAATTGGGCGCGCTTTAATTGAATCATACTGCTGGGCGTCAGTGATTCCCGCAATCGATCGAGAAATCTTTTTGAGTTCTGCTTGGCATTAATCGGGCTATAGGGCACCACAACATAGAACCGTTTGCTCATAATATCGGCCAGCTCGATTAATTCGCCAATAAACTGGCGGTATTCCCTGGTTTGCATTTTGAGCAGTTCGTTGGTCTGTTCCTTCTCGGTTTTTTCCAATCGGGCTAAATATTCATCAATATCTAGTTTCCGAGATTGAATAATAATCTGGACCGGGAATTCAAATGAGTTGAGAAATTGGGTATATGCCTGGATAATGGCATTTTGTTCATCTTCCGACTTCAAGGCAAAGTTAATCGACGAGACCAGGATCACCGCCCGCAGGGTGCCATCCTTCATTACCACCGCGTCGTCCTTTATTTCGGCAATTGGCAGATACCTCTGCGTTGAAGGTATGCTGGTTTTTTTTGTGGTAGCCATAGGGTAATTTTACAGCAAATCGTTCTCGCGAGCCACCTCCCAAGATTCCTCACCATAAGCCCCGCCCGTGTCAACGATCAAAGACAGTTCTTGGAGCCGGCTGGTACTGGGAGTGGGCTTACTGCTGGGCGCTTGAAGAGACAGATCAACTGACTTTTCACGCTGCATTCGAATATCCTCATCTGCTAGATGTTTGTGCCAAACTTTCAATCTTGGGCGCCGCGACGTAGTTAATATATTTAGAAGAAACACATGGAATGGTTGTCCATTGATCCGATAAAAGGCAAACATGGCAGTAATGCCCAACAAAACAACCGAGATGATAATGAATGGAATGAAGGTAAAGATAAAGTAACATGCCGTTACCATAATGCCGCCGCCCAGAATAACTAAGAATTGACGTACCGAAATCGGTCCGATTATCTTGTCTTCAACGTCGATAAATTGTGGCACAGTAAATTGCAGAGGCATATTCGAACTAGTAACTTATCCGTTTGTTTAAATCGGCCAGCGCCTCGAACTCCTGAGGCGTCATAGTGTTACTTCCATTTTCGTTATATTGCCGAATCACGTCCGTGACGGCTAAGTTTTTTTCCATGCTGGCTCGGCCAATCGCCAGATACAACTTGTGCGTCGGGCTGGTCTTCCAAGCTTTGACGCCCTCATCGCGCTTCAGGAAGGATTCCTCTTCCAGTAGATCAAGCTTTTCCATTACCTTATCGTTTGATTCGGCCAAATTGCGCCCCAATCGGCGGTAATCATCGATGGTTAGCGCCGCCAACTCTTCAATCGGGCCCATTACCCGAGTCGGCGGTCGAATGTCAGACACGACCGGTCTAATGCCGTCGATTGGCCGCTTGATCACTGGTGGCGGAGGGCTATTTACAGGTGGTGGCTTTACCGCGGATGGCTCTTTTTTTGTCGCCGTTACCACGACCGGCTTAGCTTTTTCTAGCGGCTTAGGTTGGACGACGGGTTGAACCTCCGGCGCAGTCGGTCGTTCGGGCGGGGGTGGAGCAACGTTGGATGACGGGGATGGCGGTTCGGATATGTGAGGTTTTTCAACCGGAGGCGGTGGACTTTTGGCTTCATGCACCAGCCGAGCCTGTTCTTCGAGTTGGCTGGTGAGCTGATCGACTACTTCAGGAGGCAAGCCGACTCCGCCGATCTTAGTCGGTCGGCTGAGCATCGCCTTGGTTTCAATCAAATCGCGCACGTCATTGAAACGTGACGTGATGATATTTTCAAAGCGTGCCCGCGTTTGTTCATCGGGCAATTCAACGCCGTAGTCCTTAACCAGCTGATTTATGGCTTGAGAAAAATTAGCCGCTCCAATCGATGCTTCGTTAGCTAGTTTGGCCCGATGTTTGGCTATGTCCGCTTCATCTTCCTCGTGAAAAAAGAATCTCGGCTTATCCGCCACGGTTGAAACTGCTGGCGGCAGGGTCGGCTTGGCTCGAGGCAGCATGTCTGGCGCCCGTGTGATGATCGGCTCGGGTTTCGGCGTGGGTTTGATAGTTTTGACTGCTGGTGGAATTTCTGGCACAACAGGCAGGGTTGGCGGCGGCATCACAACTTTGGGCGGCGGGGGTGGTGCGGATTTGGCGACCGGTTTGGTATCTGGCGGAATGGGTGGCAGAGCCGTTGTTACCGGACTATCCTCAAACCGATCACTATTTAACTCCATCACTCGGCCATTTCTCAAGACCTTAAGACGTCCGGATTCGTCGCGCATGACAATTTCCTCATCAACCCCTTCAATCGTGGCCGAAGAATGGCTGACCATCTGGTAAGTAGACAAAAGGCGTTCGACGCACAATTGGTCGGCTTGGCTCAGTTTCTGATAATCCGGATCGTACTTGGCAAACTCCGCTACCGGCTGGTCAACCAACAGCCAGCGCGCAATCCATTCAGACGGGCTAATTGACGATCCTCCAATGAATGGCTGGATATTGGCCATCAGATTGTTTTCGACTTGGCGTTTAATTTCGTCACGCTGGTCATTGGGCAACGAAAGCAGCCTGACGCGCAGCCGGTCGGGTACTGGGTACTCGAATATCGTCGATAAAGAGTTGGAAAATATCGTCGCTATATCATTGGCATTCAGCAAGGGCATCGCCAATACTTTGAGCCTTTTCCGACTATTTTCCACGTCGGGTATCTGGTTGGCATTATGGCCTGACAACAACGACAAAGCTTGCAGGCACGCCTTGGGCGTCTGACTGGAAATGGCTTGGCTTATTTGGGCTGCAATGTCATCAGCAGCGGGTACATTGCTGACGCTAGCCGATACCGGTTGATTTACGTTTGTATTTTCCATATTTTCGGTTTTTATTATAGCACAACTTCAACGAAAAAACAAATACAGCCGCCCGTCAATGTTATCAACAGGTAAATATGTCTATTCGGATAAATGGTTGATATTAAAGGCGTAGAAACCTGAAGGTTTCCACTACATTTGATTTGATTGATCTAAATAACTCAATCAACCAATAATCTAATCTACCTGCACCACCTCTTTTACTCCTTTTACCTTTTGCTTCAATTGCTGTTCAATGCCAAGCTTCAAGGTAATCGATGACATGGGACAGGTAGCGCAGGCTCCGGTTAGCCGCAGTAATACAACGCCGGATTGGACATCGACTAATTCCACGTCTCCACCATCACCTTGCACGGCTGGTCTGATCTGGTCGATCACAACTTTGACCCGTTGTTTTAGGCTGAACTTGGCTGGAGAAGCTTTCGTAATGGTTTTTGTCATAATCACAGTATACACAGAATGTAATATAACTCAACCCAAATAAGAAAAATCCCCGTCCGAGGATCTTTCTGTTATTTTATTTCTGTTATTACGCTGGAAATATCTGTTGGCCGGAGTCATCCTTGATTACGATCGCTTGGGTCGGGCAAGACTTGGCGGCTTCAAGTATGGTTGCTTCATCGGCTGCCTTCGGATCGACCAGATAAACTTTTGATTCTGAGTCGAGTTGGAACACCCCCGGCGCGATGGCCACGCACGAAGCGGCACTGATGCACAAATCACGTTTGATTTCTATTTTCATATTGACAGTAGGTTGTTATTAATCTAGTTATTTGCTTGGTTTGGTGCGCTTGAATCGCGGCTTTCCTTCCGAATCTTCGACCAATGATACCAGAATAACGGTATCGCCGCGACCAGAAACGCAATATCCCGCGCGGCTTCGCTATCATTGCGCCCCGCGCTGCGATTCCGGTTTTGCCAATCTTGGTAATCAACCTGATATTGCTCAGCCGATGCAACGTATTTGGCGTCAAGATTACAAGCTGTGGCGCAGTCTTGTATCGTACCGGCGCCGGATGTTTCTGGTGACACTGCCATCATATAAGAGTCGGAGCTATTGTCAGCCGTGTTGGCCTTGGGAAACAGGTAAGTTTTGAGCACCAGATTGATCAGCAGCGATCCGAACGTGATAATCATGCCCAAGCCGACAAAGGTGGCAATATAGAAATAGGTGGGCCGGATCATGCGCAATGATCGCTGATCAGGCGTCTGAGCCGCGTTTTCCTTTTGGATAATGCGATAATGGACATAGAACAAGGGCAGCGCTACTAACAAGACTGAAATCGCGGCCACTAAGTCGCGTTGCCGCCGGGCAGTCATATCCTGTGATTGTTTCCAGCTTTGATAATTTTCCGACCAGTTGGCGATATCGCCCTTCTGAGATTCCGTCAGGTCGCAACCCGTGGCACAGGTTATTGTACTGGTTTCGCTGGGAAACTTCGCTGACGTAAGATATAGGCTGGGCGGAGTCACCGAGGCCTTGTCATATGAATCAGCGCGGGGAAAGGCCGTGCTTTTTAGCAGCGTCTGAACAATAAAACCGATCGCGACCACGCTGATTAACAGCGTTAGAATCGAAACGAGATAGAAATATATTTGTTTGATTATACCGCTCTTCGCCGCCGTATGGCGACCTTCGACGATCGCGACCACGGCAAATATAATGGCAAATATCACTGCCGCGCCGATAAATGCCGGCAATATGGCAAAAATCATGTTCGAACTATCCATGGGTATGTATTTAATAGTATATCGACAGTATACCGTAGCCGTGGTTCAAACTCAACCTCAGCCGCAATCTACAACTTTGAATCAATTACCCGCCACTGTCCCACAGCCAAACTACCCAATTTGTAAGCTCCCACCCGAACCCGATTTAACTGGGTAATATGTAACTTTGTTTGGTGGCACATTTCGCGGATCTGGCGTTTGCGGCCTTCTTTTAGAATGAAGCGCAGTGTCCGCGGCTTGACCTTGGTTACCGCAACCGGCCGGGTCTGATAACCGGCCATCATAAATGGCTGATTGAGCCGCTGAATCTGTTCAACGGTTGGCTCGGTCGACAAAGTAACCTGATATTCCTTTTCATGCTCGTAACGAGGGTGGCTTAATTTTTGAGCTAAATCGCCGTCATTAGTCAGCAGGATCAACCCGGTGGTATCCCGATCGAGCCGGCCAACTGGAAACAACCGTTCGGGATATTTTATTGTTTCCGCTAATGTTTTTCCCCGCTCGCGCCCCCGTTGCATGGTGCTCAACACGCCGGCTGGTTTGTGGAATATAATCAGCACCTTCTTATGTGAAGGTTGCACTCGGCAGCCTTGGTAGATTACGCGATCACGGCTGGGATCAACCCGCACCCCCATCTCGGTCACCACGCGATCATTGACTGATACTCTGCCCTGGCGAATCAAATCCTCACTGTGCCGCCGCGACGCTATGCCGGCCTTGGCGAGATATAGTTGTAATCTCATGGTGGTTATAATATTGCTCGGATACAAAAAACTAATAGGCCTGATGGTCTCGAACAGTATTTACGTGATACAAAGTCAGCTGGAAATACATCGCCCCCACTTAAGCGATATGAAATTTCTGGCTAGACTTGCGATAGCGGCCAAATGCCTGGATAAACTTCTTTATCCCGTCAATCTGTCCGGGATTGGGATGTATGCCCGGCCGGCGATGGCTTAAATAGATTACCGCTTCGGCCAAAGTATACCCGCGAATCGCTACCAAATAAGCCGCCAGCAGTGTGGGCGCCCGGCCGAAGCCGACATTGCAGTGCACATACGTCTTGATCCGACGACGTACCAAATGATCGATAAAGTCGATACCGATAAAAAATTGTTCAACCGATGGCGGGCTGAAGTCCCGAGCCGGCAACCAGAGATAGGCCAGCAAATTTCTTGGTCGATCCATCTTTTCCAAGTTCAAGTCCACCACCGCCCTAATTCCGTCCCGCACCACCATCTCCATATTCTTGGAATCGTAAAACCGGCTGCCTAGATAGAGATATTTGGTAATTTGTGAGTAGTTAAATTCGGGCATATGCGCTAGATAATCTTTATCAGGTTAATGCCGGTCATTTCTTTGGGCTTGTTCAAATGCATCAGCCCCAGCACGGTGGGCGCCACATCGGTCAGCGTCCCGCGGCTTTTCAACGTATACATCTGATCCCGCGTAATCGGCGGATATTTTCCCTGCAGTTGGTTGTTGATAATAATCAGCGGCACCGGCCGGGTGCTGTGTTCTTTGTCGAGTTCGCCGGTTTGCAGTTTCATAACCTCTTCGCAATTCCCGTGATCAGACGTTATTGCCACCGTGCCATCGTGACTTAGCGCGGTCGTTACGATTTCTTTCAAATACTGGTCGTCCGCTTCCAACGCAGCTATCGATGCCTGAATATCACCGGTGTGGCTGACCATATCGGGGTTGGCAAAGTTTACGATAATCAGCCCGTAATCACCTTGATTGAGGCCCTTGACTACCGCCTCGGTGATTAATTGACCGGACATGCTGGGCGTCTTGGCATAAGAATCAACTAACGGCGAGGGTATTAACACGCGATCCTCGCCTGGAAAACTGGCTTCCTGCATGCCATTGATAAAAAATGTCACGTGAGCGTATTTTTCAGTCTCGGCTACGTGCAGCTGCTTCGCGCCGCTGTCGCTGACCACCTTGGCTAGCGGCTCACGAATGTATTCGCGCGGATATGCCACCAACACCGGCAAATCTTTCTGATATTCCGTCATGGTGACGAAGCAAAGATTGGCCAGTTTCTTGGTTCGTTCAAATCCTTTGAAATCATCCGTCACAAAAGCCTGAGTCAGCTGCCGAGCTCGATCCGCTCGAAAATTTACGTAGATCACTGCATCGTTATCACCTATCGTTGCTACCGGCTGATCACCGTCGGTGATGAGAGTGGGTTCGATTTCCTCATCGTATACCTCCCGTTGATATGATTCCTTGATTAACGCCATAGGATCCGTGCCGCGTACATCGGCGGTTCCGGCAGTCAACAAATCGTAAGCCCGTTTGGTACGCTCCCATTTGTTATCCCGATCCATCGCCCAGTAGCGGCCGACCAGGCTGGCGATTCGGCCGTATTTCTTTTCGGTGATGCGCTGCTGGAGTATTTCCAAATACTGGGTGGCGGAATTACGCGCCGCGTCCCGTCCATCCAAGAATAAATGCAGATAAGTTTCCGGCACACCATTGTCTTGGGCCAGTTGCAATAAGCTCTCCATGTGCATCTGGTGGGCATGAACACCGCCCAATCCCAAGAGGCCGATCAGGTGTAGTTTGCTTTGGTTCTTTTTAACATGTTCAATCGCAGACAGAAACGCCGAGTTCTTAAAAAATGCTCCACTCTCAATCGCTTGGGTGATCCGAGTCAAGCTCTGATAGACTATGCGGCCGGACCCGATGGTAAGGTGTCCGACCTCGGAATTGCCCATCTCGCCCCACGGCAAACCGACGCTCAAGCCGGCTGCTTCCAGCGTCATGGTGGGATAGTTGGCTAATATGTAATCAAAAAATGGCAACCGCGCCAGCGTCGTCGTATTTCCTCGTGACGGAGCGGCCACCCCCCAGCCGTCCATGATAATCAGGACAACTGGATTAGAACTCATAATGCAGGTCTGGTTCTTGGCCGTTTATTATGTTGGTGATGCGCTGTAGAATAGCCGCGTCACTTTCGGCTATCTTGGCCGATAGCTTTTCCTTTTCGGCCGCGTCGGGTTCTTTTTCCCATGCAATCACATCTTGGTTTCGGGAGTAAATCTGCCGGGTAGTGCACATAATAACCTTTTCGCGCTTATCTTCCGGCACGGAGATTTCGAGGAAATATTGCTCAATTGTCTTTTGCTTAACCTCGGTCATGGCTCGGGCAATTAATGCTACTGCTGCCAGTATAGCACATCTCGGGGAAACCTCGTACCTTCAAACCTGCCAGTTTCTAACCAACGGACCGGCATGACTATTCCTGTTTTAATTCGAAACTGGCCACGCCCAGATCAAGGTCGAGTTCAATCTTTTTATCCGCCGTGTCATAATCGTCGGTCTGGTAATTCTGATCATCGACGCGCTTGATGTCGTTGTCGATATCCTTTGACGACACACCGGCATCGAGCTTGAGCCGAACCCCAACGGCGGTCGGTACGGTAATCGCCACCGAACTGGCGCCGGCCTTAACCTTCACATTGGTCAACGTCGCTCGGTCGCCCAGATGTAATTCCAGATCCGAAGCGCCGGTATCGATGCTGATCCGGCTGGCCATGATCGTACGCAAGTCCAAATTCATATCGCTGGCTCCGGAGTCGATTGATAGTTCCGTTAGTAGGTCAGACATCAATTTCAGATCCAAATCATTGCGATGATTGCCAAATCCGCTCCATTTGCCCTTGGCTGAAATCTCAACGCTTTGTTCGGTGCCGCTTAACGTTGATTCGGTTGCGAGATCGGCATAGTTTGATTCAAATGTCCCATTCACCACCCGGTCGGCACCGCCCGCTATGATCAATTGGCCGGCGCCCGTATCAATCGAGATCGTGGCTTTTTCCGCGCCGGTGATTTTATCAATCGCGATGTCTTTCTGCACTATGTCTCGATTGCCAAATGACGTATTAGAAAACAGAGCTAGAGCCACCGCACCCAGGACAACCATGGTAACAATCGCGCCGATCAGCCAGGCTACCCAACCCCGCCGCGACAGCATCGACAGACCTAAGATAACAATCAATAACGGCCAGAGGCGCCATAGATCAATGTTAATATGAAACCAGCCGGTCGAATTACCCAGGTATGCCAAGCCTACCATGACCAACACCAAGCCAATCAGCAACCGACCCAAACCGATACCGCGCTTTGGTTCGTAGTGATGGTGATGGATCTCTTTGATTACTTCGCTTTTGAGTTGATTGTCTGTGACCGGCGTTTCTGGTTGAGGCACGTTCGTTTGGTGTTCGGCCGCTGGTTCAGGCGGCGGCGTTTCGCTCACTGGTTTATTGGGCTCATCCATCTATTTGCGTTTAGTGGTAAATATCAAATATATGCCGATCAAAATCACCATCATCGGCCAAAACACGTGATCCGCCCAGATCAAACTGGGTATGGTAGCTTTCATTAAGGACGCCACTCCCAGCACAATTATCACCAATCCTATTATATTCCGCCGTTGCGACAGCCAGCTGGTATTTTCTGATGTTTCCACCCGGCCATTGGTAACTCGGACATAGCCAGCCGAATCGTGTCCACCATCCGAAGCGGCGGTTTCGATGACTGGCTCTTCCGGCACCACGATCGCCAGGATAATATAAGCCAGCAATCCAACCCCATTCGGTATCACAGTCAAAAGCGCGAACACAATTCTGACAATGGTCGAATCAATCGCTAGGTACTCAGCTAAACCGCCGCAGACACCGGCAATGACCCGATCCTGTCGAGAGCGGCGCAGTTTCTTCGGTGTGTCAGTCATGATTGATTAATTAATATCTATTCGGATACGGTTACCTGGCTCATAACCACCGGGTTGACCGGCTTATTGGCCGAGTCCGTACGCACACCGGCTATCTTGTCGATTACATCCATGCCTTCAACCACTTGGCCGAATACCGAGTAGCCGCCGTCCAGCTGAGTCAGGTTATCCAGCGCGACATAGAACTGGCTGCCGATCGAATTTGGCAACGATGACTTGGCCCAGGCCACCGCGCCACGGATATGTTTTAAATTCAAGGCGCCCGGCTCATCAGCCAGCCCACTACCCTCGCCCTTGTAGCTGTGCCCTCCGGTACCATCACCCTTCGGATCGCCGCCCTGCGCCACAAAGCCCGGTATGATCCGGTGAAAGGTCAGGCCGTTATAATAACCGCTGCGCGCTAATTCAATAAAATTCTTGGCCAGCTCCGGCGCTTCCCTTGTATATAGCTTGATCTTAAAAGTACCCAGGTTCGTTTCCACGGTTACCACAGGCAGATTGGCTAACTTGGCGGTCTGGTCAGACGCGGCGCTATTTTCCATGGTCGTAGAGGCTCCTTTTACGTTATTAGATTTAAGTTCCGGACTTGAGTTGGACGACTGGCGATACAGCAGGCTGCCTCCGCCTACCAGCAGAATAAATGCGGCTACTAGTATTACGGTTCGTTTCATGGGTAATATTGGCTATTTGGTATTATTGGTCGAGGACATTATAGCATATTAATGAAATATTAAAAGCCAAACCGCGAGGTTTGTATATTCCTAAATTATGTAGCGGAATCCTTTAGGATTCCATCATTTTAACCGACATAGAAACCTAAAGGTTTCCGCTACATTTGATATGCACCTTCCATCATTTAGAATTTTAAATTTTTATTTTAAATTTCCCCTTTAACTGAAAAAGCGGGTGGGGAGGGCACTCGTTGTCTTTCGACATTGAATGCGCTCCCACACCCGCGGTAGCGCCTTAGAAGAATCGGAGGGGGCGTGGCCGGCCGTGTTACCACAGTCGATCGCTGCCCCGCTCCGCTCGTGAACTCCGCCTATACCGTGTGAGATCCAACTGGCGACCTCATACTCCGCGCGTGCAGACACGCTCAAACGGTATTCTCTGCGGAGAAATACCAGCCCCGCGCACACCGCTGGGTTGACCGAAGGGCGTCCCGGTCGACCAGGGCTGCTGGGCTGGGGAAAGGCCGGAGGAGCCGCCGACTGCGTGACACGGTTACCCGTGTTGGCTGGCGGCGATAGCTCCCCCGGTGAACGATGCCCGTAGTAGGGTTCCTCTTCAGTAACTGGGGCGCCAGCCTCTGCGGCGAGGCTGAAACGCGATCCCAAGTGGTTCGAGCAACCGGCGTTCCGGGGCTCACTCCAGTCAGAGTGCTGGAGTCCACACAGAGGACGGCGTACCTACGCGGACATCGACATGATATCACTGCGTTTTGAAGGCGTCAGTGGCCGAGCCCCATATCGGACGGGGTCGCCACCGGGCACATCGCGCTGTGCCAGCCCCTGACCTGCGCCGACAAGTAACCTCGACAGAATGGTCGCATTCAGGGTTCCACTTACGGTGCGGTCACCAGGCTGTAGTGGCACCAGCCTAGCTTATCCGCTGCGTTTTCGACGTCCAGCGGTACAGGTGGTCATGCTGACCTCCTTGGTTGTTTCCCGACGGCATCGGCGGCGTTGTCGAGCCGCCAGCGTGCCGGGAACTTTGCCGTACGAACTGGGCACCTCCGAGTGGGCGTCGCGGCGAACGCTGCAGCCGCATGCCCGACAGAAATGGAGGCTACCCGCCTAGAGCCATGATTCCTAGTCCGGTGGCGTATCCATCCATACTCCTTCTAGTGCCGCCGATTTCAGTCGGCGGCGGTTTGAGGCCGTGGAGAACGTCAGGGACTGGGACAGAGAACTGGATCGCGGGTGGGCCGCCTAGCGCCTCAGCGCTGGCCGCCCCCGCCGCCGGCGCCCGTCGTTCAGGCGGTCGACGTCCGGGCCGAGGTCGTGGTGGTGCAATCAAGGGTTTCCTTCCGGGAAACCATCGGGCCTGCACGGGTCATAGAGCACCTCCTTGCAAGTTGGCGTCCATCGATTACACCCCGGCAAGATGCCGAAGTGTCGCATGTAACAGATTTCGTGCGCAGTATAGCGCACATTAAAAAACTTGTCAATACCCTATGGGTCGAATATGCCAAATATTGGCCATAATTGGCCATTTTATGGTCGTTTATGTGCAATAATAGCCACCGTAGGCGAACAAGCGCTTGTTCGCCTACGTGTTATCGAATATCTAAAATCACCCCGATCACCAGCGCCACCGCTGAGCTGACAAAGATAAATATGTAATTCCAGCGCTCTTTCGATGATCGCAAGGTGCCGAATATATATTCCATGGCCGCTTTATCTTCGGTGCTCAAACCTTGCGCACCGGCCACTTTTTGTTCTAACTCATATTGTTTGATCACCCGTTCCCGTTTTTCGGCAATCTGAAAGCGATGAGCGAAGTAAATCACAAAACCGACCGTGCCAGCGTACCAAGCAATGTTAGACCAGGTCGTGCTGTAATTGTTCAACACAATAATTGCCCGGTACAGAAACGTGGCCACAATCCCCGACCAAAAAAACCACAACCGAACCGATTTAGAATGCGGGGTAAGTGATTCCATTTTAACGTTTGAGCAATTTGAACGTGGCCGTAGCGGTCACTAACCGAGACGACTGTTCTCCGCGCCGCCGATATTCGAACTTTACACCCGAACGTTCCGACACGACCAACCGATGCGGAATGCCGATCAAGTCCGAGTCCTTGAATTTTTCACCGGCCGAAGTTTCACGATCGTCATACAAAACTTCGACGCCACGTTTGTTTAAATCGTGATACATCTTGTCCGCTTGTTTTTTTACCGCCTCCGTATCACCCAATCGTATTAAATGCACCTGAAATGGCGCGATGCTCTCGGGCCAAATCATGCCGTTGGCGTCGTGGTGCATCTCCACGGTCGTTCCCATCGCCCGACTGACACCAATGCCATACGAGGCCATCACCACCGGCTCCGGTTTGCTATTGCGATCCGCGAAATTCACGCCGATCGCCTCACTGTAGCGAGTGCCGAGTTTGAAAATATTACCCACTTCAATGCCACGCGATACTTTAATTTTTCCTTTGGCGCAGTTAGGACAAGCATCGCCATCTTTGACTCGGGCGATTTCTTTATTCTGGGCAAAGTTACAAGCGTCGCACCAAAAGATGTGATCTTCGCCCACATCGGTGAGCACCTGCCACTCGTGCGTATTGTCATCGGTAAAGTCACCACCGGATGCCTCCACAATCTTCGTGGCTAATCCGATCCGATCGAATATCTTCGTATACGCCGCCATCACTGTTTCGTAATATTTATCACAATCGTCCTGGGTAATATGGCAGCTGTACATATCCTTCATGAGAAATTCGCGCCCCCGGTTCAGGCCTGACTTGGCGCGCAGTTCATGGCGAAATTTCGTCTGGATCTGGTAGAGCGCGAATGGTAGGTCTTTGTACGACCGGACGAATCGTTTAATGGTGTCAGCAACGACTTCTTCGTGCGTTACCGCCAAACCAACTGGCTTACCCGAATAGTCTTCGAATTGGTACATCACCTCTTTCATTCCCTGCCAGCGACCCGACTTGTCCCAGAGCTCCTTCGGCTGCAGAACGGTAAACAATACTTCCTGACCGCCCACGGCGTTCATTTCTTCGCGAATAATATTGGCAATTTTAGTCATGACGCGCCAACCGAGCGGTAGAAAATTATATACGCCCGCCATGTGTTTGGTTACGAAACCGGCGCGTTCAAGCAATTGGGCGTTGATGCTGGTTTCACCGGCCGGTGCCTGACGTGATGTCTTGGTGAACAATTGGGATTGGCGCATTTCGATAGGATAATGATTGAACTGTTATGCTTAAAGAATATCAGAAATCAGCCGCTTTGGCTAACGGTGGCAATTAGACAATGTGAACCAGAAAAAGCTTTTATGAATTAGAAAAGGGTGGCCTCGCCGTTGCGACTCCACCCGGACTCTTTTTTGCACCTAGCTACCCGGTTTGGGTGGAGCCTAGACCCCGCGTCCCGTCAGGTAGACTGAGCTAGCAAAGGATGTAGATAAAGAGCTTCTGCGCCCGGCTTTGTGTATACCCGGAGAGGCACACTATGGCCGGCAACATACCGAGAAACCCCTGCTGCTCGGCGCCCGGATGCGTGGGCTAGGAGGTGCTCGCGGCGATGACGTTGTCCTCGGCTTCGACCTTCTTCTTGGTCACGCGGCAGACCTGCGAGTTGGTGATGGTAGCGGCGGCGAACGAAGTGGATCCGCGATCCAGAAACCGTTTCATGGTGCACTCTCCCTTCAGGCTGTCACAGCCTGATCCAGAACCAGCTTGCGTGCCATCACTACGTCGTTGTGCGACAGGACGCTAGCCGAACTTGGTTTAATTATATTCTGCTCAAAATAAACTGGCAAGCTGATTATCCACAGGGCCAAAGTAACGATATAACTTATGGTCAAAAGGTGTTTCAAACTATTTAGCTGCATTACAAATGATGGGTTACTTAACAGGTCTACTGTTTACCGTTGTCTGATATTTGTTATTTGTCACCGCGCTTGATACAATAAAACGGTCATTTAATATTACATCAATGATCACCGCACTGATAGATTTCCTCGCCCAGATTGTCACCCAGACCATCGACGCCATCGGCTACGCTGGTATTTTTGGACTGATGTTGGTTGAGAGCTGCGGTATTCCAATGCCTTCGGAAGTAATCATGCCCTTTTCCGGCTTCCTGGTAGCCGATGGCCGATTGGCGCTCTGGGCAATTGTGATTATTGGTACACTGGGTAATGTCGTCGGATCTTTGTTGGCCTATTGGATCGGGTTCAAGGGCGGGCGGCCGCTGATTGAAAAATATGGTAAATATATTCTAATATCAAAGCATGATTTGGATCTGGCTGATCGCTGGTTCGCGCGGTTTGGCGATCTGACGGTTTTCTTTGGCCGACTTTTGCCCGTGGTTCGAACATATATTTCGTTCCCGGCCGGCATCTCAAAAATGAACTGGAAAAAATTCACGGCCTACACATTTCTTGGCGCCTTGCCCTGGTCGCTATTATTTGCCTGGCTGGGCGTGAAGATGGGTAGTAATTGGGAACTGATCCGCGAGAAGCTACACAACTTTGACATGGCCATATTGGTTTTGGTGATTCTGGTAATCGTGTGGTACGTCTGGCGGCATATCAAACATCGCCGATCTGAATAATTTGGTTACTGTATAAAAAGACTCCGCCGACCTTAGTCGGTGGAGTTGTTTTGTCTTGGGAGCGCGAAGATGTTATCCGGCCTGGATTTCGGTGCCAGTAGTAAGGCTGAATTTTCCATCCCAATGGAACGGGAAGCCGCCGGCACTTAGCGGGATGATGTGGCGGGCACACTGTCCGATTTGTTCAAAAGTAGTACGCCCGGATGAGCCGCAGACTTGCGATTTTATTTCCACAGCCGCAGCAAGTAGGAACCCCGTTTGATCGAACGACCGGATGCCAAGTCGCCTGGCCTCAACGAAGTCGAGCTGGATGGTCACGAGCATACGAGCGGGAATAACCTCGGTATCCACAGCCAGCACGACCGGAAAACCGACGGCCATTTTGCGGCAATTCACCGACGTGATCAACGGAGTAAACCACGGGAACAGTCCGATTGTTTCACCGGGATAGACCACTCGACCAGCCCGCTGGACTATGATGCCATCCTTTACCCGCCGCCGGGAGAAGAACAAGAAGTACCCGATAACGAACGCCACGGTTACTGCAAGCTGGATCACATACCAACCCAGCAGACGTTGCTGATACTTCACCAGCGTCGCGTCTGTCATGTTGGTCGGAGTAACCAGGCAGACTAACATCATTAGGAACCCAACACAGAGCAAGGCTCCGACGATCATGCCGATTGGCTCGAGTACCCGGTGTACTGCCCGGCTCTCCACCAGCTCGCCAAGTGGCCGTTCAATCAGCAGCATACCCACCAAAAACCAAAGCATGACTCCGACTGTCGCTGTTAAGAACAGGGTGGTGGGGTTAACACTATAACCAAACCCCAGGGTGAACAGCCGCCCCAGACTGGCAAACAAAACCAGAATGAGGATCGCCGACCACGTCCTGCCATTGAACATCTGATTGCCTCCTTTCATCATGACAAACAGCTTTCCGCTTCGATACACGCGCATATTAGTCAATTAGCATAATTTTGTCAACGACCAAACACGCCAAACTTAACGTTATGGCCTTTCGAACTATTACTACTTACTTGTTAATTGCTACTTTGTTATTTATCTTACCACCACGCCCGCGTTCCCAAACTTGGCGAAATCAGCCAGAAACTTGTCCTTGGTCCAGACTATCTGTCCGGCTACTGGATCATTGAGAATCAGCTGGCTGGGATTATCCGCGCTGCCCACGAAACCAATTAGCGTTCGCGCATGTTCCCCTTTCCAGGCTAGTATTTGCTTGCCATCGGCCGTTTGCCAGTTGTCCTGATATCCACCCGTGTAGACACCCCAGACAACGATGGCATTACCGCTGATTATCTCCAGAGTTAATTCTGAAATACTCCAACCCGTTCGAGCCGCTGCCGTTCGCCATGTACTGGCGGCTTGAGCGATTGGGTCCCAATATACTCCATACCCAGTGGTATTCTGGCGACCGTTGATACTGCCAACAAACTCTTTATAAGGATCGCCCCAGACACTGCCTTTTCGCGCCGCAGGATTAACCGCGATTTTCGCCATAATGTCATTTTCGGACACTTTAACTCCCTTGGCTGCTAAAGCCATTTTCAAAGCGGCCGCTTCGCATGATAACGGCTTGTCTTGGAAATCTATGGCCACGGCCAATTTGATTGTTTGAGGTGCGGTTTTGAAAGTGGTCGCAAAATCACTGATTGAATCTTGTCCGCTTTGGCTCCGGATGCCCTTAGCCAGCGTTATCCGATACGAGGTGTCAAAATTAAGACTGCCCGCGGGTATAAAATGCATTTCATTATCCGCCCAGCCAAACGTCCCCACGATGGCTGGATCAATTGCGAACGCTGCTTCGGCTGAACCGTGATCTACCGCTTGATCAAATGTTACCCTCACACCAGAACGGACATCTATCCCGGTAGCACCATCGGCCGGACTAATGTGAGCGACCGACACCGGACCAATGGTGGTAAATTTTATCACAGCGGCTTCAGGTAATGTCCCGCCATTAGCTGTTTCGGCTCCAGCCGCGATTGTGGCGGTATAAGCGGTATTAAACACCAAGCTTTCGGTTGATTGGAATGTCAGCGCCTTACCATTTTCGGAGATATTCACGCTGCCAATTGTCGGTGGATCGATCGTAAAGTGGGATCGTATTGAATCGATATTCATCGGGCTGTCAAAAGTAATCGCAATCGGCGTACTTACCAACACGCCGCTGCCGGTCGGACTGATCGCGGCCACAATGGGCGGTGGCGCCACAGTGAACGTGCTGTCCCATACCTGGATTGGCTCGGCGCGATACTCGATTTCCCCAGTCATTCGGCTGCGCACCACAAATATCCGATTGACCTTCAGCCGGTAGGTGGTACCCTGTGTTAACGGCTGATCGGGCGTAAAGGTAATTGATCTGTTATCCTCTGCCTCCCGCACCCGAAATGATGCCGCAGGCTCAAGGATATATTCCAATTCAGCCTCGGCCGGACGTTGTCCGGTCAGGATCAATGACACCTCACTTTTCGGCGGAATGGCCGTAGCTCCATTGGCTGGCGTAACCGAACTGATGGTGGGCAGTTCAGCGGTTCGGAATTGATAGGAATAGTATGTCTTGGGCGCTAATTGAACGATATCAGTGATTTCTTTTAATTCCACGGTGTAGGTAGTATCGGGATCAAACACCCGGTCGGCCTGGAATCGCAAACGCTTGAAAAGATGCCGCCCCAGCCACTTGTCTTCGTAGACCCACTGACCATTGATATCGGGTGTTATGCTTGGTATCAATGTTGAGCGATCGATTGGTTTATCAAACTGAATCATCACTTCGGAATCCAAGGCCACACTACCATTACTACCGGGCTGAACTGAAATTACTCGGGGCCGGTAAACACCCCAAAAGAAAAGACTAATACCGGCTGCCAGCAAGGCACCCAAAATACCGATCATAAGTTTTATTATTTTTCTGTGGGTGCTCATATGGATTGGTACCGACTTAGATCAACACAACCAACACAAACCAACCTAACCTAAGCAGGCAGCGTATAGTAACATCGGGCTAGGTAGCGGCTAAGCGATAAATAGTGCCGCCAGTAAAACCGCGTATCCGATAAAACGTATTAGTGTCACGGCCAAATTGCGCCATTTCTCAGCCACCATCACCTGGGTAACATGAGAGGCGCAGAACATGATGAAGGCCAGGGCGATAAATAGCGCCAGCACATTGCCGCTGACTTGGTAGTTCCAATACGCTAAAACGCCGATCAGTATCCCCAACAGAAGGTTAGTGGACGAGATCAGCTCCCAGTTGGAGTAAAGTTTCGGTTCCCGGGTGGGTAAAATTTCCCTAGACTCGATTTTCTTTTTGGCGGCTGTTTTTCTCTTTGTAACCATTGTCTTTTGTCTTAATTAAATGTGTGTTATTTGACTGCAATGAATATTATAACATATACCAGAAATAAATACACTAGTCTTTCCAATTAGTGTCTTCCGTATAAACAACATTACAAAAAAGCACCCCGATGCGAATCAGGGCGCGTACTAGACACCTAGCCCTTCCAGATCATTGTGGTGGCTGACACCATCATAGCAAAGGTTACCGACTCGTCATACCGCCGCAGCAACCATTGTCCACTCCGATCGGTTTCGGGTACAAATACACGGAACTCGGCTACGCGTCGCCGCAGTAGTACACAGAAGCACACGCTTACAAACGCTGCGGCGATGTACGTTTCCGGAAACGCGATTGACTTGAGCCAGAGCCCCGCTCCTAAGAAGCTGATGATAACGGCCGCGATCACGTTCAAGCTTCCCAGTCCGTGGCGTCCTTCACCCATCCCCAGCGCGATCAAGCCCAGCCATGCGAACAGTCCAGCCGACAACCAGGCCAACTGGTGAAACAAGCACCAGTGTACGAAAGTCACGGCTACTGCGAGTGGCAACACCACCAATAGTTGTTGGATAGCCATCCGTGAATTCGTGGTTTGCCTACTGACCGTCGCGCTAACCACGGGAACGCCGACGATCCATACGAACAGCCGCCAAATCGCGAAGGCCAGCGGCGCTGTTGCGATACCGACCCAAGATACCTGGTTCATATTCGCCTCCCCGGTTTGTTCCCCAAGAATCCAGTTCGTACCCATACATACAATCAAAATATCTTATTATTGTCAACTGCGTATTCCGCGCAATCATAAAGAAGAACCTCGGTCAGGTTGACCGAGGGTAACTGCCGTTGGATTGCCACAGTCGCTTCAACTGGTTGGTTCGGGTTCGACCCGGGAATCTGGTTCATGCGTCTTTAGATGCGCTTCCATATGCGCATTACTGATTCGGTCCAAACCACATATTGGACACGAACCACAACAAGGCGAACAGTGTACCGCCTTGACGCCGCCTTCAGTGTGGCAGCTGCAGTGACAACGCCCGACTTCTACCCCACATCCATCGTGCATCGACGACCTCCTTCCGACATGTCGACACCAATATAACTATACGACAGGCACCTTGATTGTCAATCGGAACATCTGGGAATGCCAAACAATCCCACATTATCCTTGGAGACCGAAAGAATGAGATGAAAAAATAATCCCCACTTTAGGACGTGGGGATAGCCTCTCTGATGCGATGGATGGGCAAGTGAGGACGTTCGTCCTCCCACTGTTTCGCCGCTACCTCATCGAACTTCGGACCGGTGAAGACGGTTTCCGGACGACCGTCTCGCACCACTATGATCTGGGCGTGATCTCCGTTCGCGCTGACAAAACAACGGGGGGCGGTGCAGTGGGGGTTCGTGTGCCGAGTGACGATTTCAACCACGGTCTACCTCCCGGGAACCACCGCTGTGGTTCCCCTCGTTCGGACGGTTATAAACTCTCGAGCTAAAGCATCAAAGAGCGCACCATGTCTCGCCTCAAGAATTGTCCGCAGTTCATCGGCGCGTGTGGCAGTTGCCATTGATAGTCGAATTTCATAAACTTCGGGGTAGCAGGCCACGAATTGGCCTATCTCCATGATCGATAGAACTCGATAGAGACTCTTCAGTTTCATACCGCGAGTTGGCGAAGTGGTTGGGAGGTATTGAACGACCTCCGGCCTGTCTTCTAACAAGCTCAAAAAGAACTGGAAATACCGCCCTTCGGTGAAACGGCGCCTAGGCAACCGCGACAGCACCCCAATGACCAGCTCATACGTCGTGAGTGTGACGATTGGATCAACAACGATTTTCGGCATTGAAAGAGCCCTCCTGGTTGTCATATCCGCGCCTCTGTCGCATCAAGATCGGTTTGACTATATCAAAACAAGGATGATTGTCAATTCCCTGTACGCCTCAAACCGATACCGGTTACGCACCGACGTCCGAAACTGCCGCGGGACTGTTCGTCCCCGTTGGTCCGGCAAACTGACTGTTATATAACGACGCGTAGAAGCCGTTCAGTTTCAATAGCGCTTCGTGCTGGCCCTGTTCCACAATATTGCCGTCGCGCATCACCAGAATCAAATCGGCGTTGCGAATCGTCGACAACCTATGGGCGATGACGAAACTGGTCCGGCCATGCATCAGACGTTCCATGGCTTTTTGGATCAGCACTTCGGTACGGGTATCGACCGAGCTGGTGGCCTCATCCAGAATCAACATCGGCGTATTAACCAGCATGGCACGGGCGATCGTCAGCAGCTGCTTTTCACCCTGGGATATATTGTTGGCTTCCTCGTCCAGCACCATGTCGTAGCCGTGCGGTAATGAATGCACGAAATGATCCACGTGCGCGGCTTTGGCGGCGGCAATAATTTCTTCTTCCGATGCGTCAGTTTTACCGTAGGCTAGGTTCTCGCGAATCGTCCCGTTGAACAGCCACGTATCCTGCAATACCATGCCAAACAGTTTGCGCACGTCGGCCCGTTTCAGGGTTCGAATATCAACGCCGTCAATCTTGATCGCGCCCGAATTGACTTCGTAAAATCGCATCAGCAGATTTACCATGGTGGTTTTTCCAGCACCGGTGGGGCCGACAATCGCCACCCGCTGACCCGGCTGGATTGAAGCCGAAAAACCGTTGATGATAATCTTATCGGGATTGTAACCAAATACCACGTTTTCAAAATCAACCCGGCCTTTTACGTCCTTAATCGTGACCGGCTGATCAGCCTCTGACGACTGTTCTGACTCGGCCAAAAACTCAAACACCCGTTCCGCCGACGCGGCCGTTGATTGCAATACATTGGCAATGTTGGCGGTCTGCATGATCGGCTGGTTGAATTGATTGACGTATTGAATAAAGGCTTGGATGTCGCCAATATTGATCCGGCCCTGCACCGCCAGCCAAGCGCCAACCACCGATACGCCCACATAGCTCAGGTTGCCGATAAAACTTATCAACGGAAACAATAGACCGGATAGAAACTGGGATTTCCAGGCGCTACCGAACAAATCCTTGTTAATGGCATTAAACTTGGCGATCGAGCGTTGCTGGCCATTGAAGACTTTCATCACATTGTGGCCGGAATACATTTCTTCCACGTGGCCATTGATCTGGCCCAGCGAATCCTGCTGCTGTTTGAAATATTTCTGAGATCGTTTCACGATCAGGCCGACCAGGCCAAAACTTATCGGCAGAATTATCAAGGACACCAGGGTCATCTGCCAACTGATCGTCAACATCATTACCAAAATACCGACAATCATGGTCACCGATGTGACAATTTGACTCAGGCTTTGATTGAGCGTTTGACTGACCGTATCAATGTCGTTCGTGACCCGGCTCAAAACTTCGCCGTGCGTTTGACTGTCAAAATATTTCAAAGGCATTCGGCCGATTTTGGTCGAAATATCCCGCCGGAATTTGTACGTTACTTTCTGTGAAACGTTGGTCATGATCCAGCCCTGAATGTAGCTGAAGATCATGCTCAATAAATATAAACCGATCAGCTCAAGCGCGAAGTTGCGCAGCTTAACATAATCGAATGCCGGCTTCGTAGACAAATCAAGCGCCTTCAATCCTTCGCGAATGGCGGCCGGTATTTTATCAGCCACGACCGCGGGCATCCGCTCCAGCAGCTGGGCCCCGGTCGTTCCGGGTGGAATTATCGTCCCGGCCGGTAAATTGGCTTGAACTTGTTCGTAGGCGGTTTTGTGAATATAATCGGACACGACCTGATTGGTCATGTGACCCAACACCTTCGGACTGATAATGGCAAAGATGGTACTGCCGATCGCGCTGACGATCACTATAATAATCGAGATCCAGTATGGCCTCAAATAAGCCACCAGCTGCTTCATGGTGCCCTTGAAATTCTTCGCCTTCTGGCCGGGCATCATCATGGCTGCCGGACCGCCGCGCATCGGTCCAAACTGACCGGGCCGCGGTGGCGTGTTCGAATTCGGCATCGATTGTGGTCGTGGGGCTGGGTTCATTGTGTCGCCTCCTGGGCCGGCCGCACGGTGGCTACCTGCTTCAATTCTTCTTCGGAAAGCTGGGAGAATGCGATCTCGCGATAAACCGAACAGTCACGCATTAATTCCCGATGCGTACCCTGACCGACGATCCGGCCTTCATCCAGTACGACGATCCGATCGGCCTTCATAATGGTACTGATACGCTGAGCCACAATCAATACGGTCTGGCCTTTGGTAATGCCGGCCAGTGCCTGGCGCAGCTTGGCATCGGTGGTGAAGTCCAGCGCTGAAAAACTGTCATCGAATATGAATATCTCTGGTCGGCGAATTACCGCTCGAGCAATGGACAAGCGCTGCTTCTGGCCCCCGGAAACGTTAGTGCCGCCCTGGGCAATCGGTGCGGTATAACCGCCCTCAAGCTGGGTGATGAAATCGTCCGCTTGGGCAATGCGCGCCGCCTGTTTTACTTCATCATCTGAGGCATCGGGACGGCCGTATTTGATATTGCTCTCAACCGAACCGGAAAACAGCACACCCTGTTGCGGCACATAGCCGATCTTGGCAAACACTTCTTCCTGGCGCATCTGTCGCACGTCAACGCCGTCTATTTTAATCGCACCTTCACTGACATCGTATAATCTGGGAATCAGGTTAATCAAGGTTGACTTGCCGCTGCCGGTACTGCCGATAAACGCCGTTGTCTGGCCAGGAACAGCAGTAAAAGTGATATCTTTCAAAACCGGCTCATCCGCGCCGGGATAGGTAAAGGTCACGTGGTCAAACTCCACCCGCCCCTGACTGCGACCGGCCGGTACGGGTTGTTTCGGGTCTTTGATGCTAGGTTCACTGTCGAGCACTTCCGCCACCCGCTGGGCTGACACTGACGCGCGCGGTACCATAATGAAAATAATTGAAATCATCAAGAACGAGAAGATCACCTGCATGGCATATTGCATAAATGCTAACATGCTACCGATCTGGAGATTGCCTGCGTCAATCACGCGCGCACCCACCCAAACTATGCCCAACATAGTCACATTCATTATCAGCATCATGATCGGCTGGAGGATGACCATGATCCGATTAACGAACAGATTTACCTTGGTCAGATCAACATTGGCTGCATCAAATTTCTGCTCCTGCTTTGCTTCGGTATTGAATGCGCGAATGACACGCAAACCGGTTAATATTTCCCGAGTAACTAAATTTAGGCGATCAACCAGTTTCTGTAGCATCTTGAATCGTGGAATCGCCACCACGAATACCGCACCAACCACCACCAACAACACACCCACCGCCAGAGCCATGATCCAGGTCATGGAAGGAGCGGTATGATAGGCCTTAACGATACCCCAGGCTCCTGTTAGCGGCGCCATTAACGCCAATCGTAATAGCATCACCAGCACCATTTGAATCTGCTGAATATCGTTGGTCGATCGGGTGATCAGGGACGCAGTGGAAAAAGTATTGAACTCGTTTAAAGAAAAATTCTCGACTTTGGTAAAAACCTTCTCGCGAATATCGCGCGCGAAGCCCGTAGCAATCCGCGAGGCAAAATATCCCACGATCACCGAGCTGGCCGCGCCGCCTAAGGATATAAGCAACATCTCGGCACCCACTTTCCAAATATAGCGCATGTCCTGATTGACTATGCCGGTGTTAACAATCCGGGCCATAAAGTCTGGTAGCTCTAAATTTGCCGCCACCAACAAAAAGACAAACACCAGCAAACCCAGTAGTTGCCAAATATATGGTTTTAAATATTTAACCAGTTTGAGCATTCGAGGTGATAATAATTACTGTTTGGCCTTTTTAATCACTTTTTGTAAGCCGGCCAGCTGTTCAGCCATATGCGCCACCATCGCTTCGACGTTTTCTGCTTTCATGAAAGCCAATACCCGCCCGCCCATGCCAAAAACCAGCAGTTTCTCGCCTTTGGTTAATTTCATGGCGGTGCGGGCTTCGGCTGGAATTACCACTTGGCCTTTGGCGCTGATGGTGGTGGTACCGTAGAATTCCTTTTGGCCTTTTAGGGAATGAATCATATATTTACAATATCCTATAAGTAAGACGTTTCCTACTTCGGGTATACTATCATGGCCGTATGGGGGGTGTCAAGACCTCCAAAAGAAATCACCCACACGGTGTGCGGGTGGGACCTCCTAGTACTTCCGACGACGGATGCGGCGGTACCGACTGCGCGAACAGGCCTGATACTGGCTCATGCGAAGCTTGACGGCACCGGGAATGTTCTTCGACGCACACTGTCGAACGGGCCAAACCGACGTTGCCATCACGACGCGCATACATCGGCCACTTCCGAAAATGATGTAGTTGTTGCCCCGGACTCGTATCTGACGCCATCCTCCAGGCGCATCCGTGGTCTGCATCGCCGTGCCACCATGAGTACGGTGACGCTTGGGTGGTACGTACATAGTCCATGCCTCCTTCTTTCGGGACCACTGGCATTATACTGATTTTGATAAATAAGGCAAATCACAATCACCCCAACACAACAAAACAACCGTAGGCGGGCAGAACCCCGTACCGATTCTGGTACGGGGCCCGCCTACGTCAATATAAAAATTTGAGTCTTCCCACATTGACACCTGGTCACATATGGTTTAGGATGCTTTCAAATCAATACTAAACCGTAGGTCTCAACCTGGAGGGCGCCATGACGCGTTCAATGCTCATTGTCATCGCTATTGGCATGGCTTTCGGCCTCACCGTTGGAACTTGCATCAGCTGGCAAATCCAAGCGAGCGCGTGGTACTACGGTGCGATAGCGGGCTCGTTATTCGGAGGAATCGTACCATTGGCCCTTGTTGGTGTCATTCGGCTGCTGGACTATATCATATTCGGCGGCCTTATCTTCGATCTGATGGACTTTGTCTGCTTCCTCAAGCTGTCATTCGGCCGGGTCGGCGGGCAAATGCGGCGGGTCGGAATCTGGGCGGTTCTCGGCAGCGTCCTGATGCTATTCTGGGCGGTGCTGCTAGCCGCTTTCTCCGTGTTCCTTTCTTCCAAGCGGATCGTGATTCCGACGAACCCGTTCGTACCGAAGTACTCGGCCAACTGTTACGTCGGTAGTCTAGCCGCTCTGGTCGCCGTCATTCTGGTCGCCAGCGGCACCTATCGCTTGGCAGCGGCCGCCTGCTCCCGCGCGGTCTGGCGCACGGCATCACGTGAACAACGGATCGAGATGCGGACCAAGTTCCTGCTGCTCAATCCGATTTCACTGCCCTTCGTGATCATCTGGGCCATCGCGGTTCTGTTCAGCCCAATCGCCCACCTAATCGTAAAACCGTTTCGGCACTCACCTCCGCAGCCATGACAATACTTCGCTGTCGAAAACAACGACAACCAGCCACCCTTCAAACTCGGGTGGCTTTCTTTATTAATAATACTAACCGTAGGCGAGGATGATCATCCTCGCCTACGTATTTTATTATACTCACGGACTATGAAATTTTCCCGTCCTTCATGTGATACACGCGCGAGGCGAACTTCTTGGCGTAATCGTTGTGCGTAATCAAGACGATGGTTTTGCCTTTTTCTTTGTTCAACGTCTTTAGAATGTTCAAAATTTCCTCGCCGGTATCACTGTCGAGATTGCCGGTCGGCTCGTCCGCCAAAATCAAGGCCGGTTCATTTATCAAGGCTCGAGCAATCGCCACCCGCTGTTGTTCACCGCCCGAAAGCTTGGTCGGCAAATGATGCGCCCGGCTGCCCAATCCGACGCTGTCTAGAATAGCATCGGATCGCTCCCGGTCTTTGCCGGTGCGTTTGGCGATCGCCGATTCGACATTTTCACTGGCGGTCAGAGTGGGAATGAGATTGAAATTCTGGAAGATGAACCCAATCCCCTCGCGCCGCAGCTTGGTCAGCTTCCGGTCGCTGGCTTTGGCCATATCCAAACCGTTCACCGTCACGCTGCCTTCACCCGGCCGGTCCAAGCCGCCCAGGAGCTGTAACAAGGTCGACTTGCCGCAGCCGGACGGTCCGACCACGACTGCGAATTCTCCCGCCTGAATGACCAGATCAACTCCGTCCACCGCTTTGATCGTCTTGGAGCCCTGCTGGTAATGCTTCTTGAGTTGTTTTGCTTCGATGATAGCCATAGGGTTATTCGATATTTCGTAAGGCTTCCTGAGGTTTCATCCGCGACGCCTTGAGCGAGGCGAACAAGCTGGCGACAATGGCGCCGAGAATGGCCACACCGGCGCCGAGGCCGAGCACCATGGCCGACGGATTAACGTGCAGCGGCACCGCGGTAGTCGTACCGGCGGCGGCTTGGCTGTCCTCGCCGAACCGACGCATGAAGCCGAATCCCTCGCTGGCCGTCTTCTGGAACGTGGCCGACAGCTGGATGTCAAAATGATTGACCAGGAATAAACCCAGCAGACCCAATCCGATGCCCGCCGCCGCTCCGATGATGCCCACCACAATATTTTCGGTCACGATCTGGCGCACGATCATGCCGTTGCTCCAGCCGATCGCCTTGAGCGTGCCCAGCTCGCGCACGCGCTTATTGACCGACAGCACCGTCAGGAGCGACACAATGATCAGCGCGGCGGCTACCACCACGACGCTGGTGATGCCGATAAACTTGTTGGTCAGATTCGAAGCGTTGACTAGACTGCCGGTCACCTGGTCGGCCGTTTCCGACGCATCGGTCACTTTGGCGCCGGTGAATAGCGCGGCCACGCTCGTGCCAGCGGCATCCACGTTATCGGCATTGGTCGCCTTAACCAGCAATACATTGATCCGGCCGGCGCGATCCGATAGCGTCTGCGCATCGGCCAGCGACATGTATATATCAGCCGACATGGTGTACAGCTTCGGATCGACAATGCCGACCAGGGTAAAATCTTGATTATTAATCTTGACCGTGCCGTTGAGCGCGTAATTCTTCTTTTGGGCAAAGGCGCGCGTGGCTACGATCTCGTTGGCATTCTCCAAATAGCGGCCTTCCACGATCTGGCTGGGCAGAATTAGACCGATGTCGGTTTTCGACGTATCAACGCCGCCGAGTGTAAAATTCTCGGAATTAACGTCGGTGCTGAACGAACCCACCCGCTGGTTGATTACTTCTTTGGGTACCTCTATCGTACCACTGACCATGCTGGACGGCCGCGGCATCGCCTCGCGCAAGGCCTCCCGACCGGCGGCTGAATTCGGATCGATACCTTTGGCTTTGAGATCGGCCTGGGCTTTGGCTTGGGCGTCGGCGAATTCTTTCTGCATTTCATCAGTCATTTCAAACCGCTGGCTGAATCCGATCGACTGTCCGCCCGTTTCCACATTCACGGCCAGGTCGGGGATGGTGCCTTCCTGATGAGCGACACTCAATATCAAACCCCCGGCGTACGACTGCACCAGACTGCTGTCGATCTTCGATGTCTCGGCGGAATCAAACGTCAATAAACTGCCGGGCATCATCGTGTCAGCCGAAAACTTTTCGCCCGGCTGACCCAGCGTGGCGAAGTCCATCTTGATTCGATTACTTTCCATGGCTTCCTGACGCGTGGCATCGTCCAACGTGGCAATGTTCTCCTGATCCACCGTCCGACTGACCATGATGTCGGTGCCGACGCTCGACAGCGGATTCAATACCGTTTTTTGAGCGGTCGAGAGGCTCTGCGAGATCGACACGATCGTAATAATAATGGCACTGGCCATCGCCAGTCCGAGCGCCACTGTCACCGTCTTGCCCGGCCGGTGCAGCAGCTCACCTTTGAGATACTTGAGTACAAACATGATAAATGCGGATTAAATTTGAGTATATGAATGGGTAATTGCTGTGCAATAAGGTCAAATAGTAGCCAGTTTTATCTGACGAAGCTCGACGTCCGCGACGAGCGTAGTCAGAAAAATATCCTCCTATATTAGGAGAATATTCCACGAAGCTGAAGGGAGGCTGAATTAGTTATTAGGTGTAGTATATGAGTTATATGCCATCTACAATCTTCAATAGCGCACGAAACACATATATCTGATTTCTTTTCCTGGAACCGGCTGGCTGCAATATTTTCATGGCAATAAACTTATCGACTAAATTATATAGTGTTTGTGGACTCTTGGCACCTATATTTTTGCGTATCGTCGAGACCGAAATTACAGGATTTTTAAATATAAGATCTAACACCCCAACGGCATATCTAGACTGCATGTCATCGGTCTTTTCCTTGAGATTATCGTATAAGCGTATCATTTGAATAATTGTTTTTTTTGTCTCTAAAGATTGTATTGTTACTGCATTTAGGAAGAATTGAAGCCACCCCGTCCAATCATTATCACTACTCACCGAACGTAGTTGATCGTAATATACCTTTTTGTGACGCTCGAAATATTGGCTTGTGTAAAGCACGGGGTAGGGTAATATTCCTTTTTGATACAATTGCAACGGTATCAACAATCTACCAATTCTACCATTACCATCTGTAAAAGGATGGATAGCTTCAAACTGGTAGTGCGCTACCCCAATCTCTACAACTGGATCCTTTTCCATTTTACTATGAATATAATTTTCCCAATTGTGCAGTAGTGATGAGATCACTTGGGGTGGTGGCGGAATATATCTTGCCTCCTCAACTGGTCGTCCTGGCACCCCTATGTGCACTTGAATACGACGAATATTTCCACGATCCTTATTTGCTCCTCTTACAGAATTTAGTAGTATGCTGTGTATCTTTTTTAATAAGTTCTCTCCAATAGGTCGTACTTTCATTTCGGAAACTGCCGTTTGCATTGCCCAACGATAATTAATGATTTCCCTTATATCCTTATCCTTTTCACTTATCTGGCTAGTTTTCTGCTCTGCTTCATACCTGTAGACCTCCTCCAAAGTTGCCTGCGTACCCTCAATTGATGAGCTAGTTACCGCCTCTTTGGTCAACAAAGGAGCTGTCAACAATGCATGATTCTTGACATGAGTTAAAAGTCCACGCAGCTCACCTAACGCATCCCGCGCTTCTCCAATATCCTTTATCAGCAATTCGTAACTGAATTTTGGCGGTAATAATGGGGGAATAAATGGTTTCATTATTATTCCAATCGATTAGAGTTAAAAAACACCTATTCCAATATTAACAGTAATAATGGAACTAGTCAAGTTGGCTTCCAGTGTGATGGAATAACAAACATTTGTGTGACAAAAACAACCCCTCATCCTCCAGAGGTTGTTTTGGGTTTAATTGTTAGACCTGGGTTATTGCACGCCGTTCGGGATCATCCCTGCCCCAAAAGTGTTTGCGGGGTTGAGTTGGATGCTCTCGGCGGCGATGGAACCGTCGGAAGATTGGCTCCCCATAACCAACACCTGGTCTCCGGTTTGCAAGTCGTTTAACGTGCCAGTGGTGGTCTGACTGACTTCCGTCGCGTTGGACACCTTAACCTGGCTGGTGATGCCATTGCTGTCAACAACCGTGACGGTACTACCGGACAAGTCGGTGATTTCCCCGCTGACCGGCCGGAAACCGGCACCCGCTCCCATACGGCCGCCATTAATACCTTCCGGACGCTGACTGCCGGCACCGCCCATCGGTTGATTGAAGCCCGGCACGGCCGCGACCTTAGTGTGTGACTTCTGATACTGGTATCCGCCAAAGAATCCGCCGATTCCGCAAATCACGGCGGTGATAGCGATGCTTAATGTAATCTTCATGGCTGTGGGCATGTCTCGGGTCGATTAATGAAAGTATGTAATATGTTAGTTCCATGATAAAAATATTCATCCACTTTTAATTTATGCCCCATTGCTGAAAGCGGGCTGAATAAAAAAGAATCGCTCGTATCAAGGGTGATAATAAAGAATGCCCGCCAAGTGTAACCCGGCGGGCAATAAGACTATGCTGTGGTATTGTAGAACTTGGACCGGATGCCCAAGCTCCGAAGGATGAACTTCAGGTCCGGCTCGTGGGCGGCACCAAAGATGATGACGCCCCGCGTCTGATGCTGTGCCCGCAAAGTGCGGATCGTAGTAGCCACAGCCATGACGCTCCGGCTGGCACCCAATACCGTCAGCAGGTTGTTGATGTAAGGGTCGCTGAGATACTGATCCAGCTTCCCCTCCACAAACACCCCTTCGGCTGTCAGCAGGCTTTCCACTTCGCAGCCGAAGACCAGCGTGTTTCGGTGTTCGAGAGCATACCGCGTGCCACCATTCGATTGCATAAACATCGAGACCCGCCCGCGCATTTCTTCTTCGGCGGGTAACGGTAAGCCACGCTTCTGATAGAAAGCGCGCAGCAGCTGATACTGGCTCTCACCGTCGATCCTGGTCAGATCACAGCCTTCCATACCGATTACCGGATAGGCTTCCCGCTCCAGAATCAACTGGATCGCTGCTTGACTGCGCGCCATCCGCTCTGTTGGATCCGTACGACCGCTGGCATCCAAATGCTCTTGCAGGATAACGTCAATCTGCAAGCCCAGGGTTTCGTTCCAAGTCTGTCTGACCAGTTGATGCCAGGCTGGCAGATTGCGAATGCAATTCTGCAGAGGCGCCCGCAGATCATCCAGATTGCAGAACTGGGCGAGGAAGGCCGAGTCCGGCAGAAAGGCCGCTTTGGCGGTGTCCGCGGGAACCATAGGCCCATCGAGGATATACCGCGATGTGGTAAGTCGATGCATAACTCGATCGCGCATCAGCGGTCGCGTCGCCAGTAGCCCTCCGACCATGCCGAGCAGAATGATGGGAATGAGCAGCCGCCCATATCGGCGGCGATTCCGAATCTTGCGCTTCTTCTGTGCCAACTCCGCGCCCTCCTCTTGCGTGACCCCGGTCTATGACACCAACCATCTCATATTTACTCGATGGATTCGGCAGTATTTCATATTTTATTAAATTTGTCAATACTAAAACCCAAAATACCCCGGCTATCACGGTGTTATCATGTTTTAACTTAAGTATATTTTATTGCTACTTCTCCGCCACCAGCACCGCTTCCCGCCCCAACCGAGTAGTACAAACTTCACTTTATGCCCCCTCACGGACCATGCCCCATTTCACCAGCGTGGCCCGCTCCAGCCGGCGGAAAACCAATTGCTCCACCGTTACGCCAATGATGGCGATGGTGATGATGCCGCTCATGACCTTGGCATAGTCCATGGTCCATTGCGCCGACCAGATGTATTTGCCCAGCCCGCCGAATGTGCTGATCAGCATCTCGGCGGCGATCAGCGACCGCCACGCCGAGTGAAACCCCTGGCGCAAGCCAACGATAATCTGCGGCAGGGCGCCGGGTATCACCACGGACCGGATGATCTGAAGGCGGGACAAACCCAGGTTCTGCGCCGACATGATCCAGTAGGCATTCACATTGCGCACCCCGCCGATGACATTGTGGATCACCCGCAGGAATACGGAAATAGCCACCACACACCAGATGGCATTGCGGGTGAAACCCAGCGTCAGCACAATGAACGGCAGCCAGGTTAATGACGGCATGGCGTAGAATGCCGCCAGAATCGGACCGGCGATTTTTTGGGCTCGGCCCGATAGGCCGATGCCGATGCCGGCAACCAATGCCAGAGCGAACGCGGCCAGATAGGCCGGAATAACATTGAGCGCGCTGATCCCGATCAGCTTCAACAGCTGGCCGTTGCCGATCAGACGTATGAAGGCCCGGCCGGTGTCGTACGGAGTAGCCGCCAGCCATTTCGATACCCAGCCAAATTCAGTCACGCAAAACCAGACCAGCAGCAGCACGATGAACGGCAGTAACCCCCAGCCGATTGTTTTGGCTTTATTGCCCATAGATGTTTTGTTCGGCCGCCCGCAGTCGGTCCTGGAACCGCAGGTCAAAAAGTTCCGCCGCCGGCATCTCCCGGTTGATTATGCCCAGACCATATGCCGCCTTGATGGACGCGTCCAGGATGGTGGGATCAAGCCAGATATGCCGGTTGATGACCTGGTCGCGCCATGAGCCGGCAATGTCATCGACGGACAGGTCGATCGCCCCGGCCGACGCGGTGCGGGTATAGTCGGCGATGATCTGGGCGCTGGCCTCCAAGTTCTCATCGGTGTATTCGTGGGCGCGGATGATGGCGTCAATAAACGCCGAGGCGGCGTCGGCATTGCCGGACAGGTAATCCGTATTGATCAGCGTCATGGTAACGGTGGTGTATTTGGGATCTTGCGCGCTGGCGTATCCCCCGTCCTGCCAGGCTTTCAGCGGGACCGCGCCCGCGTCGAGCATCTGTTGACGCTGGTCGTATTGCAACGTGGCCGCGTCCACAGTCCGGTTCTGCATCAGCGCCAGCCCGCGGGCCGCTTTGTCCACGTCCAGAAATTTTATCGCTTTCACGTCGGCGCCCAGCTGTTGCAATGCCGTACTGACGACCAGACCGCCGTTGCCGTCGGCGCGGGTGGCAAATGTCTTATCGGCAAAATATGTCAGCGGCTGGTCGCTATCCTCGGGCCGCACGTAGAGAAAATGCGGACCGAAGCTGGAAAAAGCCAGGGCTTTGACCGGCGCCTGTTTGTCCACGGATATGAGCAGGTCGACGGTGGACAGTGAAGCGACATCCACCGTGCCGCCCGCCAGTGCCTGTTTGATCTCGCTGCCGGACCGGAACGGAACCAATTCCGCGTCCAAACCGGCGTCCCGGAAATAACCTTTTTCGGATGCTACGATGACAGGACCCACTATGGTGCTCTGTTGATAATTGTATCCGATTTTGATTGATTTGAGCGACCCGTCATTTGGGTCGACTTTGTTCCGGGTAACCATCCAGCCGATACCCAGACCCAGGATGACGACTGACAAACCAAGCATGATGTTGCGCCTCATAATTGATATTGAGTTAATAATTGTTCGTCCAACTCAGGTTCTCCTGCCGACTTGTTAAATTCTCCCGCCAGATCGTGCTTGATCCGCCTGGAGAAGCTTTCCAGATCCGCCGCCTGCGTACCCCGCCGGCTGCGCGGTCGTTCCAGGTCTATATGGTACACCGACTTGATCATGGCCGGCCGGGCCGTCAATATATACACCGTATCGGCCAAACGAACTGCGTCTTCAATGTCATGAGTGACCAAGACGATGGTCTGTTTCCGCATTTGCCAGATCCGCTCCAGCGTTTTTCTAAAAAATCTGCGATAATCAATGTCCAGCGCCGAGAATGGCTCGTCCATCAGCAGTACCTGCGGATTGGCTGCCAGCGACCGGGCCAGCGCCGCCCGCTGCTGCATGCCGCCTGATAGCTTGTGGGTGTACCAGCCTTTGAACTGGCTTAGTCCCACCAGGTCGATATAATACAGCGCCTGCTCCAGCTTTTGTTTCTCCGACATGTCCATGTTCGTCATTCCGAACAGTACGTTGCTCAGCACCGTCTTCCAGGGCAACAGAACATTGTGCTGGAACATCAGTATCCGCGACCGATCCGGCCGGGTGATGGGCTGTCCATTCATGGTCAATGCGCCGGAGGTGGGCATGATCAAGCCGGCCAGCAGCATTAGCAGAACCGTCTTGCCGCAACCGCTCGGCCCGAGTACGCACACAAACTCCCCGTCATGAACTGACAGGGTTACGTTGCTTAGTACGGCAAAATTATCGTCCTCCTGGTAGGTTTTACCGACATTTTCTAGCTGAAGCATGGAGATATGGGGACAGTGCGGCTGGAGCCGGCGGCGTGTCCAGGGGGGTTAAATAATGACGGCCCGCATGCATGTGGGCATCCGTAGTATTGTAACTCGGACGTTAAAAAATGCAATACCCGGCCGGTGTATTAGGCTATTTGGTTAACTTCAGATACTATTATTGTCCTAATAATTCACTGTTTTTAGACATACAACGGCGTGGCAACCCTTAGTAATACCTACTTGCTTGTCTGATAGTATCGGGGCAATTATCACTATGTTGGCAGTTTCATCGCAATTTTGCATTATCAATTTTGTATTTTGCCTGCCCGCTCTTGCCTCGCAGTGGCAGGCGGGAATTATTAATTTTTAATTTCTGTATAAAAAGAACTCACCTGCTTTCCCTCAAAAAGCTTGTGAGTTTTTGACCGTTAGGTCGGTTGACCGGGATCGGCCGCTAGACCGGCCTAGTCCTTCTTGCCCTCGCCGCCACCGTCGGTGCCGCCTCCCGCGCCGTCCGTCTCGCCACCGTCCGCTCCGGACTTCGCGCCGTCGACGTCGTCCTCATCCTCGTCCTCGTCATCCTCGCCATCGTCATCGGTCTGGTCGAGGTCCGGCGGTTCCCGCAGGATGATCACGACCTGCTCCGAGTTGATTGTCCGGCCCAGACTCGGACCGGAATCAAGCTCGGTCCAAACCTCATCGTCATCGCGCTTCACGTACCCGGCGGCTGCCAGCACCGCTTCGATCGTCGCATCGTCATCGACATCGACGAGTTCCCATCCTGTCACCACGGCCACTGCACGCAGCATAGGTCAATCCTCCCTGTGAGATAAGTCACCCCGAACCCACCGAATTGCATCCGCAACCGGTATGAACGTGTGTATCCTATACGATAAATAATTCGGTGTCAACTATCCTAAAAATCAGCTGGTCTTAAACATGCCAATGTATTCTGCGAATATTTGAGCAATCGGCTACAAACCTAAACCGGTGAAGTCGATGGCTTTAAGATAAGCCGGCAGCATAAACATCATCGCAATCAGCGGGATAATAAACACCGCCAGGCCAATGATGATTGACCAGAGAATATACTTGCGGGTGCGCTCAGTGGATTGGAGCACTTTCTGGAGCAACACTTCCTGCCCGGTTAGTTTTTTTTCGATGGTCGGTTCCATGAATGCATCATAGCACAATTTAAGATAGCTTGGGCACATCTCAACCGCCCGCACAGCACTCGTCATTGCGGGTCCGATGTCTGCATCGGGCGAAGCAATCCTGTTGTCCAGCCGAATACAAAATCCCTATAGCGCTCCGCGAGTCGGACTCCCCCGCCATGAAGGCGGGGTCCGCCTTTCTTTGATATATCAAAATTCAAGGTGGCGGAGAACCGACAGCCCCCGCCCGTCATCGCTTCGCATGAGCGAAGCTCAGGCGTAGCGGGCGGGTACCGGCCTGCTTCGCATTTCTTGCGGGGTTAACAGCCGGTTGCTCTTCCTGGGCAGCGCTCGCTCCTGCGCCCGCTCGGAGCGATCGGCGTTCGCTGTGCCTGCCGGTTTGCTCACTCCTGCCCGTCCCGTTTCGCGGGACCCATTGAGCTATCGATTAATTACAAAATCCCTATAGCGCTCCGCGAGTCGGACTCGAACCGACAGCCTACCGGTTAACAGCCGGTTGCTCTACCATTGAGCTATCGCGGAGCGCTATAGGGATTCGATTGTGAAGGTAATTTGTCTAGTAATCCCGCAGCTTTTTCATCCCGCCGTGCTCTTGAATCTTCTCCAGAGCCTTGGCTTCGATCTGCCGAATACGCTCGCGGGTGACGCCGAACTCCTGGCCAACTTCTTCCAGCGTATGCGATACGCCGTCCAGCAAGCCAAAGCGCATTTCCAGTATTTTCTGCTCCCGGGCGGGTAATTCTTTGATAATATCGTGGACGTGGTCTTTTAGCAACTGCAGGGCGGCCACCCGGTCCGGTGATAGAGTTTTATCGTCTTCAATGAAATCTCCCAAAGTCGACTCATCTTCCTCTTCGCCGACGGATGTTTCCAGCGATACGGTCTCCTGGGAAATCTTCATGATGTGCCTGACCTTCTCCACCTCCTGGCCCATTTCAGCGGCAATCTCTTCGGGTAGCGGTTCCCGACCCAAATCCTGGATCAGTTGGCGTTCAATCTGCTGGAATTTATTAATCGTCTCCACCATATGCACCGGGATGCGGATGATGCGCGATTGGTCAGCCAGGGCGCGCGTGATTGCCTGACGGATCCACCAGGTAGCGTAAGTCGAGAACTTGTATCCCTTGCGATAATCAAATTTTTCTACGGCACGGAATAAGCCGATGTTGCCTTCTTGAATCAAATCGAGCAATGACAGCGAGCGTCCGGTAAACTTTTTCGCGATCGAAACCACCAGCCTTAGATTGGCCTGAACCATCTTCTTGCCGGCTTCCACATCGCTGCGTTCTTTGCGCTTGGCCAGCTGAACTTCTTCTTCAGTGGACAACAGCGGCACCTTGCCGATCTCCCGCAAGTACATCTGAATGGAGTCGTCGGAAATATCGCTCAAATCGTAACGCTGACTTTCCAGTTCGGTCGCCTTTGTACTGGTTGCCTGAGTAGTGTGCGTATCGAGTATGCCGGCGTCGGATTCAACCACCTGCATGCCCTGCTGATCCAGCCGATCCAGAAAATCCTCGTACCGGTCCATGTATTCCTCCACCTCTGGAAACGCGTACAGTACTTCTTTTTCAGTCACGAAACCACGCACCCGGCCTTTGTGCAATAACATATTGACCGCGTGCTCGTCGAGTTCGACCAATTCGTGTTTGGGTGCTATTTTCTTCACAGCCTTGACACGAATATGAGGTTTTCTAATCGGGCGTTTCTTGAACTTTGGCTTGGGTTTCGACGCTGGTCGTTTCTTCTTGTGGACAATCGGCCGAGCCGGTCGCTTCTTCTTGAGTTTGGCTGGTTTTTTTGGCATAGAAAAGTCCTAACTTCCCAGCTGCCCGATTGCCCATGTCATCAGCGACCGGGATCAGGAAACTGGTGCCCCCGAGGAGGCGGCGTTAGTGTAATTAAAAACCTTACTCTGATTGACTGATTGATTCAGTCAAGTGTGTAATTTCCTTCGTCAATGTATCAATGGCCTCTGTTTTCCGATCCGCCTCGGCCTGGTGCAATTGCCGCTCCAGGCGTGAAATGGTATCGAGAAGCTGATGCCGTTTGAGGAACGGCAGAGCCTCCGCAAAGGTCTTTCGGGCTAGTTCGCTGACCGGTTCAGACAGCTCACCCGTTTGGGATTGGGCGTAGAGACGCAACCGCTCCGCTAATTGGGTTAATGTGGGGCTGTGTTGAACGAGTGATTGAACGAACTCCTCACTGCCAAAATGCTGATTTTTAGTATAATATATTATCATCTGCTTGTAAAGTTCGTCCCGGTTCTCACCCCGCAACTGTTCCGGCTCAAGCCGCTGGCTGATTCCTTCCAGCTGATCTGGAGCTAATAAGAGCAGGCCCAACACCAAATCAGTCAGTTGTTCCGGACGATTCTTGACCATGGTGGTTGCGACATTAGCTACGGCTTGGGTGCGAACGGTCTGGCCAGGTCGAGTTTGCCGTAATTTGTCCTGGAGAGCCTGTTCGGGAACGTTAATGGCATTAGCCAGCTGTTGCAAATAATGGGATTTTTCAATCGGATCGGGCAACCGGGCAATCAGTGGCAATAAAATCTTGGCCGTGTCTTTTTTACCCTGCACCGTGGCTGGTGGATGATCGGCTAATGTCTTGGCAAAGAAATAATCCATGAACGGCTTGGCTTGCTCAACGGCTCGCTGCCAAGCGGCCGGATCGCGGCGGATACATTCGTCCGGGTCTTTGCCAAAGGGCAGCTGGATTACCCGCGTCTCCATCTCTTGCTGCCAGGCCACTTCCAGACCGCGTTTGGCGGCTTCGAATCCGGCCGGATCCATGTCAAAAGACAAGGCCACGGCCGACGCGTATCGTTTCAGTAACCGAATCTGTTCGTTGGTTAGCGCCGTACCGCCCGAAGCTACGACGTGCTTAATGCCGGCTTGATGCGAAGACAGCGCATCCATGTAGCCTTCAACGACTACGGCTATCTTGTGATTCTTGATTTCTTGCTTGGCTAGATTGAGCGCAAAAAGAATAGTGCTCTTATTGTAAATCGCGGTTTGAGGCGAGTTCACGTATTTACCGGACTGGCCATCGTCCAAGCTGGGCAGTATTCGACCCCCAAAACCAACCACCCGGCCGTGCGCGTCGGCCAGCGGGAACATAATTCGGCCCCGAAAACGATCGTAGTGTCCATTACCCTTATCCTTCTTTATCGTCAAGCCGGCTGAAAACGTTTCATCGTCGGAGTAGCCCTGGCTCCGCAGAAAGTTTCCCAACTCATCCCAGGCCTTGAGAGCGAAACCGATTTCGAATTCTTCCAAAGTTTCGGCCAACACGCCCCGCTCCTTGAGATAATCCCGCGCCGGCTGGGCTTCGGGTCGTTCTAACAAAGTCTGATGATAAAAACCCGCCGCCGCCTGGTTTATTTCCAGTAGCCGGGTATTGCGATTCTCATTCTCGGGATTGCGCCGGCGCAGCTGCACTCCGGCTTTCTCGGCCAATAGGCGCAAAGTCTCGGGAAAGGTCATGCCCTCCATCTTCATCACAAAACCGAACACATCCCCGCCTTCACCACACCCAAAACAGTGCCAGATCTGTTTATCCTCGGACACCATAAAAGACGGCGTTTTTTCCTGGTGGAATGGGCAGTTGGCTTTGTAATTAGTGCCGGCCGGAGTCAGCTTAACGTATTCCTGGATGACTTCAACCAGATTGAGCCGCTGTTTTATTTCTTCGACTTGATTGTCCATCAGACGACAAAATTAGGCATTAACTGCCTTGAGAGTACGGGGTTTTGGGCGATTTGGCAAGAGTGATTACGCTAACCTTTTAATTAAAAGGTTAACAACCAAACAGGCTATTCCGAAATATTATCGCACGTGTACGCGCATACTGACGCGCAAATTCTAGCGCTCGGTTCACAAATGCTTCCGCATGTATGAAAAGTCCCGCCCCGCTGTCGGCAGTCGTTTTCGTAGGCGGCTATTTCTGCCGCTTCGGGAGCAACAATTGTGTAAACTACTTTTGTTTTATAATCATTTACGATGTGAACCGAACTCGCACTGTTCGTATTTGTGGCGCTATTTGTGTTCGTCGTGTTGCCACAAATAGTATCCGGCTGGGTAGAAATGGGGTGGCCGTGCTTTACCCACGCGCCGTTCGAGCAGATCCAAGTGTCTTCATCGCCACCCACTACCAAACGTAAAAACACTACAATCGCGGCCAACAAGATGAACGCCGAGATAATTATTATTAGTGGTTTTTTCATAAATATTCGGTTGGGCTATACCGAAATCACCCATACAGTAATTATACGCCGATTGTTTTTGATCGTCTATTGATACAGAACTTCCAGCGCCCGATAAACCAGCATCGCCGGCCAAACCAGCGCCTTGAGAAAACCCAGCACGCCCAGCCAAAACCCGGCCGCGTGACCGATGTAATAGACCGCCGCGCCGACCAAACCCAGTCCGTAGACCGCACCGGCCGGTCCGCTTTTTTGCATTTCGTGGGACATGAATATTGTTTATTTAATTATGTTCATAATTAGCTCAGTTGAGGATTGATTTTTCTAACCCGCAGCAACATTATAAGTACCGCGATGGCTGGCAACAGATACGCAATATCGAACCACCCGATCTGGTCAGCTAAGGTTAATATTATGTTCGCGACCATAAGACAGACTAACAGCCAATAGGCCAACTTGCTTCCGCGACTCATGAGATATGTCAGCATTGTCAACAGAACCGCATTTCCAATTGCGCCGGTAAAATAGAACCATCGATAATCTGATTCTCGAAACAGCCACATTGCACCAAAAACTACCCAAAATGCCGCAATTAGATACAGCGTTACACGGGTGGCTCTGAGTAGTCTTATAGAATTATCGGCTAAACCTTCTCGATGGCGGTTGACTTATTACTTAATGCTTTTATAATTTTTTACCGTCCCGCAGTAGAAAAATAATGACCGACAGCAGTTTTCGTGGTTGCTGCGGCAGACTTTTTCAAATGTAACGCTAACCTTATCACCCACGAAGATGCGAAATTGTTCCCGCGCCGAATCATAGCTGCCCAAGCCGACTTCCTGATTATTGGTAGTGAGAATACCGTATGATTCGCTGGGGGTCTTGTAGCCCTTTACGAACACCGTTCCCTCAACCGTTACTTCGTTATTTGTCACCACGTTTACGTCATTAGCATTGTCATTTTCATTGACGTTCGTGTTGCTGTTCGAGTTGGCGTTGTTGTTTATATTAGCGACTGCATTATTATTGGTGTTTGCGTTTTGATTGGTAATATCTTTATTATTTAACCAGAAGTACGCTGCCACACCACCCGCCACTATTACGATAACGGCAATTATTACGATGTATTGCTTTTTCATGATGGGTTATTTTGAATAATGGGTAATTGCTTGATAACCTGATCCGCCCGGACAAAGAATTTTAATTCGGATAAAAACTCCTGGGGCAAAGCGCCCATATTCATCATCGTCGTCAGCAAGCCAATCCAATAATTACTGACGAATATCAATTGGGGTGGCTGGTTCGGGTGGAACCGGTGATTGCGCAGGTGGGCGATCGCCCGCATCAGGATCATCAGCGTGCCCAAACCACCGCGAAATATTACGACAATTGGCGCGCACGTGGCTAATAATTCGATTCGCGGCGTTGGTGAATTCACAATAGCGAATTTACCTTTTTTTGTTATCTGATCTTTTAGTTCTGGAAATATTATACCCATCAGGTTGTCACCGGCTATTTTGGCAGTTGCTTGCATTATGCCCGTGTTCCGGCCGCCATTGATAACTATCCCCTGGCGCTCGATTACCGCTGCCGCCACCGCAGCGGCTTCTTTGTTGGCTGGATGATCGGGACTCAAGGTACCGCTGCCGTTGATAGACACCACCAGCCCCTCACTCTCGAAAGTGGTTAACAAATCCTTTGATGACCGATGGATCGATACCCAATTTTGGGAATTTTTTACATTGGCGCCTTGCAGCAACTCGCCCAGTGTCCGCCTTTTCCGCTTGACATACAGCCGCGGCAAACTATCATTTATTTTGGTTGCCATATATTTTTATTCGTAACGTAAAGCATCGAGCGGATTAATCTTTGACGCGCGCCGGGCGGGGTAATAACCGGTAATCACGCTGACTACGAATGAGACAGCTAGCACGATGGCGATGAATATCGGCGGTGTATAAAATATATCCACTCCATCACCGCCGACTTTGTGCGCAAGAAAATTCAGTCCATAATTCGCACCCTCGCCCATGGCGAAGCCCACACCAATGCCAATAATACCGCCCACCATACCGATCGTTATTGATTCCACTAGAAACAAACGGTATATATCGCTTGAAGCGGCTCCGAGCGATTTCATCAAACCGATTTCACGAGTACGTTCAAGTAGCGATACGGTTAAGGTATTTAACGCGCCGACCGCGGCGACAAACATGGCAATTCCGCCGAACGCGCCCATAATAATTTCAAATACCATAAATATCTTGTCAATCTGGCCGACCGTATCAGCTACGGAGTCCACCTGATACCCCATCGATTCGATTTGTTTGCGCACTTCGGGTAATTTAGATTCGTCGGTTACCTTGATCCGAGCGAGGTTGTACTCTTTTACTTTTTCCGGATCAACTTTCACCTTGGCGGCACTGTACTCTGGAGTGAAACCGATGGTTTCTAGAAACTTGATCGGCGCATAAACAATAGTCAGCTCCTCGTCATTAATCACACCGGCAATGGTAACGTCGATTTCCTTGCTAACCAAATTCTCTTCCGTAGTACCTTCGAGCTTCTCCGGTACCAATACCTTCAGTTTAACTTTTTCACCGACCGCCGCTTCCGGATCTCCGATGTTGATAAGATTCAACGCCGTCGTCGTGATGAATATTTCCTTTGCATCCGAAGCTGTAAATTCTTTACCAAAGCTTATTTTTAACCCTTCCAATGAGATGAATTTTGGGTCAATGCCATAGATGGCAACATCGGTAACGGCGTCTTGATTAGCGATTTGGCCCGATAAGCTTAATGACGGGCTGACATCCTGAACGCTGTTGATTTTGTTGAATTGATCGATAGTTTTATCATTCAGCTCGAGTAAGGTCGATTCGCCTTTGGAAACATCCAATACGGTTAATGCCTCGGCGTTGGTTACCTGGCTCTTGATCATATTCTGGAGTCCGAAGCCAAGTGAAAGCAGAAACACGATCAGCGCGATACCGACTGCCATACCGCCAATCGTTAAAAAGCTTCGAAATTTTCGGCGCCTCAAATTCGATCCGGCCAGAAAAAATGTATAGGTCAGCTTCATATCAGCCCATGCCCTCGGTGATAACGCCGTCCTTGACGTAGATCGTCCGTGAAGCGTAACTCACGTATTCAATATTATGCGTGACCATAAGAATGGTCTTATGGTATTTCTCGTTCAATTCCTTAAAAAAACGCATAACCTTGTCCGCCGAAACAGAATCCAGGTTCCCGGTTGGTTCATCAGCGACAATGACCGGCGGATCATTAATCAGCGCCCGGGCTAATGATACTTTTTGCTGCTGTCCACCCGATAGCTCGCTCGGTATGTAGTGGGCGTGATCATCCATTCCCATTTCTTTGAGACGCGCCCAGGCCTTGGGCATTCTTTCCTTGCGCGGCCGACCCTCAATGGCCAGAGGCAAGGCTACGTTCTCGATAACATTGACGCAACGTACCCAGTCTGATTTCTGAAAGACAATGCCAAAGACCTTATGGCGGTATCGCGCCATTTCATTCATCTTTTTTTTGGTAATATCCACCCCCTGGAGCATGACCTTGCCTGACGTGGGGATTTCTAAACCCAGCATGGTATTGAGCAGAGTTGATTTGCCGCTCCCAGACGGACCCAGTAGCAATACAAACTCCTCCGGGTATAGTTTGACGTTGACGTCTTTTAATACCGGAATAATGTTCTTACCGACCTTAAACATCTTATTTACGCCCACTACCTCGATGATCGGCTTTTTCGCGGGTTCAACCGGCGCAGAAATCGGTACGGTATCAGGTACGGGGGGTAATGGTTTCGATTTTGTTTTTACAACATCAGGCATCACTCAGATTTTAAGAAAGTGATGCGCATATTATAACACATCCCGCCAAAAACACATAATCGGCGTGACTATATTAGGACTGTCCTAAAACAGTTTCCCGATATTCCCCACCCAGGAGAATGTTTCTTCCAAATTACCAATAATCAGTTGGAGGAATGATTCACGCTTTCGAGACGTCAGCACTGAATATGAACCGGATTTTGTCTGGTTGCCGGCCTTGTCCTTTGACACCACTCGAAAATGATAAGTCTTGGCGGGTGAGAGCTCAGCAATAACAACCAGATGTTCCATAACCAGCTCGGCGGCTTCCTCGGTTTGATCGGTGAAGTCGCTGCCTGATAGGCCCACGCCATAATCAACCTGTGAGGTGGTTGGCTCGTTGGTCTTCCAGCTGATAATAATCTGTATTTTCGATGATTCGCCGGAGCCGATTGTATTTGATTCCGATTTTACCCCAAATACTTCGGGCGGGGTGGTATCTTCGAGTGTGGTGAATTCGCTTTCAGGCGAAATCGCCTCGTAGCCAAACTGGTCGGCGCCGCGTACTTTGTATTTATAGCGGGTAGCGTCTTCCAGGCCATACAGCAAGATCGAGTGTTCGGTAACTAGAGCCGTATTGCCCTGGGTTTTAGGCGGAATCACGTCGCCATAATATTCGACACTGGACGTGGTGGGCACGTTGGTCTTCCACGTCACCTCGGTTTGTCCGGCTGATTTATTCTTGGCGGATACTTCGGTGATCTTCGGGAAAGTCAGCGTGGTAAAGGTATAATCGTCGGACGCAATTGGATTACCATTGCGATCCTGGCCACCGATCCGCAGATGATACATAGTCCCATCTTTCAAGTTTTCTAATTTGACCGTGTGCGCCAATGCGTACGAACCGGATAGGTCCGTGTATGAGAGGCCATAATTGGCCGTTGTGCCATAACTAATCACCGCCGTTGCTTCCTTGTTGGTACTCCACGTAATCATTGTGTCACTCAACCGGATATCAGAAATCTTGACATCGGACACTTTGGGCGCCTCCAGGGTGATGAATTCTCCGATTTCTGACAAAGCTATGTTTTCGTCCACATCGATGCTCTTCACCTGGTAGTAATACTTGGTCGAAGCCTTCAGGCCGGTTACTTTTACTTCGTGCTTGATGACTAAATCGGCCGTACCTTGTTCCTTGCTGACCCCTTCCTTCGTCAGTCCAAATTCGACGAATGATGAAGCCACGCGTTCGGTCTCCCATTTGACACTGGCCGAGAATGAGTCCGGCGTTACCGACGGCGCGACGGTGAAAGCCGGTGGTTGCGTAAAGCGCCCCTCTGGTTTCTTTGATACCGGCGTAGTTGACACCGAACTGGCCCCAGCTGAATCTTTTGTGACTATCTTGTAGGTATATTTTTTCTCGTTATTCAACCCTGTATCAAGATAACCCGTTGATCGTGTTTCCGATATCATGGTATAGGTAGCTCCGTCATCGTCCGAACGATAGATTGTGTAAGTTATATCGCTGGTAGCCGCATCTGAAGACTGGACCTCACCCGACGCAGAGATTGGCGCATCCCAGGTCAATGTGATACTAAATCGTTTCGCATCACGATCAGAGGAGTCAATTATAGTGGTATTGCGCGGCAGGCCGGGCGGCGTGGTGTAGGCTTCAAAATCGACCGAAGCATAGCTGGAATAGTCTACGTTTCCGCTGTCATCAACTGCCACGACGTAGAACGTATTTTTACCTTGTTGCGTAGCTGCCGCGTAAGGACCGAACGAAGTACTGGTGGTGAATTGCACGTTATCAGCCGTCGGTATCGTGTTAACCACGAAGAAATATCCCGAAACTGTCACCCCCTCATCGGTCGGCGGAGACCAGCTAAATTTGAACGAGTTGCTGGTATTGGTGGTGGGCGTCGCGGTTAAATTAATCGGTGCCGAGGGAGCGCCTAAGGTCTCAAAAGTGTAATCGGAGGATTCGCCCTCGTTGCCATCAACGTCAGTCCATTTTACCTTGTAGTGGTAGGTTGTATCGGCGGTTAGTCCAGTCAATGCTACCTCGTGTTCGTTTACCAGTTCGGAGGTACCCGTTTCTCCGCCATAACCCGAAGTAGTTCCGTACTCAACGAACGACGATGCCGGATGCGCAATCAGTTCGCCATCCTGTCCCGTGTCATCCAGCGTCAACCATTGGATGGTGGCGGATCGTATGCGAGCCTGTGCCGATGGCTGTCCGCTCATCAGCGGCGCGCTTTTGAATTTACCTTCCGGTTTCATTGCCACGACCGCCGAATTGCCAGATATTGTGTCGCCGCTGCCAGTCGCGCGAACTAAGTATTGGTAAGTTATGGTTTTGTCCAGCCCGGTGTCGAGATATCCCAGCGTGTTGACCGTAGCAATATTGACATAATTTGCCGGTGGATTGTCGATAGCCGACGGGCTATCGCAATTCGTGCCGCTTTGTTCACAGCGGTATACATTGTAGCCTGCGACACCGGAGCCGACGTCTTCCGGCTCATCCCAGGTCAGCGTGATTGAGTAGCGATTCGCGGCCCTGTCCGATGAGTCGATAGCCTGCAAACCAGCGGGTATGCCCGGAGCGTTGGAACTAAAGTAATATGGCAGGCTGATCGTATTGTCATAATCAATATTATTGATGACATCAAGAGCTACGACATATATTGTGTTCATCCCCTGAATTTTAGCAGCGGAAAATGAGGGCAATATTCTGGTGCTGGTTTGAGAGCTGGTCGTCCAACCGCCATCAGCAGAAGGAGTCGCGCTGCCACCATAGTTCGTGCCGCAATTGGTCGGACTGGGCACCTCGTTTATCGTATAGCAATAGCGCTGGATATCAGCCGCGTCGCACGGCGTCTGTCCCAAACAAGTGGCAGGTAAATTCCACTCAAACGAGAAACTGTTTGTGTCCTGCTGAGGAGCCATTTCGGTCGTTGATGGATCGGCAGTTAGGTTCTGTGGAGCGGTCGGTGCATCGCCCGCATAATAGAAAACGATCGTCGCATAATCAGATGAATAGTTGTTGGCATTGTCGTGCGATCTGAGATAGAAAGTGTTCCCGCGGGTATCGGCCGCCTGGACACCGGAAACGGACAACGATGAAGTGCAATTTTCCGTACCGGCTTCACCGACTTTGTAGCAGTACTCCAAAACTCCCGACCCACCCGTGTCCGAGCTGGCCGACCAAGCAAACGCGTAACTATTGGTAGACGAATAGCTCGATGGGTTGACCGATAGTCCGGTCGGTTTGGATGGCAGGCCGTTATCAACTTTGAATGTAAACGCGGTCACGGCCGAATCGGTGATATTGTTGCTGCGATCCACAGTCTTTAAGCGCAAGTAATAAGTACCGCTAGTCAGGGCGGCGCGACTCTGCGTTTCCGCGAACCAGGATCCGGTTGTACCACCGACCGCACTGTAAAAGTTAGTATTATTTACATATGCCAGATTCGTTGCGTCACTGGCATTATTCACGGGATCTTTTGTTACATCGGTACCAAAGTATACATAGAAACCATTCAGACCAATACCGCCCGCGTTGTCGCTAGTGGTCCATTCGAAATACGGAGTCAGATCATTAGCCCAGTCGTCATCAGTGATCGATGTAACTTTGTCATCATCCGTGAACGCACTGACCGGCGCGGACGGATTGTCCGGGGCGATCGCGTCCAAATAATACTTCCAGGTCACTGAATCAACTAACGGTGTCAAAACCTGGTCCGACTTTAAAGATACCTTGACTTGGCCATACCGAGCCACGGTCGAAGCCACGGTCGAATAATCGACTCCGGAAATCGTCCTGTTGTTTGTAACGTCGGTCCACGACCCCCAGTTGACATTATTCGCGTCGTCAGCACAGGCGTCATTGGAGCAGGTTCGCGTCTCGATTGTATATGACGTATCCGCCGCTTCGGTCATGACCAGCTCCAGCCCGCTGTATCCATACACGCCCTGGCTGTTACCGCCACTGTTGAAATCAATGATGCCAGATGTCCAGGTGCCACGCCGCTCGAATCCGGTAACGGGGTTGCCACTGCCATCAACCGTAGCCACGACATACCGATCAAGTGCGGAGGTCGTCCCACCCCGTGCGCCAAAAATAACATTCTCGTTCACCAGCGGTGTGGCGGGATCGTCCCAAGCGGCCATATCACCAGCCGAATACGTTTGTAGTACAGTCTGCGTCGTCCATACGCCATTCGCGTCTCCGTCTGGATCCAGCACGTACATATTGGTATTGGTCGTGCCAACCGGGACAAGCAGGTTGTTCAGACTGTCGACAACGCAAGCGCTGCCCGCGATCGGCGCCGGGTTGGGCGTATTTTCCACATCGCTGGTCCAGGCATACTGCCCGTCTCCGGCCGTCAGCCGGTAACGATAGACCTGCTGATTGGTCGTGCCGGAACCACGGACCACGTAGATGTAATCCACGTCGTCAGCCGGACTCTCTGTCCCGTTTTCATGAGTCAATTTCACGGCGCAAGAGCCTGTTCCGACCGCGGCCGGCACTGGATCGGAAATCGGCGCCACGCTGATGTCGGTCCAGCCGTCGCCTGCTATATCGTCGGTAATGTCGTAGGAAAAAAACTTGGCCGAACCGTTCCCGTAAGTCGCGTAGATGTTGTCAGTCCCGTCAAACACCAAGTCAGCCCCCTGGACCGGCTCATACTGAGTTCCGTCCGTATGGCTTAAATTATCGAGCCTGGTCCAAGTGTTAGACACAATGCTGTAGCGATAAAAATATCCCAGCTGGTCAGCCTGTCCCTCTGTCCCGGCTAATACGTAAATTCCATCCAGAGCGTTATTAGAATGATTCACGTACTCGCCATCCGCCCCAGCGCCGAGATTGTGCGGGATGTCGGTCAGCTGAACCCAGACGTTGGTCCGCGGATCGAACGACCACCACTCCGAATATCCATTACCCCTAGACGTGTAAATCAAGCCGGTAGCCGGGTCGGTCACCAGGATCGCGTTATTATAACCGGTGGTCGCGTACTGGTACGGGATGCCTGGAGTATCCGCCCAAGTATTTTCATCTATGTCGTACTTATATACCGCCTGTTCGGTATAACCGCGGAACAAATACAAGGTGCGCTCGGCAGGCACATACCCCATACCCTGCTCACTCCCGTAATAAATCGCAGTCGGCGTGTCAGCCATCCATTCCCATGAATTGTTGACCACATCGTAACGAAGGAAATCATTTGATACTATTCCGCGACTCAGATACACATATCCCTCGACCCGCCGAGCTGAAGCACCATCCCCGATCCAGATCGGCACATTGGCGACGTAATCCCAAGAATTCGCCGTGATACCGTACTTATAAAAATCCGTGTCATTGTTACCACGCGTGGCGAACAAGCAGCCGCCTGAATCCTCGCATCCGGCGCCAGTGGGATAATAAACTAGCGTCCCACCCAGCCCGATGGTTTGGTCGACGCTGGATAGCTGGGTCCAATTATTCGCCCCAGTCCCGTATATTTTATACTTGTACACATTGATTCCTGGTGCGGTGCTTCCTGCTAGTAAATAGATGGTATCGTCTCCATTCCAAGCCATGGCGCTGCCTGACCCAAGATTGATGTCCGTGGTATCCAAAGTCGTCCAAGTATTGGCGGCTATGCCTTCGCCCGCGTTACCGCCAACATTGTACCGCTGGAATGTGGTCGTACCAGTACCACGCGTAGCAAATAAACAGCCCGTCACGTCTGTGCACGACGTACCATTGGCCGGGATATATATGGAGCTTGACCCAGTGGTAACGTTGGAGCCGTAGTTCGCTAAGCTCGTATAGGTCTTAGAGGTCTTGGAATACGAAGCAAATGTCTGGGTAGCGGTTCCGCGCAAGATGTAGAACGTGTCGGTTCCGTCGAAGATTATGCTGGCGCCATTATTCACGGTCCAAGGTAGAGCCGCCTCAGTGGTCCAAGTACCGTTGGTAACAGCAGTTAAGCGCATAGTGCCATCTGTTGTTGCGGTGGTATTTGAAAGAGTCGTACCCGTCGACCAATCTCCCTGGCTGGTCCAGATCGAACCCGTACTAATAGCCTGCGCGATACCGGTATATGTATAGGTATAAAGCGTAACTGGCACGGACACATTACCTGCCGCGTCTTTGGTTGCGACCCGCAAATAATATGTCGGCCCAGGCGCAGCGGTCTGTAGGGGAGTGTTGACTGTATAGGTACTGCCCGTCTGAAAATACGCTTCGCTGCCCGTCGGATCCAGGCCTGGCGTAGTTGTCCAGGCCACGTAATATCCACTCAACGCCGACTGGAGCTCAGTCACGCTGGTAAATTTAAAATGCGGATTAACGTAATAATAAGTACCGGCATTGTCCGTCAGTCCAACCGCTTCGCTAGAATCAGCATAAGCATCAACTGTTGGATTATCTGGCGCTGTTGAATCCTTCTCATAAGTTATAGTCAAATCCGACAGCACCGGTGCATCGTCCCCAGCTGCTGAATTTAAAACTGCTTTCACCTGGATATAACGAGCCGGGCTAGAGTCGATCGCGTCATCGCCCTCGACCTCATCCCAAGCCGACCAGACCACCGCGTCAGCTGATGTGCGCGTTGAAAACGTGATAGTATTGCCGTTCAAGGTCGTGGTTGCGGTCAGTGAGGTAAACGAGCCGACGTAGTCTAAGTCTATCGGGGCAGAAATCCAAGTAGCCGCGGGTATATACTCGTTTTCGGTGGTGTTGAACTTGTGAATTCCGACCGAGCTGGTGCCGGGAGCGCCAGCCGCGCCGATATACGCGATGTTATTCACGTCATCGTGCGCGATCGACTGGGAATACCCGTAGCGCTTTGGCAGATCAGCGATTCTGGTCCACGAGTCATTAGCTACGCTGTAACGCCAAAAATCTTTTTCATACTTGCCTGGAATGGCGTAGATAAAGTCCGCAGTCAGAGCGTTATCGTCATAATCCATCACGCCGGTATAATAACTGGCTGTAGGCAGGTCGGTTTTTTTAATCCAACGCGAGCCCGACGCTTGGGCTGGATCGAACATGAAAAAATTCCCGCGGTCATACCCGGCCAGAGCGTAGACATAATTATTATTCCCCGCAGTCAGGGCGCCGCCGTAATAAATACCTTCGGTATGAGTTTCGCCGGTGTTTGGAAAATCGTCGTTCTGGGTGAAGGCCGCGCCGACATACTGGTAAAAATCATCCGTGTTGTTGCCGCGCAGCCAGTAAAAAGTGTTGTCGGCCGTGCAGGCAATGGACGAACCGTAGCTGGCTGCTACTCCGGTGGCAATACTCGTGCCCCAAGTGTTGGTGCCGATATTGTATGTATGGATATAATTGCCGCCCGCTCCGCGGGAAATGAAAATATTATTATTCGTGTCATAGCAGATCGAAGCGCCCGCGCCCGTACTTCCGCCGTTAGTGTTGGTCGCGTCATTCAGGGCGATCAATGAATCCCAAGCGTTATCTCCGATCCGGAAACGGCGGAACCCGCTGCTGGCCGGCTGGACAACATATAAACAGCCGGTACGCGTGCCGGTCTGGCCGTCGTTGCAATCAGGACTGTCCACCGCGTCGGAAACGTACGCTATGAGACCGTCGGCGTTCGTGCCTGCGGCCAACGGATTGAGAATCACATCCCAGTGGGCGGGCGCGGACAAATCATAACGACCGATCTCCGGTACGCCGCCGAATGTGGCATAGATAAAACCATTCAAATATGCCATTGACCCGCCATTGGCTATCGCGCGTCCCGGATCAGGCGGGGTGGTCACCCAGGTGGACCCGGGCGAATAGCTCATGAAGTCGACATTGTTGCCCCGGAAAGCGTAAATGACATCGTTGGCCTCGTCCAGAGCCATAGCCGAACCGGAACTGATCGTACCCGGCGCGTTGGCAAAACCCGTGAACCAAGTCCCGGTCTCGATGTCAAAGCGGAAAAAAGCAGTGGAGTTTCCTTGGAACGCGTAGACACACCCAAGATTGCATGTATCACTGTATACGACATCAGAATAGACCAATGGGTGATAATATACCGCGCCCGAAATGGGATCTGGCACGGAAGTACCGACCGACCAATGAGCGGTAGTAATATTATATACGAAGACATTAACGTCGTTCCCGCCCTGAACCGCGTAGATTTTATTGTTGCCAGCCGCAACCAGGTCAGCGTTGTACAACCAAGGCTGAGGCGCATCTTCCAAGCTTGACCAGGTGTCCGTGGCAATATCATACGCAAAAAAATGGGCTGTGGCGTCAGTTGTCAGGGTGCCATCACTGCCGTTAATCGCATAGATAACACCGTTGCGATAAGTCAGGGCCGAACCATGATAAAATTCGGTCGGCGCATTGGCCAGCTGCTTCCAAGTTGCCAAATCAGGATTGTAGCGAAAAAACTCCGGCTGGTGTCCACCGATGATCATGTACAAATAGGTACCATCGCTTACGATGTCAGTTCCGATATCAGCTGGTTCCTGACCAAGATCAAATCGACCCCGAATGTCTTCTGGAAACTGCGGCGTGGATACATCCCAATTACCGACCCCGCCGCTCTTTACCGTCATTGAACCTGCGGTCGTGGTTATGTCTATGGTGCCGGGCTGATATTCGCCAGCCTCCCAATCAGCCCGCGTAGTAAGCACCGCTTGTTCCGAAGTCGCGCTGACCCAGTTTGTATAATAATAAACTACCGCGCCACCAAAAAGAAGCACGAGCGTTGCGATACTAGCGAGCTGCCAGCGATTGAACTGCCGCACCCGGAATGTTAATTGATACCAAAACGACGGCACGACCAATAATGTGGTCCGTCGTCGCGTATTTGAAGTCTTGTTATCCTTCCGATCGGACCGTCTGCGTTTGGACAGATGTCGAAATCCGACCTGCCATTGTTTTTTCCGGTCGATGGTCGTTTTTCTTTTTAGTTTTTCTCGCGTTTTTCGCCCCTTCAAGGCTGATTTCGTTTTAATTTTCGCCCGTAACACAAACCAATTCCAGCAGAATACACAACCTCGCTTTTTGTAGCGATTTTTGTGTATAATTATCCAGATTTCTATATACAGTATAGCACGTATTTTGTACAATGTCAATTATTTGTTGTAATACAAAAAGTGCCACCCAGATTCAGCCTGGGCACAACAATGTTATGTGTTGTGTTACGAACTACCCTACCAAATGACCATATTTTTTCAGATGAACCAGGGCGCCAATCAAAGTCGCATGGTCACCCAGCCGTCCCCGCTTGATCATTGGCCAGATTAACCCCGATGAAAATCGTTTGTTTATAGTTACTGGCCAAAGTTTTTTCATTACGCTGCCGCCGAGTATCATAACATCGGGCGACCAGAGCGCGATGGCATTGCGCAAACCCAGCGCTAGGTACTCGCGCAGTTCACGCCAGACTTTTTGATCGTCGATATCTTCCGGTTTCGATCGATAGTATCGTTGAATACCCCGGCCGCCGATAATTTCTTCCAGTGTTTGCCACCGACCATGGCGATTGAATAATTGCTTTCCGGGTTCGAAGCCAAATGCCACCCGATCAACCCGACCTTCCACAATCCGGCTACCGCCCACTTCCGTACCGACCGAATAATACCCCACGATGTTCGCCCGCTTACCCGCGCCGACTACCGCTTCGCCCAAACCACCCAGCGCCACATCGTTTTCCAGAATCACTGGACAGTGAAATAATTTTGTCAGATCAAGTCTCATTGGCTTCCCCACCCAGCCAGGTAACTGCGGGCAATCCAGGGTCTTGGTTTTGTCTTTATTGAAAGTGCCGGCTATTCCACCGGCCGCGAGTTTGGCTCGATCATTACCGAATAATGCTTTGTACAGCCGATTCACAACCCGCATCCCCCGTTGGTAGTTTCTTTGGGTTGGCGCGGTCAATATTTTATCAATCGTAAGGCCATCACGGGAAATAGCCATGCGAGTATTAGTACCGCCAATATCGAAAGCGCAATATGCTTGTTTCATGGTATTCGATTTGATATTCTATGCGCTAAGTATATCATGGCATTACGCGAACAGGTAGCCATTAGACAAAATTATCGTGATTAGTCATACTTATTCTATGGAACACTTCGAACTAGACAACTTAGGATTTACCCCAGATAAACGGGTTAACTACATGCTAATGCAGGGTCGCGCCATGGCTCGTATGATTGGACCGGAAATGTCTGAAGAAGACTGGGCTCTTCGTTATTCAAAGGTCTTCCAAAGACTAGTCCGGTCTGATCCTGAATTCACCCGATTGGTGATCGACGGCAGCGGAGACTCGCTTGATAAGATTATCGCCCGCCTGCAAGCCGAGACCAAACCGGAAATGTCGGCAGCGGCGTAAACCATCATATAGAATCTGCCGATGATACCAATTATATCAGCTCGGCTTGTTTCCAGTATAAATACTATACCGCAACAGCCCCTTCTCAACCATTCTGTAATATTCAAATCCGGCTGTGATATTGACAAAATGTTTCTGCCACCGGAACAGCCGAACTATTCGATATGGCCAAACCGCCAGCTTATGTAAGCGATAGAATGATGGACGGACATTGTTGGTTATACTCTCCTCTCGGGCATTTTCAATTCCAGCTACCCGCAGCAAATGAGTGAATTGCCCATAGTGGAATTGCTTGAGCCCCATCATGGCCGAGCCCTCCATAACAATATCAAAATTTTTCTTTTCCCAAGCCGTAAATTGTTCGTCGTGGGCTATGGCGTATTCAAAAAACGCTATACGACCACCCGGTTTTAATATTCTATAGAACTCGCGCAGTGTCTTGGCCACATCGGGAGAATGTGAGAGCGTTTCGGTGGTGTAGATAGCATCAAAATGGCCATCCGGGAATGCCGTAGCCGAATAATCCATGATTTGATACTCGACATTTCCGCCTACTCCAAGTTTGTGCGCCCGTTGAACCGACTTCGTTATTTCAAATGGGACAATAGTAATACCAATAACATTAACGTGGTATTTTTCGGCCAAATACGTCGAAACGACACCTTGACCACACCCGGCATCTAATACTGCTTGGCCCGGTTTGAGATCTAAATTCTTGGCTACCAATTCTTGCATCAATACCTGAGCCTCTGATTCGGTGATGTCGGCCTGGCCAGACGGGTAATATCCAAAATGCTTCGAACCGCGTAATATCAAGTCATAGCCCCACCGCGATTCAGGACGTGAGAAGTACGCTACAACTTTTTGCTGATCAGTATTCATGGATTATCGTTCACTGCTTACCACAGTGAAATATTCAGCTGATCAAAATTGTCTTTCGAATCCGCATCCAGATTTTCCCAATCATATTCTCTCCATTTCCGTCCGGTCCGTCACCCCAGAACGAATCGACTGGCGAGTTTTCCACTATGAGCCTGTCACCAGCTCTGGACAGTGCCTCGCGTACGTCTTCGTGCTGTTCCGCCTTGGCTTGAAGAATCTGTTCCATAATTGCGACTTTATCTTCCAGCCATGTCACAGGAGCTTTGTCCCTATTTGCATCAGATATTTTCTTAACCGCCTCCGGGCTGCCGGCCTCAAATATACGTTGTGCGATTTCTGGGTGCTCAACGGAAAACTTCTTCCATTGAAAAGCGTGCTCGGCAGTAGGAAATGTTTTATCCCAAATCCGAACTGTATGGGCAGAATAGTTATTCAACGGTTCAAACGCCACCGTGAAAAAATATACTGCCGTATCGGTTTCTCTATTCAAACCAGCGCTGGAGGTTGGATACACGGATTTAGCTATTAATGGAACAATGCGCCTTCATATAAAGACCAAATGATCCTCAATATTTTATCTCTCGAGCCTTTTTCTTAGTTCATCTATGACTGCTTTCTCCCAGTATTTCATGGAAAACCAGCCAATCAATGGTTGTGCCACAATACGGAGCCAGAGTTTGTGGATGGTAACCTGATAAGTGTAATCGATCATGGTTCCCTCCGGACATTCAGAGAGCAACAACTCTTCGTGGCCAGAAGTTCCAAATTTAGGGCTATCATTATCCGAAATGAACCCCCTACCAGGGAGGATCTGGGTTTTCATCTTTACTGGAAACCTTCGACCGAACGATTTAACGGTCGCATCCATTTCCAAATTATTTCCTTCGCGCGTCGTGACTTGTATGGATTCTCCAACTTTTGGAAAATATTCGGGCCATTTTTCAAAGTCAGTCATTATATTAAAAACTTCCGTAAGTGGGGCCTTGATATGCCATTTGGCATTGAGGGTTATTTTTTCTTTCATATAATAATTATATCAATAATTTCAGACTTCCAAAACTTCGCTGAAATATAACTTGGCGGAGGCGACCCCGCACCAGATCGGAGAGGGCGAGATTCGAACTCGCGATACCCTTTCAGGTATACTTGCTTTCCAAGCAAGCGCACTCGGCCACTATGCGACCTCTCCAATCTAGGTGCGGGGCAGGGACGCCTATTTCCGCCGAAGGCGGATCAGCCTTTGGCTGACAACCGCCCCGCCTGCCACGCCTTGTGTAGCATGGCGGGCAGGTCTAGCACGCCTCCATAATTCCGCTTTTCAACCTACACACTATAACCAAATTCCTCGGAAAAAGAAAGCGCTCCCCGTAGGATGGAGAGCGTGCGTGGCGGGCTTCCACAGAGATCATTTGCCGCCGACACCGATCTGGTCAATCAGCCGCGTGATACGACTACCCGGCCGTACTGACCGTTGAGTTGAACTCGGACCCCGGGCCCAGCGTACTCGGTCTGGTTGCGATCAACCAACTTGTCGCCCACCACGACCGTTCCGCTTATGTTCCGGATTTGAACCTCACCGTCGGCGGGGTAGATACCCACCCCCTTGGGACGGTCGCTTGCATTGGGGTCGTAGACCACGTCATTGCTCATCTTGACCACCAAACGGGGCGGCGTGACTGTTGCGACTCGACCACCGACCCTCTGCCTCTTGCTACCACCCATAGTGCCTCCTCTGGGCATTGCCAAACTGCTAGTTGTGGGAATCCGCGATACTGTGTTGACGAGTGAGTATCCCGAACCGACTACCGGACAGTTTCTGCCGGCGGCCGGCTAAACACGGTCGGTACCGACAGAAGGTGAAGCTTGCCAGCGCGCCCCCCGATCATGACCGATGTACCCGACGGAATCACGTGCGCTGAACCTCGCTTGATGCGCACCCCATCGACGACGACCCGATTCGCAGAGACGGTGTGCAGGAGTATTCCCGCTCTCCCAGCGCGGATGCAGGTGCATCCGCCGATAGGCAGTTGGGGCAGAAATGGCACCGGCCCACCAAACTTGGCGACCAGCACCGGAATCACCGGAGTGGTGATTCGTGCCCTGCTAGTAGTCTCCGCGGCACGTAGTCTTCGCTGCATTGGTTCCCCTCCCGTTCTTCATTGAACCAGCCAGATGCGTTCGATACGGCCATCGGATCCCGCCGAAAGCTATATCGATGTGGTACTTCCGATGCTACTACACATAAACGATTATGTCAATCGTATTCGACAGTAAACAGATGTATAATACGCCCAAAACAAACAAGAGCGCCGTCCTCTTGCGCTCTTGCTATAGGTTAACTATGTTTATTTTTTCTTTCGACGCAGCGACTTTTCCAGTTTGATAATATCCAGCGTGGTACGAATGACCGTATCGGGGTTTAGCGACATCGAATCAATCCCTTCGGTAACCAGGTATCGCGCGAACTCCGGAAAGTCCGATGGCGCCTGGCCGCAGAAACCCATATGCCGTTTATTCCTCTTGGCTTTGACGATCACCTGGCTGACCAGGTCTTTCACCGCCTGATTGCGCTCATCGTATATATGACTAACGAGTTCGGAATCGCGATCGAGACCGAGTGTCAGTTGGGTCAGATCATTGGAACCAATCGAGAAGCCATCGAAGATCTTGGAAAACTCGTCGGCCAGAATAACGTTGGCTGGAATTTCACACATCACATAGACCTGCAATCCGCCGACACCGCGTTTCAAACCATTGGCGGCCATGACTTTCAAAACCGCCTTCCCTTCGTCCACGGTTCGGCAAAATGGCACCATGATTTTGACATTCTTCAGACCCATCAGATCGCGGACTTTTTTCAAAGCCTGACATTCCAGTTCAAAGGCCGGTTGGTATTTCGGATCGTAGTACCGCGAGGCGCCGCGCCAACCGATCATCGGATTATCTTCGACCGGTTCGAATTCCTTGCCGCCGATCAGATTGGCGTATTCATTTGATTTGAAATCCGACAGCCGCACGATCACGTCTTTGGGCGCGAAGGCGGCGGCGATGATGGCAATGCCCGACGCCAACTGATCGATATAGTATTGCTTCTTGTTGGGATAGGCGGCGGTCAATTTGGCTATCTCACGCTTGGCTTTCTGGTCTTTGAGCCGATGGAAATGCAACAACGCCATCGGATGGATCTTGATGTACGAATTGATGATAAATTCCTCGCGCGCCAGACCGACACCATCGTTTGGCACGAAACTGTATGAGAAGGCTTGGTCGGGATCGCCCAGGTTCATCATGATTTTAGTCTTGGGGCGTTTGAGGTTCTTGATGCTGGTTCTGGTAACCTTGAATTTCAGCTGGCCGTCATATACCGAGCCGATCTCGCCTTCCGCGCAGGACACGGTAATCGGCCGGCCGGTTTTTATCTTGGCGGTACCGTGTTCGGTTCCGACAATGCAGGGAATGCCCAGCTCGCGGGAAATAATCGCGGCATGACAAGTGCGGCCACCTCGATTGGTCACGATCGCCGAAGCGATCTTCATGATCGGTTCCCAGTCCGGGTCGGTCATGTCGGTGACCAGCACCTCGCCTTTTTTAAATTTTGATATATCTTTAGCTTCGTTAAGCACGTGCGCCACGCCGGCACCAATACGCGACCCGACCGGCGAGCCGGTGATCAGAACTTTGCCCTTGCCCAACAAGGTATAATCTTCCAGCACCGTGTAGTCGCGCTGGGATTGCACCGTCTCCGGCCGGCCTTGCACAATGTAGAGCTGACCTGTGCGACCGTCCTTGGCCCACTCCATATCCATCGGCCGGCCATAATGTTTTTCAATAATCACCGCCCACTTGGCCAGCTTGATCACGTCGCGATCAGTCAGACAAAACTTGGCTCGATCTTTCACCGGCACTGGCACATCGACAGTTGGATTGTGGGCATCGCCGCTATAAATCAGCTTTACGCTTTTGGTGCCCAGCCGGCGCGATAGAATCGGATAATTACCCTTGGCCAGGCCGGGTTTATACACAAAAAACTCATCCGGGGTAACTTTGCCCAGTACAATATTTTCTCCCAAGCCGTATGAGGCATTGATTAATACCACATCCTTAAAACCGCTCTCGGTATCAAGGCTGAACATCACGCCCGAGGTGGCCAAATCAGAGCGGATCATCTTCTGCACGCCGATGGACAGGGAGATCTTGAAATGGTCGTAATGTTTGTCCGCCCGGTAAGATATCGCCCGATTGGTGAACAACGAAGCGAAACATTTCCGGCAGGCCAGCATCAGCTCGGTCGTACCGCGCACATTGAGAAAAGTTTCCTGCTGGCCGGCGAACGATGCGTCGGGCAGGTCCTCCGCCGTGGCCGATGAACGAACCGCCACATCGCAATTTGGCCCAAACTCTTTTTCCAGTTGGCGATATGATTTGATTATTTCTTCCTTTAAATCTTCGGGGAATTCGGATTTGAGAATCGTCTGCCGGATGGCCAAACCACCTTTGGCCAAACTGGTGATATCGCTGATCTTGGTTTGTTTTAAAATTGTGGCGATGGCTTTTTTTATGCCCGCGTCTTTCAAGAAATGCTGATAGGCCGCGGCCGTAACCGCGAAACCATTCGGCACCAACACACCCCGGGGTGTAAGATAGCGATACATCTCTCCTAAACTGGAATTCTTACCACCGACGTATTTTACGTCTTGACGGTTTAGTTCCTTGAACCAGAGAACGAGCTTGCGGGATTTGTTTGATTTTAAAGGCATAAGAAAAAACTTTCGCACCGCGGTTTACGCGGACAAATTAATTATCATGATATCCATGCCAACCAGCGAGGTCACCCGATTAGAAATTGATTTTCTTGCCAAATTGTCCAATCACCGGAATTTCACGCTTCAGACCGTTCATGGCATTGTAGAAACCGTAAATCATACCGATGATGCAAACAGGCCAGACTATCCAACCGATGAAAGGAATAAAGCCCAGTATGACTGAGGCGACAAATAGCACAAACCCCTGCTGGGCGTGGAATTTCACAAACTCGCTGTCCTTCTTAGTCACCAGCATAATCAAACTCACAATCCAGATGTAACTGATTGCGCCGGTTGTTTTGTCGTCCTGACTGACACCGTTCGATTTGGACTCATTTGTTGGCTTGTCCATGTTATGAACTCCTTGGGATCGGCTCGTGCGCCAATCTGATTATTTTTTAATTAGATTAAGTAATTTAAAGTTTCTGAATTCACCCGATGCCAGCCAGTAGGCGGCACCGGCAATGGCAAATCCGATCAAAGATAGCATGATCGGCCAGGTGATAATCTCGAAAAATAAGTAGACTTTTGGATGAATAATAAAACGGAACAGGGCGATCATGAAACCGAGCCAAAAGCCACTAGCCGCGCCGGCGAATGCCGACTGCCAGATACGAGCCGGTTGACGCGAATATAACGCCCAACCCAAATAGCTAAAGATGACCAGGTAGACCAACCACTCGAAACCTGGGAATACTTCAGTAAATTCGGCGGCTGCTAGCACCACCAACGATAAAAACACCGGCCCAATGATGAGCTGGAGGTACTGTCGAACCGGCCGACCGGCCACAACGGTCTGCGGTGCTTCAGCCGCTTGGGCCGTGGTGATTTCGTTGACTGTTGATTCGGTTTTTTCCATACATTTGTCTTGATATTGATTTTTCCCCAGCACCATTCGCTACGCTTCAGGGGCTGGGCTAACGCTATCATCCATTATTATACACTATTTTTTGACGTTTGGCAAGGATTTTCTGCGATCAATCAAATCATACCCGTCGGCGAGCAAACGTTTGCTCGCCTACGATAAGATCTTTATTAAAAGAAAACCCCATCTCAGATGGAGACGGGGGTAAGACCGATAAACTTAAAGAGGCTGGTTGGGACGACAACGACAGATCTGACTTTTCGATTTGGCGATCATTTTCAGAAGCCTGAATACAGGCTAGGACTATGGTCAGCGTCCAAGCCAACCCAAGCACGAACAAAAACCCACAAATGATCCAGTGTCTATGCGTAAATCGGCCCTCGTACCTGAAAAACGACATAGCCCCTCCTCCATCCACTGCAGTACGGACCACGATTCCCATCGACCGTAGCAACTTCTGAAATGTTGACCGACAATCTGTTCACCCACGGTAATGATTAGCGACAACAACAGCGCGGACAATAGCAGCCGCTGCGCATTGTGTGGACTGATCACGAGAATCACTGCAGCCATCGCGCATATACCTAGTGTCACTTTCGAAGGAATAAGACTATAGGTTAGGAATTTGGCCACATCGTGCCACCTCCCCAGCCGCCGCCGACAGACCACTTCCAGCACTCGATCTTGTTGTCGTGAAACGAAATCGGAGTTAAGTGGCGTAATACTGCCGTGGCCAACACACCGTCGAGCAAAGCACCGAGATCCGGATCGAACAGCTCGCGATACTGATCCATTTTTGATGACAATGAGCGCCCCCTTCGGTTTCCAGACCCAGTGTTTCCAAATCTTACCGTATGAGTCCTTCAGAAATCACCAACATCTTAACACCAACGGCTAAAGCCGACAAACCTAAAGGCATGCAGAACCAGTCATTGCGAGGACTCCGAGCAGCGAGGAGGACGTGGCAATCCCCTCGTCCCCTGGTGCTAACCGGGGGATTGCTTCACCCGCTGAGCGGGTTCGCAATGACGAGAATGAATAAACGGTTCCCTCATTATACATTATCAATTATTAATTTTGAATTCTTCCCTATACAACAAAACGGGCGCTGAAGCCCGCTTTGTTTTTTAGCTTTGCATCAGGATTATCGCATTTGATTCGAATGCGACCTGCCCGCCGCTGTTAGCTTTGGCAGGCGGGAGCGTCGTTGAGGGTTCGGCCGATGACGTACTTGCTGGTACGTCGAGGTCGAACCGGAAACGGCAACGAAGCAGTCGGCCAAACCCGTAGGGCGATGCCGTCTGCTCAAGCGGGCTTTGCCCGTTGGCAGACGGCGAGTGCGGTAATTCTAGTAATCCATTCCGCCCATGCCCATGCCCGGCATACCACCCGGCATTCCACCAGGCATACCGCCTTTATCCTTTTCTTCAGGCAGGTCGGTGACCAAGACTTCCGTGGTCAGGATCATCGCAGCGATCGAGGCGGCGTTCTGCAGTGCGGAACGGGTCACCTTGGTCGGATCTACGATGCCTTTATCAACTAGATTCTCATATTTATTGGAACCGGCATTGTAACCGGCGTTGCCGGTTAGCTTCTTAACTTCTTCCACGACAACCGATGGTTCGGCGCCGGCATTCCGGGCAATCTGACGTAACGGCTCTTCGAGCGCGCGCAGTAATATGTGCTGGCCGATCTTTTCCTCGCCCACTAGATTTAACTTTTCTAATGATGGCAGGGCGCGGATCAGGGCCACACCGCCGCCGACTACAATGCCCTCTTCCACGGCCGCTCGGGTAGCTGACAGCGCGTCTTCAATGCGCAGCTTGATTTCCTTCAACTCGGTTTCGGTAGCTGCGCCGACTTTGAGTACGGCCACACCGCCGGACAACTTGGCCAATCGCTCCTGAAGTTTTTCCCGATCGAAGTCCGAGGTCGACTCTTTGGCCGCGGCTTTGATCTGTTCGATCCGAGCTGTGATCTTTGCTTCCTCGCCCTCACCTTTGACGATCGTGGTATTTTCTTTGGTAGCAATTATTTTACGAGCCTTACCCAGCATGTCTAGGTCGGCATTCTCGAGTTTCAAACCGACTTCCTCCGAGATCACCCTACCGCCGGTCAGAATCGCGATGTCTTCCAACATCTCTTTGCGGCGATCACCGAAGCCAGGCGCTTTGATGGCCAGCGTATTGAATGTGCCGCGAATCTTATTCACCACCAGCGTGGCCAAGGCTTCACCGTCGACATCTTCGGCGATGATGGCCAGTTCTTTACGGCCGGCTTGGGCTAGCTTCTCTAAGAGCGGTAATATTTCATTAACCGCGGAAATCTTTTTATCGGTAATCAGAATGTAGGGATTGTCGTACACGGCTTCCATCCGCTCGGTGTTTGTCACCATATAAGCCGAGACATAGCCTTTATCGATCTGCATGCCTTCGACAAACTCGGTCGACATGCCGAATGACTGCGATTCCTCGACCGTAACCACGCCGTCTTTGCCGACTTTGGTCATAGCGTCGGCAATCACCTTGCCAATTTCAGGATCGTTGGCGGAAATTGAGGCGACCTGCTCGACTTCGTCCCGATTGGAAACCGAAACCGGCTTCGACATATTCTTTAGTTCCTCCACGACCACTTTCACGGATTTTTCGATGCCGTGTTTGATGGCCAATGGATTGGTACCGGCCGTAACGTTCTTCAGACCTTCGTTGATTATGCTCTGGGCCAGTACGGTCGCCGTGGTTGTTCCGTCTCCAGCAACGTCGTTCGTCTTGGAGGCGACTTCTTTGATCAATTCGGCGCCCATGTTTTCGAATTTGTCTTTCAGCTCGATTTCCTTCGCGATCGTCACACCATCGTTGGTGATGGTGGGCGAATCAAAACCTTTATCTAAAACCACATTGCGACCTTTCGGTCCTAATGTGATTTTTACGGCGTCGGCCAGCTTGTTGGTACCGCGTCGCAGCGCGTCGCGCGCCTGTTCGTCAAATAGAAGTTGCTTTGCCATAAGTGTAGATTAATTACCGTTATTCAATAATAGCTAAGACGTCCTCATCTTTAAGAACTTTGTATTCGATATCATCAACTTTCACGTCCTCACCCGAATATTTACCAAATAACACCCGGTCACCGGCTTTGAGGCCAAGCTTGGTGATTTTTTCGCCATTGCCGACGCTGACGACGGCGCCCTGTTCTTTCTTTTCTTTTTCGACCGTGTCCGGTAATACGATCCCGGACTTCGTTACCTCCTCTTCCACGAGAGGTTTGATGATCACGCGATCACCCAATGGTTTGAGTTGCATAGGTGTACTGTGGATAAATTAGTAATATATTAGGTTGTTTTGAGCCCGTTTTTAGCACTCATAATAATTGAGTGCTAATTTGGTCATTTCATTTTACCAGAATCTGATAGGAAGTCAAGGGGGCGCTCAAGCGGGACCGCAGCTAACCTTTTAACCTTTTCGCGAAAAGGTTAAAGTCACACCATCCGCCCAATATTGACATCTATGGTAATTTCTGATACTTTCCCCTATTGGAGATAAGCATAGCCGCCACACATAGATAGCGATCGTACCGTCCCAAAACCACAGCCCTGAAAGGGGGACCGGGAACATGTTCAATCGTCGTGGAATGCTCTACGCTTTCGCGGTCGTCTTCGTGGCCGTGTTCGTGCTGGTGGCCGGATGCACCAAGAAGCAGTCGGAATTCACCCAGATCATGAGCTACGCCACATCCGTGGGTGATTACAACAAGGCCTACGTTGCTGCTCAGAACGACCATGAGCGTTTGCTCGCATTGACCAAGATCGGGGAGATCATCGAGTACTCCAGCGACCTGATAGATTTCCACAACCGGATGGGCTATCTTTACGAACTCGGCCAAGTTAATGATCGTCTCCTGACGCTTCAGCGCCACATCATTGAGAACAACCCGCATTTCAAAGTTTGCTGGGATGCTTTTCGGGCATTGCCGGACTCACTGCAGCAACACTACCTGCCGCGTATGATCGACAGTGCCAACTGCTTTGAAGATGGTCAATCAATCTACGAGTGGGCCTCGGACCGCCATCGTACCGAAGTAATGCGCATGGCTATGGACACCATGATTCGAACCAACCAGAGCAATGTCGGCCGAGAATGGCTGGTGAACCATTTACCGCCGGGATCGGCTTCCTGGACCCAGAACGTCAACGAGATTCTCGATGGCAAATGGTGGAAATGTTTCTGCGAGGCTTACAACAATTCATCGGCCATCGGAAGACACTTCTACGAAGAAGTTGCCCGGCATCACCCGGATGTCGATTGGGTTCAGTGTTACGCGCTGTTCGACAACAAACTTCCACTGCACCAGTACGCGCTCGCCCAGCTGCTTAGAGAACGGCCGCTCAGTGCCCTGCTGACGGACTACAAGACGTCCGAAGATCAGGAACTGCGCCAAAAGTTGGCCGGTAGGATCGATACACATTGCCAGTCTCGTGGAGACACCACCGACGACTGGGAGTATGTACTGATCAATTCCGATCCCAACACGCCGCTGAACATCATGGCGCAGCGTCGGCTCTGGGACATCAATGCCCGGCCGATCGGACAGGTCAACCTGGAATCGCCCGCGCAATTCGTTGTTCCTCATTTTACCGGACTCGCCGCCAGCCGACCGCCGACCACGTCCAATGGAATCGCGCTGGAGTGGCAGACACTGAGACCGGTATATCGGCTTGAGGTGCCGGTGCCTGATACGTCGGGGTGCCCACCAACCACTTGGGGCGTGATCAGGCCAGTCTATCGAATCGCGACAAATAACCCCGAGCGCCCCCGGCCACGGTACGAGGGAAACCCCTGGGGCGACATCAAGGCTTCGTACCGATAGAGTCCCAACATCTACCGGTGCGACCACCCACCCTCTTCTGAAATATGGAGAGGGCTTTTTTATTCCCGTAGGTGGGCAAACGTTTGCCCACCTACGTAATAATTGTATATCTACCGTGTCTCTCGCCTTAATAACCCAACCACCAACCACCACAACATAATACCGAAATGCAACGACCAGAGATAGTGATCGAACAGGCCGATGATTAACAAACTGATTAAGGCGGCGGAAAAAGTCATCGCCCAGGGACTGTCACCCATACTTCGCACCAGTCCGCGATATATCCGGCGACAAAGTTCATAAAGAAAAAAACCAAAGACCACAATTCCCAGCCATCCCAGCTCGACCGCGGCTAACAACAAAATATTATGCACCGGCTGGTACTCCCAGGGATTTAGATTGGGATACTTTTCGTGCAGTCCGGCCGTATAGTTTCCCAGCCCGGTGCCCACCAGCCAGTAATGTTTGAATAGATGAAAGGCTTGTTCTTGGTACGTCTCTCGAGTATTGATTGACTGTTGCTCGAGTCGGCTGTCAACTTGTAAGCGCGTTAACCACGGTTGCGGAAAGATCGCGATCGTAACACCCACTGTCAATGCCACAACTACCACCAGCTTACCAAAAGCTATCCGGCGATACGACTGGCTTCTTATTAATGTGTATCCGCCGATCACACCCAATCCGATAACCAGCCCGATGCCGGCGCTGCGTGAAAAGCTGACCATCAGGCCGGCGGTCATTAGAATCAAAGCCGTGAGATAGCAGGCTATTTCGGTAATGAAGCCGACTATCGCGCGTCGATGTTTTTGCCAACGATGACGACCGCGCAGGTTTGGTTCCACCCCGCGCCACCAAGTGTTGATCCGCCCGAATAGATCAAAGTACAGGCCAAATAAAATAACTATCCCCACCGCCAGCAAGCCGCCCAACATATTAGGGTGCGGCAAGGCGGCATAGGCGCGCAGGATTCGCAGTTGGCCGGTTTCAACCACGATGGTGCCCAGCTGACTGGGATCGTGGGTGGCCAGACCGAACCATTTGCTAGCCCACGTTTGTTGGGAGATAAATTGAATCAAACCCAACGCCGCCTGGAGGGTCGCGCCGGCCACAAACCAGCGGGCAATATTGCGCATTGAAATAATTACCGCGCCCAACAACCAGAGCAATAGCGCGCCTTCGGCTATTTTCCACAAGGCAAATAAGGCCAGACTTCGATTAACCGCCCAGAAAAACGACAGCGCACCCACACCCAAGAGACACCAGATAGAGAAATCTAAACTGCTTATTTTATGCCGGGGTTGGCTGTGTCGTTGGATCAATACCGAGATGACAGCCACGATCATTAAAATGTCCCAAGCGTACAAACCATAAGTGCCATACTCCCAGATACCGCGGTTCAGCTCACCGAGCTTCGCGATCCAACGCGTCTGCCACGGTAAAAGGAATACCAATGCGTATAGCAGCCAGCGTGACAAAATTAGTGATATATTCTTCATCGCAAAGCGCTTACGCTGTCCACCCAACGACGCTGGTACTCATCCCGACGGTCGTTTTCGTGGAATTTTAATATCTGATCTGACAACATTACCCGGCTATCGACATTGGCCAAATCTTTCAACTGTCGAGGCAAGACACGACGCTGGAATCGTTCGTTCCATTTTTCCCAGCGCCGACCCAAAGCATTTTTGTGGCCAGATTCAATTAACGTTTTTATCCGCTGCGCCGGCGTGCCGTTAGCTACACGGCGGGTTTCAGTGGGTTGGCTGTGATAGGCGTTGGGAAATATCGTTCTCGTCCAGCCGTTGGCCGAGATGAATTTGCGATAAGTATCGCCCGAATCATAGAGCGGCATTAGTTGCCATACCCAGTGCGCCAGGTATATGTCCGGCTGGCCGCGCCGCAGCGATGCCAGGTTGAGATTGTCTTCGGTGATGTAAAAGCTGGGACATATGGCATCAACCGTGCTGCGTCGGTCATAGGGTCTTTGCCGTAACAACCGAAGATAGCTGGTCGCGTACATTCGGCTGGTCCAAATCCAACCAGGCTGAGTCACGATGAACAGGTCGATATCGGCTTCCCGGCGCGAGTTGCTGTAAGCCAACGAATTGCACACACCGATCATGCGGATAAAAGGAAAATGACTTAGTCGCTTTATATAAGTTAGCGCCTTTTGATATTTCGCCTCGGATTCGCGATAACGGCGTAAACGCGATTCCACAATTTCCGATCGTCCGGCCAAGTGCCAGAAACCGTGCCGTTCACCAATTCGATCGGCAAGCCAAGGATCTGACCCCAACGACTGGTAGATATCTGCGATCGCCGCACCCTCGATCCGGCTATATCGCCAAAGCTCGATGGGAGTAAGCGGGAAGTCAAATATATCAAAATAGGCCAACTCTTCCAGGATCGATTGTGCTAATTCAGTGGGCTGACTCATACAACAATTATGCCCGTAAATCAGCCGAAAAGCAACCCACCATAACCTCCCCCATACTAACAGGCTACAATTGTAATCCCTTGGATTATGGGTAATACAATCTGTCCCCTCCTCAATTGAGGAGGGGACAGATTAAAGTATCAATGTACCCCTAAACATATTCACATTTTGTTAGTATGGGGGAGGTTTTCAGGAACGGTTTTGATGGAGTATGTTGTATTGGCCAATTTGACGATAATAATTGTATAATTCCACTATTCAACTAGTTGTCCAAAAACATGCTGTCATCAATCCGTTCGTACATCTCGAATCACCGAATATCTTTTATACTCTGGTGTATCATCGCTGTGGGAGCTGCTCTGCGTTTTTATTCGCTCAGCTTCGGCTTGCCGGATTTATACCAAATCGACGAGGAGTTTTTTGTTGATCCTGCCCTGCGTATTGCTCAGGGGCACATCAACCCCGGCTGGTTCGGCGCCCCGGGACAAACCGTCATTTATGGGGTCGGAATTATCTTTAAGTTATTACACTGGATCGGTCGGGTAATTGGTGGTTTTCATCTGTCGTTCTTGGACGATTACCATCAGCACATTACCCTGTTTCAAACTTTGGGCAGGGTGCTGCCAGCTTTGGCCGGAGCAGCCATGATTCCTCTGGTGTATTTAATCGGACAGTTGTGGAGTAAGCGAATCGGTTTGATTGCGGCCGGTTTAACAGCCACATCTTTCTATCTGGTTGACCATAGCCACGTGATCCGGCCCGACATTGTTCAAACGCTTCTGATCTTGTGGGTCTGCTACGGTTTGCTTCAAGTTCTGCGGCAACCGAATACTACAAAATGGTACATCTGGATTGGGGTGGCCTTTGGTTTGGCGGTGAATACAAAGTATCCCTCGCTGTTTATTTTACCCGGGGTGGGCGTGCTATTGATTATTCTCCAAATCCGCCATCTATTTCGCTGGGGCCGATGGTTGCTCGCTGCTGTCATATCGCTGCTTACCAGTTTTATTACCGGACCATTTTTATATCTTGACCCGGTACGAGTGTTGCATGACGTAATCATTGAGGGGCGCGATACCCACGGTGGTCACGATCGTTTGGGCTTCTTTGGTAATCTGGGCTGGTACTTCACCCACGCTCTGGATTGGGAGATCGGTACGCTGTTGTTCATATTAACGCTGATTGTAGTAGGATTGATTCTGGTAAAAATTGCCCGACGCCGAATTAACAGTGAGCATGATATCTACGCTGCGGTGGTTATCGCCATTATGGCCAGCTATCTAGGCTGCCTGGCAGTACTGAATCTGCATTGGGAGCGCTGGGTAATTCCGCTAATTCCGTTACTATTTTTTTTCACCGCTCACGCCATTGATAGAATAATCCATCGCCTGCGGCATCGACCGGTTTTATTGGTGGCCATCCTGCTTATTCTGGTCATCGGGCCAGCCCTGCGGCTGATTCGAACCATGTCTGGCTACGGCCATCCCTATACGGTCGCTTCGGCTCAAGGATGGGCGATAAATAATATTCCGCCAGACTCTACCGTCGCTGTCGAACCTTACTCGCCAGCTTTGCCGACCAATCAATACAAGATTATCAGCCTGCCAAATTTGAGTTGGCACGATTTAACCTGGTATCGGACCCAAGGCATTGAATACTTTATTCCCAATGAAAATGTCAAAGGCGTGATGGCCAGTGAGGTTGATCGATTAGGTTCGAATACGAACTTTAGCAACGCGCTAAAGGGTTATACGGAGTTAGAACGAAATAGCGCGTTAGTTTATCAAATTCCGACGGATATTGCCCGAACCACTAAACGGCTAGTGGAATCAAACGATTGGGTAGTATTAAAAACATTCCGGCTCGATTTAGTACGAGGCCCGTATGTACAGATATTCAAGTTGTACCAGCCATAATAGCTGCAGGAGACGATTCACCTTTTGGTCAAAAGGTGTTTTTGTATAAATATACTTGTTTCTCGTTTCAAATCACCTTTTGGCATAATGCTAAATTATCGAAAATTTTAACAAACCAACCCCAGTTTTTTATTTCTTCGCCAACTTATCAAATATCTTCTTTAAGTACTGACCGGTATACGAACCTTTTACCTTGGCCACATCTTTGGGCGTGCCCTCGGCGACTAATTGCCCACCCTTTATGCCGCCCTCAGGTCCAAGGTCAATAATCCAATCGACTGACTTTATGACATCGAGGTTGTGTTCGATTATTAGAACGGTATTACCTTTGTCGGCTAGTTGATGCAAGACGCTCAATAACCGTTTAACATCGTCCATGTGCAGACCGGTGGTCGGCTCGTCGAGAATGTAGAGCGTGCGGCCAGTGGCGCGGCGTGACAGTTCGGTAGCTAGCTTAATCCGCTGGGCTTCGCCGCCCGACAGTGTGGTAGCCGATTGACCCAGATGAATATAGCCCAAGCCGACATCAAGTAAGGTTTGCAGTTTTTGGTGAATCGCCGGTATGTTCTCAAAATATACATAGGCCTCTTCCACTGTCAGATTGAGTACGTCGGCAATATTCTTGCCCTTATAATGAATCTCTAAGGCCTGCTGATTATAGCGTGCGCCGTGACATTCTTCGCACTCGACACAGACGTCGGGCAGGAATTGCATTTCGATGCGTTTCAATCCATCGCCCTGGCACGATTCGCAGCGGCCGCCTTTGACATTGAAGCTGAACCGGCCGGCTTTGTAACCGCGCAGTTTTGATTCCGGCACCTGGGTAAAAAGATCCCGAATGTAAGTAAACACGCCCGTATAGGTCGCGGCATTGGAACGCGGCGTCCGGCCGATCGGTGATTGGTCAATGTTAATGACTTTGTCGAGATGCTGCAATCCGGTGATCGATTTGTGCTTGCCGGGAATCTCTTTGGAGCGGTAGAAATGTTGTGATAATGCCCGCGCCAGAATATCGGTCATCAGAGTTGATTTACCAGAACCGGATACTCCGGTGATACAAATAAACTTGCCCAGCGGTATTTTCACATTAATATTCTTGAGATTGAACTCCTCCGCGCCTTCGATGGTGATAAACTTGCCGTTTCCGGGACGATATTTCTTGGGCGGATCAATCGACATTCGGCCGGACAGGTAAGCGCCGGTTAATGACTTTTTCTCTTTCATGACCTGGGCAGGCGTACCGGCTGCGACAACTTCGCCGCCATGTTCGCCGGCGCCGGGACCAATGTCTACCACATGATCAGCTTCCAATATGGTGGTTTCGTCATGTTCTACTACTATAACCGTGTTCCCCAGATCGCGTAAGTTTTTCAAAGTTTCGATCAGCTTATCGTTGTCGCGCTGGTGCAGACCGATCGATGGTTCATCTAAAATGTATAACACGCCAACTAAGCTTGAGCCTATCTGCGTGGCCAACCGAATGCGCTGAGCCTCGCCGCCGGCCAGCGTAGTAGCGGCTCGATCGAGCGTCAGATAATCCAAGCCAACATTGCGTAAGAATAATAGCCGATCTCGGATCCCCTTGAGGATCTGCTTAGCAATGATTTGCTTGCGCTCATTGAGCCGGTGCGGGTTCGTTTTGTCAGTTAACGATTGAAAATACTCGGCGGCTTGTTCAATCGTCAGGCTGACCACTTCGGCGATGCTCTTTTCGCCCACCGTGACCGAAAGAGCCGCCGGCTTCAGACGCCGACCCTGACAAACCGGGCAGGGCGAGATGCGCATATAGCGTTCGATTTCACCGCGGATGTAATCAGACTCGGTTTCTTTGTATCGGCGTTCCAAATTCGGTATCACCCCCTCGAAAGTGGTCCAGAACTCGCGCACTTTTCCGCCGTCAAAATCATTATTGACATCGTACTTTTCATCGCCAGTACCGTTCAATACCATATCGAGTTGTTTAACGGTCAGTTTTTCCACGGGCGTGTTGACCGAAAAACCATTTTTATTCGCCACCGCTTCCATGATACGGAAATACCAGGTTTGATTGGACGATGTGCGCGACCAGGGCCGGATAGCGCCCTGGGCTAGAGTCAGCTTCTTGTTGGGCATTACCAAATCGGCGTCGATCTCCAGCTTTGTGCCTAAGCCGGTGCAGGCCGGACAGGCGCCGTGAGGATTATTAAAAGAAAAACTGCGCGGCTCGATCTCGGGCAGACTGATGCCGCACTTAGTACAGGCAAAATGCTGACTGAAAACCATGTCTTCTTCATTGTCATCGTGCTGCACGGCCACCAGACCAGATCCCAGATCGAGCGCCGTTTCCAGCGAGTCGGCCAGTCGGCCCCGATCCGAACCTTCGGCCTCTTGCTTCTTCATTGGCTGACGCATCGCCGGAGTAATCTCAATCCGATCCACCACTACCTCTAGCGCGTGCTTCTTGTTCTTGTCCAGATTCAGCGCTTCGGCCTCTTCCAGGGTATAAATTAACCCATCAATCCGCACCCGGACATAGCCGGCTTTGCGGATTTTTTCCAGGACATTCTTATGCTCGCCCTTTTGATCGCGAATCAGCGGTGCCAATAAAACAATTTTCGTTCCGTTTGGTAACGCGATAATCTTTTCGATAATTTGATCCACTGACTGACGCGCCACCTCCCGTCCACAATTGGGGCAATGGGGCAAACCGACTCGGGCAAAAAGTAATCGAAGATAATCATATATCTCGGTTACCGTACCGACCGTCGAACGCGGATTGTGTGATGTCGATCGTTGGTCGATTGAAATCGCCGGTGACAGCCCATCAATCTGATCAACATCTGGTTTGTCCATCAAACCCAAGAACTGCCGGGCGTAAGCGGACAGAGATTCGACATAGCGGCGCTGGCCCTCGGCATAAATGGTATCAAACGCCAGCGATGACTTGCCGGAACCGGACAGGCCCGTAATCACGATTAACTTATCGCGTGGTATTTCCAGACTGATGTTCTTGAGATTATGGACGCGAGCGCCCTTGATAACAATGTTGTCAGCCATATTTAAATAATCTTGAACCTCTGCGTTTGAGCTAAATTTGACCTGCCCGCCGCTGCCAGCTTTGGCAGGCGTGGCGTGGCTGAGGATTCGGGCGAAAGCGTAGTTGAGCTACGCTAAGGCCGAACCGCAGGCCGCAACGAAAAAGTTAGCCAAAGCTGTTTAAGGGTCAGACTACGCCTGGTCAAAACAGCGTACGCAGAAGACCATAAAAAATAACTACGGGACAGTATACCGCACATAGTTAATACTGGCAAGTATCTAGGGGGCGGGTTGACACAAAATAGAAAAAGCCCAGCGTTTCAGGCTGTCGTAACAGCGTCAACACGGGCTATGAATCACCGTCATCGTCCATAGGAAAGACGAGACCGCAGGCTACCAGCACCAGACCCACACTAAGAAGTAAAACGCCTAGACATCCACAACCCACATCCAACAACCATCGACCGCAACGCTTAGGCCATTGATCTGGCTGGCGTGTCGGCAGTTCCAACTCCAGAAATCTCCTAGCCATCTGAACCTCCTCCCAGATGGTGTTCCCTGTACTTTTCTTAACGCAACCCGCTCAAAAAGTCAATATTCAATTTGGTCATTATGCCCGATAAGATTGGCTTCGTACTTTTTCAATCTTGACTTTCGGACTCAATCTGCGTACGCTCATAATATTATGGACAATGATACTTCAATCGAAGCCACCCGGCACGAACGGGAAACGACGGAATTCGCGCGGCTCAAAGAACTGCGCCAGCAACACCCCGAGCTGTTTCATCGCGACATTGTCACGCTGCACCCGAAGGTGTTGAATTTCTTAGGCATGACGGCGCTGCCCAAAGACTTGCCGCTGGGTTATATCCGGCTTTACCCGGAAGATTTTATCGTGGAGGAGGTCAGCCGCGACGGTACGATTCACACGATCGAACCCGAGACTCTACCCGAGACCTTGACGGCCGAAGACCGGCGCACGCTGTATTGCGATGTGGTAAAGATGGGCGTAGGTACGGCCGACATGCAGTGGCGATTGGCCAATGAACTAAATGTTGACCGAAGCCGTGTGTTATATGCGGGCTTGAAAGACGAGGTAGCCATTACGTCTCAACTCATAAGTCTGCGCGGTGTTCGGTATGAACAGATTAAGGGCATTAAATTGCCTGGTATTTTCTGCAAGAATTTTTACTACGGCAAAGATATCATCCGGGTCGGCTCGCATGCCGGCAATCGCTTTACCATTTTGGTGCGAACCGAGCGGGATATCGCGGCAGAGGATTTCAATTCAGCGATCCAGCGGGTTGAACAGTCGGGTTTCCTGAACTACTACGGCCACCAGCGGTTCGGGTATCGGCCGCACCGTCTGGGCAACCGGCACTCGAATCACGTCTTGGGTAAATTAGTCTGCCGCGGCGAATACGATCAGGCATTGAAAACGTTTTTGACCGCCACCAACGATAACGAGATGCCGCTGTTTGCCAATATTCGGCTGGAGGCGCAAAATATTTACAGCGACTGGCCAAAATTACACGAGCTGTATGGCCGTTACCCGGTTTATTTTGAACGTGAGCTGATACTGGTTAGCCATTTGATGGCCAATCCCAAAGACAGCCTAGGTGCGCTGTGCATGCTCGAGCCGCAGGTTAAAATGTGGGTTCAGGCATACGTCAGTTATTGTTTCAATCTGCTACTATCCGAGCTGTCGCAGAAAGGTACCTTGCCCGAGAAGCTGCCCCTGCCGATGAGCCCGGACACGGCCGACCGGGCACCCTATCGTTCCCTCTTCGAACAGCACGGTACGCTCGACATATTTAAATACATCAAGCCCTTCCCATCAATCGCCATTGCCCGGCACCATATTGAAACCAAAATCAAGGCGGATATTCACAGCCTGACATCAGTGCCCAAAGGCGTGATCGTCAATTTTACGCTGGGAAAGGCTTCCTACGCGACCACCTTCCTACTTAACCTGTTTACGCTGATTACCGATGAACCCGTACCCGAGTGGGTCGATCGGGACAAAATAGATATCAAGGCCACCATCGGTATCGGCTCGGTTAAAACGGCCAATGACGCGCTGGGCAAGTCGATGGCACCGCTGGATATGTAGTAAGACAATTAAGAATTATAAATTTAGAATTCAAAATTATTGAAGCCCCGTCACGCGGGGCAACTTTCGTTTTACATTATAAAATTTGACTTTTAAATTCTTCCATGAAAAGTGAAAGGCTCTGGATGATCTCACGAATCGACATAGTCGAAACGATTTTGATCACCCAGAGCCTGGATGCATGGGGACGTTCTACCGTGGAGGCGAGAGTGGTGCGCTACTCGGTGGCCGGGATGTCCTCCGTGGCGAAGTTGTCGCCATCGAAGGTCAGGACGACCTTCGGGGACTTGCCGGTCCCACCGATCAAGTTGATGGTGGTCACCGACGGCTGTCCGACAGCTGGCGGGTTGCGCCAGACGTGGCAGATGAAGAACCTGTTCGCCGGAATGCCGCTGGGGAGCTGCTGGGTGCCGGGGCCGCGCTGGAAGCGCACGACGCTGACCGTCTGCTTGCTGCCGTGACGCGTTTCCTGCTCCTTCCAGTACACTCCCTCGACGTTGTAGCCGAAGTCGAACAGCCTGGCAGCCAGCCCCTTGATAGAGATCGGTCCGGTCTCGCCCGCGACCTCGATCGTGTGTTCACCGCTGTCGGTGACAAACGTCGTCGAGGGCAAAGGACGAGCCTCCGCCAGCTGTACGCCGTAGAATTTCAGCTCGACGATCTGGTGGAACATCGCAACCTCCTCCGCGGCAAGCTATGTCGCGGTGGTAGAACGTATTGCCCGACGAATTCCCGCCCATTTAGGCAGGCTTCATACAGGCGTTTTGGACAGAACACTCCTAAACTGAAGTAGTATATTAGCGCATCTGACTAAAATTGTCAAGAGGCCAGGCGGGTATATTTCCTAATATTAGCCTAATTACATTACCAATATATGTTTTATACGAACTCTCTGCGTGCTATAATTCACCAATGACGGCAATTTCCCAAAAACTCGCCTCCCTACCCAAACAACCCGGCATCTACATATTCCGCAATGCCAAGGGGTCGGTATTGTATGTGGGCAAGGCGATCAATCTCAAATATCGCGTGTCGTCGTACTTCCGCCGGTCGGCCGCGCTCGAGCCGTCCAAACAGCACATGGTCAAACTGATCGCCGATCTGGAATATATTATCGTCGATTCCGAAACCGAGGCGCTGTTCCTCGAAACCACCCTAATCAAGAAATACCACCCACCCTATAATGTCATCATGAAGGATGATAAGAACTTCGCGTACTTGAAAATCGGCCTGGCCGAAGAATTTCCCTCAGTCACCATCGTCCGGCGATTATCCAAAGGTCCGGCGAAATACTTTGGCCCTTATTCATCGGCTTACGCGGTCCGGCTGACATTGAAACACATGAAAAAAATCTTTCCGGTAAAAGTTTGTTTGAATAAACCCGACGATCCCTGCTTCGAAGCCCAGATCCACCGCTGTGTGGGGCACTATTTAACTCCCACTAGCCGGACCGACTACCAGATAATCATCAAGCAGTTCATGCGTTTCCTAGAGGGTCGCGGCGAAGAGGTGGTGGCCGACTTGGAAAAAAGAATGGCGACCGCGGCTTCGAAACAACAATACGAATTGGCGTCGGCGCTGCGCGATCGTCTCTGGGCGGTCAATCGGGTACTGGATCGGCAAAAAGTCATTCTGCCCAAACGGGACAATCTGGACATGATTGGCTTGGTGCCGGAACGCAATCAAGCCGGTATCAGCGTGATCATGTTTCGGGATGGTAAACTGATCGATCGGCGCAATTTCATCCTAAGTAATATCAAAGACCAATCACCAGCTCAATTGCTGGCCACGTTTATCGAACAATACTACACTCAATCCCCCGATCATCCCAAGAAAGTCATGCTGGCGGCAATGCCCGAACGATCATCAGAGATCGAAAAATTGCTCCAGCTAAAAATCCAATTGGTTCAGCGCGGTCAATTTGCCAAATTGGTAAAACTGGCCGAAGCTAACGCCCGCGATCATCTATTAAAAACAATCACCGCCGCGGAAACCGACCAAGCAAAGGGCCGGCAGTCACTGGAAAACCTGGCTAAAGCCTTGCGCCTGTCCGATCCGCCCCATCGGATTGAAACGTACGACATTTCCAATATTCAGGGTGTGAACGCGGTCGGTTCGATGATTGTGTTTGAAAACGGCCTAGCTAAGAAGTCGGAATACCGTAAGTTCAAGATCAATACATTCACCGGTTCAAATGACCCGGGCATGCTCGCCGAAGTATTGCGGCGACGCTTGAAACACCTGCCTGCGTTGAGACAGCTCCGGCAGGCGGGTCGTATCGAATCTGCTGGTACAACCCAATCGGTTTGGCCGATACCGGATCTAATCATCCTCGATGGCGGGAGGGGCCAGCTCGGTGTCGTTACCCGCGAGCTTTCAAACGAATTGTCCGGCATCAAAATTGTCGCACTGGCTAAACGGCTAGAAGAGATCTTTTTGCCCGGCAAACCCAATCCGATTGTATTACCGCCCAATTCTGAGGCGCTTTTCTTGCTCCAACGCATGCGCGACGAAGCGCACCGGTTCGCCATATCGTTTTACCGCCAGACACACCGAAAGACGACAGTGAAATCACAACTGGACGAGATACCAGGTATCGGCCCCAAAATTAAGAAAAAATTGCTGCAAAAGTTTGGTTCGGTTGATGGAATTCGGCGGGCTGACTATGTCGATCTGTCGAACGTCATCGGCGCCAAGCTTACTGAATCGTTGCGGGAACAACTAAGCTAAGCGCCGATATTAACAGACGTCGATTATCTAATGGGCCGAGATTTACTTTCCTCGTGTTCTTCCCATTGTTCCGATGATTTGGTATTGCCAATTTCATTTAGGCTAAAGGTAGCCCAAATAAATAAGATGAAACTTACCAAATTAATCGGCGTGCGAATATTGTTGAGCGTGTGCCAGCTTTGCCGAGCGGTTTCCCAATCGGCCGGCGGACTGGATAGATTCCAGGTTTTGACGTATTCGTTGATCGGAACATTGAATACGATCGTAAAAACACTGACACCGAAAAAGAACAATAGCCAACCCCAGAAGGTCAGCTTCCAAAACTTGGTATAACGCTGCTTCCGCAGCTTGATTAGCGTGTACAGCGGCAAAAGCATGGATATTGTCGCTACCACGATTACACCAGTCGGAAAAGCATCCAAGCCGGCAATCAAACCTTGCTCCACTTTGGCGTACTCGGAACCGTTCAGGGTATTTAGCATCGGCACTACGCCCTGGGCAAACGCGTATAATAGCCCGGCAAATAATCCCGTACCGAAAGTATATATTAGATGCACTAACCTGATATTTCTCATGTTTAAACCATTAAATTATTATTTCTATCACTAGCCTGCGAAATAGATAACCTTGCATAATATAGATGCCAAATCATATTGTCAAGAGTGAACGTGAAACTATGGCTCCTTGAATCAATTTTGTTTATCTTACATGTATAGTATCTGATTGCCTCGATTACGATATATTTGCTAATATAGTTGTGTAACGTACTTACAAGAACATGCCACACACCGAAATTGACCAGCTGGAAAAAATAGTTGAGAAGCGCGCGACCCGCCGCCATCGCAAAAAACACCCGGTCATGAAGGTAAATAGCCGGAGCGTGTTTGGTTTGGTTAAAACCATCAAACGGCGTGCTGAAAATAAGGCGTCCAAATAGTACTAATACTTCACGAATTATTTTTTACGCTGTGTGCTTGAAATACTTTCTTGACAATCATTGCCGCATCTGGTATTGTGAATCCTAGCCAAAGTGGCTTTTTTCGTTGAACTATGCAAACATATCTAGACATTGCTATGATCGTCCTGGCCGTACTCCTGGTAACGGCTATTCTGCTGCAACAGCGCGGCTCCGGTTTGGGCGGGGTTTTTGGTGGTGAGGGTAATGCTTTTCAAACCCGTCGCGGTGTTGAGCGAGTATTGTTTATTTTTACTATCGTTGTCGCCGTACTTTTTTTTGGTATCGGCGTCGCCAGTTTGATGATAAAATAGTTCATACGTTCTAATTCTAACCCACTTCTAGTGGTTCGTTTGTTCGACCAAATTAATCGTTCTCTGTCCAATCAAAGACGAAAGCTGCCCGGCTTTCGAGCGGGCTTTTCTAGTTCCAATGATCTGCCTAAAAAACTTCGTCTGCCGACTTGGAGCCAGCTGCGCCGGTTGCCCGATGTGTTGTCGGCTGTTGAGCTAAAAATATTTGTCGGCTTGATAATCGCCTGCGTTATGGCCCTGGCCTGGCTGGGAATTCGGTTTTATCTGCATCATACCGTAGTCGAACCCAAAGTCGGCGGTGAATACGTGGAGGGCGTGGTCGGCAATCCCAAATACATTAATCCGGTCTTGTCTCAAGCCAACGACGCTGATTTGGATTTAACCCGGTTAATTTATTCCGGATTGTTTAAATATGACGCCACCGGTGATATCGTGCCTGACCTGGCCGAAGGCTATGAATTGAGTGAAGATCAAAAAACCTATACCATCCACTTGCGATCGGGGGTGGTCTGGCACGACGGGCAGGCATTTGGCGCCAATGACGTACTGACTACGGTCGACTTTATCCAAGCCGCCGAAGTCAACAGTCCGCTTGAACCCAATCTTCACGGAGTCATAGTCGAATCACCCGACGACCGAACCGTGACCCTGACCCTAAAAGAACCCTTTGCGCCATTTTTAAACTCACTGACTTTTGGGATTATTCCGGCCCATATTTGGAGCGACATTCCGGCGACCTCGTTTGCTCTGGCTGAAGCCAATCTTAAACCGATTGGTACCGGCCCATTCAAATTCCGCGTATTAAAAAAGGATGGGCGTTCGGGCGTCATTCGTTCCTATGAGGTGGTACGCAACGATTGTTACTACAACCAAGCGCCATATATTGAGAAAATGACCTTTTTATTTTATCCGGATTTAACTAGCGAAATTGACGCTGGTAAAAGCAAAAAGGTTGAAGGCTTGGGCTATATTCCAAAAGAGTCGCGTACCACGTTGGAAAAAAACCGCGAGATAATCGCCAAGCTCCTACGCCTACCGCAATATACCGCCGTATTCCTCAACCAAAAGAATTCACTATTAAAAGTTAGCGAGATCAAACAGGCGCTGGCCTATGCATTGGACAAACCGGCGATCATCCAGGCCGCGCTGAACGGCGAAGGCGAGGCAATCCAGGGTCCGATATTACCTGGCTACATTGGTTACAATCCCGAGATTAAGAAGTATGAATACGATCCCGCCAAAGCCATGGAGACACTGGACAAAGCCGGCTGGACCGTACCTGAAGGCAGCACCCTGCGGAAAAAGGGCGAGCAAGAGCTGCGCTTCACTTTAACAACGATCGACCAGCCTGATTTTGTCACCACCGCCAACCAGCTCAAGGATTATTGGGAAAAAATCGGTGTCGGCGTGGAATTGCAGATCATTGATTCGGCTCGAATTGAAAAGTACGTAATCAAGCCGCGCGACTATGAGGCGCTACTCGTAGGCGAGATTGTTGGTACGGATCCCGATCCTTACCCATTCTGGCATTCATCCCAGGGCAAGGATCCGGGATTGAATTTATCAATCTTTGCCAATAAGGACGTTGATCAATTACTAGAAGAAGCTCGCAAAACGAGCGACCCGGAACAACGTCGGATGAAATACCTGCATTTTCAAAACATTCTAGCGGAACAGTTACCCGCGATCTTCCTGTATAATCCCACGTATACCTACGGACTGGCCGAAAAAATAAAAGGATTTTACTTGGAAAGAATTACGGTACCAGCCGATCGATTCATCGATGTGGAGAAGTGGTATATCAAGACTCTGCGTCGCTGGAGGTAGTTAAAATACATTGTTGGCAAAGGTTGTATCTTCAGTGCCGGGATGGGTTGCGGCCACGAATAAACTGAACTGCTTCAGTTTATGAGGAGCCGCAACGGGCGAGGCGTTGTCGTAGACCGCCGAACCCTGGAGGGGGTATGTTCTATACAGTTATGCCTAAAAGCAGAATGATGTTTATGTGCCGCGGTGGTGAAATTGGCATACCTGCCCCGTCTTCGCCGAAGCGGCTTCGCGCAGGCAGGCCGCCGTACTGGCCGAAAAGTCTAAGTGGTATTGCGTCTATATGGGGGGCGAGTGGTGAAATTGGCATACACGTACGGTTCAGAGCCGTATTGGAGCAATCCAGTGAGGGTTCAAGTCCCTCCTCGCCCACCATCTAAGCGAAATATAACCGACTATCGGCCAGGCAGGCGCGGCACGCACGGTTCACCTGCCCGCCCTGTCTGCCGACAGGCAGGCGCATGGCTTCGGCATGCGGGGAGCCGTGTGACCGCAAGGTCATGGGAGTTCAAGTCTCCCCCGCGGCACATAGATATTATTCGTAAGTTTTGGCCTCTGGGTAGTGGCTAGATTAATATATTTCGCACCCTGAATCGAATCATTGCAAATTCGATAACGCTGGTTTGTCAATGAACTATTGTGTCCATATCATTAATAATCAGCACTAACACGCATTAAATCAACTATTATGATGATGAGTTCAAAGAAACAAAAACCAATCGCTCGAAAACGAACGCCTAATATAGTCCCGCCCACCGATATGAGTGATAAACTGAAGATTATTCCATTAGGTGGCATGGAGGAAGTCGGCCGGAATATGACTTTGCTCGAATACAAGAATGATATTATCTTGATCGACATGGGTCTGCAATTCCCCGAAGAGGATATGCCCGGTATTGATTATATTATCCCCAACATTAGTTATCTCAAAGGTCGGGAAAAGTACATTAAGGGAGTAATCATCACCCATGGCCACTACGACCATATCGGTGCCATTCCACATTTGATTCCGGCCCTCGGTCGGCCACCGATTTTCGGCAGCGCCTTAACCCTGGGCATTATAGCCAAACGCCAGGATGACTACAAAACGGGCGGCAAGCTGGATCTGCGAGCGATCAACAATACATCCCGACTTCGACTGGGCCTGTTTGACGTTGAGTTTTTCGGCGTCAGTCATAATATCCCAGGCTCGATGGGCATTATTATCCGGACGCCGGTCGGCATTGTGGTTCACACGGGCGACTTCAAAATTGACCTTCAGCCTTCGGGCGATACGCCGACTGATATTGCCAAGATAGCGGGCCTGCATGATCAAAATGTTCTGGCAATGATGTCCGACAGTACCAACGCTACCCAGCCGGGACATCAGTTCAGCGAATCAGAAATCAAGGGCAACATGGAAGATATTTTTCGAACCGCTCCCGGTCGGATGATTATCGGCACGTTTGCCTCGCTGTTGGGACGAGTTCAGCAGATTGTCCAGCTGGCAGAAAAATATAACCGCAAAGTAATTCTGGACGGATTCAGTATGCGCACCAACGTGGAAATCGCCCAACAACTGGGTTACATGCACATCAAACCCGACACACTGATTACCTATGATGACATGAAGCGATATCCGTCACAGCGTCTGGTAATAGTCTGTACCGGTGCCCAGGGCGAGGATCGAGCCGTGTTAATGCGGCTGGCTAATCGTGAACACAGGTTTACCACCATTGAAAAAGGCGACACCGTAATATTTTCCTCGTCGGTCATTCCCGGCAATGAACGCTCGGTCACGCGCCTGGTTGACACGCTATACCGTGAGGGTGCCGAAGTCATCAATTATAAAATGATGGATATTCATTCCGGTGGCCACGCCAAACAAGAAGACCTGAAGTTGATGCTGCGTCTGGTTAATCCCAAGTACTTAATCCCCATTGAAGGCAACCATTCATTCCTTCACGCCCACGCTAAGGTCGCCATATCGGCTGGATTTGATCCAAAGAACATATTCATCGCCGATAATGGACAAGTGCTCGAATTCACCAAGCAAGGCGGGCGGATGACCAGCAAGAAAGTGCCGTCCGACTATGTGATGGTGGACGGATTGGGAGTTGGAGATGTTTCGGAAGTGGTCTTACGCGACCGGCAACAGCTGGCTGCCGACGGCATGGTGATTATAATAGCTACGATCCATGGTAAAACCGGCCACCTAGTCGGCCAGCCGGACATTATCTCCCGCGGCTTTGTCTATATGAAGTCGCAGCAGCAATTGATAGATCAGACGCTCCAGCGGGTGAAAAAAATCCTGATTGACCATGAACCCAAAGCTTCGCTTAACGATACCTACATTCGCAATAAGTTGCGGGATGATATCGGCCAGTTCCTATTCCAAAAAACAGAACGGCGGCCAATGATTCTGCCAGTCGTGATTGAAGTATAGTATTACAAACAAGCGTGACGCAAAACGGGCCTTAAGGTCCGTTTTGATTTATCAACACCCTATTTGACTATTTACTGAAAAAGGTGTATAATACTATTGCTGCCTGAGATCGGGCTGAAACAAATCACACGGAGGAATGGGAAATCAACAAAAATACCACCCGTCAGTCGATAATCTCGCCTAACATAGCCACACTTTTGTGGTCTTTTTATATATCAGTAGTTAAATACATTAACCAGAAAAAATGAAACACACATTATTCGCTAAGCTAGGGACAATGCTTCTCTCTGTAGCCGTTTTTGCGGTAGGAATCATTGCCTTTAACCAGCCGGTACTAGCTAATGATCATGCCACGCATATTGCTACCACAAATGACGCGATCATTACTGAAATTTCGGCAGTAACACCCAGCAGCACTACACCATCGACAACAACTACATATACAATCACGTTTACCACAGCCGCCGAGATTCATGGATCGTTAATGTTCGGCTCCCGGTCAATCGGCTGCCCAAACAACACCAATTGGTTGAATTGTCGGATTAATTTAGCCGGTGCCACACTTCAAAGCTTTAAAAATGACGCGCTCGAGAATATGCCGGGCGATCTTAGTGCATGGGATGAAGGATTCGCCATTAACGTTCCAGCCGGACTGGTCGCTGACACTTACACAGTAGTACTGGCTAATGTCGGTAACCCTGCCGTACCAGCTGCCGCTTATCGCTTATCCGGTCGCGGCGCTCAAGGTGAAATGGGAGAAAATCCCCCCTCAACACCCTCCGATCCGTTCTATTTTATCACTCCCGCCGTTAAAGGAACCTTGAAACTGCCCGATGGCACCACCCCGGTTCAGAATGCCGGCGTCAACTTTCACACCCAAAACTACTCGTTCCAAACCAACTCCAGCACCGACGACTGGGGATTCTACGCAGTTAGTTCAACCGGGGTTAGCAATGGAACTTATATGATCGATTTCTGGGTTTCGAACATCGATGGCTATATCGCCCCCAGTTCGGCTGAAATCGCATATGCCGGATCCACAGTGACGCACAATGCCCAATTGGTCGTCGCCAGCAAGATGCTGACCGGCACCGCCAGGTATACCGATGGTTCAATAGTGACAACGGGCGGCGAAGTATTCTTGAACAAACGCGGCGGCGGTAACGGTAAAAACGCTACTCTCGGAGTGGGCGGAACTTACAGCATTTCTCTTGATGGTGGAGAATGGGACGTATCGCTCAATGCCGGCTGGGGACAAAACGGCCCCCGACTAGTCGATTGGGCTCAGCCACAAATGCAGAGCGTATCATTCAGCAATGATAGCGTAGTTGAAAATAAAGTAGTTAATTTTTCACTCGTAAAAACAAACGCTCAAGTCAAGGGTCGCATATTGAAACCCAACGGGCAGCCAATGTCCAACGGCTCAATCGAATTGCGCCAGGGCCAGGGCCAGGGCATGAGCTCGGGCATGAATCAAGAGGGCCGATTCACGATCAATGTCTCCGATGGAACATACAAGCTGAATGTATGGTTCGATCAGAATAACCCTGATTACGCCATGCTGTACTATCCCGAAGCAACCGTCACGGTAAACGCGAATCAAATCCTGGATGTGGGTGATATCTATCTTAGCCAAAAAAATGCTAGCCTGACCGGCACGGTTACATTAGTAAACGGCAACCCAGCATCGGGCGTTAGCATTAACTGCTGGCAGCAGGGTTCGTTCGGATGGGGACGCGGTACCAGTAACGCCGCCGGTGTTTTCGTGGTTGGTGTTACTCCCGGATCCTGGCAATGCGACCTCGACCGCGGTGGTAATTCCACTTATATCATGGCTGAAAATCGACCCCCGACGCAGTATGAGGTCAGCGCCAATCAGACAATAACCGGCGTTAACTTTGTCGTTAAACAAGCCGATGCCAGATTGAATGTCCGCCTGGTTGATCGAAACGGTAACGCCCTCACCAATATGAACGGTTACGCCTATGCCCAAGAAAAGGGCGTCGAGATGATGCCGGGTAATCAGTACGGTACGGGCGTCAATCGCGGTATCGCCGCCATCGCTTTGGTCGGCGGTAAGACTTATCGGGTCGGCTTCAACGCGCCACAAGATCAAAGCGACTACCTGCTCGATAGCGAAGTAGAGGTTACGATCGGCCAGGGAGAAGAAAAAGCTGTTACGCTCACTTTGGTTGAGCCGGATGCCCGAATTACCGGCTGGGTGCAAGATCAAAACGGTCAAGTCGTCACCAATGCCGATATCGAAGTAAACGTCGGCACGGATGGCGGTGGCATGTGGAGCAACACCCGACTCAATCCGAATGGTTCGTACACTTTGCGCGTCAAGGGCGGCAAAACGTATATGATAAATTTCTTCTTCCGAAACCGAGGCGATTTCGTTCAGACCAACTCTCAAGACGCTCCGTTTGATGTGCCGACTGGAGCCACGATCACTAAGATATTGACCGCGTATCGTGCCGACAGTAAAGTAGTGGCGCAGGTACTGGATCCTAATGGTAATCCAATTCCATTCGGCTATGTCTGGTGTTCAAATAGAATGTACATGGAAGATAAGATGAAGGGTGACTTTGCGGGCGGTAAAACCATCGAGGCGGGCAACGAGGTTCGCAATGGCGCGGCACAGGTGGCTTTGATCGCCGGTAAATATCAATGCGGCACCGGCACTCTTCCGGGACAGAATCTCTATATGCCACCCGAGTCGGTTGAGGTGGAAGTTTCTCCGAGCGCTCCGGCTAGCATTACCCTGCAATACCGCCAAGCCGACGCGTATGTCACTGGCACGGTAACATTGGATAATGGCTCATCGCCTCGCATGGGCTGGTGCCATGCTTTCGAAGCGTCAAAAGCGTCATCCAACCAGAAGGGCGCGGGCGGTTTCTCGGGCGGCCAAGTAAACGACGGTGGCTTTTCGATCCCACTGACACTGGGCACCTGGTACATTGGCTGCGACTCTCAGTCATCGAGCGGCTTCTATCGCTCCGATGAAAAAATCGTATCAATCACCAGTAAGGGCACTCAAACGCAAAACTTCACCCTTAGCAAACAAGCTTGGGATCTACCGAAGGGCTTAACCGAAGTGTTCGATTCAACCACCCAGAAGAGCGTCACGCTCCCCGATGGCACTACCCTGACTATTCCAGCCAATTCGCTGGCTACGAGCGGAAACGTGACGTTCATCGCCAGTCCGAATATCAATCTCTTCTACACACCCGACACCAAACCGGTAAATTTCGCCTGGGACTTTTCGGTCATGGATTCGAACAATGCCTTGATTCAAAGTTTCAACAGCAATGTCACCATCTGTATTCCCTACGACGATTCACAGTTGCGCGACCAAGGTATCGATGAGGCTGACGTAGTAGCTAAATACTACAACACGACTTCGGGAGTTTGGCAACTTCCGGACGGTGTTACCCAGGATACGGCCGCAAACACAGTTTGCTTCTCGGTTAGTCACTTCACCAACTTTGCCCTGGCTTCGGGTACCAACGGCGGCAGCGGACAAGTAGCCGACTACAACATCATAGCGGCCCCGTTATCAAAAGGTGGCCCCCAAATCGTGGTCAGCGACGAAACGGGTAAAGTTGTCAGTAAGTTCTTCGCCTACGCCCAAAGTCTGCGCGTCAGCCTGCAGGCCGTGACCGGCGATGTCGACGGCGATGGCCAGACAGAGATTGTGGTGGCCGCAGGCACTGGCGCCGGCCCACAGGTCCGTATCTTCACCATGTCCGGTCAGCTGAAGAAGCAGTTCTTCGCCTACGACCAGCGTTATAGATTCGGCGTCAATCTGAATGTAGCCGATGTCACCGGCGATGGTGTGGCTGAAATAATCACCTCACTGATGGCCGGCGGAAAACCGGAAATCGCTATCTACAACGGAACGGGTAAAACGTTAAAGCGGTTTTACGCTTACGCCCAATCATTCCTCGGTGGTGTCAACGTTGTCACTGGCGATGTGAATGGCGACGGTAGCGATGAAATCATAACCGTGCCCGCCAGCAAGGGTGGGCCGGAGATCGCCGTATACAACGGCTCCGGTAAGACCTTAAAACGATTCATGGCTTATGATAAAAGAATCCGCGGTGGCTATAACATTGAAACCGGCGACATTAACGGCGATGGAAAAGCCGAGATCGTAATCGCGCAGCCGGCTGGCGGTACCACCGAGATTGCCGCATTTACCGGCACAGGCAGTACGGTAAAAAGATTCTATGCCTACGCCCGTAACTTCAAGGGCGGCGTGAATATCAGCGTTGGCGACACCAATGGCGATGGCAGCGATGAAATCGTCACCGCGCCAGCCAGTATGGGTGGACCCGAGGTAGCCGTGTATAGTGGCACCGGGAAAACCTTAAAACGATTCATGGCTTATGCCAAGACTCTCCGTGGTGGATATAGCGTATTCGCGGCGGACATCAATGGCGACGGCTTAGCCGAGATTGTCACCGCCCCCGGTGCTGGTATGGGTCCGCAGGTGCGCACTTTCAATCAAGCCGGCACGGCTCTGAAGAGTTTCTTCCCGCTCGCGCAGTCGTTCCGCGGTGGTCTCTGGATCGCTCCGGGACTTCAATAAGGAAAATAAAAAGTTAAACCAACCCAGCACCGTAATGGTGCTGGGTTGGTTATAGTGTCATTGGCTCAATTAATCCGATCTGTTATTTTTGGCACAAGGGAGGATACCGACATGTATTTGAAACCCGCCCGCCATCGTCTGCCTTCCACTTCGCTAACCGCCGCCATCTACACCACTGCTATGCTGGTTATGCTGGCCGGCCTTGTCTACTACTGTGGGCACCAGCTCTTCACCACCCTAGCCAACTGGCGCTTCCCTTGTCTCCCCCGCTGACGAGGGATTTTCTTTTGCGCCCTCATGTATACATGTTTAAACATTTCGACGCGTTATTTCCATAGATATACCCGCCTTAGCGTTGGAGGTATCCCTTGTTTAGTATTTTTAATTTTGAACGATTTCTGCTATAATTGCCTCATATGAATACGAAACTACGAGTATTTTCAGGCATCCAGCCCAGTGGCCAGCTGCATATCGGTAATTACTTGGGAGCCATTAAACAATGGATTCCTTTACAATCTACCAATGACTGTCTATTCTGCGTGGTTGATTATCACGCCATCACGGTCAAATACGATCCTAAGGATATGCGGAACCGGACTCTCAATGCCGCCCTCGATTATCTAGCTGCGGGTTTGGATCCGAAGCGAGCGACTTTGTTTGTTCAATCACACGTGCCCGAACATACCGAGCTGGCGTGGCTGTTGAATACAATTACGCCCGTAGGGGAATTGCGTAGAATGACACAATGGAAAGAAAAAAGTGGCATAAAAGATATTCGTTTTTATAATCCATCGCCTGATAAAAAACTGCATTCTAGCGCAAACTTTCAAATACAACTCAAAGGTTTTAGAAACACCGTATATAACAAATACACAAGCTACTTATTAATGAATCTAAACAAGAGCCTTGGTAAAGAAAATGATAATAAGGAATATAATAAGATTTGGGAGACAGAAACTGGTAACTTATTGCGCTCTAAAGAGTTTACTGAGATAAAGAACAATATAGTTCGAGAATATGAAGAAGAAACTCTTAATAAAGCTGACGCCGGACTATTAAACTACCCAGTACTCATGGCCGCCGACATTCTGCTTTATCACACCAACATTGTCCCGGTGGGTGAAGACCAACAGCAGCACGTTGAGCTGGCCAGAGTTATTGCCAGAAAATTCAACCATCAGTTTGGCCAGACATTCATTGAACCAACCAGTCAGCTGTCCGAATCCAAACGTATCATGTCGCTGGCCGACCCATCGAAGAAGATGAGCAAGTCACTGGGGCCGAAACATTTTATCGCGCTGACCGACTCACCCGCCATCATCCGCGAAAAAGTCAGCAAGGCTGTGACTGATACGGGATCAAACGAAGGTGAATTAAGCCCCGGCATTAAGAACCTATTTTTATTACTAAAAGAGTTTGGAACCACTGAAGAGTATCGGAAGTTCGACGCCGCTTATCGCGATAAATCTATCCGCTATTCCGATTTAAAATCGACTCTGGCCGAAGCCATCATCCGCACGCTCAAACCGTTTCAGGCTAAGCGTGCGGCATTGGCTAAGAGCCCTAAAAAGATCTGGCAGATCCTCGATGACGGCGCCAAGCGAGCCCGCCCGATTGCCCAAAAGACTCTACGCGATGTGAAGGTAAAAATGGGTTTAGTATAGTAATATATTCAAGCGCGTTAGAACCGTTCCCCTCCTTACCAAGGAGGGAGTTGAGCTTGCCTGCCGGAGTCATACGTAGGCAGGGGTGGTTGAGGGGGCATTTGACGTACCACATCATCGGGATATAATTAATTAGTCTGCTTACCACACCGAAAGTCGGTGACTCGGGCTGATATACGCAGACCCAATGGGAGGATCGGGACTATGTGCATGGACCGGGACGCGGTCGCCCGGCTTCGTCAAGCGGGTGATGATGAGGGCAAGATCTCCGGAGTTCAAGGCGAAGGCCGGTGCGGTGGTGGGAGCGAGATCACCGTAGGCGCCAGACGTCGCGGTGTCACGACTGGCCACCTATACCAGGGTGGTGACACGACCCCTCGACAACGCGTGGTGCCTATCACGGATCGAGTGACGAACCGTCGCGTTGACGAAGGCGACTGCGGTATGGCACGCGGCGGCAATGAGGGTTGAGGGTACTTCTATCCGATGCCCTGCAGCCAATCAACAGGCGGATCAGGACAACGTTCCCGAACCGCCTCTTTCTATTTGGGTAATTGAAGCGCTCTTGAGCAAGTTTGCATAAATTATCCTATTGTCCTAAGATAATTATCGGTTAACTCACGGGCCCCAGTCCTTCGGAAGCGTGAAGCTGGGAGGTTATATGAAGCGGTATATCGATCCGGTATCCAACTGTGTCCTGGGGGTAGGCGCCCCACTACTGATCTCCGGCGGAGTAATGGTAACCAGGTTGCTGGTGAAAATGGGCGGCTTCTGGTCGATCATCGGCGCGCTGACCACCCTGGTAGGCTGTCTGTTTCTGCTAGTGATATTTATCATACTGATGCACGATACCGTGTTACCGGGTATCAGACGAATGCGATCCAAAGAACCCAGAGCACCTGATTCCGCCCCGTGGACCAGACGGAACACGCCCTAGACCAAACCGCCCTTGCACATGCGAGGGCATTCTTTTTGCTTCATTACTTGTGAAGCAGCGTCGGAAATCTCATCGTGCCTAATCCGATAAGCATGTTTTCTGCGCCATAACCCTTTTACCCAATAACTTACTAGCGATAACGGAAAATGGCTCTGCTTCGCCCGTTACTAAATATCTAGCCTCTCCATTGCCGCTGAACTCTTGTGTCTGGCCAGTCTGATTTAATACTCTAACTAAATGCCGCGCCACGGCCGCGCCGGAATCGAGCACTCGCACACCCGGAAGTAATTCTTCAACTACCGGCCTAAGCCAGGGAAAGTGCGTGCTACCCAAGGCTATCGCGTCAGCATTAAATTCTATGATTTTTTCGACCACGGGTCGAATCGCTGAATACGCCGCGGGCGTGGTTATTTGCCCCGCTTCCACCAGGCGCACCAAATCCGGGCAGGCAATTTCCAATACCGACAAATGGGGGGCAAACTTTTGCTTGAGATCATGATAGATCGGCGAGGATAATGTCCGTTGTGTCGCCACTACGGCTACCCGATTGTTTCTAGTCTGTTCGGCCAATGTTTTCAAAACCGGAACAACACCGATTATCGGAGTATCGGAATATATTCGTCGTAATTCTTCTATGGCCACCGCCGTAGCCGTGTTACAGGCGATGACCACAACCGCGGGCCGATAAGACATCAGGTGCTTTATCGCCCTTAGCACTAATTCCTTTACTTCCAATTCCAATCGATCACCATACGGAACATGCGCGGTATCGCCAAAATAAACCACGTCCATGCCTGACTCAAGATTTCGAATCTCTCGCAGTATCGACAGCCCCCCGATGCCGGAGTCAAATACGCCAATCATGTGTGATTAGCTTAGCGCTTCTAGATTGACGCTGATCTTTGATGTCCAATCAATTTCGTCAAATCCATGCAAGAGCTTGCTTAGATAAGCACGTAGTTTAGCAAACTGTTCGGTTTGGTTGGCTTCATATTTGATGGTCAGATACGGGCCGTTTTGCGAGTAACGAATCACCAGCATGCTATCGGGCAGGTCTAGACGAACGCCATCACCCGCCCGTTCGTCATCAATCACTTCGGCGTCCGGATAATCCTGGCGCAGTATCAAACCAATTTTCCCCATTAGGGCCACTTTTTTATCATCGGCGCAGAATAGTTTGATCTCCGGGCTGGATTGATATATCGGCAGAGAAGCCAGGGCTTGCGATAAACTCTGATTGGTCTGATCCAAATAATGCAACAAACGCATGCTGGAATAGAGGCCATCATCATGATTGTAGAAATCAGCCGAGAAAAAGAAGTGTCCGGACAATTCGCCGATAAAGGCCGCTTTTACTTCCTGGTTCTTTTTCTTTAAAAACGAATGTCCCGTGCGCCACATAAATGGTTGGCCTCCGTATTTAGCTATGGTTTGCGGTACTACTTTCGAGCATAGCGTATTGAACATTATTATAGCGCCGGGGTGCGCCTTCAAAACATCAATAGCAAACAACGCCACCAAAACATCGTTCCAGATAATGGTTCCTTTATCGTCGATGATGCCAATTCGGTCCCCATCGGGGTCGTAGGTAAACCCGACATCAGCTCCAGCTTTGAGCACGCCTTCTCTCAGCCGTTCTGCCACGGCTCGCTCGGTCGGGTCGGGCGTACCAAGCGGAAACGATGGGTCAATGTTTGTATTCTGTTCGATCACGTCGCAACCGGCTTGTCGAAAGAGATCCGGCGCAATGATGCCGGCTGTGGAACAGCTCGAGTCGATCACGATTTTAAACTTTCGACGTAGCGGCAAGCGCCTAATAATGTCTTCGTTATATGCCTGGCTGATGTCCTGCTTAACCGACTGACCAGGAGTCTGGCCCGGTTCATAATCCTCCTTTTCGACCATGCGTCGTATTTCATTCATGCCGTCTGAAACCAGTGTTTCCGATAAACCAATGGCTAATTTGAAACCATTATACTGAGCCGGATTGTGCGAAGCGGTGACCATCGCCCCGCCGGGCCGATTCAAATAATGCTGTGCCCAATAAAAGGTACCAACCAAGTTCATGCTAATGTCAACTACGTCGATTCCCGCCCAAACATAACCCCTGATTAATGCTTCGGAATAAGCTTCGCTGGTAGCCCGGCAATCTCGCGCTACCACTGCCCGAGTAATGCCTTTACGTTTCATGTAGGTGCCGTGCGCTTTACCGATATGTTCCACAATTTCTGGAGTCAGGTCCGTATCTACCACGCCGCGTAGATCGTAGGCTCGAAACATCTCTGGATTGATTTTCATATTTCGTGATTTACTCTTAAATAATGTTTTAACTTTGATGCCAACTAAGGTTTTGGTACTGCGATCTGGCTCTCTTTCATCGACGCTATCTTTCGCAATACAATCCCGCCCAAAAACCAGATCGTACCCAGCAAACTGACCAGCCAACCGATTAACGGCAGCCATGTGGCCATGGTGAATATTGCCAGGCCGACCACCAGCCAGATCGCAGGAGATAATGGCCGGGCTGGTAGTATTAGTTTAAACAAGTATTGCCCAATAGCCAGACCGACAAATACCGGTGCGGTATATAGAAAGACTAGATACAAACCGATAACTATTAAAGCCAGCGGAATGCCAACCACGGTGATAAAAAGTATTGCCAATAATATCGGCATACCAATGAATATCACCACCCCCCAGCCGATTTTGACCATTGGTTTGGTTAACATAGCATCGTATATATGACCGCAACCGCGTGGGAATAGCGCCAAGGTTGCGAACCCGACCAAAAGCAATGCCAGATAATTGAATATGGTTACCAGCGGTGTGCTGACTTTCAATATGTCCTTGAAACTCGTCACCGGATCAGTGGTCTTGTGGTAACTTACTGAACCGCTTACCCGCGCCGGATCAACTGTAACGGTGGCATTGCTGCCGTATCTCAGATTGCCCTTTATGCTCGCTTCAGGCGCGACTGTGAGATCGCCGTTGGAAATAGTAATATTGACATCGCGCTCTACCTGCCCGCCAATGTTAGCCGAAAATGACTGTCCGGTTACGTTACCCGTTACCACCCCAGCTATATTGACTGCGCCAGCCGCATAGGCCAAACTTTGGCCAATCTGACCATTGCTGGTCACCTCCAGGTTGTTAGCCGCTACGGTTACATTTTTAGCTACCGAGCCTCGTATCGTAATATCACCTGACGCAACCCGCACACTGCCACCAATAGTACCATTGACCATCACGGAATTAGCCAGGGCGATTAAATCACCCTTGATATCACCGTTCACGATGATCTGACCGCCGGTTAGTAACGCGTCACCATTAATAGTCCCATCAATCGTGATCGTATCGCCAAATTTAACATAATTATCATCAATCACTTGATCCTGCGCAATCACCGAAGAAACTGTTTCAGCGTGTAACGATAGCGGGATTGTTAGCGCCAGACATAGGGCAGCAATCCAGATTGGCAAGCGTTTTTTTCTCATAAGTTTGTTATTCATATGGAGACTTAATAATGGGCTGGCGTCCTAAAGTCAGCCTTGATTAACATTTTATATTCTTTGGGCAATTGCCACTATGTTATCTGATTGTTTGGCGGCGGGAGCTGCCGTACCGCGACTGGACCAAGCGTGCTCGATTCGAAAACCGTTACGTTGCAATAAACTTTTTAGTTCGTGTTCAGTAAAAGCATGATAATATTGCTCAACACCTGAGCTGCGCCAGGGTACCAATATGTCATTGCGATCATACGGGCTCATGCCGAAAAAGTGTTTCCAGTTGTTGCGCCGGATTCTCCCTATGTGCGGCTGTCGCCAAAGATTCCAGACATTAATCAGTAACCAACCGCCGGGCTTAAGAACATCGTACATGTTTGATACCGCCAAGCGCCGCAATTCTTTGGAAGGAATATGATGCAATACCGCGACACAGAAAACGCAATCAAATGTCTGCTTGGGAAATGGTATATTAAGAATGTCCCCTTGGGCGAAATGATACTGCGGAAAGAGACGCTGTCCCTGCTCCAATATCCGAGAGCTGACATCCAATCCGGTGTAGTCCACCTTTACACCTTCGAATATCTTCGTTAATCTTCCATTACCGCATCCGATGTCCAATACCTTGTCGCCCGATTTGACCCGGGTCAGAAAATCGTGGAACTCGGGCCAGATATTACTCCGGCTGGCCGAATAATCCTGAGCGATCAGCTGGTAATCGCTGCGGACCTTACGAAGTACTGTTTGAGCAAAAGCATGTCGCATATTGAGCTACAATCTATCGTCAAGGAATTGGCTGGTCAATCGATCACGACCGTTGATGAATTGACCGATTTTAAACGCCGAATCGCACGTCAATACCGGATCGGTATCTTATCTAATAATACACTTTTACGGGCATATCGGCAATGGTTAACCAGGCCAAATCGGGTCATGAATTCGAACTTGCTAGACTTATTACGCCGGCGTAAAATCCGAACGCTATCTGGTGTAGCGGTGGTTACGGTATTAACAAAACCACACAGCTGTCCCGGTGCTTGCGTCTATTGCCCCACCGAGGCTAGAATGCCCAAAAGCTATCTCGCTTCCGAACCGGCCGCCCAGCGTGCGCTGGGTTATAAATTCGATCCTTACCGCCAAGTAGCCGGCCGGATTGCCATGCTGCAGACCAATGGCCACCCGACCGATAAAATTGAACTAATCGTGCTTGGCGGCACTTGGTCGGCTTACCCAAAACGTTACCAAACCTGGTTTATCAAACGGTGTTTTGATGCGGCCAATGGACGTACGGCTTCAACGTTGTCTTTGGCGCAAAAATGGAACGAGCGTACGTCAAACCGCGTCATCGGGCTGACCCTAGAAACCCGCCCGGACTGGGTTACGCCAGTGGAAGTAAGACGATTGCGCGATCTCGGCGTTACCCGTGTTCAGCTGGGCGTCCAATCGACTCACAACGATGTACTGAAATTAATTCGCCGTGGACACACCATCGAAGACGTGATGACGGCTACCAGACTGCTCAAAGATGCCGGGTTCAAAATTAATTATCACCTGATGCCGGGTTTGCCTGGCAGTAATTTCAAAAAAGACATCGAGGATTTTGACACCGTTTTTGGCCACCCGGGCTTGAAACCCGATTTCATCAAACTTTATCCCACCCTGGTAATAAAATCATCCGCGCTGTACCAATGGTGGAAATCCGGTAAGTACAAACCTTATACAGCCGCGCAATTGCTCAAGCTAATCCCCGAACTGAAGAAACGTGTTCCGCGCTGGGTGCGCATTGAACGCCTGGTGCGCGATATTCCCGGTAACGAAATCGAGGCTGGCAGCTTGGCTACCAACTTGCGACAAATGCTACAGGAGCGTGGCGTCGTTTGCCAGTGCATCCGATGCCGCGAAGCGCGTAATAGTGTGGTTAGGGCTCATCAAGTAAAACTTTGGACCGAAGAATATCAAACCAATGGTGGGCGTGAGCTGTTTATTACTTTTGAAGATAAAACCAGAGCCAAGCTCTATGCGTTTTGCCGATTGCGCTTACCCAATACCTCCGTGGGCGAGGTTGGCCCCGCCTGCGACAAAGCTTCGGCGGGCAGGCAGCCTCGCCTCCGAAAATTATTTCCCTCACTCAAAGGCGCCGCCCTCATTCGCGAACTCCACACCTATGGTCAGCTTATACCGCTGAAAGGCAAAGGTACCGCCGTACAACACCTTGGATTTGGCAGACGACTAATGCTTGAGGCGGAACGTGTGGCCAAACTTAACGGATATAATAAACTAGCCGTCATCTCCGGTATCGGGGTACGGGCTTATTACCGTAAATTGGGTTACCGGATGGAAGATACCTATATGATAAAACTGCTTAGTTGATACCCACCAGTCTTAAACCTTCTGAAAATCCGCCCATTGAGAAAACTTGTGGCGCCCAGTACCAGTTTCGGTGCTGGGCTGCCCATGTTTTCGACAGGGCGGCCTTTCTTTTCTGTCACTTATCTTTCGAAAAGAAAAGTGACAAAAAGTTTACTTATTTTGAAGTTTTTGTAACGTATCGATACTAATGTTTATCAACGCATCAACTACACCGTCCGCCTTTGCATAGTCTTGTGGCGGTATATTGGAATTACGCACAGCGACGCAATAACACCCGGCCGACTTAGCCGATTCAATACCGGATTGAGAGTCTTCAATCACCACACAATCTGACGCCGGTAACTGTAAGTATTTTAGAGCATTCAAATATGGCTCGGGATCCGGCTTGCCTTTGGTAACCTCGTCACCGCCAATAATGTCATCAAAGTATTGTTTTATCTGCCACTTTTCCAGAACGGACAGAACATATGGCTCTTTTCCCGATGAAACAACCACCAGTCGCAAACTTGCCGCCTTTAGACGTTCCAGTAACTCCAGGGTTCCGGGTAACAATGTCTGACCCGATTCGCGCAAGGCCTCAAACACCGTTCGACGTGCATCCTCTAAAACAGACCGAGGAGCAGAGACACCTAAATCGTGGCGAATAAATTCGAAAGCATCCCGGGTACGCCGTCCGACTATATTATGAAGCTTGGAAGGCTCTAAATCGGCCAGCTGAACATTGTACGGCTTCAACGCCGCATCCATCGCCTGACGGTGCCATGGCCAGGTATTGACCAACGTGTCGTCGAGATCGAAGATGATAGCTTTAATCATGTTTCCACGCATTCGAAATTAACCACCCACAAAAAATAACATGATGGATAATAATAAAATAGCAGTTGATAATATTGTCATAGTCACAACAAGAGTCTTTTTTGTCGATACAAACATTCCAATAAAACCAAGCACCCCAGCGATAAATAACATAACATAGTTCAATATAAAAAATATATTGAATAGCTTCTCGGGGCACCTTCCTGAGACATCAAACATCGATCCGCATCCATTGCTCATTTCAAACCAAACCCGAATTATGAACGAAATTAGCCCAATTCCGAAGGCGACTAGTGAGAGTGTGGCGATATAGTCACCCGCCCGCAATTTGGGCGGTTTGGGCACTTGATTAATAGGCTTTAAGGTTGCGGTAGGTTTGTTCATTGTATATATTTACTGTTTCAAATACTTCTTATACAAATACACCGCCGTAATCGTCGGGCTGTCTTTGATTTTTCCGCGCTGAATCATTTTTTCAAGCTGTACTAGAGTAAAACCCTTCATTCTCGTGATGTCGGTGTCGGTGAAGTCTGAGACTCTACGGCATTCATCTGCCAGATAAACGTTAAATCCTTGATTGCAGAAACCCACCGCTAACCACAAATGGGCCAAATGGATAAACTTACCCGGCTTGAAGCCGGTTTCTTCCAACAATTCACGTCGCGCACCGGCTCGATGCGTCTCATTTGGCTCCCAATCGCCTTCGGGAAATTCCCATGACTCAGTTTGGACAGGGTAGCGAAATATATTTACCAAATATAGCTTCTGCTGATAAACCGGGATTATTAAAACAAAATCGCGTTTCACTACGACTCCATAAATGCCCTTTTTCCCATCGGGCCGGATCACGTCATCATGTCGAATGGTCATCCAGGGATTTTTATATGCTACCCGCGATTTGATTGTCTTCCAGGGATTCTTCATACTTAGAATGTATTATCTTTTGGCTATAGGAAAACTGCGTTTTACGAATTGATCAATAATAGCGGGTAGATCGTTCTTGCGCCAATATTTTTTCACAACCACCGAAGGATTGCCGGCTACCATTGGCGTCAGCCGTTTTCCGGGCCGACTGCGATAGAGACATAGAATTGGTATTTTCCGACTTTGAGCCAGACCAATCTCGAAACCAACTCCAATACTGGGCGTGCTTATTTCAGCTACTAAAACCGAAGCCGAGGTCAACCAGGCTTTGTCGCGCCGATAAATTTGCCGATCGGTGATTCCGCTTTCACCCCATTGCGGCAGATCGGCACGGCCAATATGCACGGTCAGCACTTGACCATATTTTTGAAGTATTTCAATTATGCTTTTTTGATAAGGCTGATCCCGCCGCCCGCTTCTGATCGACCCGGCAAAATATATCTTCATAATGGCAGTATACCACATTAGCGTCTAATTCAGAATGACAAAATGGGACAATTATCTTTAAATATGATAAAATATCTTTATGGCAAGCACACCCACACCAACTAAAAAACTCCGCATCGGCTGGTTTTCGTTCAGCTGCTGTGAAGACAGCACGATTGTCTTTACCGAATTGATGAACGATCATTGGGAAACTTGGAAAAAAGTACTCGATATCCGACATGCCCGCGTTTTACAAAGTCATAACGTCCTCGATGAGCTGGATGTGGCCTTTATTGAGGGTGCTTTAACATCCGACGAGCACGTGGCCAAAGTCAAAGAGATCCGAGCGAAATCAAAGAAAGTGGTGGTGATTGGCGCCTGTGCCTGCATCGGCCTGCCTTCATCACAGCGCAATGATTTTGACGAATTACGTAAAGCTGAAATCCAGCCCATCTTGGATAAGTTCAAATACCTGCCCAAGGTATTGAAGATCGCCGACGTGGTTACCGTCGATGCTTCCGTGCCTGGTTGTCCGATGGTCGAAAAAACGTTCTTGGCTGTGCTTGACGCGGCTTTGAAAGAATTTAATATAACCGTTTAGTTATGCACCTGGTTGATTTCAATCTCAAAACCGAAATAACCAAAGTCGAGGGTTCGGCCACGCTGGACGTTAAAGTCGCCAATGGCAAAGTTGAGCACTGTCGCTTTAGTATTACCGAGTTCAAGCGTTTTTATACCCAGGCTCTCCGTGGTAAACCATATCGAACCATCCCCACGCTGCTGGCTCGTATTTGCGGTACCTGCTCTAACGCACACCTGCTCTGTAGTATTGAGGCCTGCGAAAAAGCTCTAGGTATCGTACCATCCCCCCAATCTCAGATTATGAAAAATCTGTCGATGTATGGATTGAATATCCGGGACCATGCTTTGCACCTGTATCTATTCGCTTTACCGGATATGCATGGCAAAGATTCATTCTTTGAGTTTGACGAAAATATACCGGAAGAGCATCAGATTCTGCACGACGCGTTTGAAATCAAGGCAGCCGGTAACTATTTATCGATAATTATTGCCGGTCGTAGTGTGCACGGTATTAACCCGACCATCGGCGGCTTCCTGAACGTACCCAAGCCGGAAGAGATTGCGGCCGCGATTGAGAAGCTCAGCGCCGCTCGTCCAGCTGTATTGCGCACGATCAAAATATTTTTGGACAGCCCATTCAAGTTTGATCGCAAAACTGACTTCATGGCACTAGTGGCCAATCCATTTAGCTTCTTGGAGGGAGAAATTGTTTGTGATGATGGCCAGATCATTTCGGAAGATAAATTCCGTAGCCACCTAGAACACGTGGTGTTGCCCTATTCCCACGCCTCTGGCTACACGTATAAAGGCAAGACATATTTGGTCGGCTCATTGGCTCGATTGAACCTTTCCAGAGAGACATTGCATCCCGATACCAAACGCGACGCGGCCGAAGCGTTGAAACGTTTCCCGTCTACTAATGTATTTGACAACAACGTCGCCCAAGCGATTGAAATATTGCACTGCATCGACCATGGCATAGAATTATTGCGCTCACATAAGTTTGTCAAAGAAGCACCGGCTGTCCCGGTCCGAACATCGGGTGTGGGCGTCGGTGTGATTGAAGCCCCGCGCGGTACCCTGTACCACAAAGTCGCCATCGCGGCTGACGGCAAAGTGACCGAAGGCGAGATTGTAGTACCGACCGGCCAAAATCAAATTAACATCGAGCAAGACCTGGCTCGCCGCGTCGAGGAGTTGTTGCCATCCGACCCCAGCCTGGAAACAATCCAACTGGAATTAGAAAAACTGATTCGCGCTTACGATCCATGTATGAGCTGTGCGTCACACTTCTTGAAACTGCGGATAAATAAATAGAAAGGACAGCGTTGTAATTACGCTGCCCGCTGAGCCATCACGGCCGCATACACCACCATTGGTGTTTCATCCAACTCGACCACCTGGTCAAGTATGCCATCGCCGACCGTCCATTCACCCGCCATCGCGTCGATCCGAGTAATACCGCACTTGTGGTGACCGGCGCCTGGTTGGCGTACGCGCAGCTCGATTATGCCGCGCAGCGTATACCTGATGAACAGCATCAGAATCGCTTGCTTCATACCGGTGTAACTCAGATTCCGGTTGGCGTCGTGGATGTTGTGGTAGCGGTAGAGTGCGCGACCGACCTGGGTAATCACCAGATGTGAAGGTGATTGACCTTCGATTCTCCGAAACACGAATCCCAACACGAATTCCTGATCCTGCTCTCCGCGCAGCAATACCTTCATCGTGCCTCGGAAATGCCGATTTCCGTAAGCTTCTGTATGGATCATCAAACGAAAGAACATGGCTGCCTCCTTCTAACCGCGTAGGCCAAGACTCCTCCTATGTATAGAGTACCATTCATTCACTATGCGATCAATTACTTATTTACCCAGCAGTGTCCTGATAGCTTCAATCAGCTGAGTAAGAACGTCATCTTCCGGAGCGCCTGATGGTACGCCAAATATCGTCAGTTTGGGCAGCTGGCCGACTTTTTGCAACATGCGTAATTGCATACCCAGGTCAAAATCGTGCATGGTAACACTGGGTGTCTTTTGGAATTGATCGAGTGAATTAAACACCGTTACTTTGTCTAAACCCTGGACGGTATCGATGATATATAGTTGCTCGGGCATCACCCATTCATCCAAAGGGTCCTGGACAATAAATTTTATATTGGGGAATTCGCTACTCAAACGCTCCTGCAGCCGTAACGGCAGAGAGTCTTGTGGTAGATCAATGTTACCAAATAACCAAATTTCTTTTGTCATGTTGATAATTATAGCATCATCATAATGAAATTAATACATTCGTTAACAAGCCCACCAACCACCCAGCATCCGCCTCAGGGGTGGTTTAAAAGGAGGGGAACGTTCTTTATCGTCCTGAGCGCAGTCCCGTCACTCGCGAGAGACGGGACGTAGGCGAAGGACGACCGAATATCTCCCCTCCTCTCAGAGGAGGGGGTGGGGGTGGTTACTAAAGCGTCTGATTCGACAGCGCCATATGCTTCAACGTGTAATACAGCAACTGACGCACCTGCGGTTCGTTGATTACCTCGCACATCTTATGCCAATGAAGCGATACCCATTGCCCCGGCACCAACTCATCAAACTCGGGCGCCGCGTCTAATTGACGAGAAGTGGTATATTCGACCGCTGCACCTAATTCTAATAGGTGACCGTTCAATATCAATGGCCGGCGCTTAAGAATTACTTTAGGTCCATCGGTTCGCACTACCTTACCCCAGCTGACCCGGCACGCGTCCATACTTTCTAGATTATGCCAGATCGCGTCGTGTCCGGTGCGCTTGTAGGCGTTGAGGACATGAAACGAATGGTGCATGCGGGCACCTTTGGGCAGCTTGTTTACCAATTGCTCAAATGACTTGGGGTCGTAGCGTTTTTTCAAGCCCAAAGTTTCGGCAAGGTGGCGAAAGAATATCTTGGGTGAGATCGTTTCCAATAAACTATTACCAATCCAATACGCTTCCACCACCCGATCATCAAACGGGTCCGCGATTCGATTGGCCTCGGCAATTTGTTTCAAGTATGGATACAGGGTTTTAAAACCGGTCAGCAATCGTTCCAAGCCAGGATCGCTGGCTCCGGCCTTGATATATGACAAAACTTCCCGATTGGCATCCGGGCCGCACAGATGGAGTTTGTTTGGTCCAAAACCATACCGAGCGCAGCGCGCTACGCCATCAAGAGTAGCGGCGTGCGCATCATTCAACTTCAGTTTAGGTATTACAACCATAACAACGTGCCTCCGAGTCCCGCGCATCGTAGTCCTGTGAAGCCGTAGGCGTAACAGGACGAAATTGCGTCAAGAGTGGCTGGGTTGGGTGCGATCATGTCGGATGTGATTTACAGTTCGATAGCTTAAGAATAACAGAACGCTGCCCACGACAAAGAACATGGCACCATACCATTCGGCACTGGTTAAAGCCTGGCCGGAATACAGCGAGGAGCATAGACTGGTAATGAACGCGGCCGGTACCAGCAAACTAGCCACCAATGTGACCGGAGCTCGCTTTAGAGCGGCCGTCCAAGTAACCACATATCCGAATAATATTAGCCCGGTTAGGGCTGTCCAACCCCATTGCGTCAGTGAATAGTCACCGAGAATATCCAGCTTGCCTTGAAACGCTACCACGCCAAATAGAATCACTGCGCCAATGCCCATCCGAGCCGCCGCCACGGTCCAGCTGGATATGTTTTTCAAAACGTGTTTAATAATCACTGTTTCCACCGCCCACAACAGCGTGGCGATCATGATTAATATCTCGCCACGTCCAAATCTGGTCACCTTACCAATGAAACCGTTACCCACCAGCAACAGTGCCAGCGCCACTCCCTGCAACATACCGATTCGCTCTTTTAACAATGGCACCGCCAACAAAGCGACCCACAAAAATAGTGACTTGTGAATAAACGAGGCTGATACCGCTGTTGTTTGGGCCAAACCGGTGAAAAATAGTATAAATGGAATGCTGCCTCCGACACCGCCGATCAATAATAGCTTGAGCCAGTCGCTGCGTCGTAATTGCTTCAGCTCACGGCGACGAATTACCGCTACCACAACGCTGATACAGAACAAAGCCGCGACACCATTTTTAACCAAGGTATAAACAACTGGATCACCCGAGGAGCTTAGGCCAAATTTGTTTACGAAGTTGGCAACTCCTGAAATAACTGCCGTTCCTAGTGCAAGTACGATTGCTGTTTTGGTGTGAGATTGCATATAGTAGTTTATTTCTTTAAATTTATGATGTAAGTTTGCTAATTAGGAACGATAACTCGGGATGAAACTGCGCGCCGCGATCCGGCATTTTATATATTTCCGACATGGGAAAATACTCCACTTTAGCTACATCGTTTGGATCGGGCGTGAACGGACCGTTATACGTGGCTTTGAATATTGTCAGAAACTTAATTACGCCCGGCAGGGTCGGCGGCAGATATTCCGCGTCAAATACGTGTTCCAGAGGCAGGTCGACGCCAATCTCTTCCATCATTTCCCGCTTGGCGGCCGCCTCGGTCGTTTCGCCGGCTTGAACGTGTCCGCCCACCGTCGTCACCCAATGGTTGGGACAGAATGACACAGTAGAGCTCCGCAACTGCAATGCCATTTCACCGCGATCATTATATAATAATACATGCACAATCCGATGATGTGGTTTCTTTTCATACAACTCTGACTTGGCTATTTGGCCAATTACCTGATTGCGTTCATTAACTACATCAATAAATTCCATGATATCTAATTATATTTTGTGATATCGAAAACAGTCCGTCGTGTGATCGTTGACCATCCCAGCCGCTTGCATAAAAGCGTAACATATCGTTGTGCCGACAAAACTAAATCCACGCTTTTTCAAATCTTGGCTCATCGCGTCTGACTCCGACGAACTGGCCGGGATTTGTTTGGTTGTCTTCCATTCATTGTTGATCATCCGCCCGCCGGTAAATTGCCATATATATTTATCAAAACTGCCATATTCTTTTTGAACCACCAGAAACGCCCGGGCATTGCGCACTGTGCCCTCGATTTTTAGCCGGTTGCGAATAATGCCGGCATCTTGGAGTAAGCGCTTGATGTCCGCGGCTTTAAACAGCGCGACTTTCTGGGGATTGAACTTGGCAAATGCTTTTTCGAAGTTCCGGCGTTTGTGTAATATCGTTCGCCAACTTAAACCGGCTTGAAAACAATCCAGCACCAGATACTCAAACAGCGTCCGATCATCGTGCACCGGCACGCCCCATTCAGCGTCATGGTAAGTAATCATTAATTCATCCGTTCCGGGCCACGCGCATCTTTTCATAATTTATTGTTCTCGTCGCGAGAACTACTTTCATTTTGCATTCTACATTTTGAATTTTGAATTGACCACCTATCTTCCCCTGATGGCGTTCAATATCTTATCCCGAGTAATCATAATCGTGGGCACTAGCCCCGACACCAGCGCCACGAGAATTACCACCCCGATGCGAATCGGAAAATCAATCGGACTAATTTGCAATGTCGCGTCGACAATTGGTAGACGGAACGGGTGTGCCTGGAAGTACGGTACAATGGCCGCGAAAAACAATATCAATCCTAGCGCGACACCGAACACCGAATAGGTCAGTGTTTGCAAAACATAGGTCGAACGGATCACCTGGACCGGTAAACCGATCGCGCGCAAAATACCAATCTGCCGACGACGGTTGGATATGTCAATATATACCACGATAAATATTGTCACCGCGGCGATTAATACGCCCACAATGGTCATCAGCACATTTATGCTTAAGAAGCTCGCCGTGATTGACTTCATCATGCCGGCCGCGTCCTCCCAAGGAATAAATTCTCCTTTGATACCGGCCGCTGCCAGATTAGCGATCGTTTCGTCTTCGTCCCCGCTGGACTCCTGTCGGATCAGTATGGTGGTAGCCGTGTTTTTCAGTTGGGGCATCATCTCCTCCACCGCTGTTCGATTAATAAACGCCCGCTGATCCGAATTGATAAACTTTGAATTATAGATTCCCCTGATCGTGAAGTCGCGCTGAATTCCATTTACGGTTAGAGTTACCTTTTCGCCCACTTTGGCACCCCGGAATGAAAACGCTTCCATGTCGGCATTGTGCCCGCCGGAAATCTGATACCCCAAAACTATTCCATTGGTGTCATTCTCTGACAAATACGATCCTTCAATCATTGTGTCAGCAATGTTCGTTACCGTCCGCTCAACATCGGGGTCGATCGCGATCGTAGTCCAGTTACCCTTGATGCCGTTATACTGCAATGATGACGGAAAGGTGAGTTCGGCCGTGGCCGCCTTAACGCCGGCAGTGTTTTTGGCCATTGCTAATATTTGCGGTGCATTAGTAAAGGTGTCCTGGCCTTGAGATGGCCGGATCATCACGTGCCCGCTGATAGTATTGATAATCTGTTCGTTCGCGCCGTTGATTATGCCCTGAAATAGAGAGGTCACAAACACTAGATTGATAAAGGCGATGGCAATCAAAACGATCGTCAACGAAAAGGTCCACGGACTGCCCCGCTTAATGAATCGATTGACTAAAAATGCCGGCAAAGCAAAGAATCGATTCATTTCAGCCTCCCATCTACCAGCTCGATCACCCGATTTCCGTATGCAACCTCTTCCGGTTCGTGTGTGATCATCACAATGGTATGCCCGGTATTATTAAGTACTTTAAAAATTTCGAGCACGTCCTCGGCGGCACGAATATCGAGATTAGCCGTTGGTTCGTCGGCAAAGATAACCTCGGGATCGTTCACCAGCGCGCGAGCGATGGCCACCTTTTGTTGTTCACCACCGGACAATTGGCTGGGCAGACGATTTTCCTTTCCCTTTAAACCAACCTGTATTAGCAATTCTAACGCTTTGTGACGGCAGGCGGATTTTCCTACTTTGGCCAATGCGGGAAGCATTATATTCTCCAGAGCGGTTAATTCTCCGATCAGGGCATATTCCTGAAATACGTAGCCTAATGTGTTCAGACGCAATTCCGCCCGCTTTGATTCCGCCAGGCTGGTCACTTCTTGGCCGTTCAATCGGATGGTACCCTTGTCCGGGTAATCCAATAGGCCCAGCTGATGCAGCAGAGTTGATTTGCCGGAACCATTTCGCCCCGTGATAATCAGAAATTCGCCTCGATTGAGCGTCAGCGTGACACCTTTCAGAGCCGGAACATTAACCTGACCAACGTGGTAGGTTCGGGCAATATCTTTAATTTCGATAATCGCTTTGACGTCTTCCATATCACAAAAATAACCATTCTAGGTTTTTATTGTATCATTATTCTTGTTCAAAAGCCAGGCCGGATCGTGGTTATTTTATTTCTGAATTGCTGCTGGCGTTAGTCTTGGCAATATTATCATCAAATTCTAAAGTCGCGATGTCTTTAGCCCGAAACCGCATCAGCTCCATTGGTTGTGCCAGATCAGCCAACCCTCCTACGGTCGTAACCCCAAATTGATACCCGGCTTGGATGGCCAGACGTTCAATCTCAGCATCAAAGCTACCAAAGGGATAGGCTATGCTAACCACCGGCCGGCCCGTCATTTGTTCCAACAATTGTCTGCTGCCGGTCAATTGCCTGATCGTTTCTTGGGCGGAGGTTTTATCGAGAGAAGCGTGATCTAAGGTATGCGATCCGATTTCGATACCGCGGCTGGCTAAATATAATGTCTGGCCGGGCGTTAAATATTCCGGCTTCTGGAAATCGGCAATGACATACACGACCGCGGTCATCTGGTGCCTGGCCAACTCCGGATAAGCCGTGGTATAAAAGTCTTCATAACCATCGTCAAATGTCAGTATGATCGGTTTGCTTGGCAAGTTTCTACTCATCAAATCTTGGAACGTAATTGTCTGGTAACCACGCTGTTTGAGATCGTCCAGTTGTTGAGCAAAGTGCATCGGTGACACTGACAAACTGACACCTTTTTCATCCTCTGGATCGTTGATTCGAATATAATGGTACATGATTATAGGAATTCGAACTTGTCGTATTGTTGAGCCGGTTGGCATTCTTGGGGGCATACGATAACCACTGGGGCCAGACTGACCATCGGATGTCTTCAGGGAATCGGGGCGTGGTTGTGTCTGGGGTAAGATCATCCGGCTCTTTACAATAGGCTGGTTGATGGCTGCGGGTTTTGACGTTACCGGATGAAAATATATCAGACCGATAAGCACCACGAAACCGGCTCCAAGGGCGACAAACGCAATTCTTATGTCTTTCTTCGATCGGCGTCGTTTCATAAAATAATCCTTCACAGTTACTACATACTAAATCTACTCACATAGTCAACCATTGCCTGGCTCTAACTGAAGTATTGCCATACTAGATTGTTAATGCCCAATACCTTTATTATCAAACTCCCGCACCGCATCGCTACCCACCTGGCGCATCGCCGGTTCGCGTGGCGTGGGCTTGATGTATTGTTGCAACACCCTGAATATTGTATCACAACATTAAACGTAGGCGAACTAGCGCTAGTCCGCCTACACTCCCCGTCTAGACTCCGTATGATTTGTGACTAATTACTGGACTGGCGGACCATCAACTTTGATGGCGCTGACAATGCGTTGGATATTATCGCGTTTCATCGTCCAGTTGTTGTGGATTCCTTTGGCCCATTTTCCAGGTATTTTGATGTACCAGACACGTTCACGGATTTCGGCCGGTATCGAACGATACGAGGCTTCACTGGCTGGACTATCGGGTGGCACCACCCCTACCGCGACAATAAACACCCTTTTATATTTGAGCGCTGGCCAGTATTTTTTCAGGAAACCGACTAAGGGCATCTTCCCGGCATAGGTGCCGGACATCACTACCACGACATCGGACTGTGCTATCATTTCGGCGCGTAGCTGTCGGTAGCCGATTGACCGGCAAGCAAGATCTTCGGCCAACCATTGCGCGTATTTCTTAGTGGCACCGAGGAATGATCGATAAACTATTAAAACGCTATTTGGGGACATATTTTACTATATTACCTATATTATACTGATAATTCATTATATGGCTTGATTATTAAAAAGCCAACGATTCATTATAATATTTAATTGGATATATTTCAAGCCGCCTCATCACAAAGTGGTAATGAAGCGTAATAATCTAATTGTCCGACTGATTATCGATTGGTTTATTACCGTGCGTTTGGCAGTATCAATTTCCACCCGGGTAAAATGAAACCTGGGGAATCATGCAGCTGTGGGTAGGTCCCCAAATTTAGTGCGACGATCTCGCCATAACGACTGCCGTCACCCAACAGTTTGTTAGCAATTTTCCACAATGAGTCACCCGACTGAACCGTGTAGACAACCTTCTCTCCAAATTGAACCGAGCTGTTCTTCTGCGTCCCAGCCGAGGGGGCAACTTTAGTAAAGGTGATTGGTGCGGTTGCCTGACTTAGCCGGCCATTCTGATCCTCGGCAACTAATGTTACGGTGTGCTGGCCGATAGCTAATTGCCCATCGGTGGATAGTTCATAAGAGAAATTGGCGGTGCCCGAGGAATTGTTTTGGACGGTGAATTCATCAACCTCTCGCCCATCGATCAACACCCGGATAATCGAATTATTCATAGCCAATCCCCTTAGCACGATCACGGGAAGCGCCGTATGACTGACTTCGGGCTGGAACACATATGGCGCGACATATGGCTGCTCGACTCTGAAACTGATCGGACTTGATGGCGCGCTAATGTTGCCAGATGAGTCTTCGGCCTTGAGATAAATCGTATGCCACCCCACTTTTAGATCTGAAGCTGGAGCGTACGCAAAGCTCCCGGTACCCGATGCGTGTGTTGTGGCCTTGGTGCGGCCATTCAGAACATCATCAATATACACCAGCACTGTTTGGCCGCTCTTAGCCAAACCGATAATGGTTGGTTTTGTCTGGATGGATGACCAATTAGCCGTGGGGGTTATTAATGTTGGCGTGACCGCAGTGATTGGCCCGGGTATCGGAGTTGGCTCAGGCTCGGGCGCTGGAACGGGCGTTGGCTCAGCTTCGGTGGAAAATGTTTGATCACTGCTAATGGCGGTTGAATTGCCGGTCGAAACCACCCGATAGTGATAGGTGGTGTTAGCCTGCAACCCGGTCAGCGTCTGGCCGTGTGATGTGACTAATTCCGAATTAGCTGATTCCGACCCATACGCAGTCGTTGTCCCATATTGCGTGGTCGAAGTAGCGGCATGATTCGTTGTCCAAGTAATCCTGGCCGAAGTGGTGCCCAAGACTTCGCCAGCTATGTTGGTAATCGCAGTGGCTTCCAGTTGATTAGTTGAAAAACTGGCGTCAGAGTTCGTAGCTGTAGTGTTTCCCACCGAAGATACTTCAAAGTGGTAAGTCGTGCCTGCCGTTAAACCCGTCAATGTCAGACTATGGCTGGTGGTTAGGGTGCCGGATGTAACTTCCAAACCATAAGCCGTAGTCAGGCCATAGCGTACCTGGGAAGTAGCGGCGTGGTTAGTAGTCCAGGCAATGGCTGCCGAACTGTTTGTTATCTCGCCAACGGAGACGCCAGTAACGGTGGTGTTCTCTAAGGTCGCGAATGTAGCATCGGCGTCATTGGTCGAGGTATTGCCGACGGAGAGTACTTCATAGTGATAGGTTGTACCTGGTGTCAGACCGGTTAACGTCAGGCTATGGTTGATCGTCGGAGTATCCGAGTATACTTCCGAACCGTAGGCCGTGGTCAGACCATAGCGTACCCGCGAGGTGGCGGCATGGTTGGTGGTCCAGGTAATCCTGGTGGAGGTGGTGCTCAATACCTCACTAGCAGTATTAGTAATGAGCGTCGCCTCAAGCTGAGTGGTGATAAAGGTTTTACCATCACCGATGGTTCCATTATCAGCCCGATCCGTTCCACGAATACGATAATAATACGTGGTGTTTTCATTAAGCCCCGCCAGGGTCACCGAATGATCCGTGGTAAGTTCGGCGCTTTCACTGGTCAAATTACCGTAGGCACCGGTAGCGCCCCACTCCAGCTGAGTCGTAGCCGGCTCGTTCGTAGTCCAACTGATAGTTGCGCTGGTCAATGATGGCTGATCGATAATCCCGGTTGGTATGGCAGCCTGCGTATCCACGGTAATACCATTCGAAGTAGCCACGGCGCCAATATTTCCCGCTACATCAACTGCCCGAACCGATAAATAATACGTCTGACCGTTTTGCAGCGCGACATCAACATTATCAATATTGGTAATGGCACCATCGTCGGTCCAGCTTATCGTGTCGCTGCCGCCAGATGTAGTGCCAATGGCATATTGATATTTAGAAAATCCGGATAGATCGTCATCTGCCGCCGTCCACGACCCGGCATATCCCTGAACCTGGTTAGTCCAGCTTATTTCAGTCGGTCCGGCGCCATCCCAAACCGGCGCGGGAGAGTTTGGTGCTACTTGGTCAACATAATATGGACCGATATCCTGGCTACCGTTGTTAGCGCCGGCGTAATTATAACTGCGTACATGCAAGTACAATGAATTACTATCCGAACTGGCGGCTAATGCCAAAGTGTTCCCGGCTGAAGTACACGAACCGCCACTGCCGTTAAATGGCGCGCAGTCACTTTCAGTCTGTCCCCAGGTACTTTCTGAATCTGTCCAGGTGTGGGTTGGGCTGGTGTCCCAAACATACCGATAGTATCTCACCCCGCCCGAACCCCATCCGGCGTTATTAGAAAATGTAAAATCTGGCGTGGTATACCAAGTGGAAGTTGCGCGATCAGCCGAAATATTTGGCGCGACCGGCAAAGTGTACACTTTTACGGCGCTGGTGTAGTCGGTATTGCCATTGCCATTCTCGGCTCGCACCTGATAACAATAGCCGGTGTTGGCAGTGAGACTACTATTCGTATAGGTTGCCACATCCGCACTCGTCGTTGTCAGATTTACCAGTGTTGAGCAATCTGTAGTTGGTGTTATGTCGGCCTGACGCTGTACGCGAAAAAGTTCTTCATTATTAGAATTATCCGTCCAACTCGTAGCAATGGAGGTGGTCGTGACGCTGGTTTCAGCAAGATTCGATGGCGCTGTTGGTGGATCAACATAAACTAACTTAGCGATGCTGTACTTATTGCCTTCCGTTCGAATCCGTATTGAGTACTTTCCGGTTGTCTGACAGGTTACGGTATCGCCCACCTCTACATATTCCGCAAACTCACCCTCGGGATTTAAGTATACCGTCAGTCCAGATCCCGAATCCAGCATATCAGCGCCATTCGACTGCCAATATATGAAATGTGTATTAAAACACAACCCGGTACCATACCACCAACCCGTGATATCAAACGTGTCGCCGGAATTGCAATATGTTGTGGTGGTCGGTAAATTCATGGCAACACCAGGCGCGTTGCAGGTTACCGCCGCTAACGCTGGCGCAGGCTTAAATAATATCAGCCCAGCAAAAACAGCCCCAACAACACCCAAACCAAACATGGTAATTACTGTTATAAAAGATGCGACGGTGGCACGATAATAGGTGATGTGCCGGCTGTAGCTTTCTAGATACCGCCCCTGCTCGTCGCGTGGTGCGTAAGTGACAAAACTTTGCTGTTGGGTATGCTTCAAGTAATATGGCCAGGAACAAAACACTAACAGGAATCTCATTATATGGCCCCACACTAACCACAAAATCAGCCGTCGGTTAGCCGCGTATTTATTCTCGGCTCCGCGTATTTGGCTAAGAAAAAATGTCCTCAATTTACAGTATTTTTTAGGTTTTTTGTCCTGAATAATCATTGTCTAGATACAATAAAAGCAGAAGAAAATTCGTTCCTGCTTTGTGTAAGAGTTCATATGTTTACTAGTTTTTATGTTATTTTTTGTATTTGCTATGTTAATTATACACTATTTTTGCTTTATTGTCAAATTAATGCATCTAGACACTAAACTTGTCACGCAAAAACTGACCGTTGCTGTTAACGACATCCTCGGGCTCGTAACTATTAAGTTGGTTAATATTTCTAATAATGAATGTTCTTCCCGGACATTAGGCTGACCGTCCGAGCGATCATACCGATTACCAAGCCAACTATCCCCACCCATAACAATATCGGGAATACATCGTTCAGCCAACCGAGCTCGAAGAAGCCGTGGAAGTCAAACGGAAAGACGACGAACAAACGATAGGACACGATGACGCCCACCACGTCCAATATCATCCGCGCGATGTAGTAATACAGCCGCTTGTCGTAGATAATGAATGATCCGTAGACGATGATATTCAACGCGAACGAGAAATTCAAAATCCCCAGTACTTCATTCCAGCTCTGGTTGATCAGTTGCGCGTGCCAGCCGATCAGGTTATTGGCGATATAAATTAACAGGATATGAATAGCCGCCGTGACCGCGTAACCCCAAATCCGACCGGAACGGGTTTTGGCTTTTTTGGATATTGGTTTTTTTAACTCGGTGGGTTGATCCATAATACAATAGGTATCAGACTGTGCTAGTGTTGTAATGTCGATAAAATTCAATTACAAAACTAACTATTTCAAAGTTTTTAAACAAATCTACAATGTCTGAATCGATACCTTTGATGTCCAGTGCTGTAACTCTATCTACAATTTTTTGATAGTCTGGCTTTATTAACAGATTGTTTTCTGGATACCTAAAACCAGTATTGCTTTCATCTTGAATTGTATAGTCCGTTAACATTTGTGCTTTTATGAATTCGCAATAGTAATATTTATTTACTAAACGTTCTATATCACTAAAATTATTAGTCCAATTTTTGAAAAACCTGTCCTTCACGGTAGCCAGTAATGGACTGTTTTTAGTAATATCTTCATTTTCAAGCCACTCGCTTATTTTCTGTTTGTCCTTTTTGGACTTGTCATATAGTGTATTCAGCGCCTTCTTAATATCGTGACCCTTACCATCCTTAGGGTAGTCGACATTAAACTGAACACATACCGTCTTTATAAAAACTTCAATTCCGTGTTTAATGTTATATATAATAGAAATATATATTTTTTGCATTATATGGATATGCAATCACGCCTTCAGGATCTGACAACATACGTGGTTTATCTACGTTTGCTAATATTTCCTCGCATCCTAACTTTGCCAACATTAGATATGAATGAGAGAAGTGTAGCCATTCGTAATGCTTTGTTGAGTCTTTCATATAGCGATTAGAGTAATTATACGTCTCTTTTCGTCCAAACCACCGCCCCAACGATCGTACTCACGATGATCACGACGACAAAAACCCAAATCGATGTCATGTTCAGCTCGCCCTTGGTCAGCGCGGATTGCGCGTCGAAGTAATGGAAGAATGAAAAATACTTCAGATCCGACAGATTTTCTTTGAGCGCGGCCACTAGATTCAAAACATACATCAACACCAGCAGTCCGCCCATGACCATCGATACCCGGCCTTTTTCCGATGAAAACGCCGAGACCAGCATGGCCAGTGAAAATATGGCCAGCCCAAAAAACATACCCATAATCGCCACAATCCCAAATCGATCGGCGTGGTAAGCCACATGATGCATGCTTGCTAATGGAATAACTGTGAACACCGTGGTCAGTATGAATACGACCAGCGCGATCAGACCGTAGACATATCGACCGATAAACATTTTCAGTCGGGATAGGGGTCGTGACAATAGCAGTTCGATGGTTCCCCGCTCCACCTCACCGGCCAGCGCGCTGCCCGCGATCGCGATCATAAAAATCACCAGCATCAACGGCCAGATCAGGCTGAAGTGTTCCATGGCGATATAGTTTTCCAGCGTCGACATATCCAGCTTTTCGATACCGAAAGCCTTCATGAATTCCTGCGGATAATTCTTAAGCAGCTCGGTAAAGTTCGCGGACTGCGCGGCAATGCTGGGATAGATCGCCACGTACATCTCGAGGAACGCCACGCCCGAAAGACAGTACACCAGTAGTGATATGCGCCGATCCTTGAACATGCGTGCGATGATTGCGCCCATATTATTGTTCGTAATATTCCAAAAATATTTTATCTAACGGAGCGCGTTCGATCAACAAATCCGATAGCTGGTAGCTACTTAATGTTTTTACTATTTCGGTAACATCGCCGCGCACTTCGAGGCTTATCTCGTTGGCTGGTGCTTCGAGCCAGGTTACATTCGATTGATTAAATTTAGCTCGATCAAACCCGCCCACCGTGTGAGCGTGGACATGATATACTTTCTTAACTTTCAATTCGTCGATGCTTTGGACAGCGACCATCTTGCCCTGGCGAATGATCCCAACCCGAGTGCAGATCTTCTCCACTTCCGGCAGATTGTGCGATGAAAAGAATATCGTCGCACCATTTTTGACTCGTTCATTGATCAGCTCGTATACGTCATTCTGCAATAGCGGATCCAATCCAGTGGTCGGCTCATCCAACACCAACAGATCGGGATTGTGCATGAAGGCCAGAATAATTCCCAACTTCTGCTTGTTACCAGACGAAAGCTGACCAGCGTGTTTGGTTGGATCGAAATCAAGGCGCTTAATTAGTTCATCAGAGCTATCTTGTCGGCCATTAAGTTTTTTGTAAAACCGAATATGCTCCCGGCCGGTCCATTTGTCATTCATCCGAACGTAACCAGACAGATAGCCGACCTGGTGTTTCAAATCAACGGCATCTTGGTGGCTGTCGCGGCCAAATAGTGAGATCGAGCCGCTGGACGGGCGAATGAAGTCCATCAAACACCGTATGGTAGTTGTTTTACCGGCACCGTTGGGGCCAAGAAAACCGAAAACCTCGCCTTTTTCAACCGAATAAGTGATTCCGTCGATCGCTTTGGTTTGGCCAAAATGTTTGGCCAGATTGTGAAATTCAAGCACTGGCATAGCTATATTTTATGCCAATAATTGGCGAAAATCAAGATCGCCGGATGGATTATTAGCCATTATTACTTGGCCGCTTTTGCTTCTCCCTCCAGCACTTCTTTTTGTTCACTTAATAGGTGAATTTTTACGTCGGGAAATAATGACTGCAGTGGTTCGCGAAGACGGGCATATACATCGTTGAGAAACACGTGCTGGATACCGTACTCGGTGATGCTCTGGAGATATCCGCTCGTGACAACGGCAATTCCATCTTTATACGCCGTCCCGCCAGTCGTGCCACCCCCAGCCCCCTCCCGCTCATTGTCGCGTAATTCAAACGGGGCGGTGTGAAATTCCTTACCGGGATCAACTCCTTGCTCCAATAAGCGCAGTAACTTGGTTAGCTGGTTTGATTTAGCGATACCGTGCGCATCGTAATCTCGCCCAACATCGCCGCTAACTTTTTCGTAGGGTGTCCCATCAACATTGAACCCATTACCAACCATAAACAACTCGTCGGTTATCCTACCATGGTATTCCTCATAGGTTTCCTGCTCAATGGTCCATAGTTCATGTACCAGTTGGGCGCGTTCTTCCTGGGTTAGGGGTTGAGCGGCTTTTTTATCGACGGTGGCCTGCTCAGATGGCGGGACATCAGCCACACCAAGCGTTGCCAATATTTCCTGAGCTCGAGCCTGGTCATGCGAAGCCTGTTCGCGTTTATCGACTCGAAACTTAATCGCGTCGAGCATCGGTTCGATCCGATGGCGTCCGGCAAAACCTCGACCGTCTTCGGCGCCGAACCGAATCAGCGTACGTCCTGATGCATCCGCGATACTGCCGATGCTCTCTGGCGTACCATAATCTTTATTGGCAATGAATATACCCAACTGTTCGGGTGTGCCGAAAAATATCTCTCGACCGGATCGGTCATATATTTTAGTTGGACTCTCAGCCGCGCTGGCCACTGATTCCCAAACTTCCGTTTCCACCGAATCAACGGTTTCGGCTGGTTCAGGATTGTACGGGGTGGATGGTTCTGTTTTGTCAGGTTTAAATTTTGACTCGTTTTCTCGGCTGGTCATATGTTGGGGTCTGTTTTGTCAGACACTGTCAGTGGTATTGTAACTTTAAAATCGGATTCAGGCAAAAGAAACAGGCGTCCGATATGGGGCGCCTTAGGCAAACAACCGCTGGAAGTATCTGTCGCCCAGAACCGAATAAGCACTGTCATAAAGATCTTCGTCTGCCCGCAGATCGGCGGCATGCGCGTAAACCTTGCGTGCCAATGCCAGCAATCTAGGATTATCCCGAAGCAAGATCATCCGCACACGTCTTCGAGCCAGATGTTCCCGCAGTAGACGTTTGGCGGCACACCGAGCCACCAGGCCCGACACCCCGAGAATGATCATTGCTACGACAAGGGGGTGAATGTGGTTCACGAACCACTGATAAGCGGCGACCTGCTTACCCCAGCCAAAGATGCTTAAGTAAATCAGAGCGCTGAACATGGCCGTCAGCAGAAACCCCAGAATGAACAACCAGCCGCTGACCGAACTGCATTCCCGATACTCTTCGAGAATCGCAATATCTTCCTCAGACAGAAGATCGGAAGCACCGTTTGTGTCCATGCTACCCTCCCTTCATGGCACCATTTTCATCATAACAACACCGCCGAGGGCGTCAAGGCTCATGGCTTGGTGGAACTAATATGCCCAACAAAGCGGAGGCGGCTCCGCTAAGCTGGGCGATACCTTTGCAGGTATACCGGTTTTCGGCGATCATTCGATCGGTCGCACGACCGGACGAGACCGCCCACAATCTACAGAGCGGAGGCGGGAGCCCCGCACAACTCGCGGACTCGTTTGCGGGGTCTGCGAGATTCGAAACGAGTCAGTGCGGAGAGGGTGGGATTTGAACCCACGAAGACATTGCTGCCTTACCGCTTTTCGAGAGCGGCGCCTTCAACCACTCGGCCACCTCTCCGCACTGACACCATTCTGTTATAAGCACGCCTCCGCTTTGTAGACAACATACTTCAGCGAACGCAAGCATTGTAACCTCTTAAGCCAAAATAATCAAGGATTAATTAAACCCGTGCCGCAAAGTATCCGATATGCTTATATCAGCTTTCAACCTTGTTTCTTTTTCCACCCAAACACAAGATACCCATACCACAAAAACATCGCAATCGCTCCAATTAACACTCCCACAAAAGCAGTTAACGAGTAGCCGCTGAATCCCAACAACTCGCCTGTATTGCCGCAAACTGTGGTAATGCCCACGGTCGTACATTTATCTGGGAATAAATTAATTACTAACATCCCCAGCACCAGGCCGACCACACTCCCGACCAAAACAAATATCGGTATAGTCAAAACTAGAAATATAGTTTTGTTTATTTTTGATAATTTCGAATAGTATTTTCTCATATCATGCCACCGTTATGGGATGATCGAGAAAGCGTCCGCCACTGATTCTCAAACAGAAATTTCTGCGTCTGCGCCAAGCCGGCATCTTCGATAATAATGCCTAATGGTGTCTGGTCGCCCGTGACCGAAATAAGTGCCGTTTTGTGGTGGTAGATTATTATGTAAGTCGGCGCGCCTTCTTTTTGAGACAGCCAGCGGCGTTCGTCCATGCCCAGTTCCTGGCCGCCTTCTCCCAGCGCAATTATTTTGACGGTAATTTTACGCTTGATCCGCTGCTTGGTATAATCGGGAAACTTTTCATATAGGTACTTTCTGATATCGGCTGATGAGTAAACGCAGTATTCCTTGACCGGCGCTTGCGCCATAGTATCGAGCACGTCTAATAATATGGTTCTAATACCGTTGGCGCCTTCGTAGAATTTTACCACCGGTTTCCCACCGCTGACTTCGCGCATGGATCGCAATTCCGGTATCGCTGCCTGAAGTTCCTGGCGAGCATTTTCTAGCACCCGCTGTTTTTCGCCCAATAAGTCATTAAGCCGTTCGGGATCCTCGGCCACAAAATACTGGTGAGTCGCCTGATGGTAATACGAAACCAATCCCTGCTCTTTCAGTGACTTTAATATATCATAAGTCGTACCGCGATTGATGTCCGTCGCAGTAGCTATTTTGCGCACTGGCGAAGGTCCATGTTTCAGTAATGCCAGATAAACACGAATTTCTTTGTCGCTAAATCCGAATTTTTGTAGTAATTGCTGAACTACCATGAAGTGTGAATTTATTTAGTCCACTCTTTCAATACATGCTCATATATTTCCGGCGTGGAAATATCGTACCATCGTCCCGAAAATGGGTAACCGTTCAGTTTTTTTGTTTTAATTAATTTCGGCAATACGTCTTCTTCCAGACTGGCTGGCTGTTTGTCGGGCAAGTAGTCAAATATAGTCGGCTCGACCACAAATATACCCGCGCTAACAAGCCCTAGGTATTCTTTGTCGGTTGGTTTTTCCACAAAATCAACGATGGTGTGGCCCTTGAGTTTTACGACTCCGTAATCGGAGTAATGATCAGTCGCGGTGAGTGCGGCGCTGACTACCGGAGCGTGTTCTTTGTGAAACTCCATCAACTCTCTAATGTCGATATCCGCCAATACATCACCATAGTACAATAGAAATGGTTCATGGATTACTTTGTTCAACGGACGGAGAGCGCCGGCTGTGCCGGCATTTTTTGATTCAGTGACGTAGGTAATAGATACACCATACTGGGCTCCATCATGGAAATACTTCTGAATATTTTCACCCAGCGGGCGACCGATCACGATCGTGATTTGGGTTAGACCAACATCTCGCAATGACTCGATAATATACTGCAAAATCGGCTTACCGCGGACCGGGATCATCGTCTTGGGCATCTCATAGGTAAAAGGCCGCATCTTGACCCCATGGCCACCGGCCAAAATCACCGCTCGTTTAATTTTTGGACCCAAATTTTGACTAAGGATATACTCAATCGCGTGGGAGCGGTTGCGAATTTTCTCCCCGTCTATAATCGCGTCCAGCTGCCCCAATACGTCTGATCGTAACGTGATAGTTAACCGCTGTCGGCCCACTTTGTTCATAGTAACTGTCTAATAATATTCGGTTTTATATTATAGCACGTAGCCGGTATAAATCCAGTGATAACGCTGTCCCCATAAACGTAAGACTAAGTTGATTATAATAGAGCTCCCAAGAGAAGCCTCCGCCTTCTTATTTATCGAATTATTAATTCTTAATTGCATTTGAAAAACCCCCGTCCTCGGGGGTCTTTCGGTACTGGCGCGCCTCGTGTAACACGACAGCGGTCCATTTGTCTTCCGAAGATTCGGCAATCAAATTCATAATTCCGGGCACGTGCCCCGCACCCAGCGCGGTGCGTGGTCGGCCTATCCCGCACTTGATTCGCTTCGCTCATCAATGCGGGACTTCGCTCTGTACCATTTATGGCGCAGAGCTCAGCTTTCCCAACGGCGGTTTGGGTGTATAGATCAGCGCAGAATTTGATCAAGATTATATTTCCCGGCATCGGCTTACTTTCCCACGTGCATAGGCACAAGTATCATCAGCGTTGATGAGCTTAACGGCCGAGTTCGGGATGGGATCGGGTGTGGCCTCATCACTTGAGACACCGGGAAATATAATCTCGATCATCGATCATCGGAAGGCAAACGGACTGCTTTTGATAAAGAGCTGGCTGGCGGTTAGAGCGTGAGCGCGTCAGGCGTCAGCCACAATACCATGGTGATAAAAACAGTAACCGCAAAGAACAGGAGCAACAATGTCAGTGATACTTTATATTTCTTGATCATGATATTACCACAATAACCATTTCATGTCTTCTGCGTAGGTTGCTGTTTCGAACGATCTTCGTCCGGACAATCAGTAACGTACGCAGGGGACTTAGGCAACTGAATACGAAGAGAAGTATTTCTGATTACTCGAAGTAAATCGGGACTTACGATCTATTAGTACTCCTCGGCTCAAACCCTTACGGGCCTTACACCTAGAGCCTATCAACCAAGTCATCTCCTTGGAATCTTAAAGGATGTCTCATCTTGAAGAAGGTTTCACGCTTAGATGCTTTCAGCGTTTATCCTGGCCGAACATAGCTACTGAGCTCATGCCCTTGGTAGGACAGCTCACTCACCAGAGGTTCGTTCTTCTCGGTCCTCTCGTACTAGAGAAGAGTCTTCTTTCAAACATCCAACGCCCACGACAGATAGGAGACCGAACTGTCTCACGACGTTCTGAACCCAGCTCGCGTACCGCTTTAATTGGCGAACAGCCAAACCCTTGGGAGCTTCTTCACCCCCAGGATGCGATGAGCCGACATCGAGGTG